>Ga0207833_100003_pt1 | contig 753123 bp, 719 predicted proteins | sample TtaePargueraPR_6_FD_187753 | JGI IMG/M metagenome (GOLD analysis project Ga0207833, IMG submission 187753) | Aerobic enrichment media microbial communities from Bioluminiscent Bay, La Parguera, Puerto Rico - Tt and E1 (2) (SPAdes) | ecosystem: Environmental > Aquatic > Marine > Unclassified ... | reverse complement strand
GGACTTCCATCTATACAACAAACGCCATTGAGAGGACGGTGAAAGAAATCCGGAAACGCTTATACCCGATGAACAGCGTGCCTAACGTCGATGCTGCTGAGAAAATCGCTTATCTGGTTGTGACCGATTACAATGACCGATGGAGAAAACGGATCATTCGCGGTTTTGGCATGGAAGAGACACAGAAAGCATTCGCAAAAATGTACAGCGAACGCTACGGAGAGTAAACCTCCCGCGCCTTCGCTTGGGCACGCCCACCACTATACAATTCCATGTACCCTACCTAAAGTTGAATACACAAACTTATTGACACTGCCGTCCTTAACGTATTAGCGGAAGTTACTGGTCTTATTCATGCGGCTGAGCTTCTATATGAGGCTTCGAGAGCATGATATGACCAGATTTTTCTTCTATTCGTTTCGGAAATCCCGGTCATGCCAGCAATAAGACCTTGAATTCCCTTTAACACTGTGGCAACGTGGGCTTCCTCGCTATTCTGAACCTCGATATGGTTACACTACGTCCTAACTGCTTTGACATGCTATGCGCTAAAAAACAGATTTCATCACCAGATATAGAGCGATGCGTAGTGACGGAATCTGCTTAAGTTATCATGACGAAGTTGTCTCTGAATATAACGATGAATTCCGATTAATACCGCAGCAGCAAACCCGCTTCCGTCATTCCTCCGCCAAACCCGTATAGAAGCAGAGTTTGACCGCGCTGGACTTGACCATCGTCTATTCCTGCTGCAAGAGCGAGCGGAATCGAAGCGGCAGAAGTATTGCCATTCATCTCAGCGCTTGTCAACGTGCGCTCTAGCGGGAATCCGCTCCGCTCACAGATCGCTTGAATCATGCGGAGGTTGGCGCTGTGCGGGACGAACCAATCGACCTCCTGTAGCGTGATGCCAGCTTGGCTGCATAAGTCAGCCATCCCCTCCGGCACATGCGACAGTGCCCACTTGTAGACTTCTCGTCCATTCTGGACGAAACACCCTCCCCCTTGCAGCGGTTCACCTTCCCAATGTTGCTTATGACCGATGCGATAGCAAGACTTACCCATACTGCCGTCACTGCCCAGATGAGCGGCTAATACTTCGGATGTATGCTTGCCATTGACTGCATCACGCGCTTCAAGAACGGCAGCGCCTGCTCCATCACCGAACAGGATGCATGTGGTACGGTCTGTATAGTCTGTAATCTTGCTCATCGTATCGCCGGCCACAACTAGAATCTTACGATGTCTGCCGGATGCAAGCAGTCCGTCTGCGAAGTGCAAGGCATAAGTAAATCCAGCACACGTCGCGTTCAAATCGACAGCGCCAGCTTGCAGGGCGAATCGGTGCTGGAGTTGACAAGCTACCCCGGGGAACGGATAGTCCGGAGTATGTGTGGCGGCGATAATCAACTCTACACCATCCAGAATATTAGGTTTCTTCTCCATTAACTTCTCGACAGCTGCCGTGCACAGGTCGCTTGTGTACTCTTGCTCACCGCATATCCGTCTTTCTCTAATTCCGGTTCTTGTAACGATCCACTCATCAGTCGTGTCCACGATTTGCTCGAGATCAGCATTCGTCAACCGCTTGTCTGGCGCATAAGCCGCTAAGGCTTGTATACGTGTATGAAGCATCAGGGGTCACCTGCTTTCAAAAAAATTTGGTGTTGCGGTCGAATTAGTACAAGGTATTAGTACTAGGTTATAAATATGATTTCATCTTAGAGCAAAGTATGGGAGATGTCAACGGGTTCAGTCCAATAATTAACAGTGACTTCTCTGCAATGTCAGACGTTATATTGGGGATTCTATCGACGAGAAATGGAATTGGCATAGAAAGGACGTAATGGAGATGCATGTACGAATACGTATTGCGGCACTTGCCGCTCTTATTGTAATGCTTGCAGCGAGTCCTGTTGTTTATGGGTTTGGCAAAGGAACGAGCGGGCCTGATGTGTATGCGGTGCAGGGAATGTTGAAATCGATCGGCTATTACAGCGGTCCGATTGACGGCAAGTACGGTCCGGTGACGGAGCGAGGGGTGCGCTTGTTCCAAGTACGATATGGCTTGCAAGCAACTGGAGCTGTTGATTCCCAGACGCTGCAATCGATACTGTGGGCATATGCGCAAGCTAAGATCCCGCAACGTGCGCAGCCTCCGACTGAGGAGAAACCGCCTGCCAAAACTCCAAGCAAGGTTCCAGGGCTGAGTACGGCAGAACAGCGTATGGTGAATTTGATTAATCAAGCAAGACAAAAGGCGGGGTTGACAGCGTTACGTGCCAACTCGGAGTTGTCCAGAGTGGCTCGCTTCAAGAGTGCGGATATGATCGAGAAGGATTACTTCTCCCACCAATCTCCGACGTACGGATCACCCTTCGAGATGATGAAGAAGTTCGGTGTCTCATACCGGGCAGCAGCTGAGAACATTGCCTGCAATTCCAGTGTGGATGCGGCGCACAAGGCATTAATGAATTCTCCGGGACACCGGGCGAACATTCTGAACAGCACGTATACTGAGGTTGGCATTGGGATCGTCGATGGTGGTATGTGCGGTCAGATGTATACGCAGATGTTTATTGCCAAATAACTAGCGAAATGGCATCGATTTATACGACTGTGTGGATAGGAAGTCATCCATGCTAAGAAGGACCGGATGCTGATTGTCCGGTTCATTCTTGGTCTATGGAGGGATATTGGAATGCACAAGATTCGAATCGTTAAGCTCGTTGTATTATCCGCTGTTGTACTAACTCTTGGCGCATGCGGTGCAGCGAGCAACAGTAATAATCATTCAGAGGAGCAAGGCATGAGTCCGAATGCGGTGGAGCGCTATGATATACACCGTACGAAGAACATGCAAGGAGATCGTGATTTCGGTCTGCTCGGTGCAGACCGCAGAGATATCTCGCCTTGGCAATATCGTGATAGAGGATTCGGTATGAGGGAGAACACGCGATTGTTAGGTATCCATACGAATACGCATGTTCAGCTTGGTCGTTCGATAGCCGATCAATTAGAAGTGCTGGATGAGGTGAAGGAAGCTGATGTCATTCTGACCGATCGCAATGCGTATGTAGCACTTGTTCTCCATAATGGACAAGCAGTAAGACCACGAGGATTTTCCACGCGATCTAATTTTGACGGTGACCGCTTTGTTGAGTTGGATACACACAGCTATGGCGGCAGTCGGTTGAATTGGGGAGAGAATGATCTCGCAGGCAGCTTCAAGAAGAATGTCATCCGAACGGTGCAGTCATTGAGTCCGCGAACCAATCATGTGTTTGTTACAGCAAATCCGGACAACGTTCAGCAGATGAAACAAATCATTAGAGAACTAGATCGAGGAGGGTCTGCTCGCAGTATCATTGATGATTTCAATGAAGCGGCGGATCGAATCTTTCCGGTTGATCCGCTTACAGGTGATAACGATTTAACGCCAGGTCTGGAAGCAGACCGTTCAGATTGGTAGGTAATGATGCAAGGAAGAGACCGCACGATTAGATCTACGGTCTCTTCCTTGTGAGGACATGGAAGACAGCTAGACAGTTTATGGGAGCGGGTGAAATAGTATAATTTGATCAGTCAAAGCTATCGTGATTAACCCGCTGCTTCTGCAGATTCATCCTGATCGACAGGTTCGAGAACTAACTGAAGTGAAAGCTCAATCTCTTCGTCCATGCTGGAGATGACGGAATCGGGCTTCTTCACACCGAAGTCATCGAAGACGATGGATGCCAGTCCATCTAGGCGAATGCTTGCTCCATCCCAAATTCCCTTCATAGTGAATTCGGTTTCATTCGTTTCACCTCGAATTGTCAAATCCCCAACTACAGAAAATTCGAATAATTGATTAAGTCGCAGTTCCTCAGTCCACCCGCTCAGTTCTGTCAGTTCGAAAGTTGCTTCTGGAAACTGAGCGACATCCAAGTACTCGCTTTCCTTAATATGTCCGTCGCGCTTGCTGTTACCTGAATCAATGGAATCTAGCTGCACGGTGGCGGCTGCCTCAGTGTAAGCACCAGTCCGGTCCGGTATGATCCAGTTGCCCGTCACCTCACTTGCCTCAATGTTCACTTTTTCCTTAGATGTTGTAACCGAGAAGAAGACGCTGGAATCTTCTCCAATGCGCCATTCTGTTGGAATGGCCTCGTCCATCGTTGACGAAATCGTGGCAGCACCTTCATGGCTCTGACCAAGCACCGACTGGATTTGGACATGGTTGCCGACAAAGTAATCATAAGTGACATACCCGATAATGCCGATAATGAACATACCGATAATGAGTCCTGACCAAACTTTTTTGCTCAATAAATTCCCTCCTTTATGAGTGTATCTTCACCCGAGCTCCCGCTAAGGTGTTCTTTCAATTATACATGAGTGATGTGAAGAAAGTGATAGGGTTCATGCAAGTTTTCCCATATGTCCAGTAATTTCGGGCGAAATCGCCAATCATGCTGAGCATGAGTGCATAATTAGCTTACAAGTTTAGCAAATTATGATACTGTGCTGACATAAAAATGTTGAAACCTGCTATCCAGCAACATAATTTGGGGGAAAATAGTGATTGACGGCTAATTAGTTTGGTGGGTAAAATACTTAGTAGATGAATTAAATGATTTAATCTTATTTAGAAGGGCGGGTTGAACTTGGGTCCATACACATTGGATCAATTGGAAGCTGTGTTCACGGACGTATTTCGCGGGATGAAGCGGGAATTTCTGAAACGGGTGGAACGGGAATTGTCTGGCTCACAGGCCATGATTCTGCAGAAGCTACATCAAGATGGTCAGCAGAGGATCACACAGATAGCGTCTCACTTGAATATTACGACAGGCGCGGTTACCGGCTTGTGCGACAAGCTCATCTCAGCCGGATATGCGGCTAGGCATCGCGCTGATAGCGATCGGCGTGTCGTACACGTAGATATTACCGATGCGGGGAGAGAAGCATTGGAGCGGGTGAGTGCTCTGCGCAAACAAATTGTTCATCATTTTTTTGCAGGCTTGAGTAATGAAGAAATCGACAGCCTATACAATATTTTCGAGAAAGTATTACTAAATTTACAGAGAGAGAAGGATTCCTAATATGCAACATTTGGATAGGAGAAAGAAGCTGACGATACTAGGTGCGATGATGGCGGCGATGTTATTTGCCGCACTGAATCAAACAATCGTCGGTACCGCATTGCCGAAGATAGTGGCAGACCTTGGTGGGATGGAGTACTATAGCTGGGTGTTCACGGTATATATGCTGGCGGCGACAGTTACGACGGTGTTGGTCGGCAAGCTGTCTGATATTTATGGACGCAAGCCGTTCGTTGTAATCGGGATTGCAGTTTTTATCGTAGGTTCCTTTCTGTGCGGTCTGGCACAGGATATTATTCAACTTATATTGTACCGCGGCTTCCAAGGTTTAGGCGGCGGCATTATTATGGCGACAGCCTTCACAGTTGTTGGTGATCTGTTCGCGCCGCGTGAGCGCGGCCGGTGGCAAGGGGCGATGGCAGCTTCCTTTGGTCTGGCGAGTGTGTTCGGACCGACGCTCGGCGGTTATATTGTCGATCATACGGATTGGCATTGGATCTTCTGGGTGTTCCTTCCGTTCGGATTTGTTGCGTTAGCTCTAATATTGTTCTTGTTCCCTTCCGTACCGAAGCGAAAAGGGGAATCCGTTGATTACTTGGGCTCCGCCTTGCTCACAGTCTTAATCGTCCAGTTGCTGCTGGCTTTTTCCTGGGCAGGTGCGAAGTTTGCTTGGGATTCTCCGATTATTATAGGACTGTTTGCCGGCTCGTTGATTGCATTGGTCTTATTCTTGCTTGCGGAGAAGGCAGCCCGTAATCCAGTATTGCCATTAGGCTTGTTCAGGGACAGCGTATTCACACTCTCTAATGTGATCGGCTTCCTGATGGGAGCAGGCATGTTCGGGGCGATTATGTATATGCCATACTTCGTGCAAGGCGTGATGGGCACTTCCGCGACGATCTCCGGATACGTGATGATGCCGTTGACATTGAGCATGGTTATCGCCAGTTCGCTCAGCGGACAGCTCGTGAGCCGCAGCGGCAAATACAAGTTATTGGCGATTGTTGGCCTGTTTATTATGGTTGCAGGCATGCTGTTGCTGTATACGATGGACCGCTCCTCGACGAACTGGACAGCGATTTGGTTCAATATGGTAGTTGGCATTGGCTTAGGAATCGCTTTCCCAATCTTCACATTAACGATTCAGAATGCTGTGCCAGATCGCGAGCTCGGTGTGGCGACTTCTTCGGCGCAGTTATTCCGGCAGCTCGGCGGAACGATTGGCGTGTCCATCATGGGGACTGTATTGACCAATCGCATGAACTCAAGGATTACTGAGCAAATGACTCAAGTGACTGGAAGCGGAGAGAGTGCGCGAATGTCTGATGGAGCTGCTGCTAGCCTGACAGAGATCGCGAACCCGCAAAATTTGATGGATCCGGAGAAGATGGCAGCAGCTCGTCAATCGCTTGCACCTGAACTGCATGAAATATTCGAGCAGGTGATTGGATTGTTGCGCGAAGCGATGAGCTACGCATTGTCCGGTGTGTTCCTATTGGGGGCGATTGTTGTATCGCTTGCTCTCGTCCTTACCTTCTTCCTGAAGGAAATTCCGCTGCGCTCTGCGAACAACAAGCCGGAGTCATTAGAAGAAGAGTCAAGCAATCCACAAGTATATGCGAAGACCCGATGAATCAGAACGCCCAATTTCAACGGCAAAAGCACCAACCTTGTGACCCCTTCATACACTAAATTTGACTGTATCCCTTGACCTTGTCACGATAAGGCCCGAAGCAAGGAGGGGTGACTAATTGAAGGGTAGCGACCATCATAACAAATTTTTATTGACTAACCGCGAACGTGAAGTGTTCGAATTATTGGTGCAAGACAAAACGACCAAAGAAATTGCACAGCAGCTGTTTATTAGCGAAAAAACCGTTCGCAATCATATATCTAATGTGATGCAGAAGTTGAACGTGAAAGGTCGTTCTCAAGCGGTTGTCGAGCTAATCAGACTCGGAGAACTATCGATCTAAGCACCATCCGAAACTCGTCCAAACCCTCTCACCGCCGATACGTCAGCCGGTCCTAGACGAATCGGTGGCAGAGAGGGTTTCCTGAGTTGGGGTATAGGCAGGGAGATGCAGCTGTGTTATGTAACTTTACTTGCAAATCGTTCACTGTTTTGGACGTATACTTATCCTTTTTGTGTAATATAACTAAAAATACCCATGAAAAATAGACCACGCAGTTGCTGTCCATTGATGGACGGTATCGCTTGGTCTATTTTTGAAGTTCGATATTCATGGTTTCGAAATTCACTTTGCATTTGGTTCTCATCATAAAATCAATGCCAACAATTCCATCAAATCCATACGGCTCCTGAATCGAGCCGAGCTGAATGGAAAAATCACTTAAAGTAACCTGTTCAATACGAAGTTCGGAGATTTGCTGTTCATAGCAAATCTCGCTGGTTCCCCCTATCCCATACATCCGCTTGGCTCGCCCATTGATAAAATCAATGTGAATGCCTATTGCCGCTAATGCATCGGTATCAAACACTGTTGCAGCACAGCCCGTGTCAAATAGCACATTGTGCAGAACGATGGAATGGTCATTTCGAGATAAAGTTAAAGAGACGATAGGTAATCCGTTTTGAAGTTTTATCTTCACAGTTGATGCCGAACTCCAGAGAAAAACTCTTCTACAACTTCTACATCTTTCCTACTCGTATGGAATACATACAACTCACGAGACGGATGTAACTTGTGCAGCTTTTTATAGCCGCTCCACGCTTCCTGCGGATTATCGTAATCCTGAATGACTGCCATTTCTTCTAATTGACGTACACGATTGCTGGAGCTTGCTTTGATTGCCTCCACCAGCACAAAACGACTTGGATGCAGTTCGGTAATTTCTCCCCACTTCATCGGCTTCACCTCGCTTGGAATTGAAGTAATTCTAGTATAACATAGGTGCCTTATTTGACAGTCAGCTTTTCGTATCTCCACCCAGCAATTTCGATGTCAGTTGTGTGCGATTTTTCAACCCGAATTTCGACAGCATGGCATTCACATGCTTCTTAACCGCGGCTTCGCTGATATAAAGAGAGGATGCAATCTCTCCATTCGTACTCCCTGCCATAAGAAGCTGGGCCACATCTTTTTCCCTCTTCGTCAGACTATCTAGTTGGACACTTTCGGACAGAGAGATCTGTCTTGAGTCACTTCCTTCTATCCCAATCATTCGCTTCACGTAAGCTCCGAGTTTTCCGTTTCGCGTATCCAACCAGTAGGTTGAAGCGGGACGGGAACTCCCGTAGTCATCATGCTCCGCTTTCGGGACACGTTCGAAGCCTAGTCCCGACATAGCTTGTTCATAATAGTCCAGCGGTGGAGGAGACGTGACGATCAGATTGCCCGCCGAAATATAATCGAACAGATGGTTGACGATGTCCGATCGCAATTGCTCGTTTTCCAGATCCTCTACGTCAGTACTGAGCAAATACCAAGCTTTGCCCTGGTCTGTAGCAACAGTTAATTGCTGACGTCGATCCGGTGTCATCGACTGGAACAAAGCTCTGGAGACTCGAGCAGAGGCGAGATATGCCCATGTTTCTGCGTTTATGGCCACCATGACGAATACGCCGATTATGCGCCCCTCAATGTTCCGCAGTAATTGAATGGACCTATGACAATCTGGAATTCTCACTACTTCCGACCAGTTCACGGCCGACAATCTGAGCAGGCTTTGTTCCGGAGTGAAGGAGTATCGGTACATCGCTTGCGAGTCCGAATCCGAGCAGAGGACGTTCCAAGCACAGGGGCGACTTTTTCGTTCTGCAATATAACTCTCCAGCTCCTGCAAGTTCTCTCCGTTCAACGGTTCGCGGTAATTGTGTGAGGAACGTGCATGGCGGTAATGCGCTCTAAGTATTGGGTTGCCGGTATAATGAAGCAGTTCGGCAAGCTCCTGTGAAATATCCTTATCCTTCGTCATACCGTCTTCAATCTTTCTCTCGGCAAATGCAACGGCAATTCGGCCGTACCGTTCGAACTGTTCAGGCATACGTTCGCGGAACGTTCGGCGCATATTTTCCCAGACAATCTCATGAAGCTGCCATCCGCCTGCCGCACGGTTTACGAAGGAGAGCTTGATCAACTGATCGAACGAGGTAAGGCTAATCGGCTTTCCGATTAACTCCTCAAGTAGTTCATGCTGGAAGGTTCGTACCGCGGAAGCGGCAAATAACAGCCGCCGCAGCTCGTCATCCGGCGCTTCCTGAATCCATTGATCCAGCATGGCTTCAACCGGTTCCTTCTCGGCAAGAGAAGAGAAATCTTGTGCCTTTGCCAGTTCGCTGGGCGAAGGAGCAAGCAGGGAGACGGCAAGCGGATGGCCCAGCGTCCGCAGCCAAACTGTATCGATCTCTTCCTCGCTTGTCATTCCCCAATGAAGCAGGTATTGCCGGATCTCTTCGTACGTTAATGAGGATAGCGGCAACCGTACGATTAGCTTCTTCCAGGCGGAGTAACTCCAAGGCCCCTCAAGCGAATAGCGGCCCGCTACAACGATGAGGATGTTCGGAGGCAACTGGGGGTAGTAATAGGTGCGCAGCCAGTAGTCCAAGGAGCCGGCTTCCTCGTACCCGTCAATTAGGAGAACGGCCTTCTTGTCCTCGCGCAATCCGCTAAGCTCCTGGAGGCTTTGATTGGGTGCTGCTTCGTTGTCTGCGCCTATTCCCATGCCATCCAGAACGGCTCGATCGAATGCCAGGCTGTCACTGTTTATTTCCTGTAGATTGACTTGTATGGGAATGGCATTCATTTCAATTGCTATTGAGGCTAAACGTGTCAGCAAATACGTCTTGCCTATGCCGGCTGTTCCGTATACGTTGAGAATTCGTTCCGTCCGGTCGGAAAGGTTATTCACATACTGCCGAAAGAGACCTGTCTCAAATGAACGCCCGACGAAATGGTCGAACATAAGCTTGCTCAACCGTTGACCGATCGTTTGACTCATCGGAACCCCTCCATTTGGCCAAATTTTTATCTAAAAGTATACCAGCAAGGTAATCGAAAGGGTAGCCTCAACTCGATTCTTCTATAGTACTGTAAATGGATCGGAAGAATAAGGAGGTTATCACAAATGAATTTTATTTCAGAACAGAAGGTCACTCCCCTAACAAGAAATGGAGAAATGCTTTCGGGTTCGGAGATTTTACTGCGCACGCTACTTGCGGAAGGTGTTGAATGCGTGTTTGGGTATCCTGGAGGGGCGGTGTTGTACATGTACGATGCGATGCATGACAACCCTGAGTTTCGTCACATCCTCACACGTCATGAACAAGGGGCCATTCACGCCGCGGATGGGTATGCTCGCTCCACGGGTAAGACAGGTGTCGTCCTAGCAACATCTGGACCAGGCGCTGCCAACTTGGTGACAGGTATTGCAACCGCTTATATGGACTCGGTGCCACTTGTCGTGATAACGGGCAATGTGTCGTCTAACCTGATTGGAACCGATTCGTTTCAAGAAGCCGATATCATTGGCATCACGCAACCTATAACGAAGCATAACTATTTTGTCAGGAAAGTGTCCGATCTTGCCCAAACTATCCAGGAGGCATTCCATATTGCTTCAACTGGACGGAAAGGCCCGGTCTTGATTGATATTCCTAAAGACGTAAGTGCAGCCGTGACGGAGTTCATATTGCCCGACCAGGTCTACGTACCAGGTTATACGGAGGAGGTTGCGTCCCAATCTGTCGATAAAGATGCGGTAGATAGTCTTATTGACGCACTTAGAAATAGCAAGAAACCGTTACTTCTAGCAGGAGGGGGCGTTATTCAATCTGGGGGCAGCGACGCTCTGCTTGACTTCGTAAATCGAACAAGAATACCTGTAACAACGACTCTCCTTGGTTTGGGAGCTATTCCAGCGGATCATGAATGTTGGTTGGGTATGCCTGGCATGCATGGTACCTACGCAGCTAATCAGGCACTATTGCAATGTGATCTTCTAATTGCTGTCGGAGCCCGGTTTGATGATCGTGTCACCATGAGGCTGGACAGCTTCGCGCCCAACGCAGAAGTCGCTCATATCGACATAGATGCAGCAGAAATCGGGAAATTGGTTCCTGCCCTGATTCCTATAGTTGGCGATGCCAAGCTCGTCTTGGAGCAACTAAATCGAGTCGTTCCCGCCGATTGGGAAGAGAAGAAGGGTTGGAATAGTCATCTTCATAAACTGAAAAAAGATTATTGGTTCCGATTCAAATCGTCCGATAAGGAGCTAAAGCCACAGTATGTGATCGAAATGATATCGCGAACGACCGGTGGAGAAGCCATCGTTACAACGGATGTCGGCCAGCATCAAATGTGGACTGCACAGTATTATCGTTTTCAAAAACCGCGTTCTCTGATTACATCGGGAGGGCTTGGAACGATGGGTTTCGGTTTCCCTTCGGCCATTGGAGCGCAAATTGGCAATCCAGATACGACTGTCATATCTGTGAATGGGGATGGGGGGATACAGATGTGTTCCCAAGAACTGGCGATCTGTTCGATTCACAATATTCCCGTGAAAATCGTCATCCTGAACAACCAAACGCTAGGCATGATTCGACAATGGCAAGAACTGATCTACGAGGGCAGGTATAGTCATATCGATCTGTCTGGCAGCCCGGATTTCGTCAAACTTGCTGAAGCATACGGAGTCAAGGGACTTAGGGCAGAGACCCCGGCAGAAGCCGAGAACGTGTGGCAAGAAGCGTTGTCCACGGCGGGCCCTGTACTAATCGATTTTGTCGTGTCCCGTGACGAGCTTGTCTATCCGATGATCCCGCAAGGACAAGGATTGCAAGATATCATACTAGGACCGGATATTGGAGGCGATACAGATGATGAATAAGAGATTGCTCTCAGTTCTGGTCCATGATACACCAGGTATACTCCAGAGAGTTGCCGGATTGTTTTCACGAAGAAGCTATAATATTGAGAGTATTACTGTAGGCTCATGCGAAGAGGTAGGTCTTTCACGTATGGTTGTAGTCGCTCGAGGAAACAATGAACAATTTCAACAAATGTGTAGCCAACTTAGTAAGATGATCGACGTCCTACATGTCGTCCAGTTGCAAGATAGACCTGTAGTGAGCCGTGAACTCATGCTGGTCAAAGTCAAAATGGAACCTACCAAACGTTCGGAGATTCAAAATTTGACAGATACATTCCGTTGTTCCGTCATCGACGTTAGCCCAAGTACAATGATCGTGCAAATTGTAGGTGATTCGGAAAAGAATGATGCTTTTCTTCAACTGCTTCGGCCATACGGTATAGTAGAAATTACCCGTACGGGTGAAACGGCCATGAACCGAGGGGATTATTGAAATAGGGACACTAAAAATTCAGTTGTCGATGAAGATAGGCTGCCCCTCAGTCATATGATGACACAGGGGACAACCTTACCTAGTTGGATCTGCCTTCACATAATTGTCGCCCTGCGAAGGAGCAGCTTCGGCGGCGCAGGTATTCTTGCGCCATATGCTTGGGTGAAGCTATCCCGATTCTTGCCTGGAAGCGAAGGGGTAGAGACGGTCGTATTGTTCTGGATCATGATGCCGCGCGCGCGAGCATTCAGCTTGGCTTTCTTCCCGTTGACCCTGCAGGCAAGGAAGGGGAACTTTTTGTACCGCGCAAGTGTCGTTGTCTGACCATTGATAGATGGGGCCTCGGCAATCCATTCTGCAGAATTCGCCGGTCCCGTGTAGGTGGTTGTTTTTCTAAACGTCCAACCCAAGGTGCGATTTTGCAGTAGAATTCGCCATTTGTTCTTGCGCAGTCGTGTGATGCGCGCAATCATCAGGTTGCCGGGAGACACAGGATAAGGAATCCGTATAGCAGCAGCGGGCAGAATTTCCCACCATGCATAGTAGAGCGGCTTGCCGTTCACATAATCATGTTCTGTCCCGGTTTGGATCAACGACGAATTGGTGAATCCGTCGATACCGATCCATGCAGAGGAATATTGGTTGCTCCTACTGGACCTTACGCGAGGCACAATCCAGAAGCCGGAGACGCTGCGGAAAGCCCCTTTCCTGGATCGACTGAGCGCATAGCCCGACCAATTGCTGGACTCCCACCCTGGTTCGACGTTTTTTCTACGATGCTGTGATCGGTTTCTCTTGTGTCTGCATGCAGCAGAACCTTTGAATACTTTGAATTTCACCTGGTGCCCACCTTTCCTATTCGTGACATATTATTGAATGCTGGAACAGGGCTGATGGATATGGGCATGCGTTGAAATCCTCGAATATGTATGATGAGACAAACAAAGAAGCAAAAGTTTTCGAGATGACACCGCAGCTAATAGCCACTGCCATCCCACTTGAGCGCCTGCAGCAGTTCCTCATCCACCTCAGCGCCGATCCCTGGTTCGTCAGGAACCACGACGTGTCCTTCCCTCGGCTTGATGGAGAGCAGCTCTCCGAGCGGGTTCTCCATCGCATCCCATTCTACGGGCTCAAGCTCATCTCCCTGCATCTTGCTCCAAGCGGGCAGACAGGCTTGCGCAAGCACGGCATAATGACGGCTCAAGGCCCCGTCGAAGGTGTGCGGGGATACGCGCAAGCCGTGTGTGCGTGCCAATGCCAGCATATGCCGGTAGGCTTCGATTCCGCCAAGGTGCATAGGGTCCGGCTGAACGATATCGAGTGCACGCTCTTGTAGTAACGGAAGGTAATCTTTCGACACGGTTAGATTCTCACCACCCGCTATCGGAATCGTGAGCTGCCGCTTCAGATCGCGGTAAGCCTCAGCATGCTTCAAGGATATCGGCTCCTCGAACCATAGCCATCGGTTACTCTGCGCAAGCAGAGGCAGCCATGCTTGCGCTGCTGCGGCATCATAGCTTTCATTGGCATCGATCGCAATGCGGGCATTGGCAGGCAATTCGTTGAGCAGTAGCTGTATATGCCGCTGATCCTCTTGTAAGGTCCGTCCCCCAACCTTGACCTTACATTGACGGAAGCCTGCTTCGTAAGCGGCAAGTACTTGGTCAACCGCCAGTCTATCCCACCTCTCCTTCTGTACATATGACTGAAAGGAAGCATACACCGGTACTCGCGTATGCAGCTTTCCTCCCCACCAATCACACATGGAACAGCCAGCCTGCTTCGTTGCGATTTCCGATAGCGCCATGCTGACAGCAGACGCCGCTCGTCGATTCCATCTCGCTATTTTCTGTACCCACTTCTGGATATGTCGCGCGTCTTGATGCATGATCTCAGGAACAATTCTATGCTCGAACAAGCGCATGAGACTGGGGAGCCAGTCAACAGCTTCTCCCCAGCCGCTTATGCCGGAGGCTGTGTGTATGCGGATGATCAAGGCAGCACGGTGCATCTTCCAGCCGTTCGCATCACCGTACGGACGCTTCAATAGGACAAATAATGGATAGAGATCGACGGAATGAATCGTAGACATCCTATGTGTTCACTCCTTTTTTTGTGTAGATTCGGGTATGTTACCAGTGTTGCCTGGAAAATCTGTTTAATGCAGAGTCTAAATTTATGACAGGAAGGAACGAATGGCCAGCATGCATTGGGACACATGGTCGCTGGACCGGATACTGATATTGTTCACCGCACTTGCGTTTATCATGGTCGGCATTCAAGTAACGCTCTTCCATTATCGGCAAAACTTCCATAACAAGTCTATGTGGCTGCCGGTTGTGCAAGCTCCCTTGTTTGCGTTGATTGGCTTGCTGTTCGTCTGGGTAGATGTGAATTGGTTGCGCATTCTGTTCGCGTTAATGATGGGGATTGGCATCGTGTCAGGAATTGTCGGTTTTAGCATGCATGTACGCGGGGTAGGTCAGCGTGTGGACGGCTACAAGTTAAGGAATTTCATGATAGGTCCGCCAGTCATGCTCCCGTTAACTTATGCAGCCATCAGCGGGCTTGGATTGCTCGCAGGATTATGGGGCCGGTTATGAAAGAAGAGATAAGAATGACAAGTCAGTCCCGCTACCCCTTCTATAACGTGATGAATGAACAGGAAGCATGGGATGCGCATACGCGCAACATTGTGCGCAGCAGGCTGGAGCCGTCGTCACAGCTGCGGTATTTGGAGATGGAAGAGCTGCAGCTGCTTCGTTCTGTATGCCGGGTGCTGCTGGATGAGACGCGTTCCGAGATGCTTGCGTTCGTAGTTTCGCACATAGATCAGGTATTGGCTTCGCCTGTTGGTGAGGCACAGCGGAAAGCAGCAGTGCTCCCGCAAGGGAAATTGATTCGCGACGGGCTGCAGCGGATGCGTCTTAGCACCTTGTTATACGATTTCGCAGCTATGGATCAGACGGAGCTTGCGGCTCTGGAGCAGCTGTTGTCTCAGCTGAGTGAAGGCTGTGCGGAGTCTGCTGAAGTGTGGACAGGTTTCGATCAGAAAGCCTTCTTCAAATCGCTGCTCTCGATGGCAGCAGACGGCTATTACTCACATCCGGATATTTGGTCAGAGATCGGCTATGGAGGCCCCGCTTATCCGCGCGGGTATGTTCGGGCTAGTCTCGGTCAGATCGACCCATGGGAAGCGAACTCGCCCATGAATCATCCATAGCATTATTGTACGAGTATGGCAGTTAGAAAGGGAGGGTAAGATGACCTTACAACGGAAATATGCGGATGAAGAAGTGGATGCTTGTATCGTTGGAGCCGGTGCAGCAGGCGGTGTGCTTGCGAAGGAGCTGAGTGAAGCTGGCATGAAGGTTGTCGTGCTGGAAGCAGGACCGATGCTCGATCCGCAGCAGGACTTTGCAAGTGATGAACTGGCTATGCGCAAGCTAGGCTGGCAGGACACCCGTATCGTGGACGGCACGGACCCATTAACGATGGGACATAACAATTCCGGGCGTTCAGTGGGAGGAGGCACCGTGCATTTTACAGGTGTCTTCTTGCGCTTCCACGCAGATGACTTTCATACATACAGCACAGACGGCATAGGCGAGGATTGGCCGCTTTCATACGATGAGCTTGCGCCATACTACGATAAGATTGAGAAGGAAGTGGCCGTCTCAGGACCTAAGCATTTTCCTTGGGGAGAATATCATGGTCCCTACCCTTACCCTGAGCGGGAGCCGTTAAGCCCGAACGCTTACTTGTTCCGCCAAGGCTGCGAGAAGCTAGGTATTCGTTCCTCCGTTCCGCCGCTTGCGATCTTATCTGCTCCGTTCGAAGGCAGACCGCCATGTATTAATCGCGGATTCTGCAATCAAGGTTGTATGCCGAATGCGAAATTCAGCACATTGCTTGTTCATCTACCGAAAGCGATAAATTCGGGTGCGGAACTATTATCTGATTGTATGGTCACACAAGTGCTCATGCATCCGAATGGCAAGGCGTCCGGAGTTGCGTTCACACATAATAAAGTATCTTATGTACAAAAAGCGCGGATGGTCATTCTCAGCGCTTATGCGGTGGAAACGCCGCGTCTTCTATTGAATTCTGCCACTGTGCAGTTTCCTGACGGGTTGGCCAACAGTAGCGGCTGGGTGGGACGAGCCATTATGCCGCATTCCAGTTACGATGTGATGGCTAAGTTCGATAAGGAAATTCGTATTTATAAAGGGACACCTGTACTTGCAACGACGCAAGAATTTTACGCTTCGAATCCGGCTGAACGAGGCTTTGCGCGTGGGTACAGCTTACATGCGCATGGTGCGCGTCCGCTGGAGACGGTGAAAGGGATCATCGGCGATGAGCGCGGTCTAGTATGGGGCAAGCAATTGCGGGAGGCTATGCTGGAATACAATTTCTACGGAAGAATTACGATGGTTGGCGAAGTGCTTCCCAATCCAGACAATCGTGTTACACTGGCTGAGGACACAGATGAATATGGTTTGCCGCGTGCCAAAGTGACGTTCAGCTATGGAGAGAATGATCGGAAGATGATCCAGGAAGCGATTGGCAATATGAGTGCGATACTCGAAGCGGAAGGTGGCAAGGTTGCGTTCGTACACCCTGACACGGCACACTTGATGGGCGGCTGCAGGATGGGAACGAATCCGGACAGATCAGTTGTCGATGCCTATGGACAGACACATGATATTCCGAACTTGTTCGTATGCGACGCCAGCGTATTCGTTACGTCAAGCGGGAGCAATCCGACACATACGGTGATGGCGTTGGCAGCCCGAACGGCAGAACATATCGTGAATAAGGTGAAGCGACGAGAGTTATAACAAGCAGCTAATATGCTGCGATGTCTTCAACTTCTTCTCCAGCGGGATGGCGTATAGTGGCGGCATCTCTTCAGAGAATGTACAATAGGAAACAGACACCTAAGCGCTGTACTGCTGGAGAGGAGTGAAGCATCGTGGATCAATCTTATGATCATACAAATGAGGACGTAGAGGAAGCGTGGTACAATCGCAGCTTCGGCCAAGACTACTTGCTCGTATACAAACATCGGGACATGGAGGGTGCTTATGAGGAAGTGCGCGCTATGGTCGGATGGCTCTCATTGCCGCAAGGCGCCAGCGTACTGGATTTGTGCTGCGGCATGGGCAGGCATGCGATGGCACTCCGAGATTTCGGCTATAACGTGACTGGCATGGACTTATCCAAAACACTGCTTAGTGAAGCTGTGAAGCATGATGATGGCGGGGCGGACAATCGTCCGGTTACTTGGGTACACGGCGATATGCGCAATGTCCCATTAACCGGTCCCTTCGATGCAGTAGTGAATTTGTTCACATCCTTCGGTTACTTCGACAATCACGATGAGAATGCTCAGGTAGTTGATGAGATTTGCAGACTGCTTCAACCGAATGGGCGCTGGATTATCGATTTCTTAAATCCGGTCTATGTTCAGCGTAATCTCGTCCCGCGATCCGTTCGATCAGAAGGAAGGACCCGAATCGAGGAGGTTCGGTGCATTGAAGCCGGTTATGTACGTAAGTCGATTACCCTTCGCGAACCTGGTAAGAAGGAACGCTGTTATGAAGAACAGGTTCGACTGTACGAGCTGGATGACTTCAAGCGAATGATAGCTGATGCAGGGCTTGAACTGGAAGCTGTATATGGCGGACCAGACCGATCAGGATATGACCGGCAGCAATCGTCTAGAATGATTCTAGTCGGTCGCAAGCTCGGTGTAAGGGGAAGGAGTCGATCCAGTGAGTCTTGAACGTACAGATACGACTATGCTCCAGCATGTTCAACGTTTGAAAGTGCCTGTTCCCTTCCCGCTACGTTGGGTGAACAGTTATGTGATTCGCGGCAGCTCCGGCTATACGGTGATCGATCCGGGTATGCATACTGAAGCTGCACGTGAAGTGTGGCAGGTCTGGTTGCGAGAGCAACGCATTGAGATGCAGGACATTCAGCAGATCGTGCTTACCCATCACCACCCCGATCATTACGGATTAAGCGGCTGGATGCAGGAAGAGAGCGGAGCGCCCGTGTATATGTCGGCTAACGGCTATGAACAAGTGAAGCTGCTTTGGCAAGAGCCGTTCGAGATGAACGGCAGATTGCTGCAATGCTACCGGGAATATGGGATGGATCAGCACATGCTCGATCGAGTTGAGGAGAACATGCATACGTTCGTAGCGCAAGTGAATCCTCAGCCGAAGCATGTGCGTATAGTGGAGCCGGGGCAGACGCTGCTTCTCGGGGATGACGAATATGAAGTCATGGAGACGCACGGACATGCATTCGGTCATCTCAGCTTCTATCATGCTGAGGAGCAAGTATTGTTCTGCGGCGATCATGTATTACCGGTCATTACACCTAATGTAAGCTATGTGCCTGGACTTGACGAGAATCCGTTGGCGTCATTTTTGACCAGCCTTCAATATCTCGCATCGCTGCCGGTTCGCAGTGCGTTCCCAGGTCATCGTGATCCGTTCTCAAACTTCGGTGAACGCGTATTGGAATTGATTCGTCATCATGACGAGCGGCTGGAACATATAGAAGCCTTGCTGGAGCCAGGAATGACCGGCTATGCGCTGTGTCAATCGCTATTCGGCACGAGGCTGTCTGTTCACCAGCTGCGATTCGCGATGGGCGAGACGATTGCGCATATGGTCTACTTGGACCGCCGCAACAACTAGCTGCTTGCGAATTGGCCGCTGGCTTATGCCGGAATTGTGCGAGTGCGAATCGGAATGCGAATGCGAATGCGGATCGGAATGCTCAGAACGTAACGGAAATGAGAGACCTTTAGGAGCTTATTTTTGCATTGTTATAATTCTAACGGAATCAGGAGTACCTTAATCAGCCAGATTACAGCCATTTGTAGCAGAAAAGCATCAATAAGCACCTCTCACTTCCGTTACAATCTTAAACTAGCCTAAAACAGCATAATAGTGGTCTCTGACTTCCGTTACAATCACAAAACAGCACAGTAGTGTCTCTGACTTCCGTGACAGTCACAAAACAGCACAGTAGTGTCTCTGACTTCCGTTAGCGAGGCTGTATCAACTATGTAGCTGTACCAGCTAGCTAGATTATTACCGCATCGATTAGCAACGCTGCATCAACTAGCGTCCCTTCACCACTTATCATCGCTGTCAGGCTAGCGCTACTGGAACTAACTAGCGCTGCACCAACCATCGTCGTCGCACCAACTAGCTGGTGCCGGCATTGGCGTGTGCAATGCGGCTGGAAGCGGCTGCGGCGATCGCGCCGACGATATCGTCCAAGAACGTATGGATAGGTCCGTCGTGCTTGTCGTTCAGCTGCTCCAGAATGCCGGGCTTGAGCTTGTCGATGTAGCCGAAATTCGTAAACCCGATGCTGCCGTACACATTCACGATCGATAAGGCAAGCACCTCATCAACCCCGTACAAGCCTTCGTCATGCCTAACCATATCCTGCAACGGATTGAACAGTTGTCCTTCCTCTGCCAGCATGTCAAGTTGAATGCCGGTTAGTACAGCATTCTGCACTTCACGCTTGGTCAATACACGTTGGACATTGTCCAAGCATATCTCCATGGTTAATCCTTCCACGTAGTCCTTCTGTAGAAAGTAGACTAGCTCGGCAATACCTTCAAGCTTCACCCCTCTCTTCTCCAACATACGGAACGTTGCGGCGGTGACTTCCTCACTGTTCAACTGATAGTTCATCTACACTTCTCTCCTTCATGAAGATCACAGATAAAGAGCAGTCCTTAGTATGTCCGACGTAGGCAAAAAGTAGTTATAAAACAAGTCCGGGCTCGTATACATAGTAGTACCAAACATGTGGGGAGGAAATGAACCATGAAACGTTCCAAATGGATTCGCTTGACGCTGGCGATTACATTAATCGGCATCACAGCGACAGGCTGCTCGCTCGGCGGTTCCGGGAATTCCGGTGCGATCGATCCGCCGCCTGCAGGTATGCAGACAGCCCTAGATAGCGTGACCCCGACAACTGCGCAGGTTGAGAACGTACAGGAACTGCAGCAAGTGACGCTGTATTTTGAAGATGGGAACGGCTTTGTCGCACCGGTAACGATGGAGATGCCGAAAGTGGAGGGCATTGGCAAACAGGCATTGTCCTATATGGTGGAAGGCGGACCGGCTGCGGCTGAGTTGCCGGATGGCTTCCGGGCGCTGCTGCCTGATGGAACAGAAGTGATCGGTATGAATATTGATGAAGAGCGGAAGCTTGCGACAGTCAATTTCTCGCGAGCGTTCGAGCAATATGCAGAAGAGGATGAACGTAAGATTCTGGAGGCTATCACCTGGACGCTGACTAGCTTCCCTTCGGTTGAATCGGTGGAGCTCTGGGTGGAAGGTCATCCGCTTAAGCAAATGCCGGCAGTGGGAACTCCGCTAGATGCCCCATTGTCTCGGGTGATGGGCATTAATCTGGAGCGAGGCTCTGGTGTAAGTATCGGTCATGCGACACCGGTTACGGTGTACTTCGAAGGAGTAGCTAGCGATTACCGCTATCTCGTTCCGGTCACACGGTTAGTTCCCAGAACAGATAATGTGGCTCGCGAGGTCATGCAACAGCTGATTGCAGGTCCTGTTGATGAGAGTAACCTTGCCGCGGTCATGCTGCCAGATGTAGAGGTGCTGGATATGTCGCTGCAAGACGGTCTCGTCACTGTCGATCTGAGTGAGGCGATTCGCGGTCCTAGTGATCGGGTGCCTGCCGAGAGCTTGCGGGCTGTGGTGATGTCACTGACGGATTCCATGCAAGCTGAACAGGTGCAGATTAAGGTGGAAGGCAGTACACAAGTGATCAGTACAGACGAGGAGTCGTACACACTTCCGGTGAATCGACCTGTACATTTGAATAAGCTGGAATTTTGATTGGGATATTAGAGGGAGCGTTGCATCCGAGCCTGTGAAGGGAGGAGACGCTCCTTTTGATTTTTGGCACAGTTTGTTACAATAGAAGGCAGTGAGTTTCTGGAAGCGTGCAATAGTTTGAAGGTATTGTATTGATGTTTACATCCCAAAGGAGGAAGCAGCTAGTGAGATCAGACGGCAGACAAGCGAATGAAATACGGGAGATGCAGCTCGTTCCAGGGTGGAGCAAGCATGCGGAAGGCTCCGTCTTAATCGAAGTAGGGGACACGCGTGTGCTCTGTACGGCAACTGTTGAGGATCGGGTGCCGCCTTTCATGAAAGGACAGGGACGAGGCTGGGTTACCGCTGAATATGCGATGCTGCCGAGAGCGACGGGATCACGCAATCAGCGCGAGTCAGCCAAGGGGAAGCTCGGAGGCAGAACGATGGAAATTCAGCGTCTGATCGGAAGGGCGCTTCGCTCAGTGGTAGACTTGAGTGCGCTTGGTGAACGCTCTGTGACTTTGGACTGCGACGTATTGCAAGCGGACGGCGGTACACGTACGACATCTATTACCGGTGCATTCGTAGCGATGGTGATCGCTATGCAAAAACTGGTCGATGGAGGACAGTTGAAGAAGCTGCCTGTTACGGATTATTTGGCATCGGTCAGTGTTGGGATTGTCAACGGCAAGCCTGTGCTTGATTTGAATTATCCGGAGGATTCCCAGGCGAAGGTGGACATGAATGTGGTCATGACAGGCAATGGGGCATTCGTAGAAGTTCAGGGAACTGGAGAGGAAGCTCCGTTCACTCGCGACGAATTGAATGCGCTGCTCGCGCTTGCCGAGGAAGGCATCGGTCAGATGATTACGAAGCAAAAGGCTGTTCTCGGTTCAACAGGCGATCGCATTGGGGAGGCTGCGACTTATGCCGGCCGTTCCTAATCCAGTGGTCATTGCCACTCGCAATGCCGGTAAGGTGAAGGAATTCAATGCCATGCTAAGCAAGCTTGGACTGGAGGTGCACAGCCTTGCTGATTATCCTGACATCCCGGCGATCCCCGAGGATGGAGAGACGTTCCGCGACAATGCCATTATCAAGGCAAGTGCTGTAGCGAACAGGTTGGGTTGCGCTGTCATTGCTGATGATTCCGGCTTGTGTGTCGATCGATTGAACGGAGCGCCCGGCGTCTATTCTGCCAGATTCGCCGGTGAACAAGCGACTGATGCAGACAACAACGCCAAGCTGGTGCACATGCTGCAGGAGCTAGCGCCGGATACTGCCTGGCCGCAGCAAGCGGAAGCGTTCGATGACTCGAAGGTGCAATTGCTGAGTACAGCACAGTTTGTTTGCGTGCTTGCATTAGTTGTGCCGGGGGAAGCTGAGCCGATCACTGCTGAAGGGACTTGCACCGGTACGATACTTGGAGAAGCGCGAGGCAACGGCGGATTCGGCTATGATCCGTTATTTTATGTACCGCAGCTTGGGCGATCGATGGCGGAGTTATCGATGGAGGAGAAAAACCGCCTCAGCCACCGTTCACAGGCGCTTCAGCGGTTTATGGCGCTTATTTCACACTAATTCGGTATTCTTGGAGCCAGAAATTGACCTGTGCTAAGTATGCAAATAGCTGAGGTCCGGTCATAAGCTGGCCGAACCAAGGAATATCGAAGCTATCATTCGCTGACGCCGCCAATTCTCTAAGCTTCGGAACGTTGACGAACGGTAATATGGGTGAAGCAGGATCATCCAGTATGTCAAGCATCCAAGCCTTTACTGCTTTCATATAATTGGGATTGTGTGTTTTCGGATACGGACTTTTTTTGCGATAGAGAACATCCTCTGGAAGTATCCCTGCTAAGGCTTGGCGCAGTATGCCCTTTTCCCTGTTGCCCGCTGTCTTCATTGCCCACGGAATATTGAATACATATTCGACTAGACGATGATCGCAGTAGGGTACTCGTACTTCCAAGCCGACACGCATACTCATCCGATCCTTACGGTCTAATAGGGTCGGCATGAATCTAGTAATATTCAAATACGACATTTCCCTCATTCTGCGCATATGCTCTGCTTCGCCAGACAGGGCAGGCACCTCGGACAATGCTTCCTCGTAGCGCGCCTGGACGTAAGCTCCCGGATTCACGAAGTCGATCAACTCAGGCGACAGAACAGATAAGCGGTCTTTAAGCTTAAGCGACCAAGGAAAGGTGTCTGCTTCAAGCGACTCATTGCGGTGGAACCAAGGGTATCCGCCGAAAATTTCATCTGCGGCTTCACCAGAAAGCGCCACAGTGGCGTTTTGTTTGATTTCACGGGAGAAGAGCAACAGCGAAGCGTCTACATCTGCCATACCTGGCGAGTCGCGAGCCAATACGACTTCCGTCAAAGCGTCTACAAGTTCAGGGGTATCGAATTCCACATACGTATGGCGGGTGCTTGCATGCTCCGACATTCGTTTTATCCAAGGAGCATCATTGTTCGGGGTGAAGGCACTTGATTTGAAGTGCTTCTCATTGTCAGCGTAATCAACAGAATACGTGTCTACCTTCCCAAGCCCGCTATCGCGGTAATGTGCTGAAGCGATGGCAGTCAATGCACTGGAGTCTAGTCCGCCAGACAGCAACGTACATACGGGCACATCGGAGATAAGCTGCCGATGTACGGTATCGAGCAGCAGCTCGCGAACGGCAGTCACCGTTTTGTCCAGATCATCCGCATGCTCACGGCTTTCCAATTGCCAGTATGCATATGTTCGCAATCCGCCGCGTGAGAAATGTAGGCAATAGCCTGGTCTTAATTCTTGCATATGCTTGAATATGCCGTGTCCAGGTGTGCGTGCAGGACCGATGGCGAATATTTCGGCCAAGCTGTCTCCATCCGCTTCTGCGTGAAAGCCGGGATGGGCAAGTATCGCCTTAGGCTCTGATCCGAACAGCAGTGTTCCCGTTCTGCAAGAATAGAAGAGCGGCTTGACACCGAGCCGATCACGCGCCATGAATAACGACTCGTCCACATCGTTCCACACCGCAAAGGCAAAGATGCCGTTCAACTTCTCTACACATGGCGGTCCCCATTCCATATATGCGAGAAGCAGCACCTCTGTGTCACACTTCGTATGGAAGCGATGTCCCCGACATTTGAGCTCATTACGAAGCTCTCTGGCATTATAAATTTCGCCGTTATATACAACCGTATACGTTCTAGCTCCCATCTTGCGGGACATAGGCTGCATCCCGTTCTCGGGATCCATGACACTCAATCTGCGATGTCCCAATGCGCAATGAGGGGAGAGCCACGTCCCGTTGGCATCTGGTCCGCGTGGCGTCAACGTCTCAGTCATTGCTTCTACAATAGTAGGGAAGTGAGTCAGATCCTTCATCCAATCGACCCATCCGGTAATTCCACACATAAGCTTTCTTCCTCTCCTCCGCGTAATCTGCTCTGCACGGTGCACAAGTGTCAATACCTTATGCCTATGCATCTGAATAACAGAGAATGACTCGTGAAATAGAAAAAAACCGGCTAGCAGCCGGAGAGGAATCGGTTACTTAAGAATGGGAACGACGGGCGCGCGCAGCATGAATGACAGCATCAATCGCAAGTCCAATTAAGAACCAAGTGATGACGGTCAACGCATAGATGACGGGTTTGCTGATGAGCTGTAAGCTCGTAAATAGAGGGATCACCCATGCAGGCGGGCTGAATATGATCAGTACGATGTGGTCATGATCGTAACCCATATAGTGGTAGATGCACAACAGTACTGAGAATAATGTGAGCCAGAACGTTACCTTCCACCGCACACTGCACACCTCCTTCTTCATGTCTAGCCTACAGTATGTCCAAGAAGGTGGGAATTATGAAGCGGCAACGAACGGGGTATGCTACGAATAGCATGATGAGAGTAAAGGAGGGTGACGATGAAGCCGTTTCAATCAGCGCGGTTTCTCCGTATGGGAACATGGCAAGGACAGCCTGTTGCCGAAGTGGAAGCGAACATGGAAGGAGAACAAGATCCGCTAACGATCAGCTTGGCGTGGGACGGTACAGCGTATCAGGCTGTACAGGTGTTGCGCAATCACGCGGATCGTGAGTTGGACTGGTATGACAACGATCTTCACCAGGCGTTCGAACAGGTGAATGCGCCGTCGAATCAGACGGAAGTGCAGGAGTGGGTGCTGGCTCTTCTTGCCACGGACGGGCTTCAATCTTATTTGGAACAAGTTGCCGACATGAAGCAGAAGCAGTCTACAAATATTCGCGGTTAACTTGTTCGTTGCGCACCATTTGCTCAAGTTTTTCTGTTAATCGGTGGTGAATAGCGGGTGGCTTTCTCCAGAAGAGAAGTCCCCGTCTTTTTTGCTTGCGCAGCAGCCGTAATAAGTAAGATTTCTCCTCAGCAGTGAACACTGCAGCCATCTCCTTTCGTTTCGTTGATATATGTTGCAACCAATTCGCACATTCGTACGTAGGTAATAGAGTGTTGTTACCGATGATTGACAATCGTTGTAATGACCGAATCTTCCTTTGACAAATCGAGTCATCATCCAGTAGAATTAGGCGTATGTTAACTTAGTTGTTAACGTTCGCAACGAACTGAACCACAACTAGAAGGGAGAAGTAAATGTCTAATTCCATGGACCAATTTTGCGAGAAATTGCAAAATCGCATGGCGGTCGACTTTGAGAAGGACATGTTCGCGCCTTTGGCCGGGCGAATTATTAGTCAATTGATTTTTGCGACAGAGCCTATGAGCTTGACACAGCTGACCGACAATCTTAGTGTATCGAAAGCAGCGGTGAGTGTACAGGTTCGCATCTTAGAAAAAACGGGTTTATGTGTACGTACGGCCAAAACAAACGACCGCAAAGATTATTACGCTATTCGTGACGACTTCAGCACCCGGATCATGAATATGGTTATGGAGAAAACACGAGAGAATGTTACGCGGCTCCAAGAGATTCTTTCTGAATTCCCAGACCGCAAAGCGATCGATCAGGAAGAATTGGCTGCTTATGATATTGGTAAGGACAGATTGCAAGAGATTCTAGAGATGCATTCCTTGTTCTGGGAACGAATTAGCGACTTGGATGAAGTATGGGAACGCAAGAGGCACAGGTAGACAGGATTACGTGTTATTATCACTAAAATATAGAATTTGTCTGAATGGAGAGGACATACGGATGAAGAAATCTAGTAAGGTATTGGCAATTGTATCATTGGCATTGATGCTGTCAGCTTGCTCTGCAGGGATGCCGACAGGAGAGGGAGGCCAAGCAGACACGGCGACCCCGGTTCGTGTCGGTCTCGTTCAGTCAGGTCAACTGACGCAAGACGCTGAGATTATCGGATTAACGAAAGCTAACCAGGAAGTGTCGATTATGCCGCAGGTTTCTGCTAAGCTGGTTGCCTTGCATGTGAAGGAAGGCGAGCAAGTGGAGGAAGGTCAATTGTTAGGTGAACTGGACGATGAAGATTTGCGCACGGCCTTGGAGCTTGAACAAGCGACTTTAGGACTGCAGCAGAAGCAATTGGCATCTGCTCAATCGAGCTTTAAGCAGATGGAAGCTTCAGCGAAGGCAGCAATCGCTCAAACTGGAGAAATTGACGAGCAATTGGAGCAAAATATCGTTCAGGCTAGACTAGCTGTAGAGACGGCCCAATTGAATGTAGACGTGTCTGCGGTTCGTGTGCGGCAGGCGACCTCACAATTGGAGGATACCGCGATCTATGCGCCTGTAAGTGGACGAGTACTGGATATCGCTGCTGTGGAGAATGAAATGGTTAGCATGCAAGCGCCATTGTTCACTGTTGTAACGATTGATCCGCTTCTTGTAGAAGCACAAGTCAGTGCAGAGCAGCTTCCGCTGCTAGTGCCTGGTGAGGAGCGCAGTGTATACCTCCCGACGTATGAAGAACATAAGCCTGGCATAGTAGATTCTGTTTCACCTGTCGCCAATCAGAGCGGATTGTATCCGGTGACGCTGACTGTAGATAATGCGGATGGTCAGATCCGGCCAGGAATTCCTGCCAAAGTAATCATTCCGCGCGTGCTAGCAGAGGACACACTACTCGTTCCGACAGAAGCGGTCGTGGAGCAAAGTGGTGAAACTTATATTTATAAGGTGGAGAACGGCGCTGCGAAGCGGGTAGAGCTGACGATCGTGCATTCCCTGACTGATGTGACAGCTGTTCAGGGAGAGCTGCAGGATGGCGATCAAGTCATTACTAAGGGTCAGTTGACAATCGCGGATGGCAAGAGCGTGAACATCATCGAAGAGGGGGCTTAATCTATGAAGCTCTCTGATCTTTCTATTAAGCGGCCCGTAGGCCTCATCATGATTGTGCTAGGTATTCTGGCATTAGGTTTTGTTTCACTTAGGGATTTGACGATCGACCTCTTCCCAGAGATCGATCTGCCGGTCGCTGCGATTACGACAACATATAGTGGCGCGGGACCACAGGAAGTAGAGCAGTTGGTAACTAGACCGATTGAATCTGCGATTAGTTCCCTGCAAGGAATTGATACCATTCAATCAGTCTCACAACCCAATGCATCACTCATTATTATGCTGTTTCAGAATGGAACGGACTTGGACAACGCCTTGCTGGAAGTTCGTGAGCGGGTTGATCAGGTGAAGGGCATGCTGCCGGAAAGCGCTGGTGATCCGGGTGTCATGCGCTTCGATCCGCAGCAGACTCCCATCATGACGCTTGGTCTTGGCGGCGCAGATTTGTCCCAAATGGAAGATCTGGCCGAAAATCAGGTAGTTCCATTTTTAGAGCGCGTGGATCATGTTGCATCCGTCACTACGATGGGTGGACGTACAAGGGAAATCCAACTTGTGCTCGATCAGGCGGAACTCAAGCAATACGGGCTGTCTGCGGGACAGATTACGCAGGCGTTGCAATCGGAGAATCGGTCCGCTTCTGCCGGTGTCGTAACGAAGGGAACCCAGGAGCAGCAGATTCGTATTAACGGAGAATTTACATCTCTCGATGATATAGCTGCGACGATCATTCCGCTGCAGACTGGCGGGCATGTCACTGTTGGTGACATTGCAGATATTCAGGACACCTTCACGGAAGAAGAAACGATTACACAGGTGAATGGGAAGCAGGCTCTCGTGCTATCAGTCATGAAGCAGTCGGGCGGCAACACTGTGGAAGTGGCCGAAGGAGTAAGCGATGCGATTGGCGATATTCAGGAACGACTGCCTGACGGTGTGGAGCTGTCCGTAGTTATGGATACATCGGATTTTATTCGAAGCTCTATTAGCTCTGTCATACAGAATCTGATTGTTGGCGGAGGTATGGCGGTACTTATTTTGATTTTGTTCCTGCGCAGCATTAGCCCAGTGCTCGTCATAAGTGTGTCGATTCCGATCGCGGTCATTTCGACCTTCACCCTTATGTATTTCACAGGGCAAACCTTGAATATTATTTCGATGGGCGGATTGGCACTTGGTATCGGGATGATGGTCGACAGTTCGATTGTTATCTTGGAAAATATATTCACCCACCGCCAACGCGGTGAAACTGCCATAGAAGCAGCGAAGAAAGGTGCGTCAGAGCTCGGTTCTGCGGTAGTTGCCTCGACGCTGACGACGATGGTCGTATTCGTGCCTATCGTCTATGTTGAAGGGCTGGCCTCCGACTTGTTCACGCCTATGGCGTTAACGGTTACGTTCTCATTATTCGCGTCCATGGTTGCAGCACTCACGATTGTGCCAATGCTGTCCTCTAGACTTCTCTCTGACAAGTCGGTGCAAGCACAGGTCAGTAATAAAGGGTTCAATCGTCTGTTTCACAAGCTGTCCAATTCTTATCGGCGTGCATTGAAATGGGTGCTGGGTCATCGCAAAACGACAATATTCACGACTGTGGCGCTGTTCATCTTCAGCTTCGTCCTTGTTCCCTTCATAGGGTTTGAGCTTGCACCGGAATCGGATCAGGGCTCCTTGCAGATTACGGTTGAGACGCCGGCAGGAACGAAGCTTGAGGAAACCGAGAAGATAGTCGATCAAGTACAAGAGCAGGTTCAGAAGTTTGAAGATATTACACAGTCGAGTTATATGACAATTGGTAATGCGGATGGCTTCGCTCTCGGCGCAACCGCAAGTCAAGCGACCTTCTTCATTCAGTTGGTACCATCGACTGAACGGGATATCTCTACGCAAGAGGTAACCGAACAATTGAATGAGACACTGCCATACTTGCCAGGCGCGGAAATTGAAATTAGCTCGATGGGTGCCAGCTTCTCTACAGGCGCGCCGATACAAGTGAGCTTGTCGGGACCAGAGCTAGATACATTGAATCAGCTCTCCGAAGAGATAGCTATGCTCATATCCCAGATTGAGGGGACGAACAATGTCACTAGCTCCCAAGAGCAGGGACGTCCGGAAATTCAAGTCGAGATCAAGCGAGATATAAGTCAGACCTATGGTCTGTCTTACATGCAAATTATGCAGCACTTGGATCTGCACTTTAACGGTCAGGTAGCTACCTTATATCGGGAAGACGGGAATGAATACGATGTTCGGCTAGTGGTGCCTGAAGAACAGCGGACGACGATCAGTGATTTGGAAACCTTGGTCATTCCGACACCAAGCGGTGCGCTTGTTCCGCTTCATGCTGTAGCTGATCTGAAGCAAATTCAAGGTCCGACAGCGATCAATAGGGAAAATCAGCAGAGACAGGTAAATATTACAAGTGAAGTGATAGGCAGAGATCTGTTCAGCGTAACGAACGAAGTCAATCAAGCGTTGAACAACTTGACCTTCCCGGAAGGCTATGACTATTCTACTGGCGGCGAGACGGAGGATATGCAAGAAACCTTCGTCGATCTCGGATTGGCATTGGTCTTCGCGATCTTCTTGGTATACGTCGTTATGGCGGTCCAATTTGAATCCGTGGTTTATCCGTTCGCTGTTATGTTCTCCATCCCGACGATGCTTATCGGTGTGCTGCTTGGCAGCTTTATAACGGCTACCCCAATCAGCATGATGACCTTTATCGGCTTGATTATATTGGCTGGTATTGTCGTCAATAATGCGATTGTCCTTATTGATTATATTAATCAAAAGAGAGGACACGGGATGGAACGGAAGGAAGCTATTATCGAAGCCGGCCCTGCACGCTTGCGCGCGATTATGATGACTGTGCTTACGACTGTGCTCGCGATGGTGCCGATGGCGCTTGGATTCGGTGAGGGCAGTGAGCAGCAAGCGCCTATGGCGATCACCGTCATCTTCGGCTTGCTCTTCTCCACCTTGTTCACGATGTTCCTTGTCCCTGTCGTCTACACGTACTTGGACGATATCTCCAACTGGGTCAAACGGAAGGTATTTCGTATCAAGCCTGCTGCTCCTGCATCAACAGGAACGGAAATCGAGGGGTAATGGTGCGGATGGTAATAGTATAGATAGTGAAAAAGCAGGTTGTCCGTGTAGGACAGCTTGCTTTTTTTCACGTGAGCTACGCATGGCGACTAACTAGGTGGTGGAGGCGAGTAATTTGCATGTGCAATCAGGGTTTCTTCTCTGGAAATATGAAGTTGGAGATTGTGTAAGATAACCGCCCTTCTATCGTAATCGTCTTAACATTGACAGATATTTCAGTGGTGTCCAATGACAATCTTGTAAGGTCATTACTTAGTTCCGTCTTAGAGCCTGCCGGAAAACGCTGCTGTCGATTGAACCGATTAGAAAGAACTCTAACGGACACGGGTGACCATTAGAGGGCTTATGGAATGATTTTGACAATGTAACGGTCACGGATGACCGCTAGCGCTGAATTGACCGGTTAATACGAGGGTTATTGGCCTTTAATGGACATCCGCGTCCGTTATAAATCAAAACAACGCATTTATACGCTGTAACGGACATCCGCGACCGTTGCAGTTTCAACTGCTCGTTGTCTATTCATTCTTTCCGCTCATCCCCGCCACTCTGTCTGCTCGGGATTTTGTTGCTTACTCTCTCAGCAGTAGTTCGATAAATCCACTTCTAGCGCAGAGGCAATCTTTTCAAGTGTCAATTAGGTTATGTTTTGTTGTTTGAGAGAGTCCCCAACTTGACAATGCGATGAGTAAGTATTATAGTTAATTGGCGAATAGTTAATCACTAAACTATATGAAGGGAGGTCAAACCGTATCGAGCAGTGGCGTCCATTTGAACAACCTCTTCAATCGGTCAGTGTTTTTCTGTCACTTTATAAAACGAATCATCACTTGGTTCAACAATTAGAGTTACAGCTAGGGAAGTTCGAACTGACGTTAGGGCGGTGGTGCGTGCTAGTTGCTCTCAAGTCTAATGGAAGAGCGATGGTTCCGTCCGAGTTAAGTGACGATCTTGCCGTGACAAGGGCGAATATAAGCAATTTATTAAACTCTCTTGAATCAGCAGGCCGTATCCGAAGAAATTTCGATCCAACTAACAGGAGAAGAATTTTAGTTGAATTAACACCCGAAGGTCATGAGCTCATATTGAACGTATGGCCCGTATATGAACAAACGATTGATCAAAGCATCGGAAGAAAATTGACTTTAGATGAACAGAAACAGTTAGAAACTTTGTTGAAAAAATTAGGTTCGTAAAATTCGCCTGCCCTGTAAAATGGGGTAGCTTCCCCCTATAGTTAATTAATTAATTGTTAGTTAGAAAATCATAAAGATACTAACTATAGTGGGAGTAGGGACGAAAGTACAAAAATATAATTCAAAGGAGAAGTGAACATGTTTCAAAACAAAGTTGCGATAATTACAGGTGGCGGTGGCGGAATCGGATTAGCTGCGGCTCAAATGCTAGCTGAAAAAGGAGCAAGCGTTCTCATTACTGGACGTACCAAAGCCACATTGGATGAGGCTGCGGCTACGCATCCAAACATTAAGGCATTCGTGGCAGACGCCAGTGATCCACAATCAGCAGCCAAAACGGTTGCAGAGGCACTTGGACATTGGGGGCGTATTGATATTCTCGTGAATAATGCAGGCGGTGGCTCCATTCAGCCGCTCGACAATGTGAATGCCAAATCGATAAACAATATATTCGCTATTAATGTCACTGGACCGACATTGCTTGCCTCCGCTGCGTTACCGAGCCTAGAAGCAACGAAAGGTACTATTATCAATATATCTAGCACTTACGGCAGTAAGGCTGGAGCGGGGTTATCCTTGTATGGCGCAAGTAAGGCCGCAATTGAACATCTGACGCGTTGCTGGGCACTTGAGCTCGCCCCGAAGGGGATTCGTGTAAATTCGATTGCGAGTGGACCTGTCGAATCGGCATTTCTCAAAGAACGTATGGGACTTAGCGACGAGCAGATTGAAGTAGTGAAGGAGCAGGAGCGTAGTGCAATCCCATTAGGGCGTCGAGGTGTACCGGATGACATCGGAGCATGGATTGTTCATGTGGCTGAATCAGGTTGGATCACAGGACAAATTATTGCAGTTGACGGCGGACTTGTGATTACTTAATCCTCTTTCTACAAACCCCTCCTCGACGAACCCCGGTGTACGAATCTGGTCCTCCCGGAACGCAAAAAAGACCGTTACACGGTCTTTGATAATACGTCCCAGGAGGGATACTCTCCTCGCTCAAGCAAGCGCTTGCTGGAACAGTCGAGACCTGCGAAGCAGATGCAACGAAGGGAAGCTCCGACGAACCCCGGTGTACGAATCTGGTCCTCCTGGAACGCAAAAAAGACCGTTACACGGTCTTTGATAATACGTCCCAGGAGGGATTCGAACCCCCGACCGACGGCTTAGAAGGCCGTTGCTCTATCCAGCTGAGCTACTGGGACAACATATCATATAATAGCACGATGTGAATCGGTATGCAACACTTATTCTTGCCCGCTTCCATCCACTATTTCGGCGATGAGAATCGAACGATGAAACACGAGTAATGCGCGGCATTCTGGGCTATGATGATGGTGATGTAGGGGTGCGTAAGGATGGCGCTGGGACGATGCTTAACAGTTTTCTGAAATTCCTGCGATTGTGCAGGTTCTTTCGCGGCGAATGAGGTGTTTTTCTGAAATTCCTGCAGTTCTACATCTTTGAATGCGAGAGATCGCTATAAAAGTAAGCTTGGCAAAAAAAGCCTGCAGTTTCGTAGGAATTGTGGTATCAGAGACGATTTGTCATGCAAATTCCTGCAGTTTCGCATCTTCTAACCCTCACGGTAACATTCGCACGGCAACACCAGTACAGCAACACCCGCATGGTAACATTCGCACGGTAACACCCGCACGATCGAACAGCACCGCAACACCCGCACCGCAACACCGGCTCTGCGACACTCGCTCCGCGATACGCGACAGTGCTGTATACGTTAACTTCTACTTCTCACGATGCGTTCCGCCTATATAGTAGTAGAAGTAACAATTCCTGCGCGAATAAACCCGTTTTTTTGCATGCTTTTTCTCTCGCGTGTTATAATCCGATCAAAGTATCAGGTCGGATGCATGGCGGCTTGAGGAAACGAGGGCTACTTCATATGAATAATAGCCGGGAGAAATCTGCGCGTAACGGAGTTAACGTGGTCCTGCTCCCCAAGACAAGAGAATACTATCAAGTGCAGCTCACCCGACTGCTGGAGAAGGAAGCTTACACAGAAGCTCAGGAGCTATTGCGATTTTTATTGAGCTGCGAGACTGAGGATTCGGAAGAGCGAGGCGAATGGGAAACATTGCTTCAATGGCTGGAGAACCATCTTGAATCGATACCAGCAGCAGATGCAGAGGAAGAGGAAGTGTCAGAAGCCGAGCTGACAAGTAAGCATCTGAATGAGAAAGCTGAGCGCGATGATCGTTTCGTAAGGCAGCTACTTGGCGCGTTGTATGACGACTCTGGTATAGAGCAGAAGCTCCTGTCACTGGAACAGCTTACGCACTTACATACTCCAGATAATTTGTCAGACATCGTCGCTGATTGGTTGGAGTCAAAATCGCAGCATCCGTTAGTGCAATTCAAAGCGCTGCAAATGTTAAAACAGCGAGGAATTGACAGGGTACTACTATTAAAAAGAGGGAAGAGGGAGTATCGCTGTTCTGTGAAAGACACACCGACTGCGCCGGACGAATTTCCTTTTGCTGTACAAGAGGTTCCCGATCGGGTTAGAGAAGTGTGCGAAGTTATGAATCCGTCCTTGGCGTATTTTGCCGAACAGGCATGGTCGCAATTTGTCGCGGCAGTATACGGTAGTGAAATTTATGAAGAGATCGCTGAATCAACTGCTGATGACGTGCGTATTTGGGCAGCTGCGCTGCATCAGGCTGCGGTCGATGCGATGGCGGCAGATTCTCGTCCGAGTGAAATCCGATCATACTATCAAGTAATAGACGAGGAAGTATTCCAGTGGGAACAGGTTTATCGTGCGATTATCGAGACCTTTCATGCCTTGTAGAGATTGTTGCAATGCGCGTAAATTATGTTAGAATAGTTGAAGTGATACCGAGCGGCTTATCGAATAGGGACAAGTTGCGATGGGTGGAACAGACCGTTGGCATAGAAGCGGCACCATTTTGTTTAGTGTTGGAGGTTAGGAAGAGATGAAAGCTAGCTGGGAAAAGCTCGAGAAAAATGAAGGCATACTGACCGTTGAAGTAGACGAACAACAAGTTGCCAAGGCGCTGGACGGCGCTTTTAAGAAAGTAGTAGCTAAAGTGAACGTGCCGGGATTCCGCAAAGGCAAAGTACCTCGCCAAATTTTCGAAGCAAGATTTGGTGTGGAAAGTCTGTATCAGGACGCCATCGATATAGCGTTGCCTGAAGCATACATGCAAGCTGTGAATGAGACCGGAATTGTGCCCATTGACCGTCCAGAGGTGGATGTTGAGCAGTTTGGCAAGGGCGAACCTATGAAGTTCACTGCTAAAGTTCAGGTTAGACCGGAAGTAGAGTTGGGCGAGTACAAGGGTCTGGAGATCGAAGAGAAGGACTTCTCCGTGAAGCCAGAAGAAGTGGAAGCTGAACTGGAAGCCATGCAGAAGCGTCAGGCAGAGCTTGTCGTTGTAGAAGATGACGCAGCGCAACTAGGCGACACTGTACAATTTGATTTCGAAGGCTTCGTAGACGGAGTAGCGTTCGAAGGTGGCAAAGCGGAGAATCACAGTCTGGAGCTTGGCTCTGGTCAATTCATTCCTGGCTTCGAAGACCAGATGGTTGGTCTGAAGAAGGACGAGGAGAAGGATATCGAAGTTACATTCCCAGAGGATTATCACGCTGAGGAACTGAAGGGCAAGAAGGCTGTATTCAACGTGAAGGTGCATGAAATCAAGCGCAAGAACTTGCCAGAGCTGGATGATGAATTCGCGAAGGATGTTAGTGAATTCGATACACTCGAAGAATACAAACAGGATATTGAGAAGAATTTAGCTCATCGCAAGGAGCATGAGCAAGAGCATTATATTCAGGACAGTGTTGTGGAAAAGGCTGCTGCTAACGCAAAAGTAGAAATTCCGCAAGTCATGATCGATAATGAGCTTGAGCAGATGGTGAGTGATTTCGAAAACCGCCTGCGCATGCAAGGAATGAACTTGGAGATGTATGCCCAATTCACAGGTCAAGGCGAAGATCAACTGCGCGAGCAGATGAAGGGCGATGCAGAGAAGCGCGTACTGAATCAGCTAGTGCTTGACGCCATTGCGAAGGCAGAAAATGTAGAAGTAGGCGATGAGGAAGTCGAAGCTGAACTGGAGAAGCTTGCTGAGCAGTACAAGCGTCCGGTTGATGAGATTCGCGGCATCTTCACATCCGAGGGCAACTTGGAAAGTCTCAAGCAAGACCTCATTACGCGCAAGACAATCAAGCTGCTTGTAGAAGTAAGCAAAAGTAATACCGAAGTTGCTTAAAACATACGAATATAGGGTATAAATAGGAAAGGGGCACGTGAACCATACTGCGTGCCTCCTTCTTTAACCAAGACATACATAACTTTGAGAATGGTTCTGAACATGCTACAATATGACTGTACAGTCAGGACTTTTCTCTCGCAACGCACTTTCCTATTGATGAAGGAGTTGAAGATGCTGTGAGCTTGATACCTATCGTAGTGGAACAGACGAATCGTGGAGAACGCTCCTATGACATTTACTCTCGGTTGCTGAAGGACCGGATTATCTTTTTGGGCAGTGCGATCGATGACGACGTGGCGAACTCCATTGTAGCACAGCTTCTGTTCTTGGCTGCGGACGACCCAGAGAAGGATATTCATCTGTATATCAATTCTCCAGGGGGATCGGTGACAGCCGGTCTTGGCATCCTTGATACGATGGCATATATCAAGCCCGATGTGTCTACGATATGTGTAGGCTTGGCGGCAAGCATGGGGTCTATCCTGCTGACCGCCGGAGCGAAGGGCAAGCGATTTGCCCTGCCGAACAGTGAAGTCATGATCCATCAGCCGCTCGGCGGTGTGCGAGGGCAGGCCGCTGATATTAAGATTCATGCCGATTGGATTATCAAAACCCGTCAGAAGCTGACACAAATTTATGTGGATCGGACGGGGCAGTCTTATGAGAAGATTGACCGGGATATCGACCGCGACTTCTTCATGAGCGCTGAAGACGCTCAGGCATATGGTCTGATCGATAAGGTGATCAATCGAGCCGATCTGAACTAGAGGAGGGACGCGAATGTTTAAATTTAATGATGACAAGGGCCAGTTAAAGTGTTCGTTCTGTGGGAAATCCCAGGATCAGGTGCGCAAGCTGGTAGCCGGTCCAGGTGTATATATTTGTGACGAGTGTATCGAGCTTTGCACAGAGATAGTGGAGGAAGAGCTGGGACAAGAGGAGGAACTGGAGCTTGTCGACATTCCGAAGCCCCAGGAAATCCGCTCGATTCTAGACCAATATGTTATAGGTCAGGAACAAGCGAAGAAGTCCTTATCCGTAGCGGTATACAACCACTACAAGCGCGTCAACACATCCAGCAAGATTGAGGACGTTGAGCTGCAGAAGAGTAACATTATGCTGCTCGGTCCGACAGGTAGCGGCAAGACGCTTCTTGCACAGACGATGGCGCGCATATTGAATGTGCCATTCGCTATTGCAGATGCTACATCGCTCACTGAAGCCGGATATGTGGGTGAAGACGTAGAGAATATTTTGCTTAAGCTGATACAAGCTGCTGATTACGATGTGGAGAAGGCCGAGCGCGGCATTATTTATATCGATGAGATTGATAAGGTGGCGCGTAAGTCGGAGAACCCTTCCATTACACGTGATGTGTCTGGCGAGGGTGTACAGCAAGCGCTGCTGAAGATTCTTGAAGGAACGGTTGCATCTGTTCCGCCGCAAGGTGGACGTAAGCATCCTCACCAAGAATTTATTCAAATTGACACGACCAATATTTTGTTTGTATGCGGCGGCGCTTTTGATGGACTGGAACAAATTATTAAGCGCAGAATCGGCAAGAAGGTCATCGGGTTCAATAGTGACGGTCAGCAGAAGGACTTGAAGGTTGGCGAATATTTGTCCTTAGTGTTGCCGGAGGATCTGTTGAAGTTCGGTCTCATTCCTGAATTCGTAGGCCGTCTGCCAATCATCTCTACACTAGAGCCATTGGACGAGGAAGCGCTTGTACGTATCTTGTCTGAGCCGAAGAACGCCTTGGTGAAGCAATATCAGAAGCTGCTGGAGCTCGACGAAGTGGAGCTGGTGTTCGAGCAAGGGGCGCTGGAAGCGATCGCAAGGGAAGCGATTAAGCGGAAGACAGGGGCTCGCGGCTTGCGGGCGATTATCGAAAGCATCATGCTGGAGATTATGTTCGATGTACCGTCTCGGTCAGATGTGGAAAAGTGCATTATTACAGAGAAGGTCATTCAGGACAAATTGCCGCCAGAGCTTAAAGTCAAGGACGGCAAGAAGAAAAAAGAAGAAAGTGCGTAATTCGTAAGGAATTGAAGGTTGGGCGTCCTCTCAGGACGTCCAACCTTTCCGACGTTCGTTCAGGTGTACCTCATACAGTTGATTCATTAAGGGAGAGAGAACGATGTATCATCGTCAAGATACACGGCCGGTCCGCGTTGGGGAATTAACGATCGGCGGCAACAATGAAGTCATCATGCAGAGCATGTGTACGACGAAAACCGCAGACGTACAAGCTACAGTCGCAGAAATTCACCGCCTGGAAGAAGCAGGGTGTCAGATTGTTCGGGTTACCGTGAACAATCAGGAAGCGGCTGCTGCCATCAAGGAAATTAAGAAGCAAATTCATATTCCGCTCGTTGCGGACATCCACTTTGATTATCGATTAGCATTGGCTGCTATCGAGAACGGGATTGACAAAGTGCGTATTAATCCTGGCAATATTGGCCGGCGGGAGAAAGTTGAAGCGGTCGTCAAAGCTTGCAAGGAACGGGGTATTCCCATTCGCATCGGAGTTAATGCGGGTTCGCTGGAGAATCATCTGCTGGAGAAATACGGGTATCCAACAGCAGAGGCGATGGTCGAAAGCGCCTTGTTCCATATCGGCATATTGGAAGAATTGGATTTCCATGATATTATCGTCTCTCTGAAGGCTTCCGATGTGCCGATGGCCATCGCTGCTTATACGAAAGCAGCCGAAGTGATACCGTACCCGCTGCATCTTGGGATTACGGAATCAGGTACGCTCTTCGCCGGTACAGTGAAGAGCTCAGCTGGACTTGGGGTGTTGCTCAGTCAGGGGATCGGCTCTACAATCCGGATTAGCTTGAGCGCTGACCCAGTTGAAGAGATCAAGGTAGCTCGCGAGCTGCTGAAGACATTCGGTCTAATCGCGAATGCGCCGACACTTGTCTCCTGCCCGACTTGCGGGCGGTTGGATATTGATTTGTTCGCGGTAGCCAATGAAGTAGAAGCTTACTTGGACAAGATCAAGGTGCCGCTCAAGGTATCTGTGCTGGGCTGTGCAGTCAACGGGCCTGGTGAAGCAAGAGAGGCTGATATTGGCATTGCCGGAGCACGTGGTGAAGGTATGCTGTTCCGATATGGCGAGATGATTCGCAAAGTACCCGAACAAGATTTGGTCAATGAGCTGAAGAAAGAAATTGATGTCATTGTAACAGAATACGAGCGTACTGGAGTTATTCCCGGCCGCAAGCATTAGCAGGAAGCCAACCGTCAAACCTAGGTTCATTGGGGTTTGACGGTTTTGCTTTTGGCAAAGACTTCCCGGATGCCTGGCTATTCTGTACGTTGCCTGTGAATGGGGAGAATCATGGAAAATGTAGTTTCACTCAATGGATCACTGCTAATATGTACCTTGCCATGATGGGCTTCTGCGACTTCCTTCACGATAGACAAGCCAATGCCGAGACCTTCCCCTTCCCGTCCCTTCGATCCTCGATAAAATCGCTCAAATAGGAGGGGCTTTTGTTCCCTAGACACGCCCGGTCCGTGATCCGTGATGCTAATGTTATACGCTGTTTCTCTTACATCCAGAGACAGGCACAAATACCGAGCGGAGCCTCCGTGCTGCATGGCGTTATCCAGCAAATTTCGAACCGCTCTATCAATCAAGTGGGGATCGCCCCAGACAAGCAAAGAAGGCTCGGGAATGTGAACCTCAAAGGCGAACTCTTGATTTTCCAGTACAGGCACATAGTCCGCAGCCGTCTTTCTCAATAGCTCGGATACATTGATTTTCGCCCAGCGCAGTCGCTCTGAGGGGGTATCCAGTTGGGAGATGTCCAGCAATTTCTGTAGCAACCGATCCATATAATGGGAACGGAGAAGAATGATTTCCGTGCATTTTCTTCTCTCTTCTTCATCTTGAACTACGCCTGCATGCAGGGTTTCCGCATAGCCTTGAATCATGGTCATCGGTGTGCGCAAGTCATGAGACAAGTTGGCGATCAGCGCCTTCCGCTTCGTCTCATATTCCTGAATCTGCCCAATCTGCTCGCGAATGCGCTTGGACATGCGATTGAAATGGCGGGTCAGCTGGCCTATCTCATCCTTAGAAGACTCCTCCAAGGTGATGGCAGAGCCCTGTGCATCCACAGCATTCATCGCCTTGTTCATCTTGCCCAATCTCCGATTGATTCTGGCGAAGAAGAATAGAGCGAAGCTGTATAGTGCGGTCAAAAAGAGGACGAATGGAATTAGCAATTGAACGTAGGTGAGATTATCCCGCACGTAGAAGAAGAATTGCTTGTTCTGCATGGCATTGCTTGGCAGGGACATAAACAAGAATTGGCTCCGCGTGTCCTGCTTCCAGTCAAAGACAAGGGTAATATTTCGATCATCCTCCCACAAATTTGCGGGCATATTCAAAAATCGCTTCGCGATTGATGCGAAATCGTAATCATGCATACGGCCATCGGAAGCATACTGCAGGCTACCGTCCTGATCGAACCAATCCAATTGAACAGTGGGGTGCTCCATTGCAAAACGGTCAAATATGGCATCGACTTGGGAGGGCGGGACTTGTGCCGCTTCCTTGGTTAGCTCAATCCCCAGCTCATTCAATTCTTTGTGTGTATATCCATGATTGGTCAGCTCGCCCGTCACCCAAGTTGCAATGGAGAATAAACATATCCCTGTGAATGTGCTGGCCACGATCAACAGCCACAGCTTTGTACGAAGGTTCATGATCTTTCTCCCACAAACCGATACCCGATCCCGCGGATCGTCTGAATGTACTGAGGTTGTGCGGGGTCATCCTCTACCTTCTTCCGCAGCAGATTGATGTATACCTTCACGGAGTGTTCATCCTCTTGGTCCAGCTTCCATACATGACGGAAGATTTCTGCCTTGGTAAACACACGACCGGGAGAGCCCATCAGCAGTTCCAGCATGACCCCCTCAATGGGAGACAAGGAGATCGTACGGGTCGGCTTCTCCAATTGTTGGATCGTTCTGTCATAGACAAGTGTTCCACAACGAATCTGCGTTCCCTGTAAGCTTGGATTGACCCGTCGCAATGTTGCTTGGATGCGAGCCACCAGTTCACCGATGCTGAAAGGCTTGGTCACGTAGTCGTCCGCACCCAAACCGAGTGTTTCGATCTTATCCGATACTAGGTTTCTGGCGCTTAATACAATGATCGGCGTACTGTTGTGATGGGACTGCATATTGTGTAGCACCTCCCAGCCGTTGATATCCTCCATCATCAAGTCCAGCAAGATTAAATCAATCTTATAATGTTCAAATAGAGATAGGGCATCTCTTCCTGAAGCTGCCTCTAGCGTGTCCATGCCGGCGTTGTGGAGGTGCAGTCTCAGCAGTTTCCGAATATCCGGTTCGTTGTCCACGACTAAAATTTGAGGCTTTACCATCTGTCATTCCCTCCTCCATTTTAACAGCTTTTCTTCATTATAATGCATCTATCGGCACTTGGCAGTTCTCTCGAAAATCCTTTAACCGTTCTTTTACCGTTCTGCGAAAAGAGTGATGATACAATTATTTAAGAAAATGATAGCATCCCCTTCTTCACTAGACTTGGAATTTGTCGGTTGTGAAGAGACGCTGTGAGGTCATACGATTTCAGACGGTTTCACGATCCCTGTGACCGCAGTGGAGAAGGCCGTTTGTGTGATATCAATTGTGGTGCTAAATGATTACGGTTATGGAAAGAAAGGAAGTGTGTCATGAGTAAGTGGTGGAGATTGTGTGGACTTATCTTTTTGATGATGATCAGTGCATCGTTAATTGGACAAAAAGTAGAGGCTGCCGAACCAGGGGGAAGCGAATCGGACATCCATATTGTCGCTTCTTCAGAGCAAACACGTTTGAAAACGACGGATGCTCTGAATGTGCTCGTAGACGTCACTGTACCGGGAGGAGATATGAGTGTTGTCACCAGCGTCTATTATGAGTGGAATGGCATTGTTGCAGGAACATTGACCACGTCTATTAAAGAAAATGCAGGCAATGCAGAGATCAAGGGCTTGCGGGCGGATACAGAAGGGACGCATCGGTTGGACATTACGGTGTCAACGACCGATGATGCTAAGACATCAAGCTATTTCTACGTGTTCGATGATACAGCGCCGATACTTTTCCTTGAATCGGCAACAGATCCGAATACAGCGCATCAATCGCATACCGTGACCGTCAATCTGGACGACAGCGATGCGGACGATCGGTATTTCGTATCTCATTTTTGGTCCCGGGATGAGTTGGATCTGATTGCGGATTCCATTACGTGGCCCGATCAGTCCGAACAGACGAGCAATCCAAGCTACAGCTCGCCTGCGGACGAGGAAGGATTCTGGTATCTGTATGTGAAGGTGAGTGATGAAGCAGGGAATGACACGACGGATGTTTTCGGTCCGTTGTTGCTAGACAATACGCCTCCGGAACTCACACTGATTAATGGACAGGCCCCGGCTTGTGAGGCAGCGATACATATATCGACGATCATGGATTGCTCGGGGACGGCATCGGCCTACCCGACTCCATTGTACCCACTATTCGTAGATCTAGAGGTGGATGGCAAGTTCGGCGATGATCTACAAGGTTACAGAATCTATTATCGCGTAGTAGAGTCTCCAGAATTGGAAAGCCGGGGTATGGTGGTGTCAGGGTGGAATTACAGAAATAATACGGGTCGGTTCCAGTTAACAGGCTACACAAATCCCGAAGTGCTGCATGAGAGGTATGTTCAATTGCAAATTGTCGATCCGGCAGGCAATGAGAGCCTGTATTTGAGCGACAAGTTCACGATTGATCCCGATCTACGAGATTTCTTCTTGCGTCCGGCGGGATACGACAACATCCAGTATATCCATGGTTCAACGATAGATATGCAGGTTTATTTCTATAATGGTGGCAATCCGATCAGTAACTTGCGTTTTTTCTATGGGTTAAATACAGTCGCGAATGATGACTTCGCAGAACATGAAGTGCTGAACTTAACGTTATCAGAGGAGGAGGGTCTGGAGGAATATTATACGGCGAACGTCGCACTGGATCTAGGGAGATGGACAACCTTGCCAGCGTGTGACGTCCCGTCAAATCCATGGGAACTTGATCAGGAGTGTCCTTTGATAGAGGATTATGAATATTGGCTCTTTGCTTACTATCAAGATCCCGATAGCGGTGCCTCGATCATGCCGTTGGAGACTCTCTTCTATTATGATGTGACGCCTCCTCAGATTGACTCTGTTACATACAATCCCCCGTCTGATTCGGATGCAGACGAGGTGAGCAGCGTGACGGCTACTATCGCATACAGTGATGATCGGATGCTGCCTAATGGGGAGAAGACAGATGAGGAGACGATCACGTTTACCGCGAATGACACGCGGACGGTTACGATTATGGATACCGCGGGCAATTCAGTCGATGTTGAACTGGTTGTGGACTGGATCCAATCCACATACACTGTGGCATATTCGCCAGTGCCGGGTGAATGGACGAACGAATCCGTCACAGCTACGATTACGTTTGATGCACCTGTATCGTTCGATGATATGGATGCACCGGTGTTGGAACGGGTCTATACGATTGAGGAGAACGGCTCCTATATGCTTGGTTACCAGGACGGTTCCGGTATTGCAGGGGCGGTCGAGCTTACCGTCGATTGGATCGACCGCACAGCACCAATCGGAACGGTATTTTATGCGATTAATGACAGCGGGCCCGGCATAGTGGCATCCGTAGTCACATCAGACAACTCCGGGGAAGCGACGGTATGGGTCGATGCGAACGGAAATGAAATTGCCGAAGGAGGGACGCACATCTTTACGGCAAACGGCACGTATGTGTTCTACTTCAAGGATGTCGCCGGCAATATAGGTTCCGCTATGGCGCAAGTGACGAACTTCGATACGACTCCGCCGGTTCTATCCGTGCAATACAGCACGATGGAGCCAACTAATGCTACGGTTCGCGCAACGCTCAAAGCTGATGAGCCGATTAAGGTACTGAACAACGGTGGAAGTATTTCCTACGATTTTGAAGAGAACGGCACTTATACATTTGAAGCGGAGGATCGCTTCGGCAATCGAAGCAGCGTGGCCGCCACGGTCACGAATATCGACAAAGAGCCGCCATCCGTAGTGATTGTGTACAGCACAACGGAAACGACCAAAGACGATGTGGTAGCAACTGTATCTCTGGCACCGGAGGATGCCGGGGGCGAATTCTCCGTATTGAACAATTACGGAAGAAAAAGTTATGTGTTCACAGAAAACGGCACGTTCACGTTTATCGTGGCCGATCCTGCGGGCAATCGGACGGAAGTGACGGCAACCGTGAGCCATATTGACAAGTCGAAAGTGAGCTATACGTTGGCGTACAGCGAGACGGCACTGACGACAAGTGACGTGACGGTCACTGTCGTGCCGGAGGCTGGAAAGACGCTATATTATCCTGATAATGGCGGCAGTCCTTCCGTCACCTTCTACGAAAACGGGATGACTTGGCTGAGAGCTATAGACGACCTAGGCAATGAATACTGGATTACGATGATGGTGCAGTGGATCGACAGGGAAGCGCCTACGATTTCCATCGACAGGGACTATATGATGGCCCAGGACGGATTGATTCCCGATCTGGATCAAGGTGTAATGGTTAGGGATAATTTTGGCGATTATACGTTGACGCGTACGGGGGAGATTGATTCAGCCGTATTAGGAGAGTACATCGTAACTTATACGGCGACAGATACCGTCGGCAACGTGTCAACGGCAGAACGGAAAGTCCGAGTAGTAGATTCATCGGCGCTTGTAGTTTATGTGAACGGCCAGTTGGCAAGCGATGCGATGAACCTTCCCGCAGATTCGCTGCGAATCGAAGTGTTCGGGACCAGAGGGGCTTGGGAACTTCAGGGCGCTTACGGCCAACATCAAGCAAGCCATTTCAAGACTGGTCGGTACATGCTTGATCCCGCCAGTGACCACACCATTGACCGGCAAGGCTATTACACGTTGTTCGTGCGCGATCAGGAGCTTCAGCAGCAGGTGATTTATCTTTACGTCATACCGCTCGCAGAATAGGAGGAGTACACATTGGGGAGATCCATTAGAAGTTTATGGAAAAAAATGACTTTGGCCGCAACAGCGGTGTTGTTGGCAGCAAGTGTGATTCCATCTTCATACGTATTTGCCGATTTCGGCTTATCGCAAGTTTTCAATGACAATGTATCGGTATATGTGGACAATGAGACAGGGCGATTCGTTATCCAAACGCTGGATGGCCAACCACAGAGAAAGACGGATGATGACAAGCCGCTGTTATTCGGCGGTTCCCAGCCCAAGACGTCCTTCACTACATTTCGCATCGACGGAGAAGATTTCATATACGGGAATGATTACGGATTCGTGGGCATGGACAGCTCCTTCGTTCAGCGTCCGCAGACAATCGGAATGATGAATCATTCCGTCTGGCAGAAGGACGGGATTGAAGTTACCCAAAACTTTACGTTAGTTGATGATCCGGGGAATGAAAATCTTGGCAATGTCAAAATCACGTATGAAGTGAAGAATACGACGGCATCCGCGGTATCGGTCGGCAGCCGGATTTTGCTGGATACGCAAATGGGGGAGAACGATGCCTCATTGGTGACTTTTGCAGGCAATCCAGCTTACATTGAGCATGAGACGGAGGTGACGGGTGGCGATGTTCCGCAATATTGGCGCGCCGTGGAGCACCCGAATCAATGGTTCGATTCCGGCGTCGTAGCATACGGGATGCTGAATGGATGGGGAAATACCATTCCAGACAGGCTGACGGTCGCACATTGGCAAGGGATCGGCCAAACCAAATGGGAATATGCTGTTGACTCGGATGTGAATTTCGGCACAGCGGCCAACAAGTACGAAAGTGCAGACAGCGCCGTGGCCATGTATTGGAACCCGCAGTCACTGTCGCCGGGCGAAAGCAGGATTTATGAAACGTATTACGGCGTCGGCACGATTATTTACGACGGGGATACGGCGCTTCCCTACAACGCTGTACTCTCCGCGCCGCAGAAACTGACGGTCAATGTGGATAAGGATGATTATGATGACGGCACTTTTCAGATTCAACTGCTCATCGATAACACGTACAAGCGTGAGTTGATGAGTGGAGTAGAGGCCGAATTGTTGCTGCCCAAAGAACTGCAGCTTGTATCCGGCAAGGAATCTGAGTTCGTGGGCGCGATTGGAGCAGGCGGGACAAAAATCGTCACTTGGACGGTCAGAGCTATGCCGCAGCAAACGTATAAATCCGTTCGATATACAGTGAATGTATCCGCCAACTTGCATTCAGGCGGAGATACGGAGGTGGCCAGAACGGGTTATGTGCTGCTGCCGTCCGTAGCCGGAGCCCCGCCGCTTGTGCAGGTACAGGATTTGCTGCCAGCGAAGAAGTTTACGAACGATGAGGAGCAGAAGCTGACACTTGTCGGCAAGGGCTTTAGTCTATTTCAAAATGACGGGAGCGCCACTCTAACCCTGAACAGGGAAAATGATGTGTGGTCCCGCACGTTCTCGCTTGCAGATGTGGATCTGCTAGATGACCAAATCACCATAGATCTGGCTGACATCTTGGGAGGAGTGCCGGAAGCGGGTATATATGAACTGAAGCTGAACACGAGCGAATTCGGGACATACACGCGGAAAGTTGAGTTTACAGATGATGTGGCCTACCGGTCGCGGAACTATGGGTTGCTGGCTGTTACGAAGTCCGGCACGAATTACAAGCTAGCGCCGCTTGAGGATGAAGCCGGGCTGAAGCGGCTGGCCGACGAAGCGCTGCTCGTGTTCCGGGGGACGGTCAAGGAAGTGAAGACGGGTGAGCAGTTTGATATTATGCCAGGCTCGACGATTAACTCGATTGTTTCGTTCTCTGAATCTGCGGATGTGGAGAATTGGTTTGGCACAGCGCAGAAGATGATGATCAGCCAAACCGACAATGGCATAGAAATGACCGGGATGGGTGTGCTGTCCATTCCGAAATTCACCTTTACGCATGGTGAGTTTGCGATCAATTTGAAGAACGGGACGTCCTACTCCCTAAATCCGGATCAAACATGTCTGAACACGGGGACGTTTCCGAAGCCTGTCTACCAGTGCCAGGAGAAAGAGTACGGCTATACGGATCCCGATCCAACTGGAAGTGATAAGCCGATTCAAATTGAATGGCCGGTTTATAGCTGGCTGGAAAACAACAAAATGTTGGAGAAGCTGCCGGTTACGCTCAAGAGTGTAACAATCGGTGAGGGCAGTGTATCGTTCGGGGGTTCGGTGGCGCTTAAGCTAGGCGGTTCCAAGAGCAAGCAGGTGGACCATTGGCCGTCGGAAGATGCGGAATGGCCGCCGCCGCCGATCTATACGGAAGAAGTAGAGGGGACAGATCCTTTCACGCTGAGCGTCAATATGCAAGAAGCACGCTTCGGTATGTTGGATAATCAGCAATTCGGCTTGCAGGGCGTCATTGCGAACGGTCAAGTCGGCATGCCGGATGGGTTAGTACCCGGACTCAATTTCGGAGCGAACGGTGCGGTGTCGATCAATACGTTTAAACCAGAGTACATTATCGAGGTAGGCGCCTCTTTCGAAGTGGTGGAAGTAGAAGGTAAATTGGGACTTCGCTTCGATCAGCACAGCGTGCCTATTATTGACAGTTTTGTGTTTGCAGTGGGCGGACAACCGGGTATTCCGATCACGCCGGCCACCCCGGTCGCCTATTTGACAAAAGTAGGCGGCGGTTTTGAAAAATTGTATGATACGGCGATGGGCAACTATGAAGTCATTCCGCCGTTGACGCTCATTTTGATCGGCGGCTTGGATGTTGCCAAAGTGGTAGAAGCTGATGACATGCGACTGTCCATGTCTTTGCAAAACATGCAGTTTAATGGAGACTTCTCCATTGTGAAATTTCCGATATTGAATGATGTGTTCGGACAGATCGCAATTGCGGATTCGACCGCATATACCGGCGTCGACGTGCAAGTCGGCGCTACCTTGACGGTCTTTGAGATCATCAACGGGAAAGTTGCAGCAGTCTTCTCCTATGATTCACGGCGCAGTGGATTGTTCGGGCCGGTGTATGTAGCAGGGAAGGGTCAGGTGGTTTTCGGTTTGCCCAAGTCGTTTCCTGTAGGCGGCGGCTTGAAGTTCGCCGGTGTTGAAGCGGAGTTGAGCTCCGAGCGACTGTTGGGTCGCATGGAGATCATCGGTATGAAGATTGGCGCGGCTTACAACTGGTCCACCGGAGAGGTCAAGCTTGCGTCTCACCCGAGTGGTGTGAAGGGAGCTTCGCCAGTGCAGATTGCTTCCGCCGAGACAGGTGTTGTGACGGGGATAAAAAATGAGATGGTATATGATCCAGAGAGTGGCGAGCAGGTCGGCAGCCTAGTCTTCGGGACAAACCTGTCGCAAGGCGCCGTCCTGAAGCGTGTAACAAGGGGAGCAGTTACGATTGCGTCCGATGATTCTTTTGTCTATACGTTGAATGTATCTGCCGATAATCCCTATGCAATATTTCAATTGAAGTACAATGGGACAGTGCCGAACGTAACCGTCAAGACGCCGTCTGGCAATGTGTATCCGTTAATCGAAGAGCAGCGGGATGAATCTGGAACTATCACGCAGGAAGGGAATTTCCGTCTGCAGGAAATCCCTGCGGAAGCAAGTGAATCCGGCCTGGACGAGCAATGGATGTATATCTCTGCGCTAGGTACGGATGCGGGCGGCAATCCGGTATCCGGCAATGCGGCGGAATCGGGCAGTTGGATGATCGCGTCCGATCAGCCACTGGAAGGTTCCGCCCTGAACGTAGCGGTCATGCCGGAGATCGGGAATGTAGTCGCAAGCCTTACTGACAATCGAGTGGATGTGACGTGGAACGCAACGGGAGCCGAGGGTAAGAAAGTAGCCCTGTATATCACAGATTCGGATCAAGAAGTGCCGGAGCTTACAAGTGAGCAGGCAGATGTTAGCCGGTTGATGATTGCGCCGGATAACGGCGTTCTGGCAACAGCCGGAACGGCATCCTTCACGTTACCGGACACGCTTCCTACTGGGGACTATTACGTGAAAGCCGTGCTGGTGGACGGGGACCTTAATCTGCACAGCACGATTAGCACTCATCCGATTGCCTACGTGAACACGGCTGCGCCGACAGCGCCGGAGCCTCCTGCCGTTTCGGCATTGGGCAACGGTTTTATCCAAGTGGACTGGGACTATGATGCGGATACGCATGGAGCCGTAGCCGGGTTTGCACTGCAAGCACTTGACGCCGATAGCAAGCCGATTGCCGGAATTGGGGCTTCCCTTGTGGAAGATGGCGAACGACGGACAGCCAATATCGGCGGCGTATTTATCGCATCGGAAACGGGGGAAGAACTGGGCATTGTGCCGGGCAATACCTATAAGGTAGCCGTTAAGGCATACAACCTCGTCGGGGATCAGAAGGTTTACGGTCCGTCGGTCATTTCCGAAAGTGTATATATTCCGGTGCCGAATCCGCCGGTGGTGGATCTCTCCTTGGATGCATCCTGGTACGAGGAGGATGGTCTCTATTTGACTAACAAAGATGTTGTCAACTTGGAGTTTTCTGCAGATCAATCCGTTCATGCCGATGTTTTTGTCAATGACAAGTTTCGCTTCAATCATAACGGCTATAGCTGGAGTGACACTGTAGAGCTGCAGGAGGATGGCGAGCATATCATAGAGATTCTGGTTACAAATGAGGCAACCGGGGATACGACGACCAGCGTGCTGCATGTGCAGCGGGATATGAAGGCGCCTGATTTGATGATCGAGTCGCCATCGCGCGTCGCGCTGGTCAGCGGCTCATCCATTGAGGTGAGAGGAATTGCGGAGCCGGCCAGTGTTGTGACGGTCAATGGCGAACCCGTTGAATTGGCGCCTAACGGCACTTTCCAGACTAAGTTATCAATGTCAGGTTATTTCTCCAGAACGGTAGAGGTAACTGCTACTGATGAAGCGGGCAATCACTCAGAATATCAAGCTGACGTCATTGCTAATGGACATTCGTTCGATAGAATCGAAGCGCGCATTGTCGGAGCAGAACTCGGCGACGATGGTGGTTATTTCTTGGCACCCGGCGAACTCTGGGATATGCAAGTAGCAAGCGTGAGTGCTGATGGTGTCAAGCGGATCATAGAGGATGCAGCGCTTGATTGGAGAACGCTTATGGGTGAAGCCTACGGCCATGTGACGGCAGACGGGCAATTGGATCTGCAGTTGGGTATTGCGGAAGCGTCGCGGTCGGAGGGCGAGCTTGTCGTCAAGGTCTCTTATCCTTTGTCTGATGAATATATGCTGGAGGATGCTCTCGTGATTAAGGTTGGAGAGGGAGGTCAGGAGGGGCCGCTTGACCCGGGCGATCCAGGCAATCCGGGCGATCATGATGGAGGCGGCGGATCATCCCACACTGGCGACAGCCCTGCGAGCAGCATTGATCAGGAAATGGAGGACTTGCTGCGGTCGTTGATTGAGGCGGATGGTTATTTCACATACATGGATGGCGTTATGTTGTCCGAGAATGGCGGAACGATCATAGAACTGGACGAACAGGCTGTTATATCCTTATTCGGCAGCGGAGCAGCGTTCGGCTACGGGAAGGCAGCGAACCCGTCTGCCTATCTCTATGGCAATCTCATATTGCTAAGTGATGTTTATGATTTTAGATTGAGTGAACCGATTAATCTCAACAAGCCTGCACTGCTTGCAATCCGACTGCAGGAGGATGCAGGGTCAGATGCGGACAAGGCGGGAATCTACTGGTACAATGAGCAAAAGCAGCGCTGGGAATATGTCGGTGGGGATCATGATACCGGGACGGCAATCGTGTCCGCAGAACTCCCGTATTTCAGCAAGTACGCGCTGCTCATTAATCCGGAGCGAAGGCTCTTTAGCGATATTGACGGACGTTGGTCGGAACATGCCGTGTATCGTCTGGCATCGATTGATGTGATTCATGGTTATGAAACAGACGAAGAACGTTTCTTTAAGCCGGAGCAAAGCATCACCAGGCAGGAGTTCGTCAAACTTCTCGTTGAAGCAGACAGCCTTGCTCCAAGCACATCTGATGCGATTGCGTCATATCAGGATGCGGATCAAGTCGGCAAATGGGCTATCCCCTATATCAATGCAGCCCTAGATCAAGATTGGCTGTCAGGGGTGAATCGGGGCGATGACTTGGTGCTGGATCCGAACAGAGAAATTACAAGAGCGGAAGCAGCCGTATTGATCTCACGAATGCTCGGAGACGAACTGGAAACAGTCGATGCCGCTGTAAGCTTTGTCGATGGGTCTGCTGTGCCGCCATGGGCGGCCAAAGCCGTGGCGATGATGCAGTTGGAAAAACGGATCAGCGGTTACCCTGACGGTACATTTCGACCGAACAATGTGATCACGCGCGAAGAAGCCGCGCAAATGATCGTGCAGCTACTGGATTGGCAGTATGATCAGTCCCAGAAATAGATGAGAACGGACTATAGCGGCTGGTCAGAACGACTAGCCTGACAGCAAGGGAACCCCCTAGGGTTCCCTTTTTTTAGTTGGGTGGAAGGATTCTCTCACAAGAGATTAGCATCGGTGTGAAGGGGAAATACTAGCAGGTATGAAAGAACGTGGGGGTGGCGACGATGAGAGCTGGGTAAGGCACGCTTTGGGGAACGTTAATTCGCGGGGGAGACCAAGAGCGTACGAAAAAAAGGGCAGGAAGGAGATCTTGGGTATGAATATGATGATGGTATTAATGATCGTTCAAGTGTTTTTTGCTGTAATTATCGGGTTGTATTTTTGGAATCTGCTGCGCAACCAGCAGTCCAATAAATCGGCAGTGGATCGGGAGTCGAAGAAGGAAATGGAGAAGCTCCGCAAGCTGCGCTCCATCCAGTTGACACAGCCGCTTGCGGAGAAAACCCGTCCTCAGTCTATGAAAGATATTATCGGTCAGAAGGAAGGGCTGAAAGCGCTGAAGGCTGCCTTGTGCGGGCCGAACCCGCAACATGTGCTTATCTACGGACCGCCGGGCGTCGGGAAGACAGCAGCAGCCAGGGTCGTTCTGGAGCAAGCGAAGCAGCATGCATCATCCCCGTTCTTGCAGGATGCCAAGTTTGTAGAGATTGATGCGACGACAGCGCGCTTCGATGAACGAGGCATTGCTGATCCATTAATAGGCTCTGTGCATGATCCGATTTATCAAGGAGCAGGAGCGATGGGGGTTGCAGGTGTACCGCAGCCGAAGCAAGGAGCTGTGACGAAGGCGCACGGAGGGGTCTTGTTCATTGATGAGATTGGTGAATTGCATCCCGTCCAGATGAATAAACTGTTGAAGGTGCTGGAGGACCGTAAAGTCTTCTTGGAAAGCTCTTATTATCATGAAGAGGATACGAATATTCCGAGATATATTCATGATATTTTCCAGAACGGACTGCCTGCTGACTTTCGGCTTGTAGGCGCAACGACACGTACGCCGGATGAAATTCCTCCTGCGATTCGCTCACGCTGTATGGAAATTTACTTCAAGCCGCTGCTGCCTGATGAAATCGCACAAATAGCGCAGAGCGCCATTACAAAACTAAGCATGCCCGATAATCCAGAGGCCGTTCGGGTTATAGTCAATTACGCATCCAATGGCAGAGAGGCAGTGAATATGATTCAGCTGGCTGCTGGACTAGCCATTACTGAGGGACGTGATCGCGTCCGGGTTGAAGATGTGGAGTGGGTTGTGAACAGCAGTCAAATTTCCCCGCGTACACAGAAGAAGGTGCCGAAGGAGCAGAAGATCGGATATTGTAACGGCTTGGCCGTGCATGGTCCGAATGTTGGAACATTATTGGAAATAGAAGTGACGAGCATAAATGCGGAAATACCAGGAGCAGGCAAGCTGACGATTACTGGAGCAGTTGAGGAGGAGGAGCTTGGCGGAAGCACGCGCAAAATTCGCCGCAAAAGTATGGCTAGGAGCTCGGTGGAAAATGTATGTACGGTGCTTCGCCAGATTGGTCTCAATCCTTATAACTATGACATTCATCTAAATTTCCCGGGTGGGGTGCCTATTGACGGTCCGTCTGCCGGTATTGCCATCGCTTGCGCAGTGACTTCCTCGATTCGTCGTATACCGATCGATCATCGCTTGGCTATGACCGGTGAAGTGAGTATACATGGACGTGTGAAGCCTGTCGGCGGTGTAGTGGCTAAGGTAGAGGCAGCGATGCAGGCTGGTGTCGAGAAAGTGCTCATTCCGAAGGACAATTGGCAGGAGATGTTCGCCGGGCTGGACGATATTGATGTGATTCCGGTTGAAACGGTGGAGGAAGTAATCTGCTACGCGTTTCCGGATTGGGCCAAGTCGATATCTGAACAGAGAGAAGCGGAACACGACTGGATGGACCCGAATATTGAACCTGCCGTACAACCGATATTGCCGTTCATGCAAGCCAAGTCTACTACAGAATAGGCTGTCTATCCGTATAAGCGTTTTAGATTCGTTGCAGTTATGTAAGGGCGAGACTTCCGCTTATTGGTGTTTTCAAGACGGTTTTGCTACAATGAGACATACAGCAAAGATAACGAACCGATTGGGGGTTACGGAATATGGCAACCAACAAAGGAAAAGTACGACAACTACCTCTTTTGCCTTTGCGGGGTCTCCTTGTTTATCCCAGCATGGTGCTGCACTTGGATGTGGGCCGGGAAAAATCGGTCAAAGCTTTGGAGAAAGCTATGCTGGAAGAGAATCTGATTTTTCTCTGCTCACAGTCTGAAATGAATATTGAAGATCCGAAGCAGGATGATATATATCGTGTCGGCACCGTATCTAAGGTTCGACAAATGCTGAAGCTGCCGAACGGAACGATTCGCGTGCTAGTGGAGGGATTGTCCAGATCGGAAATCACCGCGTATACTTCGGACCATCCGTACTTTGAAGTATCTGTGCGAGAGCTTGAAGAAGTGCAGGATGCTGATTCCGAGATGGATGCGTTAATGCGAACGGTATTGAATCAATTTGAACATTATATTAACCTTTCGAAGAAGGTGACGCCTGAGACGTTAGCGGCGGTTTCAGATATTTCGGAGCCGGGTCGGCTTGCAGACGTGATTTCTAGCCACCTCTCCTTGAAGATTAAGGACAAACAAGAGATTTTGGAAACTGTAGATGTAGGCAAGCGATTGGAGAAACTGCTCGATATTCTGAATAATGAACGAGAAGTGCTGGAGCTGGAGCGCAAGATTAGCCAACGCGTCAAGAAGCAGATGGAGAAGACGCAGAAGGAATATTACTTGCGCGAGCAGATGAAGGCGATTCAGAAGGAACTCGGCGATAAGGAAGGCCGGACCGGCGAAGTTGAAGAATTGAAGGAGTTATTAGAGAAGAACGAGATCCCGGACAATGTCAGGGAGAAGGTTGAGAAGGAAATCGATCGACTGGAGAAGACACCCGCGACATCCGCAGAAGGAGGCGTCATTCGCAATTATATCGACTGGCTGCTCACCTTGCCGTGGAAGAAGCAGACTGTAGACGATCTGGATATTCGCAAAGCCGAGGAAATCTTGGATGAAGACCACTACGGTCTTGAGAAACCGAAGGAACGGGTTTTGGAATACTTGGCTGTACAGCAATTGGTCAATAAACTGAAAGGTCCGATTCTGTGCTTCGTCGGGCCGCCAGGTGTTGGCAAAACCTCATTGGCCCGTTCGATTGCTCGTTCACTTGGCAGAGAATTCGTACGTATCTCGCTCGGGGGCGTTCGGGATGAAGCGGAAATTCGCGGGCACCGAAGAACATACGTAGGTGCGATGCCCGGCAGAATTATTCAAGGCATGAAGAATGCTGGTACGAACAACCCGGTATTCCTGCTTGACGAAATTGATAAGATGGCAATGGATTTCAGAGGCGATCCGGCATCTGCGCTGCTCGAAGTGCTGGATCCGGAGCAGAACAGTACCTTTAGCGATCATTACATTGAACTGCCTTTTGACTTATCTAACGTTATGTTTATTACAACGGCGAATGCTGTGCATAACATTCCGCGTCCGTTGCTGGATCGGATGGAAGTGCTATACATCTCGGGTTACACAGAACTTGAGAAGATGCAGATCGTGCTCCGCTATTTGTTGCCCAAGCAGAAGGAAGACCACGGACTAGCAGACGAGCAGCTGATCATGAAGGAAGCCGCGATTCTGAAGGTCATCCGCGAATACACGCGGGAGGCAGGCGTGCGCAACCTGGAGCAGCAGATTGCGGCTGTGTGCAGGAAGGCTGCGAAAGAGATTGTGTCTGGCGATCGAGATCAACCGATTGAGATTCGCGAGGATAACTTGCACGATTACTTGGGTGCTTCCAAGTTTCGCTTCGGTCAAGCGGAGGAGAAGGATCAGATCGGATCGGTTACGGGATTGGCATGGACCGAGGTTGGAGGAGACACACTGAATATAGAAGTAAGCATATTGCCGGGTACTGGCAAGCTTACATTGACGGGCAAGCTGGGTGACGTGATGAAGGAATCGGCTCAGGCTGCGTTCAGCTATACGCGTTCGAAGGCGCAGGAATTCCAGCTCCCCGAAGGATTTCACGAGAACAATGATATTCACATTCATATTCCAGAAGGTGCCATTCCTAAGGATGGGCCATCTGCAGGTATCACGCTCGCTACTGCACTGATTTCTGCCCTGACCAACATTCCAGTAAGCCGCAAGGTGGCTATGACCGGGGAGATTACGCTTCGCGGACGCGTACTCCCTATCGGCGGCTTGAAGGAGAAATCATTGGCTGCTCATCGTGCAGGCATATCGAAGGTGCTGCTGCCGAAGGACAATGAGAAGGATTTGGAGGATGTCCCCGACAGTGTGAAGGAAGCGATGGAATTCGTTCCCGTCGAACATATGGATGAAGTATTGAAGCATGCACTTGTCACACCGGTGCACGCGAAGTAACTTGGTGGAGGTCGGAACATGAAGATAACGCAAGCTGAATTTGTCATCAGCGCGGCCGAACCGCATCAGCTTCCGCAAGATGCCCTGCCGGAGATCGCTCTGGCAGGGCGTTCCAATGTGGGCAAGAGCTCGCTGATCAATCGGCTGTTGCAACGCAAATCATTGGCGCGAACAAGCTCACAGCCTGGTAAAACACAAACCTTGAATTACTACCGCATTAATGAACAATTATACTTTGTAGATTTCCCTGGATATGGTTATGCCAAAGTATCTAAGGTACAGCGACAAAAATGGGGGCAATTAATTGAAGCTTACTTGCGTGAACGAGAACCGCTTCGTCTCGTCTTGTTGATCGTTGATTTGCGTCACCCCCCGACCGAGGATGATTGCCTGATGTATGATTGGATGCGGCATTATGCAATTCCTTGTCAGGTCGTAGTGACGAAGGCGGACAAGCTCCCGCGTTCGAAATGGGCGAAGCATATTCGCATTGCACGAGATACGCTCGGTATGCCCGAAGGTCAGCAGCCGCTGCTCTTCTCTTCAATAAGCGGACTTGGCCGTGAAGAGTTATGGAGTATATTAATAGAAGCGGTCACAAGCGATTCGACCGATACGGACCTATCGGAAGAAGATAATGGTTAGGGATTGCTTGAACATTCGGCAACAAGCAGAGGAATTTGCTTGAAATCACGGGAGGATGCGCAACCAACCGTGATTTTTCCTGTTTTTGCGGTAAAATCGCGCTCCGTTGGCAGGAATAATGACTCCTCATATAGTATAATAATTGATGAGAAGGTATCTCTTTTTTGAAAAAAATGAATCGAGGGGTATTTATGGCTAAGCGGTTAGCGACGCAATATGTCAAAGCCTGCTTTACAGTGACAGAAGCCGAATTAAGAGCATTGATGCAGTTGTTCACAGATCACCAGATCTCCTTGCAGATGAAGGTATTTGATAACGGCAATCAGGAAGTGGCATTCTTGGAGCATGAGAACGGCGAAGAAGGAACCCTGACGTTCGAGCGTCGCGGAAGTAACTATTGGGTAACTGGTTCATTTCGGTTAATACGCCCGGCGCTAGTTAATGCTATGAGGAAGGCAGTTGCACAATTCAAGGGTGATGCGCTCGTTCATCGGATTTATAATGGCTATGTGATGGTGTATCAGTATACGCACGGTGCAGTATCGAAGATCGAGGAAGTGCGCGGACAGGAACGCAAGCTCATATTCGAATATAAGCATACAGTAGGGAAGTTGGAACAATTATACCGGAAGCAAGACGTTGAGGAAGAAATTATGCTCGTTCGATTGGATATCAATATGTTGTTGGATCAACGTAATGTGGCCGTTGACGATGCGGAGCGGGATCGGATAGACAGTGAGCTTCGTATTCAGACGAACCGCTTGTTTATTCTGGAAGCTTAATAAGGTATACAGAAATTGAGCCGTCGGGAACGAATGCACATTCGTACTCGGCGGTTTATTGTGAATAAGCATATGAAAGCAGTTGTGGGGCGCTGTGCAAGCAAGGAATGATATGACAGCAATTCCGAGATAGATAGCGTATGCGTGCGTATATTAGAGTATAGGCGAATATCACACTTCCCTTTACTGGATATTCAAAAAAAAAAGTATTGCAATTCGAACGGATAGATGTTATTTTTATCTTCGTTGACAACATTATATTAGGAACCAGGATTCACTCAGGATCTCAGGACAACGTAAGTTGTGAGAGAGTTCTTCCCTCGAGAAGTGAATGACGTAGGTCCTAGCGGATGAAATTTCCAAACATTTTATTCCTAGGAAGGGGGAACCGGAAGATGGAATATTCAACTTTCGGAAGACATGTTGCTGTTGACACTTGGGGTGTCGATTTTGACAAATTAGACAATGCGGAATGGCTGCAAGCCCATATGGTGGAAGCGGCCGAAGCATCCGGTGCAACGGTGCTGTCTGTACAAGGCAAGCAATTCGAGCCTCAGGGCGCGACAGTGTTGGTGCTGTTATCAGAAAGTCACCTCTCCATCCACACGTATCCTGAGAAAGGATTCGCGGCAGTAGACTGTTATACCTGTGGAGAAACTGTAGACCCGCAAGTAGCGATCGACTACTTGGTATCCGTCTTGGAACCGACTACAGTTCATGCGAAAAAACTCATTCGCGGCATCGGCGAGCTTCAAGTAGAGACACCGGTATTGAAGCAATTGCAGACCGTGAAGTAAATTTAAGAATGTAAGCAACGAAAGCCATGGAGCGATCCGTGGTTTTTTGTTATGTCACTATTTTGTAGGTGATTGTTTGCACATGTTTCCCCTACTTTGTCCATATGCATATACAAGCGTATGTATGGGAGGGGAGCTTATGTCCAAGAAAAGAGCGAGAGCATTGTTTTATTTGCTGCTGATCATGCTGATCGGATGGCCGGTAGTTCAGATGTATCAAGTATATGTAGATGTACCAGAACGTGAGAATGCACTTGTGATGCTGCATCAAGTATCCGTATTTCAGCTGCAGATTCTGAACAGCAGCACAGCTGAAGCTGGACGAGTCGATTCGACAGGGGCTTTGGATTCGTTGCAGCAAGCAGTCTATACGGCGCAGTTCGCGCATCAGCGTCTCATGATGGCTGTAGGAAGAGGAGAGGTCACTGAATGGGGAGCTCTGAATGACTTTCTACAGTATGTACTTAGCTTGCAGATTACCGGCAACCGTACACTCATGCCTGAGGAGATTCAGGTGTTGGAACGTATGCATGCTTATGTGGTTGCTGTGCAGCCTGTATACAAACAGCTTATTACTGATCAGGGAAAACTACATACATCGGTTAGTGAAGAGCTTGCAAAATTAGATGAAGAGATGCGCCTGTTCTTACAAGCGGCAATGTTAGAGTAGCCTGTATTCGGGTATACTAGCACACAGTGATAAAATATATTTTCAAACTTTATTCAAAACTTTGTCCGCTTGATTTCGACAAGTATGCTATAATCAATACTGATTTTAATTTATAGAGGAGGTGAGCGAGAACATGCATATTCTAGCGGTTGGCCTGAATTATAAGACAGCTCCTGTTGCAATTCGCGAACGCTTCGCCGTTGCGGAAGCAGACTTGCCGGAAGCGCTTGAGCGGTTGAAGGCGACGAAGAGTATCCTGGAATGCGTGATTGTCGCCACCTGCAATCGGACAGAAATTTACGCGGTAGTAGATCGCCACCATGTATGCGGCTATCATCTGCGCTCCTTCATGGAGCAATGGTTCGGCGTGCCGGTGCAAGAGTTTCATTCTCATCTATACATTCATGAAGATGAGAAGGCCATTGAGCACTTGTTCCGCGTTGCAAGCGGATTGGATTCCATGGTCGTCGGGGAAACACAAATTTTGGGCCAGGTTCGCGACGCATTTCTGACAGCGCAGGAGCAGCAAGCGACAGGCACTTTATTTAATATGCTGTTTAAGCAAGCTGTAACGATGGCAAAACGAGCACATGCGGAAACCTCAATTGGTGAGAATGCGGTATCGGTTAGCTACGCAGCGGTAGAACTGGGCAAGCGCATATTCGGCAGCTTTGCAGGCAAGTCGGTATTGATCCTCGGAGCGGGCAAGATGAGTGAACTGACAGCCAAGCATCTGCATTCGAACGGCTGCGCGAAAGTTGTCGTAGCGAATCGATCGATAGAGCGTGCTGCGTACTTGGCAGGCAAGTTTGATGGAATCGCCTGTACGCTGGAGGAGATTGAGGGGCAACTGTCAGAAGCGGATATTGTCATTAGTTCAACAGGCGCAGCAGGTTATGTGCTCACACGCTCGCAGCTAGAGCAGACGATGAAAGGGCGGAAGTCTCGTCCGTTGTTCATGATTGATATTGCAGTACCTCGCGATCTTGACCCTGCCATTATGGACGTACAGAATGTATTTCTCTATGATATCGATGACTTGGAAGGAATCGTTGAGAGCAACATGGAGAAGCGGCGTCAAGTGGCTATGAAGATCGAAGCGATGATAGTACGGGAGATGGATGCGTTCGATCAATGGTTCAAAACTTTGGGTTTAAGTCCCGTTATTCGGGCTTTGCAGGAGAAAGCAGCCCATGTGCATGAAGAGACGATGGACAGCTTGTTCAAGAAGCTCCCGGACTTGTCAGAGCGAGAAGCGAAAGTGATTCGCAAGTTGACCAAGAGCATCGTCAACCAGATGATGCATGACCCCATCCTGCGAATTAAGGAAATGGCAGCAGAGAAAGACGGCGATGAAGCGATTGAGATGTTCACTAAGATTTTTGCTCTGGAGGAACAGCTGGATCAGCTGGCCGACCAGCAGCAGCCGCTTAGCAATAAGCAACGCGCTGCAGCTGATTCTCGTGATCACCAGGTTATGCTGCGGCCTCGTCAGGCGATGGTACGCTCCTAAGGAGCGGGCGGGGGTGCTTTCATGATTACGAACAATTGGATGTTTGATATCATTATGTATGTATACGCCCTGAGCCTTCTGTTCTTCTTTTCCGATTTTATGCGACACGATCGGCATGTGAAACAGATGGGCACAGGGCTGCTTGCTTTTGTGTGGCTGTTAGAAGCTGTCTTCTTCTTCACGAGGATGTTTGTTGGAGATTATGTGCCTGTGTTGACTATGTTCGAAACGCTGTTTTTCTTCGCATGGGTGCTGGTGACGCTTTCTTTGGTGTTTTCCGTGTCGAAGCTGTTTGGCTATGATCTACTAGTGTTTGCGATGAGCTGTGCCGGGTTCGTCGTGCTCGTGCTGGCTTTATTCAACAGTGAGGCAACAGTGCCGAGCGGTGAAAGTTTGGCCTTCAGTGACAAGCTGCTCATGTTCCATATTATCGTGGCGGTATGCAGCTATGCGGCTTTTACAATATCCGCTGTATTTGCTTGCTTGTATCTGTTCATTCATCGGCGTCTCAAGTCTAAGCGCTGGTCAGCTGTGCTGCATCGGACACCGAGTCTGGAGAGGATGGAGAAGTCAGCCTTCCACACTGCTGTCATAGGGATGTCGCTGTTGCTCCTGTCCTTGCTAATCGGCATAGGGTGGATCATTGTGATGGGGGAGTGGACACTTATATACGATCCGAAGGTACTGAGCTCGTTGCTGCTGCTTGCGGGTTATACCGCCTATCTGGTGCAACGCTCCGCAGCCAAATGGTCGGCATGGCGCTTGGCTCAATTCAACCTTGCTGCTTATGCGATCATCATATTGAACTTTATCGTGTCCATTTCTCTGTCTGATTTTCACAGTTGGGTGTGGCGGTGAGCGTATGAAACCTTATTATGCATTGATGGCCGACATTGCAGGTAAGCTCTGTGTTGTAGTTGGAGGCGGCAAGGTGGCAGAACGCAAAGCAGCTTCCTTGCTAGATGCGGAAGGGCATGTTCGTCTGATTAGTCCAACAGCAACAGAACAGCTTCAATCCTGGCGTGAGCAAGCGAGATTAGAATGGAAGCGGAGAGTATTTCAGGAAGGCGATACTGCTGGCGCATGCCTTGTCATTGCTGCATCGAATGAACCCAGCGTGAATCGTCAAGTTGCTGAAGAAGCGAAGCGACAAGGAATTATGGTCAATGTAGCAGACGAGCCTAGAGAAGGAAGCTTCATCGTACCGGCTGCCTTCCGTCAAGGGCCTATACATATTGCAGTTACGGCTTCCGGCGCCAGTCCGCATCTTGCGGTGGAAATTCGCCGTAAGCTGCAAGGGATTGTAGGAGAGGACTATGCGGTTCTTGCTCTGTTTTTGGAACGCGTTCGAAACATGTTAAAATCTAGAGTACAAGAGGAATCAACCCGCCGAGAGCTGATGCGACGCTTAGTAGTTGAGCATGCATCAATATGGCTGGCGGAAGGTACGGTAGCAGAGCGTACCGAGGAATGGATCAACAGAATGGAGGATCATCCATGCGCACCATTGTGGTAGGAACGAGACAAAGTCATCTGGCCATGACTCAAACGGGTCATGTCGTTGCAGCATTGGAGAAGATTAGCCGAGAGCAAGGACTGGCTTACACCTTCGAGGTGAAGAAGATCGTCACGAAGGGCGATAGAATCTTGGACGTGACACTATCCAAGGTAGGCGGCAAGGGATTATTCGTCAAGGAAATTGAGCAAGCGCTCATGGATGGCGAAATCGATATGGCGGTTCACAGTATGAAGGATGTGCCGTCCGAGCTGCCTGCTGGTTTCGTATTAGGCGCCGTCTCTGAACGGGAAGATCCGAGAGATTGCTTGATCTCACTTGTAGCAGACAGCTTGGATGCCCTTCCGCAAGGAGCGAAGATCGGAACTAGCAGCTTGAGACGTTCCAGCCAACTGATGGCATATCGGCCAGATTTCCAAGTAGACTGGATTCGAGGCAACATTGAATCACGGATGCGCAAGCTAGAGTCAGAAGGATTCGATGCGGTCATTCTCGCTGCGGCCGGCTTGCATCGCGTAGGCTGGCAGGACAAGATTACAGCCTATATATCCGAGCAGATCAGCATCCCGGCAGTTGGTCAGGGCGCATTGGGGATTGAATGCCGGGAGGACGATAAGGAAGCACTAGCGCTGCTCAGCAGGCTGCATCATACAGATACGGCACGATGTGTAGAGGCAGAACGGGCATTCCTCGCTCGATTGAACGGAGGCTGTCAGGTGCCGCTTGGCGCCTATGCGCAATTGAAACAGCAAGATGGTGACACTATCGTCGAACTGCATGGAATGGTGGGCTCACCGGACGGGAAGACCTTGTTGAGAGAGAGACAATACGGTATGGATCCTGCGAAGCTGGGTGTTCAAGTGGCTGACAAGTTATTGGAGCAAGGTGCTGCCGCGATATTGGATGAAGTAAGGGGAGGATGACGGGTGGAGAAGGGGAGAGTCTATCTGGTTGGCGCAGGCCCTGGGGATCCGAAGCTGATTACGGTGAAGGGACTGGAGGCGCTGCAGCGGTCAGATGCTGTCGTCTATGATCGATTGGCAGGCGCGGCACTGCTCATGAAGACGAAGCCGGGGGCGGAGTTGATATATGTCGGCAAGCGTCCGGATCGGCATACGATGAAGCAGGAGGAAATTAATCAACTGCTGGTAGACTTGGCTCTGCAAGGGAAAACCGTAACCCGATTAAAGGGCGGAGATCCGAGCGTGTTCGGAAGGGTCGGCGAAGAAGCGGAATTGCTCGTGCAGTATGGCATTGAATTCGATATTGTGCCTGGCATTACGTCTGCTGTGGCGGTTCCAGCATATGCGGGCATTCCAGTGACGCATCGTGATTTCAATTCGTCTTTCTTAGTTGTGACAGGGCATGAGCAACCGGAGAAGCTGGATACAACTATTCATTGGGACAAGGTGGCCAATGCTGCCGATACGTTGATTTTTCTTATGGGTGTCGCCAAGATACGTTACATTAGTGAGCAGCTGATACAGAATGGGCGTTCCTCGGCAACTCCAGTCGCTCTAGTGCGGTGGGGGACGCGACCGGAGCAGGAGACGTTGACAGGCACGCTCGCTACGATAGCAGACCTTGTCGAGCAAGCAGAATTCAAGCCGCCTGCGGTCATTGTCGTTGGCGAAGTCGTACGGCTGCGTGACAAGCTGCAATGGATTGAGAAGAAGCCGCTATTTGGGAAGCGGGTGCTGGTGACACGCGCGCGTTCGCAAGCGAGCACACTTGTGGACAAGATAGCCGAGCTGGGCGGCGAACCGATTGAATTCCCTGTTATTCAGATCAAGGAGCCTGCTGATCCGACAATTGCTGAGCGTCTAGATGATGCTGTACAACAAGCGGACCGCTACGATTGGCTTATGTTCACCAGTTCAAATGGGGTTTCGCATTTCTTCGAACGCATGATGAAGCTCGGAGTAGACGTTCGCAAGCTTCATCAGGTGAGAATTGCAGCTGTTGGTCCGAAGACAGCAGAAGCTTTGCGTGCACGCGGCATTATCGCCACTAGTATCCCCGATCAGTTCCAAGCAGAGGGAATGCTGGCAAGCTTACTCCCCGAGCTTCAGGCAGGTCAACGCGTGCTGCTGCCGCGTTCGGCGATCGCGAGGGCGTGGCTGCCTAGAGAATTGGAGAAGCTAGGGCTGGAGGTTGTTGAGGTCGATGCCTATGCAACGGTTCCCAGTGCTGACGGTGCGGAGGTAATCATTGATCTGCTGCTGAAAGGCAATGTAGACTATATTACGTTCACGAGCAGCTCGACCGTTACGAATTTGTGGAACGTTCTATCTGATTACCATGCCAATCCGCTGGAGCTTCTCGGCAAGGCCAAGGTCGTATGTATCGGTCCGGTTACAGCGCAAACAGCAACAGACAAGGGATTGATTGTATATCGTATCGCGACAGAAGCGACTGTGGACAGCATGTTGACGACAATCATAGAAGATTGAGTGATTAGGAGGCAATGCAGCATGAGTTATCCAATTAAGCGACACCGCCGGCTGCGCGGTTCGGAGACATTGCGCAACATGGTGCGAGAGACAAGCTTGTCATTGAATGATCTGATTTATCCGATCTTCGTTACAGAAGGTGCGAATATTCGGGAAGAGATCAGTTCCATGCCGGGAATGTATCAGTGGTCATTAGACAGGCTGGAGGAGGAGATTCAAGAAGTAGTGGAGCTTGGTCTTCCTTCGGTTCTGCTGTTCGGCGTTCCGGCGGAGAAGGATGCTTGCGGCACTTCTGCATTCGTCGAGACAGGAATTGTCCAGCGGGCAACGCGGATGATTAAGGAGATAGCACCTAACCTGATCGTCATTGCAGACACTTGTTTGTGCCAATTTACTGACCACGGTCATTGCGGTATCGTAGAGCAGCATGCACACAAGGAAGCGACTGTGGCGAATGATCCATCGTTGGAATTATTGGTGAAGACAGCGGTATCTCAAGCGCAGGCAGGCGCCGATATGATAGCGCCGTCCAATATGATGGATGGCTTCGTTCAGGCTATTCGAAGCGGATTGGATGAGGCCGGCTTCGAATCGGTGCCGATCCTATCCTATGCGGTCAAATATGCATCGGCCTTCTACGGTCCATTCCGAGATGCAGCCCATTCCAGTCCGCAGTTTGGCGATCGCCGCACGTATCAGATGGATCCGGGCAATGTACGTGAAGCGCTGCGCGAGGCAGAATCGGATGTGATCGAAGGCGCCGATATGCTGATGGTTAAGCCGGGACTCGCCTATCTGGATATTGTACATATGCTGAAGGAACAATTTGATCTGCCTGTAGCAGTCTATAACGTAAGTGCGGAATATGCGATGATTAAGGCAGCGGCAGCTAACGGTTGGATCGACGAGAATGCCGTCATCCTTGAGACGATGACGGCATTCAAGCGGGCAGGTGCAGATTTGATCTTGACGTACTTCGCCAAGGATGTGGCAAGGCTGTTACAATAATTAGCCGTGTACATAAGTCATACTCGAATTGTAGCACAGCAACAATAGACAGGAAAGGCGGTTGTGACATGAACTTACGAGGGAAGCGACGCACTGCTGCTTCGGAGGATGCATTCAGCGAAGCTAAGCAATACATACCGGGCGGGGTGAATTCACCGGTTCGCGCCTTCAAATCTGTAGGCCTGAATCCGTTGTTTATCGAGCGCGGCGAAGGTGCGAGAGTATGGGACATTGACGGTAACAATTATTTGGATTACATCGGATCCTGGGGTCCACTCATTGTAGGACATGCTCATCCGGCCATTGTGGAAGCGCTAACCCATACGGCAGCACATGGCACAAGCTTCGGTGCGCCTACGCTGCTTGAGACAGAGATGGCGAAGCTGGTCTGTGAGCGTATGCCGTCGGTCGATATCGTACGGATGGTCAATTCCGGTACAGAAGCGACGATGAGCGCACTGCGTCTCGCCAGAGGGTACACCGGGCGAAGCAAGATAGTGAAATTCGAAGGCTGTTATCATGGACATGCCGATTCCTTACTTATCAAGGCAGGATCGGGTGTGGCTACATTAGGCTTGCCCGATAGTCCTGGCGTGCCCGAGCAGATTGCAGCGCATACCCTAACGTTGCCCTACAATGATGTGGAAGCGGTCAAGCTCGCCTTTGAACGGTTCGGAGAGGAAATAGCGGGCGTCATTGTTGAACCGATAGCAGGCAATATGGGTGTCGTGCCCCCGCTCCCAGGCTTCTTACAAGCTTTGCGTTCCATTACCGAGCAATACGAGAGCCTGTTAATCTTCGATGAGGTGATGACTGGATTTCGCGTAGGCTTGCATAGTGCCCAAGGGCTGTATGATATTTCGCCAGACTTGACCTGTATGGGCAAGGTCATCGGCGGAGGTTTGCCGGTAGGCGCATATGGCGGGCGGCGGGAGATTATGGAGCAGATGGCGCCGAGCGGACCTGTCTATCAGGCAGGGACCTTGTCTGGAAATCCGCTGGCGATGGCAGCAGGACTCGCAACGTTACAGCTGCTTGGTCAACCAGGCGTCTATGAAGAGCTGGAGCGGAAATCGGCTGAGTTAGAGGAAGGCTTGCGGATGAATGCGAAGGAAGCGGGTATTCCGAGCACGATTAATCGTGTCGGTTCCATGGTCTGTCCTTTCTTCACGGAGCAGAATGTAATCAACTACGAAACTGCCAAGTCGAGTGACTTGAAGTTGTTCAATCGATATTTCGCAGCGCTTCTGGATCAGGGTGTGTCTATTGCCCCGTCCCAATTCGAAGGCATGTTCGTATCGACAGCGCACAGTGATGAGGATATTGCCGTTACTGTTGATGCCCATCGACAAGCTTTGAAACAACTGTAAGCGAACAGGAGCGTCAGGATAATATTAACTGCAAGGAACAGGATATGGTTTCGCTTGGTGGTTGCCGTTATGGTCTGACCTTTAGTATGATAAGAGAGATATGACGAATCGGCACAGCTCATACTGTTACATGAGTATGTAGGAAGGTTTGGAAGCATGATGAAGCCGGAATTGCCCTCGCATTGGCTGCAAGCAGTGAATGCATCTACCATCTCAAATCCGAATCAGCTGTCTGCTATAGAGCAGGGCTCTTATTCGGAGTCTGAATTTGCGACATTGTTGGAGCGAGTGACACAGACAGCTGCTTCGGCAGCGGGAAGCAATGGCATGGAGACAGCAACGCAGCTTCCGCAGCTGCGTGTCATACCAGCCAAGCTGGCTCTGGAGGCGCTTGCGCAACAGGTTCCTGTTGCGACTTATGTGGGCAATGAACATGCGGGAATTCGTGCAATGACCGGGATAGGTACATCCACGCTCTCTGCTCCTGTAACACCTTCCATCTTCCATGCGAAGATAGAAGAGGCCTCCGCGCAATTTGGTGTGAGCGCCCGATTAATAGATGCGGTCATCCAAGCAGAATCTGCGTACAATCCATATGCGATCTCTCATGCAGGTGCCAAAGGCCTGATGCAGCTGATGGACGGGACTGCCCGTCAGCTAGGTGTTGTGGATGCATTCGATCCACAGCAGAACATTGAAGGCGGCACCAAATTTCTAGCAGACTTATTGCGTAAGTATGACGGGAATGAAGCGGTCGCATTGGCAGCCTACAATGCAGGACCTGGGCGCATAGATCGACTAGGTATTGTGAATGACGAGCAGCTGCATGCCCGTATCGAGGAGCTGCCGATAGAGACGCAAGGGTATGTTAGCAAGGTTCTAGGTCTAGTAAACCGAGAATAGTATTCACCATTCATAGGAAAGTAACAGTCCGTTAGGGAATTCCTCCTGACGGGCTTTTTCTCGTCATGATAGCAACAGTAAGTAAGATTACAGCGAACACAGAGGTTGTCATAGGATTGTCAGAAACTCTGTACTGTACTGGTTGTGTGCATGTAGGAAAAAGGTCATAATAGACACTAACAGACACATTGAACCACAGAAACGGGGATAATCGACATGCGTACGAATGAAGCGTTTTTGCAAGCTTGCCGCAAGCAACGGACTTCGCATGTACCAGTCTGGTACATGCGGCAAGCGGGGCGTTACGATCCGGACTATCGCAAGATTAAGGAGAAGTACAGCCTGCTCGAAATTTGCAGACAGCCTGAGCTTGCCGCTGAAGTAACCATGATGCCGATACATAAGCTCGGGGTAGATGCGGCGATTTTGTATTCCGATATTATGAATCCGGTTGCGTCACTTGGCATTCAATTCGATATTGTGAAGAATGTCGGCCCGGTCATTGACAATCCGATCCGGAGTAAATCTGATGTGGAACGCTTGAAACCGATTGACGTGGAAGGGGATTTGGGCCACGTGATCGAGACGATCCGACTGCTGGACAAGCAGCTTGAGGTGCCGCTCATTACCTTTGCCGGTGCTCCATTCACGATTGCCAGCTATCTGATCGAAGGGCGCCCGTCGCGAAATTACTTGCGTACGAAAGCGCTTATGTACGGAGAGCCAGAAGTGTGGCATGCGCTAATGGACAAGCTTGGCGATATGGTCATTGCTTATTTGCGCGCCCATATTGCTGCAGGCGCAGATGCTGTGCAGCTGTTTGACAGCTGGGTCGGCGCTTTGGCGCCAAGAGATTTCGACACATTCGTTCTACCAGTTATTCAACGCATCTTCCATGAGCTGAGCGATGTGCCTCAGCCGAAGATTTACTTCCCAGGTGTAAGCTCCGGTGAGTTGCTGCCTTCCTTGCGCTCGTTGGAAGCTGATGTGATTGGCTTGGATTGGCGAGTATCCCTTGCCCAAGGCCGCGAACGACTTGGCGATCGGTTCGCCGTTCAGGGCAATCTCGATCCGACGGTGTTAACCGCACCTATGTCAGTAATCGAGCAGCAGGCGAAGCGGATTATTGACGAAGGCATTGCGCGTCCTGGCTACATCTTCAATCTCGGACACGGGTTGTTTCCAGAAGCATCGCTGGACAAGCTGCGTGAGTTGACAGCATTCGTACACAGCTATTCCGAAGAAGCGCTAGCCCGTGCTACAGCAAGCGAAGGGAGTTAGTAACTATGGCAGCAGCAGAGAAGATCGGCGTCCTTGTCATGTCCTATGGTACACCTGATAGCATGGATGGCATTGAGCCTTACTACACGCATATACGCAGGGGCAATCCGCCAACGCCGGAGCAGCTGCAAGAGCTGACGGATCGATATGAAGCGATTGTGGGAGGTGTGTTTCCGCTGCGCGAAAATACGAACCGGCAGGTTCAGTCTCTCGAAGAAGCCTTGAATACGGTCTCAGCAGACTCCAGACGATTCGTGTGCTATCAAGGCTTGAAGCATGCTTATCCGTTCATAGAAGACGGTGTGCGGCAAATGGCCGAGGACGGTATACAACGTGCGGTAGGTATCGTGCTTGCACCGCATTATTCGGTCATGAGTGTAGGAGGGTATATCAAACGTGCTCAAGAGGAAGCCGAACAAGCGGGTATACAGTTAACGTGTGTCCAGAGCTACCATATGCATCCACTGCTGATTGAGGCGCTGTCTAGACGTGTGGAGAAGGCGCTAGACCTCTTCCCTGCTGAGCGGAGAGAAGATGTGAAGGTGTTATTCACAGCACATAGCTTGCCTGAGCGTATACTAGAAATGGCCGATCCGTATCCAGAGCAGCTGCTGGACACCTCGCGTGCCGTTGCGGAACAGTCAGGTGTGAACAATTGGCAATTCGCTTGGCAAAGTGCTGGGCGAACGTCTGTCCCGTGGTTGGGACCGGATATTCTGGATGTGCTTCAGCAGCTGAAGGAAGAACAGGTACGAGCAGTGCTCGTATGCCCAGTCGGTTTCGTCTCCGATCATCTTGAGGTTTTATACGACTTGGATATCGAGGCGAAGCAAGCAGCGAAGCAGCTTGATATGCAACTGGAGCGAACAGCATCGCTTAATACGGATCCCTTATATATGAAGGTGCTGGCTGATGCTGTCATCGAGCAATTGGCAAAGGAATGAGCACAATGGAGCGTACATCAGCGAAGAGAATTGTCATAGCCGGGGCTGGGATTACTGGGCTGAGCGCAGCCTATTACACGTTGCAAGCGCTGGAGAAGCGGGGGGAGCACGCGGAGATCATCGTGCTGGACAAAGCAGAGCAGCCCGGTGGGAAAATCCGCACGCTTCGCCGCGACGATTTCGTAATCGAACGCGGACCAGATTCTTTCCTTTCACGCAAGCTGCCAATCATAGAACTAACGAAGGAGCTCGGTATAGAGGACGAACTCGTTCCCATGAACCCCAATGCGAAAAAAACATATATTCTCCACAACAAGCGGCTGCATAGCATGCCGCCTGGTCTCGTGCTGGGTATCCCTACGAAGCTGTCTCCATTCATGAAGACAGGTCTCGTATCGCAGGCAGGTAAGCTGCGGGCAGCTATGGATTTGCTGCTGCCAAGGAGGCACGGATCGGGGGATGAGTCGCTCGGTGATTTTTTGGAAAGACGTCTAGGCCGGCAAGTGCATGATCACATTGTTGAGCCGCTATTGGCGGGCATCTATGCCGGGAATACACGCACATTGAGTGTACAGGCGACGTTCCCGCAGTTCCATGCGATCGAGCGCAAATACCGCAGCTTAATTCTAGGAATGGTACAGAGCCGGAAGCAGACACAGGCCTCTACACAGCTCCCGCCAATCGCCCAAGGGAGCATGTTCTTGAATTATCGCAACGGCTTAGGGACACTGGTCGAAGCGTTGGAGGCCAACCTTCAGGGCAAGGCAACGTTCCGGTATCAGACTTCGATTGAATGTCTGGAGCGTGTGCAAGATGCAGATGCAACACCGCGTTACTTAGTAAGCTTGGACAATGGGGAGAGCTTGACTGCGGATGCAGTAGTCATGGCGCTGCCAGCCTATGAAGCAGCCAGCATTCTTAAGCATCTTCCCGAAGTCCAGAACTTGCGCAATATTCGCTATGTATCGGTGGCGAATGTGATTCTGGCGTATGATCGTCCAGCCGGTCAACTGCCAATGGATGGATCGGGCTTTCTCGTTCCACGCAAGGAAGGGCGGTTCATTACCGCATGTACGTGGACCTCGTCGAAATGGCTACACGCTGCCCCTGAAGGTAAGCTGCTGCTGCGCTGTTATGTAGGTCGTGCGGGGGATGAAGCATGGCAGCGGATGAGCGATCAGGAGATTGCAGATGGTGTGCGCCGAGAGTTGAAGGAGCTGCTTAACTTCGAGCTAGAGCCGCTATTCGTCGATGTGAACCGTTGGATGAAGGCAATGCCGCAGTATCCGGTCGGTCACTTGGAACAGATGACGAAGGTCGAGCAATCGCTTGCGAAACAGTTGCCGGGCGTAGTGCTGGCAGGTTCAGGCTATTACGGCGTAGGCATTCCGGATTGCATTCAGAGCGGCAAGGCAGCCGCTGAGCAAATAACGGCATCTTGGAGTGGAATATGAGCAAGAAAGACGTTCCCTATGAACGCAGAGGCGAATGGGCCGTCCTCTCGACATCACGTCTGACGGATGTCTTATTCCCGCAGAAGCTGCAGCGCGAGCTCAAGTCGGCAGGTGATTGGGTGGAGCGCGCAGGCAAGGCGCACATTCGCTTATTCCCTGCTGAGGAATACCGCTTCGATCCAATATGGTCGAACATCGAGATATTGTACGAGGATGATTTCTGTCTGGTGGCGAATAAGCCTGCGCGTATGGCTGTTCACCCAACGGAACCAGGAGAAGCAGCGGTTACGCTGGCAGGAGCAGTGGCTGCTTATTATGAAAGCACCGGCCAAGCAGTGTGTGTTCGTCACATCCACAGGCTGGATGCTGACACGACTGGGCCGGTGCTCTATGCGAAAACGCCGCTTGCTCACTATCGTCTGGATGAGGCCATGCGACAGAAGCAGATTACTCGTATATACCTTGCTCTAGTTCATGGTCGCGTAAGGGAGGACAGCGGATCGATCGATGCGGCTATCGGTCGGGATCGGCACCATTCGAAGCGACGCCGAGTTTCTCCGTCAGGACAGCGTGCTGTTACTCATTTCACTGTAGTAGAGAGAAGCCGTTCTGCTACCTTGCTCCGTCTTCAGCTAGAAACCGGACGCACGCACCAAATCCGTGTTCATCTCAGCGCACATGGCTGGCCCATCCTTGGCGACCTGTTATATGGCGGCAAGCCGCAGGCTGGAATGGCGAGGCAAGCGCTGCACGGGGAGAAGCTGCTATTCCCCCATCCTTGGACGAATGAGCCAATAGAAGTAACTGCTCCTCTCGCGTCAGATATGCAGCTAGCATGGGCAGCACTGTCATTGTAACGAATGACTTCAAAGTTTCATTAGGAACTGCATTTCTTTGTTGCCAAATCCACGCAAATGCTCATGACCGAAGTCCGGGTATACTTCAAGGCGCTTCGGAGAGCTGATCTTGTTGAATGCTGCGAATTGCGCAGACGGCGGACAGATTGCATCCATGAGGCCGACTGCCATCATCACCTCGCCTTGTATACGCGGTGCCAAGAACTGCACGTCTATGTAGCCAAGCTTGGTGAAAATTTCGTCCTCTCGTTCATGCTGCGGATCGAAATGCCGGAAAAATGTCCGCAGCTCCTCATATGCATTAATGTCCAAATCCATCTCCCATACTCTCCGATAGTCGCATAAGAATGGATAGACGGACACCAGCCGCTTGATCTTCGGCTCTAATGCTGCGCACACCAATGACAGCGCACCGCCTTGTGAGCCCCCCATCGTACCGACTCGCTCTGGATCAACCTCGGGCATGGACATTGCGATCCGAGCCAGCTGCGCAGTATCGAGGAAGATATGCCGGAATAGCAAGTTATCCGGGTGATCGTCCAGGCCTCGAATGATGTGACCGCGCAATGTATTACCCTTCACACCGCCAGCATCCTCCGAATATCCCCCTTGACCGCGACAATCCATAGCGAAGACAGAATATCCGAGCGCTGCGTAAGTCAGCTTCTCCGGCCAGTCTCCTGCATGCATGGAATAGCCGTGGAATTGCAGTACAGCTGGATGCGGACCTTGCTGGTTCTTCGGACGAGCATACTTGGCATGAATGCGCGCTCCGCGAACACCAGTGAAGTACAAGTCGAAGCAATCAGCGACTGGATTATCGAAGCCGCTAGGGACAATCTCGATCTGAGGGTCAACGGCTCTCATCTCGTCAAGGGCTCGTTCCCAGTAAGCATCATGATCAGCAGGCCGCGGGTTAGTTCCCTGATAGGCGTATAGCTGCTCAAGCGGCATGTCTACAATTGGCATGGATTGATCTCACCTTTCACATAGTAGATTCCTTTCAGTATATCATTTGGATGCTGGGTAGGACAGTTTCCATTGCTAGAAGCATAAAAAAATGGCATGGACGTTGGTCCGATACATATATATATATCGAGTAACAACTACTGAAGGGAGGATTTTCCGTGGTAGAACAAGCATCCGGCTTGAGATTTGATATTTATGAACGGGTACCCCTCAACCAGGAATTGAACGGTCTGGAAGATCTCGAACAGCTTGAATTGATTCCGAATATTGATGTGCGTTCAGAAGGAGAACAAGCTGTCTTGAACGGGAGCTTAAAGCTGGAGGCACTGCTGGCGCCTATGGATGCGAGGAGCGGTTCGACATTCGAACATGACATTCCTGTCGAAATTACACTGCCAATGGGACGTATTGCTAATCTTGACCAGGTAGGGGTAGAGATTGAGCACTTCGATGTAGATTTAGCTTCCCCCCGCAGCTTGAATGTGACAGGCGTGCTTTTGTTGAAAGGTGTGGAAGTTGCGAGGAGCAGCGCCGAGCAGCAATGGGCGGATCAGGAGGAACTGTTCGTGTATAGCTCTGAGCAACAGGGCCAAGACAAGCAGGGACATATCAGCAATCGACAGGATGAAGTGTTGGACGAGGAAGAGCAGCAAAAAGAAGCAGAAGACGAATTAGAAAATCCGCCGGTCGCCTCTAATGAAGCGAATGCGCAGCAGGCAGAGAACGAATTCGGGGATCTGTCAGAGAACATAATGCCAGAAGACATGGAGGAGGAGAATGAGCAGGAGGAGACGGCAGCACTGCAAAAAACGGAGCCGCGTGAACCGAAAATCGCATTCTCAAGCAAACCGGCCGAGGAGTCGCAACACTTTGATCAATCTATGCCAGCTCAGCTTGCTCCGAATGTATATGAAAGTAACGTTCAGATAGATCATACACAGGAGATGCAGCAGCAAACACAGCAGCAGACTCAGGAGCAAAATCAGACACAAGAGACGATCCCGGCTACTGATCAACTCGAATGGAAGAAGCTGTTCCTATCGCGAGATCAGGAGGAGCAACCATTCTCAAGGATGCGAATGTGCATCGTGCAGAAGGAAGAGACATTGGAGGACATTGCCTCCCGCTATGAGATGAACCCACGGGAAATTCTGCTGTGCAATCGACTCGCCGAAAGCCAAAGCGTCTATGAAGGGCAAATTATTTATATTCCGAAGTGATGATATCGTACATGGGGGAATATATCCAAGAAGCCTCTGCATTGCAGCAGGCTTTTTTCTCTGTCGTTATGCTAATCATGACTGAATCTGAACACTGTACACGGTATGTGATAATGGGGTCCAAGACTATGTGATGAAACTATATAGTTCGCAGGAGCTTGTAGCGCGGGTCAAAGCAGTATTGCGCAGAGTTTCGATTTCTTAATTGGAGGGTAATTTTAAGTATAAGAGACGATATCTTATACTACAAGGAGGCGTTCAAGCAATGATTATTTTTTATTTGCTGGCTGCTCTTGGGATTATCGGTCTGGTCATGTTGATGTATAATCGTAAACGGAATCAATCGTGGCAGCTGTTGTTCGAGGATGAAGGCTATTCAACAGAAACTTCCAAAAAAATCGGACACTTGAAAGAAAGAGGAGTGCGCTATCGATTGCGCAATGAGAAGGACGGCGGAATTCCACTGAAGAGATCACAAACTCCGAATGCAGACGAAAAAGTGATTGTTGAGGTGCACGAACAGGATGCCTTGTTCGCCCAAAAGCTTATGGAAGAAGTTGAAAACCCTTACACGATGAAAATATAATCATTGAGTCAATTTCATCATGCAGTACACTTTACATGTTGTTCATCAATGTTAAAGAAATAGGAGAAGAAGCTGCTTAACCAGCAGCTTCTTCTCAATGAGCATTCATATGACATCCAGCAATATCCCAATGTACAGCAGAACAAGAGCAAAGCAGATGAATACATCAATCGGTGTCGGCAAGATGAGGGTGCGGAAAAACTGTATACAAATGAGCGGGAACAGGACCGCTTTGGCTGTATATCGAATTTTGAGCCACCAGCGCCACATGGCATCCTCTCCTTAGACGATAGTTTCACGATATTAGAGCCTCTTCCATGTTTATGAACGAGACGGTTTCGGTTATGCTAGTAGTAGCATATTTTCTTGTTATCGTATTGACGTGTCGCAGCATCATAGGTATGATAAATCTTAACGACTGCGAAAGGGAGTAGTACGCAGCATTGCCCTTCAGAGAGTGGAGTCCATTATGGCTGGGAGGCTCCATAGGATGCGAACTGCGGAAGTCGTCCTGGAGTTGCTTGTGTTCTCGCAAGCCGGCTAACGGCCGTTATCCGTGATGAGTGCCGTGTCCAGTATATGATGACTGATGCGGAATAAAGGTGGTACCACGGAAGCATGCTCTTTCGTCCTTTGCGGCGGAAGGGCTTTTTTTATGGGAATCCACATGCAAGTTCATGTGGTGGATTGAAATAAAAGGAGGAGCAAGATCGATGAGTGAAACAAAGTCTGACCAGCAAATTCAGCAGGAAACTTCCATGCCTACAACGTATGACCCGAAGGATGCCGAGCAGAAGTGGTCGGCGTTTTGGGAGGATAATGCTTTTTTTGAAGCGGGCAACCGACCTGATGCCGAGACATATACGATTGTCATTCCGCCTCCTAATGTAACCGGCATGCTGCATATCGGCCATGCGCTTGACTTCACCTTGCAAGATATCCTGATCCGTATGAAGCGGATGCAGGGCTACGATACATTGTGGCTGCCGGGGTCTGACCACGCAGGCATAGCCACACAGACGAAGGTAGAGCAGAAGCTGCGTGAAGAAGGGCAAACCCGCTATGATTTAGGAAGAGAAGCATTTCTAGAGAAGGTTTGGGAGTGGAAGGAGCTATACGCCAGCACGATACGCGAGCAGTGGAACAAGATGGGCTTGTCGCTCGATTATTCACGCGAACGCTTTACTCTCGATGATGGCTTGAGCCGCGCGGTGCGTGAAGTGTTCGTCCGCTATTATGAGCAGGGACTTATTTACCGCGGGAATTATATTATTAACTGGGACCCGGCTGCTCGTACAGCGCTGTCGGATATTGAGGTTGAATATAAGGAAGTACAAGGTAAGCTCTACCATCTGAAGTATCCGTTGAAGGACGGCAATGGTTCGATTACAGTGGCGACGACGCGACCGGAAACGATGCTCGGTGACACAGCCGTCGCCGTACATCCGGATGACGATCGTTATCGGCATCTGATTGGCAAGATGCTCTTGCTTCCGATAGTCGGTAGAGAAATTCCGATCATTGGCGACGAATATGTAGAGAAGGAATTCGGAAGCGGCGCGGTGAAGATTACGCCGGCTCATGATCCGAATGATTTCGAGGTTGGCAAGCGGCATGATTTGCCGCAGGTGCTTGTCATGGATGAGGGCGGTAAGATGAATGAGAATGCTGGTCCTTATCACGGCATGGATCGCTTTGACTGCCGCAAGCAGTTAGTCACAGACTTGCAGAAGCAAGGCGTGTTAGTGCACATCGAAGACCACGTGCATCAAGTCGGTCACAGTGAAAGAAGCGGCGCTGTAGTGGAACCGTATTTGTCCACACAATGGTTCGTTAAGATGAAGCCGCTTGCGGAGAAGGCTATTCAAGTACAGAAGGCAGGGGAAGGGGTTCACTTCGTTCCTGATCGCTTCGAGAAAGTGTATTTGCAATGGATTGAGAATGTGAGAGATTGGTGTATCTCGCGTCAGCTGTGGTGGGGACACCGCATCCCTGCTTGGTATTGCGAGAATTGCAGCACAACGATCGTTGCGGCAGAAGATCCGACACAATGCTCTAGCTGTGGCAGCACTAAGCTCGCGCAGGATGAGGATGTGTTGGACACGTGGTTCAGCTCTGCGTTATGGCCGTTCTCTACGCTGGGCTGGCCAGCGGATACAGCGGATATGCAGCGCTACTATCCGACGAATGTACTCGTAACGGGCTATGACATCATTTACTTCTGGGTGTCCCGTATGATCTTCTCCGGCTTGGAATTTATCAAGCAGGCTCCGTTCCGTGATGTTCTGATTCACGGCCTCGTGCGTGATTCAGAAGGACGGAAGATGTCTAAGTCACTCGGCAACGGTGTAGATCCGCTTGAGGTGATTGACAAATACGGAGCCGATGCGATGCGCTACATGCTCTCTACAGGCAGTACGCCGGGGCAGGATTTGCGATTCCGCTGGGAGCGGGTAGAGCAGGCTAGAAACTTCGCGAATAAAATTTGGAACGCATCCCGATTTGCACTGATGAATCTCGAGGGCTTCCGACATGAAGATATTGATCTGAGCGGGGAATTGTCGACAGCGGATCGTTGGATCCTGCACCGCTTGAATGAAACAGCGGCAACGGTTACTCGATTAATGGAACAATACGAGTACGGGGAATCCGGCAGAGCGCTTTATGATTTCATATGGGATGATCTGTGTGATTGGTATATCGAATTTGCCAAGCTGAACCTGTACGGTGATCAGCCGCAAGCGAAGCAGAAGACACAGTCTGTGCTGGCATATGTATTGGATCATACGATGAGGCTAATGCATCCGTTCATGCCTTTTATTACCGAAGAGATATGGCAGCACCTGCCACACAGCGGTGTGACGGTATCATTGGCAGCGTGGCCGCAAGCGGACGCAAGCTGGGAAGCGCCGGAAGCTGTGAAGGAAATGGAGCTGCTGATGGATTTGATCCGCGCTGTCCGCAACATCCGTGCTGAAGTCAACGTACCGATGAGCAAGAAGATTGAGCTGTTGATTAAGCCGGGTCAAGCGGAGGTATTGGCTTTGATCGAGAAGAACCGCACGTTTGTCGAGCGCTTCTGCGGCACGTCCAATCTTGAAGTAAGTGTACAGCTGACGCCGCCAGATAAGTGTATGACAGCAGTTGTAACTGGTGCGGAGCTGTTCTTCCCGCTCGCTGGTCTCATTGACATTGAACAGGAGATTGGCCGTCTGGAGAAGGAATGCAAGACGTTGACCGCAGAAGTGGAGCGGGTGGACAAGAAGCTCGCGAATGAAGGCTTTATGGCCAAAGCGCCGGAAGCAGTCATTGCCGAAGAGAAGGACAAGAGAGCAATGTATGCAGAGAAGAGAGACAAAGTTCTAGCACGCATAGCAGAATTGAAGGGTTGAGTGAAAGATGAAGCAGCAATCAGAGCAGGATAAGAACATCAGCAATGGAACGAATACTTCCTTCGAAAGCTATGATCAAGCCGTTGCCTGGATTACTGGTCTCGTTAGCTTCGGTATTCGGCCTGGACTCGAACGAATGGAGCATATGCTTGCGCGGCTCGGACATCCAGAGAGACGGTTGAAATTTATCCACGTTGCTGGTACGAACGGCAAAGGCTCCACTTGCGCCTTTTTGACGAAGGTGCTGCTGAAGGCAGGCTATGATGTAGGGATGTTCACCTCTCCCTATATGGAGCGGTTTACGAGTCGTATTCAATACAATGGGCAAGATATTCCAGATGCGGTTGTGTTGCGCATTACGAATGAGTTGAAGCCGATTTATGAGGAGCTAGCTGCAGGCGAGCTTGGCGCGCCGACGATGTTCGAGGTTTGCACCATGCTTGCTATCCTCTATTACGCAACAGAGGCGTACCCTGATTATGTCGTATGGGAAACCGGAATGGGCGGAAGGCTTGATTGCACGAATGTGGTTATGCCGATCGTGTCAGTCATTACGAATGTTGGCCATGATCACGTTGATGTGCTCGGAGAGGATCTCAAGGCCATTGCCGGCGAGAAGGCGGGCATCATTAAGCCAGGAGTGCCGGTTATTAGCGCTGTTGATCAGCCGGAAGTCGTAACGATTATCGAGGAAGAGAGCAAGTCGAACAAGGCGAAGCTGTACTTGAAGGACAGGGAGTATACGATATCGGACACGGTGGTCCAAGAGAATGAGCAGCGTTTTAGCTTTACAGGACCGTATCGTAAAATATCGGATGCTCGCATCAGCTTGAACGGTCTGCATCAGATAGATAATGCGGCTGTTGCTATGATGACGCTGGAGGTGCTGCGTCAGTTCTATGCGTTAGTTGTGGATGATGACATACTGCTGGAAGGCTTTGCCGAAACGAGTTGGCCGGGCAGAATGGAGCTGCTTCAGCAGCAACCGAGACTGCTCGTTGACGGCGCGCACAATCCAGAAGGAGCGGCCAAGCTTGCGGACACGCTGAAGCAAGTATATACGTACCGCAAGCTTAGGCTTATGCTCGGTTTGCTTGAAACCAAGAATCATTCTGAGTATTTGGCACATATACTACCAATAGTGGATACGATCGTGATCACAGAGCCGGCGTTCCGCAAGGCAAGGAATGCAGACTCATTGATGCAATCGGTGCAAAGCTGGCAACAGCAGACAGGCAGCGAGTTGGAAATTATCCGAGAGAACGATTGGAAAGTCGCGCTGGAACGTCTGCAATCTGTCACGAACAAGGATGATCTGGCTGTTGTGACAGGCAGTTTATATTTGATCTCCGATGTGCGCACATGGGTGCTCGGTAGAGGCGAATCTGAAAAAGGCTGGTGATAGCGAGTTGAAAGCATCGGAACACGTACATTTTATCGGAATTGGCGGCTACGGTATGAGTGCAATCGCCAGAGTGATGCTGGAAATGGGGTATCAAGTTTCAGGCTCAGACGTTGCTCGTCAGGAGCTGACAGATAAACTGGCATCCAAGGGAGCGCAAGTATACATTGGTCATGAGAAGGATAACGTGCAGGGCGCAGATATCGTCGTGTATTCGACAGCTCTGTCCAAAGACAACGTAGAGATTGCAGAAGCGGAGAGGCTGCAAATTCCAGTCATTCATCGTTCACAGATGCTGGCTCGCCTAATGAACGCTAAGAAAGGGGTAGCGGTAGCAGGCGCCCACGGCAAGACGACCACTTCTTCTATGATCGCTCTTGTCATGGAGGAGTGTGGACAGGACCCCACCTATATTATTGGCGGCGAAATCATGAATATCGGAAGCAATGCCAAGGCTGGCAGTGGAGACTATGTAGTCGCGGAAGCAGACGAAAGTGACGGTTCGTTCCTGCAGTATCATCCCCATCTAGCAGTTGTAACCAATGTGGAAGCGGACCACTTAGAGAATTATGACGGAAGCTTTGATAATCTGAAGCAAGCTTATGTGAAGTTCTTGAGTCAGATACGTGCAGACGGGAAGGCGGTCGTTTGTGCAGACGATCCATACGTGCAAGCAATGCTGCCGAACATCACCAGTGACACAGTCACTTATGGTATTGAGCAGGGGGCTGATTATACCGCGCAGCATATTGAGCTAGGTGATCGCAAAGTAACTTTCGCCGTTTATCATTACGATACGAAGCTGGGTGAGATGAAGCTGTCCGTTCCTGGTTTGCATAATGTATACAACGCACTGGCAACGACAATCGTCTGTCTGCAAGCTGGCATCGCGTTCGCAGATATTGCACATGCGATACAAGAATTCCGAGGGGCGAAGCGCCGCTTCCAAGTGCTGAGTGAATCCGATGATGTATTAGTCATCGACGATTATGCGCACCATCCGACCGAAATACAAGCTACGATTACGGCTGCCAAAGCTACAGGTAAGCGAATTGTCGCCGTATTCCAGCCGCAAAGATATACACGTACCTTCTTCTTGTTGGACTCGTTCAGCCGTTCCTTCGGTGAAGCGGACGAGGTCATTATAACGGATATTTACTCACCGGCAGGTGAGCAGCAGATCGAGGGGATCAGCTCCTCTAGGTTAACCGCTTTAATTCATGCCAATAGCAATCCGAATGCGCAGTTTATCGCAACGAAGGAAGACGTATTGTCTTATCTGTTGGAGCATGTGAGAAGCGGAGATTTGGTCATAACGATGGGTGCCGGGGACATATGGAAGGTGTCACATGAATTAGCCAGAAGGCTGGAGGAAACAACGGCCCGTTAAATGACTGTGAAGGTAGGAGAGCGAATTGCCGCTTTCCTTTTTTTTATATACTCTGGCATACATGGAGCAGGCAATAAGTTCTCTAATTCAGTGACATAATGAGCGGGATTCTCTCATAGTCTAGTAACAAGAACAAGGATAAGGAGAGAATCCGATGAGCAAAGCTAGAATCACGTATCGCTTCGACAAGTATGGAAATCGCGATCAAGAAGATGCGATCATCGTTCCCGTTCATGATGAACTATCGGAGGCAGTGCAATCGAATCATGCGGATCGGCATTCTCCTAGCCGTATGGATGAAGCGGACAAGCTAGGAGCAGATGAGAACATCATAGGCGAAGATTATGCTCAAGAACGAACCGCTATCACTGCGTTTACACAAGATTTCGGAAGCTGGACAAGCCCATTCGATACAGAGGTCGAACGGCTGGAGCGTATTATTCGTGGCGATGATCGGAACTCTCGCACAGAAGCACCCCATTCAGAAGTCAGGACAGTCAAGGAGGAACCTTGGGATACAGGGTGGAGCAGCGAGACAAGTAATATGCGAGACTCCCAGATGGAAGGGCCTATTATTACAGACGATGCTTACTTGCCTTATCGGCATACGCGGAACGGAACGCCGTGGTACAAGCTTGTTGCTTCGGTATCTGCTGCTGTCATAACTGGTATTGTTCTTGGGTTGCTAGTATTGACTGTTTTCACGAATGGAGGCGATACAGAACCTGTTGATGCGGATGTAGAGTCCGCAAAGATGAACGACACAGCAGCATCGCAGGTTCCGGCAAGCAATGAGGACTTAGGCGCAATGTCAGATGGAAGCGGTAATTCGGAGGTTAATTCCGTTTCGGAGTCGAATTCTTCTGAGAACAATGCACGGGGGAATGAAGTCTCTCTCTCAGGTCGATCTTATCATATGATCCAATACGGTATGTTCAGTACTGCGGAGGGCGCTCAGACGGCGGTTCAGCAGCTTGCCGAATTAGGCCTGGCTGGTGCTGCAGGAAGCATGGGGGATAACTGGTATGTCTATGCAGGCGTTTCTGAGGACAAGGATGACATTCTCGGGCTGGCACAGCAACTCAAGCAAAGGGAGTTTGAGGTCTATGTCAAGCAGCTGGACATACCGGCAACGAACAAATTACTATGGCAAGGTGAGGATTCGAGCAAGGTGACATCCTACTTCAATCAGGCGCAGACGCTAGTATCGACAGTTAGCGCTATTACATTGTTGCACTTGCAGGAAGCGCAACCGACTCCGTTGGAAACCTCATCAGTTGAATCAATTAAGGGAACACATCAGCAGATGATGATTTTGTCCTCGCAGATTGCCAATGGATTCGATGGAGCAGAAGCAACTAGATTCCAGTCGATGAATAATGCCTTGAATACAGCGGTTGATTCTATGAATGCGTACGATCGCAGTCCTTCCCGTTCATTCCTATGGCAAGCACAGTCGGCTGTTATGCGGTTTTTGCTGGAGCAACATCAGTTGGTGCAGGCATCTATATAAGCGGAATGAAGTTAAGAAAAAAAGGCTGCATACCGGCTCAGTGCCGAATGCAGCCTTGGAAATGTTTAGAGATTATAAGGTTCCTGACGCAAATAACGTTCAATGACAACGGCCATCTGTGCGCGTGTCATCATTTGCTTCGGACCGAATAAATCAGGCTCAATACCGTTGATTAATGCTGCGCTTGCCATCCGGTAGACCGATTCTGTAAACCAGCTTTGGGCGGGCACATCAGAGAAGGCGGCTGGCGCAGTAGGAACACTGGGATTCCCATCTTCCGTCAATTGTGCTTCCTTGGCTTGCCATATCCGATCGAATAACACGCTCATCTCTGCGCGGGTAACGGCTTGATCCGGTCGTAGCGTTCCGTCTGGATATCCTTCCAGAATACCTGTCGATACAGCGCTTTCGAGCAGGTCGTATGCCCAATGGGATTCGGTTAGGTCAGAATAAGAATCACTTGACTCAGCTTGTGTGTCAACGTCTGGGTTAGTCATAGATTGATCCTCTTGCTCATTCTCAGCCTCATGACCATATGTAGCCTCTACAACACTATTTTGTGCTGAATCCTCTTTGGCAGCTGCCAATGTTCGCTTGTTTTGAATGACTGTGATAGACGGACTTTCATCGAGTGAATCCGTAATGATTTCCTGATCTGCTGGATGAAGACTATTCAATTGGAAAACCCGGTCTGTCATAGCAAGAAATTCAGCTCGTGTAATTCCACGGTTTGGTTCGAATTTTCCGTTGTTCCCAGATACCAACCCTTCTTCCTTGAGATGTATGATGGCGCCTCTTGCCCAGTGACCGGTTATATCCGGGAATCCGATTGGCATAAACCGATATATCCCTTCAGCTATTGCATCAGCGAAGCTGTTCTTCGCCCATTCCGATGCCAACAAGGCCGCGTCCTGCGAGTTGCTCAGAAAGGCGGTTTCCACTAGAATACTAGGCACAGTGCCGGAACGAACGACATAGGCAGCACTTGGGACGAGACCGCGGTTTTGGGTATTAACCTTATGGACCATTTCGTCAAGCACATAGGATGCGAGCGCTTTGCTCTGAGGGGTCAGCGCGCTCATTTCCGGGCTTGCAGGATACTTGGCTTGCGGATAGTTCCGATCGTAATAGAGCACCATAGAGCCGCTTATTGATGAAGAGGGGTGGGCATTCGCGTGAACGGATACGAAGAGGTCCGCTTGTTCACGGTTCGTTCGTTCCACTCGCTCCTGCAACGTCAAATACACATCATTGTCTCGAGTCATCGCCACTTGATAGCCTCTGTCGATAAGCGCTTGCTTCAGTTTCCTTGCGATGTCCAGATTTACATTCTTCTCGTAGAGTTCATTGACGCCTATTGCCCCGGGGTCCTTACCTCCGTGACCTGCATCGACGACCACTGTAGCTGCATCGACCTGTGTGCTGAACAGTACGGCTGAAATACCGACTGCAGCAACAGCCCTCATCCATTTTCCCATCATGAATCTATCATCCTCCCATAACATTGTACTAGGCAGAGAGAGAAAAAGTTGCAGGGAAATAGTGGCTATTGTAAAATAGAAAAAGAACATATATTCGCATTCAGGTATAAGCATCCCTTAACAGAAAGGACGTACAGTCATTGAAGAAAAACACATTTACGCTTCTCCTGTTCTTAGTAATCGGCCTCTTGATTGGGACCATACTTTCCGAACTTCTAGCACCTGTTCGCGCGTTGGCCTTCTTGACGAAATCCGCGGAGATTATGTGGCATCCGAAAGCGGATTTCCAAGTCATCCGATACGATTTTTACATTATGGTTAAACTGAATCTAATCAGTATTTTTGGTTTAATTGCTGCATTCTGGTTTTATCGAAAATTGTAGGGGAAAAGGAGAATTTAGATGAACTTGACAGAACACAGTCCGCTCATATTGGCGTCTTCCTCACCGCGCAGACAAGAATTGATTCGGATGCTGCATCATCCGTTTCGCATCGAGCCTGCCGATGTGGATGAATCGATGCCTTCGGGCACTCCGCCGGATCAATTAGTAGAACAGCTTTCATTACGCAAAGCGGCTGCGGTATTTGCACGAAGCAAGCAGGCGGGCGAACGAGGTGTTGTTATTGGTTCAGATACGGTGGTGGTAATAGACGGCATGATACTTGGTAAGCCGGCGAATGAACAGGAAGCCGAATCCATGCTGCAGCAGCTGCAGGGCAGAGGGCATGAGGTGTATTCAGGCGTTGCTTGTCTAGATGTGCACAGCGGTTCGAGCATCGTACGCCATCGCAATACACGCGTATTCATGAAACCGCTGAGCGACGAACACATTCGTAAGTATGTCGATACGGGGGAGCCAATGGACAAGGCGGGAGCCTATGCCATTCAAGGAAGAGGTGCATTGTTCGTAGACAGGATTGAAGGCTGCTATTTCAATGTTGTAGGGCTGCCGCTTTCATTGCTGGCGGATATGCTGGAAGAACTTACTTCTTAGCATGGGGTCATCCATGATGAAATCGATGCAGTGAGAACAATATGTAACGAGGAGAGGGATATTGATGACGATTGCAATGATGTTGAGAGAATTGCCTGCAGATGAGCGGCCGCGGGAGAGGATGTTGAAGGTCGGCGAACAGGCGCTGGCTAATGCTGAGCTGTTAGCTATATTGATCCGCACAGGGACACGGTCCGAATCAGCGGTCGTACTGGCTCAACGGCTTCTGAGAGAAGCTGAAGGCTTGCACAATCTTGTGGATATGAGCGTTGAGCAACTAACAGCTATCAAAGGTATCGGAACAGCTAAAGCGCTGCAAATCAAAGCGGGCATTGAACTTGGCAAGCGCCTTGCGCGCACTGCAAAAGCCAAAGCCTTCCGTATCCATTCTCCTCAGGATGTGTCAGACTACATCAAGGAGGATGTCCGTTATTTGCACAATGAGCACTTTATTTGCTTGTACCTGAATACGAAGAACGGTATCATCGGTCAGGAGACGTTGTCTGTCGGCAGCTTGAATGCCTCGATCGTTCATCCGAGAGAGGTGTTCCGAGCAGCAATGAAGCGGGCGTGTGCTGCGATCATCTGTGTTCACAATCATCCAAGCGGTGATCCGACGCCAAGTCCTGAAGATATTCAGATTACACGGCGCCTTGCTGAAGCGGGACAAATTGTAGGAATTGAACTGCTGGATCACGTCATTGTGGGCGATCAAGAATTTATCAGTTTGAAGGAGCAAGGCTTGTTATAATATAATGGATACACAGACCGTAATTCATATATAGACGGCTTGCCGAATGACAGGAAGGGGATTAACCATGTTAGGTGGTTTCACAAGAGATTTAGGCATCGATTTAGGGACAGCGAACACACTGGTATATGTGAAGAGCAGAGGTATAGTCGTCAGAGAACCATCCGTAGTCGCGTTGCGTACAGATACGAAAACAATAGAAGCTGTCGGTGAAGAGGCTAAGAAGATGATTGGCCGCACACCGGGCAACATTCGTGCAATCAGACCGATGAAGGACGGCGTTATTGCAGATTTCGAAACAACGGCAACGATGATCAAATACTTCATCCGCAAAGCGCAAAAACAACGCATGCTGTTTCCGCGGCATCCAGATGTTATGGTTTGTGTGCCATCAGGCATCACCGCTGTAGAGAAAAGAGCAGTTGAAGACGCAACTCGTCAAGCAGGAGCCAAGCAAGCATTTACGATTGAAGAACCGTTTGCTGCAGCAATCGGGGCTGATCTTCCCGTTTGGGAGCCTACAGGCAGCATGGTAGTGGATATTGGCGGAGGCACGACGGAAGTGGCAGTTATTTCCTTGGGCGGTATCGTGACCGCTAGGTCTGTTCGAGTTGCTGGAGATGAGATGGATGATTCCATTATCCAATACATTAAGCGCACGTACAATCTGATGATTGGCGAGAGGACCGCAGAGCAGATGAAGATGGAAATCGCCTCGGCAACTAGGCTGGAGCCGATGGAATCGATGGAAATACGAGGCCGTGATTTGGTGTCTGGGTTGCCGAAGACGATCACTATTACTTCCCATGAAATTACAGATGCGCTAATGGATACTGTTGGCAGTATTGTTGAGGCGGTTAAGAATACATTGGAACGTTGTCCGCCCGAACTAGCTGCTGATATTATGGATCGGGGGATTGTGCTTACAGGAGGCGGTGCACTGCTTCGCAATTTGGATCGTCTTCTAGCAGAAGAAACTGGAATGCCGGTAGTCGTCGCTGACAATCCGTTGGATTGTGTCGCTATCGGTACTGGACGGGCATTGGAGAATATTCATTTGTTCAAGACAAGCTCCGGTCCAACTTCCAAAGTGCGCAGATAAGAATACATGAATCAAACAACTATGTTAGCAGGTGTTCGGTTTGATGAAATTTATGGGGAACAAGAGGCTCTTCATATTGCTGTTTGCGTTAATCTTTTTTATCGCAATTATGGGTTTGACGCGCGGTGTGCGAGAGCCTGTCACATGGCCGGAGAAATTTATGAACGATACGATAACGTGGACGCAAGGTGTTATGTACAAGCCCGCTGGCATGGTAGCGGGCTTCTTTCGAGATATTGGCGAGCTGAGGCGTATTCATGCTGAGAATGAAGCATTGAAGCATACGCTTGCACGATATGCGGGAGATGTGGCGCGCTTGAATGCGCTCGAGGAAGAGAACGCACGGCTGCAGGAAATGCTCGCATTCACGGAAAGACAGAAGCAGGCCGACGATTATGTATATCGGATTGCTAATGTTGTAGCCGTAAGTCCAGATGCCGAATCGCAGACGATCAAGATTGATTTGGGCTCAAGAGACGGAATTGAAGAAGATTGGGCTGTAGTGACGCCAGAAGGGTTTGTAGGCAGAATTACGAGGGTATCGCCGTTCTTCTCGTTCGTTCAACCTTATACGAGCATCGATGACAAAGCACAGAATACGAAGGGTATTGCGGTAACGGTTAGAGAGAATCAAGACACGTTCGGCGTAATTGAGAACTACGATCGTTCTACCGGAGAACTCATTATGGCCAAGATCAGCAGTCAAGACGCGTTGAAGGCTGGGGACACCGTCGTAACATCCGAATTTGGCCATGTTTTTCCCGCTGGTTTGGTGATCGGCGTAGTCGAGCATAGAGAAGTTGGCGAGGGATTGACTCATATTGCGCGGGTGAAGCCTGCTGCAAGTCTAGATCATCTGCGCGAAGTCTTCGTCGTGGAAGTACCGTGGTTGGATGAGGGTGAAGAATGAAGCGTTCAATGATTTGGTGGATTATGCTGATGCTATTCTTGCTTGAAGGCAGTTTGCTTCCTTGGGTAATACCAGGCGGTCTACAGTCTCAAATTGCTCCGCATCTTGTTTTGATTGCCGTCATTTTTTGCGGATTTTTCGTAGGGAGACATTATGCGATGGCGGCAGGTCTCCTATTCGGATTTATGCATGACATCCTTTATTATGGCTATATGCTCGGAATTTATGCTTTCGCTGCAGGATTGACTGGATATGGTGCAGGGTTGTTTCCGAATCGGCATCACTGGAATGTTATGCATGTCCTTGCAGCAACGGCAGGTGGCTTGATTTTTTTTGACGCAGTAGTGTACTTGCTGTATACGTTTTTTGTCATCAATGAAGAGAGTTGGACATGGTTGTTGCTACACCGCTTTCTCCCCAGCCTCGCCTTCAACTTGCTGATGGCTTTGTTGTTATACGTCCCGATTCGAACTTTGTTGGAACGAGTCGGGTCCACATCCAAACAGGAAGATAACGGGTAGAGGAACACGGTTCTCAGGCAGGATTTCACAGGTGAGAAGCGAATTGGTTAGTCTGGGGAGGGAATAGGGAGAATGATGGCCGCGAAACATCATGTGACGATAAAAGGGAATAAGGAAGGCTTGATCTTCCTGTTGGATGACTCCTGTACGTTCGAGACACTGCTTCAGGAGCTTCGCTATAAATTGGAAAAAACTCATCAAAAAATATTGACTGGACCGATTGTTCATGTATTCGTGAAGCTTGGCAATCGCAGCGTCTCGGAATCTGAGAAGCAATCGCTGATCGCTGCGATCAAGAGCAAAGGGAATTTAATCGTACAGCGAATCGAGTCGGACGATGATGATGCAGATCAGGCGCACGATCATTTGTTCATTCACAAGGGAATTGTACGTTCCGGGCAAACCTTCGAATGTGCTGGAAGCGTATTGTATGTCGGAGACATTAATCCTGGCGGCTCCATCGTTGCCCGTGGAGATATATTTATCATGGGATCACTTCGAGGATTGGCTCATGCCGGTTCAGATGGCGAAGAATCGGCGGTTATTGCCGCATCCCATATGCGCCCAACGCAGCTTCGCATCGCTGGAATTATTAGCCGCCCGCCTGATGAGTGGGGATTCGACGAAACCCATATGGATTTCGCCTATCTGAATGAAGGCAAGATGGAAATTAACAAGCTGAATCAGCTTCACAAGATCCGACCGGATATCCGAGAGTACAAAGGAGTGTGAACAATGTGGGAGAAGCGATTGTTATAACCTCCGGCAAGGGAGGCGTTGGGAAGACGACGACCTCTGCCAATATTGGAACTGCGCTTGCGCTGTTAGGCAAGAAAGTCATCATGGTCGATACAGATATTGGCTTGCGCAATCTGGATGTCGTCATGGGTTTGGAAAACCGCATTATTTATGATCTGGTGGATGTAGCAGAAGGCAGATGCCGATTACCGCAAGCATTAGTGAAGGACAAGCGATTTGACGAATTGTACATGCTTCCGGCAGCACAGACCAAGGACAAGCATTCCGTAACGCCCGATCAAGTGAAAGAAATTGTAACGCAGTTAAAACGTGAGAGTGATTATGTGATCATCGACTGTCCGGCAGGTATTGAACAAGGATTCAAGAATGCGGTGTCTGGCGCAGACCGCGCGATTGTCGTTACAACTCCGGAGAATGCTGCTGTACGCGATGCGGATCGCATTATTGGGTTGCTTGAAGGGGAGAATATCAAATCGCCGAAGCTAGTCATTAACCGTATCCGCGCGAATATGCTGAAGTCAGGAGATATGCTGGATATTGATGAAATCTGCCAAGTTTTAGCCATTGACTTGATCGGTATTGTGCCTGATGATGAATATGTCATTAAGGCTGCTAACAAGGGCGAACCGACTGTGGTGAACCCGAACTCCAAAGCTTCGATTGCTTATCGCAATATCGCTCGCCGCATACTGGGAGACAGCGTACCGCTTATGCCTTTGGAGGGCAAGGAAGGTGTAATGGCCAAAGTGAAGAAGCTATTCGGGTTAGGATGATCGGGCTAGTGATTGATAAGATAAAACGGTTCGACTGGGTCATTATTGTCATATTGCTATTGTTCTCCGTAATAAGCACAGCTTTGATTCACAGCGCGATTATTAGCTCGGGTCCAGCATACGCAGGATACGAAACCAAGAATATGATCTTTTATGCGGTAGGTCTTATTGGCTTGTTCTGCACTGCGTTCATCGATTATCGATTGCTGCTGAAGGCCGCGCCTATTTGGTATGCCATCGGTATTGGCTTGCTGCTTGCTGTTTATTTCTTCGGTGTAGAGCGCAATGGCGCCAAGGGATGGTTCGAACTGCCCATCCAAGGTTTACTCTTTCAGCCCGCGGAATTAATGAAGTTGATTTTGATTGTGATGCTTGCCTACATGATTAATCGGAGACGCGGGGAAGCGCTTGAGCTGGTGGGCGATTTGCTGCCCATCGGATTGTGTGTTGCAGCAGCGTTCGTGCTTGTGCTGATACAGCCTGATTTGGGTAATGCCATTATTTACTTAATTATTATGATTGGCATGCTTTGGATTGGGAATGTCAGGTACAGTATTGTGCTTATTGGATTCGTAATACTAGCCGTAATGCTAGCTGGATTCCTGTATTTCTATAATGCTTATCATACTGAGATTGAAACGTTCCTGAAGGAGCATAATAGCGTGCATTGGATGTCGCGGATCGATACATTTCTCGATCCGGAAGCTGCTTCAGACGATGAACGCTATCAAGTAGAAAATTCGCAAATTGCAATTGGCTCCGGCGGTTTGTATGGCACAGGCTATTTGGATGGAGACTGGTCGAAACAAGGCTTCGTGCCTTTTACGTACTCGGACTCGATCTTTATCGTCGTAGGTGAGGAATTCGGCTTTGTTGGCGCGTCTGCACTTCTGTTGCTCTACTTCCTGCTGTTGTACCGGATGATACTCATTGCGATACAAGCTGATCATCGAGGCGGCTCGTATATGATTATTGGAATCGTCTCCATGTTTGTCTTCCAAATATTCGAGAACATTGGTATGTTCTTAGGCTTAATGCCGCTTACGGGAATTACGCTTCCATTTATCAGTTACGGTGGTACGTCTCTGTTGATCAATATGCTGTCCGTCGGTTTGGTGCAGAGCATTCGAGTGAACCGGGAGAAGGCATCGATGTTCAAATCTGGCGGTTCATCCGTGTGACAAGTCATAGTTGGACAGGTTCGCTCATACCGTTATAGTAGGCACGATTACTATAGCGGAGGGAATCTGGTTATGAGAACTTTAGATAAAGTGCGCCAGCGAAGACAAGAACGAATTCGATCGATCCGTTACTCCGGAAGAGGAGCAGGGAGTGAACGGTCGAGGTCACATCAGGCTGAACCTGTTCCATTCGACGATCCGGAGCTAGCTTGGAAATATCGCGATAATCCATGGGAACTTCATCGTATTAACCCTAATGGAGACTCCTGGCGCCCAGGCGGCGGGTATAATCCATTGACGGGAGAACTAGGCGGCAAGCTGATCGTTAGCGCCGTCTTATTCGCGTTGGTCTGGGGGCTGTTTCAGCTGGAACGGGAGTGGGCGTTGCCGGGACAAGAGCTCGTTCGGCAAACCTTAACCGAGCAAAGTGACTTCTCAACTGTGGCGGTGTGGTATGAGACTTGGTTTGACGGCGCCCCTTCCTTCATCCCATCCTTCCGTGATACAGATAATGAACAGGTAGAGAAGGCGAATGCCTCGGTGTCAATGGCGGTGTTCGTGCCTATGCGTGGGGAGACGGTGTTAGCGGATGCGAAGCAAGGGATTTGGCGCATTATTGGCAGCAATCGTGACACTGCGGTTGCAGCTTTCGCAGAAGGACGTGTGCTTGCTGTTGAAGAAGGAAGCAATGGGTACCAGATCGTGATTCAGCATATAGATGGATATCGCACATTATATGCCGGGTTAGCTGACACATCACTTGCCGTTCATGATTGGGTGCGAGGAGGGGAGAAGATTGGAACTCCCGGAATAATGAAGGAGAAGAGCTCTATTCTCTTCGCCTTGAAGCGAGACAACAAGCCGTTAGATCCAACGGATGTGGTTGCGTTTGAGTAAAGGAGTCGTTCACAAGCTATTGGGCTTTCGACTTCGTCTTCATCCATTGTTTCATTTTGTGCTGGCATTCTCTGTTATGACAGGCGCCTTCGTAGAAGTCATTACGTTGTTCGCCATTGTAGCCGCTCACGAGATGGGACATGTAGGCATGGCGAAATCACTTGGTTGGCAGGTGCAGGAAGTACAGTTACTGCCATTCGGCGGTGTTGCGATTGTGGAAGACAAGGGTACGGTGCCGGTTGTAGAGGAGCTGGCAGTTGCTGCGGCAGGTCCATTGCAGCATATTTGGATGATTGGCTTCGCGTGGTTCATGCAAGAGGCGGGATGGTGGTCGGCAGAGTGGAGTCATTATTTCATTCATGCCAATCTAATGATTGGTATGTTTAATCTGCTGCCAATTTTGCCGCTCGATGGGGGGAGAATGCTGCAAGCTATTATTAGCTTGCGCCTCAGCTACTATCGAGCTCTGCAGGTCGCAGCATGGGCGAGTTTGGTCGGCAGTGTCTTGTTTCTCGCAGCTGGGGTCGGCTATTCCATCGTGAACAATATTCATCTGAATGCGATCGTGATTGGCATGTTCCTCTGCTATGCGAATTGGGAGCATAAGCGAGGCTTGCCTTATCATTTCGTTCGGTTCCTCATGAAGCGTGAGCAGTATGCGCTCAGAAGCGGCATGGCACTGCCTATTGTTGTGCATCATCAACAAACAGTCGGACAGGTCGTACGCATGTTCATGCGAGAACGACAGCATCTGATCTATATTGCAGACGAGCAAGGAGGGGTTCGACGTATTATTCGCGAACAGGCCTTGATCCGCCATTATTTCCATAGAAATAACGGAAGAAGTGCAGTCTCCAGTCTTTTCATGTAAAATATAAAAAAAGGCTGCGGACAAGAGGTGTAGACAATGAAACAGATCTTGGTCGAAGGCGGAGACAGCGTCGTGCGATTAGCATTGCTGGAGCAAAATCGGTTGGCAGAGGTTTTTGTCGAGAGCGGTGCGAAGGAATATGGTGTAGGAAGCGTCTATAAGGGTAGAGTGGTCAACGTATTGCCAGGTATGCAAGCAGCATTCGTTGACATTGGTCATTCGCGCAATGCCTTTCTGTATCGGGATGACCTGCTTCCAGCTCACTTGGAAAAGCAACCGAAAGTAAAGCCATCCATACAAGAGCTCGTAAATGAAGGCCAAGAACTCGTCGTTCAAGTTTCCAAGGAAGCGATTGGTACGAAAGGCCCACGGATTACGACGCATGTTGCACTGCCGGGTCGATGGCTGGTGTATATGCCGGAAGCAGACTATGTGGGTGTATCCCGTAAGATTGAAGATGATGCGGAACGGGAGCGGTTGAAGGAATTGGCTGAGCAGCTGCTGGATCAGGAGGAAGGGCTTATAATCCGAACGGTGGCAGAAGGGGAGAATGAGTCAGCGCTCTTGCAGGACTTGCAGCGATTGCGGGGGACATGGAATGAGATTGCTGCTCATGCGTTGCGAGCCAAAGCTCCCCAAGAGCTGTACAGCGAGCGTAATGTACTGAAGAAATGGATGCGGGATTTGCTGACTGTCGATGTCGAGGAGATTGTGGCGGGGAACGAAGTGCTGTATGAGGAGCTGCGCCTGCAAGTAGCGGACATTGACAAGGAATGGATAGACCGGGTTCGATTGGAGCGGGGAGTTAGTCTGTTCGAACGGTTCGGGGCGAAGAAGGAGATGGACCGTATCTTCAAGCCGAAGATTTGGTTGGACAACGGCGGGTACTTGATGATAGATCATACGGAGGCGCTGACAGTCGTTGATGTGAATACTGGAAAGTTCACAGGGACAACGGATCTGGAGGAAACCGTCTATGCGACGAATATGGAGGCGGCGGAAACTATAGCGCGAGTGCTACGCTTACGTGACATAGGCGGCATCGTGATCGTGGATTTTATCGATATGCAAAGTGAAACCCACAAGGAAGCTGTCCGCATAGCATTGGAGCAATATTTGAAGAAGGATCGTACGAAAGTAACCGTAATTGGCTGGACGAAGTTAGGGTTGCTGGAGCTGACACGCAAAAAAGTGCGTGAGCATGCCGAGCCGTTCGAACGAAAGTGTCCGCAGTGCTCGGGAACAGGATGGATTTAATGATGTATTCAAGGTAGAGGTTGCCTAATCTTGTGTCATGTGGTATTGTTATTTATTGAGTGTGTGCCACGCACATGCTGTAACCGCACCGATCAGGTATGACAAGCAGACGTTGTGCAGTAGCAAGCGTTTCACCTGATTTGTCGGGCGAGTCTGAGACATGAGGAGGTGCAGACCATGTACGCAATTATTGAAACTGGCGGCAAGCAATACAAAGTGCAAGAAGGCGATGTGCTGTTTATCGAGAAGCTCGATGCTGCTGAAGGAGAAGCGGTGAACTTCGACCGTGTGCTCGCCGTGTCCAAGGGCGAGGGCTTAGTAGCAGGAACGCCGCTGGTAGCAGGCGCGACTGTTTCCGCGAAGGTTGAGAAGCAAGGCAAGAACAAGAAGATTATTGTATATAAGTACAAAGCCAAGAAGAATTACCGTCGTAAGCAAGGCCATCGTCAGCCGTATACGAAAGTCGTCATTGAGAAGATTCAGGCTTAAGGACACCGTATTGTGATTGAAGTGAATATATACCGTCAAACTGATGAGCGTATCATAGGCTTCCGGGTGAGCGGTCATGCGCATTATGATGATCCGGGTAAGGATATCGTATGTGCAGCTGTTTCTGCAGTGACTGTAGGTGCGGTGAACGCTGTTGAGTCGCTTGCAGGTGTTGTGTCGGAGACAGTTATGGAGCCTGGATTATTGCATGTACAATTGCCGAGCATTGCAGCGGCGGGTACAGCTGAGAAGACCCAGACCATTCTGGAGACGATGGAGCAGATGCTGCTGTCGATCGCTGACAGCTACGGCGAATTTGTTCAAATAGTGAATGCAGTAATAGAATAAACTGAATAAAGGAGGAAATCCTCATGCTTAAACTTGATTTGCAGTTATTCGCATCGAAGAAAGGTGTCGGTTCTACTAAGAACGGACGTGACAGTATTTCGAAGCGTCTTGGCGCCAAGCGTGCAGACGGTCAGGTAGTGAGAGCTGGCAACATTCTCGTTCGTCAGCGCGGTACGAAGATTCATCCGGGCACGAACGTGGGCATCGGTTCGGACGATACACTGTTTGCCAAGGTAGAAGGCACAGTGAAGTACGAACGTTGGGGACGCGATCGCAAAAAAGTGAGCGTTTATCCTGTCGAAGCAGCAGTAGAAGCGTAAGCTGCGCGAATGGGACGGTAAAAATCCTGGTGGTTGATTCTCGCCAGGATTTTTTTTACATATTGGCAATCAATATGCTCTGATCTGTTGTGTTGGGAAGGGGTGTAAGGCTTCGAGATGAACCAGAAGGTTTGGTCAGGCTTGCTAGCCGGAGCCGCAGGTGTTGGATTATGGATAGGGTCGTGGTTGACAGCGTCTATCATATTGCGTGCTGTCCTGTCTGCTGCGGCTATCGCTTGCTGTGTGCTGGCTGCCTTGGTACTTCTTAAACCCGACCGAAGCACACCGAGTCGAGATGAGAATGCGCATTGGATGGACGGGGAGCGGGCTTTGAAGGAAAGTTTTGTCCAGGCACTAAGCATGCGGCGGCACGATTACATGAATGACATTCAATTATTGATGGGTTATTTGCAGTTGAAGAAGTTTGATAAACTTAAGGACTTTGTGGAAATTCTAAAGGATAGAGCGACACAAGAAAGCCACATGTTCCGCTGGGGGATACCGGATCTCATTGTGCATATGTATATGTTCAGTGCATTGAGCCGTAAGCTGCAAGTTTCGATTGAAACAGAGGAGCATATCCAGCTGCATATGCTGCCCTTAGACAGTGAGTACGTAGCAGCGCGAATTATCGAGCTGTCACAGTTGTTCGAGCAATTTGCCATTGTCGGACAAGCGACTAACTCTTTAACAATAGCTGTATATGAAGTGAATGATGAAGTGTGTGCGATCTATGAATATGAAGGTAGCTATGATTCGGAGATGCTGCAACGCTTGGCGGATGGATTCCTTGATCAACATGATTTGCAGCTCGGTACGAGTGTGCAATGGGAGGAGCAAGAAGGGTGGCTGGAGGTCTCAATACGCTTCCCTTTTGCCGATGAAGAACGTACAAGCGCATGCGATGAGGTGACGGATAACGATGTTTGTAGATAAAGCGAAGATTTATCTGAAGGGCGGCGACGGCGGAGATGGCCTCGTTGCGTTCAGAAGGGAAAAGTATGTAGCAGAAGGCGGACCCGCAGGCGGTGACGGCGGAGATGGCGGCAATGTAGTATTTCGTGTGGATGAAGGCTTGCGTACCTTGATGGATTTTAAGTATCAGAAGCACTTCAAAGCGACACGTGGAGAAAAAGGAAAGCCGAAGAACCAGCATGGAGCTAACGCCGATCATATGATTTTGCGGGTGCCGCCTGGCACTGTTGTGACAGATTCGGATACCGGTGAGCTGATTGTCGATTTGGTGGAGCACGGCCAGGAGGCTGTTGTAGCACGCGGTGGACGCGGGGGGCGCGGGAATGTGCGGTTCGCGACACCTAGCAATCCGGCACCTTACATTGCGGAGAACGGTGAAGAAGGGCAGGAACGCTATGTAGAGCTAGAGCTGAAGGTGATGGCAGATGTCGGTCTTGTCGGATTTCCGAGCGTCGGCAAGTCCACCCTACTCTCAATCGTATCCGCAGCCAAGCCTAAGACGGGCGCGTATCACTTTACGACGATTACACCGAATTTAGGGGTTGTAGCTGTTGCGGATGATCGAAGCTTCGTCATGGCTGACTTGCCTGGCTTAATTGAAGGTGCGCATGAAGGGGTCGGGCTTGGTCATGAATTCCTTCGTCATGTGGAGCGGACGCGCGTCATTCTTCATGTCATTGACATGGCGGCTACAGAGGGGCGAGATCCAGTTCAAGATTACAAGCAGATTAATCAAGAGCTGGCGCTATATAATCCGAAGCTGGCGGAGCGGCCGCAGATTATTGTAGCGAACAAAATGGATATACCGGAGGCTGAGGCGAATCTTGAGCAATTCCGCGAGCAGCTGGCTGAGGATGATGATGCAACGGAAATTATTCCGATATCGGCTGCGACGAAGTCTGGCGTACAAGAGATGCTGTATAGAGCGGCAGACCTGCTTGAATCCATTCCTGTAGCTCCGGCGGTAGAAGAAGTTGGTGAGCTTGAGGAACGCAAGGTGTATCGCTTAGAGAAGCGCGATGAGCTTGAAGATTTCGAAATCAAGCGTGATAATGAAGTGTACGTGGTAGAAGGTGTAGCGTTAGAGCGACTGATGAAACGGACACAGTTGCAATCTTACGATGCTTTCGTCCGTTTGTCCCGAATTTTGCGCAAATCAGGTGTGGAGCATGCTTTGCGGGAACGAGGCGCGAGGGATGGAGATACGATTCGAATCGGTGAATACGAGTTTGAATTTGTAGAAAAGGATTAAGGAAACAAAGCCAATTCATGTGAATATAGCTCACTGAGTGAAGATATATCAGACTTAAATAAACCCGAATGATCAATCTATTGAATAGGTTGAATGTTCGGGTTTATTTTTGTTTTTTATCCATGATCGCATGTCAATTTCATTTATTGATGAAGAAAGTAGTACATTTTTAAGTTGATTGCCTTGATTAATCGTAAAAGGACAGTTATTATATATGTTAGGAAACATAACATTATTATTTGAATTCAAGTTTGTTTTTTGGTCAGATGATGGTTTATTGATTTTATATGTTATATAATATGACATTAATAAAAACAGAGACGGAGGGTTGGTGATGATTCATGATTCTTATGAGCAGCATCTTCCTTTCATGCATCCGTGGATTAAAGCGGTAGGAACGGGGAAGAGAGGTTCAAGAAATCTGGATTATGAGGAGGCAGCAGAAGCTGCTCGATTAATTGCTGACAATCGGGCAAGTGATGTGCAGATCGCATCGTTCTTGATGGCACTCCGCATGAAAGGGGAGTCGGATGATGAGATTACGGCGCTCATCGATGTGTTCCGCGAACAGACCATTCCCTATAGGAAATATCCGAACTCTATTAATTGTGCAGGACCGTATGACGGCAGATATACGATTCCGTTCACGATACCAGTCAGCTTATTGATGGCTTCTGTAGGCATTCCGCACGTGCTCCATGGCGGTAAGTCACTTCCTCCTAAGAAGGGTGCGGCCATTATGGAGGTGCTTAGAGGCTTGGGCGTCAACCTGCATATGGATAAGAAATCATGGGAACAGGAATTCAGCAGTTTGCATATCGGATTTATTCAGACGGAGCGTATTTGCCCTCCAATAGCACGAGTGCGAGCACTCCGCGAGGAGATTGGCTTGCGAACGGTAATGAATACGGTAGAGAAGGTAATGAATCCAGTTCATTCTAAATTTATGTTGATAGGTGTTAACCATGATACAGCGATGGAGCACATGATGCATGTGCTGGCAAGAGCGGGCTTTACTAAGGCTTATATCGTGCAAGGTATAGAAGGATCTGAAGATTTGCCGCTTCACAGGAGAAGCGCTATACGGAAGGTAACTGCGCACGGTGACGAAGCCTCCTATATTGATCCGCGCATGTTTGGCTTTCAAGGATCGCCCGTCGGCAAGTATTCAACTGAAGCTCAGATTCGCTTATTACAATCGTTTTTGGAAGGGGATTCTGCGGAAGATATACAGTTTATTGAGGATCATGTTGTATTTAATGCAGGCTTGCGTTTTTTCTGGTATGACCGTGTAAGCTCGTACGAGGACGGCTTCCAACTGGCCAGATCGCTATTGCGCAGGAAAGAGCCGCTTAAACTGCTTCGCAGATGGATAGAACAAAGTCACACCGTAATGGAGCAGCCGGTGCTAGAGAAAGAACGAGGACAATGATGCTTCGAACTGGCAGGATTAAGCGGGGAGGGGAAGAGGATGGCTAAGAGTCACTGCTGCTTTTGCAGCATGCAATGTGGGTTGGAAATTGAAGTTGGAGATGGAGAATGGACGGCAAAACCACGGAAGGACTTCCCGGTTTCGACGGGGAGATTGTGTCAGAAAGGATTTCAAGCACCCGTACATGTCTTTCATGAATCAAGAGTGCTGTCACCGAGAAAGCAGCTAGTGACTGAAGGTGAGCAATCAGGGGAATGGCATGAAGTAGCTTGGAGCAGTGCGCTCGAACAGATCGCACAGGACATTCGCGGACTGCAAACGAAGCACGGTAAGGAAAGCATAGCTGTGTTTGGCGGGGGTTCGCTGACGAATGAGGTTTCCTATTTATTAGGCAAGTTTGCTCGAATCGCACTGCAGACACCTTATATCGACTATAACGGGAGATATTGCATGTCATCTGCTGCGGCTGCGGGCAACAAAGCATTCGGTATCGATCGAGGCATGACGATGCCGCTTGAGGAAATTTCGAATGCAGATTGCTTGATCTTGGCTGGTACGAATATTGCGGAATGTCAACCGACGATGATTCCCTATGTGATGGCAGCGAAAAAACGAGGCGCTTTTATCGTCACGATTGATCCGCGTAATACGCCGACTTCCAAGCTAGCGGATGTACACGTTCGCTTGCAACCTGGTTTTGATTCGATATTCGTTAATGGATTATTGCATGTGATGATAGAGGAGGAATTAATAGATGCATCTTTTATCGATGCACGAACTGCAGGCTTTGATGAATTGAAGGAAGCGGTGAGGTCCTTTACACCGGATCGGGTGGAGGAGTTGACGGGTGTCGTTGCAGCAGTGGTGCGAACGATAGCGCGGAAATTTGCCTCATCACATTCAGGCATCGTGTTAACGGCTAGAGGGGTCGAGCAGCAGGTGAACGGTGTAGAAAATACGTTGAATTATATGAACCTGTGCCTCATTACGGGTAAGATCGGGAGAAAGGGCTGTGGATTCGGTGCTGTTACTGGTCAGGCGAATGGACAGGGAGGCAGAGAACACGGACAGAAAGCCGACCAATTACCGGGCTATCGCAGCATTGCGGAACAGAGCGCACGCGAGCATGTCAGTGCGGTATGGGGCGTAGATGCAGAGACGCTGCCAGGACCAGGTGTTTCGGCCTATGAACTGTTTGAGAAGATAGATGCGGGGGAGATTAAGGGACTGCTCGTTCTCGGCTCTAATCCGGTTGTGTCGAGTCCGAACAGTTCATTGGTGAAGCAAGCGTTGCGAAAGCTGGAATTGCTCGTCGTAATTGACCTGTTCGAGACAGAGACGGCGCGCATGGCCGACTGGCTGCTTCCGGGTTCCTCCTTCATGGAAGCAGAAGGGACGCTGACGAACTTAGAAGGCCGTGTGTTCTACCGGGAGAGAGCTATGCAACCGCCAAGGGGAAATCCTGAAGATTATCAGATTTTGTGTACGTTGGCGCGCTTATTGGGCAGGGGCGCATACTTCCAGTACGAGAAAGCGGAAGATATATTTAACGAATTGAGGCGCGCGTCGGCTGGCGGGAAGGCAGACTACTATGGCATTACGTATGAGAAGCTGAAGGCGAACAACGGTGTGTTCTGGCCGTGTCCAGATCCATCGCATAGTGGAACGCCAATGATGTTCAGCGAATCCTTCGCGCACCCTGATGGGAAGGCAAGAATTCATAGCATCGTTCCGAAGCTGCCTGCTGAACCGGTAGATCAGCAGTATCCATACGTATTGACGACAGGGCGGTTAGCTAATCATTACTTGAGCGGGGCTCAAACTAGACGAACAGAACCATTGAACAAGAAAGCGCCGCAACCGATAGCAGAGATTCATCCTTCTGTTGCAGATCGTCTGAAGCTGAAGTTGAACAGCCGATTGCGTCTTACTAGTCGAAGGGGAACGATGATAGTTGAAGTTAAGGTTAATGAAGGGATTCATCCAAGTACCGTCTTCCTTCCTTTTCATTGGGGAGATGAATTGTCGGTGAATCAGCTCACTGTTCCAGCGCTAGACCCCGTGAGCCGCATGCCTGAGTTTAAGCTGTGTGCCGTTCAGATGGAGCGGGCAGATTCTGTGAAGGAGGCAGGTGCGTATGCCGAGATAGCGGCAGAGCGCCAATCGTGATTGAGCAATATTATGAAGTTTGCAGCGTGTAAGATAATTTGATACAGAACGCGAAGCATGGCAGTTCTTCATGATGAAGAACTGCCGTGCTTGTATATCGTTCGGACAGATGCGCATGCACGAAAAGCACATATTGCGAAGAAGCTAGTTCAGCCTATTGCTACTGGTTCTGAATTCGATTATAATGTCCACTATACGCAAACAAATGTCCACCATGAGAGGACTGATTGCCATTGTCTATGCAGGAAACACCAAGCGGCGGAAATTATTACTTAGTTCGTGAGGACATGCTTCCCGAAGGTGTACTGAAGACGATTCGTGCCAAGCAGCTGCTTGCTTCCGGCGAGGCTAAGACGGTCCATGAGGCTGTCGAGGGAGCGGGACTGAGCCGCAGCGCCTTCTATAAGTATAAGGATGGTGTTCATGAACTGAACCGCCATGCACAGAGCAGTCTAGCAACGGTGTCCATGGTGCTCCAGCATCGGTCTGGTGTGTTGTCTAATGTACTGCTGATGATCGCAGCTTGGCAAGGCAATGTGTTGACCATCCATCAGACGATTCCGCTACAGGGGATGGCTAATGTAGTGGTAACGATCGATACATCGGGGATGGAAGCATCGCTTGGCCGTCTGCTAGAGGAATTGAGGCAGTTAGATGGTGTCAAGCAAGCGGATTGGATCGGACACGGGTAGTTAAGTTATCGAGGCTATGCGCCAAGCAACCATACACATTGCGTTAGCTACGTCTCGAAGGTACAATTAATAGGTCTATGGCTAATCCGGAACGTAGAAGAGATAGGAGGAGAAGCGATGAAAGCAATCAAAGTTGGGCTTCTCGGTTTAGGCACTGTTGGAACTGGTGTCGTTCGGATCGTGGAAGGGCATCAGGAGGATCTGGAGCGCCAGGTTGGCTGTCCGATTGAGATTGAGCTCATTCTGGTCAAGGATAAGCGCAAGACAAGATCGATTCCGTTGCCGCAAGCCAAATTGACAGAGGACCCTGCCGATATTATAGACAATCCCGCTATCGACATCATAGTTGAGGTGATGGGCGGCATTGAACAGGCGAAGGAGCTCATGCTGAAGGCGATCGACCGCGGCAAGCATGTCGTAACGGCGAATAAAGACTTGATGGCGCAGCATGGTGCTGAAATTGTAGCACATGCAGCAGATAAGCAATGTGACGTGTTATACGAAGCGAGCGTCGCGGGAGGAATTCCGATATTGCGCACACTTGTCAACGGCTTCTCGTCAGATCGTATAACGAAGATTATGGGTATTGTCAACGGAACGACGAATTATATTTTATCGAAGATGAGTCAGGAAGGCGCCTCATATGAGGATGTTCTTAAGGAAGCGCAGCTGCTGGGCTATGCTGAAGCTGATCCTACTTCAGATGTGGAAGGGCTCGATGCCGCGTATAAAATGGCAATATTAGGGACACTTGGATTTCATGCGCCTGTATCTATGCAGGATGTTTCTGTGCAAGGAATTAGCCAAGTGAGCAAAGAGGATATCTTATATGGCCAGAGACTCGGTTATGAGATTAAGCTGCTCGGTATTGCAGAGCGCAAGGAGGATGCAATCAGTCTGAGTGTGCAGCCGACGATGGTCAAACAATCGCATCCTCTTGCCTCTGTGCATGGCGTATTTAATGCCGTCTATGTGTATGGGGAAGCTGTTGGCGAAACGATGTTCTACGGTCCCGGTGCAGGAGAGATGCCTACTGCGACTTCTGTAGTTGCCGATCTAGTTGCCATCGCGCAGAACATTCAATTAGGCGTCAGCGGGAGAACTGGCCTAGCCCCATATAATGAGAAGAAGCTAATGAGCGATGATCAAGTGGTCAGCAAGAACTTCCTGCTGCTTCATGTAGCAGACCGAGCCGGCGTCCTGTCGCAAATTACGCAAATGTTCGCCAAGCATAATGTCAGTCTTGAGTCGGTATTGCAGCAGCCGAATGAGTTTAATCCGTTGGCGGAAATTATTATTATTACACATGATGCCAGCAAGGAAGGGATGACTCGGGTATTAGATGAGTTGGAACAGCTCGATGCGGTACAATTGATCAAGAGTGTGTATCGGGTGGAAGGTTAATCGAACCGAGATATCGGTCATGCAATAACAGGAACTATGAATCGTGGAGGACAGCAATGAGCAGTGATCAACGAGTATACGTGCGGGTTCCAGCGAGCACCGCAAACTTAGGTCCGGGCTTCGACACACTGGGCATGGCTTTGCAGTTGTATGCTTGGGTGGAGATGTCTTGGTCGAATAAGCCGGATATAACGCTTTACGGCGACCATCTGGAAGGTGTACCTACGGATGAAAGCAATCTAATGTATGAAGTGGCAAGCCAGCTGCTGAAGGAAGCGGGCGTACAAGTGCGCCCGTTGCGTATCGCCATGTACAGTGACATCCCATTAGCAAGAGGGCTAGGCAGCAGCGCAGCAGCGATCGTAGGCGCGCTTGTAGCAGCGAATCAGTTGGCAGGGTGCCCGTTTACCGATGATGAACTGCTACAGAAGGCGACACGCCTAGAGAACCATCCAGATAATGTAGGTGCTGCCTTGTATGGCGGTATTGTCGTGGCGAGCTGGGACAGAGCGAGAGCAGAGGCGATTCGGATTGAGCCCGATCGCAGGCTGAAGTGTCTTGCTGTCATACCGCGCTTCCACCTGCCTACAGCGAAAGCACGCAGCGTGCTTCCAGACACTGTTACCTTGAGCGAAGCGGTGTCTAATGTTAGCAGTAGTTCACTGCTAGTCGCCGCCCTTAGTTCGGGCCGATTGGACATCTTGAGTTATGCGATGAAGGATAAGCTGCACCAGCCTTACCGCATGCAGCTTATTCCCGGTATGCCGGATATTCTAGCGCACGCTACAGAGCATGGCGCGCTTGGCGCGGCGCTTAGCGGTGCCGGTCCGACCTTGCTTGCGCTAGTCGATCAGTCTGCGCTAGCACATGATGAGCTGGAGCGCTATATGTTGGAGACATTCCAATTGCATGGCGTTGAAGCAGAGGCGATCTGGCTCGATCCGTGCACAGATGGAGCCAAAGTGTTGACACAATTTGACGGAAAGTGTACATTAATCGAAAACATTAAAGGAGAAATTCATTCATGATGCGGATCGCGTATCTTGGTCCGGAAGGCACAGTCTCCCATGAAGCGACCGAATGTTTCTTTGCTGGTCAGAGCACATCATTCATCCCGTATCCGTCCATTGCAGATGTATTCCATGCGACCGTGCAGGGGGATACGGATTTGAGTGTTATCCCGATCGAGAATACGATTGACGGCTCTGTTAATCCGCATCTTGATTTCCTCGTGCATGAGAATGACCTGCCCATTCAAGCGGAATGGGTTTATCCTTCTGTACAGCACTTGATCGGTCATCCCAATCCGGATGGAGACGGGATCGAACATGTGCGCCGGATCGTGTCTATACCGGTTGCCATTGCGCAATGCCGTGACTTTCTGAAGCGGGAGTTGCCACATGCGCAATATGAGCATGTAGCAAGTACGGCTGAAGGTGTGCGGACCGTACAGCGGATGCAGACAGCAGATTTGGCTGCTATCGGTACACAGCTTGCAGCAGATCGATACGGACTGCATGTATTGGCGCATAATATTACAGATCATCATAACAATTTCACCCGATTCATCCTTGTAGGCGGTCAAGCATTCAGCCATCCGTCTGCCGGACAAGCCAAATCCACCATTCTGGTAACTCTTCCGGAAGATTATCCAGGTGCACTGCACCAAGTGCTGTCAGCGTTCGCCTGGAGGCGGATCAACTTGTCCAAGATTGAGTCAAGGCCGACGAAGAAGAAGTTAGGCAGTTATTATTTCTATATAGATATTGAAGAGAGTATGGATTCGGTCTTGTTGCCTGCTGCTTTGCAGGAAGTGGAAGCGATAGGCTGCCAGGTGAGAATTCTCGGTTCTTATCAAAGTTATTCTTATGAAAGTGTAAATTCGGAGGTGTAAGGGTAGATGGCGCAATGGATTTACCTCAATGGGGAATTCGTCACGAAGGAAGATGCCAAAGTTTCAGTATACGATCACGGTTTTTTGTATGGGGATGGGATATTCGAAGGGATTCGTATTTATAATGGGAATATATTCAAGTGCAAAGAACACTTGGATCGGTTATACGATTCAGCGAAGTCGATCGATTTGAACATCCCATTGTCCTATGCGGACATGCAGCAGGCGCTTGTCGAATCTGTACGTCGCAATGAACTGCGCGATGGATATATTCGGCTTGTCGTATCACGGGGTCCTGGTGATCTTGGGTTGGACCCGCGGCGATCGCCCAATGCTAATGTCATCATCATTGTTGAGCAGCTCGCTATTTATCCGGAAGAAGCTTATGTGAACGGGTTGAAGATTGTATCTGTATCGACGAGACGGAATGTGCCGGATGCATTGAACCCGAAGATCAAGTCACTCAACTACTTGAACAATATTCTGGTTAAGATTCAGGCGAATTTGGCCGGTGTTGGCGAAGCGTTGATGTTGAATGCCCAAGGATATGTGGCAGAAGGCTCCGGTGACAATATCTTCATTGTCAAGAATGGCGTGCTTACTACACCTCCAAGCTACGTAGGGGCATTAGAAGGAATTACCCGCGCAGCGATTATCGACATTTGTGCTAAGGTTGGCTACAAAGTGAAGGAAGAGCCGTTCGCCCTGCACGATGTTTATATAGCGGATGAAGTATTCATGACAGGTACTGCCGCTGAAGTGATTGCAGTACGCGAAGTAGACGGCCGTATTATCGGCGGAGGCAAGGCCGGTCCGATAACGACTCATCTGCTGCAAGAGTTCCGTGGAATTGTTGATCAAGATGGTGTCAAAGTGTATGAATAGTCTATAATGGAGTATTGTTGGCGTACAGCCTGTTTCGTCGCGCGGCAGCGTGATGGAACAGGCTGTTTGCATGAGTAGGACAGGTGCTTCACGGTATATGAATCACGCGACTTGAAAAAATATGATGTCAAATGCCTATTTGGCGCATAGACTGTAATAGATTTTTCGAGGGAGGTTCCAATGTGAAAATCCATATCGTGAAAAAAGGAGATACCTTAATCGGGCTGGCAGCCAAGTATGGCATTGAAGGAAATGCTATTCGTTCGGCTAATCCCCAGCTCGTTGATCCCATTCAACTGTTGCCCGGCTCTAAGCTGAAGGTGCCGTCTGCTTCGCAGCAGGCTGCTGTGGCTCAGTTGAAAGAAGCGGGATCCAGAAGAGATGCTAAGTCAGAACTGGATTATGAGTACGAAGTGCTCGATGCGCAAGAACTGGTTGACCTTGCTGAAGAAGAAGAGGAGGAGTCTGAGGACAATAAGTCTCCAACAGCAGTGCAGGATGATAAGGACCAATCGGGGCCGAACGGGAACGATGCAGCGCATCCGTATCAACAAGAGAATGTTCCAACCTATGAAGCTGGTTCCTTTCATGAACTTCCTGAAATTCCAGGCATGAAGGAACGTCCTTGGGGCATTCCGTACGAGTGGCCGGGGATGGCACCGTCTTATCCGGGCTTAGGGCAAGAACAGACATACGAACAGGAGCCGAGACAGTGTCAATCTTGTATGGGTACGCCGACTGTTGGTTATGCGGAGACAATGGCTGTGCCGTATCCGATTGCGGCGTCACCTTATTCTTATCAAGCCTCCGTAAATTGGATGCAGCCTATCGGTTATTCCCCGTACTTGTCCCAGATGCAGCCTTATGTTCATGATGCGGCCTATTATGAGTCATTGCCTGCAGCTTATTCCCCTTATGCAGCTTATCTTCGTGGTAATGATGAAAGGCATAACAGCAGAGCAAATCAAGAACAGGAATTGAATCAGGAACAGTCGACGAATGAACAGCATTCAGAACAAAATCGTCACGAAGCCGTGTCTAATGATGCGCCTCCGAAGCAGCTGCGTGTAAGGAAAGCGAAGCGGAAGTCACGTAAGTATTCACGGGCAGTGAAGGCAGAAGTCAAATCGCACAATTCCCCTTGGATTAATTTTTAGACGAACGAGACAATTTCATAATGTGAAACGGCAATGATGAAATTGTCTCGAACACGCATATTTTATCATTCCCTTGCTCATACTGTAACAAAAAGCAGGATAAGAAGGGGATTGCAGTGAATGTTTCCCGGCTATGGCGGCAAATTAAGAAAAAATTCCGAAGAAAAAGAAGCTGGCTCACGCTAGCCGCTGTCTTCATTACAGTAGCAGCTATAGGGGTAATGAGTATGGCGCGACAAGGTGAGGACGTCGTTCACGTATGGGAACCCACTGATATACGTGAGGATACAGTTATTGAGGTATGGTTGAAGAAACAATACGTATGCGGTGAAGATGAGCAATTGCTTGGTCAGCTAGATGCTGCTGAAGTGGATCGAATCTCTAGTGAGCATCCAGAGTGGCAGCTCAACCGGACAAGTAATGAGGTTCGCTTCGTCCAGCAAATAGAAGATTTGTCCCCCTATTGCAAATCGAATGCGTATTTCGGGGTGGACGGCAGCGGTCACTTGTCCTTGTTCGATGGCAAACCTGATGAGGAGAAGGTGCTGCAGACTTTCTTTCAACTGAATGTTGAATATTTGGAAAGCAGTCTCCCTCATGCAACTGTTGAACAGCTGTATACAGGCATAAAGGTGAATGATTTCGCTGAATATAGCAGTGTACTTTCGACATTTAGCGATTATGCGGTGGAAGTTGCCGAGAAAGTGTTGAAACCAGATTCATAACAATTGCGTAGAGAAAAGAGATAGCCAGTAGGAGGCTATCTCTTTTTCTGTACAGCGAAGCTTGGTTGTCTAAGGTTGCGGTGGGAATGTCTCGCGTTCACCGTCGCCGTCTTGCTTCCACTCGGCTCTGTGGATGCGGATATATTCACGCGGTCCGAATGCTGCATTGTCGGCATCTACCTGCAGAGTACGTGATTGCTCGGAATGAGGCAGCGGGTTGCGATGATCTGTGAGCTTGCCGTGATAATACCAGACGATGATCCACATCATCAAGAAGATGCCGAGCCCGGTTAAGACTTTGGACCGCTTCAGCATGATGAAGGCAACTCCTTTGCTTGCGTAGTCGGTATAAGCTTCGAGGATTCGAGTTTGCTTCTAAGCATGTGCAAGGGAGGGGGAGATTATACATGCAGCTTTGGTTACTTCGTAACGGTTCGGAAGCAGGTGAATACGTGATGTGCATCTGATCTTGATATCATATATAATGAGGAACAGCCAAACTATAACTGGAGGGTTTCGACTGTGTCGTGGTTGCATCTGATCGTGCTTGCGCCATTCTTGGCGACGGTTCTCATACCGGTCATACATAAGGTTTCTCCAAAACTGCATATAGGCTGGGCAGTGCTTCTGCTGCCTGTGGTGCTGTTGATTAGCCTACTCTCACAAATCGGAGCGGTGTCTAAGCATCAGGTCGTGGAGGAGACCATGCCGTGGATTCCGTCTTATGGTTTATCCTTCGATGTGTATTTGGACGGATTAAGCATGCTGTTTGCGCTGCTTATTACGGGAATCGGCACGCTGGTCGTGCTGTATTCCATTTATTATCTAGATAAGCATAAGGAACGGTTGCAGGCGTTTTACGTCTATTTACTTCTCTTCATGGGCGCTATGCTCGGCGTGGTGCTCTCTGACAATCTTATGCTGCTGTACTTGTTCTGGGAAGCGACCAGCTTAGCGTCCTTCCTGCTCATTGCGTATTGGACGCATCGTGAGAAATCGCGTTACGGCGCGCAGAAATCGATGCTTATTACCGTCTTTGGCGGCATGGCAATGCTGGCGGGCTTTATTCTGCTGTATGTGATGGGCGGTACATTCAGCATTCGCGGACTAGTCGAACAAGCTTCACAATTAGCAGCTGACCCGCTGTTTGTTCCAGCAATGCTGCTTGTGCTGCTCGGTGCTTTTACGAAGTCGGCACAGTTTCCGTTCCATATTTGGCTTCCGGATGCGATGGAAGCTCCTACACCGGTTAGCGCCTATCTGCATTCGGCGACTATGGTCAAAGCAGGCTTGTATTTGGTAGCTCGAATGACCCCGATATTTGCCGGACAAGCGGAATGGTTCTGGCTAGTTGCCGGCTTCGGTCTGCTCACCTTGCTGTGGGGATCATTCTCTGCTGTCAAGCAGACTGACTTGAAATCCATATTGGCGTTCTCGACGATTAGCCAGCTCGGTCTGATTATGAGCTTGCTCGGTGTCGGATCGCTTGCGGTATTGTACGATGCTGCTGACGAACGGCTGTTTTATGCGGCAGTTCTGGCTGCTGTATTTCATCTGTTTAACCATGCAACGTTCAAAGGCGCACTCTTCATGGTGGCAGGCATCGTCGATCACGAAACCGGTACACGTGATATACGGAAGCTTGGCGGATTGATGTCCTTGATGCCGGTAACCTTCACTGTCGCGGTAGTTGGCGGTCTGTCTATGGCAGGCTTACCTCCATTCAACGGATTTTTGAGTAAGGAAATGTTCTTCACAGGCATGCTGAAAGTGCTGGCTGCAGACATATTCGCACTGGAGACATGGGGAATTTTGTTCCCGGTTATCGCTGTAATCGCTAGTATCTTCACGTTTGTGTATAGTCTGATGCTCATCATGCGCACATTTCTCGGTAAGCTGCAGCCGGAGAAGTTGGAGAAGAAACCGCATGAAGCACCGATTGGCATGCTTATTTCGCCGATTGTATTGGCCTCGCTTGTGTTGCTGGTCGGCTTCTACCCGAATCTGGTCGCTTATTCCTTGCTCGAGCCTGCTGTATCGGCGATATTGCCAAGCTTGCTCGCACCGGGGGACCATTTCGAAGCGCACATCAGCTTCTGGCACGGCTGGAATACGGAACTGTATATGACAATTGGGGTAATTGCTGTTGGCCTGCTGCTTGTTCTAACATTACGGAGATGGATCTCTCTCTATGATCAACTGCCTCAGCGGCTTACCTTGAATCGGTTGTATGACGGTATGCTTGTAGGGTTGCAGAAAGGTTCCTCCAAGGGAACAGATTTATACATGACGGGTTCTCTACGTACTTATCTCGTCTATATTCTGATGTTCTTCATCTTGGTTATTGGCGGAAGCATCGTCGGTCATCGGCCGACATTGGACATGTCAGGCAATGCGCCAGTCGCGGCTTATGAGTTGCTGCTTGCGTTGATTCTTGCTGGCTCAGCGGTTGCGATCGTCTTGGTTTCTTCACGGATGTCAGCGATTCTGGCAACCGGTGCGGTCGGCTATATGGTGTCGTTGTACTTTGTTATATTACGAGCTCCAGATTTGGCGTTGACGCAGCTTGTTGTAGAGACCGTATCTGTCGCGCTGTTTCTGCTCTGCTTCTATCACTTGCCTAAGCTGCGGCGGGACATGAATCGCGTTCGCTTCCAATCTGCTAACTTTGTCATTGCGATCGGAGTAGGGGCGATCATTACGTTCCTCACATTGGCAGTGCAAGGAGTAAGGCCGTTCGCCAGTATATCGGATTATTTCCTCGACAACAGTTACAAAGAAGCTGGCGGCGACAATGTTGTCAATGTCATCCTCGTCGATTTCAGGGGATTTGATACGATGCTGGAAATTTTGGTGCTCGGTATCGCTTCGATTGGTATTTATGCCTTAATCAAGCTTCGGATGACAGGAGGGGAATCCCGTGAACATGAATGATGTGATATTGCGAACGGCGACGAAGGTTATCACGTTCATCATTTTGACGTTCTCCTTGTATATGTTTTTTGCCGGTCACAACAATCCGGGAGGGGGCTTCATCGGCGGATTAATTACAGCGTCCGCACTTGTCCTTCTATACTTGTCCTTCGATCTGGAGAGCATGAAGAAGGTTCTTCCAGTCAATTATATTGCGATGACGGCGATTGGCCTGCTGATCGCAGTTGCAACCGGCATGGGTTCGTTCTTGTTTGGCGCACCGTTTTTGTCCCATGCATTTGGTTACTATGACCTTCCTCTATTCGGTGAGAAGACGGAGCTTGCGACTGCGGTATTATTCGATCTTGGTGTATATTTGACAGTAGTGGGCATCACCATGACGATCATTCTGGCAATCGGGGAGGATCAGACCTAATGGAGTTGTTGGTTGCGATACTAATTGGTGTTTTATTTATGATCGGCACTTATTTGATTCTGACCCGCCGGTTGCTGCGCATCATTCTTGGTACGGTACTGTTGAGCCACGGCGCTCATCTGCTGCTAATGACGACAGCAGGATTGAAGCGCGGTGCGCCGCCGCTGCTCGGAGAAGAAGCGGCGGCCTATACCGATCCGTTGCCGCAGGCGCTCATTCTGACCTCTATCGTTATCAGCTTTGGGGTCACTTCGTTCATTCTGGTACTAGCCTACCGGACTTACAAGCAATTAGGGACTGACGATATGGAACAACTAAGGAGACAGGAAGATGAATAATGTAGTCGTATTGCCGATCCTGATTCCCGTGTTGACTGGAATCGTGCTTATACTGGTGCGATCGCTCACTTGGCTGCGTATCATTGGGGTTGCGAGTCTGCTGATCAATATAGGGGTCACCGCATACTTAATTAGTCAAATCGACGCCACAGGTATTCAGGTGCTGGAGCTCGGCGGCTGGTCTGCCCCATTCGGGATTGTGCTCGTCGCGGATATGTTCGCTGCCTTGCTCGTCGTCACTGCGAATGTGACGGCTGTCATTTGCCTGCTGTTCGCCAGCAGGACGATCGGGGAGAAGCGCGAACGGTTTTATTTTCACTCCTTCTATCAATTTCTGATCGCTGGGGTTTGCGGATCGTTCTTGACGGGGGACATCTTCAACCTGTTCGTCTTCTTCGAAGTGATGCTCATTTCCTCTTATGCGCTTATCGTACTCGGCGCGACGAAGCAGCAGCTACGGGAATCGATCAAATATATGCTCGTCAACATGCTTTCCTCTGTGTTCTTCGTCGTATCGGTTGGCTTCTTATATGGCGCGGTCGGGACTTTGAATATGGCAGACTTATCGCTGCGCATTGCAGAGATGGGGCAGGGTGGATTGTTGAACATTATCGCGCTGATGTTTCTCTTCGTATTCGGCCTGAAGGCGGGATTGTTCTTATTCTTCTGGCTGCCCGGCTCATACAGCGCTCCGCCTGCCGCCGTATCTGCTATCTTCGCGGCCTTGCTTACGAAGGTAGGCATTTATGCGCTCATTCGCACGTTTACTTTAATTTTTTATCAAGATCCCGACTTCACCCATGAACTGCTCGGTTGGATGGCAGGAGCGACAATCGTGCTCGGAACGATCGGTGCAGTTGGTGCGAAGAACGTGAAGGGCATACTCGTATATAATGTAGTCGCTTCTGTTGGTTTCATTATTTTCGGCTTGGCGGCTTTTACCGAAGGTGCGCTGCAAGGCGTTGTGTATTACTTGCTGCATGATATCGTAATCAAGGCGCTGCTGTTTCTGTTAGGCGGTGCGTTCCTGATTGCAGCAGGAACAGGCCGGCTTAGAAGCACGGGAGAATGGATTAGAACGTATCCACTGCTCGGCTGGCTGCTGTTCGCTACGGCATTTGCTGTTGCAGGGGTGCCGCCGCTGAGTGGCTTTCTTGGCAAGCTTCTCATTCTAGAAGGGGGCTTGCGAGCTGGGGAATATGTGCTTGTCGGTATTGCGCTGCTCTCTAGCTTGCTGCTCCTGTATTCGATTATTCGCTGGTTCATGGAAGGCTTCTGGAAGCCACGTCCTGAAGGTGCTCCAGCAGGCGGAGAGACTCGTGTAGTCCGCAGCTTGCTTATGCCATGTGTGCTGTTGCTAGCAATCTCCGCGGCACTTGGGCTCGGCGCAGAAGGCTTGGCTGGATTTGTGGATCAGGCGGCGCACACGATGGCGGAACCTTCCGTCTACATATCCGCGGTATTGGGGGAATAGTCGATGGCCATACAGCTGTTGTTGAATCTGTTGATCGCATTTATATGGATGTTTTTCCATAGCGCATGGAATTTCGGAACGTTCGTTCTCGGATATCTAGTAGGGCTCGGATTGTTGTTTGTTTTGCGGCGTTTTTTGCCGGGGGAGCTTTACTTCCGCCGAGCGTACGCCATTATGAAGCTGCTGCTGCTGTTTCTCAAGGAGCTCATCTTGTCCAGCTGGTTTGTTGCCAAGGAAGTATTGCGACCGAAGCTCAACATTCGTCCTGGGATTATCGCGGTGCCGACACGGTTGAGGAACGACTGGGAGATTACAACCTTCGCTTGCTTAATTACATTGACCCCCGGCACGCTTGCGCTCGAGGTTTCTCCGGAAGGGGATGTGTTGTATATTCATTCGATGGACATCCCGGATACGGAGGAAGTGGTCAAACAGATGAAGGATACGTTCGAAGAGGCGATTATGGAGGTGAGCCGATAGGATGCTAGATACATTACTATGGATTGCGCTGTTTATCCAAGCACTGGCTGCTTTGGGCTGTATGTATCGAGTAATCAAAGGCCCTTCTGTATCAGATCGTGTCGTAGCATTGGATTCCATTGGCATCAGCCTAATTTCGATTACGGCGATGCTGTCGGTGCTGCTGCGCAGCCAATCGTTCATGGATATTATATTGTTGCTCGGTATATTGGCTTTTATCGGGACGATCGCTTATTCCAAATTTATCGAAAGGGGTGTCGTCATTGACCGGAATCGAAACTGCGGGTGAATGGGTAATCGGCTTGTTAGTCATTGCTGGCGCTTTGTTCTCGTTGCTCGGTACGTTCGGTTTGATTCGCCTGCCTGATGTGTACACACGCTCGCATGCAGCGACCAAAACCGCGACACTCGGCGTTATTTGTGTACTGAGCGGCGCTTTTCTGTACTTTTGGGCTGTAGAAGGGCATATTAGCGCAAAGCTCGTATTAGGCATCGTGTTCGTCTTCGTCACGGCTCCAGTTGGCGGTCACTTAATTATACGTGCAGCCTACCGGTCAGGCGTTCCGTTATGGGAAGGAAGCTCACAGGATGAGCTGAAGAAGAGATTGCATGCTAAATCCGGCGCGAAACCAGAGTAAGCGAATAGCTGGAATTGACACTATACACCCGCTTATGAATAGATGCCTAAGGCACATATTCAAAGTGGGTGTATTCTGTTATAATGGAAACCAACATATGTTCGTAGTTGACGGGAATGGGGAGAGTATTCGTGCGCATCATGGGCATTGATCCCGGCATTGCTATTGTCGGATTCGGTATCGTAGACAAGAAGGGCCATCAGCTAGTTCCGGTTCAGTACGGTTGCATACAGACCGAAGCTGGAACGGATACGGCAGAGCGGCTGAAGAGTATATATGAGACATTGTTGGAGCTGATCGACCGCTACAAACCTGAAGCAGTCGGCATTGAGAAGCTGTTTTTCAACCGCAATGTGACGACTGCAATTACGGTTGGACAAGCGCGTGGCGTTATTATGCTGGCTGCTGTGCAGCGAGGGCTGGCGATTGGGGAGTATACGCCGCTTCAGGTCAAGCAGGCGATTGTAGGATATGGACAAGCGGAGAAGAGACAAGTACAGGAAATGGTTCGCATGTACTTACGATTGCAAGCTATACCGAAACCAGACGACGTGGCGGATGCGCTGGCCGTTGCGATCTGTCATGCGCATTCCTTTACTTTGAATGAAAAACTTTCGCGCTAGAAGGAGCGTACAATACTATGATTGATTATTTGCGAGGACAGATTGCTCATACGGAGAGTGACTATACGGTCATCGATGTCCATGGCGTGGGGTATCGGGTGTTCTGTCCGAATCCCTATGAGTGGTTGGAGCAAGATGGAGACGTTACGATATATATTCATCATCACGTTCGTGAGGATGCGATATTGCTCTATGGATTTGGATCGCGTGAGGAGCAATCTCTCTTCCGCAAGCTGTTGGATGTAAGCGGCATCGGTCCGCGTGTGGCGCTTGGCATGCTCGCTGGCGCAAGGCCGGAAGCTGTAGTGGCCGCTATCCAACGTGAGGATGTAACCTTCTTAACCAAGCTGCCGGGTATTGGACGGAAGACCGCGCAACGGCTTGTGCTCGATCTGAAGGACAAGCTTAAGCAGTGGGACAGCCAGTTCGGTGTTGATGAGGCTGCAGCCGCCGGGAACATTGCAGCTGCCCGCACAGGTGCGGTCACAACGCACGCTTGGCACGAAGCAGCGGAAGCGTTGAAGGCCTTGGGCTACTCGGAAGCTGAGATTGACCAGGTGTGGCCGGATGTGAAGGAGAAAGAAGCAGATGATGCGCCTGCCGATAAGTTGATGCGGACAGCGCTTCAGCTGTTATTCCGCGGATAGAAGAAGGAGGAGGACGATGGAGGAACGTCTCGTTTCAGCCAATTTGATGATGGAAGATGACACAGTCGAGCTCAGTCTGCGTCCGCGCTACCTAGCAGAGTATATCGGCCAATCTCAAGCGAAGGAGAATTTGAAAGTATACATAGAAGCAGCCAAGCTGCGCAATGAGGCGCTGGATCATGTGTTGCTGTATGGACCGCCTGGATTGGGGAAGACGACACTGTCGAACATTATAGCCAATGAGCTCGGTGTCAATATTCGAACGACAAGTGGTCCTGCCATTGAGCGTCCTGGCGATCTGGCAGCGATTCTTACGAATTTGCAAGAACATGATGTGTTGTTTATAGACGAAATTCACCGGTTGAATCGGAGCGTCGAAGAGGTACTGTACCCAGCGATGGAGGATTTCGCATTGGATATTATTATCGGCAAGGGACCGAGCGCGAGAAGTGTTCGTCTTGACCTGCCACCGTTCACGCTCATTGGTGCTACAACTAGAGCCGGCTTGCTGTCTTCGCCGTTACGCGACCGATTCGGCGTCGTCAGCCGATTAGAATACTATACGATTGATGAACTGAGCTTCATCGTCAGCCGTGCGGCAGATATATTGCAGGTACAGATGATGGGGGAGGCAGCAGCTGAGATTGGTTCTCGTTCCCGAGGAACACCAAGGATTGCCAATCGGCTGTTAAGACGTGTCAGGGATTTTGCTCAAGTTAGAGGGGACGGTATCATTACAGAAAGCTTGGCAATGGAAGCAATGCGTCTGATTCAAGTCGATCCGCTAGGCTTGGATCAGATTGACCACAAACTGATAGAAGCCATTATTAAGAGCTTCCGAGGAGGTCCAGTCGGTCTTGATACCATTGCTGCGATGATCGGCGAAGAAAGCCAGACAATCGAAGATGTCTATGAACCGTATTTATTACAGATCGGGTTCTTGCAGCGAACACCTCGCGGCAGGATGGCAACAGAGGTTGCATACCGTCATTTAGGTATGACGCCGCCGTCCGAAGCTTCCTCTTGATTGATTACAGAAAGGATGACGATTCCATGATTCAGTCCAAGCAACGCTGTTCTGTCGCCGTTCATGTCCGTATAGCAGTAGTCCTAATATTGATGACCACTATGCTGTTTCATCCAGGTGGGACGGCTCCCGTGCATGCGGATGTTCCGGGGTTGGACCGCATCAAGGTTTCCCTGTTTATTGCTGCGCGCGGCTCCGTGTCTGCTGTGACAGTCAGATCTGCACAACCGATGACGTTCATCCATGGCAACGGTCAGTCCCAGAATGTCTGGATGACGGTGAACGGACCCGCGCGGGTTATGCTGGACGAATATTATGTTCAAGTACTGGAGACTACAGATTACGCAGCGGCATCCAGCATGCACGAGCGTGTCTTATCCACGCGCGCCGATGCTGTGATCTGGCGGCATCAGCGCGCGGATAAAACCTTGTATCGTGTTGTCGCAGGTTTCAGCACTACAGCTGATGATGCAAGGCAAGCAATGGCCGAAGTGCGGAGCTTGAACGGTGCGTTGCCTGTATTGTCTGGCCCGCTGCATTGGCAGTCTGGTTCGTACGCTTCGCTAAGTGAGGCAGAGCAGCATGCGGCGAATCTTGCAAGCGCCGGTATTGATGCAGAAGTAGCTTATATGCGCCAAGCGGGCAGCGTACTGTATACGGTGTTCGTAGGTAATGCGCCAAGCACTACAGCATTAACAGCCGTTCGTGAGAAGGCCTCCGCGCTGATGCCTAGTCTGCAGCTGCAGCAAGCGGATATGCAAGCAGCATACTTACTGCGCAGGATGGATGTAACCGCCGGAAGCGGGAGTGCTGTTCCTTCCTATGCGATCCAATCAGACGATCAACGGTTGCGAATTACGGCTGCTAACAATGGGACAATTCAGGTCGATGAACGTTATGAACGTTCCTATCGGGGGGCTATTGAGATCTCGCAATACGAGAATCAGCTTGCGGTCATTAATGACGTGCCGTTCGAGCAGTATTTGGCATCTGTAGTTGGTGCTGAGATGGGCGCAGGGTTTCCGTACGAGGCCCTAAGGGCTCAGGCAGTTGCTGCTAGAAGCTTCGCCCTATCATTAGGAATGAAGTACGGCATTGCCCATATTTCGGATACTACGTACGATCAAGCATATAAGGGAGTTGACGGGGAGTCGTCGGTCGTGACACAAGCTGTCCAATCAACAGCCGGAGAAGTGTTGCTGGATGAGGCAGGCAATGTAATCGTCCCATATTATTCATCGAATGCAGGGGGATACACGGCACATCCGTCTGAAGTTTGGCAAAGCGAGATTCCTTATGTGAAGCAAGTACCTAGCCCGGATGACAATGTACAAGCAGGTAAGCTGCTATGGGATCGAGTCATCCTGTCTGATGGTCAAGTCGGCTATATTCGAACTGACTTTACAACCGAGAGCGGCAGTAGCACAGGCGGTGGATATCCCATTGTTACCGTAACGGGAAACGGTGTGAATGTGCGTCCAGCGCCTAGAGTAGACAATACAAACAGTGCGCCGATTGGCCAGGTTAATCAAGGTGACAGGCTTGTGCGCATTGATCAAGTGATGGAATCTACGGCATATAGCTGGATACATGGACCGTTACCTGCAGAAGATCTGTCAAGCATCATTCAGAATAGAACTGATACCACCATTCAAGGAACGTTGACAACGCTAGAAGTGACGAAGCGCGGACCAACTGGAAGAGCAATAGAAGTTCAGGCTAACGGGCAAATCATCGGCGTTTCGACACCTGACCAATACCGATACGCGCTTGGCGGGTTGAGCAGTACACGATTTGAAGTGGAACAGACAGCAGACCTCACAATACTTGGAGCATCCGGCCAAATGACCAGCATGCAGCAAGACGGAGGGACGTTACGTGTCTTGACTGGCAATAGCACAGAAGCAGTACCAGTGAATCAGGACAGCTTCTTGCTATTGAACGCAGATGCGGATACGCGTGTAGTTACGTCACAACCGCAATATGTCTTTATCGGATCGGGTTACGGACACGGTCTTGGTATGTCTCAATGGGGAGCCAAGGACTTGGCCGAGAACGGGTATGACTACAAGGAGATACTGCTATACTATTACCAGCATGTAAAGATTGCCAAAGGATGAATGAACAGCTATGAATGTAGACTTATTTGATTTTGACTTACCTGAAGAGCTTATCGCGCAGACACCGCTTGCAGAGCGAACAGCTTCTAGACTGCTTACTCTGAACAAGCAAACAGGTGAATACCAACACGAACAATTCGAGCAATTGGCGAATTACTTGCAATCTGGCGATGTGCTAGTGCTGAACAATACGAAGGTGCTTCCAGCTCGACTGCAAGGTGTGAAAGCCGATACTGGCGCTCATATCGAGCTGTTACTGTTGAAGTCATTAGGCGAGGATCGCTGGGAGACGCTGGCGAAGCCGGCTAAGAGGCTGAAGCGGGGGACAGTGATCGTCTTCGGTGCAGAGGAGGAAGGCGGGGAGCCGCTCCTTCAAGCTGTCGTAGAAGCAGAAGGTGAGATGGGGGCGCGTATCGTTCGATTTGCCTACAAGGGCATCTTCCATGAACTGCTCGACCGATTGGGACAGATGCCGCTCCCACCGTATATCCGAGAAACCTTGTCAGACCGAGACCGTTATCAGACTGTCTACGCGGAGGAAGAGGGCTCAGCAGCGGCTCCGACTGCAGGGCTTCATTTCACCAAATCGTATTTGCGCAAGCTGGAGCAACAAGGTATAATTATAACTTATGTGACGTTGCATGTAGGACTGGGCACATTCCGCCCTGTGTCAGCTGAGCAGGTTGAAGAGCATGAGATGCATGCGGAATACTATGCGATATCGGAACGGACAGCTGCTGTGCTGCGCGAGGCGAAGCAGCAGAAGCGTCGTATTGCCGCTGTTGGCACCACTTCTGCACGCACATTAGAAACGTTGGCCAGCCGATATCCTGATGCCGACTATGAAGCGTGCTCTGGATGGACGAGTATTTTTATTTATCCAGGTTATACATACCAGCTCGTCGACATGTTGCTTACGAATTTTCATTTACCGAAATCTACGTTGTTGATGCTAATCAGTGCCATGGCAGGGCGGGAACATATCCTGAGCGCTTATCGCGAGGCAGTACGGGAGCGCTACCGCTTCTTCAGCTTTGGCGATGCGATGCTGATCTATTAAAGGAGCACACTATGTCAGCCATACGTTATGAAGCGATCAAAACTTGCAAGCAGTCAGGCGCCCGATTAGGCAGGGTGCACACACCGCATGGCATTATTGAGACGCCAACCTTTATGCCGGTAGGCACGCTCGCTACTGTCAAAGCGATGAGTCCAGATGAATTAAAAGAACTGGACGCGCATATTATTCTAAGTAATACATATCATCTCTTCTTGCGCCCTGGACATGAACTGATCCGCGAGGCAGGCGGGCTTCACCAATTCATGAGCTGGGATCGGCCAATCTTGACCGACAGCGGAGGATTTCAAGTATTCAGTTTGAGTGAAATGCGCAAAATTAGTGAGCAAGGTGTGGAGTTTCGCTCCCATCTGAATGGGGATAAGCTGTTCCTCTCCCCAGAGATTGCGACCGATATCCAAAATGCGCTCGGTTCTGACATTATGATGGCCTTCGATGAATGCCCGCCGTATCCAGCTGAATATGAGTATGTGAAGCAATCTACCGAGAGAACGTCCCGTTGGGCTGAACGCTGCTTGCAGCATCACAAGCGTCCGGATGATCAGGCATTGTTCGCGATCGTCCAAGGCGGCATGCATCAAGACCTGCGCGAGCAAAGTGCGCGAGAGTTGACTTCCATGGATTTTCCGGGGTATGCTATTGGAGGATTGAGCGTAGGAGAGCCTAAGCACCTTATGTACGAGGTGCTGGACTACACGGTGCCTCATCTGCCTGCAGGCAAGCCCAGATACTTGATGGGTGTCGGCTCGCCTGATGCATTGGTGGAAGGCGCTATCCGCGGGATTGATATGTTCGATTGCGTACTTCCTACCCGCATTGCCCGCAACGGGACAACGATGACAAGCCAGGGTAGACTCGTTGTGCGTAATGCCAAGTATGCGAAGGATTTCGGACCGCTTGATCCGGCATGCACCTGTTACACATGCCGAACGTTCTCCAGAGCTTACATACGTCATCTGTTCAAGTGCGACGAGATTCTCGGATTGCGCTTGACGACATGGCACAATTTACACTTCTTGTTAGAGCTGATGCGCAATGTGCGCAAGGCGATTCAAGAGGACCGATTGTTGGATTTCCGCGATAGCTTCTTCCAAGCCTATGGCTTGAACCAGAATGATCGAGGGTTCTGAGAATCGCTACATGTTGGTATTACGGTTGGATACTATATAAGGAGGATGAATACATATGTACAATTTTTTGGCTGCAGAACCGGCTAGTGCTGGCGCATCGTTGTTCAACTTGTTGTGGCCGCTCGCGCTGATGTTTGTGATCTTCTACTTTTTGCTCATTCGTCCGCAGCAGAAGCGACAGAAGCAACGCAACATGATGTTGTTGAACTTGTCCAAGGGGGATAAGATCGTCACGATTGGCGGTCTGCATGCTACTATTGTGGAACTGACGGATGATACAGCTGTTATCCGGGTGAATGATGCGACGAAGCTTACAGTGGATCGCAGCGCGATCAATACTGTGCGGAGTCAAGAAGATAAGAGCGAGGCATAGTTTCGAACAAGAATTTACTCCACGTGCCGGTTGTTGGCATGTGGAGTTTTTTCTATATTTGCTTAACCGATACGGATAATCGCTACAGATGACATATTGTTTGCTATTTCTCTTCGATGATCGTTGTGACGGATCACCTGTAACGATATCGCCGTTATCGTCTCAGATTCACACCAATCATACCTCCAACAGCCCCGATTACGAACGACATGACTGCCAATATTCCAGTATGGATGCTCAGTCCCGCATCAAAGCCAAGAAAACTAATAATCATGATCAACAATGTGTACAAGATCCCAGTAACCCCGCCAAAGTACCACCCCTTGAAGCCAGACCGCCTTCCAGCAGTCATGCCGCCCATGAACAAAGCAATGCCATGTATCCCATAAACATAAAGTGACAGATTATGCTCACGCATGTTAGTGAACACCAGCAGCAGAGAGACGAGCAGTGTGCATACGATCATAGCGGCGAATGCATGCAGCAAGCCTGCTGGTAGCGGCGACGTAACGCGTAGCGACCGCATTCTGTTCAGTGGATTCATTCCGGTTCCCCCCTTTCATGAACGATGTGCTTATCCCATATGTATGGAACAGACGAGCTTTTTAGTACAAAACTTCCAAGCATGAACGAGCCATGCCTCAGGTGACACTAGGAGCAAGGAAAGGGGACGGTACGAATATGGAATGGCAATCAATTCTGTTTCGCACAGTGCTCATATACTTTGTCATGTTCTTAGTACTGCGGCTGATGGGGAAGAGAGAAATCGGCAAGCTGTCGGTATTCGATCTAGTGATTTCGATTACGATTGCTGAGATGGCGGCTATCGTGGTGGAGAACCCAAGCGATGAAATGATAAAGGGTTTACTCCCGATTGCAACGCTAGTCTCGATTCAAATAGTGATCTCATGGATTACGCTGAAGAGCCGCAAGCTGCGTGTACTGTTCGACGGTTCGCCCAGCTATCTGATACGCAACGGTAAGCTGAATCGGGAAGAGATGAGGAAGCAGCGCTACAACCTCGATGATCTTATGCTGCAGCTGCGCGAACGCAATGTGACCAATGTAGCAGACGTGGAGTTCGCGATCTTGGAAACATCGGGCAAGTTAAACGTTGTAGAGAAAAAGTTCAGCATGGACAATTTCGAAGCCGGCAAAATTCGATACGAAGGCTTGCCTCTCCCGATCATCATGGATGGCAAAGTGCGCGATGACAATCTGGAAGCGATCGGGAAGACTCGATTTTGGCTGAAGAATGAGCTGCAACAGCACGGTGTGCGAGAATTCAAGGACGTATTCTTATGCACGGTTGACCACCGTGGCAAGCTATTCGTCAATCGCATCGACCATACTTAGAGGAAGCGAGCTATTGTGCGACCGAGCCACGGAATGCGGGCTAAGTCGTGCTTGTCAACTAATCCCAACGGGAAGAGCGCTATCACATACAGTCCCATTCCGGTTAGACCGGCAAGCAGGAATCGTATCGTTTCATTGGATGGGATGAAAGGCAAGGTTGCATTCATGAGCACGTAGCAGATGAATCCCATTCCTGCTGCAGCACCAGCAACCTTCATGAAGTCTGAGGCAGGGAGCTTTACTCCGGTTGCCCTTACGACGCTTTGCCAATGCAGCAGCGTCACTAGTATGATGTTCAAGCCAATCGCGATTACGGCTCCCTCGATGCCAAGGGGGGTCTTGGCTGCCAGCAAGTAAATCAGCAACAGCTTCACAATCGAACCAGCCAGGGTATTCATTAATGCGGCGCCTGGCTTGTCGAGCGCTTGCAGTGCAGCTTGTAGCGGAGCTTGGAAATACATGAAAATAGCGGCAGGAGCAATTAGACGAAGCATATCGCCTGCTTCAAGATCATGGTACAAAAAGTTGCAAATCGGTTCAGCGAGCACATACATGAGCACGGCAAAAGGAGCCCCAGTGACAAGCGCCAGTCGAAGGGATTGGTGTAATCTCATATGGATGAGCCGCATATTGTTCTTGGATGCCGCTTCGGACAAGGACGGCACGAGTGATACCGCCAATGAATAGGTCAGTGCGCCTGGCAGGAGCAGGACTGGGATAACCATCCCTGATAGCATGCCGTACTGGGCAGTGGTGACGGCTGCTGCCACACCTGCAGCAGCCAAGCTACGTACGATGACGACTGATTCGAAGAAGTAGGAGAAGGAGCCGACAAGCTTACTGCCTGTAACGGGAATGGAGACAGTGAGCAGCTTCCTTAATGCAAGGAAGTGGAGCTTGAGGCTGCTGGCATGACCGATCGATGCGGCGGAGGTTGGCAGCTTCTGCTTGCGCGTACGAGCATAGTGCCACATGAGTACAGTCAACCCTAGCATCTCGCCTAGCAGAACACCCGCCATTGCCCCGGCTGCCGCATATTCAACGCCGTATGGCAGCATCGCACAGGACAAGACCAATGTCGCGATGCTTCGTGCAATGGTTTCAACAATTTGCGATGAGGCTGTAGGGATCATATTGTGACGTCCTTGGAAATAACCGCGAAATACGGAGGACACACTTACCATAATGATGATCGGACTCATGACAGAGAACGCGTACAGTACCCGGCTGTCGGTAAATACACTCGTTGAGAGCCACGGAGCAATCCAGAGACATAGAAGGGCAAAGACGATGCTTAGCGGTACGGTTAAGCATAGAGAGGTAATTAGAATGCGTCGGACTGCCGCTTCGTTCCCTTGCGCTTCTGCTTCTGCGACGAACTTGGATACAGCAAGTGGGATGCCGCCTGTTATGAGTGTAACGAGCACGATAAAAGGCGGGTATGCCATCTGGTATAACCCAAGCGCTTCCTTGCCAATGAAGCGTGGCAGTAGGATGCGCGGTACGAAGCCAAGCAATCGGTTCAAGACACCAGCGCCTAGTAAGATCATCGTACCTTGTATGAACGTTTGCTTGTGTGTTGCTGTATGCTTGCTCACCATAGTCCGTCCCCTTTCCCTCCTAATGAATATGCAAGTCCATACTTGATTTAGACTAAGCGCTGCTACACTACAGGCAGGAATTACGGTGGTAATCGCGAATAGAGTATAGACGCAGTAGATAGGCAGTGGAACGGGGGTTAAGAGTATAATGGCAGATGAACAGCTTCCTGTTGCAAGCGAACAGCATGAGGAGCCTCTCTTGGAGGAAGAATGGGACGAAGCGTACATGAATCGAGTGATCGAGGAGCTTTGTATGAGTAAGGCGGAGGAGTTCCGCTTGCTCGGCTATGAACATGTGACAGGTGTAGAAGTTTGGCATTGTGTCAGTGAAGCTTATGCGAAGTCGGGGACACCTAAGCTGCATCGAATCGTCAATGATATACTGACGCTGAAAGTTACGAAGTTTATGAACCAGATGACATTGAACGCTTACAAAGGAATTGAATTCTAAGCTGTGATGAGTTCCCTGTCCTGCTGGCGGACAGGGTTTTTTTGACTTGTATTTTTGCGCTGGTTTATAATAGGGCTATTGAAAAATAAGGGACGTTGGGAAGGGAGCTCGTTATTTGTAATGGATTTCAAGCGAATCGCCGCATTGTTTATTCTTGTGGGCGCCGTGTTCGCCACGATCGCTGTCACGAGTCCGCATATCGTGGACAACATCAAACTGGGTCTTGACTTAAAGGGCGGGTTTGAAATTCTGTATGAAGCGGAGCCGGTCGATGAGAATGGCACTTTGACGAAGGATGTTCTCCGCGAGGCTGCGCGAAGTATTGAACAACGGGCTAATGCGAACAAGGTAGCAGAGCCCGAAGTGACACCAGAAGGGGAGAATCGGATTCGAGTGAAGCTGGCGGGCGTGGAGAATCAGGAGGAAGTTCGCCGGATTCTGAAGAAGCCGGCCGAGTTGACCTTCCGCAGCAGTCAGGGCTGCGAATCTCCAACTGATTACTGCAAGATTGAGATGAACGGCAACGATTTTGTAGAAGGCGGTGCGAAGGTTGAATTCCATCCGGATACGAATCTGCCGATCGTCGCCATTGAAGTGAAGGACCCGGACAAGTTCGCGGAGATTACAGAACGGCTGCTTGGTCAAACTTTGGCCATTTACATGGATGATCAACTGCAATCCGCACCAGTTGTACAAGGGATACTGCGGGACGGGACAGCAACTATAACAGGCAGTGATACGATTGAAGAGGCGCGTCAGCTTGCCCAGACTATTAATTTAGGAGCGCTGCCAGTTCGGCTGACGGAACTGTATACGCAAAGTGTTGGAGCTACGCTTGGCCAGATGTCATTGGAACAGACACTTCTAGCGGCAACGATCGGTTCTGTTGTCATCTTGCTCTTCATGTTATTTTTCTATCGTCTTCCAGGGGTAGTGGCCGGTGTAACCTTGGTTGCATATACGTGGATGCTGCTGCTAGTTATGTACTGGATGAAGGCGACACTAACGCTTCCGGGGATTGCGGCGTTGGTACTTGGGCTAGGTATGGCGGTGGATGCGAACATATTAACATTCGAACGGATTAAGGAGGAAATTCGCAGCGGCAAGTCGCTGTTCTCCTCCTTGCGTGCAGGTTCGCGCAATTCGTTGCGGACAATACTCGATGCGAACATAACGACGATATTGGCTGCAATTGTGCTGTACTACATTGGAACGGGTCTCGTACAAGGATTTGCCTTGACGCTGATTTTCAGTATTCTAGTAAGTATGGTGACGAATGTGTTGTTGTCCAGATGGCTGCTGCATCTCTTGATACGCGGTCGATTGACAACAAAGCCGGCATACTTCGGGGTTAAGGAGGAGGAAATCAGTGAATTATAATTTGAAGTATGACTTTGTTAGTGTTCGCCGCAGATTCTTCCTTATCTCTTCGGTTATTACACTTATCGGGATTGTAGCATTGCTCGTTGCCGGTTTGAGCTACGGAGTGGACTTTACTTCAGGCTCACGATTGGATATTTCCGTTGGCACTTCTCTTACGAAAGAGGAGGCTGAAGCCACATTCCAGGATGCAGGGATGGCGGTACCGCCTGAATTGACGATTGGCGGGGATAATGACCGTGTCAGTGTTCGGTTTGACAAGGTGTTGACAGATGATGAGCGAACAGGCTTAATTGATTCCTTCAAATCAACGTTCGGTGAGGCCGTTTCTTATGAAGAGAATACGGTTGATGCGGGCATGGCGAAGGAATTAGGGCAGAAGGCTATTATTGCTGTAGCCATAGCAAGCATCGGCATTATCATTTATGTCAGCATTCGCTTCGAATGGCGCTTTGCGTTTGCATCGATCGTCGCATTGTTCCATGATGCATTCATAGTTGTCAGTATATTTTCGATCTTCCGCTTGGAAGTGAATTTGCCGTTTGTTGCGGCTGTATTGACGATTATCGGGTATTCGATTAATGATACGATTGTCGTCTTCGACCGAATCAGAGAAAACTTGAAGAAGGCGAAGATCAAGCATGTGGATGATTTGGCCGCATTGGTCAATCAGAGTATATGGCAGACACTCACGCGTTCGATCAATACGACGGTCACGGTTCTGTTCGCAGCATTAGCCCTGTTCATCTTCGGCAGCGAATCATTACGGCTGTTCTCACTTGCTATGCTTATTGGTTTAATGGCCGGCGCGTATTCATCGATCTTCATTGGAAGCCAGATTTGGCTGGAATTGAAGGCCAGATCATTGAAGAAAATCGCTGCCGCAAAATCAGCATAAGGAATCAATATCAGACTTTCTGAACAAGGAGTGACCTCATGACAGATCAACGCTTTCCTAAGGCGGAGTTCGCCGCTTGGATCGGAATTGTCGGCAATCTTGCACTGGCCGCGCTGAAGGGCGGGGTAGGCTATGTGTCGAACAGTAAAGCGCTGATTGCTGATGCGGCGCACTCTGCCTCTGATGTCGCCGGTTCAGCTGCGGTGTTGATCGGATTGAAAGCAGCGAAGAAGCCGCCTGATTCTGATCATCCTTACGGTCACGGCAAAGCGGAATCCATTGCAGCGATCATCGTCTCGATGCTCTTACTGCTGGTCGGCATTGAGGTGGGTATTTCTGCTGTCCAAGCCATATATAACGGTATGGAGGCGCCATCCGCTTATTACGGCTGGGCGATTGCGGTAATTGTATTCTCCATTATCGCGAAGGAAGCAATGTTTCAATATAAGATTCGCTTGGGCAAGAAGCTGTCTAGTCAGGCTTTGATTGCGAATGCTTGGGAGCATCGATCAGACGTATTCTCATCGATTGCAGCACTTATCGGTGTAGGTGGAGCGCTGCTAGGTGTATACTTGGGCTATTCATGGATGTATTATCTGGATCCGATCGCGGGCATTCTTGTGTCACTGCTCGTACTGCGTATGGGATATCGACTAATTATGGACTCGATTCATACAACGATGGATCATGTTCTGCATGAGGACGAGGCCAAGGAACTGACAGAAGCAGTTGAACGGGTGAAGGGCGTGATCGCGGTGAATGAACTGCGGGCACGTGAACATGGGCATTATGTGATCGTTGACACGAAGATTAGTGTGAATCCGAAGATTACGGTAATGGAAGGTCATGATATTGCCAAGATGGTAAAGCATTATTTGCTCTCGAAGTTTTCGCATGTGAGTGACGTATTCGTACATGTAAATCCGTACGATCCAGGTTATCCGTACAAAAGCACGGTAGATACCGACCGCAATGACCAACCGACGATTATTCATTAGTCTGACGAGGGGTTGGCCTGAAGCCGGAATTGTGGCTTGAGGCACAGCCCTGTCTTTGTGCTTAGCCGATGAAATACGGATGGTTGAATGGGAAGGAGGCGATCGGTTGCTACATGCAAAGGCAAGATGGAACATACAGACAACAGATCAGTCTGCGGTGAACAAGCTGGCCGAGGAAGCTGGAATCTCTCGCTTGTTGGCCCATTGCTTGATGCTGCGGGGTATACTTTCGGCTGAAGAAGTGAAAGCGTTCTTGTCGGGTACGGACGATCCATACGAGGATCCTTTCACCATGCGCGACATGCAGCAAGCAGTAGATCGTATCCGTTCAGCAATTACGCGTAGAGAACGGATTCGGGTCTATGGTGATTACGATGCGGATGGGGTTAGTTCAACATCATTGATGGTGTATCTGTTGAAGGAGCTAGATGCTGAATTCGACATCTATATCCCGCATCGTCAAGTTGAAGGATACGGCTTGAACAAGCAGGCAATCGATACTGCGAAGGAGCATCAGATTGATCTGCTGATTACGGTGGACAATGGGATCAGCGCGGTAGAGCAGATCGCCTATGCGAATGAGCTTGGCTTGGAGGTCATTGTGACGGATCATCATGAACCGCCGGATCAATTGCCGGATGCGCTGGCACTGATCAATCCGAAGCGTAAGGATTGTCCGTATCCGTTCAAGGGCTTGGCAGGTGTCGGTGTTGCGCTGAAGCTGGCGCAAGCACTGACAGGGGAGCTTCGACCGCAATGGCTGCAGGTTGCGGCAATCGGGACGGTAGCAGATCTGATGCCGCTCGTAGACGAGAACAGGGCGATTGTCAGAGCAGGTCTTGCTGCGATGGAGACCGATCCGCTCCCTGGTATTCGCGCATTAACTGCGGTTGCGGGCTTGTCTGGCAAACGACTGACTTCCACGCACATCGGCTACTCTCTTGGTCCCCGTATCAATGCGGGAGGTCGATTGGACAGTGCGCTGCCAGCAGTGGAGCTGCTTACGACTGCATCAGCGCATGATGCAGATCAGCTTGCGCAAGATTTGGATGCATGCAATACGGAACGGCAGCAGCTCGTACAGGATATGCTGCAAGAAGCTAAGGCAATCATAGTTGATCAAGGGAATTCGCCAGAACACCGAAGCATTGTTGTCGCGAAGGAAGGCTGGAATGTTGGTGTTGCCGGTATCGTTTCTTCGAAGCTGACAGATTTCTATTATCGCCCGTCAGTCGTGCTGTGCATCGATCAGACAACAGGTTTGGCGAAGGGATCAGCGCGTTCGATTGACGGCTTCGACTTGTACGCTGCGCTAACAGCATGCAATCATCTGTTGGAGCATTACGGTGGGCATCAGGCTGCTGCGGGCATGACGCTGAAGGCGGAGCGAATTCCGGCATTCGCAGAGGCATTGGAGCAGTTAGCAGTCGAGCAGCTTAGCAAGGAAGACTTACAACCTACGTTCATAGCGGATGGGGAATGTCAGCTTAACGATATAACGCTCGAAACTGTTGCTGAATTAGAGAAGCTGGCCCCGTTCGGCATGAACAATCCGCTTCCGCGCTTTGTCTTGAGACAGGTTGCTATTGAAGAGCTGCGCCAGCTAGGGAAAGACGGCAGTCATTTGCGGCTCAAGCTGCGCTCCGCATCTGCTAGAGCAGAGGCAATTGCTTTCGGTGCGGGTGAGGCTGCAGGGCGAATTTCGCCTTCGGCCTCACTAGATGTATTGGCCGAAATCACGATCAATGAGTGGAACGGCAGCCGCAAGCCGCAGCTCATGGTTCAAGACATGCAGGTGCCTCATGTGCAAGTGTTTGATTGGCGGGGGGATAGGAAGGAATCTCAACGGATCAGTCGGTTGCTGAGGGAGCTAGACGGACGATCAGGCATCATTCTGCTTGGCCATCTTGGACAAGACGAGGCGGTATATTGGCGCGGACAAGCTGATGCTGTGAATGCAGACTTAGCTTGGCTTGCTGCTGATGGGCAGCTGGCTCCATCTGCTCATGATATGGAATCTCATGTCTCTGTGCAAGCATACAGCTTTACAGATCTAGTGCTTGTCGGGCTTCCGCACCGCTTGGAAGACTTATCCTTGCTTCTGTCAAGGTGCAGTTGCGTGGAACGTATTTATGTACTGCTCGGCGAACCGGATCATGCTGCATGGCACATGCCGGACCGTACCATTTTCAAGCAAATTTACGGTTTGCTCTGTACGAAGCAGGTATGGACGAACGAAGAAGCTTGGCTTAGCGCACTTGCTAGAAAGTGCAGGGTTTCTCAAGAGGTTGCAAGTTTTACTATTGAAGTTTTTGCAGAGTTAGGATTCGTAGAACGTGCGGATGCCAGCCTTCATATTGTTGCGAAGCCGGCCAAGAAGGATTTATCCGAATCGCCAGCATTCCGAAGACGGAAGGCGTTAGCCCGCACTGCAGAGCTGCTCGTCAGCTCATCAGCAGATCAAATTCGTGATTGGGTTCTCGATTCGATCCCGGCGCATGATCATCAATCGGATGCTATTAATTCATCAGTAACGGAGGATGCAGTATGAATTTCAAAGAACATATTCGCGTGATTGAAGATTTCCCGCAACCCGGTGTTCGCTTTAAGGATATTACGACACTATTGAAGAATGGCGAGGCATATCGAGCTTCAATCGACGCAATAGCCGAGCAGGTTAAGCACTTGGACATTGATGTTATCGCTGGACCTGAGGCAAGAGGCTTCGTAGTAGGCGCACCGCTCGCTTACGCGTTAGGCGTGGCATTCGTTCCGATCCGCAAAAGCGGCAAGTTACCGTGGGATACTATTGAGGCGAGCTATGAACTGGAATACGGCAAGGATAAGCTGGCTATGCATAAGGATGCCGTGGAGCGGGGGCAACGCGTACTCATTGCAGACGATCTGCTGGCGACAGGTGGTACGATTGCAACCTGCCTGGACTTGGTCGGCCAGCTAGGCGGCGAGGTTGTAGGCGCTGCTTTTATGATCGAGCTGAGTTATTTGGACGGGCGAAGCAAGATGCCAGGAGTTGATATATTCACATTAATGCAATACTAAGACACCCACAACAAAAGTGAAGTGAAGCACGGAGGCTTATTCCTATTACTTTTGCGGGGCCCGAAACAAGATCCCACGAAAGTGAAGCCTATTCTCTGTAGCAGATTCTGAATACTTTCGCGGGGACCATACAAGGACGACAGATGAGGAGGCGAATCATGATGGATGATACGTCTCCTTACTTAATAATTGAAGCAAGGAGGGGATGAACCATCATGAAAGCAGCAATTGCTAAGTTCGTGGATTCACATAGAACTGAGTTAACAGCTGTAAGCCGAGCAATCTGGGAGCAACCGGAGCTAGGTCATCGTGAGCATGAGGCTTCTTCCCGATTGACGGAATTGCTCGCTGGTTATGGCTTTAAGATAAGCAAGGGCACAGCAGGACTGGCGACCGCATTCACAGCTGTGTATGATTCGGGAAGGTCGGGTCCAGCTATAGCCTATTTGTCGGAGTATGATGCGTTACCGGAGCTCGGTCATGCATGTGGTCATAACTTGATTGGCGTTGCGAGTGTGGCTGCCGCTATTGCGTTACGTGAGGCCGTAGACGAGCACGGTGGACAAGTCTACGTATTCGGCACACCTGCTGAGGAAACAAGCGGTGCCAAGGTGACGATGGCTGAACAAGGCTTGTTCGACGGGATAGATGCTGCGATGATGATCCATCCATTCTCCCATTATGAGCGAAGCGGCAGCTCAATGGCTATGGAAGCGCTCCAATTTGATTATTACGGCAAAGCAGCGCATGCAGCGGCAAATCCCGAGGAGGGGATCAATGCGTTGGATGCGGTCATCCAATTGTTCAACAGTGTGAATGCACTTCGTCAACAGCTGCCAGGCACTGTTCGGGTACACGGTATCATTAGTAAGGGTGGCGAGGCACCAAATATTATTCCAGATTGTACGCAAGCCAGGTTCTACGTGCGAGCCGGCAGTAAAGCCACATTGCAGGAGACGGTCAATAAAGTAAAGGCTTGCGCAGAATCTGCAGCAATAGCAACAGGTTGCCGCTGGCAAGTATCGAACTATGAGCTGAGCTATGATGACATGCGCACGAATGAGGCATTGTCGCAATGTTTTACGGACAATTTGATTCAGCTTGGTGTAGAGTCTGAAGCCATTCAGAATGGGCAGGCAGGCGGCTCCATTGATCTTGGCAATGTCAGTTACCGCACAGCTGCCATCCATCCTTACATTCAGATTGCAGACTGTCCCTTTGCGCTTCACACACCGGAATTTCGCGAAGCGGCTGGCAGTGAACGGGGCATGGATGCCATGCTGATGGGCGCGAAGGCTTTGGCTTGGACCGGCTGCGATCTGCTGGAGAACCCATCGTTGCTGCAACAAGTTCGGAATGAATTCCAGTGTCTTGCTTAACTCGTACCACTAGATGTATTTTGTGCAGGTAGTTTGGTAGATATATGGCGATTTTCCTCATCTACCTGCACAATGTACATTTAGATTCCTGGATTCCTCTGGAAATGTTAAAATGCCGAAAACTAACTGCAGTTTTTGCAGTTAATATCGTAATTTCTTTGATTCCGAATAAAACTAGATGTATGAAATACACTTAGCATCCCTGTTTCCTCATTTTACAGAAGACCGTTGTCCAATCCTTGCTTCGTCAATTCGTAATACAGAATACGTTGACCTGTAGAACGAGTAATAGGGTGCAGCCATCCCTTCTGACAAAGCTGTTTGAGATGCCTAACTGTCGTTCGATGGTTCATGTCGAACCGTTGTGATACATCGATCGGGCGGAAGGGTTTCGCTAGGAATGCTGCATATCGTAGTATTTCGCGCTCCATAGGTGCAGTACGGTCTAAGCTGCCCCTGTCAGCAGACTCGAATCTGCTTAGCACCATACGCAGCAGATTTATACATAGCTCTGGACGATGCGCGACATCGTCGTAGGCGAATGAAATGACATGAAACCCCATGCTGCATAGGAACGTCTCCCGATTCAGTTCATTGCAATACTTCCTGCGGTCCATATTCGTGACATGTGATTGAAACCCCTTGATTTCTATCAGTACTCTGCATCTCTGCGGAGCATACACATAATCAGCGAAGTAAGACTGACCCCGCCAATCGATCACTTCGTATTCTGGATGCAAGTCTTCGAAGTTTTCCTTGAGTGGCCACCATATCTGCTTGGCAAATAAAATTTCTGCGTGCGCATGTCCTCTATCCAGCCTGCCTCGTCGTTCTCCTGTTCGCTTGTCCAGATGATTCTGCACAAAGCTCTTATGTGCTTCTTCAAATTTCTCCACCGTTCATCCCTCCTTGAGCCAATAAAAAAACGCCCTCACCCATCTACAGATGGATAAGGACGTTCTTCGTCTCTACATTCCAGTATAAACCAATCGCGTGCAAAAGAAAAGAGTTGGATCAAGTTATGCTCCAATCACTCCAGACTGAAATCTGGATTGCAGCTTTGTTAGCCCTACACTCGGACTAGATTATGACCTCTAGCATATTTTCACCATACTCGGACTACATTCTGAGCTGCAGCATGACTTCAAGAAGTCATTATTTACTTACATGAACTTGTTTCGCACATAACCACATTGCAACAATGACTATACGGCTCGGCTTATAGCAGTTGACGCAGGCGGCTTTCGACAGGCATAATGGTAGATAAATCGAAATAGCAGAAAGGACTGCGCCATGGGCATCGAGCAATTGATCGAGAAAGCATCTGCATATATGAAACAACAGGACCTGGATCGCATCCGAGCCGCTTTTGAATTTGCGGAACAGGCACATCACGGTCAAGTGCGGAAATCCGGGGAACCGTATATCCTGCACCCGCTCGCTGTTGCTGAAGTGATCGTCAATATGCAAATGGACGTCACAAGTATCATAGCTGCCTTGCTCCATGACGTAGTGGAGGATACGACGGTTTCGCTGGATACGGTACAGCGGGAATTCGGCGAGACGTGCGCGATGCTCGTCGACGGTCTGACCAAGCTGGAGAAGATCAAATTCAAGTCCAAGGAAGAGCAGCAGAACGAGAATTATCGGAAAATGTTCGTAGCGATGGCACAGGACATTCGTGTGATCTTGATTAAGCTGGCAGATAGGCTGCACAATATGCGCACGTTGAAGTTCCAGTCGCAGGAGAAGCAGCAGCGTATTGCGGACGAGACATTGGAAATTTTTTGCCCGATTGCGCACCGGCTCGGGATTTCCGCAATCAAGTGGGAGATGGAGGACATTGCGCTCCGTTACTTGAACCCACAGCAGTATTACCGCATCGTCAACCTGATGCAGAAGAAACGGGCCGAGCGGGAGCAGCATATTCAGGATACGATCGGGACGATTGAGCAGAAGCTGTCAGAGATGAGCATTAAAGGCGATATTTCCGGAAGACCTAAGCACATATACAGCATTTTCAAAAAAATGACGACCCAGCACAAGCAATTCAATGAAATCTACGATTTGCTTGCTATTCGCATTATTGTAGACAATATCAAGGATTGTTATGCGACGTTGGGCATCATTCATACATTGTGGAAGCCGATGCCGGGACGATTCAAGGATTACATCGCGATGCCGAAGCCGAACATGTATCAATCGTTGCATACGACGGTAATTGGACCGAACGGCGAGCCGCTCGAGGTGCAGATCCGAACATGGGACATGCATCGAACATCGGAATATGGGGTGGCAGCACATTGGTCCTATAAGGAGAATACGAGCGCATCGGCAGACAGCATTGGTGAGAAAATTAATTTCTTCCGTGAGATCATGGAGCTGCAGCAGGAAGCTCACGACGCAGCCGAATTTATTGAATCGCTCAAGATGGACTTCTTCTCTGACCTTGTATTCGTGTTCACACCGAAGGGAGAGGTCATCGAGCTTCCGGCAGGCTCGGTTCCGCTTGATTTCGCCTATCGCATCCATACCGAGGTCGGCAACCGAACGATCGGGGCCAAGGTGAACGGACGCATTGTTCCGCTGGATCATCAACTGAAAACCGGAGACATCGTGGAGATCTTAACCTCCAAGCATTCCTATGGTCCGAGTCAGGATTGGGTGAAGATCGTGCAATCCTCGCACGCCCGCAATAAGATCAAGCAATGGTTCAAGAAGGAGAAGCGGGAGGAGAATGTAAGCAAAGGCCGGGAGGCCATTGAACGAGAGGTCAAGCGTCTCGGCATCGACCCTCCTACGGTCATGACCGAAGACAATATGCTGGAGGTTGCACGTAAATTTAACTTCCAAGACATTGAAGATATGCAGTCTGCTGTTGGGTTTGGCGGCATTACAGCTGCACAGATCTGTACCCGCTTGACGGAGAAGATTAGGCGTGAACATGAGGAGGCCAAGGCAGAGGCGCTGGAGCTCACCTCAGAAGTGAAGGATATGCGTCCGCCTCAGCCGCGCAAGAGTAGACCGACACATGGTATCAAAGTGAAGGGTGTGGACAATTTACTCGTTCGCTTCGCACGCTGCTGCAATCCGGTTCCAGGTGATGCGATTGTCGGTTACATTACTAGAGGACGAGGCGTATCGGTTCATCGCGCAGATTGCAACAATATGATGATGGACCAGCCGGAAGAAGGAGAGCGTCTGATCGAGGTTGAATGGGAAGAACGTGCTGAAGCTAATTACAATGTGGAGATTGAAATTACGGGGCACGATCGGCGCGGGCTATTGAACGAAGTGCTGCAGGCTGTCTCCGAAAGCAAGACCGTCATGTCTGCTGTCTCCGGCCGTTCGGACAAAAATAAGATGGCGCTGATCCATATGACTATTTTGATCCGGAATTTGGATCATCTGCAATCCGTTGTAGAGAAGATTAAGCGAGTGAAGGATGTTTATTCCGTACAGCGTATTATGCAATAAGCAGAAGCGGCGACGAGGAGTCAGGAGACCAGCAACGGAGGAAAGGATGCAACAATAGGATGCGTATAGTCGTTCAGCGATCGAAGGAAGCGAAGGTGACTGTGCAAGGAGAGGTCGTCGGACAAATCGCTTGCGGATTAGTATTGCTAGTTGGTCTGACCCATACGGATACGATTGAGGATACCCGATATTTGGCTGAGAAGGTTGCACATCTTCGCATCTTCGAAGACGAAGCCGGGAAGATGAATCGGTCCGTGCTCGAACACGGCGGACAGGTGCTGTCCATCTCTCAGTTCACCTTGTATGGAGATTGCCGCAAGGGACGCAGACCGAATTTCATGCAGGCTGCTGCACCTGATCTGGCAGAACCGTTGTATGAGACCTTCAATGAACAGCTGCGGGAGCAAGGCTTGCATGTAGCAACAGGCCGCTTCGGAGCGATGATGGATGTACAGTTGAATAATTGGGGACCGGTTACGCTGCTGTTAGAGAGCCGCTAGCCGGTTTTTTTTGTGGGGAGACTTTCATGCGTATAAATCGACCTGCACAGGCAAAGCTAGTGGGAAAAGCATGAGGAGTGGAAGGTTATGCGCCAATCGCGCAGACAACAAACAGCAGGGACAGCGCAGCATCAGCTGCTGCACAATACGATTCGGGAGTCGCTGAATATGGAGGAGCAGATGAATGCCGAGGCGGGAGCAGAGTGGGGAGCGGGTCATCGCATAGTGCCGGAATTGCCGCGATCTCACCCAGTTCGAGCTAAGCAGTAGCCGCTACATAAGGCTTAGCTGAATAAAGCGCTTACGAAATTGTCATCAAGCTGTAATGCTTCTATCATCGTCCTTTAACATAGGCTGTCTATAATAATAGTCGACCCCCTTTTTTAATTATATATACCTATATGGACGCCTGCAGGAATGTGCTGCAGGCTTTTTTCTGCGCATGAATGCGTCCACATGGATCAACCAGTTCGACTGCACATTCATTCCCACGTCTTGACAAGCGAATGGGGTCAAGTTAAAATCAAATTTAATGTGTAAGGAATAACAATCCAGTGATGGGACAGAGTACTTCGGACCCACATATTCAGAGAGGGACAGCCATGGCTGCAAGCGTCCTGATGATGACCGAACGAAAGACCTCCCGGAGGAGACACAGTGAATCGCATCATTCGTAGTAACTGTGTACGTAGGCGGGCGTTAACCGCTTGAGCGTGAAATCTACAGCCAATCGCTGTTTCATAAGGCATAGATTTCAAATTGCGGGTGGCACCGCGGGTGATTCGTGTATCGATCTCTCGTCCCTGACTTCATCATTGAACAGGGATGGGGGATTTTTTTATTCAACGGCTTATAGGAATGGAGGAGGAACAATGAGCTTTCAAAAACCGAAGGGCACACAAGACCTGCTTCCAGGTGTTGTGGAGAAGTGGCAGCGGTTTGAAGCGACGGCACGCGGGCTATGTGACCGTTATGGATACAAGGAGATTCGCACCCCTCTCTTCGAGCAGACAGAGTTGTTTCAACGCGGTGTAGGGGAGACTACGGATGTGGTATCCAAGGAAATGTATACGTTCGAGGATAAGGGGAAGCGGAGCATGACCTTGCGTCCAGAAGGCACCGCAGGCGTCGTCCGCGCGTACGTGGAAAATAAGCTGTATGGGGATCCAGACGTGACGAAGCTATACTACATCGGTCCGATGTTTCGTTATGAGCAACCGCAAGCTGGGCGCTATCGGCAGTTTCATCAATTCGGCATCGAGGCGCTAGGATCGGCTGAGCCGTCCATTGATGCTGAGGTTATTGCATTCGGTTATCGATTTTATCGGGAGCTAGGCTTGCAGGGAGTGCGAGTCGAGCTGAACTCGGTCGGCAATCCGGACAGTCGCGTTGCCTATCGCGGAAGCTTACAGAACTATCTCCGACCGATGCTGGATACGCTATGTAAGGATTGCCAATCACGATTTGAGAAAAATCCGATGCGCATCCTGGATTGCAAGACTGACGCGCATCGGTTCGATGATGCCCCTTCCATATTGGACAGCTTAGATGAGGAAAGCGCAGCGCACTTTGCTGAAGTGAAGCAGCATCTGGAGGCAATGGGCATTCCATATTCGATCAATTCGAAACTGGTGCGTGGACTGGACTATTACACGCATACGGCTTTTGAATTCAAAGCTGATGGGATCGGAGCGATCGACACGATTGGCGGCGGCGGACGGTTCAATGGATTGGTAGGTCAGATTGGCGGTCCAGACCAGCCAGGCATCGGCTTTGCCATCGGCATGGAGCGCGTTCTGCTCATTATGGAACAGCAAGGAGTAGCTGATCCAGCTGCGCTTCCGTTAGATGTGTATGTGGTTGCTATGGGAGAGCAGGCAGCGAAGTATGCTGTGCCGCTGTTGTACAAGCTGCGGGAGCAGGGGGTTCGAGCTGAGAAAGATTATCTCTCACGCAAGATGAAAGCGCAGCTGAAGTCTGCAGATCGGCTGAAGGCTCGCTATGCGGCTATACTCGGCGATGATGAGTTGAACCGCGGTGAAATTACGGTGAAGCATCTGGAGAACGGTGAGCAAGCTTCCATACCGATTGACCAGCTTGGCGACTATGTGAAGCCACAATCGTGATTGAAGGATCAAGCAACGTGTAACGAACTTAAAATAGTGGAACAGTGAAAGGGGAAGCAAAAACGATGTTATTACGAACAAACCAATGCGGTACTTTAACGAAAGCCAATGTAGGAGAGACGGTTGTTCTGAACGGATGGGTGCAGCGCAGACGCGATTTGGGCGGTGTGCTATTCATCGATCTTCGGGACCGAAGCGGAATTATGCAGATCGTCTTCAATCCAGAATTCTCAGGCGAGGCGCATACGATTGCGGACAAGGTGCGTAATGAATATGTATTAGCGGTCAAGGGGACGATTATCGAGCGTTCGCCAGAAACATACAACGCCAACCTTCCTACCGGTGAGATCGAAGTGCGCGTAACGGAAATCGAAGTGCTGAACGGTGCTAAGACGCCGCCATTCTTCATTGAAGACGGTATCGAGATCGACGAATCGATTCGCTTGAAGTATCGTTATCTGGACTTGCGCAGACCGGAGATGCAGCAGACACTAGTGCTCCGTTCCAAAGCAGCGAAGATATTCCGCGATTACTTGGATGAGAACGGCTTTATTGACGTGGAAACCCCGATCCTGACGAAGAGTACGCCGGAAGGGGCGCGTGATTACTTGGTGCCGAGCCGTGTGCATCCTGGTGAATTCTTCGCGCTGCCGCAATCTCCGCAAATATTCAAGCAGCTGCTGATGGTGAGTGGCATCGAGCGCTACTATCAGATTGCTCGCTGCTTCCGTGACGAGGATTTGCGTGCGGACCGCCAGCCGGAATTCACACAGGTGGACCTTGAGACGTCCTTCGTGTCGCAGGAACAACTGCATGAGATGATGGAGCAACTTATGGTGCGCTTGTTCAAGGAAACGATCGGCGCAGAGCTGACCACACCGTTCCAGAAGCTTACCTACAAGGAAGCGATAGACAAGTACGGCTCGGACAAGCCGGATTTACGATTTGGTCTAGAGCTTGTTGAGCTCTCGGATTTGCTTGCTGATTCAGGTGTCAAAGTATTCGCCAATGTTATTGCTGGCGGCGGTCAAGTGAAGGCGTTGAATGCCAAAGGCTGCGGTACATGGAGCCGCAAGGAGATCGATGATCTGCTGCCGTTCGCCGCGCGTTATGGCGCGAAGGGACTTGCTTGGATTCAAGTGAAGGAAGGCGAGATGCGCGGTCCGATCGTGAAGTTCTTCAGCGAGGAGGAGCTGCAAGCGATGAAGGAGCGAGTCGGCGCAGAAGATGGAGACCTGATTCTGTTCTCCGCTGACAAGCCGAAGGTCGTTGCAGACGTGCTTGGTAACCTGCGTCTGAAGATCGGTCGCGAGCTTGGGCTTATCGATGATTCGGTATACAAGTTCGCTTGGGTGGTAGACTTCCCTCTGCTCGGCTATGATGAGGAAGCGAAGCGCTATGTAGCAGAGCATCACCCGTTCACCCGCCCGCGTGAGGAGGATGTGGCATTGTTCGACAGTGATCCTGGGAAGATTCGCGCACAAGCGTACGATCTAGTCTTGAACGGCTATGAGGTTGGCGGCGGTTCGATGCGAATATACCAGCGTGATATACAGGAGAAGATGTTCAAGGCACTTGGCTTTACGATGGAGGAAGCACACGAGCAGTTCGGCTTCTTATTGGACGCGTTCGAATATGGCACACCGCCGCACGGCGGTATGGCTTTCGGTTTCGACCGGCTCGTCATGCTGTTGACCGGCCGCACGAACCTGCGTGAGACGATAGCGTTCCCTAAGACACAGAGTGCATCCGATCTAATGGTCGATGCCCCGTCGGAAGTGGCGACCAAGCAGCTGCAGGAGCTGTCTGTTCGTGTAGCGTTACAGAAACCGGCAGAAGCGAAGTCCTAATGCGGTATTGCTGCAGTCAGCACAATTCGGCTGCGTAGATCGAGTCGAGCAACAGGAAGGAGGCACAATCCATGCTGCACCAGTATTCAAGAACAGAGCTGGCGATTGGTCCGGAAGGGCTGGAGAAGATGAAGAGCAGCACCGTCGCTGTTCTAGGGATCGGCGGTGTTGGCGGCATAGCGGCAGAAGCGCTCGCACGTACGGGGATCGGACGCATTATTCTGATCGATAAGGATGTCGTTGACATCACGAATGTGAATCGTCAAATTCATGCATTGACGACGACAGTCGGACAACCTAAGGCTGAATTGATGCGCGACAGGATCAAGCTGATTGATCCAGACTGTGACTGCATTGCGTTGAAGATGTTCTACACGGAAGAAACGTATGAAGAAATCTTCGCCTATCCGCTCGATTACGTCGTGGATGCTTCAGACACGATCTCTTACAAGATTCATCTCATCAAGGAATGCTTGAGTCGGAATATCCCGATCATCTCTAGTATGGGAGCGGCGAACAAGATGGACCCGACACGCTTCCAAGTGACGGATATTTCTAAGACTCACACGGACCCAGTTGCGCGGGTCGTGCGGCAGCGGCTGCGCAAGGCGGGCATTCCAAGAGGAGTCAAGGTCGTCTTCTCAGATGAGGAGCCGTTGAAGCCACGAGTTGATGTGACGCAGCGGATCGTTCCGGACAGTGCGCCGGAAATTCGCAAGGCGCAACAGCCGCCGGCGAGCAATTCGTATGTGCCGCCGGTTGCAGGTCTTATTATGGTGAGCGAGGTTGTCAAGGATTTGTTAGCGAACACATAGATGGTATGGCTGCGGCGTCGATGTTTGGCGAAGCAGCCATTTTTGTATGACTGAAATAACAGGAATACATGTGACTAACGTATGTTCGTATAGTATAATGGGAGCTGCAGATTGGATCATAAAGGAGAACTGACTGTGGATTTGTTTTCATACAGCGAAGTCCGTCAGACAGCGCCCAAGCTGCTGGCTGATCGCATGCGACCAGAGCGGATCGAAGAATATATCGGACAAGAACATATCGTTGGCGAAGGGAAGCTGCTGCGCAGAGCGATTGAGGCAGATCAAGTAACTTCCATCTTATTATATGGCCCGCCCGGCTGCGGGAAGACGACGCTTGCGCATATTATTGCGAAGCGAACGAAGGGAGACTTCGTGCGGCTGAATGCAGTGGATGCTTCGGTCAAAGACGTGCGTGAAGTGATTGAGCAAGCGAAGCAGAACCGTTCCTTCTATGACAAGAAGACGATCTTGTTCCTCGACGAGGTGCATCGCTTCAACAGCGCCAGACAAGATGCCTTACTGCCGGCAGTTGAACAAGGGACGATTATATTCATTGGCGCTACTACGGAGAATCCGTTCCATTATGTGAACGGTGCCTTGCTATCGCGATCTACATTGTTTCAACTAGAGCCTCTCGGACACGAGCATGCCTTGGCGGCAATGCAGCGAGCTCTTCAGGACAAGGGACGAGGTTTAGGAGAGCTGCCTATCGAAGTGGAAGATGCGGCGCTGGAGCATCTGGCCAATATGGCTAATGGTGATATACGCAGAGCGCTCAATGCGTTAGAGCTCGCTGTCACGACTACTGCGCCAGCTGAGGACGGCACCATTATTGTCACATTAGCTGTGGCAGAGGAGTCGATTCGCAGACCGACAGTGCGTGCGGATGAATCGACACAGTATGACGTGCTGTCGGCCTTTCACAAGAGTATTCGCGGTTCGAGCGATGCTGCGTTATTTTGGTTTCTGTATGCGGTTGAGAAATTGGGCATGGATCCAAGGGTGTTCATCCGCCGCCTCATTGCTGCTGCGAGTGAGGATATTGGTCTCGCGAATCCCCAAGCGTTAGTACAAGCTGTGACGGCGCTGCATGCTTATGAAGCGCAAGGCTGGCCGGAAGGGCGGTTGAACATTTCCCAGGCAATATTGTTTGCTGTCGAAAGCCCGAAGTCGGATGCTGTCACGAATGCGATAGGTAAAGCGATGGCAGCTATAGAACATGTTCGTTCGGCAGAGGTGCCTCATCATCTGCGGGATACGCATTATAAGGGAGCCGAGAAGCTTGGACATGTCGGCTACAAGTATCCGCATGATTATCCAGGTCATTATGTGGATCAGCAGTACTTGCCAGATGACATTCGAACATGGCAATTCTACGATGCTACCTCACAAGGAACCGAGGAGAAAATCCGACTGAATCAGGAAAAGCGTAGGAATACAAAGTGAGGTCTTGAACTGAGAAGAACAAGTTAAACTATCAGGAATTATAAATTAGGAGCTGCCCCAAGTGTTTTGACTCAGGTGCAGCTCCTTTCGTTGTTCACTGATGAACAGCTGGCTGTTGCTTCCATACTGTCTCAATTGTACCGCCGCCGAGACACTGTTCCCCTTCATAGAACACGACAGCTTGTCCTGGTGTTATGGCTTTCTGCGGATTCGCGAAGGTGACCCGGTATTTCCCGTTGTCTGTCAGCTGTACAGTGACGTCTTGATCTGGCTGACGATACCGGAATTTCGCTGTGCATTGGAAAGGCTCGGCAGGTGCATGACCGCTAATCCAGTTCACACTGTCAGCATCCAGCGCATAGGAGAACATCGCAGGATGATCGTCACCTTGTACGACGATAAGCCGATTATTCGTCAAATCCTTGTCAGCAACGAACCAAGGCTTGCCGTTCCCCGATCCGCCGATCCCAAGTCCTTGCCGCTGTCCTAACGTATAGTACATCAGCCCGTCATGGCGGCCCTTGACCTCTCCTTCTGGCGTGATCATCTCACCTGGTTTGGCAGGCAAGTATTGACTGAGGAATTCCTTGAAGTTGCGTTCCCCGATGAAGCAGACTCCTGTGCTATCCTTCTTGCGGGCAGTCGCTAGGCCAGCCTCCTCGGCGATGCGGCGCACTTCCTGCTTCGGCAAATGTCCGATCGGGAACATCGCCATCGCTAGTTGATCTTGATTCAGGGCGCTTAAGAAGTAAGTCTGGTCTTTGCCAGCGTCTACGCCGCGCAACAGAACTCTTCCTTCATCGCGATCCTCGACTCTGGCGTAGTGACCGGTTGCTAAGTAATCAGCGCCGAGCTCCTTCGCCTTCTTCAAGAAATCACCGAATTTGATTTCGCGGTTGCACATAACGTCCGGATTCGGCGTTCGCCCGCGGCGGTATTCTTCTAGGAAATACTCGAATACTTTGTCGTAGTATTCTTTCTCGAAGTTGACGGTATAGTTGGGAATGCCGATTTGTGCGCATACACGCCGCACATCCTCTGCATCCTCTTCAGCTGTACAGTGTCCGAACTCGTCTGTGTCGTCCCAATTCTTCATGAAGACACCAATCACTTCATAACCCTGCTGCTTAAGCAGTAAGGCTGTAACGGAAGAATCAACACCGCCAGACATACCTACTACTACTCTATGTGAATGGTTTGGGTTGGTTGCTGTCATAAGATCCTCGCTCCTTTTCCCTGCTATTGTAACATACGCACAGATTTTTTTATAAAAAAAAGAGGATTTTTATATCCACACTTCATGGACTGTGTTAACATAGATACGACATGGAGATAATGGAGATTTATGGACATTGTTTTGGATTCACAAAGCTGAACATTCTTAAGCGTAATGAGGTGTAACCTTGAAGATATCAACGAAAGGCCGTTATGGCTTGACGATCATGATGGAATTAGCAGCGAATTTCGGAGAGGGTCCTACCTCCTTGAAGAGCATAGCCGAGAAGCATCAGCTTTCTGAGCATTATCTGGAGCAGCTTGTTGCTCCGTTGCGCAACTCCGGCCTTGTCCGGAGCATCCGCGGGGCATACGGCGGCTATATCTTGTCTAAGGAAGCAGATAAGATTACAGCTGGCGATATTATTCGTGTCTTGGAAGGTCCGATTAGTCCTGTCGATTTCGAGGAAGAGGACGACCCGGCCAAGCGTGATTTGTGGCTGCGCATTCGCAATAGCATCGCCGATGTGCTGGACTCTACGACATTGGCTCATCTGGTGAATTATCAGGATGAGGGGAAATATGAGAATTACATGTTCTATATTTAAGACAGGTGGCTGAAATGAATAGCATATATTTGGATCACGCTGCAACGACGCCTGTTCACCCTGAGGTTGTGGAAGCGATGCTGCCTTATTGGACCGAGCATTACGGGAATGCGTCCAGTCTACACGCTTATGGAAGAATGGCCCGGAATGCAGTCAATGACAGCAGGGATCGGCTGGCTGCGCTTCTGAACTGCCAACCGAACGAGCTTGTCTTCACAGGCAGCGGTACAGAAAGCGACAATATTGCGATATTGGGTGCCGCACGCGCATCGAAGCGAGGGAAGCATGCTGTTACGACTCAAGTGGAGCACAGCGCCGTGCTGGAAGCATTCGCACAATTGGAACGTGAAGGGTTCGAGGTGACTTATGTCCCTGTACAGCCAGACGGCTGTGTCGACGCCGAACAAGTCCTTGCTGCAGTCCGTGAGGATACGGCTCTAGTCAGCGTCATGCTAGGCAACAATGAGACTGGAATGCTGCAGCCCGTTACAGCGATTGGTCATGTGTTGCGCGAACGTGGCGTACCCTTCCATATTGATGCTGTACAAGCTCTTGGCAAGCTGGCAATCGATGTGTCCGCATTGCCTGCAGACTTCGTAACGTTGTCAGCGCATAAGATCAACGGACCGAAGGGTGTGGGTGCATTAGTTGCGAAGCGTACTGCGATGCTCAAACCGCTTGTGTACGGCGGATCGCAAGAGCGCAAGCTGCGGCCGGGTACGGAGAGCGTAGCTGCTATAGTCGGATTTGCCCAAGCGGCACAATTGGCATTGCAGCATATGGAGGACAACATTGCACAGCTTCGCCAGCTGAAGACGACATTCTGGACAAGCTTGCAGGCTTTGATAACAAGCGGCGATTGCCACTTGAACGGCACGCTTGAGGACAGTCTGCCGCATATTGTGAATGTGAGCTTCCCTGGTACTTCGACAGAAAGCTTGCTGATGAACCTTGACTTGGCTGGTATTGCAGCGTCGGGCGGTTCGGCCTGTACAGCAGGTGCAATACGTCCGTCCCATGTCCTGCAGGCTATGCATGTGCCTGAGCGTGTGCTCGTTTCTGCGGTACGATTTAGCTTCGGAACAATGCAACGTTCACAGGATGTTCACAATGCAGCGGAAATTGTTGCAACGTGTGTGAATCGTCTGCGTATGTAAGGGTAGAACAAGAAATTTACCTGGTAACGTTTATTCACGTGCCGGATTGGTTACAAGGATAATATACAATTTTGATGGATAGGGTGATGAGGGTGAGATGTCCGAATTGCAATTCGAAAGACATTGGAAAAATCGGTTCCCACCAGTTTTACTGCTGGGGTTGCTTTATTGAGTTGACTGTGAATGGAGAGAAGATGTCCGTCTATCAAGTAGAGGAAGACGGCACGCTTAGCTCATTGGATGATCTGTTCTTCGAGGATGATATTGCTGGTCAGGAAGTACATGTAACACAGTAGCAAGCTAGAGCTGTTCGCGGTTGCCCATACTGCCGCGTTCGGCTCTTTTATTGTTATGTGCCGCCAGATTAGATCATGATGCGATTTCTCGATTAAATTCCATAGGTTGGACATATACTTGTTAAAGAGCAAGGAGGTCTGTCTTATGGAACGATTCTGGTACAATCGAACATTAAGGTTTATGGCGTATGTGCTGGTCGGATTGGCGATTATATTTATGCTGCAGCAACTGTCTCCGATTTTGAATGGATTTTACGATGTGATCAAAGCCGTTCTTGCGCCTTTCTTGATCGCTATGATTATCTCGTACGTCTTGAATCCGATCGTTAATCTATTGCACAGAAGAAAGGTGCCGAGGACGGTAGCTGTCTTACTGATTTACGCCAGTTTTATCGTATCGTTGACCGTATTATTCATGAACATGATTCCAATGTTTATGGAACAGCTGCGTGAATTGAACCAGCACATGCCAGAGCTGACTATGCGCGCACAGGACTTAGTGAATGGCATTCATGACAGCAAAGCGCTGCCTGACAGCGTTCGTGACGGTATTCAGCAATCGCTGTCAGGGTTGGAACGTGCGATCAGTCATGGAATATCAGGCTTTATTAACCGAATTGGGAGTACGATTAATACGTTGTTCCTCGTATTTATCGTACCGTTCCTTGCTTTTTATATGATGAAGGATTTCCAGCTAATTGAACGCTCTGTGCTGACTTTTGTACCGAAGAGCAAGCGACTGGAAATCATCAAGCTGCTGAAGGACATCGATCATGCGCTTGGCAATTACATAAGGGGACAATTTCTGGTGTGTCTCATTGTGGGGGCGTTGGCCTACGTAGGGTATATGATTATTGACGCGCCATATCCGCTGTTGCTTGCGAGCATCGTAGCCGTATTTAATATTATTCCGTACTTGGGACCGTTCTTCGGAGCAGCGCCAGCGATTGTGATGGCTTCCACAGTGTCGCTCAAGCTTGTGTTGTTAGTCATCGCAGTAAATCTGATCGTCCAAGTGCTGGAAGGCAATGTAATCTCCCCGCAAGTGGTCGGCCGTACGCTACATATGCATCCGTTGCTTATAATCTTTGCCGTGCTGGTGGGCGGTGAGCTGGCAGGTATCCCAGGCTTGATACTAGCTGTGCCATTATTCGCTGTATTCAAGGTCATCATACAGCATGTGAGCAGCTATTATTCGCGGAGTCGACATGCTTGATCTCATTATAATCTGCGAGCGTATACGGTCGAATACGGATAGTCATGTTCGAATCAACTCCTCTGATGTATAGGATCGCAATAGTGCTGCCGTATGCGATTAGCTAGCGATGGCGCTTGTTGACACCTCAGGTAGCCGCAGGTATAATTTTGGCTAGGACTTTTGCCGCTCCATGCACTTAGAATCGTCCCTGCAGACAGGGGCTTTTTTACATTATAGATGATCACATTCACGGTCGCGAAAGTAATAGGAATATGCCTCTCGGAGCATCACCATCACTTTCGTGGGTTTTCTCAATCACCGGACCCGGCGAAAGTAACAGGAATAGGTATCGAAGCATCAACCTCACTTTCGTGGGTTCAATAAAAATTATATCATGCGGAGGCTTGACTATGAAATCCAGTGAGATTCGCCAGAAATGGCTCGATTTTTTTGCAAGTAAAGAGCATAACATTGAACCGAGTGCGTCGCTCGTTCCCCATAACGATCCTTCCCTGCTGTGGATCAACGCCGGAATGGCACCGCTGAAAGCATACTTCGATGGTCGGGTGAAGCCGGACAATCCGCGCATCGCCAATGCACAGAAGTGTATTCGAACGAATGACATTGAGAATGTAGGGAAGACCCGCCGTCACCATACATTCTTCGAAATGCTGGGAAACTTCTCGATCGGCGATTACTTCAAGGAAGAAGCTGTGTTGTGGGCATGGGAGTTTCTTACAGATAAGAAGTGGATTGGCTTCGATCCAGACAAGCTGTCTGTGACGATCCATCCTGAGGACGACGAAGCGTTCCAATTATGGCATGAGAAGATTGGATTACCTGCTGAACGGATATATAAGCTGGAAGAGAATTTCTGGGATATCGGGGAAGGTCCGTGCGGACCTTGTACTGAGATTTTCTATGACCGCGGCGACGCATACGGTGATCTGTCTGATCCGGAATGCTGGCCTGGCGGTGAGAACGAGCGGTTCTTGGAAATTTGGAACCTCGTATTCTCACAATACAATCATAATAAGGACGGCTCCTACACACCGCTGCCGAACAAGAATATCGATACTGGAGCTGGACTGGAGCGATTCACATCGATCTTGCAGGATGCAGCTTCCAACTTCGATACGGATCTATTCCTTCCGATTATGGAGGAGACCGGACGTATTGCAGGTAAGCGCTATGGTCAGAATGAAGAACAAGATGTCGCTTTCAAGGTTATTGCTGATCATATCCGCACCGTTGCCTTCTCTGTAGGTGATGGTGTGCTTCCTTCGAATGAAGGCCGCGGTTATGTCATTCGGAGATTGCTTCGTCGCGCAGTTCGTTACGGTATCGTGTTAGGTATTCAAGAGCCATTTATGTATAAGCTTGTTGCAACGGTAGGCGATATTATGGGCTCTCATTATACAGCGATTACCGAGCAAAGTGCTTTTATCGTCAAGGTCATTCGTACAGAGGAAGAACGCTTTCATGAGACATTGGCAGAAGGATTGGCAATTCTCGGCCAAGTTGTGGACCAAGTGAAGAGCGAAGGCGGAGAACGGATAGATGGAGAAGCTGCCTTCAAGCTATATGATACGTATGGCTTCCCATTGGATCTTACCGAAGACTATGCTGCGGAGCATGGTTTACTCATCGATACTGAAGGCTTCGAGGCTGCGATGAACAGGCAGCGGGAGCGGGCTCGTGCAGCACGCCAGGAATCCGCAAGCATGAACGTGCAAGGCGGCGTGCTAGGGGACTATACGGATAAAAGTGAGTTTGTCGGGTATACTGACTGGGGAATTGAGGCAACCGTGCAGGCAATCATTCAAGACGGCCAGTTTGTGGATCGTGTTGATGAAGGCGCGGCATGCCAGGTGATATTGGATCACACCCCGTTCTATGCAGAGAGCGGCGGACAAGTTAGTGATAAGGGACGTATGACCAATGCGCAGTTGCAGGCAGTTGTAGAAGATGTGGTCAAGGCACCTCACGGTCAGCACGTGCATGCAGTCAAGATTACGACTGGCACGCTGCAGCAGGGCGACCGTATTCAGGCGTTGGTGGATAGATCCATGCGTGAGGATATAGTGAAGAACCATACGGCAACGCATCTTCTCCATAAGGCGTTGAAGGATGTGCTTGGCACGCATGCGAACCAAGCCGGCTCGCTTGTAGCTCCGGAACGTCTTCGGTTTGACTTCTCTCACTTTGGCTCTGTAACGCCTGAGGAACTGGGTCAGATTGAGCGAATGGTGAATGAACAAATTTGGAGCAATCATCCGGTTCAGATTGAGCACAAGTCGATTGATGATGCGAAGGCGATGGGTGCTATGGCATTGTTCGGTGAGAAATATGGCGATATTGTCCGAGTTGTGCAGATTTCGGATTACAGCATCGAATTGTGCGGCGGTTGTCACGTTAACGCTACTTCACAGATTGGCTTGTTCAAGATTGTTAGCGAGTCCGGAATCGGTTCGGGCGTGCGACGGATCGAGGCAGTAACCGGTCGCCATGCATTCCGTTATATGGAGGAGCAATTGGAAGTGCTAGACGAAGCAGCAGGATTGCTCAAGGCGAAGCGGGCGGATGTGCCGAAGCGAGTAGACGGATTGCAACAGCAAATTCGTGAGATACAGCGAGAGAATGAATCACTTCGTGCGAAGCTGAGCCAATCGGAGGCCGGTTCGCTCACTGAGCAGGTTAGTGAAGTTGCAGGCGTTAAGCTGCTAGCTGCATCCATTGATGGAGCTGATATGGATGCGTTGCGCAAGCTTGCTGATGACATGAAGCAGAAGCTCGGCTCTGGGATTATCGTATTAGGTGCGAATGCAGATGGCAAGGTAAGTCTGGTAGCAGCTGTGACAGAGGACTTGACGAAGCAAGGATTCCATGCCGGCAAGCTGGTTAAGGAAGTCGCTTCTGTATGCGGAGGCGGAGGTGGAGGCCGGCCGGATATGGCGCAAGCCGGAGGCAAGGAACCTTCCCGTCTGGCAGATGCGCTGAAGCGAGCAGAAGCCGTTGTGCAGGAGCAAGCCTCAGCAGCAAAGCAATAGAAATCTCTTCGCGTTCATGCTATACTGATGGAAAGATAATGAAGGTGTGAGTTGCATCGAAGCGCCTAATCGGAATGTGGACGGGAGGTACTGGCTATGAGTTCCATGGACAAGACTATGAAGTACAGCGGTAGAGCGGATGATGTGACGACTTCGCCTAATGAGGTGCTCTTGGCAGTGTACGATGCTTTGCAAGAGAAGGGTTATAATCCGATCAATCAGATTGTCGGTTATTTGCTGTCTGGCGACCCCGCTTACATTCCTCGGCACAACAATGCCCGAAGCCTGATTGGTAAGCATGAACGCGATGAATTTATTGAAGAATTGGTGCGATCCTATTTAAGTCAAAAAAGGTAAGGCCGAATACAGGCCGGTGGGCTTGCCCATCGGCTTTTTGACGGAACGGAGCATGGGATGAGAGTATTAGGTCTCGATTATGGTGATCGTAACATAGGTGTGGCTGTCAGCGATGCATTCGGTTGGACTGCGCAAGGGGTGGAAGTGCTAAGGCGTACATCTCCCGAGCGCGATATGCAGCGCATGCAGGAGCTTGTGTCGGAATATGATGTGACTGAAATTGTACTTGGCTTGCCCAAGAATATGAACGGTTCCATCGGTCCGAGAGCGGAAATGTGCATGGCGTTTGCGGAAGTGCTTAAGCAGGAGCTGAACCTGCCCGTCCAGCTGTGGGACGAAAGACTATCGACTGCGATGGTTGAACGCACGCTCATTGCAGCTGATGTCAGTCGCAAGAAACGAAAGCAAGTCGTAGATAAGATGGCTGCATCGGTTATTTTGCAAAGCTATCTAGATACCAAACCGAAATGAGGTGTTCATGTGAACGGGAAGCATAAGCCCGAAGAGAGTCCGGAGTTGATCTATATTCCAGATGAACAGGGCAATGAAGAGGAATTCGAAATCATCATGACCTTTGAGGTGGATGATTCAGACGCGAAGTATATGATGGTTGTGCCGACGGACGAGAACAATGAAGAAGAAGACGATGTTTACGCCTTCCGCTATGAAGAGGATGGCGACGATCTGAAGCTGTATACGATCGAAGATGAAGAAGAATGGAAGATCGTTGAGGAAACGTTCAATACTTTGCTCGAGGAAGAGCTATAGAGCGGCGTGCCGCTCTTTTTTCTTGACTTACGTCACTTTCGCAGGTGTTTTGTATGGGCCCCGCGAAAGTAATCGGAATTAGCTTCGGAGGATAGACGTCACTTTCGTGGGTATCTAGGAGGGGATTTGTATTGAAGGGGAAAGAGGACAGGGAGCAGCATGATGAAGCTGTAGTTCGCCGTAAGCCATGGAAGGCTATGCTGACGGTGCTGTTAGTATTGTTCTGCTTAGTAGCTGGAACCATAACTGGGCTTGGCATGTTTGTAGCGAATGCCTTAAAGCCTGTTGATATTGGGGAAAGTGTAACATTCGAGATCGAGCCTGGCATGCATTCAACGGCTGTGACCAAGAAGCTTGAGCAATCTGGACTTATTCGCAGCTCACTTATATTTAGTTATTATTTGCGTTATAAGGATGAAGGAAGCCGCTTTCAAGCCGGGGAGTATGAACTGACACCTGGCATGACATTGGATGATATGATTGAGAAGTTCAATACAGGCGATACGATTCCAATAGAGATGGTGAGATTTACTGTCCCTGAAGGCATGACTGTCGCACAGATGGCTGAGGAATTCAGCAGTCAGGGTCTTATTCAGCAAGAGGAATTTCTCCGGCTTGTCAGCGAACCGCAAAATTTCATGGCTACATCCATTCAAGATATTCCGGCTGACGGAGATTATATGCACTGGCTGGAAGGCTATCTGTTCCCGGAGACGTATGAGATTGTGAAAGAGGGATTCTCTGAACAAGTCATGGTGCAGCGCATGCTGGAGGAGCTGGATCACAAGCTGGAGGAACTGCCGGAAGATTGGCCGCAGCAGCTGGAGAAGCTTGGGTTGACCTTTCATGAAGTAATGACAGTTGCTTCCTTGATAGAACGGGAGGTCATTCTCGATGAAGAGCGACCGATTGTAGCCGGTGTTATCTATAATCGACTCGAGATTGGACAGAAGCTGCAAATTGATGCAACCGTTCAATATGCATTAGGCGAGCACAAGGATCGGGTAATCTATGAGGATTTGGAGATCGATCATCCGTATAACACATATCTGTATGCCGGTCTGCCTCCTGGACCGATTGCAGCGCCTGGCTTGGCATCGATTCAAGCAGCGTTGTATCCAGAGGAGTCGCCGTACTTTTATTATGTGACGAAGAAAGACGGCAGCCAGGAGCATCTATTCGCAGAAACTTATGCACAGCATTTGGCCAACATCGAACAAAGCAAGCAGATGGAAGCGAATGCTCAATAATGATTGAAGCGAGCAGCCGAGCAGGAGGGGACCGATGGAGATTGTTCACGAACAGATTAATCGTTATGTAGAACAATTGCTAGACAATCAGGAAATGTGGGATCGCAGTACAACATTGCTTCGATTGGAGCAAGAGGGACGTGCCGAAGGAATTCCGAATATCCAGCGCAGTGGTATTGCACTTATTCGCATGCTGCTTCAGCTCACGTCGCCCAGACGTATCTTGGAAATCGGAACAGCGATCGGCTACTCTTCGATTCACATGGCATTGGCAGTGCCTGATGCTGAAATCATAACACTGGAACTGGATGCGGAGCGGGCTGAGCGGGCTTCAAGGAATTTCGCTGAGGCAGGTGTGAATGAACGTGTGCGCTGCATACATGGCGACGCATTGCATACGATAGGGGAAGTTGCAGGCCCGTTCGATGTGCTGTTCATTGATGCAGCCAAAGGCAAGTATAAGGAATTTATGCAACTTGCTCTGCCGAAGCTGAGAAGCGGCGGGTGGATGGCATCAGACAATGTGTTGTTTCAAGGACTGGTGACAATGCCAGTGGAAGAACTTCCAGCGAATAAGCGTTCCATGATCCGCAAGCTGCAGAGTTATAATGACATGCTATCGACGCATCCTGAACTGGAAACGTTGATCATACCGACAGGAGACGGTGTTGCAATTAGTCGAAAACGTTAAAAAGGAAGTGAGTGGCATTGAGAACGTCACCGGAATTACTGGCCACAGCTCGTTCAATAGAAGAGATCAAGCAGGTAGCACAAGCAGGGGCTGATGCGGTCATTGTTGGAGAAAGCCGCTTCGGCGTTCGTCTGTCAGGAGAGATCACAGCAGATGAGCTTGGCGATGCGATTGCTGCTGCTAGAGAGCATGGGATTCGCATTTATGTGGCGGTCAATCATGTATTCGCCAATGATCAGCTGCCTGAGCTGAAGGAATATATTCAATTGTTGAAGCAGCTGCGGCCGGATGCGTTAGTGTTCGGTGATCCAGCTGTCTTGATGATTTGCCGTGATCTGGGCTATGAACCGGTGTTTCATTGGAATCCAGAGATGACTTCGACGAATTATGCAACGGCCCAATATTGGGGGGCAAGAGGAGCGAAGCGCGTCGTACTGGCCAGAGAGTTGAACTTGGAGGAAATCACGGAAGTTACCGAGCATGCAGGGATGGAAGTGCAAGTTCAGGTGCACGGGATGACGACACTGTATCATTCCGGCCGCAACCTGATACAGAGCTATATGCACTATCAAGGAACCGAGGCCTCGGATGAGATTCAAGGCAAGGAACACGGATTCTACTTGGTCGAACAAGAGAGGAAGGATTTGCGCTTTCCGATCTATGAAGACCGAGACGGCACGCACATTATGAGCGCTGAAGACATCTGTCTGTTGGAGGTTCTGGACGAACTGCTGACCGCTCCCATTCACAGCTTGAAGATGGAAGGGCTGCTTATGTCAACGGAAGCACACGCAGCTGCAGTTCGTTCTTACAGGGAAGCACTGGATGCCTGGACTAGCGACCCGGATAACTACGAACCAAACCCTGTTTGGCTGGAACGTATCCAGCACTATCAAGATCCGCATCGTGAATTGACTTATGGCTTTCTGTTCAAGGAGCAGGTTTACTAAATCATCTAGAGGGAGGTGCATCCGATGTCTATTCGGTTGGAAGAAGCGCCGGCAGCAGTCGCGAATCGACGCAAGCTGGCACGGCCGGAGTTGCTAGCACCCGGCGGTAATTTGGAGAAGCTGAAGATGGCTGTTCATTATGGAGCGGATGCTGTATACATTGGCGGTCCGCAATACTCCTTGCGATCCAATGCAGACAACTTCACGTTGGATGAGATGCGGGAGGCTGTGCAATTTGCCGAAGGATACGGAGCCAAGGTGTTCGTAGCAGCCAACATCTATGCGCATAACGAAGATTTGGCCGGTATCGCTGATTATATGCGCGAGCTGGAGGCTGTCGGCATCGCGGCGATCATCGCGGCAGATCCAATTATTATCGATACTGCGATGAAGGTGGCCCCGAAGCTGGAGGTTCACTTGTCAACCCAGCAATCCACGTTGAACTGGGAAGCTGTTCGCTATTGGAAGGAAGAAGGGCTTCCGCGTGTCGTCCTCGCTCGCGAAGCATCCATGAAGGATATTATGGAAATCAAGCAGAAGGTCGATGTCGAGATCGAAGCGTTCGTCCACGGGGCTATGTGTTCCTCCTTCTCTGGCAGGTGTGTCTTGTCCAATCATCTGACCGATCGTGACTCCAATCGTGGCGGCTGCTCACAGTCTTGCAGGTGGAAGTATGACCTGTATCAGTCTGCAAGTGATGAATCTGGTCAGCTTCTAGCAGAAGGCGTTCCGCTGTTCGCAGATGAGGAAGAAAGCTTCACGATGGGGTCTAAGGACTTGTGCATGATCGAGCATATTCCACAAATTATTGATGCGGGCATCGACAGCTTGAAGATCGAGGGACGCATGAAGAGCATGCATTACGCAGCAACGGTAGTGTATGCGTATCGACAGGCGATTGACGCGTATTTGGCCGATCCCGAACAATATGAGCTGAAGCCGGAATGGCTGGAAGAGATCCATAAAGCAGCGAATCGACCGTTGAATGAAGGCTTCTTCTTTCAAGTTCCAGGTGCCAAGGAGCATATTTATGAAGAAGAGGACAAGCAGGCGCCGTTCGATTTTGCCGGGATTGTACTCGAATATGATGCAGCTACGGGAATGGCGGTCATTGAGCAACGCAATTATTTCAAGCCCGGCACAGAGCTTGAAGTATTCAGTCCCGATGGCGTTCGCTTCCGGCAAACAGTGGAAGAAATATGCGACGAGGAAGGAAATCCATTGGATGCGGCCCGTCATCCGCTCCAGAAGCTTCGCTTGAAGATGGAAGGCCCAGTGAAGCCGATGGACATGCTGCGTAAGAAATTCATGTTGAAAAAATCGAGAAAATAATCATGGAGGAATCATGTCGCTTTTGTCGAATATTGACTAGTAACACAATTGACATGATTCCTTGTATTATTTAAGTGAAGGGGTGCAGAACATGAAGCTATGGAAACAGCTGACGCAGCGTATTCAATCTGTTTCGAGGACTTCCAAGAAAGCGTTACCATCAGAAGACAACTCGCATCAACCGGATAATGAACAAAGGAACAGGCCGATACATAATGCGCCATCAGGCAAACGCACCTTTTCTTTGAATCCATCTCGCTCAGTAGGTGCCAAGCTGTTTATCTTATTTTTCGTAAGTGTCATTATTTTAGTCTCCATTTCAGGATTCACCTCCTACCTGACTTCCAAGAGCACCATTACCGATCAGGTGTCTGAATTTTCTCAGCAGGCGATCGTTCAGGCTAAGGAAAAAATGGATTTGGTACTGAACAAGTATACAGAGCTTTCCCTGCAATTTCTGACAGATGCTGAAATCCAAGAGACGATTGGTACTATTGACAGAGGAACGGAAGACAATTTCGCGTTATATGAGATGAAGGCATCATTGGATAATAAGCTGAACGGCATTACAATGGCCAATAACGAGCTTCACTCGATTTTCTATTTTGATTTGGAAGGTAATCTCGTTTCATCCGGCGGCAGCGTAACTTCGGCGACCAAAACCGGGATTGCGGAACAGGCATGGTTTCAGCAAGCGCTGGAAACCGGGAACATTGTCTGGTTAAACACGATACCTGGCGGTGTCATGGGCAATAGTCAGGAATCCACGTTCGGTCTTGCGCGCTTAATTCGTACAACCTCAACGAACTCGGATACAGGTGTGTTGCTCATAGAGATCAAGGCGTCTGCATTCCAACAGCATCTCGCCAACCTAGAGCTTGGTGAAAGCGGTGTGAAGTATATTGTGAATGCGAACAATGAGCTGATCTACAGTGAGAATCAAGACGACATTGGCACCGTTCTAGAAGAGATTGCGTTGGCTAAAGAAGATGGACAGGTCATTACTGAGGCTCATTATTACGAGAACGATGGCAATTTGATTATTCATGATAAATTCCATGCAGACAATAATGATTGGTTCCTGATAGGGTCTGTTGAAGTTGATGAATTAACGGAGGAAGCTACAGGCCAGATCATGACGATGACGTCGCTCATTATCGGACTTGCAGTTCTGGTCGCTATAGGGGTCGGCTATGTGATGGTTCATATGATTGCTCGACCACTTATCGGCTTGCGAAACTTGATGAATGAGGGCGAGCAGGGCAACCTGTCTGTTCGCACTTCGATCCGAAGCAAGGATGAGATTGGACAATTGGGCGAAAGCTTCAACCGTATGATGGAGCAAATCTCCCTGTTGGTCAAGCAGACGAACCAATCCGCTCTGGATGTGCTGGCGACTGCAACAGAGCTCTCGAACGTATCGAAGCAAACAGCGCTTTCATCCAAAGAAATTTCGATGGCGACTGAGCAAATCGCCTCAGGCGCTTCTACGCTGGCGTCGGAAGCGGAGAAGGGCAACGGCATTACGATTGAGCTTGGGGAGCAGATGCGCATCGTAGTGGATGCCAATATGGATATGGGCAAAGCAGCCCACAACGTTCGGGGAGTCAGTGAACAAGGCACAGGTACAATGAGTGAGCTTATCGGCAAGACAGAGCAAACGGAGAAGATGACCCGCTCAATGGTGGAGAAGGTTGACAAGCTGAAGGAAAGCACCGACTCCATTCGGAAAATTCTCGATATGCTCAACGCAATCGCCAAGCAGACGAATATATTGTCACTGAATGCCACGATTGAGGCAGCGCGGGCAGGCGCGGCGGGCAAAGGCTTCATGGTTGTCGCTGATGAAATCCGCAAGCTTGCGGACCAATCGAGACAGTCTATCGATGTAGTAGGCCAGATTACAGATACGATTCAAACCGAGATCGCGGAGACAGTCGATGTGCTGTCAGATGCATACCCAATCTTCCAAGAGCAGATTTCCTCTGTTAAGGATACAGACAAGCTGTTCAGTACGGTAAGAGGCGAGATGGAATCGTTCATTACGAAGCTGGATGATGTCACGCAGTCGCTGCAGACACTTGAGTCCTCACAGATGACTTTATCAGAGGCAATGTCTAGTGTCAGTGCCGTGTCGCAGGAATCTTCGGCGACGTCGGAGCAGGTAGCATCGCTATCCAATCAACAGCTTAGCTCTAGCGATGGCCTTGTACAGATGGCTGAGAAGCTGGAAGCATTGTCGAAGTCATTACAGGAAATCTTGCAGCGGTTTAAGGTGGAAGAAGAGAATGGATCGAAATAAACGAGTGGATAACCTGTGACCACATAGCACGGCGATATATAAGCTGCCCCATCCTATGGATGGAGGCAGTTTTTTGTCGTCAGCGCACAAGTGTGAACGTTATGTATGGAGTTGAAAGTGGCAATGCTGGGGATAGATGATCCGGGAAGGGAGGTCCTCGTATTGCAGCCAAGGCGAATATTCTGGACGCTATTGATCTTTACCATGGTCATGTTCGTATGGCTAGGAAGACTGGGCTGGATTCAACTAGCGGCTCCGGTTGATTGGACGAGTGCTGCTGTGCGCCAGCGTGAGCAGGCTTTGGTGCTGCATGATGGTCGGGCAGATTTCGTAGATCGTCATGGTGTGCCGCTGACGGGTCGGAATGTAGCTGCGGCAGCGGTATTCCCGCTTCAGAGTGCTATCGGTGCAGGGAATGACATTCGTTACGACACGATCTCAGCAATTCTAGGAGATCCTGCGTATGTGAACAAGGAGGAGCCGTTTCTGTGGCAATTGTATGGGCAATTGGCGCCGCAGGCCTTATCTGTACAGCAGCGTGAGCAGTTGGTGCAGGCTGGATTGGACGGTGTGGAAATTGTCCCCTATTCATTGCGATATGCGGAACCTTATCTGGCAAGCCATGTAATTGGATTTGTTGGACAGCATCCGCAAGCGTTGCAAGCCCTATATGCGGATCAACTGCGAACGGGAAGGATACGGTCCGATCAACGAATCGGAGTAGCTGGTCTGGAGCGTACACTTGAGCCAGTTATACGCGGACGCACTTCTGAATCTATCTCGGTGCATGTGAGTGGCGACGGTAGGTTGTTGAAGGGATTAGGTTTGCGAACACAAGTCAATGACAACCCTTATTATCCGCTGCAAGTAAGCACGACGTTGGATCGCCGCCAACAGCAGCTTGTAGAGCAATTGATGGATGAGCATGGTCGTTCACATGGCAGTGCAGTTGTGGTGCTGGATGCGCAGAACAGTGACATTCGGGTCATGGCCAGCAGACCGAATTTCAACCCGTTGCAGATCAATCTCGCTAACGAGAATTGGCAGAATCGAGCTATAACGGCATATACACCGGGCTCGATCATGAAGCTAGCGGTAGCTGCGGCCGTATGGGAGCATCATACGCTTCCCGATGACCACAAGTTCGAGTGCAATGGGCATTATGGCGATTATGGTCTGTCCTGCTGGAAGGCAGGGGGACACGGGAAGCTTACGCTTATGGAAGCATTAGCACACTCTTGCAATGTGGCGATTGCGCAAGCGATGCTCTCTTTGACACCGCAGCAATTTGAGGACACAGCGGTTAAGCTTGGTCTGAACCAGCAAGTAGGACCTGTGTTGGAGTTAGATGAAGGTAAGGTTATTCGATTATTGGACCAAGAGGAGTCCGGTTCGTTATTCACGGCGGCCCGTCTGGCAGGGGATGAAGGAGCGCGTGTGCAGACCGCGATCGGACAGCGTGATGCGCGCATGTCACCGCTCCAGTCTGCTGTCATGATGCAGACAATTCTCCACGACGGGAAGCGAATCACGCCGCAGATCGTGAAGGAAATCCGATATGCGAACGGTTCGACCGCCTACGACATGGAGGAGAGACATGTAACAGATATGGTTTTGAGCCGACGAACGGCAAGGCGCTTGAAGCAAGCGATGGAGAAGGTGGTGGAGGAAGGAACCGGACGAGCGTTAGCAGATATGCCCTGGTCAGTTGCAGGCAAGAGCGGTACGGCTCAGGTTGGGTTGCATAAGGAGCGGGTGCATCATTGGTTTACGGGTTATGTACCTGCTGCTCGACCGCGTTATATTATCACTGCAGCCGTGTATGATCAGCAGCCGAACACGGTCCATCAAGGAGTGAGGCTGTTTCGAGAGGTAGCTGAGGCGCTGATGACCGCAGATGAGCAGATAGTTACTCCTGCCCCCGATGCTGAATAAGGCGCTCTGTGCCTTGCAGTTCTTGGATGCTGGAAGCGCCGATTCCGAACATCGCTGCTTTCAGCTCGAAGGTGAAGCGCGCCATTGTCTCATCTAGCTCGCGCTCTGATATAGACGCAGCTTGGAGTAAGGTGCGCCCAGTGCCTGCTACATGAGCGCCCAATGCTATGGCCTTCGCTGCCTCAACGCCATTATGAATGCCACCGCTAGCAATGAGCGGTATGTCTGGAAGGGTGCGGCGAATTTGCTGAACGCTCGCAGCAGTCGGAATGCCCCAGTCCGCGAATGCATGGGCTGCCTGCTGCTTGACTGGATCGGGAGAACGATGCCCTTCCACAAGAATCCATGATGTCCCGCCTGCTCCAGCTGCATCGATGAAGGCTACGCCCGCTGCTGCTAGATGACGGGCCGTCTCGTCGTCGATACCCATCCCGACTTCCTTCACGCCAACGGGTACTTCGAGCTTGCTGCACAATTGTTCAATCTTAGCGAGCAGACCGGTGAAGTTGGTGTCACCATCGGGTTGGAAAATCTCTTGCATCGGATTCAGATGCAGGATAAGACCGTCCGCCTCCGCCATGTGGACCAGCGTCCGACAATCATCGACCGTAACGCCTTCATTCAATTGAACTGCGCCTACATTCGCGAGTATAGGAATCGACGGCGCCCATTGCCGCACGCGGAAGGTTCGTGCAGTCTCTGGCTGCTCCAGCGCAGCGCGCATCGAACCAAGCCCTAGCGCCCAGCCGTGGGCTTCGGCTGCAACAGCCAGCAGCCGGTTCAGCTGCCATGCTTCCTCTGTGCCGCCAGTCATGGAGCTGACGAGCAGCGGCGTCTTCAGCGGCTTGTCCAGAAAGTGTGCGTGCGTCGATACATCAGCGAAGCGGATTTCCGGCAGTGCATTGTGCACGAAGCGGTAATCGTTCCAGCCGCTGTCTATACCGCATCCTGCCACATCCTGATGCAAGCATATATCGATATGCTCCGCCTTGCGCTGTGTGATCCGTGACGGAGAATGTTGGGATTCTTCCATGGGGGAGCTCCTTCCTGTTGTCCGTTGACCTAGTGGGACTCGATTCATTCTCGCTTATTCCCACCAGCGTTGTCAAATTTCTCACTAGTCAATGAATCTTCTTATGAACTACACACCAAAGATGGCCGAGTTACACCGCTCTTGTACGCGACTACATGCATTTTGTACATTTATTTTCGGACATTTGGCACGATTAGAGTAGACTAACTGCATTATGTACATTTACATTGGCGCGATTCAGTGGAATGTGGTGATGATGATGAATCTAGCTGCACTTTTTGCATGTAATCCGTCCATTTGCGAGGTTATTGCTAAAACTAACTGCACAAAATACAGTTGCTTATCAAAGATCGGCGTCGGGCATATACCTTGCAGCAATCTTTCGATAAGTAGTGGGAATACTCGGCATTAAGTAACTGAGAACAACCCAAAGGACTCCGAAGAATCCCTTGGTTTTGATATGACTATTACTTGATCTTATTCACGATACTCGCGACATCCTCTTTCAGAATATCCAGAGAAATTTCGTCGTACTTGGCAGCAAATTTGTATGGAGATTGGGATAGCAACTTGTTCTCTGGAAGGATGGTGAAGACGCCTTCTTCAAAGGCAATAGATGTGTATCTCCCGTCCTCTTGTGACTTCTTTAGAAATAATACGACTTGGTCTCTTTTTTTCACTTTGGTTTGCTTACTGTGACTTTTGGCATTGCCTAATTGACTATACGTGATCTCTTGTTGGTCGATTTCACCATACAGCACTTCTTCCACTTGAACTTGAACAGCTGCAGTTGTATAGGTTGGTGTTTTATTAAACTTGTCCTCGAATTTCTGATCCAAAGGGGTACCACTTCGAATAGGTCGCTTTATATTGATAGCATCTGTGGTAACAGTCCCAATGACGATAAATTCGGAACGATCAATCAACTCTTCCATGGATTTTGGAGGGAATCGGGTACCGGAAGAATCGAGTGAACCTATAATCTTGCTAGATACGTCGGGATTTTCATTGTATCTGCTAGTAGTCTGTCCGCTAATGACGTGCCAGGCAAACAGCAATGCTGCCAATATTAGAATGGACATAACAGACCACTGTGCTTTTTTGGTTATGGTCATCAGTCATCACTCCTTTAGTTTAATAGTAGTTTGCTAGGTCGCTTCGGTCGTGATTTTGAGGGGTATCATAAAAATCAACTGATATTCGTATCACTGTAGCAATTCAAACCAACTATCCCGCATCAGACGAATCAACCGGATACATGCGATACAGCTTGCTTGTGGAGATGACGATGATCTTCGGCTTCCATCGTTCGTCAGCACGGCGGTCCTGCGGAGAACTGGCAGGCTTCCGGCTGTTCCTTGCTCCGTTCTCCCGCCGAAGACGATTGGGTTCCGACCTGCGGTCTGGCTGATGCCGCTGTTGCACTGCGCCGGGCCGTAGCAGCCGGAGCACGAAACGCAAGTACCAGCTGCTTATCCGCGAGAATAGTAGGTTGTGCACGTCCAGCACGGTAAAGCCGAAGCGCTCGGCCGGTTGATGGAGCAGGCTGATGCCGTATACAGCCTTCACCTGTGCGCCCATCGGATGGCGGCGCAAGTAGGCGGCCAATTGCGACAGAGCAGGCTGGAATAGGCGCAACAGCGTTACCATCATCTGCATGATCGAAGGAGACGACTGCCCGATCGTATAGATCATACGGTTGTTCAAGTGGATCTCTGCAATGTGATCACCTTGTTGAACGACGGTGCCGTCGTTCAAGTGCAGCGTATGCTTGCCGGTGTATGCTCTTATACGCACTTGGAGGAAAGGATGCTGTGGGTGTACGGGTTGAATGCGCAGCAGGCGGAGTACTGCACGGTCCCAAGCGAGCCATAAGGATGCAAGCAACGTATGAATGCGGTGTTGCAAGGAAGCGGCATTGTTAGATGGAGTTGCTCGTGTATGGGTAGCGTGCGTATATACAACTCTCTTGCTGTCTTCTAATTCATCTGCCGCAGCAAGTCCTTCTTGGACTGTGACGAAGCTCCACTTGTCCTTACTGTTCTTCAGCCATTCGGACAATGCTTGCAGCATGAACATCGGAGCGTTGCGTCGTGCTCCGATTGTACGCCCGCAATCGTGAAGCAGGACGATGGCGCCGTCGACCACTTGTTGCGACAACCTGCGCTGTATGGTGTCTACGGTACTGGCTCTCGCTCGCCAGTCGTTAACCATGACAGACCATAGCACATACTGGACATGTGAACGAAATATATCGAAGATATTGAGCAATCCCCAAGGGGGTCTATAATGGATCGGCCACTTGCCTGTCCGTTCATGTATAATGGTAGCTGTGTGAGCAATTTGTCTGCTAGTTGACCAAGGCGGAAGCAGCCAATTCGACCAATGCTGATAATTATGAACGCCTATCTCATGCCCTTCTTCCGCCATTCTCTGGATCAATTCAGGTTGCTTCAACGCCCGTTCCCCCACTACGAAGAAGGTGGCGCGAATATGATAGACTGCAAGCAGATCAAGCAACATAGGGGTATAGATAGGATCTGGACCGTCATCGAAGGTCAATGCAACGTTGTCGCGACCGCGAGGCAGACTTCGCACAATTCGCGGAGAATGCATGGGGGAGTGGTTCATATTGGCATTGCGCTTGTTTCTTCTGAACTTGCTGCTCAACCAAGGAACGACTCGGCTATATAGGTACGGTAGAAGTATGTATATACCCCAGACAGTGAACAAAATCAGCATGAAGACTCTCACACGGACATCCTCCCTTTATGTGCTAACTGTGATTCCATCATAGCCTACTGAACCATATGCTTGCTAGTGGATGTATATATTTCATGAAACATATATAGCTGGGTTTCGTATGAAAAGTAAATGTTTTTTGACGAAAGGGGTTTCCGATGAGCGTGAAAATTGCTATTGTGGAAAAGAAACTGTCCGGTGAAATGACCATCATTCATCAAGCGACGTGGAGTGAATCGCAGCTGTCTGCGTTGCATCATGCCAATTACTTGCTAGTGGACGGTCAAGAATTCGAGATGCTGGAAGGGCGGATGAATGTGAATGCCGGACTTCTGGAAATATTGGTTGCGGTAGTTGCAGATGAGAAAGACAAGAATAAGGACGCGACGGAGTGAAAGGGAAAGGAGAGCGGATTATGAAAGAGCGCAAATCACGGCTCGAAACATGGACGTATCAAGGCAAGCCGCTGCGGGTGCTGTCTACTTCAATAGGCGTAGCCTTAGCGGCTAACCTGCTGCTAATGCCACCGGCACGCGCGGAGACGACGGATGCGAATGCCGCCGGTCCTGTATTGGTTGAATGGTCTACAGAAGCGGTGAAGGAATATTACGATGCTGAGATAGATTGGAACTTGCCGATTTCGCTGAGAGAAGCGGATGAAGAACAAGCAGGTGATTCAACGGGAGACTCGGAATTAGATGCCGGGACTGGCGGTACTTCGCCAGTAATTGTGCACAACGGTTTTGGCTGGGATGATTTATTGCTGTATCACTTGATCTTCAATAGCGGCAGATCCTACTCTAGCCGGAACTGGTCGGATTCTCGACCCGTGTACAATTCTCGTACGAATGAGCGTTACAGACCGAAGTCATTCGATAGCGGATCCTTCCAGAGCAAGCCAACTGCAGGTTCAACCGTTCGACCGAAGACAACGAACTCTTCTGGTTCTATTACGAGAAGAGGAACAAGCTCGAGCAAGTCGACTTCCTCTTCACCAGGCGGGATAGGCGGCAAGTCAAGCAGCTTTAGTTCGAGCGGCAGCAAGAGCTCCTTCGGAGGGTAGCCGGTATGATTGAGATTGTCGGCTTGCCGCAGCCGAATCGGAAGGAGCGCGTGGCGGAGCTGGCAAGACTGGGCTTCACTTGGGCGGATATGGACGACGAAGCATATTGGGTCGATCAGCTTGCTGTGATGCCTGAGACGATGTATGAGGATCTCAAGCGGGCAGCAACTGAACTATGGACGATATTCGACAAGGCCGCACGATTTGTCCTCGGGCGCAGAGATTTGTATGAGCTGCTAGCCATTCCGGAGGTGCTCTGGGATTCCCTTGACATGATCGAACCCGGGCCAGTGGGACGGATCAGCCGATATGCGCGCTTTGATTTCGCTATTGCGGAAGACGGGAACATACGTCTGCTTGAATTGAATGCAGATACGCCGACCGGCTATGTAGAGGCGAGTGTCGCCACACCTTGGATGTGTCGTCAGCATGGGGTGCGCAGTGTCAATGACGGCATGAAGCGCAAGCTTGCTGAAGCATGGCTGGCAGAACAGCCGGAAGTTGTTGCATGCATCGCTTATGGCGAGCATGAGGAAGATTCGGGCACTATTCGCATGCTGGCACAACACAGCGGTCTGCCCGTACGTTGCCTGGATTGTCTGGAACTGTGGGTGGATGAAGGCCAGCTAAGGGATAAGGAAAGCAAGCCTGTGGACCGACTGTTCGCTCTGTATCCGAAGGAATGGATGGCGGTCGATGAAGGCGGCGAAGCGCTTGCTTATGCACTGGAAAGCGGGAAATTACAGCTGTTCAATCCGATCCATGCCATTCTCTTGCAATCGAAGGGACTGCAAGCGCTCATCTGGGGGCTGCATGAATTGAACAGCGGGTTATTCTCGGAAGAGGAGCATACGGTCATTGACCGCTATATGCTGCCAACCTATGATCAACCTGTGCTGAAGCATACGTATGTGAGCAAGTCGATGTTCGGTCGTGAGGGCGGCTCAGTCAAGCTGTATGATGAGAAGGGAGACATTGAGGTTGAAGACAAGGACGGATATGATACGAGTGTTTGGTTCCCGCCCATTTATCAGCAGCGAGCTGACATGCATCCGGTGAAGCTTTATGACGGCGATTATCATTTGCTCGTAGGCATGTTTATGCTGAATGGACAGTCGTCCGGACTGTTAGGCAGAGCGGGTGGACTGATTACGGGGAACACCAGCCATTTTATAGCGATTGGGGTGAAGGAGACATGATGAAAGGTAAGTTTTTGCAGCTTGTTGTAGTAGCAGGTGTCATCTTGGTTGTGTTATATATGATTGGTCAAACGCTTGACAGTACACCCCGCGTCATTCAGACTGCGGGAGAGTCAAGCGGTGCAATTGGAGAGGCCAGTGCTGGCAATGCGAACGTGGTTCCATGGGATTACCGCATTGCGGAGCGTGAAGTCGGCGATCTGATCGGCGGTGATATGGTATTATTGCCGGATAATGAGCTATTGCCGAATGACAACAATTATGCAACCGGTGACGCTATATGGGTGCTGGAGCATATGAACGCAACGATGAGATTAACGGGAGAAGGCCGCAATCAGGTAACATTGTCGGAATGGAAGATGATCAAATCATACAATTCCAAGGAAGCGGCTGAAGAGGATTTGGCGAATTTGAAAGTACTGGTGGATACTGAGGTCGATCTTGTCGGTGTGTACAAGACTGAGAATGCAGGCGAGACAAGACAGTTTGCCGTCGTTACCCTTCCTTCCGGTCATGACATCAAACAGCCGATTGATCCAGAACGCTATGAGAGCTTGAAGTCCCAACAGTCAGTAGAGGTACAATTGGAAGAAGTACATGATTATGAAAATTATGATATGGCGATGGCCAAGTTCAGGGGGTGGGCAGAATGATTGTGCTTGACTTGTTAATTAGTGTGCTGGCTATTGCCGTATTGCAGCTGGCAGGTATGTTCTTATTTGCCTTGATGACACCGTTCAACGACTTGGAAGAACTGCGGAAGGGTAACACGGCAGTTGGTGTAGCGTTGGGAGGCAAATTTCTGGCGACAGCTATTATACTTGGGGTAGCCGCCTATACGAATTCATCCATCCTTCATATGGGATTATGGTTTTTTGTTGGGTATATTTGCTTGATTGCTACTTATTGGGTCTTTGATTGGGCGACGCCGGGTATTAAGCTATCGGAGCATTTGCAGCAAGGGAATGCTGCAGTAGCTGCATTGCTTGCCTTTGTCTACATCGGCATTGCCTTTGCCGTGTCCAGTCTTATCATCTAAGGGAAAGGTGATTATGGATGAGTATATGGGATCGATTGAAGGGTATACTGCGCCGTCCAGAACCGCCAACCAAACCGAAGACCTTGCTGGATTGCGGACCTGGCGATGCCCTTGAGGTATCGCTGGTTATGTACGAAGTAATCGGCAAGATGTCGAGTTCGGTTCGAAGGGAAGCCGTGATTACATTAAAGGACGGAGCAGCCCTCAAATATTTGTACATCGAACAGAGAGAAGCGTCAGATTGTATCCTGTATGAGGAAATCGATGGGCGGTTGGATCAATTTCATGAAGTACCTGCAACGATTGACCTCGATGATGTAACGTATCACTTGGAGGAAGAGTATACCGCTTGGTCGACGATGTCTGGTCGGACTCCCTTTACAGCGGCAGGGGACATGCACGTATGGCGGTTTCAATCTGATGATCGGCGTCTCTTGCGCATTGAATGGATGCAAGGGCGGTTCATGCTATATCAAGGTGAACGATTATTGCGTAGTGATGTTCAATTGTTTGGCGGCAGCTGATGGTCGTGTTGTGACTTGATGCCGTTCAGGCGTTCATCCTTAATGCGATACAACAATATGCAAGATTAGCAGATTAAGCAGCATAGGAGGAAGGAATGTCCATGAAATATCGTACGTTTGGAAGCATTCGTTATAAGGTATCCTCACTTGGGTTCGGAGCGATGAACTTGCCGGGCGTACCGTTCGAGCAGGCGAAGGAAGCGCTGAATTACGCATTGGATCAAGGGATTAACTATATAGATACAGCCTCAGCTTACCGCAATAGTGAGGAAATAATTGGGAATAGCATTTCCCATCGCAGAGATGAGTTCTTCCTAGCAACGAAGACGAACAAGCGGGACTACAAGACGGCGAAGGAAGAAATTGAACGCAGCCTGACCTTGATGAAAACCGATCATGTCGATCTTCTGCAAATTCATTATGTGAACTACCCGCATGAAATCAAACAAATTATGGATGAGGGAGGCGCTTATGAGGCAGCATTGGAGGCGAAACGGGAGGGCAAGGTGCGCCATATCGGCATTACCGGTCATCGTCCGGAGCTGCTTGCCAAATGGGTGTCCGGTGGCAAGTTCGAGCAGGTGCTCTTTCATCTGAATCTCGCTCAACCGTTCGCTCTGGATGAATTAATCCCGATGGCAGATCAGCAGAATATGGGACGGACAGCGATGAAGCCGCTTTCGGGCGGATTCATACAACCTATCGACAAGGCGATTCGTTATCCGTTCAGCCAAAATATCCATACGTTAATCTCAGGTATGACGAGTGTAGAAGAGGTCAAGGAGAATATTGCAGCGATGGATCAGGAAGTGGAAGAGTCTGAGAAAGCGGAGCTAGAGCAGCTCGCGCAGGAGATGGGGGCACACAATTGCCGCCGCTGCAATTATTGCTCCTGTCCAGTGGACATCAAGATTCCGGACGTCATGATTTCGAGTGAAGCGACCCGGGCCTTGGGGCTGTTGCCGAAGGGACAATCGTTCTTCGCGAACCATCTGGAGAAAATGCAGGCTTGTGCGGAATATGAACCGTGTAAGGAGAAGCCGTTGTGCGAGGAGAAGTGTCCGTACCATCTGCCGATGCAATCTGTCATACAGCGCGCGGCATCGGAATACGCGGCCAAATAAGTATAGTCTGTTTCATAGTGCTGCTATAAGCAGATTTCATCACCTGACAAAAATCAATGCCTTGACGCGTGATCAATAATTGGTGATGGAACCGGTAGTAATCTTAATATTGAAATGGGAGTGTGTTTAACTGTATTTTGTGCAGGTAGATTGGCGGATACACAGTGTATTTCGTTTCTACCTGCACAAAGTACACTTAGAATATGGATTTTCGGTGAAACAAGGCTGAATCGGACAAACTAACTGTAGGTTTTACAGTTAGATTGGACATACGGTGCGAATGAACGTAGACTAGCTGTATAAAATGCACTTACAACTATGCCTATGCTTAGTTACAATGGTTCGTGCAGACTGATGTGTGTCACTACGCAGGATGTGGTTACAGGCTTAGGTTACGACCGTGACCTATAAGAACAAGGAGGGATCGTCGTGAGTAAGCAGGAGAAATTGGATGAGACTGCGATTGCGCAAGCATTATCTGAACTAGAAGGCTGGAAGCGTGAGGACGAGAAGTGGATAGTTAGGCAATATCGCTTCCCGTCCTTCCGACATGCGGTGGCGTATGTGAATGAAGTCGCAGAAATTGCCGAGCAGATGAACCACCATCCGATGATCGCCATTGATTTCAGAAGGATCACGCTGCGATTGACTACCTGGCATGCCGGGGGCTTGACTGAGCTCGACCTGGAATCGGCAACCCGCTATGACGCATGCTATCGGAATGGCTATGCGGGAGAACAGGCCGACAATCCGTAATAGTGACTATTCGGTTATTGCGGAGGCAGACAAGGATAGGTCATCAGCAGTGATGTGATAGAGGACATGTCGTCTTAACGGATGTCCGTCTGGCACATTGGGATGATCGAATGTGTGCGATAATCTCATGCCGATTTTGTTCATAACCCGTTGCGATGGTTGATTGATCTCCGCCGTAAAGCTGAAAATCTCCGACAGCTTGCATGCATTAAATCCATAATTCAAGCACGCAGCTGCTCCTTCTGTAGCATATCCCTTGCCCCATGCTTCCTTCTTCAGCCGCCAACCGATTTCTGTGCAGGGCGTAAAGTCGGCTGCGAATGTTGCTCGGTGCAACCCGATGAAGCCAATGAATTCTCGGTTTTCTTTGTCCTCAACCGCATACCACCCATATCCGCATGTTAAAAATTCGGTTTGAATCGCATTATAGAAGCGATCAGTCTCGGCGCTAGTTAATGTTGCTGGGAAATACCGCATGACCTCTCTGTCCGCATTCATCTGTCTGAATGTATGGAGATCGTCTTCCTTCCAGGTGCGCAGCAGCAGCCTGGGTGTTTCGATTATATGCATGGGAACACCTCCGCTGTAATGTCTAGTATTCACACTGCTTATCGTATGGCAACTCTGCTGATGAAGCGCCGTGTCCAGACAAGCAACAGCCCGAGCGAAAGCGCATATATGCCCAATAATCCTATACTTACCAGTACGGTGCCATACGTAGCATATGCATGCTCAGATTGTGCGATGATGCCGATGACGATTACTGGAGCGATGCCGAATATCGTGAGCCCAATGCCTCGAATCCACCCCTTGTGATAAAAGGCAAGGCCGATAAACCATCCGCTAACAAAGGATAGGATCATGTCGAAATACATCTTCACACCATTATAAGCCGGATGTACCCAGACCTCTTGTGTAGAGAAGCGAAACGTATATACTTGATTCAACCAACGGGCAACGCCCCATTCCAGCATATGTGCACTCAGCACAATGATGACGAACAGTGCGGATACGGTGATACACTTGCGCAAGGCCGCATGGAAGCAAGTTCTGCGAGAAATACCGTAGATTAGAAGCGACGGCATGACCATAACAGAGAACAAGATACCGGTCACAAACAAGAAAACCTTGGGAGATTGTTCCAAGTGAGCCCAGATGCCGTATGTCCAATTTCCCGTTTCATTCATCTCTTGAAGCAGCCAATCTGCCCAGTCCGATGCCTGGAGTGTCCAACCGCCGATTGCGAGGACGAACAGCACACCCCAAAACCACATATAAATGCCTATATAGCTTAGCCACAGATATTGGAATACCTTAGTAGTCATGATACTTTACACTCCCTTTTGTTTTTTCGTCAAGTGAACGAATAAATCTTGCAATCCGATCGGTTCGATCTCCAGATTGAGCTGCTTGATGCTTTCCCTTGCTTCTGGACTGAGTATGCCAAACAACGTGACGGATTTAGTCGATCCGAGTTGTTTCTCGCCCAGTGCCGTCATACCTTGAGCAATCGCGTCTACATGCTCTGCAGGGCCAGTCACGGTGACGCCTTGTTGGCTTAATGCTTCAAGTGTCTCATGCATCAAAATCTTGCCTTGATCGAGTATGATCACTTCCTCGAAAAGTGATTCTACTTCTTCAATCAGATGGGTAGATAATATGATCGTTCGCGGATGCTCGATGTAATCCCGCAGCACCTCTTCGTAAAACTGATAGCGAGAAGGTGCATCCATGCCCAAGTACGCTTCGTCGAAGATTGTAATCGGTGCGCGGCTTGCCAAGCCCATCACAACACCTAAAGCTGATTTCATGCCTCGTGAAAATGTGTTTACACGCTTGTTGTAGGGTAGCTGAAACATGTTCATCAACCGATCGGCATAAGCGTTATCCCAGTTCGGACGGAAATTGGCCGCGAATGCAAGCGCATCCTTCGCCGTTTCCTCTTCATAGACGTTCTTATCATCTCGAATAAAGCATATTTGAAGGGTAGCCCGTTCATTGTCGAACACTTCTTCTGTGCCTATCTTTACGCTACCGCTGGTTGCCGGACGAAAGGAGGAGAGTACAGACAACATGCTTGTTTTTCCTGATCCATTGCGACCGAGAAGGGCGTAAATTTTATCACCTGTCAATCTCAATGTAATGTCTTCCAATGCTGTAACGGAATCGTACTTCAAGCTCATCTGTTCCATCGTAATATCAGGTGCTGTCATTGTGAATCCGCTCCTTCCCGTTGTTTGATATAGTCCATTAGCTCATCCCACGGTATTCCTATCGCTCTGGCTTCTGCCATCATAACATCGACTTTTTCTTGAAAAAAACGTTCCCGCCGATCCGCAATAATCCGTTCTCTAGCTCCTTGACTGACAAACATTCCGATCCCTCGCTTTTTGTACAAAATCTTGTCATCTGTCAATTGTTGAAATCCTTTGGCCGCTGTTGCCGGATTAATCCGATAAAACGAGGCGTATTGATTGGTAGACATCACTTGCTCGTCTTCCTGCAATTCCCCGCGAACAATCTGATCTTTGATCTGTCCTGCGATTTGGAGGTAAATCGGACTCCGTTCATCAAACATGTGGACACTCCTTTCCACCACCTTACATGGTTCATTACTTATGTAACTAACCATATAACAAGCGAACCTCAATGTCAACTTTTGCTGTTGCATTCAACGCAAAAAAGGCTGCAACAGGTCACATTACCTGTCGCAGCCTCCACTAATTTGCATCGGACGCAGCAGTATGGTCCTATTCTTCCCCCGTAGCAATCGGATTCTCGCTATATGAGATCCAGTCACTCCAGCTGCCGGCGTAGAGGCGGACACGTTCGAATCCGGCTTGCTTCAGTGCCAGCACATTCGGGCATGCTGTAACCCCCGACCCACAATAGACGATGACCTCGCTATCCTTAGGCAGTGCATGGAAGCGATCTGCCAGCTCATCACCTGACTTCCATTGCCCTTGTTCGTTCAAGTTATCCTTCCAGAAGTAATGGCGCGCACCTGGAATATGTCCTGCGACTGAATCGATCGGTTCTTCCTCGCCAATAAAGCGCTTGTATTCTCGGGAGTCGATCAGCAGCGTACTTGCTTCCACGCTGTTCATCGCTTGATCTGCGACAGCTTGAACCTCATTCATGTCTGCAAGCCATTCTGGCTGAGGCTCCCCTGCGAATTGCGCAGGAATGCCAATGACCGGTTCCCCTTCTTCTACGGGATAGCCTGCTTGCTGCCAGGCGGCGAATCCGCCGTCCAGAACAAATACACGCTCATGGCCCATATAGTTCAACAGCCACCAAGCCCGCGATGCCATAGCACCGCCTTGATTGTCGTATGCAACGACACGGGAGTCTGGATGAATGCCTGCCTTGCTGAACGTGGCGGTTAATGCCTCAGCAGTTGGCAGCGGATGACGACCGCCATGCTGTTCGACTGGGGCAGAGAGATCGGCCTCCAGATCGAGGTAGCGCGCACCAGGAATACGAGAAGTCTCATAGGCATGGCGTCCCGCAAGGGGAGATGCCAGTTCGAAGCGGCAGTCTACAATAACGAGATCTGGTTCATAGAGTCTAGCCAACAGCCAACGCATACTGACAATAGGATTCATGAATATCCTCCTAGTTTATTGAATTCGAATTACAGTCATACTTCGGATTGGCTTATTATACCATGAATAATAGACGTATGACAGATTGCCAGTTCAGAGGACGTCCGGTAAAATAGGATTATCAAACAATGAGGAGGGATTCCATGCTGCGAGGTGTGATAGGCTTAGGAACGGCGTTCGTTATCGCTGCAGCTACTTGTGCAGGGGCCGTCTATGCCGCACAATCACCGGCAAGTACAGAGGAAGCACCGAACTTACATACGCAAGGCACCAATGAGATACATGCGGAAGCGGGAACAGCAGAATTACAGCAGGAACAGCAGGCAGACCAGACATCCGCACAACAGCCAGAACTGCTAACGATGACCATTCGGGCTGGTGAAGCGGCATCGATGGAGGAAGCTTCGTTCATCGAGAACGGACGGCTGTACGTTTCCTTACGTTCGCTAGCAGATGAATTCGGCAGTGAGATGGTATGGGAAGCGCCGGAGATTTCGCTCCATACCGCGATCGATGACAGCATTACGTTCACTGTCGATCATCCGACAATGCAAGTCAACGGAAACACATATACGATGGATGTAGCGCCATTAATCAAGGACGACCGCATCTATTTGCCGCTGCGTCATGCAGCTGAGCTGATGCATGCTTCGATGGAATGGGATGACGAGACGAAGACAGCTGTGATCGAACAAGTGCCGTTGTATACGATTCAGCAGGGAGATACGTTGATAGAGATAGCGAATAAGCTCGGCATTAAGCGCGGCTTGTTGAAGGAACGCAACGGACTGAGCTCGAATGCGCTCGTTGCGGGAGCTACATTGAAGACGGTCATTCCACAGGCGATTGTTGAGAAGCTGCCATCGCCCGAGCTGGTGTTGCTTGCTAAGATTATAGAAGTGGAAGCAGGCTATGAATCGTTCGAAGGGCAAGTAGCAGTTGGCAATGTAATTATGAACAGAGTGAATAGCAGCGCATTTCCCGATACGATCCAAGAAGTGATTTATCAACCGGGTCAATTCCCGCCTGCTGCCAAGGGCATGCTGGAAGATTTGGACCCGGATGAAGATGCATTGGATGCAGCGAAAGCCGTATTGGATGGTGAAATGCTCGTCCCAGGAGCTCTGTACTTCCATAATCCGAATGTATCCGGCGGCTACTTCAATACATTAGAGACAGTTAAGGAAATCGGTAATCATAGATTTGTGAAATAGCACACCGCTTTATAATAACGACTGACAGCACTGTATGTTCGATCGCATAGCATATATGAATAAGGAGCGGCTTGCCATGGTGATATGCCTTGGCAAGCCGCTCCTTATTGGTGTCACGTCCAGCGTGCGCCCCACATCTTCATTTCCTTGATCATTTTCTTCAAATCCATACCTTTCTCTGTCAACGTATACTCCACGGTAACCGGAACGGTCGGGATCACTTTGCGTGTCAAGATTTCGTGCTCTTCCAGGTGCCGCAGCGAATCGGTCAGCGCCTTCGGACTGATGTTGGGAATCGCCTTGCGGAGTTCGCCGAATCGCCGTGTTCCGTTGAACAGCTCGCGCAGGATGAGGAACGACCATTTGCCGCCTATGATCGTCAGCGCCTTCTCGATAGAGCATTCCACTTCGACAACTTCCAGCTTGCGTGCGGTTTTCATCTGTACATTCTCCTCCTCAAACTGCCTCGTATAAAAAGGTTACTAGCTATACATCCTTACATAATGTGAAGAAAAGGTAATTTTGTTTAGAATATTTCACTTCTATTCATTGTATATCACGTTGTTTATAATGAACATGAGACAAATTATCAAAAAAAATTCGGGTATGGAAGGAATGAACTTGAGATGCAGTACAATAGACTTGGCAGAACTGGATTGAAGGTTAGCAACATCAGCTTGGGGAGTTGGCTTACATACGCGAATTCCGTTGAACAGGAAAAAGCAACGACGATTATTGACAAAGCTTACGAGCTTGGCATTAATTTCTTCGATACGGCGAATGTATATGTAACGGGTGAAGCAGAGAAGATTGTAGGCGCTGCGTTGAACAAGTATCCGCGGGAATCGTATGTGCTCGCGACGAAGGTATTCTTCCCAATGGGCGAAGGGCCGAATGACAAAGGACTGTCGCGCAAGCACGTATTCGAGCAGCTGCATGCAAGCTTGAAGCGATTGAAGCACGATTATGTAGATATTTACTATTGTCATCGTCATGATTCGGACACTCCGATGGATGAGACATTGCGTACGATTGACGATATGCTGCGTCAGGGTAAAATTCTGTATGCGGGTGTGAGCGAATGGTCTGCCGCTCAAATCCAGGAAGCGATGCAAATTGCCGATACGTATTTGCTCGATCGCATCGTAGTGCATCAGCCGATGTATCATATGTTCCAACGGAATATTGAGAGCGAAGTTATTCCGTTGTCTGAGCGCAACGGCGTCAGTCAAGTGGTGTTCTCGCCATTAGCGCAAGGAGTATTGACCGGGAAATATAAGAAGGGTCAGGCGCACCCAGCAGGTAGCCGCGCTACGGATCCAAGCTCTAACATGTGGATGGGACCCTACTTAACAGATGAAGTGCTCAGCAAGGTAGAGCAGCTGGAAGGCGTGGCGAAGGAGCTTGGCTACAGCTTGTCGCAGCTTGCGCTCGCTTGGGTGCTGCGTATTCCGAATGTGGCAAGCGCACTGATCGGTGCAAGCCGGCCAGAGCAGGTGGAAGAGAATGTGAAGGCAGCGGACATTAAGCTGGACCAAGCAACGATCGACCGGATTGAATCCATATTGACCGCGTAAGCGGTGCGTCAGAATATGGATTTGATGCAGTGAATGAATAAGCTAACAGCGAATGAGCTGTCCACTAGTATGAGGATACGGGGGACAGCTCATTTCTGTTTAGCATGATTTATCCTATTTGTGTAGGTTTTTCAATATGCTTCTCGTTCGACAGTATTCGGATGATAAGCTCAGCAATAGTCAGCAGAAATACAATGGAAGTGTAGATACCGAACGTGTAGCTTGCTTCGTAATCGTACCCTAATCCTTGATGAAGCAGTGCAGTTACAAGATGAATCGTTACATGAAATTGTACAGCCCAGCTGCCATAGCTATGCAGGCAAAAGCGATATGAATATACATGACATTTAACCAAACTGTGAGATTGAACTCTTGCTTGAACCCTGTTTTATGCTGTAAGAATCCTTCCATATGAGGATCAATCATAAAGTTTTTTATTACGGCATATAGGATCAATATTATACTGATTCCGACCCAAAATCGGTAATGTAATTTGGTGTTTAACAATGGATTGTAACCTCCGGTTCTAATTGTAGAAGGTTTAGACTTCCAAAGTCTTCAAAAAAACAGAAATATGATCCGTACTGTAATGAATATGGCGATTGTCTGCTTCTAGTTTACTCATCATAATGCCGCCTTCAAGCGCAGCCATAAGAAATGAAGCTGTGCCATCCAGGTCGATGCTGGATTTGAATTCCCCATTCGTAATTCCTTCTTGCAAGATATTCTTGATCAATGCTAAGAAGCCGCGCATACGCTCACGGGTTTGCTCTCGTAACAAGGGATGTCCGTCATCATGTTCAATGGCGGCATTCATGACTGGACAGCCTCCTACGAATGGAGGCAAGTCAACCACATTGCTATACAATGCAAATATACTGATCAATTTCCCCTTAGCAGCTTGCTCCGTTCTGACTGCCGCTGTAAATTTCTCGAACAACGTGTCTGCAGCAAATTCAAAGGCTTCCACCGCAATTTCATCTTTATTGACGAAATGTTTGTAGAGGCCCCCTTTCTGAATTCCCGTTGCATGTGTAATATCGTTGAGAGAGACACCGGCATATCCGTGTAGGTTAAAGAGCTCGGCTGATTTGTTAATAATGTGTCTGCGGGTTTTCTCGCCTTTCTTCATTTCATTCGCCTCCGGTGTGCGTTATTCATTGAAATAGGAGTGATGTTTGGCTGCTTCGATAATCGGAATTAATTTCGTATCGTTTTTTGTCTGAAGCTGGTAAGTAAAGTGTTCGATCATTTTGTGATTGATTCCTAGTCTCGGATATTGTCCGATAATCTGCTGAATTAGATCTTTGGGGAAAAGATCGACTCGAAAACCTGCATCAACCATAACGCCTAAATGTACCAGAGCTATTTCGGGCTGTTCGTTTTCCGCTTCGACGGTGGCGTGCAGTTCGACCGCTTTTTGCACGATTTCCGCTTTGTCAATGGGATAACCATGTTGAACCAAGTAGTGACAAGCCGCCTCTCCACCTTCGATCTCGAAAGAGCGTTCCTTGTCTGCGAACGGTTCGGTCAAGCCCAAATCATGCATGATGGCACCAAGATACAGCAATTCCATATCCATCTTCAGATCATTCTTCTGTGCGATCATATAGCCGAAAGCATACGTTCTCATTAAATGATTGAATAGGGTTTTGCTTGAGAGCTCTCGCACATATTGAGTAGCCTCGAGTGAGAGCTTGCTTTCTGGAACATCGAACAATGAAGTCATGGATTCCTCTCCTTTGTGTCTATAACTTGTAGAAAAAAAGGTACCGATCGGTACCTTTTATATGCTAGCATAGTTCTATTCGGTTTACAACACCTGTAATCTGTAGGGAACAGCAGCAAGGATAAGGATGCTCCTATTCGTATTCTTCTAGTAGATAAACGGGATAAATCTCTTTACATTCTGCTCATACTGTGCAAACTCTTCGCCGTATTTTCCTCTCAAATACCGATCATGATGTGGAATATTAAGCAGAACAAACAGCAAGAGCAAGAAGAAGGGGATCAACCCGGACCACCAATTTCTAGTGAGTAATGCAAAGCCGCTCACCCAGACGAAGTCCCCGAAATAATTAATGTGGATCGCATATTTGAACAATCCACCTGTGTAGAGCTTTCCTTTATTCGAGCTGTGCTTCTTCCATTGATCCCTTAGAACCTCAGACAAAGTATTGATTACTGAGCCTGCCAAGAACAAGAATACGGCGATACCATCAATCCAATCCAACGGCTTGTCCTGAATCCCGCCGAATATGGAAAATCCGAGATAATAAATGGCGAACGCAACAGACACACTTCCTGCTTCTCCCCAGGTGATCCCTCGTTTCAACAAATAAATGACCATGAAACTCATTCTGAAACATACGGCAAGGCAAAATCCAAACAACAGTACGTTGCGCTGAGCATTCCCTGTGGGCAGTTGAAAGACTTCATTGCCGTTCAAAAATAAAAACCAGTAGACTATAACGAGCAAAACAGACTCACTTGCCAAAATCGTTATTCTTTGCGGCCAAGATTGACTCGCTAATCCGTACATAATCAATTCGCCTCCAATTATGAATATGCCCATATATACGACTGATCGGTCGGTCAGTTTTACTACAAACGAACAGTTTATACGTAAATCATACAGGGTGATTGAGCAGCTTCAGGATTCCCTTCACATGCCATTTCCATATCTCCTCAAATCTTTCTCGGTCTTTGTTCAGCATGAAGTGAATACCAATCCCATCGATCATGGGCAATATTAAGCGCGAGACGGCATGAATGGTTTCCCGATTCACTGATTCAGGCGTCAGCAGCGTTAGTTGTGTGTAGAACATATCATTCATTTGCTCTGCGTACGAAGTTAGAATCTCGCGGTAATTTGGATTAAACATCCCTTCGTGGAAAAAAGATAAAAAAGCTTTCATATAGATGCGCGCATCGTCCGACACAGAGATCATGGCATGCCCCAGTGTATGTAAGAAATGTTCCACATCTCGATAATTGCCAATCTTCATCACTTGTAAGAGCTCATCAAAAACAACATTCAGTGTGCTTGTCAACAACTCTTCGTTGGATTTGAAATGATGAAAAATCGTGCTCTTGCTCACTCCAGCAGCTTCAGCCAGTTTCGCGGCGGACACGACATGCAATCCAGATTCTGCAATCATTACAATGGCGGTGTATACAATGTTCGCACGTGTTTGTTGTCCCTTCAGCATTCGCATATCTTCGAGAACCATTCGCAAGCCTCCTTCATAATAGGATATTAACACTGACCGATCGGACAGTCAACTATATGGATGTACATCCGCTTGCTCGAAGCAGCATACCCCAATGTATTCCCATAGGGAGGAAGCAGGAATTGCGCAAGTCATACAGAAGTATTCAACCATCTAATAAGCTTTGCATGGATCGAGACAGAGGAGGAATCGTCATGGCTGGCGACAGTTTATACGCAGCGAACGTCAGAGACGGAGAACTGCAGCCTGAAGTGGTAGCTTACTATTATCGGCAGTGGAACGGGTTCTCCATGCCGTTGCATACGCATAGAGCAGTTGAAATTATGTATGTCGCAGACGGAACTTGCGCGATCGATACAGAAGCAGACAGCTTCGAGTTGAAGCGTAATGAATTCATAGTCTTGGACGCGCATGTGCCGCATCGACTCACAGTCGATCCGAATCGGCCCTGCCGCATGTTGAACGTGGAGTTTGAGCTGGTGCCTCAACACACGGAGTTTCAATCGCTCGGCGCATTAGCACGTGAAACCCCGGAATGGTCTGCATTCCTGCAGGCTGCTCGACCTTACTGGCTGCTGCGTGATTCGAATGAGATATATGTCGTATTGAAAAATCTAGTGCTAGAGCTTGATCGACACGGTCAAGACAGTGTACTCGTTCAGGTACTGCTGACACAGCTGCTTATTTGGGTTGCGCGATTGGCGCAAGAAGCGAATCATCATGATACGAACCATGGACAACAATATGTCAAGGAGGTTATGAACTATATCCATAAGCATTACGAACAAGATCTTCGCATTCAGGACATTGCGAATGCTGTCGGACTTCATCCTGGCTATATGCAGCGCGTGTTCAAAGCGAATACAGGCGAGACCATTGTGAGCTACATGACCCGGTTCCGTGTGCATCAGGCAAGAATGCTTCTGGCGCGAACGGATATCTCCGTAGCAGACATAGCAGATTACGTTGGCATGGGCAGCAGTCAGTATTTCAGTACGGTATTTAAGAAGCATACAGGTCAAACTCCGGTCGATTATCGAAGGTCAATCGAGTCGATTCACTACATGCGAGGTTCGGATAAGTGAGAATTTTAAACATCAGTCGTTCGGATTGGTTACGATATTGATAACGCTTCCAACTTGTCGCTTGATACAATTAGAGCAAGTCATCGTAAGGGAGGAAGCAAACAATGTCATTTAAGGTAGCGTTCATAGGTGCCGGCAGTATAGGGTTCACGCGAGGCTTGCTGCGGGATCTCATGACAGTCCCAGCATTTCGTGACATTGAGGTCGCCTTCACAGATATTTCAGCGCGGAACCTCGATATGGTCACTCAGCTTTGCCAACGCGATATGCAGGAGAACGGCTTGAACATTCAGATCCAATCGACGATGGATCGGCGGGAAGCGTTGAAGGGTGCGCGTTATGTATTCTGTGTCATCCGGGTAGGCGGTCTCGAAGCGTTCCAGCTGGACGTAGACATTCCGCTCCAATATGGGGTGGATCAATGTGTAGGCGATACGCTGTGTGCGGGCGGTATCATGTACGGACAGCGGGGCATTCCTGTCATGATGGATATATGCAAGGACATTCGCGAGGTTGCGGAGCCAGATTGCCTGCTTCTTAATTATGCGAATCCGATGGCGATGCTGACCTGGGCATGTAATCAATATGGCGGTGTGCGGACGATTGGCTTGTGCCATGGTGTACAGGGCGGTCATCATCAAATTGCACAAGCGCTCGGTGTGCCGAAGGAAGAAGTGGATATTATATGCGCCGGCATTAATCATCAGACGTGGTACATTCAAGTGAAGCATAAGGGAGAAGACATGACAGGCAAGCTGCTCGAGGCGTTCGAGCATCATCCAGAATTCAGCAAGACGGAGAAAGTGCGAATCGATATGCTGCGAAGGTTCGGTTATTACAGCACGGAGTCGAACGGTCATCTAAGTGAATATGTGCCGTGGTATCGGAAGCGTCCGCAGGAGATTGAGGAATGGATCGACTTGGGCACTTGGATTAATGGCGAGACTGGGGGCTATCTTCGGGTTTGTACAGAAGGCCGTAACTGGTTCGAGACGGACTTCCCGAACTGGATGAACGATCCAGCTTGGGTATATGCGTCCGAACATCGCAGCGAGGAGCACGGCTCGTATATTATCGAAGGGTTGGAGACGGGTCGCGTATACCGCGGACACTTCAATGTCGTGAACAACGGCATTATTGCCAATCTGCCGGATGATTGTATTATTGAGGCGCCAGGCTATGCGGATCATAACGGCATCAGTATGCCGACTGTAGGGAATCTGCCATTGGGCTGTGCTGCTGTATGCAATACGAGTGTCTCCGTGCAGCGTCTGGCTGTTGAGGCAGCCATTCACGGTGACGATCAACTGCTGCGGCAAGCGATGATGATGGACCCGTTAGTTGGCGCAGTGTGCAATCCGAAGGAAATTTGGCAGATGGCAGATGACATGCTGATCGCGCAGGCTGAGTGGCTACCGCAATACAGTGATGCGATTACATCCGTGAAGCAGCGGCTTGCTTCGGAGCAGAGAGTGCCGGTAAGGGAAGGCTATAAGGGTGCGGCCCGGCTGAATGTGAAGACAGTGGACGAGATGCGGCAAAATCGCGATGAAGCGACTAAAAATGCGGCTGAAGCAGATAAGGCGAAGGCGCGCCCTGCAGCTAATTAGGTGAATAGGTGTGTAAGGAGTATCGAGGGGTTTTCGTTGCAACAGCTACAGCTGTTGTTCCGGACTCCTCGTTTTTTTTATTTGCTCTCATTGCGTTGCTCAGCACGGCAAATATCTGTATAGTGTAGAGAGGCTTATGATCATGAATTGACAGGTGAATGATACGATGCGCAAATGGATGCAAGCACTTTCTCACAAGATAACACCTACACAGTTTATCGTATTGAGCTACGCGTCAGCGATTGCTGTGACATTGCTGCTATTACTTCTTCCGATCAGTGTGAAGCCTGGCGTGGACCTAGCATGGGATGACGCGCTCTTCACAGCTGTGAGCGGGGTCAGTGTTACAGGCTTGACGACCGTGAATACGGCAGATACGTTCAGTATATTCGGGACGTTCGTGCTCATGTTCAGCTTTCAGTTTGGCGGGATTGGGATCATGGCTCTCGGCACCTTCCTGTGGCTGGTGCTCGGCCGGAATATCAGTCTGTCTTATCGCAGGCTCATTATGATCGATCAGAATCGTCATAATTTGTCCGGCTTGGTACAGCTCATTCGGATGTTGCTGTATATGGCGATTGGCATAGAACTGGTCGGTACGCTCATATTCGGTATTTATTTTTATGTACAAGGCTATCACGATACGTGGATCGGATCGTTCTATCACGCGCTCTTTCATTCCGTGTCCTCCTACACGAATGCGGGATTTGATATTTTCGGCAATTCGTTAGCCTCGTTCGCTAATGATTATTTCGTTCAATTTATTTCGATGATGCTGCTGTTCCTTGGAGCAATCGGCTTCCCAGTGCTAATCGAATTCCGTGAGTTTCTACTGAAACGTAACCGGCGCTTCCGCTTCTCGTTGTTTACGAAGCTGACGACGAGCATGTATGTGATTTTGATTGCAGCAGGCGCTCTCAGCATCTTCATTATGGAATACGACATGTATTTCGCAGACAAGGTTTGGCACGAGAAGCTATTCTTCTCGCTGTTCAATTCGGTTACGACCCGCAGCGGCGGTTTGTCGACGATGGATGTCAGCAGCTTCGATGAACCGACACAGTTTATACTGTCGATTCTCATGTTTATCGGGGCGAGTCCTTCCAGCGTTGGCGGCGGAATTAGGACTACCACGTTCGCCATCATATTGTTAACTTTGTACACCTATGCCAAGGGCAGAAGTGAAGTGCGTGTATTCCGCAAATCGGTAAGGGAAGAGGATATTCGGAAGAGCTTCGTCGTCTTCAGTGCGGGAGCCATCGTCGTAATTGGGGGGATTATTACGCTGGACTGGATTGAACAGCAGAAATTTTCCTTAATGTCGGTTATCTTCGAAGTAAGCTCCGCCTTCGGTACATCTGGACTGTCTACGGGTATTACGGCTGATCTCTCCACTGTGGGGAAGATCATTGTGATGGCGCTGATGTTCGCAGGCCGTGTCGGCATCCTCTCTCTCTTGTTCCTGTTCCGATCAGGGAATCGCAAGGAATATTACCATTATCCGAAGGAAGATGTCATTATAGGCTGAACCGCATAGCTATGTGCATAGAACGGCCCCACTGCCAGCGATGGCGTTGGGGCCGTTTGCTGTGGAGCGAAGGGGTGAATTTCAGATGTGATAGCGCTTTCAATTTTTGACTGTCCAATTTGGCCGAAGCCCGATATAATGGGGGGAGATGCGAGTTAACTAGCCTATGAGGAGGAGCCTGCATGAGCATCGAACGCAAGCCGGGGAGATTCGTACAGTCCTTGGTACTTGGCACGCTGCGTGCCTATATGAAGCACCGTTCGGAGATTATTGTGGAACGCAATGACACATTACGGATGAAGCCGCCGTACTTGATCGTCGGCAATCATGTTAACAATTGGGACCCATTGCTTATTAATGCTTATGTGAAGGAGCCAATTTGCTTCACGGCTGCAGATCCTCTCTTTCGCCATCCTTGGCTGCGTAGGTTGCTGCATTATACAGGAGCGATTCCCAAAGCGAAATTGAAAGCTGACACTTCTGCGATCCGTGCCATGCTCAGGGCGAAGCAGCATCGACGTGTCATTGGATTGTTTCCCGAAGGCAACCGCAACTGGGACGGCAGCACAGAGCCGCTTATTTATGCAACAGCCAAGCTCGTCCGCACGTTGAATATCCCAGTCGTCGCTGCTGTAATCAAGGGCGGACATCTCAGTCATCCGCGCTGGGCTGCAACGCCGCGAAGCGGCCCTATTGTGCTATCACTAGTTCGCGTATGGGATGAAGGGGAGCTGGCCGGTCAATCTACCGACAGCATCTACCAGCGGCTTACGGACAGTCTGCATCATGACGAGAGTGCGTGGCAGGCAGAACGCCAACACATCTATGCAGGGAAGCGGTTGGCCGAACATTTGGAACGGTATTTATTCCTATGTCCGCACTGCCAGACGATCGGGCATATGCGGTCGAATGCCGATATACTGCGCTGCCAAGCCTGCGGTTATACGGTGCGTTATTCGTTACAAGGTGTGTTCTCCTTAGAGCTGGATGGAACGCCGTTATACTTCGACACACCGCGAGAATGGAATCGCTGGCAATTGACTGTAATGGAAGACTCACTGTTTGCCAATGGAGAGTTGACTGAACTTTGGCGGACCGCGATGCGCGACCGAGTCAGGCTGATGTCAGCTGATGCTTCCGATCCACTGCACGACCATGGCAAGGGCTCCATAACGTGGCGCAAGGATAAGCTGGTATTCCGTTCTGAACGGGGGAGCAGCATGGAGTTCCCGCTGACGGAACTGGAAGGCGTGAATGTACAGATGAATAATAAAATGGATTTTTATATGGGGACACGATTTTATCGCTTCGTCTTCTACTTGCCGCATACTTCTGCGTACAAATGGGTGACAGCACTCCGGATGAAAGAGCAAGCAGGAGGAGCTTCATGACGGAGAATTGGGCCATGGTCGTTGATTTTGCTTGGCTATCCTTGTTTATTATTATGGCTGCTTGGTTGAAATCATGTGTTCGCTTGCTGCGAGCCTGGATCGTACCTACGGCTATTATAGCTGGCTTCCTCGGACTTGTTGCAGGGCCGGAAGTGCTTGGCTTGGTTCCGTTCGACCCGAATACACTCGGTACCATCGTCTATCACTTCATGGCTATCGGCTTCATTGCCTTGTCCTTGAAGGAGAGAGATCAGCGCAAGCATTCGCAGATGCTGAACTCCGGGATGTTCATCGTATCCACCTATTTGGTACAAGGACTCGTCGGACTAGTTCTGATGCTGCTGCTAGTTCAGTTGCTGTATCCGAATATGTTCCCCGGCATCGGCTTGCTTCTTCCGCTTGGCTACGGTCAAGGTCCAGGACAAGCATATTCGATTGGTTCCCAGTGGGAGGAGCTCGGCATTAGCGGGGGAGGCAATCTGGGCTTAACGATAGCAGCGATGGGCTTCCTCTGGGCAAGTCTCATCGGTGTGCCATTGATGAATATATGGATGCGTATGAAGCGGTTTGCTAGCGTTCATACCGATGCTGCAGAACCGCAAACTAAGCTGTACGAGGAGTCGGAGCCGAAGGAGATTCCGCTTGGAGATGCATTGGATAAGCTGTCCTTCCAGGTAGCGCTGATCGGTGTGATTTACTTGATCACGTATGCAACCATTGCTGGATTAGCTGCATTGTTAGAACCGCTAGGAACCTTCGGTGATACGTTAGCACAACTGTTATGGGGCTTCCATTTCTTGCTTGGCAGCTTGATTGCGCTCGCTTTCCGTTGGGGCTTCAATCGTAGGAAGAACATCGGGCGAGCTGTTGAACATCGTCCGAACAATTACTTGCTGCAACGGATTGCCGGATTTTCCTTCGATTATATGATAGCTGCATCGATTGCAGCGATTTCTATCTATGCGCTGCAGGAATATGGATCGGTTGTCATGCTGCTGACTACCCTTGGCGGATTCGTTACGATTGGATATGTTCTGTGGCTAAGTCCGCGGTTATTTCCGAAGGATCCCTTACCGAATGCTGTCGGATTCTATGGGATGCTGACAGGGACAATTTCGACAGGTATGGCGCTGGTCAAGGCTGTGGACCCACATTTCCGAACTAATGTGACAGACAACATGGTATTGGGAAGTGCGACTGCGATTATGTTTGGATTTCCGCTGTTGCTTATTCTGAACATGCCAATAATCGGGTATGTGGACAATCGGCCTATGATGTATGGCTTGACTTTGCTGGCGCTGTTGCTCTTCTTTGCTTTGTTGCTCGGAGCTATACTCTGGCGGACCAGGGTGAGTAAACGTTAAGCATCACACATGGATTAGAACGCTTGATACTTACCTGCCGATAGTGCGGTGAATCAAGCGTTTTTTATGTTGACTTGCCACACATACCGATATATCATATAGATATATATCGAATCGATACATTGGAGGACTTGCATGAAGTATGCATTATTAGGTTTTTTGTCGTTACAGCCGATGACCGGTTACGAGCTGAAGAAGATGGTGTCGATCAGCACCGGACAATTTTACAGTGCAAGCTACGGCAGCATCTATCCGACATTGCGGAAGCTAGAACAGGAAGGCGCGGTTAAGTCAGAAGAAGGAAACGAAGGCAATCGCGTCAAGATCACATATGCCATCACAGAGAAGGGGGAACAGGAGTTAGACGCTTGGCTGGCACAGCAAGGTGAGGAGGATTTCGTCCTGCGTTATGAATATATGACGAAGCTGTTCTTCTCAGGCAGGAGACCGACAGGCGAAATTGTCCGCATGATTCAGAAGCATATAGAGGAACTGGGAGCAGAGCGAGGCAAGCTAATTGAACTGCATGCTTCCTTGGACGAATCTTGCTCAGATGTGTACCAGATGTATCCGTGCGAGTTTGGTATAGCGCTGTATCAATTTCTTCAAGATTGGAACAGTGAGCTGCTGCGGAGGGTCGAGCAAAATTGAGGTTGAGCGAATAGGGAAGAGGGAGGGATGAGTATGCACGTCATATTCGGCACAGGTGCAATGGGTCTGGCTGTGATGAGGGAACTAATGCGCAAAGGTCAATCGGTCAGAATGGTGAATAGGCAGTCCGACGTACATGTACCGCAAGAGGTGGAAGTGCTGCGGGGAAATGCGGAAAGTGTAGATTTTTGCAAGGAAGCCTGCAGAGGAGCAGAGGTTGTCTACAACTGCACTGGCTTGCCGTATCCGCTATGGGATGAGCACCTTCCGCGCATTATGAACGGAATCATTGCCGGAGCGGCATCAGCGGACGCCAAGCTCATTTATGGTGATAATCTGTATGCATATGGTCCGCATGTGGGTAACAAGTACCATGAGGCTTTATCACTTCGACCTGTTGGCCGGAAGGCGAAGGTTAGGAAGGCTGTTGCCGAGCAGTTGTTGCAAGCACACCGGGAGGAGCGAGTACGCGGCGTGATTGGCCGCGCTCCTGATTTCTATGGACCCGAAGTGAAGCTTGCAATACTTGGCGAGCAGGTGTTCCGAGCGGTCATGCATGGCAAGCCTGTTGCGCTTATCGGCAATATTGATCTTCCTCATACACATATTTATATTGATGATTTGGCTTCTGGTTTAGTCATGCTGAGCGAAGAGGATGTCGCGCTTGGTCAGGTGTGGCACATTCCCGCCGCTGAGACAGTTACGACACGGCAGCTAGTAGAGCTGATCGGGGAAGAGCTTGGGAGGCGTCCGCGCTATCGGATCGCGAATGGCGCTATGCTGCGTATATTAGGATGGTTCGTTCCAACTATGCGGGAATTCGGGGAATTGATGTACATGTTGAATGAGCCGTTCCAAGTGGATCACAGCAAATTTGCTAATGCTTTCCCTGCTCAGATTACGTCACATCGTGCTGCGATCCAACAAACGCTGGAATGGATGGGAGCACGCACGATGCACAACCGTTAATGCATAGTCATGAAGGACGCGTCCCTCTAAATACTTAAGTTGTTGATGATTGTCGGATCAAGGATTGATAAAAATCAGCTATTTGGCAAACACTCCACATGACTATAGAGAATATCGTATACATGCTCATAACGGAGGGTTTCAATGATGCAACCAAGATCGACTCCATTCAACCTGATCGTCATACTGCTCGCTGGAATATTGTTAGTGTGGGCAGGATGGCCCCATTATTCACGAAGTGCGAATGCAGCGAATGACATACGCATCATAGCCCATCGTGGCGCATCGGGTTCGGCGCCGGAGAATACGTTGGCAGCGTTCGACCTCGCAGTAGAGAGGCAAGCCGACTATGTGGAGCTGGATGTGCAGTTGAGCCTAGATGGTGAACTGATCGTGATACATGATAGGACGCTTGAACGAACTACGAATGGTGTCGGCTATGTGGGCAGCAAGACAGCGCAGCAGCTCCGGACATTGGATGCGGGCAGTTCCTTCAGCGCAGCGTTCGCAGGTGAGCGGATTCCGCTGCTGGAACAGGTGCTTGACCGTTACTTAGGTCGAGTTGGCTTACTAGTGGAGCTGAAGGAGCCAGCGCTGTACCCGAAGATGGAGGAGAAGCTCGCAGCAGTAATCAAGGAACGGCTTACAACACTTAGTGAATCGAATATGGATCCGCTCATTATTCAATCCTTCGACCGTAATGCGGTGCGTCACATGCATGAATTGCTGCCTGGTATTGCGACAGGCGTGTTGATTCGACCTGAACAGAAGCGTATGCAGGCTGAGGATTGGGCAGCGGTCGCTCGATACGCGGACTATATTAACCCGCATAAATCGTTGGTGGATAAGTCGTTCGTGGAAGCAGCACATGCCCATGGGCTACTAGTCATGCCATGGACGGTTCACCGGTCCGGTGAAGCAAGAAGGCTCATTCGTGCAGGGGTCGATGGGTTGATAACGGATTATCCATAGCGTACAATACACTCTGGCAGCACCATACATATCTGATCACTGGTAATCTTATAAAGCTGGTGATGCTAAGAAGAGGAAGGGCGTGAGGGGAGAATGGAATTATGGAGATTGTTTATGTCTTTCTGCACAGCAACCTTACTTGGTTACGGGGGCGGTCCGTCCATTATCCCTTTATACGAGACGCAAGTCGTGGACAAATACGGCTGGATGACCTCTGAACAATTCGGACAGGCTCTTGCTTTCGGGAATGCGTTGCCAGGCCCGATAGCCACCAAACTCGCAGCATATATTGGGTTTAAGGTCGGTGGCTGGGCAGGTGCAGCTGTTGCGCTGGCAGCCGTTGTTCTGCCGACGGCTCTCTTAATGGCGGCATTGGCTGGAGTCATGTTGAAGCTAAGCAACAATCCATATGTGAAGGGAATGATACGAGGTGTTCAACCGGTTATATTCGTCATGCTGGCTATGTTAGCCTATGATTTTGCCAAGTACGCATTCAAATCCTCAGAGGGCCCCGTTGTGTTTTTGCCGTTTTTTATAGCGGGTGCTTTTTTTATCCTCGTCCATTATTTGCACATCAACGCAGTATGGGGAGTTATCGGGTCATTGGCGCTTGGGGCACTGTTGTTACGCGGATGACATTCATTGTTGTTCCGATTTAACGATCCGCTTCCTCGCTTGAACCCATTAATTCATCAATTTTTACTTTGAAGAAGTCGGCGATGCTTCGCAGGGTCATATAATCGGGGAAGCGTCTATTGTTCTCGTAGTGGGACCAAGCAGCACGGGAAATACCAAGGTATTCGGAAATTTCCTTCTGGGTATATTTATGTTTTTTGCGAAGCTGCGACAAGCTTTTGCCGAAGTTCATGATTTTCCTCCTTTGATGCAGTAACTGTGGACAATGAATGTACCGCCGGGTTACTTGTTCGAATTAGGCGGAAAGCGGATTCATCCAATCGTTTTGCTTCTACTGTATGATACAAATTGTATCAATGTCAAGGATGACCGGAGCTTTCCCTTGAAATCAAGGTGGTTTTCATCACATGTGACGAATAATTCAGCACAACAAAACACGTATTTGACAAAAAAATTGCACAAACCAGTTTTCAAATGAATCGAAATCTACTATAATGAAAACAAGACAAGATTATCGATAATCGGTAATCGAGAATCGAATGAGAAAGAGTGGTGGAAGACTTCATCTGTTTTCCGTAATTTTTTCAGAATGTCTCTGTCGATTTGGGAGACATTATCGATAATCGATATTATGTGATGGAGAGTGAGCACATGCTTGGCAACCAACTTACCTTCCGAAACAATTCCATCAGTGCGCAAGTGTACACCATGTTGAAGAAACAAATCCTTGAGGGCAACTTACAGCCCGGCGAGCGATTAATTGTTTTGGAAATAGCAGGTCGTTTTCAAATTAGCCAAGCTCCCGTTCGGGAAGCGCTGGAACGGCTTAAGCAGGAAGGCTTAATTGTCGGCCAGCCTAATAAGGGCTCTGTGGTATCGAATATTACTTCCAAAGAGATCAGAGATATCTTCGTACTACGTGAAATTATTGAAGGATTTGCAGTCCGGGAGTCGATGCCTCATCTGGATAAGGATGACTTTCGTTACCTGGAAACTTTGCTCGATGAGATGGACGAGGCGGCACACCAGGATGATATGTTGAAGATATTGGAGCGAGACATGGAATTTCACGGTTTCTTCTATAAGCGCTGCAACAATCACGCCATATTGGAGCTGTGGAACCATATGCGATCCAAGGTCATGCGTTTCATGGCGATTTCGAATCGCTACTACTCCACGCAGAAGCTTGCTGCCTATCACAGACCGTTGATTGAAGTGTTGAAGTCCGGTGATTCGGCGGAAGCGGAGAGGCAATTTATCGATCACATGAAATCATACAAAGTGATTCATCTGGATTAATGCATGGCGTCTTGAAATAGGAAAGCTTTCATAAAAGGGGAAATGTAGCATGCTGATGCAAGCTGAAAAGCTGTTGTTACAAGACGAATGTGTACTGAATTGGATGAGAGACCGTGTGTTGATTGATCTAGTATCCAACAAGCCGAGCAAGGGTGAGGATTTGCAGGAGAAGCTGTCCTTGTTCAATCTGAATCCATTCTATACCTTCCCGGCGATTGCAGTATTGGAGCCATCGGGTTCGAATACGGGAGATTCTGAGAAGCGCAGAATATCAGAGAAGATTCGCGAGGATTTGCAGCATCAACTGCAGGACAGCAGTGTCGTCTTCACAGACGAAGAAGGACGTACGGGCATCTTGTTCTCGTGGGCATCCAAGCATGTCATTGATCACATACAGCGAATGTTGAACGACAGATTTCCGTATCCGGTCAATATCGGTGTCGGCAAGCCGTGCAGTCAGCTGTCAGATGTTCATCAATCCTATAATCAAGCACTTCAGGCGTTGCACAAGAAGTTTTATAAGGGTGCGGGACAGGTTATTCACTTCAGTGAGCTGGGCAAGACGAAGCCGCTGCAAGATTATCCGGTCACGAAGGAGAAGGATCTGTACGAGCGCATGAGGTCGGCGGACAGTGACGCGGAAATCGAAAGAGCGGTTAATGAGTTTTATCATCGCATTTTGCAGCACGGTCCTATAGACGTGAAAGATATATATGAACTTACAATTCGGCTTTTGGTCGGTATGGAAAAACGAGCGCTGGAAGATGCGGAAAAAGCGAATGCAAGCCTCCATTATGAAATAATGTCGATTGTGAAGATGGAAACTTTGCAGGAGATTAAACGGTATGTAATCGAATACCTAAAGGAGCTAAAAGACGTGATTTCGCAAAATGAAAAAGAAAGCCACCGCAGCATTATTAAGAAGACGCTATATTTCATGGAGATGGAATGTCAGAATGCGACGCTTGGCAGCGTAGCCCAGAAGGTGTACATGACACCGACATACTTAAGCTTGCTCTTCAAGATGAATACAGGCAAAACCTTCATTGAACAGCTAACCGATATTCGGATTGACAAGGCGAAGGATATGTTGCGCAATTCTTACTTGAAAAACTACGAAGTTGCAGAGCGAGTAGGTTATCAGGATTCTCGATATTTCAGCCAACTGTTTAAGAAAAAGGTCGGAGTTTCCCCGAGCGAGTACCGGGCTTCTGTGGGAAAATAATCATATATAAATAAATCCGATGAATACGTAATGAAATGAATGGACTGCGGTCCAGAGAAAAAGCTGTTTCGCGTGTCGTACTATCGACTTGCGGGCAGCTTTTTTTCATTCGTTGGCAAAGAAAAAGAGAGGCTGTCCCGGGTCGTGGATGACCTGCGGGACAGCCTAGTGGCTTGGCTTAGTTCAAGATTTCGATATCCTCTACGTTCAAGCGCTCACCGGAGATGCCGGCGACTTGAATGCGGAAGCGCACCGGGGAGGACTCACTTACCGGAATCGTGTGCGCTGTCAGTGTAGTGGTTGCGACAGCGGCGGAAGTGACATCTGTCCAAGTTGATCCGCCGTTCGTCGATTTTTGCAGCTTCCAGGTTGCGCCGTTGTCATTATTGAAGTTGGCGACTTGCAATGCAACGCTCGTTGCGCTGTTCACATCGAAATTCATACTGATTGCACCGGCAGCACGTATACGGGCAGCTTGCGAGCCGTTCTTCCGATCACTGGACAAGTTGCCGATCAAGGCATTATGGAAGGACCAGCTGCCTGAATTTAATGTCACGGTGCCGTTCGCATAAGCGCCCTTCGTTCCGTTTTCGAACGATTCGTTCAGAACAACATTCACTGCTGCTGCCGTATGTGAACCTAAGTAAGTGTAGGTGTTCTGCGGATGAACGTTCCATTCGTTCGTATCGTAAGTAGTTCTGCCGCTCGTAACCGTTTCCTTTCGCACTAATGTCTGATTCTGTGCGAAGACGGTTCCCTCTATGCCGACGACGTCGACAGCAGTGCCGTTCTTCTGCAAGGTAACGGTGTCATTGCCGTTGTAGACGATATTGCCCGAGGTTTGATCGGCTTCTGCGAGAATGGCAGGAGCTGCGCTGGAATGTGCCAGAACATACACTTCGCCAGCTGCTAGCTGTCCGCTCAATGTGATGCTCGCGGTCGAGTTGGACTGTGTGATCGTGTAGTCAGCCAAGTTCACAGATTGTCCGGTACCGTTGTAGATTTCCAGTGCTTTGTTATAGCTTGAACCCTCTATATATTCGGAAATGAACAAATCATTCGTTGTCTCACCGCTGCCTGGATCGCCATCGTTACTGCAGGTCGGATCATATCCGTAAGAGCCTGGCTTGAAGGTGCAAGCATCCCACCACTTGTAGCCAGCCGCAGGAGCAGACCACGGTTCGGCTTGCGGTTCAGTCGAGGTTACAGGATTCTCCATAGGAAGCAAAGTAGTCGGCGAATCGAGCTGGAGGCCAGGAACATTAGACAGCTTCGTATAGCTTTCTTGTTCGGACAACCAGTCGATGATGTTAACGAGCAGGACGGCATCGTCCTGTTCGTGGAAGCCGTCATAGGTGCGCTTGCTGCCACCTGTCTCTTCACGGACATACTTAGGGGTGATATCCTCTACAGGTGATGAGTCACCGATGAATGCGGCTTTGCCAGCGCCAACCTTGGCGATAGCGGCGTATGGTCCTTCATCGATCCCGCCGCCTTCATAGACACCTTGGTCGACAGCGTGATTCCATGCTGCATTCGTAGTCGGCACATACACAATTCCCTTAGCGATCTCCGGATCAAGAATTGCCAGTGTGGACCCAGCATGCATGGCGACAGCAGATACGCCGTCAGTAATGCCGAACGACTGCGAAGAAGGAACAATCTGATTCGCTGTAACATCCCCTATCGCATTGTAACGGAACCGCACGCCGAAGTGATCGCCAAGCCAATCGGAGCTTGACACGTCTTGCATCGCGGCGGAATTTCGTTCTTCCTGGCTCATCCCCTGTGCAGGATCATGCCACGCGCCGCGGCGGTAACCGTTGAACGCTTCGGAAGAGTCCCAACGGTTCTTATTGCGATCTGCGTTGTAGTGGTCGGAGATGAAGAAGATGCTGCCGCCGTTCTGTACGTAGCTCAGCATGGCTGCTTGCTCGGAGGTCTTGAACGGTACGTTCGCTTCGGGAATGACAAACACATCATGTTGGTTCAGATCATGGACCGTTAGTGGTGATTGTGTACGCAGCTCTGTTACCGTGTACCCTTCTGCTGCCAATGCTTCAGCGAAGTCGGAGAAGGCGCCGTCAATAACCCAGTCCGCTGCACCTGCTGTTTGCCCGTGCGCATTGTCGAATAGAACGGATTTGCCATTCGAGGGGACGGTTGGCTGCAGAACTGGAGCAGGGTCTGCGGGACCTTCGGCATGAACAGGCTGTCCACCAGTTACTGCGGCAAGCATGGCAATTGTCATGACAATTGCTAGGAATGGCTTACCGAACGACCTTACCAAACTTTGAAATGTGTACATTATCTTGATTCCTCCTTCATAAGTGTGTGGCCTCGTCAGGAGGAGGCCAACCTCAGTCTAGCACAGGCTTGGCCTTCGTGATGTTAAGATATTATGTGAAACTTGTTAAGCAGATTTGAACACTTGTAACTTCTTAAAGTGCTAGATGTGCTCGGATATACACACTCGCCAGTTGTGATTACAGGTTGAACGGATAACGGAATGCTTGCTTATGTAAGCGGCAATAAGTTCGGTCATGTCCGACTGAATTTCGCGAATAACTGGTTTCCCCCGGAAGAAATCAAATCCCCCTCCGCCGCTAGCCCGATAATGATTCATAACGACATCATAAGTGGCATCGGCAAGCAGAGTGGCACCGTCCTTCTGAAGCTTGGTGACACGTTGGCCGACGGGACGGCATAATTCCAGCTCGTATTCGATTCCTTCCCACATATCATAATTGTAATGCTGCGGCTTCGGTGTTAGGAAGGTTCGGGCTATAGTTGGTCTGCCCGCAGCGTCCAGCGCGAAATAAGCGGCACTTCGTTCTAATGCATGCCGGATGTCTTCGCCAGATAGACGCAACACCTTCAACGTATTGGCGTACGGATAATTAGCCATTACTTCTCTCATCGTAATTTGTGCGCTGAAGCCTGGGGCTTCATTATGCATGAGTGCAGTGCATGAAATATCGACTCCAGCAGCATCCATCTGCACCCGATTGAGCAATTCAATGAACGGATGCTCCGCCAGCCTTGCTTGGAACGGGTCGCGAATACGCATATCTCCTTCTGTTGTCCCGAGAGGCTGATCAAGCCATGTTTGTGTTAGCAGCTCATCAGCGTAACAGAGAGCAACAATATCAGCTTCTGCACCGCAATCCGCATGCAGTAATTCTACGTGCTTCCCTTCGAGCATCCAGCCCATATTGGAACGGCGAAGATCGAGGCGGATCTTGCCAATTGCCTGTCCGAAGGAACCGGGTTGTATAACCGCTGTACCGTTCCATTCGCCTGCAAGCAGCCGGTGCTGATGACCGGTGATGAGAACGTCTATATCTGGAATAGTTGTCAGCATGGCGTAGCCTTGATTCTCTCCCGTAGGAGCTTCGTGTGACTCACCAGTATCCAGATCGCACTCGAATCCACCGTGATAGGCGGCAATGATTATATCGGGATTCTCTGTTATGCGAATATGGTGTACCCATCTCTGCAGGGCTTCCAGACTGTCCTCAAACTTCAATCCTGCTATATGTTCTGCTTGTTCCCATTGTGGGATGTAGTGGGTAGTCATGCCGACGATCGCAATGGTGATGTCCTTGATGCGCCGAAGGAGATAAGGCGGTCCGAAGGCAGGCTTCCCTGTGACGGCATCCGTAATATTAACTGCCAACCATGGGAAATTCGAATCTTCTACGGCCTGCATCAGCAAATCCTGCCCATAATTGAATTCATGATTGCCGATTACAGCAGCATCATAGCGAAGATGGTTGAGGATGCGAATCGCCGGATGAATCTTCTGCTGATGCAACGCATAATAGCTGGCAAGCGGCGTGCCTTGAATGAGGTCGCCATTGTCGATAAGAAGAAGCTGCGGATCTGTCTCGCGTTCGCGGCGAATGATCGCAGCAAGCTTAGCCAATCCCTTATGATGTTCGGATCCGTCGCGGTAATCAGTAGGGTATACACAACTGTGAATGTCGCTCGTTGCGAGTATCGTCACAGACACGGATTGTTCACAGGACAAGATTGAACACTCCTTTCGGCAAATAGCTATAAGATTATCATTCCCATTGTAGCAAGCTATCGATGAAAGAAGTATACAGCATACAAGTTTTACAAAATCTACACGTTGCGATAACAGTCGATTAACACTTTGTCCCAATTGTTGTGCTATATTTTGCATGTTCCATCCATTACAGAAACAGGGGAGAGATACTCATGTTGAAGCAAATGAGCAAGTTAGCAATTCCGCTCGTACTGACAGCAGCTATTATCAGCGGTTGCGGAAGCAATAATGCAACAGGCACAGAGGGAGCACAGGGGTCAGGCGGTTATGTTCCGGAACAATTGACTGTGCAGTTCGTCCCATCGCAAAACGCAGATACATTGGAAGCGAAGGCGAAGCCGCTGGAGCAATTGCTTCAGGATCAGCTAGGTATTCCGGTCAAGGTTAGCGTATCTACGGATTACAACACGATTATCGAAGCGATGGATTCTAAGCAAGTCGATGTCGGCTTCCTCCCGCCGACTGCATATGTATTGGCGAAGGAGAAGGGTGCTGCAGAAGTCATTCTGCAAGCGCAGCGCTACGGCGTTGAGGACGCAACTGGCGCTCCGACCGAGGAGTTGGTCGATTTCTACAAGTCCATGATTATCGTGAAGAATGATTCGGACATTGAATCGGTTGAGGATTTGCAGGGACGTAAGATCGCTTATCAGAATGTGACCTCTTCTGCAGGCTATGTATGGCCGGCTGGGAAGCTGATGGAAGCAGGGCTCGATCCGCTGAGTGATGTAGAAGCGATTACGGCAAAAGGGCATGACCAAGGTGTAATCGCTGTATTGAATGGTGATGTAGACGCTGCCGCTATCTTCCAGGATGCTCGCAATATCGTCCGAGGTGATTATCCGAACGTATTCGAAGAAACACGGGTACTTACCTTCACTGAGCCGATCCCTAACGATACGATCGCTGTTCGCACCGACATGGATGCAGAGTGGGTGACCAAAGTGCAGGAGGCGTTCATTGCAATCGGACAAGATGAGGAAGGCCGATCGATAGTGCGGGACATCTACTCCCATGAAGGCTACGTCAAATCAGAGGACAGCGTCTTCGACATCGTCCGCGAATACGGGGATAAAGTCAAAACGGAATAAGAAGCGATACTTCTTAACCAGCCAGTGCACAGGTATGGTGTGCACTGGCTGTGCTGTTCTTAGACTCGAATCTGGTTAAAGGAATGATGGAATATCGTGATCGAACTGCGTAATGTATCCAAATTGTACCCAAATGGCACCAAAGGGCTGAATGCCATTAACCTGCGTATTGAGAAAGGCGAATTCGTTGCCATTGTCGGACTGTCTGGAGCAGGGAAGTCTACCCTACTTCGTTCCATTAACCGGCTTCATGACATATCGGAAGGTGAAATATGGATCGACGGGCAATCGATTACGGCAGCTAAGAGTGCCCAGCTTAGACTATTACGGCGCAATATCGGCATGATCTTCCAGAGCTTCAATCTAGTCAAGCGATCCAGCGTACTGCGTAATGTGCTGGCCGGAAGAGTAGGGTATCATTCGACGTTGCGTACGATCATGGGGTTGTTTCCGAAGAAGGATATGGATTTGGCATTTCGCGCCCTTGATCGAGTCAATATTATAGAGAAGGCATACGCCAGAGCGGACGAGCTGTCTGGAGGTCAGCAACAGCGGGTTGCGATTGCTAGGGTACTGGCACAAGAGGCGAATATTATCCTCGCAGATGAGCCTGTAGCTTCTCTCGATCCGCTGACGACGAAGCAAGTGATGGATGACTTGAAGACGATCAATCAAGAGCTTGGAATTACGACGATAGTGAACTTGCACTTCGTCGATCTCGCTCGCGAATATGCGACACGAATAATCGGGCTTCGCGCAGGAGAGGTTGTGTTCGACGGTCCGGTAGAGGAGGCGACGGATGAGTGCTTCTCTGAAATTTACGGCAGACCGTTACAGGCGGATGAATGGCTTGGGGAGATGACTTCATGACAGCGGCACCAACACCAGTCCAACAAGCAAATCGTCATTCGGATAACAAGCGCCCGCAGACGCCGAGCCGATTGAAACACTATCTAACAGCGATGCTGCTAATCCTGCTCGTATGGGGAAGTGCTTGGAAAACAGAATCGACCTTGGGTGAACTTGTGCAAGGCGCTCCGAACATGTTGGATTTGCTGAAGGAGATGTTTCCACCTAGCTGGACGTATATGGACAATATTGCACCTGCCATGTTGGATACGATTCGAATGGCTGTCGTCGGTACGACCATTGGGGCTGTGCTTGCTATTCCATTCGCTGTTCTCTGTGCATCGAATGTGGTGAGGAATGTCTGGGTGTTTTATCCAGTCCGGATGGTACTCAACCTGATCCGAACGATCCCCGATCTGCTTCTTGCTTCCTTATTCGTAGCGGTATTTGGGTTAGGACTTGTATCGGGCATCCTTGCCTTATCTGTGTTCTCTATAGGACTTGTCGCTAAACTGACATATGAAGCAATAGAGAGTATTGACAACGGACCGCTCGAAGCGATGACCGCAGTCGGCGCGAATAGAATGCAATGGATCGCATTCGGAGTAGTGCCGCAAGTAATCGCTAATTACATCTCTTATGTATTGTATACCTTCGAAGTCAACGTACGCGCGGCTGCCATTCTTGGTTTAGTCGGAGCAGGAGGGATCGGACATTACTACGAGGTGACGCTTGGCTTCCTGCAGTATGACAGAACGAATGCGATCATTATATTTACATTAGTCGTTGTATTGCTTATCGACTTCATTAGCACGAAAGTACGGGAGAGGTTGCTATGAATCAAACATGGAGCGAACGGGTGGCGAAGCCCCGAACGAACTGGCCGTTACGCCTGCTGCTTATCGTGGCGATTGCCGCTCTTTATATATGGGCTTTTTCTGGTATACCTTTCCAAGGCTTGAAAGAAACAGCTGTTCAAATTGTACAGTCGATTATGGCAGGTATACTTTCCCCTGATTGGGATTATGTCTATTTGCCAGAAGGCGAGGATCTGTTGCGCGGCTTGTTGGACACTGCAGCGATTGCGATACTCGGAACAGCTATCTCTACGCTGCTGTGTATACCTTTTGCATTCTGGGCCGCATCGCGCAAGCACAAATCCGGAGCGATAACGGGAACGGGGAAGTTTCTGCTCAGCTTTATTCGTACCTTCCCCGAAATTGTGATGGCTATCCTGTTCATTAAAGCAGTCGGACCAGGGGCATTCGCCGGGGTACTGGCACTTGGCTTGCATTCGATTGGTATGCAGGGCAAGCTGTTCTCAGAAGAAATCGAGAATATCGATCAAGGTCCATTGGATTCACTACTTGCATCGGGTGCGAATCGCTTGCAAATTTGGTGGTATGCGATTATGCCGCAGGTGCTTCCGGGATTTCTGTCCTACACGTTGTATCGGTTCGAGATTAATGTCAGATCAGCAACTATACTCGGGGTTATCGGAGCAGGAGGGATCGGCACGCCACTCATCTTCGCGTTAAGTACTCGTAACTGGGATCGAGTAGGGATTATATTGCTAGGTATCATTGTAATGGTAACGATGATTGATCTGTTGTCCGGCTACTTGCGCAAAAAAATTGTGTAGCTCGAAATAGTAATAAATTCCTTGAAACTGCCCTCATGTTTATGCATGAAGGCAGTTTTATTGCGTTATTTACTCATGTTCATCATCTGTATTTTTTCCCCCCTGCATATTGATTTTTTCACCTATTGCTTGTAAGCGTTTGCGATTATGATTAATTTACTGAGTTAGAGAAACCATATACATCAAGGAGGTAAGAACATGGCTGATATAACAGCGGCATCCAAGCCGCCAGGCCGAGGTTTTTTTCGCAGAAAAAAGACATCAGACGAAAATAACTTGGCCGGTTACTTATTTATCTCGCCTTGGCTGCTAGGCTTTTTATTGTTAACAGTTTGGCCAGTCACACAATCGTTCTATCTGTCGTTCACGGACTATCCGCTCATTGCTGATCCAACTTGGATTGGAGGGGCCAATTACGATCGGATTTTCACATCGGACAAAACCTTTATTCAATCGTTGAAGGTTACTTTCACGTTCGTATTGATCGTTGTTCCGTTGAAGCTTGCATTTTCACTCATTGTGGCGATGCTGCTTAATCGTCAGATGAAAGGTATGAGCATCTATCGTACCGCTATCTATTTCCCGTCACTGATTGGTGCCAGTGTCGCCGTATCTGTTCTGTGGAGAAACATGTTCGGCGTAGATGGCTATATCAATGGCGTGTTGCAATGGTTCGGTATTCAAGGTATGGGCTGGATATCCCATCCAGATACAGCTTTAGGAACGCTTATTACATTGGACACTTGGCAGTTTGGTTCCACGATGGTTATCTTCCTTGCAGGTCTGAAGCAAATTCCTAATGAAATGTACGAGGCAGCTTCAGTTGACGGCGCGAGCAAGATCCGGAAGTTCTTCAGTATTACACTTCCGATGCTGTCGCCGGTTATGTTCTTTAACCTAGTCTTGGAGATTATCCAGTCGTTCCAAATGTTTACTGCTGCCTTCGTTATTACACAAGGCGGACCCGTCGATTCGACATACATGTATGCCTACTTCTTATATGAGAAGGCATTCCGACACTTCCAGATGGGATACGCATCAGCGTTGGCATGGATATTGCTGGTCATTGTCGCGATCCTGACTGCGATCAACTTCCTAGCGTCCCGTTATTGGGTATTCTATGAGTCAGGGGGGAAAAAATAAATGAGAAACTTGTACCCCAGAATTGGCAACCAACTGTTGATGATGTTGTTCTCCTTCATCATGCTGTATCCGGTCTTTTGGTGGATCGGCGCATCGTTGAAGACGATTCCGGAGATGAGTCTTCCGACAATTTGGCCATCAGAACCGATATGGGCCAACTATACAGAAGGCTGGCAGTTCTCTGAAAAATATACGTTCGCACAGTTCTTCAAGAATAACTTGGTGATGGAGTTCTTCAACGTCATAGGCGGAATTATCTGCTCCTCACTCGTAGCGTTTGGCTTTGCGAGAGTGAAGTTTAAGTTCCAGAACGTCCTGTTTGCCGTCTTGCTAGTTACGATGATGCTGCCGTTGCAGGTTACCATTGTACCGCAGTACATCTTGTACAATACATTCGGTTTCATCGACAGCTATGTACCACTGATTCTACCTCATTTCATTGGGGGGAACGCGTTCTTCATCTTCTTGGTAGTTCAGTTCATCCGCGGTATTCCGCGGGATCTGGATGAAGCAGCCAAGATTGACGGTGCCTCTGTATTCGGGATTTACTACAGAGTTATACTGCCGCTGATCAAGCCTGCATTGGTGACGGTAGCCATCTTCACCTTCATCTGGAGCTGGGACGATTTCTTCGCCCAGGTGCTATACTTGAGCTCGGTTGAGAAGTTCACAGTCGGTCTAGCACTGCGAATGTTCATTGACCAGTTCGATATTCAATGGGGACAGTTGCTTGCAATGTCATTACTGTCCATCGTACCATCCACGATTATATTTTTCCTCGCACAGAAACATTTTGTCGAGGGGATTGCAACAACTGGCCTAAAAGGCTAATACATGCAATAAGAAAGGGGAAAACAAAGAATGAAGAAGACATGGTCCAAAAGCTTGTTGTTCTTGATGCTTGCGTTCGTACTTGTTCTCGCTGCATGCGGTAACAACGGCGGCAATGCTGGCGGCAACGGCGGTAACGGCGGTAACGGCGGAGACGCTGGCAACGGCGGTAATGGTGGTAACGCTGGCGGTGCAGAAGAACTCACTATGATGTGGTGGGGTCCTGAAGAAAGACACAAAGCTACTTTGGAAGCAATTGACATCTATGAAGAGCAAACAGGTATTTCTTTCCAAACTGAACAACTGTCTTGGGACGGTTTCTGGCAGAAGCTTCCTACTCTTGCTGCTTCGAAGTCCATGACAGATGTGCTGCAGATGGATGCAGCATACATTAACGATTATGTAGCTCGCGGTACGCTTGCTGATCTGTCTGATATCGATCTGACAGGTGTAGTTGACGACGCAGTTATCGAAAACCTGAAGATTAATGGTAAGTTATATGGTCTTCCAATCAGCCAAAACGCTCAAGGTCTGGCATACAACAAAGCTGAGCTTGAAGCGAACGGCATTGAGTTGCCAAAAGAAGGCTGGACTTGGGAAGAGTACTTCGAGTGGGGCCGTACGGCAAAAGAAAAACTTCCTGAGGGCAAGTATGCCATCGGTGATGGTGCCTCAGCTTGGGATTGGATCAACTGGTACCAAACAGGTAACGGTGCAGATCCGCTCTTTACCCCAGACGGCTTGGAGTTTAACTTGGACAAAGATCTGTTCATGGAATTCCACCAGACGTTCGCTGACATGAGAGAGCAGGGCATCGTTCCTCCTCCAGAGAAGACGCTGTCATTCCTTGAGAATGATCCGACTGCTGATCCGATGGCATCCGGTACAGTGATGACTCGCGGTGCTACAACTGGTTCGGTTAGTGCATTGGAGACGATGATGCCAGGTCAGGTAGCGGTTATTAACCTTCCTGTCGGTGAAGAAGGCGGCGGTTGGGCACAATCGACGATCTTTCTGAGTGTTAGCGCTGACACGCCTAACATGGAAGAATCGAAGGAATTCGTTAAGTGGTTCATTACTGACATGGAAGCTGGTAAGGCGCTTGGCATGACTCGCGGTATTCCGATTTCTCCGGAAGTTTATGCAGAGCTGGAGCCTAACATGACTACTGGTGACAAGCTTGGTAAAGAACTGTATGATATTGCTGTACCGCATGCATTGCCATTCTACGCGATTGCAGCTGGCTTCACAGAGTGGGTTGACACTTATGAGTCTACAATGGAAGGCGTTATGTTCGGCCAAACTTCCATTGAAGATGCATATGAGCAGATGAATGAGCTTGGTAATCGTATCGCTGAGCAGAATGCTGCGAAGCAATAATTACTCAAGTTACCTTGAATAGAAGAAGCCGCCTGTTTACACAGGCGGCTTTTTTCTTCACGTTTTATACATAATTATGGACAACGATGATAAAAATTTCATGGACATTCATTACTTCCCTCTACTTCTTCTAGAAGCGATTTTCAGATAAAATAGAACCTATAGTGAAAGGGAGGGCGGATCATGCGGATCTGGAAACAAGCTTTGCTCACATTCCTTGTTCTGCTGCTCTGCTCAGGCTGCAACGAGCGACAGGAGGGAAGTCAGTCAGCAGCTGTTGAAGAAGCGTTATCATTGACGATCTGGCATAACTGGACGGGGCAGGACGGTAAAGCGGCGGCTATGCAATCGTTACTACGTAAGTTTAGACAGGAGCATCCGCATATAGAGCTGGTCGATGTCGGACTTCTTACAGACAATTATAAGTCGAGCTTACGGACAGCAGCAGCAGCAGATGAGCTGCCAGACTTATTCGTCATGTGGCCGGGCACAATGACGAGGGAACTCCAACAGGTCGGCTTGCTACAGCCGATCGATGAAATATTCAAGTTCCGACCGGATTGGAAGGCTGGATTTCATTCCGGTTCTCTGGATGCCTTTACGGTCGACGGTCAAATCTATGCAGTTCCTATGAATTTAGCGCCAACCTCATTTGTATATTATAATCAAGCAATCTTTGATGAGCATGGCGTGAAGGTGCCTGACACATGGGAGGAGCTGGAGGAAGCCGTTGCAGCGTTTAATGAGCAAGGTGTTATACCGATTGCGCTAGGCAATACTGCACCTTGGGTCGTGCAATCGACGATCTTTAGTACAATTGCCCATCGGATCACGGGACAGGCGTGGTTTGAACAAGCTGTCAAGCAAGAGGGAGCGGCATTCACGGATCCAATATTCGTAAAGGCGCTGCGCTTCTTGCAGGACTTTCATGCGAAGCAGCCGTTCCAGAATACGTACTACAGCTTGAATGAGAATCAAATGATGGACTTGTATTTGTCGGGTGAGGCAGCTATGTTCATAAATGGCGGATGGGCAGTTTCCTATATTGTGGAGCACGCGTCTGAGCATGTGCTGGACCATACACATATCATGCTATTGCCATCGATTGAAGGTGGACAAGGCAATCCGTTGGCAACATCGGGTGTCGTTGGGACTGGATTAGGTGTGAATAGCAAATTGTCAGGAGAGCGGCTTGCAGCTGCACTAGAATTGTATTACTTGTTTGCCGGACCGATAGGGCAACAGGCTACACTAGACAGCCATACACTAGTAAGCTATGATCTTGTGCTGGATGCTAGCAAGGCGAATCGGCTATTCAGAGAACTGCACCAGTTAGTGACGCAGATCGATATACATCCCGTATACGATTCCATGCTGAGCAGTTCTGCAACTGCAGCAATTCAGAACGGTCTCCAGGAACTGTTGACCGGTACTGCACCTGAACTGATTGCGGAGCGAATCCAACAAGCCCAGGCAGAAGCGGTTGGCCGATAAACTTAGCATGTTGTATTGCGGTAGCAGCGCAACAATGAGAGGGGGGATGAGGCATTGTTTATGAAATGGATACAGTCGTCGCTACAACGCAAGCTCTCTGTCATCTTATTGCTCTCTACGTTGCTTCCCTTGCTATCCCTCGGGGGATTCACGTACTATATTTCTTCACAAATTACGGAGGACAAGCTGATTCAATCAGGGCGGGATGCATTGGCCAAGATGGATGCGAACCTGCAGTTCATGGTGAATGATATTGAGAATACGTCGATCTTCCTCATTGGCCAGGAAGATATTCAGGATTTCCTGCGAAGTCCGAAGCGAAATGAGCTGCTCCATAGAAAAATCTTGAACTTGATCGATAGTCTAGTATCGTCCAAAGATTACTTATCGAATATTACGATCCATATTTACAATTCCAATGCGTTCTTGTCTCAAACCCGCGTATATGAAAGAGCGTTGCTGAGACAAATTGATTTCGATAATATGGATGAGAAAACCTGGTCCAATGTGTACAGAATTCGTGACTATACCGGTGAGCATAATGTATTTTCATTCGTACGTCCGGTAAGGAGCATTTATTCCTTCGAGGAGCTCGGCTGGCTAGCAATCAGCTTCGATGAAAGTGTCGTGTCACAGAATTGGACAGAGCCTGGTTTTGGTGACAATCAAGGCAATGTAGCACTGCTCAACAATACAGGGAAAGTATTGTCATCAACAAACAAGGAATGGTTGGGCGAGCCGATAGAGGAACTATTTCCTGGAATAACTTCGCGGTTTGACAACAGAGACGGGAACTTCAACTACCAGACTGGTCATGATAAGGAAACAGTACTCTACAAGCGGAGTACCATTAATGGATGGACCTTGATTGGGACGATTCCATATGAATTGTATACTTCGCAGAACAGTTTCATCTTGCAATTAACTGCGGCTGCAGTCGTCATTACAATCTTGATCAATATCGGACTTGTGTTATATATGATTAGGCGAGTAACGAATCCGCTGCAAGTGCTTGCCCGCTTGTTCACGAAGGTGAATCCGGAGGGACCAATGCCCATCTATAAGTCGTCTACGAATGACGAAATCGGTCGACTCGGCGAGGTGTATAATCGATTGGGCAGATACATTCGGGAACTGAAGGAACAATTGATATTAGAGGAGACACGCAAGAAAGAAGCAGATATGCGTGCGTTACAAGCTCAAATCAATCCGCATTTCCTGTACAATACGCTATCCTCTATACATTGGATGGCACTCATGAAGGATGAGAAGCAAATCGCTGACATGGTCGGTTCGCTTAGTGATTTTTTACAATTCAGCTTGAACAAGGGAAGCGATTATTGCTCGGTGTACCAAGAGTTTGCGCATATTCAAAACTATATGCAAATTCAAGCTATTCGATATCCGGATAAATTTGAATTGGAGATGTCTGTTGACCCGGCATTGCGTAATAAGAAGATGCTGAAGTTATTGCTCCAGCCTCTGTTGGAAAATGCTATGATTCATGGTGTTCAGAAGAAAGAGGGCAAAGGGGTAATCGGTGTATATGCAGAAATGAAGGATGATTGGATGCATTTTGCAGTTATTGATGACGGGGTTGGCATGAGTGAGCAACGTTTGGCTGTCATTCGAGCCAATCTTAGAATACCGATTGCGACAGAAGATGCGGAAGGCAGCTATGGATTGCGCAATGTGAATGAACGGTTGCGGTTGCATTACGGATCAGACTCTCGCTTGTCAGTCGAGAGCAGGCCGGGAGCAGGGACGCGCATATCCTTTTCTATTCCGCTCAAGGAGGGGTCCTGATGAAAATAATGTTAGCAGACGATGAAGTGATCATACGAACCGGGCTGGCGAAGGTGATCAAGTGGCGGGAACTAGGTCTGGAGCTCCTCGAGCCTGCTGCATCGGCAGAGGAAGTCATGGCAAGACTGCCAGTGGAGAAGCCGGATATATTGCTGACAGATATCCGTATGAATGGGATGACAGGGCTGGAGCTGGCAGCAGAAGTGAACAAAGCCTATCCGCAGATGGAAATTATTATACTATCCGGTTATGATGATTTCTCCTATGCGCAGCAAGCCATTCGCAATGGCATAAGCGACTACTTGTTGAAAACTAGCCGACCTGAGGAGATTATCAAAGCAGTTCTTAAGGCGAAGCAACGTGTTGAAGAAAGGAATGAACTGCATTCGCTAGATCGGCGGAAGCAGAAGCAGGAGCATCATCGTCAGCTTGAGCAATGGATTACAATAGAAGGACGGGCTGCTTCACTTGATGTGCCGCCAGACAGTCTGTTACAGCTGGACGACGTAGAGGGGCAGGGGCGAATACAAGAACATTATCGGTGGCAAGTATTGATTCTCACAGCAGGCGGTTGGGGAGATTCGCGGCCTGAAGGTGCGCTGTTGACATTTGCTATCGATAATGCAATTCGAGACTTGATGCAGTGCGTCAGCTTCATCCAGCAGGAACAGGTTATTGCTGTGGTTCGTTCCCATGCATCAGGTTTCGATGAACAGATCCAGCGCTCTGTCTATGAGAAGATCGAGCAATTGCTCAAGTGCGAAATCACTGCAGTAGCCGGCATCCCAGTCGAGGATATAGGCGAGCTGTATACGTCGTATGCAACAGCGAAGGAGGCGTTCGGTTACAGACGACTGATGAACCAGAAGCAGTGGGCGTATGCAGACATCGCTAACCGAAATGGCGGGAAGACGGTATGTACATCGGAGGAAGAGAAGGAATTGTCCAGTATTTTGTTAGACGATGATCCGATGGTGTTGAAATCTTGGGTGCACCGATACGTAGAGGAATTATTAACAGATCCCGATGTAACGCCCCAGTCGCTTCAAGCTGCTGTACAGTCTGTCGTGATCACTGCTCATCGTTGGTTGGATAGAGTGCTGTCCGCTATAGGGAAGGAACGTACTTCGGATGAGAAGCCTGAACCGTTCGACAGTGAACCAGGAAGACTTCCGTTGGAAGGTCTGTTTCAACATTTGTATAACATCATGAAGCTGTATCATCATAAGCTGGCGGAAGGCGGCAACACGCATATACAGAAAGCGATTACTTATATTGAGGAGCAAATCGGCAATGATCTTGGCTTACAGCAGGTCGCACAGCATGTGCACCTGCATCCTAATCATGTGAGTGATTTGTTCAAGAAGGAAACAGGCATGAAGTTCGTTGATTACGTGACCAAGAAGAAGATGCAGCGGGCGATGGATATATTGTCCCAATCCCCAATGAAAATCAGCGAAGTTGCGGCAATGGTAGGTTATGAAGATGTGAAATATTTTGGCCAGATGTTCAAGAAGCATACAGGGAAGACACCGAGCCAATTCCGTGAGGCAAATTCTTGACTCGATCGAGTCCATTTCATAATGTAGAGTGGTAAGCGGCTTCGTACATTGACTAATTCGCAGGACGCAAGCGGATTGGCTGGTACGAAGTTTTTTTTCATGCAAAAAAAAGGCCGGCCTGTCAGCAGATCATATCTGCTGTAAGGCCAGCCGCAAGTAACCATGCCACTGGTTAGGAAACCAAGATTGCCTTGCTACACGAACATGTAAAGCAGCTATATCTGAATAGGTAACACCTATCCAGACAGTTCAGAAACTCTTACAGACGTACGTCGCTGGAAGGACCGTCGAGATTTTGCTTCTTCGCTTCTTCCAACTCTTCGTCCCACTTCAAGTGACGATATGGTGCTGCAGCATCGTCGGTATTGAAGAAGTTCACGAAGTCTTCCCACATTGCAACAGACCACGTGGAGTCAATCTGTGCAGTCGTGTACGTACCTTCTCTCAGGCGTACGAATCCGAAGATGTCACGAACCTGAGACTTCTCCGCACGATCAACAACTTCTTCTGCCAGATGAGGAGGGATGAAGATAACGCCAGCTGGCGTACCCAATACAACGTCGCCTGGCAAGCAGATTGCTTTGCCGATACGAGTAGGCACGTTCATGCCTGTCATCGTTACGTCTTCGATTGCAGTAGGGTCACTGCCGCGGAAGTAGACGTTAATGTTGTCGATTTCCACTACTTGTTGGTTATCACGGATACCGCCCCAGATGACAGCGCCGCCCCGCTTCGTACGAGTGGAGATCGCTGTACCCAAGTTACCGCCAATGTAGGTGCCCTTGAAGATCTTATCGAACATATCTACAACGACGACGTCGTCCTCTTCTAATTGGTCAATCACCCATTGGTTGAAGAAACCGCCGCGGCCTTCTTCTTCATGACCGTAGTTAAGCAACGTTTCATGCAGGTCAGGACGCTTCGGAACCATAACGGCTGTTACTGCACGACCAACCGTAATTTTATCTGCATGAATGCTTTGGAATTCACCTTGAAATTGGAATTGGTAGCCATTCTGCCAAAGCGGACCCCAAGCTTCCTCCAAAGTAATTTTGCGCATACGCTCTAGGATGTCTGCGGAAACTTTAGGACGGCCATTCTCAAACCGCTCGCCTTTCCACAAGGGTGTCAGTTGGATGATATCTTCTTTGTTATCAAATTTCAATCGTAGCACCTCTCTCTTCATAATGGTTCCCGCAAGAGGAGAGGAGACACGTGGTCGCGATTCCTCTCACAGGCTTCAAACTTAGGATGTCACTTTCGTGGGCAATGTCTCCGGGCCCCGCAAAAGTAATCGGAATCATCTTCGTAGCTTGACTTCACTTTTGTGGGTATTGTTTCCGGGTCCCCGCGAAAGTAATCGGATTACGCTTCAAAGCTTTGCTTCACTTTTGTGGGTATAACTTAGCTCCACAGACGGTCATTGCCGACAAAGTCGTTCCACTCATCAGTGGACTCCCACAGACCCGGTACTTGCGGGTGCAGGTGCTCAGCAATGACTTCGTCGTTCAGATCTTCGATGCCTAGTCCTGGTGCGTCAACGACTTCGATGAATCCATTCTGCAGAAGCGGCTTCGGCAGCTTAGGCGCCTTGATGATGTCATCCCACCATGGTACTTCGACAGAGTGGAATTCAAGCGCTAAGAAGTTTTCCGTAGCTGCAGCAGCATGTACAGCTGCCAAGCATGCGATCGGGCTTTCGGCCATATGAATCGCCATAGCTACGCCGTACTCTTGCGCCATGTCGCCAATTTTCTTCGTTTCCCAAATACCGCCAGTTGTCAGTACGTCCGGATGAATGATCGAGACAGCACCGGCTTCCAGAAGCGGCTTGAAGTTTTCCTTCAGGTAAATATCTTCGCCTGTACATACTGGTGTAGATACAGAGTTAGTCAAACGAACATATTGATCCGTCAGCTGCCAAGGAATCATGTCTTCCATCCATGCCAGGTTGTACTTGTCAATACGGCGTCCAAGCTTGATGCAGTCTTCTACGCCGATATGACCGAAGTGGTCAATACAGAGCGGCACTTCGTAACCGATGACCGAACGCACGTCAGCTACATACTGCTCAAGCATATCCAAGCCCTTCTCTGTCACATGAATGCCTGTGAATGGATGTGCTACATTGAACACGTCATAATGACGGTTGCGCAGATAGCGAAGCTCTTCCTTGGATACGTTTCCGCTCTTGCGTGCTTGGAAGTAAGCTTTGGAAGTGCTCTTCATTTCATCCAAGAAACCAAGTGGAGCGCTCAGTGTTCCAGGCTCGTTGATGATTTGACCGATACCAAGGTCCATCTTCAGGAATGTAAAGCCTTGCTCCATACGCTTCTTGAGCGCTTCACCCATCGCTTTGCCTGTATCTTTGCCGTCCACATCAGTATCGCAGTACATGCGGACTTTGTCGCGGAACTTGCCGCCGAGCATCTGATAGATCGGCACGCCGTATGCTTTGCCTGCCAGATCCCACAAGGCAAGCTCAATACCGCTCACACCGCCGCCTTGACGCGCATGTCCGCCGAACTGCTTGATGCGGCGGAACAGCTTGTCAATGTTACAAGGGTTTTCGCCGATCAAGCGCGACTTCAGAATCTGAGCATAGACTTTATCAGCGCCGTCGCGTACTTCGCCGAAGCCGACTAGACCTTGATTCGTATATACTTTGATCAAGCTGCAGTGCATAGGAGCACCGGAGATATCCGCGAATCGAATGTCTGTAATCTTCAGTTCGGACGGATTGGAATTCGTATTGACGTGCGCTAATGTGCTTTCATAGGTTTCTTGATTAGCCAATGTTCTTCTCACTCCTTATAGTAGATGGACAAACTTCTTACAAGTGGACGCTTGCGCCGTCCAATCGAATCGCAGAGCCAGTAATGAATTCGGATTCGTCAGAGGCAAGGAAGCAGACTAGGGAAGCTACGTCAGCTGGCTTACCGACACGCCCCATCGGGAACTTCTTGAGAAATTCATTCGGCTTCCGGCGTTTCACCTCTGCTTCATCCAAGAATGGCTTGGATTCTCGGGCGCTTTGCTTGCCGACGTCAACGGCTCCCGGCTCCAGCGTATTGACGGTTATCCCGTACTTCCCGAGCTCGACAGCCGCTTCACGACCAAGCATGCGAATGCCGCCCTTGGTCATCGAGTACACAACATCGAAATCCCCTGGGCGCTTGCCATGAATCGAGGACATCAACATGATGCGTCCGGATTGCTGTTGTTTCATATAAGGAACGACAGCCTGTATACACTGCCAGTAGCCTTTGAGGTTCGTCTGCATCATACGGTCGAAAGTCGTCTCATCGTGCTCGAAGAAACGGTAGTTCAACTGTAGTGCAGCATTGCTCACTAACACATCGATGCGTCCGTAATGATCGACAACTTCCTTCACCATCCGAACGATTTCATCCTTGTTCTGCACATTCGCTTGAACGATGATGGCATCGCCGCCGATCGCTTGGATTTGTTCCAGCGTATCCTTGGCGCCAGCGTCGCTGCGGTTGTAGTGTACCGCTACCTTAGCGCCTTGCCGGGCTAATCCGATAGCGACACCTTTGCCAATGCCTGTACCAGCGCCTGTGACGAGCGCAATTTTGCCTGAAAGATTCATGTTGCACCTCCTTCGGGCCATGGCTTGTTCATCTTCACGTCCAGGTAATGCATCAGGAAGCCGCCATCCATACGAATGTCTGAGCCATTCATATAACGCGAGGCATCACTAGCAAGGAAAAGCACCAAATTGGCCAAATCCTCGTACGTTCCAAGTTCAGTGCTTGGCACCTTGTACTGGTAGTCCTCATACAGATGTGATACTTCGCTAGCGAAGCGATCATTATCGCCTTCAACCGGACCGAGTTCAATCGTGTTGACTTGAACACCGTCTCGACCAAGCGTTAATGCTGCTTCGTGGGAGAGCATCTTAACCGCACCTTTGGACGCACTGTACACGAAGGAAGAACCAGTCGGTTTCTCCGCGTGGATGGAGCTGACATAAATAATCTTCCCAGATTTGTTCGCGGCCATGATTTCACCAGCAGCTTGTGTGCACATGAGAGCTGATTTGGCGTTGTAGTTCAGCACCTCGAAGAACGTCTCCTCGCTGCTGTGCTCTACACTTGCCGGCTTCACCAAATTGTTGTTGTGGATCAAGACGTCCACGCTGCCAACTTCTTCAGTAGCCTGCTCAAGCGCCTTGGCGATTGCTGCGCGTTGGCACAAGTCCACGTTGATGACGATAAACTTGAGTCCTTGTTGCTGCATGCGTGCCACAATGTCTTCGATGTTTTTGCCATCTGAAGTGCTGTTCAGGATGAAGCGTGCGCCGGCATCTGCTAGGGATTGGACGATTGCTTGGCCTGAACGGCTATCCGCATCTGTAACAAAAACAGTTTTGTTGTGTATGTTCATAGATCCCCTCCATAACTCCCTTGGGCGTTTTTTCGTATCCGTTCACATGTCAAACATCATGTTTGTTGAACAAACGCCATCGCTGTCCTTGGGTATGATTTCTACACACCATTAATCTTACAAATTTAGCGTCCTGCTATGCGATGCTATAAAATTATGATTTTGTTTGTTTTTTTTCAAAGTCCGAATTTTGGCGTCTGATGAGTGAGTAAGCGATTCCAATGTGAGTTAGCAGAAGTGTGGGATGAGGCAACAAATCAAGCCGACAAGCGTGAAAGCTCTTGTCGGCTGTGATCTTGCTCTGATTGGTGCATGCCAGCAATGTTGATGGACAGATTAGCAGGAGATACTAGTCTTATCATGTAACTGTAGGTGAATTTATCGCATATAGCGGGAATTTCCGGACTTGTTCATGTCATTCATCCTGGAACCCAAGAGGTCTGTGCGAAATAAGACCGTTTATGTCCACTATTGCATTCAACATTGCATGATAGCTTCATATAAGAACAATATTGTCAGTTATTAGGTACAGCGGGCGTCATTCGTGTATTCGCCAAGCTATGGGCAGCAACTAAGCTCTAACCCGAAAGCTCGTGTATTCCTTCAGGTTCTCGATGACGAGACGCAGTCGATACTCGCCGCCGTCCAATGCAGTCGTCTCCTTGACCTCGATAGCGCCATCGGTGTACATAGCTTCGACGGCAGGCTCCGCATTGGCTGCTAGCGTCAGCACCACTTCAACGTTGTGCAATGGAATAATCTCCAACACCGGTCGGAACGGCGCAGACGTAGTGTTGATCGCATGGACGGCATAATCGTTGTTGTCCGCAATTCGATTCACCTGGAAGTGGACACTTTGCGGCGCATTGGATGTCAGCATCTGCTTGCCATCAAGCGCGCTGTGCAATGCATTCGCAAGCAACGTTCGGAAATCCTGATGCCCGTGCATCCATATATACTTGTCGATTCCGAATGGGAAGTAGATCGACTGTCCCTGCCCGTAATCGTGAACGACACAGGTCGGGAATTTGGTCTCGAAGCTGCGCGGCCATGCTCGCTCGGGCGATTGCGGATAAATTTGCGGTACGAAGGTAGCCGGACATTGCGCCTCTTCAGTCGGCTGTACGAGCAGGTTCGTGCCCCAGTTGGCAAGCAGCTTCGTATCCTCGAAGCCATGTGTCATCGGATGATCTTCAGCATGCTTCACATACTGATAGCCGTAATGGGAGCCGTCCTTGCGCATGCCGGTGAAGCTGCAGCCGAACACTTCGCGTAAGCCGAAGTCATGGCGTTGCTCACCCAGCTCATTATATAGCGACGTTTCGTATGTGGAGATGATCTTACCACCCTGTTGTACGTATTGCTTAATGAGGCGCAGCTCTTCGTCTGACAGGCAAGCTCCGTTCGGAATGACGAGCACATTCACTTTGCTAAGTGTTTGCTCGGATAAATCTTGATCAAGCAGGAAGTTGTACTGCAGCTTCTCGGCTAGCAGCAGTTGCTCCAAACCGATGATGTGCGTAATATACGCATCCTTATGACGATCTGCCTTGTTGAATGTGTTGTTGCTTGCGCGTGAATACAGGATGGTAACGTCTGCTTCTGCTTGCTGTGTAGCTAGCAGCTCCTCGTATTGCTCCATATACGCATATATATCTTGGCACATGAATGCATTGCGGCGATCATAGGTGGCATCGGCATGCTGACCGTTGAAGGTGACGTCCCATATTGAACCGCCTGAGCTAATCGCCTCCCATAGCCAAATACGCGATTCAGGGACAGATGAAGAGACATAGCGCAGTTCGTTGTTCGTTCCGAGATGGCCGAACAGCATGACAGGTGTCTTATTCGGCTCTAGTCCTTTCAAGAACTTGATCAATGTAGATGGAGCGTTGAGCGGTTGGTGATTGGCTGTGAACAGCGGCGTTACCAAGAAGTCGAAGTGGTCCTTGACCTGATAAAGATCCGAGCTGTTCTTCGTATATGTCTCATAGAACAAGCCGAAGATTTCAGCACAGTATATCTTGTCTTCCCCGTACTTCTTAATGATCTTTCGATAGTTGGCCAGATGCTTATTCAGATTATGTGCCTTCCAAGCGCGGTATTCGTTGTAGCTTGCATCCGTGAAGTCGCCGCCGCGAGGCAGCTCCTTGCCCACGTCTTGACGGTAGTGCGTACTGCATCGCTCACAATAGCAGACACGGTTCTGGAACGGCGCATTCTCCCAGATGCCGTCGATATCATAACGCTTCAACAACAATTCGGATAGCTGAAACGCGTGCTCGTTACGATAATAGCTTAAGTAACAAGGCGCATACAGCGGGTTCGGAATATGAGGAAGATCGGCCCAGTACATCGGTTCACCGTTCTCGTCGATGGCGAACCAGTCTGGATTCAATTCATAGATTTTCTTATCGACGCCGCGGAAATCCATCCGCACAATCACTTTGATGCCACGCTTGTGACAAGCTTCTGTAATGTCCTTGAGAATGTCTTGTTCAGGCTGCATGAATGAATTCGGATTGGCGGTTGCAAGGTCATGGCGGAAGAAGTCGATAATGCCGCCGCCATTAATGATGAACGTATTGGCATGAACACTTTCCAAATATGCGGCAACAGCTTCTGCATCATAATCCGTAATATCCGGTTCGCGAAGTACAGTTTGAATCATGCGCAGCTGCTTTTCGTACCATTTCTTCTCCATATTGTGTGTTCCTCCTTGTGGAATGATAAGTGTCTAGCGCACTGCTTGTACGGGATTGCTGAGACTGCCGATTCCGTCTATCGTGCACACGACGGTATCTCCATCACGCACGAGATCTGCACCGGCTGGTGTTCCGGTTAGAATAACATCACCAGGCTGCAAGGTGGTAAAGCTGCTGATGTAAGCAATCATTCGGTCGATGGGCATAATAATTCTGTCCATTGAACTGTTCTGCATCGTGCGGCCATTGACTGTCGCTTGGATGCGAGCCGCTTCATATTCGAAGCTTGTTTCGATAGCTGGACCGAGCGGACAGAAGCTGTCGAACGACTTGCCGATCGTCCAATGGCCTTCCGGATGGAAATACTGCAAGGCAGCAACGTCATTCGCTACTGTATAGCCGAAAATGAATTCCTCAGCCTGCTCCGGGCGGATACGGGAGGCTGTGCGGCCGATTACAACAGCAAGCTCTGATTCGAACTTGATTTCATCAATACCCGGCGGAAGTACAATCGGGGCATTAGGTCCGACGACGGTCGACAGAGGCTTCATGAACAGGATCGGCATGTCAGGAACAGGCGGTTTGGCTTGCCCTTCCGCTACGAAATTTTTGCCGATTCCGATAATATTGCTAGGCGTGAGCGGAGCATGCAGCTGAACTTGATCGAGCGGATAGCTTTCTCCAGTCAAGCTCCTATCCCCGAAGAGATCACCTGCATAGGGGCGTACGGTTGTTCCTTCCAGTATGCCACCGTGAATTTCGGTGTGACCCGGAAGAGAAAATCGAATCAGCTTCAAGATAGACATCTCCTTACGTATACGTATTTGCGATAAGGTTCAATATGATGAACACCGTTTCCAATACAACACTAGCTTAATAGTCCTACAATTTGAATACGTTGTCAATGCAGGTTTTCTCCAGACAGGTGATCGTAAATTTGAATATTCTTCCCCTATTATGGCAGCAATCGCGTATTGACATACAACAATGCAGATGCCTACAATGGTGGCACATGAATACGTATTCAAAATCTGACTAACACACACAAAGGAGACGAGCATCATGGCGAACGTATGGAAGAGCGGCAAGACGCAGGAGCAGCTGCAGTCAGAGCAAGCGCAAGTGACTGCGACTGTTCAGGAGATGATACGCGGCATAGAGCTTCACGGAGATGCAGCGGTGAAGGAATATTCCAGCAAGCTCGATAAGTGGGAGCCAGAAGCATTTCGTCTGACGGAGCAGCAGATTGAAGAAGTGGTACAGGCTGTATCGCCTAAGACGAAGGACGATATTCAATTTGCGCAAGCGCAAATTCGCCGATTCGCTGAATACCAAAGAGAGAGCATGCAGGATGTGGAGGTCGAAACATTGCCTGGTGTCATTCTCGGTCATAAGCATATTCCTGTGAACAGCGTCGGCTGTTACATTCCAGGCGGCCGCTATCCGATGGTCGCATCTGCGCACATGAGTATACTGACAGCGAAGGTAGCGGGTGTGAAGCGGGTTATTGCATGCACGCCTCCGATTGCCGGTCAAATTCCGCAGGAAACGGTATGTGCGATGGCGATGGCAGGAGCTGATGAAATCTATATATTGGGCGGCGTTCAAGCACTTGCCGCCATGGCGATCGGAACGGAATCGATCGCGCCAGTCGATATGCTGGTCGGACCAGGCAATGCCTATGTCGCGGAAGCGAAGCGGCTGTTGTTCGGGCGGGTCGGTATTGATCTACTGGCAGGTCCGACGGAAACACTCGTCATCGCTGACGAAACGGCCGATGCGGAAATGGTTGCCTGCGATATATTGGGACAGGCAGAGCACGGTCCGACATCGCCTGGTGCGCTGATTACTACCTCTGAAGCGCTGGCACATGCGACGATCATAGAGATTGAGAAGCAATTGGAAGTGTTGCCGACAGCAGATGTTGCGCGTAAGGCATGGGAGGATTACGGCATTGTCATTGTGGCGGATACAGAGGAGGAAGTGCTTAAGGAAGCGGATGCGCTAGCCTATGAGCATGTCGAGGTGCTGACGAAGGACCCGTCCTATTATCTAGAACGATTGACTAATTACGGAGCATTATTCTTGGGTCCGGAGACGAATGTAGCGTATGGCGACAAGGTCATCGGTACGAATCATACACTTCCGACAAAACAAGCTGCCCGCTACACAGGCGGATTGTGGGTAGGTAAATTTCTCAAAACATGTACGTATCAGCGCTGTACGCCAGAGGCGAGCGCCCACGTTGGCGAATATGCGGCACGTCTGTGTGAGATTGAACGATTCATGGGTCACCGCGAGCAAGCCTTGCTGCGCGTTCGTCGATACGGCAACGAGGAGCAGCTGAAGTGGGCGACTACATCTTCACAGGATTGGCGTTAAGCGTGCTGCCAAGTCCGTGATCGCCTCTATCGTATCTGCTTGCTTCACTTCCCATTGGTGAATCGGCATGGAGCAGCTGACGGCAGCGACTGCTTCGCCGTTGGCACGGCGGATTGGCGCGGCAGCGCAGCAAAAGCCCATCACACCTTCCTGCAGATCGAGGGCATAGCCGTCGTCGCGAATACGCGCGAGCTCTTGGAGCAGCGCGGTGCGATTGTCGATCGTATGCTCCGTAACCGACTGCAGCTTCTCGTCAGGGAAGATGCGACACACCTGGTCGTTTGCAAGACATGCGAGCAGTGATTTGCCTAGACCTGTAGCATGTGCAGGAAAGCGAACACCAGGTCCAGCAACCATCTGCACAGGCGACGGCGCTTCGATCTTGGCCATATAGAGCACATCGGCTTCCTCGAGACGGGCAAGCTGGATAGTTTCTTGCAATTTGCGCATGACAGGCTGGGCAAGGCGGCGGAATTCCTCGATTAGATCGTATTGTCCGGCATAGGCGCTTACGAACTTGCCGATCGCTCCGCCAAGCGCGTACGTATCATGCCGATCACGGTTCACCCAGTGAAGCCGTTCCATCGTCATGAGCAAGGAATACATGGTGCTTTTGCTTATATGCAAATGTCTGGATAATTCGGATAAAGTCCAAGTGTAAGGCTCTATGGCCAGCAGGGCAAGTACGGCGTTAGCCCGTTCCAGCGCGGGCACAGCATATTTCTCTGACATCCTGTCACTCTCCTGTATGGGACTGCATGCGACAACTTGTACATGCTGTCATAGATCGTACCACTGTAGCAGGAATGACGTCAACGTATCTGCATTGGCGTTCGCAAGGATTCGCCGTTGCAAGGGAAGGGGGAGAGGAAGATCGTATCTTCCAAAGATGTGGCTAGACTTGCGGGATGCTCGCAATCGACTGTATCCCGTGTATTGAATCGGCCGGAATCTGTACATCCGGACAAGCGGGAGCGAGTGCTGCAAGCTATTGAGGCCTTGCAGTATAAGCCGAATATGGCTGCGCGCAGCTTAGTTGCCAAGCAAACATATACGATTGCCTTGATTTCGGGCACATTGCGTAATGACTTCTTCGCGGAGTCGACAGACCGCATTGTGGAATACGCCCGCAAGCAGGGGTATCGAACGATCGTCTACTTCGAGAGTGAGGGAAGTCTCGGCGACATTCTGGCGCAAGTGCGCAGCTATAAAGTAGACGGCATCCTCATCTCCTGCATGAAGCTGGAAGACCCGCATTATGAAGCGTTTGCGACTTGCGGTATTCCGTGTATCTGGTTCAACCGCCGCCATAAGCGCGGAGGCAATTATATAAGTATGGACAATATTACGGCAGCATCGATGCTGACCCGTCATCTGCTTGATCTCGGTCATCGCAGCATTGCCTATTTATCCGGTCATCGTGATATCTCTACACTAGATGAACGCTGGACCGGCTTCGAAGCAGCAATGCAGGACGCAGGTGTGCCGATTGCGGAGGATCAGGTGCACTTCTTAGATCCCGAGGACTCTGCTATTCAGAAGCTCACTTGGAAGCTTATGCAGCGGCTAACGCCGCCGACTGCTCTTGTGTGCGGTCATGATGAGCTGGCGATTGTTTGCATGGATGCCTTGTTGTCCATGGGGTTGCGCATCCCTGAGGATGTTAGTGTAGCAGGATTTGACGATATACGTATGTCCGGTCACCAGGCCATTCAGCTAACGAGCGTAGGTCAGCATCGGTTCGATATGGGCGAGGTGGCTGCCGAACAGTTAATCGCACTGATGCATGCGGAAGCGGGCAAGGAGCAATCTGTTATCCAGTTTCGCTGTAAGCCTGAGTTGTTCGTTAGGAAATCTACGGGCCCAGTCCGTACAGAACAAGAGAAAGCGAGGAACGGGAGGATATGACAAAGCAAGTGACGGTGGATGCATATGCGCATGTCGGATTGCCGCGGTTCGGCAGCTTGCAGCAAGCGTTACAAGCTATGGAGCGGCAAGCGATAGCGAAAGCAGTGCTAGTGCTAGGTCCGAGGGTGCCTGATGTACATACATTGGTAGTCGCGATGCAGACCTATCCGGATCGGTTGCGCGGAGTAGGTATTCCATTCGGGGATACGGAGCAGCAACGGCTTGCGTTCAGCCGGTGGATGCTAGATGCTGGTGCAATCGGTATTCGGCTTGAGTCGCAGGAAGCGCTCGATAATGCTGAGGTGCTGAAGCTGCTCGGTGAGCGCAAGCGTTGGGTATTCGCGCCGGGCAATCAGCTGTCTGAGCAGTTGAGCGAGACTTACTTAGCTTGGTTGATGCAGTATCCGGAAGGGCACATCGCTGCCCCGCACTTTCTGCAAGCGGGAAAGGAAGCTGTCAGCTCATTGTCCGAGGCTGCGCATGAGCTGATCGCTCACCCCCGCTTCTACCCCATCTTCTCGAGACATGGCGGTATGGGCAGCAGGCAACCGTATCCGCACATAGATTACTTGCCGTGGATACAGTATGTTGTCGGCCTGAGAGGCTGGGAGGGGGTCATGTGGGGAAGTGAGTATCCTGTGCTCTATTGGCGGAATGAAACGATGGAAGGCGCGCGTCAATGGTTGGATGCACTAGGCATTCCCTTATCGGATGAACAGTGGAACAAGGTGTATGGCGGAACCGCAGACCGCTTGTTTTTCTCAGCTCCTGCGCCGACTCCTGATCAAGTGGAGATCGCTGCATGGGTTGATGAACAATTCGATCGTTCGCGAACGGTCCCGCTATTTGCCGGACCGGGACTGGAGCTGCCAATGGTGGAATATGCTGCGTTATGGGATCGATTCAGTCAATCTGAGCTTTACCGAGAAGGCGGGACACTTGGTGATTATATAAGACTAAGGCTGATGGAATCAGAATAAAGGAGACGAACGCGAAATGGCACTACCAAGATGGATTAAGGTAAGACAGCAGTTGGCCGCAACCTCAGTGCCTGATATTGCGACAGAGGTTGCCGCTCAGTTGGATAGCGTCAACATGCATACACGCGTGCAGCCGGGAATGCGTATCGCGCTGACAGCAGGCAGCCGGGGCATTGCGAATATAGCATTAATTATGAAGACTGCAGCCGATGTATTGAAGGCGCATGGTGCACTTCCTTTTATTATTCCTGCGATGGGCAGCCACGGCGGAGCGACTGCGGAAGGACAAGTACAGGTGCTGGCGAGTATGGGCATTACGGAAGCGTATTGCGGCGCTCCGATCCATTCATCGATGGAAACCGTATGTATCGGCGAGACGCCGCAGGGCATTCCCGTGCATACGGACAAGCTGGCTTGGGAAGCGGACGGTGTCATCGTCGTGAACCGAATTAAGGTGCATACGGATTTTAAGTCTCCTGTCGGGATCGAGAGCGGCTTGATGAAGATGGCGGCAATCGGAATGGGCAAGCATAAGCAAGCGACATTGCTCCACCATCACGGTGTACATGGCATTCGCGATCTGATGCCCGATGTAGCAGAGGTTGTGCTTGCCAAGCATCGGATTGTATGCGGCATCGGCATAGTAGAGAATGCGCTGGACGAGACAGCGCTTATTGAAGCGATAGAGCCGGGGGCAATTCGAGAGAGGGAGCAGCAATTGCTGAAGCAGGCAGCTGCTTGGATGCCGAAGCTTCCTGTCGAAGATCTCGACTTGCTCATTGTCGATGAGATCGGCAAGGATCATAGCGGAACAGGCATGGATACGAATATTATTGGCAGAATGCGTATTCTTGGAGAAGCTGAACCTGCAGCGCCGCGCATCAAGTACGTTCTTGCAAGCGATCTAAGTGAGGCTTCACACGGCAACGCATTGGGAATTGGGTTAGCGGATATTACGACGAAACGATTGGTCGATAAGATTGATCGTGAGGCGATGAATGAGAATGTCATTACAAGCTCCTTCCTTGCGCGTGCCAACATCCCGATTACCTTGGACAATGATCAAGCAGCAATCCAAGCCGCTATGCGCGGTCTATGGGGGATCGAAGGTGCTGATGCTCGCATCATCCGGATTCGAAGCACGCTTCACTTAGGCGAAATGTACGTATCAGAAGCCGTGTTTGCAGATATTCAACATTCGTCTGCGATAGAGCCGATCGGACAATGGCACACACCGGCTTACAATGAACAAGGGTATTTGCCGCCATTCTGAACTGGAGTTCCAGCATGACTGTATCATGATTCTACTATTGATTAGAGGAGGGGCTACTGGTGGAGTACGCTATATTAGGCAAGACCGGAAGGGAAGTCAGCCGAATCGGATTTGGCGGCGCGCCTGCAGGGTTGAAAAACTACTTGAGCAGCTATGACCCGCAGAGTAATCAGGACCGCAGCAGTATCATTGCCGCCGTTGATAAGGCGCTGGAGCTGGGCATCAATTATTATGATACAGCCCCTGGTTACGGGAATGGACAAAGCGAAGATATTATCGGCGCGGCATTGGAAGGTGTGAAGCAAGCAGGTGACAAGCCGCTATTCATAGCTACGAAAGTGCACCTTCATCAGCTTCCTGAGCTGCGTCAGTCGCTGGAAGAAAGCTTGAAACGGCTGCGCCGTGACCATGTGCACCTGTTGCAAATTCACGGTACGAGCTACTCATCGGATGAAGTAAGTCGGATCTTAGCGGATGACGGTATGGTTCATGAAATGAGCAAGCTGAAGGAAGAAGGGCTCGTTCAGCATCTTGGCTTTACAAGTGAGGACAACAACGATGCCGTCTATAGGCTAATTGAGAGCGGCATCTTCGATATGATGCAAATTTGCTACAACTTTGTGTTCCAGCATCCCTATGAGCCGAGCCGTCCTTTCGGCAGCTTGCTGGAAGCCAAGCATGCGGGACTCGGAACAGCTGTAATGCGTGCAACGACATCCGGGACATTCCAGCGCTGGATTCAACAGGTGAATCCAGCGAATACCTTCGATTATACACCTGCGCTAATCCAGTTTGTCCTGTCGAATCCGCTTGTCGATGTCGCCCTGATTGGCATGCGGGATGCGGATATTGTGGAGAAGAATGTGGCTATCTGCAACAATGTGGAAGGCAGAGTGAATCTCCATGACATTCACGAAAGATTCGTATGAGCAACAAGCCGACTGACAAAATACTGGTTATCGCCGATGATCTGACTGGTTCAGGAGATACAGCTGTACAATATGCGAAGCGCGGGAGTACAGCTGTCATTCATCTTGATGCGACGGAACAGTTTGTCTGGCAGCAGCATGTAAATGTACATGTGGTGAATACACATTCACGTTCGCTGCCACCTGAAGCAGCGGCCACACGTGTGCGAGCAAGTGTCGATACAGTGGATTGGTCACAATTCACACATGTATATAAGAAGATTGATTCCACATTTCGTGGTAACATCGGCGCAGAGATGGACGCGCTGCTCGATGCAGGCGGATTTGATTGTGCGATACTTACTCCTGCTTATCCGCAACAGAAGCGAATCGTCGAAGGTGGATATTTGCTAGTTGACGGACGGCTGCTTGAAGATACGCCGGCTGTTGATGATCCGGTGCATCCTGTTCGCTCTTCCTACCTCCCTGAATTGTTGAAGGAGCAGAGCCAAGCGCAGATCATTCGTGTGGATGTGAAGGAGATGCGTCGCCATGCTGACGATGCCGACGCTCACTTCGATCAGCATGTTGCCGATTTCTTGAACAGGTTGACCCCAGTCCGCGCAGACGCAGACAACAGGAAGCTGTGTTACCTGTTCGATGCGGCGACTGAAGGCGATTTGCAGTATATCGCAGCTGCTGTTCACGCTGCGAATAGGCATGTGCTATGGATCGGTTCAGCGGGCCTTGCTGGCGCGTTGGCGTCATGTACGCATAGCGGGAATCGTTCCATCAGGCGATCTGCATTCGCTGACGAGCCTCTTCAGCAAACGGTAGCATCAGGTGCTGACATACTAGACGTATTAGTCGTAGCTGGCAGTATGCATCCGATTGCGCGCAAGCAAGCGGCTTATCTGCGCGAGCTTGGCTTCGGTTGGTTGGAGCTGGACCCTGTTCAGTTGGCTTGCGGTCATATGCCTCTGTCAGAGGCGCAGTTGCGCAGCTGGGCTGCTTCGCGCAGGAGCGGCGGCTTCGTGCTGACTACGGCGCATACCGCAGCTGTCCGTCACAAGTTGGCGCAGCTCTGTCAAAGGAAAAGGTGGACGAGCGTACAAGCAGGTGAACGCATCGCAGCTAGTCTCGGTAAGCTGACTGCTGCCCTAACGGTAAAATGGAATTTGAGCGGTCTTGTCCTGACAGGTGGAGATATCTCCTATGCGACAATGAAGGCGCTTGATATCCATGCGCTTGAAGTAATAGGAGAAGTCGAAGAAGGGCTTCCTCACTCTCGTCCGGTTGAGAAGAATGGGTCTCATCTAACAATCGTCACGAAGGCTGGAGGATTCGGCAACGAGCAGACACTTGGACGTGCCGCTTATGCGGCGGGAACAGTTAGGAGGATGGAGCAATGAGCGACAGTAAGGATAGAAGGAAACCTGCAATCGGCATTACGATGGGGGACGCCGCAGGCATCGGTCCGGAAATTATCGTAAAGTGCTTGCAGGATGCGAGCGTATACGAACAATGCAGACCGCTTGTAATTGGAGATGCCAAGCGCTTACAGCAAGTTGCGCGGCTGATGGGTATATCCATCGAAATCAAGACCGTGCAGACTGTAGCTGAAGGGAAGTACGCATGCGGCGCGATAGATTGCCTGGATCTCAATCTGTTGCCGGAGGATGTGCCGTTCGGTGAAATATCCGCTCGTAACGGCGATGCAGCGTTCCAATATGTGAAGAAGGCGATCGAGCTTGCGGAAGCGGGACACATTGAAGCGATCTGTACAGCACCGCTGAGCAAGGAGGCGCTGCATAAGGGTGGGCATGCTTATCCAGGCCATACGGAAATATTGGCTGCGCTGTCTGGCACGAAGGATTATGCGATGCTGTTGTCCACGCATGATCTGCAAGTGATCCATGTGACGACACATATCGGCTTGCTGGATGCAATACGCAAGATTACACCAGAGCGAGTCTATACAACAATCAGCATTGCCGATGCAACACTGCGCAGACTCGGCATCGCGAAGCCCAAAATTGGCGTGTGCGGGATTAATCCGCATGCCGGTGAGAATGGATTGTTCGGCAATGGGGAAGAGGAGGAGAAGATAGTTCCCGCTATACAGCAAGCTGTGTCTGAGGGGATCGATGCGCAAGGACCGCTTCCTGCTGATACATTATTCTTCCGAGCGAGGCGAGGAGATTTCGATATCGTCGTTGCGATGTATCATGATCAAGGTCATGGTCCTATCAAGGTGCTCGGCTTGGAGGCCGGGGTCAATATGACAGCAGGCTTACCGTTCATCCGAACGAGTGTGGATCATGGTACTGCATTCGATATCGCCGGCCAAGGGATAGCGGATGAGCGGAGTATGATGGAGGCGATCTATCAGGCGTTGCGGATGGCAAGCGTCGGAGGGTGAAGCAATAGGTTAGCACTGTCAACAGCGTTTTGTCGAGACAAGTACATGGGTCATCGGCGAAGCGCTATTGTTGTGTGCGCAGGCAGGTGGCTATGACGATGTGGTGCATCACGGCAAAGGGAGACTGGGAAAATGCAAATAAACGGATAACCTCTCACAAGTTTTCCATCCAAATTATAAAAAACGGGTACACAAATGCAATCCTCTATGATACAATACGTATCAAATAAACGAGTTATGGACGTTTCGAAAGAGATGATGATACGTATCGGATCGAAGAAGGGGGACGCAGCGTTGATTACGTCACAGGGACAAAATCTGGTTTTTCTGCTGTGTACACCTCGCAGCGGCAGTTCATTAACGACTGTCATGCTGCAAAATCACAGCCAAATATTCGCTTCACAAGAGATGTGGTTTCTTATGAGCTTATATGACCTGAAGCATCAATCATACCGTTCTTATGGCGGTACCTCAATCCTGCAGCAGTTTTTCAACGGGGTGCTGACAGAGGAAGCATTCGATGAAGCATGCCGGAGGTTCGCCCGTTCGGTGTATAACGGACTGCTTCATAGCTGTCATGCGCGTATGGTGATAGACAAGTCACCTAGATATTATTATTGCTTGGAATTTATCGATCGGCTCTTCCCGCAATCCCGCCGTATATGGCTGATTCGCAATCCGCTAGATGTGATTGCTTCATTCAAGAAGGTTAACCGTCATGTCCATGATCGGTTTGATCTGTTACACGATCTGCGAGGGGATAAATTTCATATCAAGATGGCAGATATTACGATTGGGCTGTTGCGGTACATACATTATTTCTCCGATAATCATCCGAATGCTTATCGGCTTCATTATGAACGATTAGTTCAGTCACCACAGAATGAGATGATTAAGCTGTTCGAATTTCTGGAGCTCACTTATGAAGAAGGAATTGAGAATTACGGCAATTTCGCACATACCGATAAGTCTGGCATGTTCTATAGTATGGGAGTCGGCGACCCGTTTCTGCACAGATATAACGAGCCTCATCAGCAGTCAGTGAACGGATGGCAGACGGTACTTGATAAGGATGAGGTGGCGCTGTACGGCGAAGTGCTAGGCGCTCAAGTGTTTCGCGATCTGGGGTATGCAGATGTGCTGGAGGAAGCAGAGCGCTGGACGGGCAAGCGATTCCCAGAAGAACCGGATCATGACCTGCTTGCCAAGCAGACCAGGCAGTTGGAAGAAGCGACTGGCTGTACATGGCAGCCGCAGTATCGCATGCAAGCTGAAGTCGGCATTGAACAGCTTGCGCATGCTATCGCTGCAGCACCTGAGCCGGAGGCGAATGTACAACAGCTGCAAAGCACACTTCGTTCGCTGGAGAACAGGCTGGAGAGGAGCTACATAGAACTGGACCGCTTTCGTAAGAAATATGAAAATTCTCGCCGTAAGCTTGACCGTATGAAATCCTTCATCCCCTTCAGTCGAACGCTGTCCCGCTTCGCGGCTTCCTATCTTCTGGGAGGGAATAGACGATGAGCGCGATTGCCGGATTCGTACACTTTCATGACGAGCCCATTCGCTCGGAGATTGGCGCCAAGCTCATGTGTGCGCTCCAGCGATTTCCTGCCGATCACAGTGCGGCGATATGTACAGATCATGCTTACCTCGGCTGCCACGCACGATGGATCACACCGCAATCGATTACGGAGGTGATGCCTATGCAGCACAAGGAGCGTTCACGCTACATAACAGCTGATGCGATTCTGGATAATCGAGACACATTGTGCGATCTGCTGCAGGTGGAGCACAGGCGGAGAAGCATCATCGGTGACGGTGAATTGATCTTGTTAGCCTATGACAAATGGGGAACGGACGCGCCTGCTCAGCTCGTTGGCGAATTCACCTTCCTTATATGGGATGAGCAGGAACGCACATTATTCGGTGCACGTGATCAGACAGGGATGCGGACCTTATATTATCATTTTGCACAAGGTCGGTTCAGCTTCTGTACAGCACTGGCTCCGCTATTTGCCCTGCCTTGGGTGAACCGCAGGTTGAATGAAAGATGGATGGCTGAATTTCTGGCGATCCCCGGTATGATGGAGTCCACGGACTTATACGCTACTGCGTTCGAATCCATAGTTCAGCTTCCTCCGGCCCATAGCTTCGTCGTGAAGGAAGGACGCATCCACTATACACATTACGATCAACTCATTCCGGAACAACCTCTTAAGCTCGGCTCCAATGAGGAATATGAGGAAGCGTTCAGGGATGTGCTGCGGTCTGCGGTTCATGCGCGCATTCGTACACACAGACAGGTTGGGGCGACGTTAAGCGGCGGATTAGATTCAGGAACAGTGGCCAGCCTTGCTGCTAGAGCGCTTAGTGAACAGGACAAATCCCTGCACACGTATAGTTATGTGCCGGTTGCGGATTTCGAGGATTGGACGAACAAGCGAATGGCTGCGAATGAACGACCGTATATTGAGCAGACCGTAGAGCATATTGGCAATATTAAGCCGAGTTATTTGGATTTCGAAGGAAGAGACCCCTACACAGAGATTGACAGCTGGTTGGACCTGCTTGGTACGCCATATAAGTATTATGAGAACTCCTTTTGGATTCGAGGCATCTATGAGCGTGCAAGCAAGGAGCAAGTCGGGGTATTGCTTACTGGCGCTCGTGGCAACTTCACGATCTCATGGGGACCAGCTATCGATTATTATACGGTTCTGCTAAGACGATTACAGTGGCTGCGGCTTTATCAGGAGCTGCGGTTGTATTGCGGGTACAAGCAGATCAAGCGCAGCCGTATGCTGTCTATTCTTGCCCGGAAGGCGTTCGGGCTAGCAGCAAGCAGCGGTACAGATAAGGAGGGGGCGGTCCTGCCGCTCGTCCATCCTGAATTGGAGCAGAAGTACGAGGTGATGACAAGGATTAAGGAACAGGAGCTGCACGGCGAAGCTTCGCTTAATTCGTTCGATGTAAGGCGAAGGAAATTTGCCAATCTCACTATCGCTAACAAGAACGGTGTCATGAGTACGAGTCTTTCGCTCCGGTACGGTGTTCGCGAGCGTGATCCGAGTGGCGATCTTCGCGTCATCCGATTTTGCCTCGCTGTTCCTGTAGAGCAGTTCGTTCAACAAGGGATGGATCGATCCTTGATCAGACGGGCAACCCGGGATTATTTGCCGGATTCTGTACGATTAAATCAGCGCGTACGCGGTGTGCAAGGTGCAGATTGGCTCCATCGCATACTGCCGCAATGGCCGCAGTTTGTAGCAGAGGTTCACGGCATGCTGCAGGATGATAAGGCTGCGTATTACATGGACCTTGGCACTGTTCGACAAGCACTCACCGAGATTGCTCAACCACCAAGTCCGGATTACGCTAGTCATCCAAGTATTAGGCTGTTGATGAGAAGTCTTATTGCTTATCGCTTTATCCGTGAGCATGCATAACCGGAATAGTACGGGAAGGGGGTGAGAACTATGCAAAACACGAAGAAAGAGTGGGCTGCTCCAAACCTAGAAGTGCTGAATGTGAACATGACGATGGAAGGTCCAGGCTGGAAGAACATTGACTGGGCTACCCCTAGTGATGCAGACCTGTACAACAGCTAAGCGCAATTGTCAGTCTACTTAAGCGTTGCCCTTATGCGGCTTCGGCTGTATAAGGGCCCATTTTTTTTCTTACTAGTTGGAGTGAACGAGATGAACGATGTTACTGCATCTGCCATGTATAAGGCATTCGGTCTGCGCATCTCCAGTGAGCTGCACATACCGGAATTGTCCGCTGCTTACGATGATGAAGCGGATGTTTGGATTCGATTCGTGGACTTGTCTAATTGGAAGCAGCGGTTGCATAATCGGAATCTGATAGTGGAACACAATGTGCTGGTCGTACACGTCGCAGGAGTCGCGGTGTTTGCTGTCGAGGAAGGACGGCGTATCGGGATATCGCCCGAGGCTAATGCGGATGTGGAGATTATGCGTCAATGCGTAACCAGCACATGTATGGCAGCTATTTTGTTGCAGCGAGGCATGCTGGCGCTGCATGGCAGTGCTGTTATGATAGAAGGCAGTGCCTATGCGATAGTCGGTGTATCAGGAGCGGGGAAATCAACTTTGGCTGCGGCTTTGATGCAGAGGGGATATTCGCTGCTTAGCGATGAAATTATCGCAGTGTCGCTGTCTGGAGGGAGCCCGGTAGTTACGCCGTCCTATCCCGCACAATATTTATGGTCGGACAGCTTACAGCGCCTAGGGCTGATGGAGCGAGTTGTGAGCGATACTGGCAAGCATCCTGACAAACTTAGGATTGCAGTGGACTGGCAATTTCAATCGCAACCGATTCCTCTGCGTGGTGTTATGGAGCTGGAACAATCACAGACGCTTCATCCGATAGCAGAAGAGGTGAGCGGATTGGGAAAGCTGAGAATGTTCATGCAGCACACCTTTCGCCCATTTTTGATTCCTGCATTCGGGATGGATCAGTGGCACTTCTCCTTCGTGACGGAGCTTGCCGATCATATTTCTGCGTATCAATTAAGGAGACCTAGCCAACAATTTCTTGCAGCAGAGGTGGCTGACACGGTCGTAGATACAGTTAGAAAGGAAGTAGTGAACAATGGATGAGAAGGAGATCTCACTCGACCGTACTGTCGTACAAACGGAAGGCTTGCTAGTTAGCAACATGGACGGTGAGAAGGTCATGATGAGTGTTAAGAATGGAAAATATTATAATTTGGGCAATGTAGGCGGGCGGATCTGGGAATTGCTCGCTTCTCCAATTCGGATCGAAGCTTTGATGGAAGCGCTTCTGGATGAATATGACATTGATGAAGTAACTTGTCAAGAACAAGTCGTAAGTTTCCTGCAGATGTTAAAGAAGGAAGAGTTGATCAAGGTTGCAGCGGAAATACACGGATAGCAGCAGCCGGTCGGGGGTTATTAGCAAAGCCTACAAGTTTCTCGCTGTGCCCGATCAGCAGAAACGACTGTATGTCGAGGCTTATTGTCTTCTCGGTTGGGCTCGCATATTGAAGTGGCTTCCCTTCTCCAAGATTGCGCCGAAATTAGGGGCATATATGCAGGAAACGCCCTATATGACTACGGAAGAGCAGCTGCAGATCCAAGTGACTGTCTCAAGAGCTGTACGCACCATGAGCAAGTATACACTGTGGGAGAGCAGGTGCTTAGTGATGGCTATCGCTGCGATGACCATGTTGGCGAAGCGCGGCATATCCAGCACGCTATATATGGGAACCGCCAGGGAAGCTGACGGCAGATTAACTGCACATGCTTGGCTGCGAAGCGGCAATCGAATATGGACCGGTGCCGAAGGAATGGAGCGGTATACCGTCGTTGGTCAATTCGCTAACTATGCGAACAAAGCTAGCGGGGTGAACAAGCAACGAGTCAATTAGCTACCACCCCAATAATGCCTACTTTCGTGCCAACTGACTTACTTGACTTCTTCCCTGTAACTCGCAATGTTATTTCCTTAGCGGAGGAAGCTGCGGGATGCGATATCCAGTGTATGGAAATGCGATTAGGGCCGTACAAATCAATTGAAGCGACCCTATGATCATCAAGGTACACATCTACAATGCCGCTCTCGTATGTGTGATAAGCCATAATTCCTAGAAGTTCATTGTTCATCTGAAGGGATAGTGATTCCTCAGCTTGGTCTGACCAATGGATGTTGTTAGTATGCTGGAAGCCGTCAGAAGCAGTGAAGTCATTGAGAAGAACAGGTTCGCCATCGAGCTGCTGCAGCGGGAGCTTGTCATTTCGATACACTGTTTTTTGCTGTTGTAATTGTTCCTCAATCGTCCGCAGGATGGCCCCGCGGTAAACCAGGTAGCCAACAGCGTTCGGCAAGCCACCATTAGAGGTAAGCGTGTCGATTGTCAATTCGGAATCAGCGAACGCTTCGTTCATATTGACCACTTCCAGATGGTAATATTCAGCAAGTCTCGCGATGATCTGGAGGTAGGTTTCGTCGTGAACCTGATGCCCGACTAATAAGTAAAACTCGGGATATTGCTTATCCTTACGAATTGTATGGATCAATTGCTCATAGGCACGGGCGAATTGCGCGTATGAAAGCTGTTCTTGATTGGGGTAGTCGTAGGACAGAATGACTAAATCGTACGCATCAGCTGTCGGTGTCAGGTGATAATCGACTAAGCCGTCCATCACCGTATCGCTGCCGGTAGCCAAGGTGTGGATGGAGCTGGTGGCGCTATATATGCTTGAGAGGGCGCTTGTTAGCTGGTAATGCCATGTATCCTGTACGTTAGTCACACCGGCGCTAGCTCCAATAGTGTCCCCTAGTACAAGAATGGTGACGTCATCCGATCCTGACCTCAGCTTCTCATACAGATCAGGTCTATTCTGAGCAGGGTTCGCGGAATGCTCGTAATAGGCTCTGAAGTCAGGGACGGAATGGGCTGTGGCGATAGCCGCATCATGACGCACATAAGCTCCTTCCGATTGTTGTCTCAAGACAGCAACGCCTATTAGGATGGCTGCCACTATCAGAGTGAGGCAACTGATTGCGAGCATATATCTTTTGATCGTTAGCGGCTGCTTCAGAGCATGCAGAATGTCCAGCATCTTAGTATGGAAAAATTGTGTTAACCCTTTCACGCAAGCCCACACTCCTTGTTTTTATTGAGATACATATTGTATCACACTTGCATGATGATCATACAGTAAGCGGATCTTTGAATTTGATTTTATAGTATGCGGCAATTCCTATCTCTTCCGAAACCCTGCTGTTCACCTGGGTATTCTCAAAAATACGACAAAATTACAAAAAAGAAACTTGACAACGATACTAATTGTATCTTAATCTAGAAATATGATTATGATACAAAACGTATCAATCGATTGCGGAATATTGATGAACTTTAGTATAGGTTACTTCTTGCTTCTATGAATTATGAGTCCTTTGGCACAATAACAGATCAAATAGAGGGTGGATGGAGAACGTATGGAGACGAATGAATTGAAGATGTACGGAACGATGTTGCGAAGAAGAGGATGGATGATTGCGCTTATCGTCATACTTGCTAGCACTGTAGCTGCGGCATATAGCTTCCTAGTTGCCAAGCCGACGTTCCAAGCGTCAACCAAAATGATTGTCAATAAGGCAGCTGACAGCTTCTTCCCTACACAGCCGCTGAATGCAAGCGAGATTACGGCCAATATTATGCTGGTCAATACATACAAGGAAATTATTAAATCTAGAGCGATTATGGATCAGGTGGAAGCACAGTACCCCGAGCTGAATATGTCATCCGATCAGTTGATTCGGAAAGTGAATGTCAGTTCATTGAACGAAACGCAGGTCATGACACTCAGCGTAACTGATTCGTCCCATGAGAGGGCTGTGAACATTGTGAACGCGGTGACGAAGGTGTTCCAAGAGTCTATCCCGGCAATTATGAAAATCGATAATATAGAAGTCTTGAATGACGCCAAGCTGACCGATCGCCCTGTTCCAGTTGGCACCAGCCCGTACTTTAATATATTGGTAAGCATTGTTGCAGCTTTCATCCTCGGGGCAGGTCTTACCTTCTTGCTCGAATATATGGATGATTCCATACGCACCGAGCAGGATGTCGCGGCAGTACTCGGGTTGCCTACATATGGGGTCATCCCGAAGATTAAGAAAAGAGATTTAGAACAAGGGAGAAGGCGGAAAAAGACAAAAAACCGGATGGAGGAACAACCATATGCAACGGTCAATCAGTGAGAGAATTCTTATTATGGAACGCAATCCGTATTCCACTGTATCAGAAGCTTATCGGCTGTTACGAACAAACTTGGAGTTTTGCTCTCCGGACCATCCGTTGAAATCTGTCGTCATTACTTCCTCTGTTGCACAAGAGGGCAGAACAACAACGGCGATCAACTTAGCTGTAGCATTCGCCCATAAGGAATTGAATGTGCTGCTGATCGATGCTGATTTACGGAATCCCGTCATTCACAAGCTGTTCAACAAACACAATCGGGGCGGGTTGACTACTGTGCTTGCCAAGCAAAGCAGCATAGCGGATATGGTACAGGATACGTCCATCGCCAACCTGTCGGTGTTGACCGCGGGCCCAATCTCACCGAATCCTTCGGAGATGCTGTCAGCAATCAGGATGACGGAATTGATGGAGGAGCTCAAGGCAGTGTATGACATGATCATATTGGATACGCCCCCTGTTTCTCATGTCACAGATGCAGCTGTAGTAGCGGCGAAGAGTGATGGTGTACTGTTAGTTGCAAGTGCAGGCAAAGTGAAGAAACAAGCAATACTGAAAGCGAAGGCTGCATTGAATCACGTTCAAGCTAATCTGCTGGGAGTCGTTCTGAATGATGTCAAACCGAAGCGATCGAAGGGTCGCAATACCTATGAGGCTGTGGAAAGTTAAGTGGAGGGTATTTGGCTGAAGTGTATTTCGTGTTGCATGTAAATAGGAAAAAACTATTAAATATGAATAATAGATAGGTAATGTCTACTACACCTTTATCCATGTAGGCACTCGGTCATGCTGTGGGTGATTCGACCTTAGACGTATATCGTCGAGGGTATGGCGTGAGGATGGGTTGAATGCCCGTTCATTTCTACTTCTGCCTCATTGGAATTTCGAGCTGTTCTGTTCGCCGGTGGGGACGGCAGAGCTGGGAATTCCAAATTACCAGCATATATGTAGAGAAAGGATTAGGAGGAATCCAGTAAATGAAAAAAGTGAGAAAAGCCATCATTCCCGCTGCAGGATTAGGAACCCGATTTTTGCCAGCAACGAAAGCGATGCCGAAGGAGATGCTGCCGATCATTAATAAGCCTACGATTCAGTATATCGTAGAGGAAGCTGTTGCGTCAGGTATTGAGGACATTATTATCGTGACTGGGAAAGGCAAGCGGGCAATCGAAGACCACTTCGATCACGCCTTCGAATTGGAAAGCAATCTAGCTGAGAAGGGCAAGCTGCAACTGTTGGAGGAAGTGCAGCGATCGTCTTCAGTCGATATTCACTATATTCGACAGAAGGAACCGAAGGGATTAGGACATGCTGTCTGGTGTGCAAGAAGGTTCATTGGCGATGAGCCGTTTGCTGTTCTGCTTGGCGATGACATTGTTGCTGCAGATAGACCTTGCTTGAAGCAGTTGATTGAGCATTATGAGGGGACACAATCTTCGGTTATTGGCGTACAGCCGGTATCCGATCAGGACACTAGCCGATACGGAATTATTGACCCAATCTCAAGAGAGGGAAGACTGTACCAAGTACGTAAGTTTGTAGAGAAACCGAAACCGGGCAGCGCGCCATCTAATCTGGCTATTATGGGCAGATACATATTGACTCCTGAAATCTTCGAATGTCTATCCTTCCAGCAAGTGGGCGCAGGCGGTGAAATCCAATTGACAGACGCGATTCAACAACTGAATGAGAAGCAATCTGTGTATGGCTATCATTTTGAAGGCACTCGCTATGATGTTGGGGAGAAGCTGGGCTTCCTTCTAACGACACTCGATTTCGCTGTTCGCAATGAGGAGCTTCGAACACCGTTGTTGAAAGCGCTGGAGGAGCTGCTTAATCGTGAAGCGGTGCGCAAGGAGATAGGTTAAATTCATCATATAAGTGGGAGTGACTTTCATGAATATAACTGTATTGGGCACGGGGTACGTTGGACTAGTATCTGGTGTATGCTTTGCCGATCTTGGGAATCAAGTCCATTGTGTCGATCGCGATGAAGCGAAGATTGCGAAGCTGAATCTGGGCCAGTCACCGATCTATGAGCCTGGTTTGGAGCAGCTGATTCGCAATAATAGGGAAGCGGGTCGACTTTCCTTTGTAACGGATCTGACAACACCGGTTCAGACAGCGGAATTGATCATCATAGCTGTCGGTACGCCGCAATCGCCAAGCGGCGAAGCTGACTTGCAGTTCATCGAACAAGCTGCGCGAGATATTGCGATGTCGATGAACGGATACAAAATCATCGCGGTCAAAAGCACGGTTCCGGTCGGCACCAATGACCGGGTACGTGCGATCATTCGCGCGTTGACCGTGCATCCATTCGATATTGTCTCCATACCGGAATTTCTGCGCGAAGGCTCAGCCATTCAGGATACTTTCCACCCTGATCGCATGGTAATCGGATCAGATAACGAGCGAGCAGCAGAGCGTGTTGCTGCACTTCATGATCCGATGCATACGAAGATCGTCATGACAGATATTCGCAGCGCTGAGATGATCAAGTATGCTTCCAACGCATTTTTAGCTACCAAAATATCGTTTATTAACGAAATCGCCAACATCTGCGATAAGGTTGGTGCGAATATAGAGCAGGTTGCCAAGGGAATGGGCATGGATCGGCGTATTGGCGAAGCCTTCCTGCAAGCAGGGATCGGCTATGGCGGATCGTGCTTCCCCAAAGATACACAGGCGCTCATTCAAATTGCAGGGAATGTCGAATATGACTTCAAGCTGCTGCGGTCTGTCGTCGATGTGAACCATGCACAGCGATACAATATTTTCAACAAGTTGTTGACCGTGCTTAACGGGCTGGAAGGCAAGACCATCGGAGTCTGGGGACTCGCCTTCAAGCCGAATACAGATGATGTGCGCGATGCGCCATCGTTGGAGATCGTACCGATGCTTCTGGCAAGCGGAGCGAGAGTGAAGGTGTATGATCCCGTAGCGATGGATCGATTCGCTGAATCGGTAGCAGATGATTCCCTGCATCGCTGCTCTAATGCGTATGAGGCTGCAGAAGACGCGGATGCGTTATGCTTATTGACCGAATGGGAAGAATTCGGCATTGCGGATCTGAAGCAGGTGGAACGCTCTATGCGTCAGCCAATATTGATTGATGGCCGCAATGTATTTACACAGGAACAGCTGGAGCAGACTGGATTCGCGTATTATTCGGTCGGAAGACCGTCGATGAACCGAAGCCCGCGGTCCGTTCAGGAAGAAGTACTGCGCGTGATCGGCTGAAAGGTTGGAGTGTAGTGAGTAAGGTTGAATTACCGGTTGCAGTTGATGCTTATTCGCGTGAGCTAAGACTGCTGCTGGCTTTGGTCGGACTGGACAACAATCCGTCGCTTCCTTCTGAGCTGCTGGACAGTACACCGCACTGGGATTGGGATGATTTCCTTCGATTGGTTGTTCATCATCGGGTATATCCGGCAGTCTATCTATCCTTGAAGCGCTTGAGTCACCCTGCAATCCCGCCATCCGTGATGCAAGCATTATTCGCTGAATATCGCAGAAATTCGTTCATGATGCTCCAGTTATGCGGCGAGCTGCAGCGGGTGGGACAATGCTTCGAGCAGCAGGGCATTCGCTTCTTTGTACTGAAGGGGCCGGTTCTTGCCGAAGCGCTGTATGGGGATCTCTCGATGAGAACGTCCAAGGACTTAGACATGTTGGTGTCACCGACAGATATGGAGCGGGCAGACCATCTATTGCAAAGCTGTGGATATGAGCAGTCCGTTGCGGAACCGACTCCCTTCATCTTCAGACTGCGGAAGGATCCAGGGCGGGATTATCACAAGTCCTACATCCATCCCGGGAATAAGGTGCAAATTGAGCTGCACTGGCGGATGAACGGCAGATCTGATCGTGAGCCGGCCTTCGATGAGCTGTGGGAGCATCGCAGACTGTTGTCGCTTGCACCAGCGTCGATCGCTTACTTGGGTCAGGAGCATATGTGCTTCAGTCTTGTGACACACGGTTCCCGCCATGGGTGGTTCAGACTGCGTTGGCTTGCAGACATGGACCGACTGTTCAGGCAACAGCGTGATCATGACCAGCTCATGCGCATCTTGCAAGTGTATAAGGTCGGTCATTACGGTGAACAGGCTATGGTCTTGTGCGAGCAACTGCTGTGTACGAACTTGTCAGATGTCAGGAACCAACCGCCAAGCGGCTATGTATTGAGAATCGTGCGATCGGCAATGGACGTTATTGGCGGAGCAAGTGATGTGCGCTATAAGCTGTTGCTGAAGCGACCGCTGCAGAAGGTTGTCTATGTGCTGGGAATGTTGCTCCCGCGGCGTCTCGATTGGGAAACCTTGCCGTTGCCTAAGCCGCTGCATATTTTGTATATCCCGCTGCGACCTGTCTTATGGCTGTGGCGAATGCGTAAGAAGCAGTCACAGGCAGCGGCATTGACTGGAAGCGCAAGGAATACGGTGAAGGATGGGATGAATGCTAGCCACACTGAAGAACAATGATTTCCTGAAAAACATTTCTGTCCTCATGTCAGGCACTGCTCTTGCGCAGCTTGTTACGCTAGCTTCCTCGCTGCTGCTAAGCAGGTTGTATGAACCGTCAGCATTCGGCCACTTTGCGATCTACACATCCTTGGTTACGATCTTGTCTGTAATCGTCACTTGGCGGTATGAACTGGCCATTGTGTTGCCTGAAGATGATGAGGATGCCTCTGTACTGCTTACGCTAGCTATTACGATCGTAATAGGTATGAGCTTATTGTTCGCCTTGTTCATCCTCCTGTTGGGCGGAACGTTCTCCCGCCTGTTCGAGCTGCCTGTTCTGCTGCTATGGTGCATGCCGATAAGCACTTTGCTTGTTGGTCTCTATCAATGTCTGAATTATTGGGGAACGCGTCATAAGCAATTCAAGAGCTTGTCTCTCTCTCAGATGTTCAGGAGCGGAGGTGTGACAGCCGTGCAGATTCCAGCCGGACTGTTCACCAAGCATGCACTAGGACTGATCGGCGGTCAGATGATGGGACAGTTCATCGCGACACTAGTGCTTGCTAGGCAGCTGAGCCGCAAGCAGGAGATGAAGCTTCGCGAAGGTTGGCGGTCCAAGCGGATGAAGAAGCTTGCTGGTCAATATTCAGAGTTTCCTAAGTACGGCATGTTTCAAGCTTTCATTAATGCCATTTCACAGAATATCCCGCCATTTTTCCTTATCTTCTTTTATGGCGCGGAGATAGCCGGCTTCTATGCGATTTCCTTGCGATTGCTGCAATTGCCTGTCAGCCTCGTCGGCCAGTCTATTCGCCAGGTGTTCTTTCAGCGGGCAAGCGAGATGCTGAAGAATGGGGAAGCTTTGTTTGCCGCGACGCGCAGGATTACGCTTACGCTTGCGTACATGGCTATTGTGCCTGCAGCAATCCTCGTTATGTTTGGACCAGATTTATTTGCTGTACTGCTTGGGGACAATTGGTATGAAGCGGGACAATATGCCCGTTGGGTTGTCGTATGGCTGTTCTTTGCTTTCATTAATCCGCCGTCTACCGTGCTGATGACTGTTTTGGGGCTGCAGAAGAAGTTTTTGGTATATGAGACAGGGTTAATGCTTGCGCGCGTGAGTACGCTTCTGATTGGTGGTTTATATGCTTCTCCATTGGAAGCGGTCGCGGCATACTGTTTGATCGGTGCTTTGTTTAATTTGGCTTTGATTGTGTACGCGATGTCAGCCTCAAGGCAAGGGGGTAAAGGGTACGCGGCACAAGAGAAGCTGCAGGAAGCGGGACGAATATAGTCAGATTCCTTCAAAATTAGAAAGAGTGGATGATAATATGAAGCTCAAGTCCTATCTGTGGAAGAAGCGGTTAGACTTGCAAGGCAATGTCACTGGGAAAGCAAATCAGCTGCGAGAATGGCAATGGCTGCCTAAGCGCGAACTGCATGCGCTTCAGAACGACAGATTAAGCAAGCTGCTGCAGCATGCTTATGAGTATGTGCCATACTATACGGACATCTTGGAACATAGCGGAGCGGTCCGTAACGGTCATATCGTGCTCGATCAATTCGGCGATCTGCCGCTGCTAGACAAGTCGATTTTGCGTCGCTATGCGAAGGCGCTCACCTCCACTGATCTGGATGAGCGGCGATGGTACAAGAATACATCCGGCGGATCGACGGGAGAACCGGTAGAGCTCATTCAGGACCAAGCGTACCATAATTGGATGCAGGCTATCAAAATCCTAGACGACGAGTGGAGCGGGCAGAAGATCGGTGATCGCATAGTGAAGCTGTGGGGATCGGAGAGAGACTTGTTCGCACACCGCAAATCGGTGAAGGTGGAGCTGGCAAGATGGCTGCGTAATGAGCTGGCCCTGAATACGTTTCGGATGACAGTGAAGGAGAAGCAGCAATACGCAGATCAGATCAATGCTTACAAGCCGAATCAAATTTTGGCCTATGTGGAGAGTATCTATGAATTGGCCCGTTATATGGAGGAGCAGCAGCTACTTGTTCATTCTCCGCATGCGATCATGTGCTCAGCAGGGACGCTGCATCCGCATATGCGGCAAGTCATTGAACGTGTATTTCAGGCGAAAGTGTTCAACCGTTACGGTTCCCGTGAAGTTGGCGATATCGCTTGTGAATGCGACCATCATCAGGGACTGCACGTCTCCTCCCCCACACATATGGTAGAGATTGTGCGAAGCGACGGCTCCCCTTGCGAACGAGGAGAGGTTGGGGAAATCGTCGTCACTTCACTTGTTAATTTTTCCATGCCGCTCATTCGCTATCGTATCGGAGATATGGGCGCATGGGCTGAAGAAGATTGCTCATGCGGGCGAGCGTACCCGTTGTTGAAGGAAGTAACGGGGCGGGTGACGGACACATTCAAGAATAAGCACGGTACGCAAGTTCACGGAGAGTATTTTACACACTTGTTTTACTTTCAAAACTGGGTGGACAAATTTCAAGTCATACAAGAACGCATCGACTGCATCCGAATATTACTAGTCGTCAAGCAAGATCATCAATTGGCTATGAAACAGAACGAGATTTTGCAAATTCAGGATAAAGTACGACTCGTAATGGGGGAAGATTGTGAGGTTCAATTTACAGTAGTAGACGAAATTAAGCCAACGGCTTCGGGTAAATATCGCTACACCATATCGAAAGTAAATGCATAGTTTCAGATTACTATAACCCGCTTAAGGAAGAAATTGCTGTTTCTTTGTCTTTGATATGATACATTTCGTATCAGTAAATTGCTCATTTTGTTACAGGAGGTAGCCTAATATGTCATTTGTCGGTGAACGAGACGGTTTGGTGAAGGATGTCATGGTGCAGAGGGAAGTTTCGGTTCGATCGAAGCCATTCTCCGTATATCGGGAGCTCAAGCGTCTGATCGATCTCATCGTTGCCGTGATTGGCTTGATCCTTGCAGCACCAGTAATCCTGATCGTAGCAGTGCTGATCAAGCTGGAATCACCAGGGCCGGTTCTGTTCGCTCAAGACCGTGTCGGGTTGAACGGGAAAGTATTCAAGATCTATAAACTGCGTTCCATGGTTCAAGATGCTGAGAAAAACGGGGCAAGATGGGCGGATAAGAATGATGCTCGCATTACGAAGGTTGGAAAGTTCATACGTCTAACGCGAATAGATGAGCTGCCGCAATTTCTCAATGTGATGAAGGGGGATATGAGCTTTATCGGTCCTAGACCAGAACGACCCGTCTTCGTTGAGCAATTCAATCAGCAGATCCCAGGCTTCGTCAATCGACTGCAGGTGAAGCCGGGCATTACAGGCTGGGCGCAGGTGAATGGGGGGTATGATATTACACCGCAGCAGAAGCTGGAGCTCGATATGGTGTACATTCATAGGCATTCCCCGTGGATGGATATGAAGATTATATGGAAAACAATCAAGGTGGTGCTGACAGGAGATGGCGCAAGATAAGGAAGTGGATAAGATGCAGCGAGCTGGCATGGAACCTGTAGTCAGTGTAATCATTCCGACTTATAAACGTTCGGGACGCTTCTTGAAGCGTGCCATCGATTCTGTGTTAGCCCAATCCTATCGTCATCTAGAGCTCGTCATTGTCGATGATAACGATCCTGAATCTCCCTATCGCAAGGAGACAGAGCAGTTCATGGAGAGCTACTGCGAAGAGAAGCGAATTGTCTATGTACGGAACCCGCGTAATTTGGGCGGCGGACCGGCTCGGAACACGGGGATCGCGCAGGCAAGTGGTGCTTATATTACTTTCCTGGATGATGATGATCGCTACTTGCCGGACAAGGTGAAGCGGCAGCTCCAATTCATGCTCGAGCATGATTATGATCTCACATTTACGAATTTGAAGATCGTCAATGAGGATGACAAATTGATCGATTACCGGGAATTCAAGTTTATTCGGGATTTCAGCAATGAAGCGCTTCTTCGAGCCCACCTGACACGGCATATTACAGGCACTTCAACATTTATGTACAAGCGTGAAGCGTTGCAACGAATCGGCGGATTTCAGAATATCCGCATGGGTCAGGAATTTCTCCTCATGCTGCATTCCATAGAGGGGAATTTGAAGATCGGTTACTTGCCGTATGCGGACGTGCTGCAATCCGTTCATCGCGGGGAGCGAATTTCGAATGGCGCCAACAAGCTGGATGGCGAACGGTATATGATTCGCTTCAAGCGGACCTACTTCCCGTGGTTATCAGGAAGAGAGCGAATGTTCGTTCGATTCCGGCATCACGTAGTGATGGCGGTCACAGCCTTGCGAAGCAGGATGTATGCAACGTGTGCGCAGCATGCATGCTTGGCCGTGGTGCATTCGCCGTTGGATGCGATTATCGAGCCGCTGCGGTTATGGAGGAAGATTCAACAGTTCAAGAGCAGAACGAACAGCTTGTCCGGCGAAACAAGTCGATCCGCAGAAGCTTAAAAAAATGTACCTAGGGAGAGATCACATGAAATGTTTGGTTACCGGAGGGGCTGGATTTATCGGCAGCCACCTTGTAGATGCTTTAATGGCAGACGGTCACGATGTCGTTGTCATTGACAATTTCGATCCCTTCTATGACAGGGCAGTCAAGGAGCGCAATCTTGCCGCTCATCAAGCCTCATCCCGCTTCCAATTGATTGAAGTCGACATCAGAGACCGAGAAGCGATTACAGCTCTGTTCCAAGAGTATCAGCCAGATACAGTCGTGCATCTAGCTGCGAAAGCAGGTGTTCGACCGTCCTTGCTTCATCCGCTGGACTACATCGAAGTGAATGTGAATGGCACCGTAAATTTGCTAGATGCGGCAGTGAAGTATAAGGTAGGCAAGTTCGTCTTCGCATCATCCAGCTCTGTCTATGGATTGAATGACAAAGTTCCGTTCTCAGAAGAAGATCCGATATTGCAACAAGCGTCGCCATATGGCGCGACGAAAGCAGCCGGCGAAGCTATATGCCGAAGCTACAGCAATTGCTACGATCTACCTATCGTAGCATTGCGCTTCTTCACTGTATACGGACCGCGGCAGAGACCAGATCTCGCTATTCATAAATTCGCTGACATGATGCTGGAACAGCGGTCGATCCCGATCTTTGGCAACGGCTCTACATGCAGAGACTACACCTATGTGGATGATATTGTGCAAGGCATCCAAGCGGCTATCCAATACTGCAAGAGCGGCTACGATATGTTCAATCTGGGCAACGATCGTCCTGTTCAACTTATGGAGCTAGTGAGAAGCTTGGAAGCTGCAGTGGGCTGTGCGGCACAGCTTGACTGGCTGCCGGAGCAGATCGGTGATGTGCCGCAAACTTGGGCGGACATTAGTAAATCTCGTACTGTGCTTGGTTACGAGCCAGAAGTAGAGCTCCAAGTCGGTTTGCAGCGATTTGCGGCATGGCTGGCACCGAGACAACTGCAAAAAAACTAATGAGAATTCGGATGTGTGTGGGATGTACAAAATAGGCGTGGTTGGTCACCTGGGGAACGGTATGCAGCTCGCTAACGGGCAAACCGTGAAGACGAAAATGCTAATTGACGAGCTGGAGCGCAAGCTTGGCGAGGAAGTGTCCACAATCGATACGCACGGTTGGATGAAGCGGCCGATTAGCTTGCTGCTGGCGTGCTTCCATATGATCCGAACGTGCAGGCATATCGTTGTGTTGCCTGCTTATAAGGGAGTGCGCGTATTTATTCCGCTTTTTATTATTTTGAATGTCTTGTTCAAGCGTCGTATCCACTATGTTGTCATTGGCGGGTGGCTCGTTGAATTCTTGAAGAAGCATACGTCGCTGCAGCCGTTTACCCGTATGCTTGCCAGTATTCATGTGGAAAGCAGCAAGATGCAGACAGGCTTGCAGGAGCTAGGGCACAGCAATGTTCATTATATGCCTAACTTCAAGCGCTTGCCGCGAATTACAGCTGAGGAAGTGATGATGAACGATCAGGAGCCGTATGCCCTGTGCACGTTCTCAAGAATTATGCGAGAGAAAGGGATTGAGGACGCCGTCGACGCGGTTACTGCCATTAACAAGAAGCGTGGTCGGGTGATTTGCACGCTCGATATTTATGGCGCGGTGGAAAGCGGCAGTGAGCATTGGTTCGAATCATTGATGGAGCGCTCCGAGTCGTATATCCATTATCGCGGTATGGTGTCGCATGATCAATCGGTTGCAACCTTGAAGCCCTATTTCTTGCTGCTGTTTCCGACCTACTTTGCAGGTGAAGGCTTCGCAGGTACGCTGTTGGATTGTCTGGCTTCTGGCGTCCCTGTCTTGGCTACAGACTGGAAGTATAACAGCGAGATTATTAAGGACGGGGTAACAGGCTTTCTCTACCATCGTGAGCATACAAGATTGGAGAGCAAGCTGGAGGAGTTGCTGGACAATCCCTTGATGGTGCAGACTCTGAGGATCAATTGTTTGCGGGAATACGAGCTGTATGATCCGGATCGTGTTGTCCAGAATTTTGTCAATACAGCTCTAGAGCAAGGTGGACGCAATGCTTCGGTGCAGCGTACATCTTAGCAAGCAAAGGTTGCCGAACGATGGCATGTGCCGTGTGTGTTGGAATTTATGAAGGAAAGGTTACGATCACGATGGCGAATAATTTCATGTATATGCTGATGAAATGGCGCAAGATGCTTGCCGGGAGAAGCGTCTTCCACGTGGATCAGGGTGCAGGACGGTACTATGCGAAGAATGAAGTGAAGGGCTACTACAATGATCTGCGCGGGAAAGTATCCGGCAGCACTATTCTGGATGAACAGGGTATCCCTATGAATATGAAGGCGACAGGTGAGTGGATATACTTTCCGATTACGATCTTCCAGTATGGTCTTGGCGCATATGACTTGTATTTGGAAACGAACGATGCCCAGTATGAGAACCAAATACGCAACATTCTGAAATGGACAGTCCAGCAACAGGCGGGGGACGGTTCCTGGGACGCATTCGGATATGTAGGAAGCTCGACCTTGTTGCCGATGTCAGCGATGGCACAAGGAGAAGGAGCATCATTGCTTATTCGCGGCTACCAGATGACGGGGGATGCAAGCTATCTGGAGGCAGCCCGCCGAGCGATAGATTTCATGCTCTTACCTGTGAAGGAAGGCGGCACAGCGGATTATCGGGACGGCGGCATTGTGCTGGAGGAATATATTGGAGAAGGCGAGTCCACCGTTCTGAATGGGTGGATATTTGCCGTGTTCGGACTGTACGATTATTGCTTGATCAGCGGAGATAGCAGCTACGAGCACATATTGCATCGCACTGTACAGACGATGACCGAGCAGTTAAGCCGATTCGATCGCGGCTATTGGTCCAATTACAATGCCAAAGGATCAATTGCCAGTCCGTTCTATCATAAGCTTCATCTCGCTCAATTGCGCGTCATGCATGAGCTGTTCGGACACGCCGCCTTCCTGTCCTATCATGACCAATGGTTGGCTTATCAGGACAGTGCTGTGAAGAGCCGTCTCGCATTCATCGTGAAGGCGTGCCAGAAACTGATGAACAGCAACCTGAAGGGTGCGCTTGTCAAATAATGCTTGGAGGTTCTCGGCTTGAAAAAAAACGTAGCCTTGTTTATCAAAGGATTGCCGTATGGCGGTGCGGAAAGAGTCGTCCAACGCCTGTCCTATATCTTAAAGCCGTACTACAATCTGTACGTTATTGTGTTTGACGATGCCATTACAGAGTACCCGTGCGGCTGCCAGATGATCAATATGGCGATTCCGTCGAATACATCTATGTTGAAGAAATTGACAGCTGTATATAAACGTACAGCTGCACTGAATCGGATCGTACGAGAATACGAGCTGGATGTTGTGATTAGCTTCTTGGATGGTGCGAACTTGGTTAATTTGCTATCTACACAGAAGTATCGAAGAATGATCTCGATCCGGAATTACAAGGGCAGCGAGCGGCGCCTCTCATGGGCGGCCAGGTTGGCGGATGCCTTCATCAGCCGCTTCTACCATCGAGCGGATCGGATCGTTCCCGTGTCACGACTTATTGCGAATAGTCTGGAGCAGGAGCATCAGGTTGATCCAGCCAAGCTGCAGGTGATTTATAATCCCTACGACATGGCAGAAATTACGCGGCAGGCTTCGATTGAACTGGATGCGCAGCATGCGCAATTTTATGAAGATGCACAAGTAATTACAGCCGTTGGCCGCAAGGCGCACCAGAAGGGGATGTGGCATCTGCTTAAGGCATTCTATCTAGTCAAGCAGCAAGTGCCGCAAGCGAAGCTAGTCATTGTCGGCGATGGCGAACATGATGCGCGCATCCGTCAGTTGGCGAGTGATCTCGGTGTCCATGAAGCGCTTCTTCTGCCTGGTCATCAGGAGAATCCGTTCAAGTTTGTTAGCAGAAGTGAAGTATTCGTCATGACCTCCTTGTTCGAGGGCTTCCCCAATGCGCTAGTAGAAGCGATGGCCTGCCGCAAGCCCGTCGTCAGCACAGATTGCAAGTCAGGACCGAGGGAAATTCTGTACCAGCATGCCGATCTCGATCGGACTGCGGCGAACATAGAGCTTGCCGATTACGGCATGCTTGTTCCGCCGCTTACAGATAAGGAGAATTGGGATGCGCGGGAATTGGAGCCATGTGAGCAGATGCTCGCTCAGGCAATTATGCAGCTTCTGACACAACCCGTACTGCAACAGCGTTATAGCGAGCGAGCGGCAGTACGAGCGCAGATGTTCGATTACGAACGATGCCGAGATGCATTCTGCGATGTCATTGAAGCCAATGCGGAGGAAATGAGGCGGCAGCATGCAGGGTAGCTTGATCCAACCTATTCGCATACAGCCGAACACGCGAATGTTAGAACAGGGAACGATCCTATTGTTACTTGGATACTTGGTTTCCTTGCATCTGTTTTCCTTCCGTCCTGATGCTGTTATGATTTCCCATGCTGTGTTGCTCGCGCTCTTGCTGTTGATCACACTTTATGTCGTGCTGACTGCCCGCTTGTCCATCGGTGTGTATGTCGGATTTTTAGCAGCCTTCTACTTCTGGTCGCTGTTGACGTTCTATTGGTCGCCGCAACCGTCCCTTACATTGGCCAAAGCAGTCACGCTAGGACAATTGTGCCTAGTCTCCTATCTGCTGTTCGCATTTATGGATACGAAGCAGAAGATCGAGCGGGCAATCCTGATGGTTACCTTATCTTATATCGTACTAGGTTTGTATACCGTATTCACTTATGGAATAGGCAACCTGATTGAAGGCAATATTGCACAGCGAATCGGTGCAGAGATCAGTCAGGAGAACATACTCGGTGTATCGCTGTCAACTGGTGCCGTCTTATGCTTTTATTATGCACTGTATCGAGGGAAGTGGATCGCATATCCCCTCTGCGTTGCATTGATTTTTGTATCTGCCTTTACCGGCTCGAGAAAAGCACTACTGCTCTTATTCGTCGGCTTTGTGTTCTTGCTAATTATGAAATACAAGCTGCGGCGATTCGGCAGAACAGTGGTCTTCCTGTCATTCCTAGGAGCTGCGCTGTACCTTGTCTTACAGCTGCCAGTATTCGAACTCGTGTTAAGCCGAGTGGAGACAGCTTTCAATTTCGTTGGAGGTGAGGGCAAGGTCGATAATTCCACATTAGAGCGTTCCAGAATGGCAGCATTCGGCTGGGAGCTGTTCAGCAATCGTCCGCTTATCGGCTACGGCCTGGATTCATTCCGCTATTACTTCGGGATGGAGGAGGGAGGCAGAGTGACGTATTCGCATAACAACTTTATTGAAATGTTGGTCAATGGCGGCCTAATCGCGTTCCTTGTCTACTATGCCATTTATTTATACGGCATTTGGAAGCTGCTTCGCATTGCCGATGGTCTTGCCCTAATCTTGTGCACCCTTCTCTTGCTTCAATTGGCGGGGGATATGGCACAGGTGTCCTACTATTCCAAGATGACGTATATCATCTTCGCCCTTGCCTTCGCCTACATTCGCATTGCCGCAAGTAAGGATAAGACTGCCATGTCCGCAACAAGCAGTGAAAGGGCGGGGCTGCCATGAACAGCCTTAATCAGAGGGTGCAAGATGAACAATGATGCGGTATCGGGAAGGCTTGCTGTTTTACTTGGCTGGTTTGCAATGTTGTATCCTTATTTCATCTATCCCATGGACCAGACCTATTATTACGCGAACACCAAAGCTTATTATCTGATCGGATTTGCATGGTTATTGTGGACGGTACAATGGTTCAGAACCGAACCTGTGCGATGTACTCTCTCTAATGTCAAACCAGCAGAGTGGCTGCTCCTATCGTGGCTGCTGCTTGCTGGTTTTTCTACGTTGCAGGGCATCCGCCTTTCACTTATCGGGTATCAGACGGAACATCAAGGCGTTGCGGTGCTCTTGGCCTATGTTGTTTTGTATTGGGCGGCTTCCCGTTGGATAAGCCGAAGTATGCAGCAGAAGTTGGTGCGCTGGATCGTCCTTAGTTCGACCGTGCCAGCGTTGTATGGGATTGCCCAGCACTTCGGCATGAAGCTGCTGCCTCAGGATGCATTGCCTGAAGCACACCTGCCGCAATATCACTTTGAGCTAAGAAGCTGGTCCTTATTCGATAATCCTGACTACTTCGGCGCCTATCTGGTCATGATGTTCATCCTTGCGCTGACTTGTTATTTGACTGCGCATAAGCGGCTAGACGTTCTCCTATACGCTGCTGTGATAGGGATCTTGTGTACAGCCTTGCTGTATTCTTCGACGCGCAGCGCATGGGTAGGTGCGGCAGCAGGTGTGATCACGCTTGTTGCGGTATTCGCCCAAAGCCGTGACCGAAGGCGCCAGTGGAAGCGATGGTCGTTATTCGCTGTGACGTGTTGCTTGCTGTTAGTCGTGCTGGCTCAAGCATCGGACACCGATTTTGTCAGCAGGGCTGCGACAATTCCGGCGGATATCAAGAAGCTCATCGATCAGCCGGATGATGGCTCAGCAGGCGCCTCGCGCTGGTATATATGGCGCACAACCGTCCCGTTAGTGAAAGATTATTTTTGGCTCGGATCAGGACCGAATACGTTCGGTCAGTTATTTCATCCGGGTATCGCAGCGGACTACTTCGCATATATCCGTCATCCTGTCTATGACGCGAACAATGACTATGTACAGATTGCCTTGACAATGGGTATCCCGGCACTGTTGGCCTATCTGTTATTTCTAGTTGTTGTTCTCTATACAGGTGTCCGTGCCGCGCGGCATGCCGAGAGAGAGCCGTACAACATGTTATCGGGATTGCTTGCCGCAGCAATCGGTTATTGTGTGCAGGCGTTATTCAATATTAGTGTCGTATCGGTTGCTCCGTATTTCTGGATCATTATGGGGTTCATTGCTGCGCATGACATACGTTCGACTCAGCAGGGACAATGAAAAAATAGAAGGGTGGAGATCAGCATGCCAATACTCGTGACGGGTGGCGCAGGCTATATCGGCAGTCATACTTGTCTGGAACTGCTGCATGCGGGAATCGATGTTGTTGTGGCAGATAATTTGCATAACAGCAGTCTGGAATCACTGAGGCGTGTTCAAGAAATGACCGGAAGCAGCTTGCACTTTTATCCTGTAGACTTGCTCAATCACAGTGGATTGGAGGAAATCTTCACGAATCATCATATCGAGGCAGTCATTCACTTCGCCGGCTTGAAAGCAGTCGGTGAATCCGTACAGGTACCGCTCTACTATTATCAGAACAATATTGCCGGAACGCTCGTGCTCTGTGAGATGATGCACAAGCACGGTGTCAAGAAGCTTGTGTTCAGTTCCTCTGCGACTGTCTATGGTGTTCCTGAACAAGTCCCGATCCCCGAGCATGCTCCTCTGTGTGCTACGAACCCGTACGGCCGCACCAAGCTAATGATTGAAGACATTCTGCGTGATCTTCATCGATCAGATCCGGAATGGAGCATCGCTCTGCTGCGCTACTTCAATCCGATCGGTGCTCATCCTAGCGGCCGCATCGGGGAGGACCCGAACGGGATTCCGAACAATCTGATGCCTTATATATCGCAGGTAGCCATCGGGAAGCAGAAGCAATTGCACATATTCGGCGCCGATTATCCAACTGCGGACGGAACGGGCATCCGTGATTATATTCATGTAGTAGATCTGGCTACCGGTCACCTTCATGCATTAGACAAAGTGATGATTGGAACGGGCATTGATGCATACAATTTGGGTACAGGGACTGGCTACAGTGTACTGCAAATGGTTCGTGCATTCGAGCAAGCTTCCGGTATTAAGGTGCCGTACAAGATCGTTGATCGGCGGCCGGGAGATGTAGCGATCTGTTATGCGGATTCGACGAAGGCTAGAGAGCAGCTCAATTGGCAGGCAGAGCGCGGAATCGAGGAGATGTGCCGGGACGCCTGGACTTGGCAAATGCATAATCCATACGGGTATAGAAGCGGAGCAGAGGAGAGTGACAAGAACACTGTGTTCGCTTGATTAGTTTGCCAAAAAGTTGGAAGACGTCATTCAGGAGGTGATGGATGGATTTGCAAAATGTCAAAGCACGTTACAACGCAAGGTGGGTCATTACGTACAAGGGAAGAGCCTATGTGACTGTGTATGGGAAGAAAAAAGCATATGAGCTGTTCGTACGTCTAAGCCACTGCATGATAGGACTTGAGGTAGAGCCTGCACCAAGGCGTGTCAAGAAAAGAAGCGCAGCAGATATCGCCGCGTACAATCAAAGGTGGAGGGAGCAAAATCCGGATAAAGTAAAAGCCTATAATCGTCGCAGTTATCTGAAGAGACAGCATAAACAGCATGACGAAAGCAGAAACGATGCGGAAGGGAGGAAAGTTGATGCAAATAAGGAAGCATAGGTTTCCTAGTGGAAACTTAAAGCAGATTGAACCGTTGAAGAGCAATGTATATATCAATCCTGCTGACCCTCATTATTATGAGAAGATCCTTCAATATGTAGATGCGCATTCCTGCAAAGCGCATTACTATGTTGGGAAGAAATATCTGGAGCGGGGAAATCGGGATCAAGCCTTGTATCATTTGCGGCGAAGCGCTGAAGGACAAGACTCGTTCGCTCGGTTAGCTCAAGCAGCAATCGCCGAAATAGGGAAGACGAGTGAATCTGTCCCTTCTCCAACGGAAACTGTCGAACCTTCCAGCCCAAGAAGCAAACTTATTCTATACGTTGCTATATCTGGATTTCTACTATTGCTACTGCTTCTGCTACTCGGAACTCTCCATCCAAGTGTACGCGCGGTCGTCTCGCAGTACGTATCGGATACGGTAGGGATGCATGTCGTATATGAAGCAGGGGAGCGCCCGTTCTATTTGTATTTTGATGCTTCCCAATCTACACGGGTCATTGAGCAGACATTGTATGACAAGGCACTCGAAATGGGTAAGCAATACCCGAGAGACAAGATTGTCCTCTACGGTTTGTATGGAACAGGAGACGATGTGAAGCTGTCACGCGCATACCCGGTGGCGGTCACCAGCGTGATCGAGCATGCGTTCGTCACCGCACAATTCCATGCGCAGAGCGACAGTCATGTACACATTCGCTTCATTCATCCGCAGGTGGAGAAGGAAGCGGACGAGCAGCGCGCTCGGATACAAACCGCTGCGAATATAATTCGAACCGCACTTAGCCAATACCAGAAGGAGCATGGGGTCTATCCGAACAGCCTTGAGACATTAGCTGGCGAATACCCGAACAATTACCTCAGTTATGTGCCGCAAGTGCCGAGCGAATCGGTAGCGTTCCAGCATAACCCGCCATCGATAGAAGGATGGTTGTATGAGCCGACTGCCGAACGATTGGAGGACGTACTGCAGCCTGAAGGATACAGCAATGTGCCGTTCGTTCCTATGGAACTATTCATTGTGAAAGGTGAGCATAAACTGCTGCTCGTGAATGGCAATTATATCTTGCATCAAACCGAGGTTGGCTTAGGGCGGGATGATCGCACCCCGATTGGCCAGTTTGTCGTCGATCAGCGGGTGCGGCAACCTGAAGGAAGGGAGCCGGGGGTATACGGTGCGGCTGCGCTCGGGTTCGGCGCTTATGCTATCCACGGTACGAATGAACCAGCGTCCATCGGTGCCAACGATTCACTCGGATGTGTGCGCCTTATCAATGATGAGATGGATGCAATTTTCTCTTATGTGCCTAGTGGCGCACACATTCGTATTGTAGATGCAATGCCGGATACTCCTCAGTTATTAGCTGCAGGCAGCCTGCCGACAATGCCTAGCATATACCGTGCAGGTGAAACAGCAGAAGGTCAGGTTTTTTCGTGGCTGTTATGATTATGATCGAAAGCGGTTTCTTAACTTGGATGGAACGATGAAATGTGAAGAAGGAGGATCGTTGTCATGATGAAGCGAATAGAAGGGAAGATCACTCTGGATGTACAGTCGATTTTGCAGCAAATGGGCATCGAATATACGAAGTGGGAAGCTGAAGTTCAGCAAGCAGAGGAACAACGAGACGAGTGGCAGGCTAAGAAGTCCATTTAATATGAGCTTCACGGGTAAGCCCACAATAGCCGCCATTCTCCTTCGGATTTCGTTGCATATACCTCTTGCTGTAAATCGAAGGACCCGAAGGTTTGTCCGTGGAAGCGCTGTGTCACCGAAACGCAGTACACATTCGACAAGGTCGGTGTGTCTAAGGACATGCTCCAATCTCCAATAGACTTAACTTGACTAAGTGTGAAGTCGAACGTATTCACACCGAAGTGCTCCATAATGATATGGTTGCGTACTTGAATATAGCGTGATTTGGTGAACTTCTGCTGCATATAGGGATGGAACATTGCCCAAGAGCTCCCGAAATCACTTGCCTGCTCCAGTGAATAAAACTGGTGAACGGCATTGCGGGCTGCATCCGCATCAGACGGCAAAACAACAAGCACGACAGAGCGAATCACGAACACCGTTGCCGCGAACATTATGATAAGCAACAGGAGCTTGCCGTAACGCAGCTTCCGCAGTCGTAAAGGTCTCCACTTCCTATTTTTGAACTTCATACCTATCCTCCTGTCCCGCCTCCTACAACAACCTATGAATATTTGGACGTTCGTATGTCCGTTGCTGATGAATCGTCGATTTTCCATATGACAATCAGGGAACTGTCATAAGCTCGTTCAGATTGGCAGACAATTCCCTGATAGTTATTGCGCATATCTATTGAAGCACACTTCCGCCATACAAGAAGCGATGTTCCCATGATCCGTCAATAGCGTCTATTCGTACACCGCCGGAATCCTTGGAATACGTATGCAGCATCTCTCCATTACCCAAGTAGATACCGACATGTGTTACTCGTTCCTTGTCGACGTTCACGTTGGCATAATCCGATGCTCGCGAGCCTTCATAGCTCATGAAGAAGACGAGATCGCCTCGTTGCAGTTCCTTCATGCTGTACACCAAGTTGCCTAGATCCTCTACATAATCTGCTTGCGTACGTGAGTTGGTCGGCAAATATAGTCCAGCTGCTTCGATGAAGGAGCGGCGCACGAAGTCTGAACAATCGAACGTACGAGTGGAACTCCGGTCGGACCCGAATTCATACGGGGTTCCCCAGTAGGAACGACCCTTGGCAATGACATCTTCGATTAACGCATTGTCGCTTGCAGTGAAGGTCGAGGCATTCTCTGCTACGGTATAATCTGTATCGATGAACGTATCACTCGTGCTGACATAGCCTGTCGTGCCTCTATTGTCCTTGATCTTATACCAGTATTCGTTGACTTGCTGAAGGATCTCCACTTGCTCTCCGTCCTGCAAGTAACGAATGCGACCTGCGCTTGTAGTTGGTCCCTCGCGGAAGGAAACATTGCGAATGATCGTTGCCTTCTCAGCATTCTGATCTCCATCGTCGTGTGCTTGATCAGATTGATCCGTATGCGGTCTTGACCAATCGTAAGCCCACTCGTAGGGGTGTCCCCAATAAGGATTCCATAGCGCTCGGCTGTCTGCCGCCTCTGCTTGAGACGTGCCGCCGGCCACCATTCCCCACGATGAAAGCAGAATAGCTGTAGATACGGTGATTTTGCCAATCTTTGTTGCGTTCATGGTTTTCTCCACCTCCGACAGCCATCGTACCATGAATCATTATGCTGTGAACAAGCAAGTGCTGGCAGCATTGGGAACGAGTCATCGGTCGGTATCATCCAGCAGGCACTATCAGATGGATGACAAAAATAAGAAGACTGTCCCCCAAGTGGATCATAAACACAGGGACAGTCTCCTTCTATACCTCGCGAAGAGGAAGTATTAATTGCGGATCAGATAATCAAACGCGCCCAAGGCTGCATTCGCTCCAGAACCCATTGATATAATGATCTGTTTATACGGCGTGTTCGTACAGTCGCCAGCAGCGAAGACGCCTGGCACGTTCGTGGCGCCGCGGTTATCTACTACGATTTCGCCGAAGCGGCTGCGCTCGACAGCGTCCTCTAACCATTCCGTATTCGGAACTAATCCGATCTGTACGAATACGCCTTGCAGCTCCAGATGCTTCGAAGCGTCTGTATCACGTTCTACATAGGTAATGCCGTTGACCTTGTCATCGCCTGTAATCTCCTGAACCTGTACATTCGTCATCACCGTTGTATTAGACAGGCTGTTGAGTCGCTCCTGCAGAACGGCATCTGCCTTCAATTCAGGCATGAATTCGAACACTGTTACATGGCCAGCGATACCAGCAAGATCGATTGCCGCTTCAATACCGGAATTACCGCCGCCTATGACCGCCACATGCTTCCCTTCGAATAGAGGTCCATCGCAGTGCGGACAGTAAGCGACGCCTTTGTTCTTGAATTCCGCTTCACCGGGAACGCCTAGATTGCGCCAGCGAGCACCGGTAGAGAGAATGACAGTCTTGCTCTTCAGAACAGCGCCATTCTCGAGCTCGACCTCGATCCAATCCTTCTTCTCCAGCCGCTTGGCCCGCTGCAGATTCATGATATCGATGCCGTACTCCTTCACATGCTCCTCTAAGCTGGCTACAAGCTTAGGACCCTCTGTATATTTCACACTGACGAAGTTCTCGATACCTAAGGTGTCCATCACCTGTCCACCGAAGCGTTCAGCTACAATTCCGGTACGAATGCCCTTGCGAGCGGCATAGATCGCAGCGCTTGCTCCTGCAGGGCCGCCGCCCACAACGAGAACATCATACGGATCCTTGTCGGCGAAGGCTGAAGCGTCTGGCGCACTGCCGATCTTAGCCAGGATTTCTTCTAATGACATACGTCCGCTATCGAAGAACTCCCCATTCAGGAACACGGACGGTACTGCCATAACATCCTTGCTCTCGGCTTCTTCCTTGAAGGCTGCACCATCGATCATCGTGTGCGTAATGCCTGGATGCAGGACACTCATAACGTTGAGTGCCTGCACGACATCCGGGCAATTATGGCAGCTTAGACTGACGTAAGTTTCGAAGTGGTATTCATCAGGAAGCGCCTTGATCTGCTCAATAACGCTCTGGTCCACCTTGGGTGCTCTGCCGCTTGCTTGCAGCAGAGCTAGTACCAATGAAGTGAACTCATGGCCTAATGGAACCCCGGCAAATGTAATCCCAGTGTCCTCGCCTGCACGATTAACGTTGAAGCTTGGTGTTCTGGACAGCTCAGTTTTCTCTACAGAAATTTTGGCTGACATGCTGGATAATTCCTCGACCAGATCCAGCATCTCTTGAGATACAGCATCGGAGCCAACGCTGACTTGCAGCACAATATCGCCTTCCAGCAGCTCGAGATATTGCGCAAGCTGTGTTTTGATCTCTGCGTCCAGTGCCATATTCGGATCCTTATATCTTTCCTACAAGATCCAAGCTAGGCTTAAGTGTTTCTGAGCCTTCTTGCCACTTGGCCGGGCAAACTTCACCTGGATGCTTGCGCACATATTGGGCTGCCTTAATCTTATTAATCAGCGTGCTGGCGTCACGGCCGATACCGCCGGCGTTAATTTCAACAGTTTGAATAACGCCGTCAGGGTCAATGATGAACGTACCGCGGTCAGCCAATCCGTCTGCTTCAATCAGAACATCAAAGTTACGGCTGACTGTGTGAGAAGGATCACCGATCATCGTGTACGTAATTTTGCCAATCGCTTCTGAGCTGTCATGCCAAGCTTTGTGTGTGAAGTGCGTATCTGTGGATACGGAATACACTTCAACGCCGAGCGCCTTCAAGCCTTCATATTCGTTCTGCAGATCTTCAAGCTCAGTCGGGCATACGAAGGTGAAGTCTGCCGGATAGAAGCAGACAACACTCCATTTTCCCTTCAGATCTGCCTCAGTAACCTCTACGAATTCTCCATTGCGGAATGCTTGTGCCTTAAACGGCAGTACTTCAGTTCCAACTAGTGACATAGTACATCGTCCTCCTGAAAGTGTATTTTGTATGATCATTATAGTGACCAGATCGGCAAGTGATCGAACTGTAACTATAATGATTACAATTATGTAATTATTATTACTTACATATGCCTATTGTGTCAAGTGACTTCACGTATTTTTTTCGTGAATGCAGGTGTGAACATCATTTTCACGGCCTCCATAGTATATGCCAAGGAACCGGGGACTAATCTTCCTTGTGTTCAGATACGCTTAAGTATGCACCCACATATAATGCTCGAGAGAATGGTTTCGATTTGATTATGCTATACGTGGGACTTGGCGATTACCGACTTAACATTGAGCGGTGGCTGCAAGAGTTCGAGCAAATTGTTTGGCAAGCGGAACGTGGGGTGCGTTCTAGTCTGGTTAAATCTGTTCCATACTGAGTTCACACCATTACGGAAAAATGGAGTGAGTCGATGCAACTCCAATAAAAAAAGGCTCGCCTTATCGGCGAACCTTGGCAGCAGGTCGAACCTGCTTCAATTTAGCTATAGCATCGCTGACCATTTGGTCGCGTTCGGGATTGGGACCGGGCATCGATTGCTTAACGTAATGACCGCCTGCATATCGACGAGCAGCATCATCAAGACTCATTGTCTTTTTCATGATTAATCACCTCTTAGGATAAGTATAGCATAACTAGACGCTTAGCGACAGGTTCTTCGATAACCATAAGGCCACCTCCAAAGTGTGCAGCACCAACGTCGTTTATGTAATACATCATGAGTCGCGAACGCGTCTTCGATTGAAAAGCAACTACACCATCAAGCCCAAGCTCCATGCTTCGTTTGCATGCGATTGCCAACAGATGCTCGCCTATTAGATCGAACTCCTTGCGCTCATCAGGTAAGCTCTCGATAAGATGAACCCAAACATGATCCTCTTTACGCTCAAGAGCAATAACCCCTTGTATTACATCATTGCCACGGATAACCATCTTATAGACTTCAACACCACGGTGGCCAAAATAAACTGTCCAATCGAACGAATCGTTCCAATCCTGCATCTGATCCTCTATATCATATGGCTGCAACGCAAGGAACGAAACAGGGTATGTCTCGCCGCTGCGGAAATGTAGTAACACGCATCTACCTCCCGCTATATAGATTAACATATAGGGATTGCTCGGACGTCCCTAAAGTTGTGGCAGCTATGCAAAACTTTATTGCTTCACATTCGGGCTGGGAAACTTTCGATCTAACACTGACGCAGAATGGCAAGGCATTTCCTGCGAACGTAGTTTAGTCGTTTTTTTTCATCATGAGGATCAGTGTTCAAGAGTAAACAACCTCCTTTAATGTGAGGATTCTTCTTGAATGGATCATTTCGCACATTTACAGCTAACACTTCAAATCTGAATCTCCTACGTACAGGCACACATAGGCACGCACCCACATACAATGGTAACAGTCCGCTCGGCGAAGAGCGGCGCTGTTGCCTTTTTTTGTTGTAAGGCCTGTCGCTTCTATCAGGTCACATTCCGGGTAAGTCAGACTTCAAGGGAAACCGTGCGGCGGTTCGTTCCGCCGAGATCATGATGGAGGTGTCACTGCGTGCCTGGATTATTTGCTGCCATTGCCATGTTTTTGAAAGAATTGATGCTTCTCGTCTCATACGTAAAGAGCAATGTGTTCCCCCAGCCATTGGAGGAAAAGGAGGAGTCCCTGCATCTGCAGCGGATGTCGGAAGGTGATCCGGTATCCCGCAACCTTCTGATTGAACATAACCTGCGCCTTGTTGCGCATATCGTTAAGAAGTTTGACAATACGGGTGAGGATCAGGAGGATTTGATTTCAATCGGGACCATTGGACTCATTAAGGCGATTGAGAGCTACAGTCCGAATAAGGGCACGAAGCTGGCTACCTTCGCTGCACGCTGTATTGAGAATGAGATTCTCATGCACTTGCGATCGCTGAAGAAAACCCGCAAGGATGTTTCCCTTCACGATCCGATCGGGACTGATAAGGAAGGAAATGAAATTACGTTGCAGGATATCCTTGGCACCGAGCATGATGAGGTTGTGGATCAAGTACAGGTCAAAATTGAAAAGACGAAAATATACAGTCACTTGCATATTCTAGATGATCGAGAGCAGGAAGTGATTCGCGGCCGCTTCGGATTGGAGAAGGGTGGGGAAGAGCGTACGCAGCGCGAGATCGCCAAGGAGTTAGGGATTTCACGTTCCTACGTCTCACGTATTGAGAAACGCGCCTTGATGAAGCTATACCATGAGTTTTACAAACAGAAGCAAAGGTGAACATAGGTTTCGCTATGAATTTGAACAACAACGCCCGACCGCTGCTACCTTCGGTCGGGCGTTCTGTTCATGGCCATAATACGGTGCAGCTTCCGTGACACGGCATACTTGATGCGGTTCCTTGTTGATGAGATGGGAGAATTCGGATGCTCCTTGCTGATGGGCAACGTAATCGAGAATGTCGTTCCTTCTCCTACTGTACTGACAATATCTACAGATCCTTGCATCGTATCAATGATACTGTATGCGACCATCAGTCCCAATCCAGTTCCCTTGCCAGCATGTGCGTAGAACGGACTGCCGAGATGTTTAATTTGTTCTTCGGTCATGCCGGTTCCCGTATCAGTTATCGAGAATACAGCTTGCTGTTGATTGTTGTTAGAAGTGAGATTGATTAAGAGCTGACCGCCGCTTGGCATCGCTTCAATCCCATTCCTCATCATATTAATAAGGCATTGCCTCAGTTTTGGTTGATTGCCGCAAATAAATATATTCTCGGACATCTGAGCAACGGTTTGAACATTGTGTAATTTGGCATAAGGTCCTAGCATCGTCATGCATGCTTCTGCCTCTGCCTTGAGATTAAGTGTGTCATTGACAGTGGTGTCAGAATGGGATAAGGACAAGTAATCCGAGACGATGGACTCGGCCTTCTTCAGTTCGTCGAGCGCGACTTGTATGTATAGTTCTCGTTTGGCAGCAGGGAGCTCTTGCTGCTTGAGAAGCTGTAGGAATCCTGTAGTTGCTGTTAATGGATTGCGTACCTCATGCGACACACTGGCAGCCAGTTGTTGGACGACTTTGCTTTTTTCACTTTGCCATAATTTCATACGCAATGACTCATTGCGCAGCATCTTCTCAATCAAGAAGAAGACGAGTGCTGTGCTTGTTGCTTGAATGCCAGCTATCCCGCTGAACAATTGCACATGCTTCAGAGTAAGCAGCTCTGGATGATAGAGCCAATACACGATGACGAATACGAACGTGTGAACAAGGCTCAGCACCACCCCTGTGGTAATTCGAATGCTGTGATTCAGCTTCTGGAATGTTCCGGTGTACAAGTAGCCAATCAATAGTACAGGAAGGATAACTTGAAGCACGAACCAGAATCCCTCTCCTCCGGTAATGAAGCTCATGCATATATATATGAAGGTACTCAACAGACCAGCTAAGGGTCCTCCGTACAAATAACTGATCAATAACGGAATGATACGCAGATCGTACGTATAGCCAAAATCGATTTCATACGGAAGCAGCATGCATACAATGACACCACAGCTGCATAATGTCCCGATCAGCAGGGGAGGGGGAGCACTGCTGCGCACAGGTCGCTCGTGCCAAAACAGCTGATAAATAAAAATAGGGAAAATTAGAACCAATACATGGAGAAGCAATGTTTCGAAATTTTCGCTCACGCGATCACCTATTTTTTTAATGTCTTACTTAAGTATTACTTTGTCCTATTTTAGCGAATTTTGCAACTGATATTTTAGCTTGTGCCGAATGCTGCTCCGCACCTTAGCTAGCGACGGAGCAGCCAAGCGCACAAGACCTTGTTTAGAAGCCTTCGTACTGAGGCTCCTCGCTTTCCAATTGTTGCACGCGGGTGTTCACTTGATCGACGACTTGTTGTGTAGATTGAGCTGCTTGCTCGAATAATGATTTAGCCTCTTGATTTTGCGTACTTAGTGCGAATTGCTCTAGACTCGCCTGCGCGCTTTTCAAGGATGCCAAGCATGTTTTGACATCAGATGCGACAGTCACTTGTTCACCACTCCTTTCCTGAATCTTATCTATAATTTGTCTGTTCTACGGGTTTTTATCAATGACAATATTTCACTACTCATAAGCTTGTTGCATTGCGCTCATAATGTGTATATCAAATGCTGCAATAAGGGAGAGACTGTATCGATGCCACAATGGTTGGAGGTTGCGCTGCGGACAGCGTCAGCTTTAGTATTGCTGTTTATTATCACGCGCTTTGTTCTTGGCAGCCGCCAGATTACGCAGCTATCGTACTTCGAATACATCACAGGCATTACATTGGGCAGCATGGTTGGCTTTATCTCTCTGCATCCTGATCGCAACTGGATGTACGGGTTTGTTGCATTAATTGTATGGGCTGTCGTGATGGCTGGCATTGAGTTTTTCAGTTTGAAGAGTAAGCGGCTCCGTGATTTGGTGCATGGCAAAGGAACGGTGTTGATCAAAGACGGCAAGATCATGGAAGACAATATGACGAAAGTCCGATATACGACAGAAGACTTGCTGGAGCAATTGCGGCAGAAGAACGCCTTCCAATATGCCGATGTAGAATTCGCGTTGTTAGAAACGTCAGGTGAGCTCTCTGTATTGATGAAGCCGAATAAGCAGCCGATTACTCCTGCTCATCTCGGTGTGAAGGTGCCGAATCAAGTAGAGCCGCAAACCGTTATTATGGATGGCGAGCTCGTATTGGAAGGTTTGGCAACGCTAGGACTGAACCCCGGATGGCTGCAGACAGAGCTGGACAAATTGGGGGTATTACAGGAGAACGTCTTTCTGGGACAAGCTAATTCTTACGGTGAGTTGTTCGTGGATTTGTATGATGACCAGCTGAAGGTGCCTGCTCCTTCTTCAAGAGAACTGTTGTATGCGACCTTGAAGAAATGCCAGGCGGATCTTGAATTGTTCGCCTTGTCTACGCAAGATGAGGCAGCCAAGCAGCAGTATGAGCAAGGCGCAGGTCGAATGAAGCTGATTATGAATAGCATAGAGCCTTACTTAACGACTTCCTAAGCAGAGAGGAGCAGGTCCGATGGCGAATCAGCAGATGAAGAAGACGACACAGGTGCAGCGGAAGTATCAAGCGTTAGCTAAGGGCAAGGAGCCGCCGAGACCGATTGTGCTGAATTGCATTCGTGCGTTTGTTGCGGGCGGCGCGATCTGTGTCTTGGGTCAAGGGATTATGGAAGCTATGGTCCATTGGTTCGATATGGAGCAAGACAAGGCGAGTGATCCAACTGTGGCAATTCTCATATTTATTTCAGTCTTGCTGACGAGCTTCGGGGTTTACGACAAGATCGCTCAATGGGCAGGTGCTGGAGCGGCTGTTCCGGTGACTGGATTCGCTAACTCTCTATGTTCTTCTGCGCTGGAGCATCGCAGTGAAGGGCTAGTGCTTGGTGTTGGCGGCAATATGTTCAAGTTAGCCGGTTCAGTTATCGTATTCGGTGTTGTTGCTGCCTTCTTCATCGGAATTCTGCATCATATTCTCGGCGGGGGTGCGCATTAATGTTAACCGGGCATCAAACATGGACCTTCGACAAGCAACCTGTCATTCAAGCGACGGCAACGGTTGTTGGTCCCTACGAAGGCAAGGGACCGCTCGCGGCAGATTTCGATATCGTGCATGAAGACAGCATACTGAAGCAGAAAAGCTGGGAGCAAGCGGAGCGAATGCTGTTAGAGGAAGCTGCCAAGCTTGCAATAGAAAATGCGAAGCTAACGAAGGAGGATGTGCAGTTTTTCGTCGGCGGTGATCTGATGAATCAGATTATTAGCGCGACGTTCTCTGCGCGTACCTTGGGCATCCCGTACATCGGTGTATTCGGCGCTTGCTCGACTTCGATGGAAAGCTTGGCAATTGCTGCGATGATCGTGAATAGCGGGGGTGCCAAGTACGTTCTGGCAGGTACGTGCAGTCACAATTCGTCGGCGGAGAAGCAATTTCGCTATCCGACGGAATACGGGGCACAGAAGCCGCCGACTGCACAGTTTACTGTAACAGGCGCTGGCGCTGCAGTACTTGCGGCAGAAGGAAGCGGCCCGCGCGTAGCATCAGCTACGATCGGACGCATTATGGATATGGGCATTAAGGACCCGAACAACATGGGAGCCGCAATGGCACCAGCTGCGGTCGATACGATCCAAGCTCACTTGAAGGACACGGGAAGAGCGCCTGGAGACTTCGATCTGATTGTTACGGGTGATTTGGCACAGGTCGGTCATGATATAGCCGGTGAATTGCTGCGCGAGCATCGAGTACCAATTGCCGACACAACCTTCCATGATTGCGGATTGATGATCTACGATCGGGAGCGCCAAAGTGTATGGGCAGGCGGCAGTGGGTGTGCATGCTCGGCTGTCGTGACATACGGACATATTATGAAGAAGCTTCAACAAGGCGAGTTGAAGCGGGTACTCGTCGTTGCAACCGGAGCGTTGCTTTCGCCGCTCACAAGCCAACAAGGAGAGAGCATTCCGTGCATTGCGCATGCGGTATGCTTGGAAAGCGGGGTGATATAAGATGATGCAATTTGTATGGGCATTCCTTGTTGGCGGTGCGATATGTGTCATCGGACAGCTCATGTTCGATGTGGCGAAGCTGACGCCGGGTCATACGATGAGCTTGTTAGTCGTCGCAGGCGCAGTGGCAGACGGACTAGGTCTGTATGACCCGCTTGTGGAATTTGCCGGTGCTGGAGCGAGTGTTCCGATTACGAGCTTCGGCAATTCGCTAGTGCACGGCGCGCTGTCGGAATTGGAGCGGGACGGGATCATGGGCGTCGTTACCGGTATATTCGAAGTGACCAGCGGAGGGATATCTGCTGCGATCATCTTTTCCTTCCTTGCTGCCCTTGTGTTCAAGCCGAAAGGCTGAGCACGCATGTTAAGGGGGAAATTCCTGCGATTCTGCAGCCTTGTCCTCCCAAACATGCCCGAAAGTTATGAATACCTGCGGATATACATCCTTCTGAGGCTCAGAAGGTCTGAACGAGTGTTGCCCGTATGCAAAGATGCACATTCGCAGGTAATTCAGGAAATCACCTTCTCTGTACGCTCCAAGCATGCACTTTTGCAGGTATTTGTTACTATTTCAGAGCAAGCACGCAGAACAGCAAGACTTCACTTTCGTGGGTGTCTTAGTAGATTCTGACAACATTTTTTTGATAATTTGCCGATGTACGTTACGGCATAACTTCGGTATGATGATAAGGAGGAACCTTTTATTATACTGGAGGTATGACCATGACTCTGCAGCAAGCCGATATGGACAATATTCGGCAACTAATCGACAACCTGGATACCTGCATCATGGGCAAAAAACAAGAAATAGAATGGATCGTTACGACCTTGCTGGCAGAGGGGCATATGCTACTCGAAGATGTGCCGGGAACGGGGAAGACGGTATTAATTAAAGCGCTCTCCAAGTCTATTGACAGTACATTCCGTCGTGTGCAATGTAATCCCGACTTACTGCCGACTGATATTACAGGCGTATCGATTTTTCACCCTAGGGATGAAACCTTCGTATTCCGACCGGGACCTGTTATGACGAATATATTGTTGGCAGATGAAATTAATCGCGCCACTACGAAAACCCAATCCGCATTATTAGAAGCGATGGAGGAAGGTCATGTCACTGTGGACGGCGAGTCTCACAAGCTGCCGCAGCCGTTCCTAGTCTTTGCAACACAGAATCCAATTGACTTCGAAGGTACTTATTCACTGCCAGAGGCGCAGCTAGATCGTTTCATGATGAAGATCAGCTTGGGTTATCCGGATGAAGCAACCGAGACTCGGCTTGTTAGCAGCCAGTCTGTTCGTCATCCATTGGATACGCTTACAGCTGTGATGTCTCTGCAGCAAGTTCAACAGCTGCAACAAGCAGCTAAGCAAGTGCATCTGGATCAGGCAGTCCTTGAATACGGCATTGCGATCACCCGTCGGACCCGGCAGCATGCCGGTGTATTCCTTGGGGCCAGCCCGCGTGCTTCATTAGCGCTGATTGCTGCGGCCAAAGCGTTCGCACTTGTTCAGCAGCGTGATTATGTTATACCGGACGATGTGAAGAAACTGGCCTATCCTGTGTTGGCTCACCGAATGATGCTGCGAGCAGAAGCGCGGATGGAAGGTGCTACAGAGGCTAAGATATTGGAACACATTATTGAGCAGATAGCCGCTCCAGTGCGGCTTGGGAGATAATCAATGAATCCGATTGCAGCTAGAACTGCCCTCCGTAAGGGCAATGTGAAGCGTGCAGCTGTCCTGATTGCCTTAGCGATCTGCTCTTTGTTCTTCGTCTTGTTTCAGGGTGGTAAATTGGCATTTATGTTGTTTATTTTCGTCATGGTGCTGGGTACTTACTTGTATCTTGGTCGCTGGAGCGGGATAGCCCACGTCAAGGCAGTCAGGATTCTTAGCAATACCGGTCACGGGAATCAAATTTCGGCTGGGAATCCGCTGAAGGTGAAGGTTGATGTTGACATCCCTGGGTTCTATCCGATTCCTTATGTACTGTTCGAAGAACAGATTCAATCAAGCAAGGGCCGCGCTATTCCAATTTCTTCGACATTCATCCCAGATTATCGACGCAGAGGCGAAGTAACTTATGAAACGGCTCCATTAGAGCGCGGTATATATACGTTACAGGAAATGATCTTCGCAACAGAGGATATTTTCGGCTTGTTCGAGCATCGCGGTACGGTGAAGAAGCAGCAGCACATTCGTGTATATCCGCGTATGACGGACATTCCAGATTGGGTGTACTATAAGCAACTGAGCAAAGGCGCACATGCTCATACAGCTACCTCTAGAGCGAACCGGGAGACAACCCAGATTAATGGTGTGCGTGAATATGTATATGGTGACAAGCTTTCCCGCATTCATTGGAACGCTACAGCTAGAACGGGTGCTTGGAAGTCTAAGGAGTATGAGCGGGAGGCGATGCCGAGACTCGTCTTCATTCTTGATAGAAGGAAGCAAGTTTATACAGATCAAGCGACCGTATTCGAGCTTGCCGTATCAGCCGTTGCTTCGTTGATACGATATGGCAGTCGCCAACAGATGTTGATGGGTCTTGTATCGGGAGGGAAACAGGCGACTGTATTCACCGCCAAACGGGGGGAATTGCATGCGGATGCAATGATTGATCATCTCGTTGAAGCCGAGCCTGATTCTTCTTATTCTCCTATGCAGCTAGCAGAAGGATTTGCCAGTTCGCTAGGTAGAGGTGCGATGATCGTGCTTCTCTCTCCCGTGCAGGATCAATCTATCATGGATACACTCGCATGGGCAGCACGCAATCATATGAGTGCCTGTCATTTCCTTCCTGTACGCAGCGGTGAAGAGGATCAGGCCAGACAATGGTCTGCGATGTTGCGTGCACGCGGGTTTGTCAGCTATCCGTTCGCTCAACTGAAGGAATTACCGCAGTTGCTGGGGGGACGACACATATGATCAGGACAAAGTTGACAGCCATGCTTCGACGAATTGGGAAGGGCTGGCTGGCAGAATGGACGGATCGGCTGGCTGCAGCAGCTTGGATCACGATTGTGTTCCAATTTGCTTATTGGTTAGGGAGCGAGACGTACAATGGATATGCTTGGTTCTCGGAGACGAGAACGGTCGTCTTCACATCGCTTATCGTATGCGGCATTGCTGAGGTGCTGCTTCCATTGAGGAAGAGCATTCGCGTATTCGTACAATTTTTCTTCATCTTGTGGATACACAGTTCTATACTCGGCTTTGAACCTGTTTGGTATGAAGGAAGGCCGCTTGCGGATAACCTGCTGCAGCTTGTGCAGCCATTTCTTCCTTATATTTGGTATACGCTGGCCTTCTGGTGCGCTTACCAGTTCGTATTGGCTTGGGCTAAGACGAAATATAAGGTGATTGGACTTGTGCTCGCATCGATCCTCGTGTTTGCGATAGCCGACAGCACAGGGAAAATTTATCTATGGCAAGAGACAGCGCTAATCGTCTGTTGCGGACTCGTATTAGCTATTTTGTCCCACTACAACGATTTTCGCAAGCGACACCCGCAAGCTTGGGCATATATCGGAGACTATCCTGGCACGATCATATGGCCGGCAGTGATCGTGATCGCTGTAACAGTAAGCATCGGAACGGCGGCGCCAGAAACTAGACCATTGCTTACCGATCCTTATACCGCCTGGCAAGCTTGGCAGGGGAACGAGGTGTCCAAGCTTGGGCAGAAACCGATTGTAAGCTCAAGCGCAACGGTGTCTAGCAGGAATGCCTCGTCTGGTTATGGTCGAAATGATAGCGCGCTTGGCAACGGCTTCGACTATGATCATAGTGAGGTTATGCGCATCGTTACAGATCGCAGAAGCTATTGGCGCGGTGAGAGCAAGCAAGTATATACAGGTGAAGGATGGGAGAGCATCTCGGCAAAAGAAGCTGTTACGGTTCGCTTGCAAACCCCGTTCGAGTCTGAGAATCTAGGCGATTATGTGGAAGTTAGACAGTCAGTTTCGATCTTGTCCGAGCAAGCCTATCCGGTCTTATTCGGCGCTATGAAGCCAGCGGTATTAGAACAGGTCAATGGCAATGCGGAGGGGCGAACGACTGACATAGCTTGGTCGAACGCAGATGCTGCTTTGTTGTATCTGGGAGATGAGGACGAGTATCCGCGAACGTACACATTAGTTTCCCATATGCCTGCTGCGTCCGGCGAAGCGTTAAGACAAGCAGAGGAGTCTTATTCGCTTGATCTCGCAGCATATACGAGTGTACCGGATACGCTTTCGGATAGAGTGAAGGAATTAGCTGAGCAAATAACAGCAGAAGCGGATAATGACTATGACCGGGCCAAAGCGGTAGAAACATATTTGCGTGAGACGTTTCCTTATACGAATCAACCTGATATAAGCAAAGGAGAAAGCGAGGACTTCGTAGACCGCTTTCTGTTCGAAATTAAGGAAGGGTATTGCGATTATTATTCGACTGCAATGGCTGTAATGCTGCGCACTCTGGACATCCCAACCCGTTGGGTCAAAGGATATACGTCAGGCACGAATCAGCTGGAGATATACGGATATGAAGGCGCGATCGACAGGTATACAGACCCGAACGGAGCTGGAGAGTACCTGATTCGAAATTCTGATGCTCATTCATGGGTTGAAGTTTATTTTGAAGGATATGGTTGGATTCCATTCGAACCGACTGCGGACTTCTATATGCCTACTGCTGACGCTGTTGAACAGTCGCCACAAGCGCTCGACCTGCCCGAAGTGGAGTCGCCAGAGACAGCGGGAAGCGAGAGTGCGGGTAAGGATGGACGCACAACTGTGCTGTTCATAGCGGGGGCTGTGCTTCTAATCGCTGTGCTGCTATACTTCTTGTATAGAATCGGTGTGCTTGGCTCTCTCTTGAGACAAATACGGCCCAAACCGCATGGGTACAGCGAACGCGTCATCTATATGTTCGATGCATTGTTAAAGCTTGCTCGCAAGCGAGGCTATTCGCGGCGTGATTCGGAAACGGCGAGAGAAGCGGTAGAACGGTGGATCCAGTTCAATGGAAAGCTTGAATCTGAACTAACCGATGTCCTCGAGCTGTTCGAGCAGGCGAAGTACAGTCGAGTTCATGTGCAGGAGCAAGATGTAGAGCGTATGAACGAGTTGGTCGAACAGTTGAAGAAGGCGATGTAGGCATCGAGCCGCCGATTCGCACACCCGCTGCAGCCGAGAGCAGCATCAATGCTCCGGCAGCAGCGGGTTATTGTCTTTGCAACAAATTGGCGGGATGTGGTATAGTTTGATGCATGAAAACTGTTCTGAGGTGAACGGATATTGCTGAATAAGCTAATACCGAAAGAAATGGTAGAATCCATTTATGAAATAGATTTGGACCGACTGTGGACAGAAGGCAAGCGGGGAATTATTACCGATCTGGACAATACGCTGGTCGGTGCTACTGATCCGCTAGCCACTCCAGAGTTGGTTGCTTGGTTGAACAACGTACGTGAGCGGGGCTGGAAGGTAGTCATCGTGTCGAACAACAAGCAGACACGCGTTTCGACATTTGCCAATCCCTTGAATGTCTCTTTCGTACATGGCGCACGCAAGCCTTCACCGAAAGCATTCCTTCGGGCCATGCAAGTGCTGCAAACCGAGACGAGTGAAACGGTTGTCGTTGGCGATCAAATGCTGACTGATGTGCTTGGCGGCAATCGGCTTGGTTTGTATACGGTGCTAGTGAAGCCTGTTTCCCTTACTGGAGAAGGAATATTCACCCGGGTGAACCGAAGGCTGGAGAAAGCTGCTGTAGCGCGTTTGAAGAAGAGTGGACATCATATGTTCAAGGGGGATGAATCATGACAGCAGCAAATATGGGCAGCAGTTCACGTTGTGTGGGTTGCGGCTCTGTCTTGCAGAACGAGCATTCGGACAAGCCTGGATTTGTTCCGGCCGCTGCGATGGATCAGGAGAACGTAATATGCAAGCGCTGCTTCCGTATTCGACATTATAATGAGATTTCATCTGTAACCGTGGACCAGGCTGCTTTCGTGAAGCTGTTGTCTGCTATTGCAGATACGGATAGCTTAGTCGTTGCCATTGCCGATATTTTCGATTTTGAGGGCAGCTTGATTGCTGGACTGCACCGATTCGTAGGCAACAATCCGGTTTTGCTGGTGGCTAACAAGATGGACTTGCTGCCGAAGGGGCTGAATTGGAACCGCATCTTGAATTGGATCCAGCAGCAAGCGAAAGCGCAAGGCTTGCGGGTAGTAGGCGTAGAGATGTGTAGTGCCAAGCGCAACCTTGGGTTCGACCGTGTTGTGACCGGTATTGATCGACATAGAGCTGGAAGGGATGTATATATCGTCGGCGCAACGAATGTAGGCAAGTCGACTTTAATCAATCGCTTGATCCATGATTACAGCGATATGGAGACGGAGCTAACCACTTCACCGATTCCGGGAACTACACTGGATGCCGTTCATATTCCATTGGAGGACGGAAGTGCGATTATCGATACGCCTGGGATTGTATATCCGCACAGGTTAACGGAGGTCGTCCCGAAGCGAATATTAGGCAAGCTGATGCCGGATAAGTCTGTGAAGCCGCTCGTCTATCAGCTGCAAGAGAAGCAGACATTATTTTTCGGTGCCTTGGCCAGATTTGACTTCATACAAGGTGAGCCGCAGTCATTCACCTGTTACGTATCGAACCAGATCAAGGTTCACCGTACGAAGCTGGACAAGGCAGAGACATTGTACGCGGAGCACAAGGGAGGCTTGCTCTCTCCGCCAGAGGTAGACGAATTAACAGAGCTCCCGCCATTGGTGAGGCACCGTCTATTTATACCGAAGGGCAAGAAAGCAGATGTCTATATTTCAGGACTTGGTTGGATTGCGCTGAATGCGGACATAGGCGCGGAGCTGGCCATTTATATTCCTGAAGGCGTCCTGTATGCGGTGCGTGATCGTCTGATTTAGAACAACTTGGGAGGAGTATCATATTGAACGAGCGAGAGAAGCTGGAGGGCGTGCAGTTGAATAGCGATACAGTGATGTACGGTGTGCTTGGTCATCCAGTACGGCAGTCGAAATCGCCCGTTATGCTGAACAGTGCCTTCCAGGCAGCAGGATTAAATGCTGCCTATGCGGCATTCGACATTGCTCCAGAACAGCTTGGTGCGACAATGAACGGCATCCGTGCAATGGGCTTTGGCGGCTTGAATGTAACGATCCCGCACAAGGTCGCTGTCATGGATTACCTAGATGAGATCGATCCTGCAGCGCGCATTATCGGAGCGGTGAATACGGTAGTGAACAAGAATGGGCGGCTAATCGGGCATAATACGGATGGTATCGGTTATGTGCGTTCCCTGAAACAAGAAACGAGTATGTCCCTACAAGGGAAGCGCATACTGGTGTTGGGCGCAGGCGGGGCTGCTAGAGGAGTCGTGTATGCGCTGCTGCAAGAACAACCGGCCGTCGTTGCGATTGCGAATCGAACGGAGCAGAAGGCACAGGAGCTAGCGACAGCACTGACAAGTTACGGTATGATCGAGGTGGTTCCGTGGACGGCGTGCAAGCAGGCGTCCTATGATCTGATTGTTAATACGACATCTATTGGTATGCATCCGGCCGCGGAAGAACAGCCAGCGAACCCTGGTGATTGGCCAGCTGCCGAGGTGTTCAGTGACTTGATCTACAATCCGCTGGTCACTCGGTTCTTGCAGGAGGCCAAGCAGCTAGGCCGCACCATTCACGGAGGACTCGGTATGTTCGTGTATCAAGGTGCATATGCGTTCGAATATTGGACAGGCGTGCCGGCTCCAGTCGAACAGATGCGGAGCGCAGTATTGCGCTCCTTCGAATAGTGAGGTGAATCGATTGCTAACAGGAAAACAAAAACGGTATCTTCGCTCACTTGCGCACCATTTGGACCCGCTATTCCAAGTAGGCAAAGGCGGCGTCAACGATCATTTGATCCGGCATGTGCAAGAGGCGATAGAGAAGCGCGAACTGATGAAAATAAGTGTGCTCCCGAACTGCATGGATGAGCGGCATGAAGTGGCTGCCGAGATAGCGTCTAAGTCAGGGGCGGAGCTTGTACAAGTGATTGGCAAGGTGATCGTGTTGTATAAGGAGTCCAAGGATCATAAGGAAATTAACTTGGCGGGCTTGCGATGAAGATCGGCATATTGGGGGGGACGTTCGATCCCGTTCATATCGGTCATCTGATTGCGGCTGAATGCGCCAAGGAAGGTCTACAGCTGGATGAAGTCTGGTTGATGCCAACTTTCGTTCCTCCCCATAAGCGGCAAGACGGGGATGCAGCTGCAGCAGAGGAACGGCTGGATATGCTGGAGCGGGCAACAGCCGCCTATGATGATATCTGTGTTACGGATATTGAGCTGAGGCGTGGCGGGATTTCGTACACAGCTGACACGATGAAGGCCTTAACAGAAGCTTACCCCGATCACCAGTTCAGCTTTATTATAGGAGCGGACATGGCGGCGATATTGCCAAGCTGGAAGCGTATTTCTGAATTGGCGAGTCGTGTGCGGTTTGCTGCATTGGACAGACCCGGATTTCCTCATATCCATGACATCATGCTGCCAGAGAAGCTTGCATCCCGGCTAGACTGGGTAGAGATGCCGGCTGTTGATGTGTCCTCCACATTCGTGCGCTCCTTGCGAAGAAAAGGGCGCTCTGTCCGTTTCCTCGTGCCGGATTCGGTCTATGATTATATAAAGGAGCGTAGATTGTATGAAGCTTGAATTGCAAGCGGTCATGGAAAGTGTGCGTGCGCAAATGCCGGAGAAGCGGTGGCTGCATACAATCGGCGTGCGAGATACAGCGATCCGACTCGCCCGGAAGTACGGCGCGGATCCGGTTCAGGCGGAGTGGGCTGCCGTGCTGCATGATGTGGCGAAATATTGGCCGGTAGAGAAGCAGCGCCAAGCACTGCTCGATGCTGGCGATACAGAACCATGGCTGCAATATGAGAAGCCGTTGTGGCATGCACCTGTAGGAGCTATTGTAGCAGAGCAAGAATACCAAGTAGCGGACGAGCTCATTCTAGATGCGATTCGGTATCATACGTCGGGCAGACCCCAAATGACATTGCTGGACAAGATTGTATGTCTGGCGGATTATATCGAGCCGGGTAGAAACTTCCCAGGTGTTGATCGACTGCGGGAACTGGCAGATGTTAGCTTAGAGTCAGCCTTGATTGCCGGATTCGACAGTACCATCGTTCAATTAATGAAACAGGGTGCGCGTATATTTCCGTTAACTGTACTGGCGCGCAACAGCTTGCTGGAGGAACTGGATTCCACGCAGCAAGACACAAAGGAGGCAGGACGTTCATGACGCAATCGATGCAGTTAATGCAGACGATATGGAAAGCGATCGAAGAGAAGAAAGGGCATGAACCTGTGGCGCTTGATTTGCAAGGATTGTCCACAATAGCAGATTACTTCGTCATTTGCCACGGTAATTCAGACATTCAGGTTCAATCCATCGCGACTGAAGTGAAGCAGCAGGCGGAAAAAGCCGGCGCGCGTATTCGAGGGATGGAAGGGTATGACACCGGTCGTTGGGTATTGATGGATTTCGGTGATGTGATCGTGCATATTTTCCATCGGGAAGACCGTCAATTTTACAATATTGAACGGCTTTGGTCCGATGCCCGAACTGTGGAAACAGTATGAAACTTCAAGCTGGCACCTATGCGAGTATGATCGTTGCGCGAGAAGTTCGACCTCACGGATTTTTCCTGACGTTGCCGAATGTGCCGGATGTGCTCATGCATTATAGCGAAGTCGTCGGTGAAGTAAAGATCGGCGAACGGGTGGACGTCTTCTTGTTCCACGACAGTGAAGACCGATTAGCTGCAACGATGCGAGAGCCGGATATTGAATCTGGTAAGGTATCACGATTGCAGGTAGCGGATATACATCCGCGCTTTGGCTGCTTTCTCGATATGGGATTGAGCCGTCATCTTCTGTTGCCGGTTAGAGAACTGCCCGAAATGAAGGAGCTGTGGCCTCAGGTCGGAGATTATGTATATATTCTGCCGACACATGACAAGCAGGGGAGGTTGCTGGCCAAGGCTGCAGGCGAGGACGATCTATCGGCACTCATGTTCGAAGCTCCGCAAAGCTGGAAAAACCAATTCGTCCAGGCTACCGTCTATAAGCCATTGCAAATGGGCGACTTCGTTGTTGTAGATGGCGGTGTGTTAGGGTTCGGCGCATTCGGATTTCTGCACGAATCGGAACGTACACGGCTGCTGCGCATGGGCGAGGAAGTAGAGCTGCGCGTCACTTATGTGCGTGAAGACGGACGTGTCAACTTATCTATGCGCGCGCGTAAGCAGGAAAGACAGAGTGAGGACGCAGAGAAGCTGCTTGCGGCACTGCAGGAACGGCCGAATGGTGCGATGCCGTACTCAGACGAAACACCGGCAGATATTATCCAGAAGCGATTCGGTATGAGTAAATCAGCTTTCAAGCGAGCGCTCGGCAAGCTGATGAAGGACGGCCTTGTTTCGCAAGAGGGCAGCTGGACGAAGCTGGGGAGCGATGACCAAGCTGAGCAGGAGGAATAGCTGTGGCCTACAATCAATTTGCATACGTATATGACCGTCTGATGGCCGACATGCCGTATGACCAATGGGTCGATTATGCTGAGGCGATGTGGGAGCTTCTCGGCAAGCCGGAGCGCATAGCAGATATAGGCTGCGGGACGGGCAACATAAGCATTCCGCTCGCGTTGAAAGGATATACGGTGACTGGAATCGATCTATCGGAACAAATGCTTGAGGTCGCAGCCGGGAAGTGGGCGGTTACCGCCCGTCAGCAGCCGTTCGGCGTACAAGGCTCCTGTGAATGGCAGCAGCAGGATGCGCGTGATTGGCAGCTGGCCGATTCCACGGATGCGGTCATTTCGTTCTGTGACTGCTTGAATTACTTGCTGGAGCCGCATGAATTGCAGAGCGCCTTCCGCGCTGCCTATCTGGCGTTGAAGCCGGGGGGCACCTTCCTGTTTGATCTGCATCATCCGAACCAGCTTCAGGCGTATGCGGAGGAACAACCGTTTATATGGAATGAGCCGGATCTTGCTTATTTGTGGGCGTGTGTATTCAATGAGAAACGTTGCCAAGTGGAGCATCAACTCACGATCTTCCGCTGTGAGGACGATGATCGCTATGTGCGCATTGATGAGGTGCATCGCCAGCGAACTTATGAACCGGAAGTAGTAGTCGAATTGCTTCGCGACTGTGGCTTCCGCGATGTGTATGTCCATGCGGATTTCACTATGGAGCCGCCGGAGGAGCATACGCAACGGGTTTTTTACACAGCTGTCAGATGAACGCTGGACGGAAATCTTGACAGAAGGAATGGAAGTTTTTTATAATCGAATACATATGAATGGTGATGAATGGCTTAGATGAGGAGCAGTAGGTAAGGATTAGCTGTACAGAGAGCCGGCGTCAGGTGCAAGCCGGTCAGTTGCCTTAGTGAACTCACCTCGGAGCCGCATATGCGTATGCTTGAGCGATTGAGCGATGCAGTGTGCCGATTTATCCGCGTTAAGGATTCGAGTGGGCTTCCATGACCAAGCAGGTCGGCAAGCCAACTAGGGTGGTACCACGGGAATTCGAACCTCTCGTCCCTAGCGATAGCAGCTAGTGGCGTGAGGTTATTTGTGTGTAACAGGAATAGAAATTCGAAGCTTATTATCCATTTCGCAGGTAACTAGAGGAGGTAAATGGGATGCAGGAAGGATCAGGAAACTACTACAACCCGCAATCGATTGAACCGAAGTGGCAGAAATATTGGGATGAGAATAATACGTTCCAGGTTCAGGAAGGCACGAACAAGGCGAAATTTTACGCATTGGATATGTTTCCGTATCCGTCAGGCGCCGGACTGCACGTCGGTCATCCGGAAGGCTATACGGCAACGGACATCGTCTCCCGCTATAAGCGAATGCGCGGTTATAATGTGTTGCATCCGATGGGCTGGGACGCTTTCGGGCTGCCGGCAGAGCAGCATGCACTAGATACAGGAGAGCATCCGCGAGACATTACCGTGACGAATATTAATAATTTCCGGCGGCAGATCAAGTCACTCGGTTTCTCCTACGATTGGGATAGAGAAATTAGTACGACCGATCCGGCTTATTACAAGTGGACCCAGTGGATATTCCTTCAATTGTACAAGAAGGGGCTGGCTTATGTTGCAGAAGTGCCGGTCAACTGGTGTCCTGCGCTTGGTACTGTGCTTGCGAATGAGGAAGTTATTGACGGCAAGAGTGAGCGCGGCGGTCATCCGGTCATCCGCAAGCCGATGCGGCAATGGATATTGAAGATAACCGAGTATGCAGAGCGGCTGTTGGAAGACTTGGAGGAGCTGGATTGGTCAGAGAGCATCAAGGATATGCAACGCAACTGGATTGGGAAATCTACGGGAGCGGAAGCCCGATTCGCGATAGAAGCAGAAGCCGGCACAGCAGAAGAACTGACCGTATTTACGACCCGCCCAGATACGTTGTTCGGGGCTAGCTACTGCGTACTTGCTCCTGAGCATGAGCTAGTGGAGCGAATCGTATCGACTGAACAGCAGGCTGCTGTCAAGGCGTATCAGGAGCAGGCTGCGCGTAAGAGCGATCTGGAGCGAACGGATCTGGCGAAGGATAAATCCGGTGTGTTTACCGGAGCTTACGCGATCAATCCTGTCAACGGAGCCAAGCTGCCGATCTGGATTGCTGATTATGTGCTTGCCGGCTATGGGACTGGTGCCATCATGGCAGTACCGGGTCATGACCAACGGGACTGGGAATTCGCGAAGAAGTTTGATCTGCCGATCATCGAAGTTATTGAAGGCGGCGATGTGACGAAGGAAGCTTATACAGGCGATGGTCCGCATATTCGTTCCGGTCTGCTGGACGGCTTGAACAATGAGCAAGCGATAGCCACCATGATCGACTGGCTGGAGAAGAACGGCAAGGGTGCAGGCAAGGTAACATACCGGCTGCGCGACTGGCTGTTCAGCAGACAGCGCTATTGGGGCGAGCCGATCCCGATCCTGCATCTGGAAGACGGGACGATGAAGCCGGTTCCTGAGGACCAGTTGCCGCTGTTGCTGCCGGATGTGGATGAGATCAAGCCGTCTGGCACAGGAGAGTCCCCGCTCGCCAATGTGACGGATTGGGTGAATACAGTCGATCCTGAATCCGGTCAACCGGCTAGACGAGAGACGAATACGATGCCGCAATGGGCAGGAAGCTGCTGGTATTATTTGCGGTTCATTGATCCGCATAATGATGATGCGCTATGCTCTACGGAGAAGCAGAAGGAGTGGTTGCCGGTCGATCTGTATATCGGCGGCGCAGAGCATGCCGTGCTTCACTTGCTCTATGCCCGGTTCTGGCATAAGGTGCTGTATGACCTTGGAGTCGTATCGACGAAGGAGCCATTCCATAAGCTCGTCAATCAAGGAATGATTCTCGGGGAAAATATGGAGAAGATGAGCAAATCCCGCGGCAATGTCATTAATCCGGATGAGATCGTATCGGAATTTGGCGCGGATACACTTCGGATGTACGAGATGTTCATGGGCCCGCTCGAGGCTACGAAGCCTTGGAATGCCAGCGGTGTTGAGGGCACGTATCGGTTTCTCAGCCGTGTGTGGCGATTATTCATTGGGGACAACGGCGAGCTGAATCCGAAAATTCAAGAATATGCAAGCTCAGTTCCATTCGAACGCGTATGGCACCGTACGATTAAGAAGGTAACGGACGATTTCGAGCATCTGCGCTTTAATACCGCGATCAGCCAGTTAATGATATTTGTGAACGAAGCTTACAAGCAGGAGTCGCTTCCGAAGGAAGCGATGGAGCACTTTGTACAGCTGTTGTCACCGCTTGCGCCGCATGTTGCTGAGGAGCTGTGGAGCCGTCTCGGCTACAAGGAGACGATTACGTATGTGCCTTGGCCGACCTACGATGAATCATTGACGGTCGATAATGAAGTGGAGATTGTGGTGCAAATAAGCGGCAAAATCGTTGACCGCATCCAAATTCCAAGTGACATGGAGCAAGAAGAGATGCAACGTGTAGCTATGGAAGTGGAGAAGGTGAAAGCAGCGCTAGACGGTAAGACTGTAAGGAAAGTCATAGCGGTCAAAGGCAAATTAGTTAATATTGTAGCCAACTAAAGAGAGTCGCAAGGCCCACTTAGATAATCAGCAGCAGTCAGGCATTTCCGTGAACAGCACGGCGCCTGGCTGCTGTTTTTTTTGGGGGGATCAGATTAATCGACACGTGTGGAAAAGAACAGCGATTCGATCTTATCCACATCCTCCTTATACTTCCTATGGGTCGTTTGAATAAGACGATTGAACATGCCATGAAGCTCTTGGTCCATCAGGCGCAAGCCTTCCGCCGTAATGCCGCCTGGGACGGACACCCGTTCTCGCAATGCATCCGGCGTAAACTTGCCTGATGTCAGCAGCATTCCGGTACCGAGCGTCATTTCCGATGCCAGTCTCTCTGCCTCCATCTTAGGAATCCCGGTTTCGGCAACGGCAGCGTGAATGAATTGCTGGATGAAGTAGGAGAGAAAAGCAGGTCCGCAGCTGGATAAATCAGATGCTACGCGCGTATAGTCTTCCTCGATTTCGATAGGTGCGCTTATATGACTGAACAGCCGCTCTAGAAGATCACGGTCTGTGTTGCCAATCCGGCTTCCGTATACGCACAAGGTGGCGCCGCTGCAGACGAAATTCGTAATGCTTGGTACAACTTTGGCGATCTTGCAAGGGAGCAGCTCCTCTAAGTGGCGGATGAGAACAGGACTGGTGATGGAGATGACAATATGGGAATGTGGGATGATCGCTCCAATTTCATCAATGACATGCTTGTACTCGCTCGGCTTGACGCATAGAAATACAATTTCGCTTTCTGCAATCACCTCCGCATTCGATTTCGCGGCGCACAAGCCTGGATACATCTCAGCGAGTCGTTCTGCCTTCCAGTATGAACGATTGCTTGCTGTAATGTTCTCAGGAAGCAAGGCTCCAGAGCGAATGAATGACTCAATCAGGATGCTCCCCATACTGCCCGTGCCAATAAACCCAACATTCATATCCTAACACCCTCCTACGAGCAAAAATTGCAGTCTACCTCATCTATATGCCAGGCAGCCGATATTATACAAGAAAGGGGAAAGAAATGGTGAATCAAAGAAAGGAAAAAAAGAGGACTTCCGTCCTGGGATGGGGGATGTCCGTGTCAGGCAAACAAAAGCAAATGACAGGTAAAGTAAATATGCGGATAGAAGTACGGCAATGGCTGCTTTGGTTGATCCTGGCAGCAGCACTTGTCTGTATGTGGCTGCTTGTAGTGACCGAGCAATCACCTAGTCCTGTAGAGCTAGGTGATCCCGCAGGTACGCCTATAGTCGACGCAGGTGAAGCAGAGGGAACGAAGGAGCCGCCGATTGACGAACCGGAGAATAAGGAGGAGCCTTCCCCGTTCCCGGTTCCTATTAATCGTGCCGGCACAGAGGAATTGCAGCATCTGCCAGGCATCGGACCGGCGAAGGCACAAGCGATCATCCAGCATCGTATGCTGCACGGGTTGTACGAATCGAAGGACGACTTGCAAGAGGTGAAGGGCATCGGTCCCAAGACGATGGAGAAGCTGGCAGATCTGATCACGATAGAGTAGGGAGGAACATCGATATATGCGACGGCTTATGACAGCCATGCCGTCAGCTCGGCAAATCGCTGCTTGGCCGCTGCATATCCTTCCTGGTAGAAAGCTGTGAGCTTGCGCTTGTCCTTCTCCATCCGTCCGACAACAGGAGCCGTTGCCGGTCGGAATACGAACGCAGTACCTCTCTGCTCCATCTCAGCTATGCGTTCCAGCGTGTCATTATACTGCTTGTATCGTTGAAGCATCGTCTCTACAAGCCGTGGATAACGCCGGTAATAACGCCGTGTCAGCCAAGTCATGCTTGGTGGTGTTTTGCGATAGCTTGCTTCACGAGTCAGAATGATAATATGCTTGTCATTGCCGTCTTGCTCCGATTTCACTAGGGGTATTGGCTCTGAGACGCCTCCATCCATATACGGGATACGGTCTATTTCTACAGTGGGTGATACGAACGGCAAGCTGCAAGAGGCGCGTACGACACGCAGCACATCATTCGTTTCGTCCTTATGAACAAATCGAGCCTGACCTGTCAAGCAGTCCGTAACACCAATCCAGAACTGCTGTTCAGATGACCGGAATGTGTCGTAATCTAACGGTACGAGTACATTCGGCAGCTCGTCGAAGATGAAGTTCATGCCGAAGAGGCTTCGCTCGCGGAACCAATTGCCTATTCCAATGTACCGCGGATCATCAATATAGCCGATCGTGATTCGTTCGTTGCGTCCAAGCTGACGGGAAACATAGGATGCGCCAATCGACGCTCCAGCGGAAACACCGGTAACATGCGGAATGTACAATTCTTGCTCCAGGAAGAACTCAAGCACACCAGCTGTATAGACGCCGCGCATGCCACCGCCTTCCAATACTAAGCCTGTTCTGTTCATAGGTATCGCTCCTCTGGCATCGAACATCCGAGAATGGACATACACTAGTTATTGCGTAAAGGATTCTACCTTTTATTTTACAGGAAATTATGAGAAAATAAATGACATGAAGTGGAATAGCTTATTATGAAGAGAGGATGAGGCTTTCATGGCAGAAGAACGCAAGCTTTCATTGGAAACTTTAGCGGTGCACGCAGGACAGGAGATCGATCCGACTACGATGTCCAGAGCGGTGCCGATTTACCAGACGACTTCGTACGGATTTCGTGATTCTGAGCATGCCGCGAACTTGTTCGCATTGAAGGAGTTCGGCAACATCTATTCACGCATTATGAATCCGACGAATGATGTGTTCGAGCAACGTGTCGCTGCATTGGAGGGCGGGGCGGCTGCGCTGGCAACAGCATCCGGACAGTCTGCGATTACATATGCATTGTTGAATATTGCTGGAGCAGGGGACGAGATTGTATCCGCTTCCAGCTTGTACGGCGGTACGTACAATTTGTTCTACATTACGTTGCCTAAGCTCGGCATTACGGTCAAATTCGTTGATCCTACTAATCCGGAGAATTTCCGCAAGTCGATCACCCCGAATACGAAGGCCATCTATGCGGAGTCTGTGGGCAATCCGCGCGGTGACATTCTGGATATCGAAGCCGTCTCTAACATCGCACACGAGAATGGAATTCCTCTGATTGTGGACAATACATTGCCAAGTCCGTATTTGCTTCGCCCTATTGAGCACGGTGCAGATATTGTGGTCCATTCGGCGACCAAGTTTATTGGCGGACACGGTACCTCAATTGGCGGTGTCATTGTTGATGGGGGTAAGTTCGATTGGCAGAGCAGCGGCAAGTTCCCTGGGCTGACAGAACCGGACCCAAGCTACAACGGTGTTGTCTACACGGAAGCGGTCGGGCCGATCGCTTATATTATCAAAGCTCGTGTTCAACTGTTGCGCGACATGGGTGCATCGCTGTCGCCATTCAACAGCTTCCAGCTGCTGCAAGGATTGGAGACACTGCATCTGCGCATGGAACGCCACAGCGAGAACGCATTGAAGACAGCCCGTTTCCTCGAGGATCATGAAGCAGTGGAGTCAGTCAGCTATGCGGGGCTTCCGAACCATCCATCCTATAAGCTGGCACAGCAATATATGCCGAAAGGCCAAGGTGCGATTCTAACTTTCGAAATTAAGGGCGGTGTTGAAGCAGGAAAGAAGATCATTAACGCCTGCAAGCTATTCTCGCATTTGGCCAATGTTGGCGATTGTAAGTCCTTGATTATTCACCCTGCAAGCACGACTCATTCGCAGCTGTCGGGAGAGCGGCTTGCCTCTACAGGTGTGACACCTGGGATGATTCGTCTTTCTGTCGGCACTGAGAACATTGACGATATTCTCTTCGATCTGGATCAAGCGCTGAAGGCCAGCCAACAATAAGGGGCATTCCGTGTGGCAGAAAGGAGAGGCAGGCAATGAGTGTTCCTCCGCGCAAAGATTGGGATACTTACTTCATGGACATCGCCTACATGGCTTCGACGCGATCACGTTGTGGAAGGCGACAGGTTGGCGCTGTTCTAGTGCTAGGTAAGAAGTTATTGGGAACAGCGTACAACGGTGCGCCTACAGGTGTAGAGGATTGCTCTGAGGCAGGGTGCATGTTAGTGGAGGAGTACGAAATTGTCCAGCATGACGGGAAGGAAGATATGGTCAAGAAACAGCGCTGCATCCGTACGATTCACGCAGAGCAGAACTTGCTGCTGTTCACAGATCGGAGCGATCGAGAAGGTGCTACCGTCTATGTGACAGACCAACCGTGCTGGACCTGTGCGAACATGTTGGCGAACAGCGGTGTGCATGAGATTGTCTATCATCGCGGCTATCCGAAGGATAGCGACAAGGTTACGAGATTAATGAAGCAGTGCGGGATTGCTTTCCGCCACTTGGAAGGCTATTCGATTCCGCTAGGCATTCAGGCGATCGAACCGCAGCATTGAGCATTCCCGCTATAAGATAGAATAGCATAATTCCTGCAATGGGAAACATGAGGAAGAACCTCTGTTTGCAACAAGCAAAGTCTGAGTATCAGAACGTGCTTGTTGTGGATGGAGGTTTTTTTGTGTATTAGGGAGGGTTGATGATATGAAGCACAGTAATATGATCGCATTATCGGCAGCAGCTTGCTGTTGGATTGGAGGCACGGTTGCGAGCTTCATACTGCCTAATTTGGTAACAGCAGCAGTTCTAACAGTATTAGCATTCGGACTTCTATGTGTCTGGAACAGGATGGTGTATTCGGCGCGTATTCTCGCATGGACTGGACTGTTGATCGTCGTTGTGTCGGCTGTTTATACGATGGTTGTTATACAATGCAATCGAACGACGTTTGATTTGCCTGCTGCGGGAACAGAGCGGTTCGTCGAGAGCATCGATGGCACGATTGCGAGCAAAGTGAAGCGCGACGGAGATCGGGTGTCCTTCGTGCTGCGAACTTCTGGAGGCGAGAAGGTACAGAGCTTCCTCTATTTGTCCAGCGAGCATGAAAGTCATACCGTGCAGACATGGGGAAGAGGTGACCGACTGCGGTTAACAGGATCGATAAGCCGCCCGGATTCCGCTCGCAATGAAGGATTGTTCGACTATAGCCGCTATTTGCTGCGGCATCGTATCCACGCGATACTGCGTGTAGAAGGGCTGAGTGCGGTCGATTGGGAAGCAGCGCGCTTGCGCAGCACAGGTCCGCATACAATGCTGCTTCGAGGTCTGGACAGCATGCAAGACGCGATGGCCGCCAAATTGGAACGTATTTATCCAGCAGCATGGGGAGGCTTAATGCGCAGCTTGCTCGTTGGAGACCGCAGTGAACTTGATCCCTCGCAGTTTGAAGTGTTTGCAGCATTAGGACTTACGCATTTGATTGCGATATCCGGTTTACATATCGGCGTATGGCTGGCAATATGGTATGGATTGCTGCGCCGGATTGGTGTGCCAGACGAATGGGTGCGCGCCTGCGCATACGGATTAGTGCCGTTCTATGTGCTGTTGACGGGTGCAGCACCGTCTGCGGTAAGAGCGGGCTGCATGGCGCTTGTAGGACTATGGTTCTGGAAGAAGCGTGATCGGCGAGGCGGGCTGACTGCAGTCGCCTTGACTGCTTGCGGGATGTTGATGTATGACCCCTATTATTTGCAGGATATTGGTTTTCAGTTGTCCTTCACCGTAACGCTCAGTCTGCTTGTTGCAGTACCGCCATTAGTACGAAGCATCCCGCTGCCAGGTGTCGGATTGCGAGGGTTTTTGGCTGTGTCTGTTGTAGCTCAGGTCGCCTCCTTTCCACTTGTGCTCTATCATTTCAACAGTATTTCTCTGCTCTCGCTCCCGGCGAATTTAGCAGTTGTTCCGATATTCACAGGAATCGTGCTCCCGCTTGGGCTTGCTTCTGCTGCGGCAGCGCTAATTTGGGAGCCTGTCGGGCAGTGGCTGTCACTGCCTGTTTCCTGGATGTTGTCGTTCGTGTTTGATGCCGCGGCGTGGATGGAGGACATGCAGTTGATGCTTCTGGTCGGACGTTCACCATCTTATGTATGGATCATCCTGTTCTGGGTGACGGCAGCATGCTTACTCCAATTTGCTCTGAGGAGGAAACCGCTCCCGACGATGCTCGCTGGTCTGAGCTTGCTGGCTCTTGTCGGATTCGGCTTCCAGGCAGAACGATGGAGCCGTGTTGGTTGGGTAGAATTTATTGATGTCGGTCAAGGGGATGCTGTTCTGATTCGTACTCCTCAAGGCAAAGTGTTGCTTGTAGATGCAGGCGGTACGATGCAATTTGGTCCGCAGGAAGCATGGAGAGCGCGGCGCGATCCATACGAGGTAGGCAAGGACGTGATCGTGCCATTACTACGCAAGCGGGGGATTGCTAAGCTCGATGCCATCATCGCTACACACGGCGATCATGATCATATTGGCGGAATGCTGGCAGTCATGAGTAGAACGAAGGTTGGTACACTGATTCTGAATGGACGAAGTCAGAATAGCCTATCGTCTACTGCCTTGTACGAAGCTGCGACAGCAGAACAAATTCCCATTCGCATCGTGGAAGCAGGACATGTGCTTCAAGCTGATGCTCGAACAGAGCTTCGCGTAGTATGGCCGAACAATTCTGCTCTAGTGAGCGACAGCGAGAACGAGCATTCCGTCGTACTATGGATGCGAATGGGTGAAGCGAAGTTGTTATTCGCAGGAGATGCAGGCCAAGTCAGCGAGTCAGCTTGGTTATCTCTGTATAACAGTGGAGATCTCATTCCGGCATGTGAATCCAAGCCTGTATGCGGGGTAGATGTGCTGAAGGTTGGTCATCACGGAAGCCGCTATGCTTCAACGCGTGAATGGCTTCAATATTGGCAGCCGAAGTATGCGGTTATATCTGCGGGTGCCCGCAATATATACGGACACCCCCATCCTGATACATTGGGGCGATTGAAAAAAGCAGGGGCGGAAATATGGCGAACCGATAAGCATGGCGGAATTCGGATTATTATGGAGCACGACGGACGCAGTTTGCTTATACAGTCTACACTTCCAGACGTATGATGATATTGGAAGCTTGCACTCCTGCTGCTTGGGATTATAATAGGAATGTGAAGTGATAGAGAAAAAACGGATACATCATGCAGTTCATGCAACATATTCGGAAGGCTTTCCGTCTAGAAGGTTGCAAGAGAGGAGGATCAGGGTGGTAGAGCAGGACCAAATTAAAGCTGCTCAATCGGGCGATCGCGACGCTCTCGTCACTCTTTTGCGTGATATCGAGACCCATGTTTACCGCACAGCTTATTATATCTTGGGGAATGAGCAGGACGCGATGGACGCTGCCCAAGAAGCGCTCATCCGTATATACACGAAGATTCAAACCTATGAAGAGAAGGCCCAATTCAAGACGTGGGTGCAACGGATTGTTACGAATATTTGTATTGACAAGTTCCGTCGTACGAAACCGACCGTGTCTATAGATGAACACAATATGGTGTTCCAGACAGAGCGCGATGTCGAGGATGAAATTGTGTCTACCTATATTGCCAAGGACATTCACGAAGCTATACAAAAACTGCCCGAGCACCATCGCGCCGTCGTGGTACTCCGGTATTTGCAGGATTTTTCATATAATGAGATTGCTGATTCGTTGAACCTCCCCTTAAATACGGTGAAGTCTTACTTGTACAGGGCGAGGCAACAGCTGCAGTCTTTACTTCATGAGTATCAGAAGGGCGGTGTTCGCGGATGAAGTGCCAAGAGGTGATGGAGCTGATACAGAGACATCTGGATCAGGAATTAACGAAACAGGAATTAGAAGCTATGAACGGACATCTGAAGCAATGTGCTGCATGCGCGGGAATGTATGCCCGAATGGAACAGCTTTCCGAAGATCTAGTCAGCCTGCCCAAAGTCTCGCCTGCTTACAGTCTGGTAGATCACATATTGCCGCGTCTGCAGGAAATCGATGAGCTTCGCAGCCAAGGGATGGACTTAGATGATAACGGCCGTCCGCTGAACGAACAGTCTGTTGCAGAGCGTGAGTCAGGATTGCTTGGACGTCTCAAGCGGGCCACGTTCGTCAAAGCGGCAAGCGGTATCGCAGCTGCAGCCGTTCTGGTACTCGTCGTAGTAACCGCGGTTCAGCCTAGCGGCAGTCAATTGGATAATGCGGGAGAAGCGAGATTAGATGCTGCGGATTCAGCAAGTGCGAATCAATTGGCTTACGACTCGGATTCGAATAATAGGGTGAAAGCTACTAGTGGCTCCGACAATTCGCAAGCGTCCAAGAGCAGTGCGTATCCCGAAGACAGCGCTCCTCCAGAGGCTGAAGCGCACTTGTTCCGGCAGGCTCCAGACAGCGGAACGGAATCAAGTGGTGACACAAGTATGGATTCCTTCGGAAACGCAGGAGGTCAGCCTGATGTGGCTGTTGAAGACCAAGGTCCATCAGCGCCTGTATCCAGTGATGGAGAGCCAGCGTCACAGCAACCCCAAGAAGGGTATGTTCCTCTTGCCGATGACAAGTTAGACACTTCGGAAGAAGGACAAGGAATTTCTTCGCAAGAAGCTCCGTCTGAACCTGGACTCATGGAACCGAGGTATGCTATGAATGATCAGCCGGTCGAAGCCTCATCCTCCTCAGAAGTGGAACGTCTGGAGACTAGTATGTCTTCATCTGGTGAACTGACTGCCTATATTGAGGAATCCAGCGGCCTGTACAGGCTTGCAGTCCATGAGACTTCTACCGGGGCGGCGCTATACGTTGGCTCGTTCATGGAAACACAGGATGTCCCTGTTCTGACATGGAGTGAGGAAGAAGACAGTTTAGTCATCATGCGTTATAAGCTCGAGGATGAGACATATCGGCTTGCGGTGAACGCAAGGGAGAGGTCCGAAGACAATATACAAGAGTAAGCTGCACATTTTGCCATTGGCTGACGTATAGTGATAGCAACAATAAGGAATCGACAACACTGCACGGCATGTCTTGTATGGCCACTGCCGGGGATGATCCTAGGCAATCTCCCGGCGTGTTAATATATATGTGCCGACGAAAGGACGTCACCTGTATACCAGGGGCGTCCTTTCGTTGCTCGTTGTCAGACATTGCAACGCGATGTTAGAATGAGTAGAGAAGCGATTCATGTACAATGAAGTACGAAATGAGGATGTCTATGAGTGACCGCACTGTGTGGAAAGAGATGACAAGAGGGCAACTGAAATCTGTGTACGTATGTTACGGCTCAGAAACATATCTAATAGAGGAGTTTAGCAGACAATTGATCGCTCAAGTTGCGGAACCTGGAACAGAGGAACTCGCTGTAAGTAAGTATGACTGCTTAGAGACGCCGCTGGTGCATGTGCTTGAAGATGCAGAGACGCTTCCGTTCATGACTGCCCGCAAACTAGTTATAGCTGCGAATGCGCGCTTTCTGACAGGGAGCAAGGATAAGAGCAAGGTCGAGCATGATCTGGATCGTCTTCATCAATATTTGGAATCTTCAGCTGATACGACCGTGCTGCTGCTCACTGTTTATGAAGATAAATTAGATGAGCGGAAGAAGATTGTCAAGAAACTTAAGAAGTTAAATTCCTTAGTGCCTTGCAGCTCATTAACTCCTGGTGAGTTGGCTGTCTGGATTGAACGGAGAATGGAGAAGCTGGGAACCCGAATGGAAGAGGATGCCTTGGAAGCCGTTGCTGCTGCAGGCGGCAGTAACTTGCAGCTGCTGGCAAGCGAACTAGAGAAACTAGCCGCGATGGCTGGTAGGGATGGAACGATTACACTGGATATGGTGATGGCGATCATGACCCGCACGGTGGAGCAGAATATCTTCCAGATGGTTGATGATATTGTGAATCATCGTATGGAGAAGGCCTTCGCCATGCTAGATGAGCTGCTTAAGCAGAAGGAGGAACCGATTAAGATTGTCTCCCTCATTGCGAGACAGTATCGGATCATTGCGCAAGTCAAGGAGCTGAGCCGCAGAGGTTATTCGCAGCAGCAAATGGCATCGTCAATCGGTGTGCATCCATACGCCGTGAAGGTGGCGTCCGGTCAAGGCCGTATATATGAGGAACAACGGCTAGCGTCTATTATGCAGTCGCTTGCAGAGCTTGATTATCAGATGAAGACAGGGCAAGTGGAGAAGCCGCTCGGTCTTGATATGTTCCTGCTGAAGCTTGCATCTGAAGCGACGACAACATAAGGAATATATAACGAAGGGGCTGTTTCTTAAAGTCATCTTGACTTTAAGAAACAGCCCCTTTGCAATCTCATAATGGATTACTTAGCAAGCTTGTTGATTTGTTTGGCAAGGCGGGACTTCTTGCGAGCCGCCGCATTTTTATGAATCAAGCCTTTAGTTACGGCTTTGTCCAATTTCTTGGTCGCCTCGATTAGAGCTGCCTGAGCTTGTTCAGCGTCGCTAGACTGGATCGCGTTGTCCACGGCTTTAACCGAAGTTCTAAGCGCGGATTTTTGCGATGCGTTGCGAAGACGACGCTTTTCGCTTGTTTTTACCCGTTTGATAGCGGATTTAATGTTTGGCACTGCATTCACCTCCTAAACTGCTTTACACGGGAATTGCCCGTGAAGGTGGATTTCCGTGAATACGCCGGTATGCGATGCTGGCAGCCGCTTTGCAGACAACGAATCCTAGCGTTTTCTAGTCACAACTCTGTACATTTTACCATGCAGAATGCGAAAAATCAATAGATGACCTAAGTGTCGCTGCAGAGAGTCGGATGTGTGAGGAAGCAGAGCTGCACTTGTGCATAACAAGCAGTGGATAATCGCACAATAGGGAGACAAAACTATCCTGGAGGTAGAACATAATGGACAATATGCCGCACGATCAGGACAACTTCGAAGAAATTCGCCTCGACCTTGCGTTGGAAGCGCGCGAGCTTGCAAGTCAAACATACGGTGAGCAAATTCCTGGTGTGACTATGGAGCAGCTTGATGAAGATGGCATTCGCATGTCTCGCATTGATGTGGAATCAGATGAAGGTGCTCGAGCTATGGGCAAGCTGAAGGGGCATTATTTCACGATTGAGGTGCCAGGTCTGCGCAACAAGGATTCGGATTTGCAGGATCGGGTGGCAACGGCGTTCGCCAAGGAATTTGAACGGTTTCTGAAGAAGGTGAACATCCCCACAGATGCCAAGGTGCTAGTGATCGGCTTAGGTAATTGGAACGTCACCCCGGATGCGCTCGGTCCGAACGTTGTAGAGAATGTGATGGTCACACGACATTACTTCGAGTTGATGCCTGAGCGTGTGAGTCCTGGTTATCGGCAAGTAAGCGCCATCGCGCCAGGCGTGCTTGGCACAACTGGAATAGAAACGAGCGAAGTCGTACAGGGCGTAGTCGAAAAGTCGAAGCCAGATCTAGTTATTGCTATTGATGCGCTAGCATCCAAGGCGATCGATCGCGTCAATACGACGATTCAAATTGCCGATACAGGCATCCATCCAGGGTCAGGTATTGGCAACAAGCGCAAAGGTGTGACACAAGAAATTGTTGGCGTTCCTGTCATTGCAATAGGTGTGCCAACGGTCGTGTATGCTTCTACGATTGTGAATAACAGTATCGAGATGGTGATGCAGCACTTTCGTCAACATACGAGCAATACGGAATATATCTTCGGAGCGTTAGATAAGATGAATGAGCAAGAACGCTTGGCGATGGTAAGAGAAGTGCTGAATCCGCTTGGCCACGATCTGTTAGTTACGCCTAAGGAAGTTGATCAATTTATCGAGGATATTGCCAATATAATAGCGAGTGGCTTGAATGCCGCATTACATGAAGCGGTTGATGTCAATAATGTATCGGCTTATACACACTAGCCTGTGATGCTGCCCTGCAAGTCCGCAATGGCATGGGTAGCATCTTATCCGTTACATGTAAGTACATGCTGCCTTCGGAACGTGAGTATAGTTTTTTTCAGTTCTATTCGTTTCTACCTGCTCATAGATTCATAGTAAATAGATTACGAGCTTAGGCGGCTAGCTTCACTGCTGCTGCAAGAAACGGAGGAACAATCGTGAACCGAAAGCACAATTGGCCATTGCATCCCTTCATACTACTGTCTATCAGCACGCTGGCATTGATTATCGTGTTGGGTGTAGGGGGCATCGTACAGGCGAGATGGATCCATCCCCCACTATCCTCGATTCAAGGCGCAGCAGCCTCATTGTCAGGCAAATTCTTCTCCGACATGCTGGCGATGGAAATCCCTTACTTGGATGAGCAGCAGACGAAATCTTCCTTCTCAGGAGATACTATCTTCAGCTTCGCTCTTCAGCTAGCGACGAACATTAACCCGCATGATCCGAAGACGTTGTTGGCAAGCGGTGTGCCTGGACTAGCTGCGGAGAAGACGGTAAATCTGCGAAGTGCTGTCGGCAATCCCGCGTTTCATGAACCGGCTGATTATGCGCCGCCCAAGAATGCCCTTGAACCGTCGGATCTGCACGTCAGGGAAGAGCCTTCAGGACGAGTGGCTGTGACAGATGAGAATCTTCCATTGGATGCTGATCGCGGAGATGCCAGTGACGGGCCTAACGGGGATAGTCAAGGGACAGAGCAGCCGCCGGTATCACCGCCTCTAGCAGCATCATCGGACCTGGTGCGCGCATTCATATACCATTCCCATAATCGTGAATCCTATCTGCCCGAATTAGAAGGGAAGAGTGAGCTGAACGAGGCATTCGATGATGAGATCAATGTTACGCTGTTAGGCAAGCGCATGGCTGCTAGGCTGAAGGAGCTTGGCATTGGTGCGGCTAGCTCCAACAAGGATTATTCGACGGCAGAGCCGGCGTACAATTGGAACTATTCCTATAAATATTCGCTCAAGACGGTGAAGGAGGCGTTCGCTTCTTTTCCCCAACTGAACTATTTATTCGATATTCATCGTGATTCACAGCCGCGGGAGTTAACTACTGCAACGATTAACGGTAAGGATTATGCACAAATCTATTTCATTATCGGGAGGCGCAATCCGAATTGGGAGGAGAATGAAGCCTTCGCCAATGCAATTCATTCCAAGCTAGAAGAAGCGTATCCCGGCTTGTCTCGAGGGGTATGGGGGAAGACAGCGAGCAGCGGCAATGCGGAATATAATCAATCCCAGTCCGAGAACAGCATTCTGATTGAGATTGGCGGTCCGGAGAACTCCTTAGAGGAGTGCTACCGAACGGTAGATGTGCTTAGCAACATTATTGCAGAGCAGATTATGGAGGCAGAGAGGGTGGATCAAGAACAGCAGCAATCCAGTCAGGAAATCTAATAGGATGGTTCACCCGATGGATACTTCAATGGAAAGGAACGATCGGGAATATGCAATGGAAGGGAAAGTTGGCGTCAGCCTTCATTGTGTTAGTCATGGGGGTGTGGATCGGTATGAATACGGTAACGAACGGTGTAGAAGAGATTCACGGTCCTTTCAGTGAGACAATCGATCAAGCTGCCGTTACGCAATTGCCAGAGCTAGAGTTGATTGAGACTGAACTTGAGCAAGATGAGCGCCGCAATGCAGCGATGAAACTTAATGAGCCATGGAATACGGAACCGCGTCAATCGTTCATGGAGAAGGCGGCCGATCAGACAGGTGAACTGGTACAGCGCACTGCTCACAAATCGCTGGAAACACTAGTAGCGTGGTTTGAATCAGCAACGGATTGATGCTGAGCCCGACAACTGCTATAATGGATTGTATTTACGACTAGCAATAGATTCGGTTCATTTTGGGTTGGAGGGTAAGCATGGATCGCACAGAACGGCAAAAGAAAATTAGAAATTTCTCGATAATCGCGCATATCGACCATGGAAAATCGACATTGGCGGACCGCATTCTGGAATATACGGGTGCGTTGACCAAGCGGGAGATGCAAGAGCAGGTGCTCGATCAGATGGACCTGGAGCGAGAGCGCGGCATTACGATCAAGCTGCAGGCTGTGCGCTTGACCTATAAAGCTGACAACGGCGAGGAATACTTGCTGAACTTAATTGATACACCGGGGCATGTCGACTTTACGTATGAAGTGTCGCGAAGCTTGGCTGCCTGCGAAGGGGCTGTGCTAGTTATCGATGCCGCACAGGGCATCGAAGCACAAACAATGGCTAACGTATACTTAGCCTTGGACAATAACCTTGAGATATTGCCTCTGGTGAACAAGATAGATTTGCCTAGCGCCGAGCCGGAACGAGTGAAGCAGGAAGTGGAAGAGGTCATCGGCTTGGATACGAGTGATGCTGTACTGGCATCAGCTAAGAACGGGATCGGTATCAAGGAAATTCTAGAACAGGTCGTGCACAAGGTTCCTGCGCCGACAGGCGATCCGGAGCAGCCGCTCAAAGCGTTGATCTTCGATTCGCATTACGATGCTTACAAAGGTGTAATCGTGTATGTCCGTGTGATCGACGGCACGATTCGTGCAGGCTCCAAGATCAAGATGATGGCCACGAGCAAGACATTCGAAGTTATCGAGGTAGGCGTGTTCGCTCCGCGTATGACAATGGTGGACGAGCTAACGGTCGGCGATGTCGGATTTGTCGTTGCCGGTATTAAGAATGTGAAGGATACACGCGTCGGCGATACAATTACGGAAACGAAGAAGCCGGCACTTGAAGCGTTGCCAGGCTATCGCAAGATTAACCCGATGGTGTTCTGCGGTCTATACCCTATTGACACGTCAGATTACAACGATCTGAGGGAAGCGCTGGAGAAGCTCGAGCTGAATGACGCTTCACTGCGATATGAACCGGAAACATCGAGCGCTCTAGGCTTCGGCTTCCGCTGCGGCTTCCTCGGTCTCCTGCATATGGAGATTATACAGGAGCGCATTGAGCGAGAATTCAACATCCCGCTAATCACGACAGCTCCAAGTGTCGTGTATCAGGTGACGAAGACGGATGGTGAGAGGATAAGTATCGACAATCCGTCGCATATGCCCGAAGTTGGCAAGATCGACTATATTGAAGAGCCGTATGTGAAGGCATCGATCATGGTTCCGAATGACTTCGTTGGAACGATTATGGAGTTGTGCCAGAGCAAACGCGGTGATTTTATTAATATGGAGTATTTGGACGCTAACCGTGTGACATTAACATACGATATGCCGCTATCGGAGATTGTTTATGATTTCTTCGATCAGCTGAAGTCGGGAACGAAGGGCTATGCTTCGTTTGATTACGAGTTTTCTGGCTACAAGACGTCCAAGCTTGTGAAGATGGACATACTGCTGAACGCCGAGCAGGTAGATGCGCTGTCCTTTATCGTACATCGAGACAAGGCGTATCAGCGAGGCAAAGTGATGTGCGAGAAGCTGAAGGAATTGATTCCGCGCCAAATGTTCGAAGTTCCGATACAAGCAGCAATCGGTCAAAAAATTATTGCTCGCGAATCCGTCAAAGCGATGCGTAAGAACGTACTTGCGAAGTGCTATGGCGGGGATATCTCGCGGAAGCGCAAGTTGCTTGAGAAGCAGAAGGAAGGCAAGAAACGCATGAAGCAAGTCGGCAACGTAGGAGTGCCGCAGGAAGCATTCATGGCTGTTCTCAGAATAGACGATTAAGCTGGGCTGTTATCGAAGCGGGTTTTGGAGGAAAACCTTCAGAATCCGCTGTTTGCCTTAGAGAGAGGAGGGTAGCGTGTGATGCATAGACAACAGGTGCCTCGTTCTGTGTATGTTCACATACCGTTCTGCAAGCACAAGTGCTATTATTGTGATTTCAATACGTATGCAGTCCAAGGTCAGCCGGTATCGGATTATCTCCATGCGCTTGAACTAGAGCTGCATCAGACAGTGGAACAGCTGCCGCCTGGACAGATCGATACGATATTCGTCGGAGGCGGTACACCTACTATTCTAGATAATGAGCAAATGAGATATTTGATCACGATGCTGGAGCAGGCATTTCCAGATCGGAGTCCGAGCTTGGAATTTACGATGGAAGCGAATCCGGGTACAACCGCTCCGGACAAGCTGCAGGTGATGAGAGCTGGGGGCGTCAACCGGATCAGCTTCGGCGTGCAGTCGTTTCAGAATGAGTTGCTCGAAGCGATCGGTCGTATCCACCGTGTTGACGAAGTTTACGAAAGCATCGAATGGGCAAGAGAGGCAGGGTTTGACAACTTGTCGATTGATCTCATGTTCGGTCTGCCAAGACAAACATTGGACAATGTAGAACAAAGCGTGAATAAGGCGCTGGCGTTGAAGCTCCCCCATTATTCGTTGTACAGTCTGAAGGTGGAGGAACAAACGTTATTTCATACGTGGTATGAGCAGAACCGTCTGCCCCTTCCAGCAGAAGAAGAAGAGCTTGCGATGTATCGACTCATCATGCATAAGCTTGAAGCTGCAGGGTATCACCAATATGAGATCAGTAATTTCGCATCACCAGGCAAGGAGAGCCGGCACAATATCGGATATTGGTGCAATCACAGTTATTATGGATTAGGCGCCGGCGCGCACGGCTATACCAGAGGCCGCAGGCATGTCAATGTGAAGGGCGTGCAAGAGTACATTGCAGCGGCTACAGCGGGGCTTCCGATCGCCGAACAGTGGGAGGTCAGCCGCGAAGAAGCGATGGAGGATTATATGATGGTCGGATTGCGAATGAATGAAGGTATTCATCAAGCGGCGTTCAGAGAGCAATTCGGCGTGCATGTAGATACGGTATTCGCCTCTCAGCTTGCAGCTTGTATAGAGAACGGTTTGCTGGAACGTACAATTACAGGGTTTCGGCTCACGGAACGAGGGCGTGAGCTTGGTAATGAAGTATTCGCCGCATTCGTAGGCGTACATGTATAGAAAAAACAGTTTGCAGAAATGTGGTGAGGACGATGAATGTCACATGCCGAAAGGCAAAAACAGAAGATATTGAACAGTTGTACGGTTTGATCGCCCACTACGCGGAACGGGGCATCATGCTCCCTCGTTCCAGAGAAGCGCTGGCCAGACAGCTGGACAGCTTTGTCGTAGCAGAGGAAGAAGACTCAGAGCAATTGGTCGGCTGCGGATCCCTGTGTCAGCTTGGCAGCGATCTAGTTGAGATCAGATCACTCGGGGTTAGTGCGGATTATAAGGGGAGAGGGATCGGCAGCAAGATTGTAGCCATATTGGAAGAAGAAGCGCGAAGACAGCATATTCCGAAATTGATGGCACTTACGTACGAGGTGCAATTTTTTCAGCGCAATGGCTTCGGAGTGGTGGAGAAGGAAATCTTCCCGGAGAAAGTTTGGCGCGATTGCGTACACTGTACAAAACAGCATTGCTGCGATGAAATCGCAGTATTGAAAAGGCTCGATTGACTTGACAACGAGCCTTTTGTTTTGGTATTTTTGATATAAAGCTTAGCACTCGGCAGCGATGAGTGCTAATGATTCAGTTGGAACATTCATGTCCATTCGGGGGTGAAAGGCGATGCTGTCTGACAGACAACGATTAATCTTGAGCGCGATAGTTGATGATTATATTCGCTCTGCAGAACCAGTAGGTTCCCGCAGCATTTCCAAGCGTGAAGATGTGACATTCAGTCCGGCGACGATCCGTAATGAGATGTCTGATTTAGAAGACATGGGTTTTCTAGAACAGCCACACACATCAGCGGGACGTATTCCGTCTCACAAGGGATACCGCTATTATGTGGATCACTTGGTCGATCTGGCACGGATGAACAACTTGGATTCTCGAGAGCTCAAGCAGTTTTTCACCGTTCAGATCCAGCAGACAGAGAAGGTCATGCAGCAAGTCGCCGCAATCTTCTCCAATATTACGAGCTACACATCGATTGCACTCGGACCTGAGATGTTTCATACAACCTTGAGACACTTGCAGCTCGTTCCCATGTCAGACGAAGCTGCTGTAGTCATTATCGTGACGAATACCGGTCAGGTTGAGAATCGCATGGTTTCGATCCCGAAGGATGTGCCGGTCTCGGAGATTGAACGGTTCGTCAACTTCTTCAATGCGAAACTAACGGGCGTGCCATTGTTGCATCTGAAGTCTAAGCTTTACAATGAAATTGGCGATGAATTGAGCCGTCATGTTGCCGGTTACGAGGAGCTGATTCACCTTGTGGAAGGTGTGCTCAACGAGAGCAAGGAGGAGAAGCTGTATACTAGCGGTATGACGCATATGCTGGCACAGCCTGAGTTCAAGGATGTGGAGAAAGTGAAGTCCTTGCTTGAATTGTTCGACGAGAGCCGGACGCTCGTGAGGCTGCTGTCCAGCCAGCGAGAAGGTATACAGGTGCAGATTGGTGCTGAGAACAATGTAGAAGCGATTCATAACTGCAGCTTGATTACAGCAACCTACAGTATGAATGGTATGCATATAGGAACGATTGGCATATTAGGACCTACGCGCATGGAGTACGCCAAGGTTATGAATTTACTCCAATATTTATCTGACGATATCTCTGACATTTTGTCCAGATGGTACAAATAGTTGCTCATAGGGAATACTAGGTCCTGGTGATCGTTCCAGCTACATGTGGTAACAGTGCGCTGAGCCGGTTCACCGGATCGGCGCTTGACTTATTGTTCTCATATTTACAAGGAGGTGAGGAGTGGAGTGAAGCAGCAAGAAGAAACGATGCGGGAAGAAGCTAAGCAAGACGATTCCGTACCAGAAGAGAATGTTGCGAAGGGGAATGGAGACAATCAAGCCGCGGATGAAGCCGCTCCGGATGCTACATATAGCGATCAGGCGGATGTATCCGATCATGCAGAAGTGACTGCGGCAGATCAGGATGAAGCAGCTAAGTTGCGTGCAGAGAAGGAAGATCTCAACCAGCGACTGCTTCGTCTGCAGGCCGATTACGATAATTTCCGCAGAAGGTCCAGGCAGGAGAAGGAAGACTTCGCGAAGTATGCGTCCAGCCGATTGCTTGAGCAGCTGCTGCCTGTCGTCGACAATTTCCAGCGCGCGCTGGAGGTGAGCTCGTCGAACGATGATTATGAAGCACTGACCAAAGGGGTGGATATGATTCACCGCCAGTTTGCACAAGTGCTCGAACAAGAAGGATTGCAAGCGATCGAAGCAGTCGGTCAGCCGTTCAATCCCGAGCTGCATCAGGCGATCATGCAGGTAGAATCTGAAGAGTATGAGGAAGGCGTAGTCGTGGAGGAAGTGCAGAAGGGCTACAAGCTGAAGGACAAGGTGCTGCGTCCTGCCATGGTGAAAGTGAGCACGTAGTCGATGATAACAACAATAAGGAGGAACATCGTATTATGAGTAAGGTCATTGGTATCGACCTCGGTACAACAAACTCTTGTGTAGCAGTGATGGAGGGCGGCGAAGCTGTTGTCATCCCGAACGCGGAAGGCAACCGGACGACCCCTTCGGTCGTTGGCTTTAAGAAAGACGGAGAGCGCATCGTCGGTGAAACCGCGAAGCGTCAAGCGATTACGAATCCAGATCGCACCATTATTTCGATCAAACGTCATATGGGAACGAACCATAAGGAATCGATTGATGAGAAGGACTTTACACCTCAGGAAATTTCGGCCATCATCTTGCAGAAGCTGAAAGCAGATGCCGAAGCCTATCTTGGTTCAGAAGTGACGCAAGCGGTCATTACTGTTCCGGCTTACTTCAACGACAGCCAGCGTCAAGCGACGAAGGATGCTGGCAAGATTGCCGGTCTCGAAGTGCTGCGGATCGTGAACGAGCCGACTGCAGCGGCATTGGCATACGGCTTCGAGAAGGAAGAGGATCAGACGATTCTCGTCTTCGACTTGGGCGGCGGCACGTTCGATGTGTCGATCCTTGAGCTTGGTGACGGCTTCTTCGAAGTGAAGGCTACAAGCGGCGACAATAATCTCGGCGGGGATGACTTCGACCAGAAGGTTATCGACTATCTCGTAGCAGAGTTCAAGAAGGAGCAAGGCATTGATCTCAGCAAGGATAAAGCTGCTGTACAGCGTCTGAAGGACGCGGCAGAGAAGGCGAAGAAGGAATTGTCCAGTGTAATGACAACTACCGTATCGCTGCCGTTCATTACGGTCGTAGACGGAGTTCCGCAGCACTTGGAGTTGAACTTGACTCGCGCTAAGTTTGAAGAAATCTCTGCTGATCTTGTAGAGCGTACGATGGGACCAAGCCGTCAAGCGCTGAAGGATGCCGGATTAGATCCGAGTCAGATTGACAAGATTGTGCTCGTCGGCGGCTCCACGCGAATTCCTGCAGTTCAGGAAGCAGTGAAGAAGCTGACAGGCAAAGAGCCGCACAAAGGGGTAAATCCAGATGAGGTTGTGGCACTTGGCGCAGCCGTGCAAGCAGGCGTTCTGACAGGCGATGTCAAAGACGTTGTGCTCTTGGACGTTACGCCGCTCTCCCTCGGTATTGAGACTGCAGGCGGTGTATCGACGAAGATGATTGAACGCAATACAACGATCCCTACTAGCAAGTCTCAGGTATTCTCTACGTATGCAGATAGCCAGACAAGTGTAGAAATCCACGTGCTGCAAGGGGAACGTGCGATGGCTGCAGATAACAAGTCGCTCGGCCGCTTCATGCTGAGTGAGATTCCACCTGCACCGCGCGGTGTTCCGCAGATTGAGGTTACCTTCGATATCGATGCGAACGGTATCGTGAATGTGTCTGCGCAAGATAAGGGCACAGGCAAGTCACAGAAGATTACGATTACTTCCTCAAGCGGTTTGAGTGATGAAGAGATCGATAAGATGATGAAGGAAGCAGAATCCAATGCAGAAGAAGACCGCAAGCGCAAGGAAGCAGTAGAAGTGCGCAATGAAGCGGATCAGCTCGTCTATACAACAGAGAAGACGCTTAATGATCTTGGTGACAAGGTGGATCAAGCCGAAATCGACAAAGCTAACGAAGCGAAGGACAATGTGAAGAAGGCTCTGGAAGGTGAAGACACAGACGCGATCAAGCAAGCGACTGAAGCATTGACCGAAATTGTGCAGCAGCTTTCCGTTAAGCTCTATGAGCAAGCAGCGAAGGATGCTGAAGCAGCGCAAGGCGGAGCAGATAACGGTGAAGGCGACAATAAGAAGGATAACGTCGTTGATGCAGATTATGAGGTTGTAGACGATAAGAAATAATGACTGGCTGCTGAGCAGGCAGCTGAACAGTGAGCATGGATGACCGCGATGCACGGTCTGGATGTTCCAGACGAGCAGGGGCGCCAGCGAGCGGGAGTCAAAGCCGAAGTTGATCAGGCTTTGACTTTCGCTTTGTCTCGGCCTCAAATGGGAGTGGAAGTAATGTGAGCAAACGTGATTATTACGAAGTGTTGGGTCTCGACCGGAACGCTTCGACAGATGAAATCAAAAAAGCATACAGAAAGATGGCTCGCCAGTATCATCCGGATGTCAATAAGGCGGAGGATGCTGAGCAGAAGTTCAAGGAAGTTAAAGAAGCGTATGATGTGCTGAGTGATTCTCAGAAGAAAGCGACCTATGATCAATATGGTCATGTAGATCCCAATCAAGGCATGGGCGGTATGGGCGGCTTCGAAGGCGGCTTCGGCGATATCTTCGATATGTTCTTCGGAGGGGGAGGCGGAGGTCGCCGCAATCCGAATGCGCCGCAGAAAGGTGCTGATCTGCAATATACGCTGCAAATCGAGTTCAAGGAAGCTGTATTCGGTAAGGAATTAGACATCCAAATACCGCGAACAGAAACGTGTGATCGCTGCGCAGGATCAGGTGCCAAAGCTGGCACGAAGCCGGATACTTGTTCCGTATGCGGCGGCAGCGGACAGCAAGAGGTTGTACAAAACACCGTATTTGGCCGCATTGTCAATCGCAGGGTGTGCTCGTCCTGTAACGGACAAGGGACAACCATCAAGGATAAGTGCGGACAATGTCACGGCAGCGGCAAGGTGAAGAAGCAACGCACGATTCATATTAAGATACCTGCAGGTGTGGATGACGGCGCACAGATGAGAGTGTCCGGCGAAGGGGAATCCGGCAGCAAGGGCGGTCCTCCCGGCGATCTATACGTCGTCATTCGGGTGAAGTCGCACGATTTCTTCGAACGGGAAGAAGATGATATCTATTGCGAGGTGCCGCTTACATTCGCACAGGCATCACTCGGCGATGAAATTGAAGTGCCGACGTTGGATGGTCGTGTGAAGATCAAAATCCCGCCGGGTACGCAGACAGATACGTACTTCCGCTTGAAAGGCAAAGGTGTGCCAAGGCTGCGGGGCTACGGGCAAGGTGACCAGCACGTGAAGGTCGTGGTCGTAACGCCGACGAACATTAGTGACAGGCAGCGTGATCTGCTGCGCGAGTTTGCAGAGCTGAGCGGAGAAGATACGCATGACAAGCAGCAAACTTTCTTTGAACGTATGAAGAAAGCATTTCTAGGCGATTAACGATATCAGTAGCAGCAGATAACAGCTGTCTCTATCATCCCAATGATTAGAGGCAGCTGTTTTTTGTGATGGCATTACATAATACATAGGTGAATGGGGAAGAACATAGAAGAAATTATATGCGAGGTGACCAGTTATGACGGAGCGATTAGCTGTATATTTCGACACTGAGGATCATGCGCAGAGAGTGATCCCCCAACTGCAAGCTTGCGGCGCTCGAGATATTATCGTAGAGCGGCTGGCGGGGGAGGCGGCAGAGGAAGAACCGTTCTTCGCAGGATACAATAGAAACCTTCCATCGTCTTATTTGAACACCATTCCATCTACGGGTACGCTCCCTAGCGTTGGCGGCGTATATGCGGCTAATGGAGCATTTGGATCGAATCTTGATTCTGATCGAAGGCAGGAAGGCCGCAGCTCGGGGTATTTGCTCGAATGCGAAGTAACAAGCGAGCTTGCTCCTCAAGCAATAGCGCTATTATTGAAGCATGGCGCCAAGCTAAGCGAATGAATGACATTGGTACAGGAGGGTTTTGCTGAATGGCAGAGAAGAACATATTAGCCTATTTCAAATCTCCAGAAGAAGCGCAAAGTGTACAGGCGAAGCTAGAGGCACTGCGGGCTGTTGCTATCCGTATCGATCGCTTTAACCGTTATCCAGGAGAAGGGACAGATCATGTGCAGCATCCAATTACTGGTGATGTAGGAAGCTTGGCTGATATGACAATGGGGGCTAATGTGAGTTCCCGATCGGCGGGAATTCTTGCTGCTGCAGATCCGAGTGCAAGCGGGATGAGCGATGGCGGTCAGGACGAGCTTGCAGGACGTGATATTCTGCTAACTGCAGTCATGCCGGAGGAAGTTCACCACCAAGCACTTCAAGTGATTGAACAGGCGGGCGGCATTTATTAATTACAGTATAGCGTTCGAGGAACTGGCGTATCCATATCAATTCATATAGGCTGCAGGCGGAATAACCGTAGGCAGCCTATTCGTTGTGTGTCTAGGGCAGCTTTTCAAGCGGCAGCTCATAAGGTACAATAGGACAATGCTACTATGGATCTTAAAGGATGGTGCACGATGCTTTGGCATGAAGTGACGATATATACACGTGAGGAAGCTACGGAAGCGATTGCAGACCGCTTGCATCAGATGGGTGCCGGAGGCGTCACAATCGAGGAATCAGGTAATCTGGAACGGCCGCGGGATACTTCACTCGGGCAATGGTACGAGATGCCGCTCAATAATATTCCGGAAGGCGATGCTGAAATTAAGGCATATTTCGCAGATACATCAGATCCGGAAGCACTCATCACACAGTTGAAACCATTCATACAGGAGTTGTCTTCCTTCGGTCTCGACCCGGGTGACGCGCAATTTAGTTGGCGCGCTGTCGATGAAGAGGATTGGGCGAACGCTTGGAAGACCTACTTCAAGCCGATTCGGATTACAGAGACGCTGACGATCAAGCCAACGTGGGAGCCATACGAACCAGCAGAGGGCGAACGTATTATCGAGCTCGATCCAGGGATGGCTTTCGGCACAGGAACGCATGAGACGACTGCGCTATGCTTGAGAACGTTAGAGCAGACGATCAAGCCTGGAGATCAGGTTATAGATGTAGGTACGGGCTCTGGTGTGCTGGCAATCGCCGCTTCCAAGCTCGGGGCATCTCAAGTGTTGGCGATTGATCTCGACCCGGTGGCCGTTTCCAGCGCAACAGAGAACGTTCGTCTGAACGGATTGCAACAGGAAGTAACCGTACGTGAAAGCGATTTGCTCGGCTTGCTGAAGTCAGATGCACATGAAGCGGCAATCCGGCAAGAAGCTGGGCTGGGTGTTTCCTTGCCTGTCGATCTAGTTGTGGCCAACATATTGGCTGAAATCTTAGTCTTGTTCGTCGATGACGTCTATGAAGCGCTGAAGCCAGGCGGGTACTATATAGCCTCTGGCATCATTAGTCAGAAGGAAGAACTTGTGATTGAAGCGCTTGGTCAAGCCGGATTTGACGTGATTCAACGAAATGCCGAGCAGGATTGGATCGCATTGACGGCGCGCAGAGGGGAGTGATCGTATGGAAGGCTTGCAATCCCAGATGGCCTTTGTTTTGGAATATTGGCCATTTCTGCTGCTCAGTGTCATTATTGCGTTCACGGTTCATGAGTTTGCCCATGCTTATACGGCTCATCGATTTGGCGATGATACGCCGCAGAAGCAAGGGCGCCTGACGTTGAATCCGATGGCGCATCTGGACTGGCTCGGCTTGGTGCTCATCTTCCTCGCTGGCTTCGGTTGGGCGAAGCCGGTCATGGTCAACGCTGCGAATTTCACTATGCCGCGTCGAATGAATATGGTTGTTGCTGTAGTCGGGCCGCTTAGCAATTTGCTGCTCGCCGTGCTAGGCGCTGCCTTACACACCGCTTTGTTCGGCAGTTCATGGAGTGATAGCTGGTCAGCTGGGACAGCATACGCTGTAGAATCGTTTTTCGTTCTGTTTGTTTCTATGAATATTCTGCTGTTCTTCTTCAATCTGCTGCCCCTTCCGCCGTTGGACGGGTACCGCATTGTAGTGGAGCTTCTGCCGCTTAAGCTTAGCTATCGCTTGCGGCAGGTAGAGCATTGGTCATTTTTTATTTTCTTGCTTATTGTGTTCATTCCGCCGCTAAGGAAGGTTACGATCGATCCGTTATTCGGATGGGTTACCCAGCTGCACACGGCTCTGTTACTGTTTTGGTCCGATGTCTTGTAACAGGAGTATGGCAATCATTGCGAAAAAGTTGTAAGATGTAGGTTGAGCATCAGCTGGGATGAGAGAGCGGTTGCTGGCAGTAGACGAATTCGCTTCATGCACAAGAAGGAGAGAGCTGGTTTGCAACGGTATTTTGTTCCGGCAGAACAATGGCAGGATGACGGTGTAACGATCACGGGCGATGATGCTCATCATGTGATGAATGTGATGAGAGGGCGCATCGGCGATCGTTTTCTTTGCTGTGCTCCGGACGGGCGGACAGCTGTTGTGGAAGTTGCCGCCGCTATGAAAGGGATCGTTGAGGCGAAGATTCTCGAATGGATCGAGGAGAGCCGTGAACCGGGGATTGATATTTATATAGCGCAAAGTTTACCCAAAGGGGATAAGATGGAGACAGTCATTCAGCGCTGTACGGAAATCGGCGCAGCTGGCTTCATTCCGTTCGTGTCTGCGCGGACGATCGTACAGTATGATGATAAGAAGGAAGCGAAGCGGCTGGAACGCTGGCATAAGATCGCCAAGGAAGCTGCCGAACAAGCCCACCGCGACCTTGTACCTCATATCGACCGGATTGTATCCTGGAAGGAGCTGTTGCAGCGCTTTGATGAAGCTGACCTTGTACTTCTGTGCTATGAGCAGGAGGTGGATAATGGGCTCGGTCAAGTGCTTAGGCAATGGCGGGAGCAGGCAGATCGATCTGCCTCCGGCAAGCAGCGAATTTGGGTTATTATAGGCCCTGAGGGCGGATTTACAGAGCAGGAAGCAGAGCAAGCGCAGTCTGCTGGAGCGAGCCGGGTTCATGTAGGTCCGCGCATCTTGCGCACCGAAACCGCTGCTCTGGTAGCGTTGACATGTGTGTTATATGAATATGGAGAAATGGGGGGGAGCCGATGAAGCCGACAGTAGCATTTCATACATTGGGCTGCAAGGTGAATTTCTACGATACGGAAGCCATATGGCAGCAGTTCAAGCAAGCTGGCTATGAGCAAGCAGATTTCGAAACAGATGCGGACGTGTATGTTGTCAATACATGTACGGTTACGAATACCGGCGACAAAAAGAGCAGACAGATTATTCGGCGCGCTGTTAGGCGCAATCCGGAAGCAATCATTGCGGTGACGGGCTGCTATGCCCAGACTGCTCCTGCCGAGATATTGGAAATTCCAGGTGTCGATATTGTGATCGGCACACAAGATCGTGAGCGGATCATGGAATATATCGAGCAGTTTCAACGGGAGCGTCAACCAGTCAACGCCGTGCGTAATATTATGAAGACACGCAGCTTCGAAGAGCTTGACGTACCGGATTTCTCCGATCGTACTCGTGCGTTCTTGAAAATTCAAGAAGGCTGCAACAACTTCTGCACATTCTGTATTATTCCATGGACGCGGGGCTTGAGCCGCAGCCGCGAACCGCAAAGTGTTCTTGCACAGGCACGTCAGCTCGTCGCTTCAGGTTATAAGGAAATCGTATTGACCGGCATTCATACCGGCGGTTACGGCGACGACCTCGAGAACTATACGCTAACGAGCTTGCTTCGCGATCTTGATAAGATCGAAGGGCTGGAGCGTATCCGTATTAGCTCGATTGAGGCAAGCCAGATCACTGAGGATATGATCGAAGTGCTCAATCAATCCGACAAGATGTGTCGTCATCTGCATATTCCGTTGCAGGCTGGAGACGACGATGTGCTGAAGCGTATGCGTCGGAAGTATACGACTGCGGAATTCGCTGAGAAGATTCGCAGATTGCATGAAGCTATGCCTGGCGTAGCCATTACAACAGATGTTATCGTCGGGTTCCCTGGAGAAACCGAAGAGATGTTCGAGCGCGGCTATCAGTTTATGAAGGAGATGAAGTTCGCAGAGATGCACGTGTTCCCCTATTCTAAGCGAACAGGAACACCGGCTTCGCGAATGGAGGATCAGGTCGATGAAGAAGAGAAGAACCGTCGTGTACACGCGCTGATCGATCTGTCGGAGCAGATGCAGCTGGAATACGCTTCGCAATACGTCGGAGAAGTGCTTGATGTTATTCCAGAGCGTCTGCAGAAGGGACGCGAGCAGGACGGTATCGTTATTGGTCACACAGATAACTATTTGCATGTAGCATTTGCAGGTGGAGAGGAGCTCATTGGTTCGCTCTGCCGCATCAAGATTGAAGAAGCGGGCGTGAATGAATGCCGCGGCAAGCTTGTCCGTGTGTTGGAGGAGCGGGTGCAGGCAGTGTAGCTCGGATACTGGAGGATTTCCTTGTCGCAATCAGCCCTGTACGGCGCGTTGCTCGAAGGGGAATCCTCTTTCATTTCACATTCAGGGTAAGTTCAGACAAAGGGGCGAAGCTATATGGAGAACAAGGAAGTATCAGCTGGCGGCGTTGTGTACAAGAGAGTGGATGGCGAATTAGTCGTTCAACTTATCCAGGACAGATTCGGACATGTCACACTGGCGAAGGGCAAGATGGAAGATGGGGAGACTATCGAACAGACCGCGCTGCGGGAGATCGAAGAAGAAACAGGGACAATCGGTCGGATCATCGAACCGTTGGATACGACTGCATATGTGTATAATCATACGGACAAAGGTGAAGTGGAGAAGGTTGTCCACTATTTTCTTATTGAAGCAGTCGGCGGTCAGGATCGTGTGCAAATGGAAGAGATCGGCAATGTGCTGTGGTTATCTCCGATCGAAGCCGAAGAGCGTCAGCGAGCAGCTGGGTATGACAATATTACACCGGTACTGCAGCTAGCATTGCATAAACTGGCAAGTTTATAATCGTCTCGTTTGTATGCGAAGCCAGGGCAAGTAGCATAGCGGCAACGCAAGTAAGGAACAGGCAATGTTGAAAATGGTTTGCGCATGGGCGATCTGGCTTGCAGGATTTGACGCAAGTGCAGCAGACCAATCCGCAAGCAGTGGAATGAACGGGAGAACAAGCAGGGTGCCTGCTACGTTGAGCACCACTTGTGCCCAAGCGACCATCTTACCCGCACGCGTGCCGCCAATAGCGGCAATTAATCCGGTAGCACACGTGCCAATATTGGCTCCCAGAACCATAGCAATGGCTAGCTCGGGGCTGATTGCCTGTACAGCTGCCAAACCCATTACGATTGCCACTGCCGCTGAACTGCTCTGGATGATAGCTGTCATGCACGTACCGGCGGCGACTCCCCACAGCATGCCGGATTGTGACATTTCCAGAAACCATGCGAACACCCCTCTTGCTTGAAGTCCAGGAACGATCGTGTTCATCACTTGCATCCCGAGCAGAATACAGGAGAAGCCAGCAGCAGCCATTGCGAACAGCTTGACTGGACGCATCATGTTGCTGATCAATCGAGATGGACGGTTCGACTTGATTGATCGGCTTGGGACACGTCGCGGTTGCAAGACGGAGCGAATGAATATCGACCTGCCGTCAGTTATGCGAGCTTCGCTGTCATCCGTGTCTGCGTGCAGCATCCATGCTACTAACCATATAGCGGATGAGCCAATAAGCATAGGTATAGCAGCATTATTCAAGTTCAGTCCAAGTAGTTCTGTTGTTAGGCAGGTGCCTATATTCGTGCCAAGAATGATTCCCAAGGTGCGGGGAAAGGTGAGCATACCTGCGTTGACGAGTCCGATCGTGATGACGGTAATGGCACTGCTGCTTTGCAGAATGGCTGTCAGAATAGTGCCGGTTAGCATACCGCGCAGCGGAGTGGATGTGAAGGTGCCTAACGCGTTTTTCAAATAATCCCCTGCCCAAGTATGCAGCGCAAGCTCCATTACTTTCATCCCGAATAGGAACATGGCTAAACCTGCAATCAAGGGGAGAATCAGTTCTGCCATCATGGAGAGACATCTCCTTCATTGAATGTACGGATCGTAATGCCAACACTTGTAGCGGCTCTGCAATAGACTGGAACGAACAACCAATAACGAAGGAATGCTTGCAAATTGCGGGTTACCATCATCATATGAACAAGCCTGAACAGGCATGACAAGGAGGAGCAACAGGTATGATGACTACGATACATATAGATGAGCAACAGACTAGAGCTTCGCTAGTATTAAGCACGAAGCGCAAGAAACGGCTCGAAGCCGGACATCCATGGGTTTATGAGAATGAAGTGGAGCGGTTGAATGGGGAAGCTGAACCAGGGGATCTCGTTGACATTGTGGATCACCGCGGCAAATTTCTCGCGACAGGAGCTTACAATCCGCATTCCCGAATTCGGGCTAGAGTCGTTGCCTATCAGCGATTAGAGGTGATGGATGAAGCGTTTCTAACAGATAAAATCACTTCGTGCAGGCGTTATCGTAAGCGCTTCTTAGGACAAGTAGAGGCTTATCGGGCAGTATATGGCGAAGCGGATGGGCTTCCGGGATTGATCGTGGATAAATTTCATGATGTATTGGTCGTACAATTTCTTACGTATGCCATGGACAAGCGCAAGTCGCAAGTGACGCAGGCGTTGATTGCAGTATTCCAACCGCGATCGATCTATGAACGCAGCGATGTAGGTGTCAGAGAATTGGAAGGATTGACTGAGACGAAGGGATTGTTGTACGGCGAATCGGTACGGTATGTGGAAATAGAGGAAAACGGTCTAAAGCTTCAAGTTGATATTGAGGAAGGACAGAAGACCGGCTACTTCTTCGACCAGCGCGAGAATCGGGCTGCGATTGCGCCGCTTATGCAAGGTTGGGGATGGCGCAGCGGCATTGAACGGAGAGAAGTGGAACTGGATGGGCGGTTGCAGCTCGCGCCTGTGAACAAGAATGGCAAACCAGTCACGTATCCGTACTGGGACGGGGCGACCGTGTTGGAATGCTTCTCCCATACGGGCAGCTTCACGCTGCATGCTTGTCACTACGGGGCGAAGAAAGTGACTTGCCTCGACGTATCTGAGCATGCGATTGAGAGCGCTCGTCAGAACGTTGTGTTGAATGGGTTTGAAGACAGGGTGGAATTCGTTGTTGCAGATGCGTTCCAATATTTGCGTGAACAAGTTGCTGGCTTGTCAGCTAGACAGAAGCGTGGTGACTTGGCGAATGTACCGGCAAAACAACGTCCAGATACTTCGACTGCACTCGAATCGGGCGGAAGAACATGGGATGTAGTGATCTTAGATCCGCCAGCATTCGCGAAGAACCGTGCTGCAGTAGCTAGTGCATGCCGCGGCTACAAGGATATTAATCTTCATGCATTGAAGCTCGTGAATGAGGGGGGATTTCTCGTAACGGCTAGCTGTTCCTATCATGTTCGGGCAGACCTATTTCTGGAAACCGTTCGTCAGGCTGCGCAGGATGCAGGAAAAAGGTTGAGACTTGTAGAATGTAACGGTGCGGGCAAGGATCATCCGCATATATTGGGCGTTGATGAAGGGAACTACTTGAAGTTTGCGATATTCGAAGTGACAACCTTATAGGAATCAACATAGAAGCTCTGCAATACTAGCAATTTTCATCGAAGGTAATACATCACTTTTGTGGGTAATTGAATCGGGCCCCGCAAAAGTAATAGGAGTCATCTTCGAAGGCATGCATCACTTTTGTGGGTATATAATCGGGCCCCGCAAAAGTAATAGGAATTATCATCGAAGGTTATGCATCACTTTTGGGTGTAAGGAAGGGGAGGAGTCGAATGACCGTTTATTTGGTTATCGGTCGTGCAGGAAGCGGCAAAAGTCGATATTGTCTAGAACAAATTCGCGAAGGTCTGCGCCAAGATCCTGCAGGTAAGCCTATCGTATGGCTAGTGCCGGAGCAAGCAAGCTTCTCGGCGGAGAAGGCATTGGCCTCCACTTCCGGACTTCATGGGGTCATTCGTGCGCAGGTGCTGAGCTTCCGCCGAATGGCCTTTCGCATTATGCAAGAAACCGGCGGTATGGCGAAGCCGCCGATCGGCGATATCGGTAAGAAGCTGCTGCTGTACACATTGATGAAGAAGCGCCAAGATGAGCTGCAGACATTGCGTGCACAAGCAGATCAAGTAGCTTATACAGAGAAGCTGTTGCAATTTATTACAGAATGCAAGAGGTATGAGATCGATCCTGCGAATTTAGCTTCGCATATGCTAGATACGGGATTGGCAGAAGGTGCAGGTGGACGGGACTTTGCTGCGAAGCTAGCCGATTTGTCTATGCTATATGCCGATTATGATGCTGCTGTGAGGGAGCGGTATTTGGATACGGAGGACGCGTTGGAGCTGCTCGCTGAGAAGCTTCCTGCATCCACCTACGCCCGTCAGATGGAAGTTTGGATTGACGGCTTTAACGGCTTTACCCCTCAGGAATATCGCGTGTTGGGCGAGCTGTTTCGAGTTTGTCCGAAGGTGACGGTTACGTTATCCGTTGATCGTGATCGTGAGCTGGGCGAGCAGCCGGATGAATTGGACCTCTTTCATCCTACTGCCATTACGCTGATGAAACTGAAGCAGCTTGCGATGGACTGCGGTGCAGATCTAGGCGAGGTGACGGCTATGCATGAACAGGCAGCCGCCACGCACCGCCATGCAGCAAGTCCGGTATTGGCCCATCTCGAATGCCATTATGCAAGCCGCAAGAAATGGACCGATCAGCATACACATGAATGCGGTGCGGAGCCGAAGTCATCGATTCATATTGCAGCTGCTGTGAATCGCAGAGCGGAAGTGGAGGGGATGGCCCGCGAGATGATGTCGCTTGCTCGGGATCACGGCTATCGCTGGAGAGATATGGCCGTCTTGCTCCGCCAACCGGACGTTTATGAAGAACTGATCTCACTCGTACTCGGAGACTGCGGTATTCCGCATTTTGTCGATCGCAAGCAAGCGGCAATCCATCATCCGCTGTTGGAGTTTATTCGCTCTGCTCTGGAAACTGTCATGCATTATTGGCCCTATGAGGCTGTGTTTCGCTGTGCGAAGACGGGTTTCTTCAGTCCTGCAGCCATGCATGCCGAACTTTCATATCGTGAGCGAAGCATGGCGCACAGAGCAGCCCTCGATCGACTGGAAAATTACGTATTGGCATTCGGTCTGCAGGGAGCTGCATGGTTGAATGACAAGCCATGGACTTATAGACTTCGCTATTCGCTGGAAGACGAAGATGCAGAGCATGATAAATATGATTTGAACGAAATCCATACCCTTCGCATGACCATATCCACGCCATTGATGCGATTTCAGGAGCGATTGTCCAAGGCGGCCACTGTCCGAGAGCAAGCGGAAGCATTGTTTGCGTTGTTAGAGGATACAGATATCCCGGCTCATCTGGAGCAGTGGAGTGAACAAGCGGTGGCGGACGGCAGTCCAGATCGAGCGCGTGAGCATATGCAAGTATGGGACAGTGTTATAGATATGTTGGAGCAGATGGTCGACGCAACCGGTCAGGAAGTGATCTCCACCGCTACATTTGCCGATTGGCTGCTTGCAGGATTAGAGCAGATTAAGCTCGCATTAGTTCCCCCATCACTGGATGAGGTGCTGGTAGGGAGCATGGAGCGGACGAGACCGGGACATGTGCGTGCGGTATTTGTTCTCGGTGCCAATGATGGTGCTATGCCCGCACGTCCGACGGAGGACAGTGTGCTGTCAGAGCAAGAACGCGACCTGCTTGCCGAAGGCGGTCTTATGCTCGCGCCAGGAAGCAAGCGCAAGCTGTTGGACGAGCAGTTCTTAATTTATTCAACATTAAGTGTGCCGCAAGATAAGCTGTGGCTTAGCTACCCGGTTGCTGATGAGGAAGGGAAGGCGCTGACGCCTTCTGAAGTAGTGCGTCGTGTCAAAGGCATGTTTCCTACCTTGTCTGCGCATTGGCTTGCAGGAGAGCCAGAGCCGGCTATGCCGGAAGATGTTCAGCTCACCTTCATACATGCTCCGGATCGAGCGGCTTCCTATTTAGTCAATCAGATTCGTTATTGGCTCGCAGGTGCGCACATTGCTAATTTTTGGTGGGACATCTATTCCTGGCATCTGACAGAACCAACCCGCAAGTGGGCGCTGCAAACTAGACTGGGAGGATTGTTCTACACGAATCGTGAGGAAGCGTTGTCCGGCACGACAGCTAAGCTGCTGTACGGGGATAGGCTGAAAGCAAGTGTGTCGCGCATGGAGAAGCAGGCAGCGTGCCCATTCGCTCAGTTTGCCGCATACGGCTTGCGCTTGGAAGAACGCGCTGTATATCGACTTGAAGCTCCGGACATCGGTCAGTTCTTCCATGCAGCACTTAGTTGGATTGCAGGTGAGATGCTTGCTGCCGGCATAAGCTGGGGCGAGCTGCAGGAGGAAGATTGCGAGCGGATGGCGGAACAGGCTGTGGCACATCTGACGCCGCGCTTGCAAAGCGAAATTTTGCTAAGCTCTCATCGTTATCGCTATATGGCCCGCAAGCTGAAGGATATCATCAGCCGCACGACAGCGATGCTCGCCGTGCAAGCAGCAAGAGGCGAATTTACGCCTGCTGGCCTAGAGATTGAGTTCGGACGTAAGGGGCGCATTCCGCCGCTGCGATTCACGTTGGCCGATGGTACGGAGATGGAAGTAGCCGGACGAATCGATCGCGTCGATCAGGCAGAGCGTGGAGACAGCTTGCTGCTACGGGTGATCGATTACAAATCAGGCTCTGTCCAGTTGAACCTGGCAGAGGTGTATTATGGACTGAGCTTGCAGCTGCTGGCTTATCTCGACGTAGCAGTGAGCCATGCTGAACAGTGGCTTGGTCGCCCCGCAGAAGCTGCAGGCGCCTTCTATGTACATGTACACAATCCGGTCATAGCCTTTGCAGGTCCGGTGGAACAAGAGAAGGCAAGCAAAGAAGCATTGAAGCGATTCAAGCAGCGCGGTCTTATCATGGGACGCAATGATGTTATACAAGCGATGGACCGTACGTTGGATGCAGGCTACTCGGAAATTATTCCGGTTCGGCTGAGAACGTCCGGAGAAGTCGTAGAGAGCCAGTCGTCCACATTCACTCCGGAGCAATGGCCGAACTTGCGCAGAGCGATAAGGGGCAGCATGCATCATATCGGAAGCAGCATTGCTGCCGGAGAAGTTGCCATCACTCCTTATAGGCTAGGGACGAAGACCCCTTGCGGTTTCTGTCCGTACAAGTCAGTATGTCAATTCGATCCGTTATATACGGGCAATGCGTACAACCAGCTTGCTGGAATTGGGAAGCTGGACGTCTGGAGCAAGCTGGAGAAGGAAGGGATGAACGATGAATAAGGACAGCAAGCGTGCCTCATATACTGATGTGCCTAAGCCGCCAGACGTTGCATGGACAGATGAGCAGTGGGCTGCTATCACAGCACGCGGTACAGATATTTTGGTAGCTGCGGCTGCCGGATCTGGCAAAACAGCTGTACTCGTTGAGCGAATTATTCGCCGCGTATTGGATGAAGATGACCCGATCGATATTGATCGGATGCTCGTCTCCACCTTTACGAAAGCTGCCGCGGATGAGATGCGCGGACGCATACGTGAAGCGTTGGAGGACGAACTGGAACGGAATCCGGATTCTCCACATATACGCAGGCAGCTTGCCTTGATTCACCGAGCATCTATTACGACGCTGCATTCGTTCTGCATGGAGGTCATTAGCCGCTATTATCAGCTTATTCCGCTTGATCCCGGCTTTCGCATTGCCGGCGAGCATGAAGCTGAGTTGCTGCGTGCAGAGGCGATGGAGACATTGCTGGAACGCTGTTATGAGTCGAAGCCAGAAGACAGCTTGTTCTGGCAGCTTGTAGATGTATTCGGCGGGGAGCGCAGCGATGCTGGTTTTATGACACTTACTATGCGACTGCACGAATTTTCCCGCAGTCATCCGTGGCCTTCACACTGGCTGTCGAGTATGGCTAAGCTGTTCGCTGATGCCGCACACGACAAGCAATTGACACATTGGACATCAAGCTTGTTTGCTGCGGTTCGCTTGCAGGTGGATGCTGCAATTTCTCTGCTTCGACGGGCGCTTGATCTGTGTGCAGAGCCTGGGGGACCTGTACCGTATGCGGAGCAAATAGAGTCTGAACTGGAGATGGCGTTGGTTCTGCGCGAAGCTTGCATGGAACAAGATTGGGAGTCCATGTACAGCGCCTTCCAAGCTGTAGCTTTCGGCAGGCTGAAGGCGTGCAGAGGCGATGAATATGACAAGAGCTTGCAAGATAAGGCGAGCGGCTTGCGGAAGAAGGCGAAGGAGAAGCTGGAGAGAACGAATCGGGAATGGTTCGCCCGAACACCTGACGACATGCGCAGCGAGGTGCTTGCATTAGCTCCCCTCATGGAAGAACTCGCCGAATTTGTCGAATCGTTCGATGAGACCTATACGTTGATGAAGCGAGACAAAGGCTTGCTGGATTTCTCAGATCTTGAGCATTTGGCATTGTTCATCTTGCGTCATCCAGAGTCAACGCCTAGTGACCTAATACCGTCAGATGCGGCTGAGACATATCGCGAGCATTTCGCAGAAGTGCTAGTCGATGAGTATCAAGATACGAATTTGGTTCAGGAGACGATTCTATCCTTATTGGCTGGGGGAGCGGGTAAACGGTTTATGGTTGGAGATGTGAAGCAGAGTATTTACCGCTTCCGACTTGCTGATCCCGGCTTATTCCTTGCTAAGTACAAACAGTTCGAGCGTATCGACCAGACTATGCTGACGGAAGTATCTGTCGAACCTGATTCAATTGCTAGTGGAGGAAGCGCGGCTCAGCTTGATGCGTCATCAGGAGTGCGCATAGATCTTGCTCGTAATTTCCGCAGTCGACAAGAGGTTATAGACGGTGTCAATTTTCTGTTCAGACAAATGATGCGCGAGCAAGTTGCCGAAATTGAATATGATGAGGGAGCGGAGCTTAAGTACGGCAAGGGCTTCCCGGCTCCTATGAATGATCTGCAGGATCTTGATGTGGAGCTGCTCGTAGTTGATCGGGAAGATCATAACGCAGAACGCGGTGATGAACAAGAGGAAGGTGAGGATGGAGAAGGAGAAGACACTTCTGATCTGCTGGCGGCTCAGCTTGAGGCTAGGCTGATCGCCCGCCGTATACGTCAGTTCATGGGAGCAGACGGTTCGGCACCTATGCAAGTGTATGACAAGAAGCTGAAGGGATACCGTCCTGTTGCTTATCAAGATATGGTCATCCTGCTCCGTGCTACACAGCAATGGGCACCAGAGATGATGGAGGAATTCCGCTTGATGGGCATTCCTGCTTATGCAGAATTGCAGACTGGTTATTTCCGCGCAGGCGAGGTGGAGTGGGCGTTGTCTCTGCTCTCGCTGATCGACAATCCGCAGCAGGATATTCCGCTTGCGGCTGTTCTCCGCTCGCCTGTTGTCGGCTTGCGGGCAGAGGAGCTGGCTGTAATCAGAACAGGGCGCCAAGGCATGAGCTATTATGATGCAGTTACAGCCTATGTTGGCGATGAGGATGGCTCTGAATCTGCATTGCGGGATAAGCTGAAGCTGTTCTTGCAGCGGCTGCGTGCATGGCGGCAGCAAGCAGCGCTAGACGCCTTGTCTACATTAATCTGGGATCTGTACAGGGATACCGGCCTTTACGACTTTGTAGGAGGATTGCCGGGAGGCGCGCAGCGACAAGCGAATTTGCGGGTATTGTATGACCGTGCACGACAATACGAAGCCACTTCGTTCCGCGGCTTGTTCCGATTTCTGCGATTTATCGAGAAGATCCGTGACAGCGGGAATGATCTGGGTGCAGCCCGAGCGTTAGGCGAGCAAGAGGATGTTGTGCGGATAATGTCTATTCATAAGAGCAAAGGCTTGGAATTTCCGGTAGTGTTCGTTGCAGGTCTTGGTAAAAAATTCAACCAACAAGATGTCCAGTCGCCATTTCTATTGCATAAGGAACTCGGCTTCGGACCGAAAGTGGTCGATCGCGAGCTGCATGTCAGTTACCCATCTCTGCCGTACATGGCGATTCGTCATCGCATGCGGTTGGAGATGCTGGCAGAGGAGATGAGGATTCTGTATGTGGCCTTGACGCGACCGAAGGAAAAATTAATTATGGTCGGCACTGTGCAAAATCGCGAGAAAGCGTTGCAGCGGTGGGATGCTGCTGCAGAGATTGCTGAGCTTCAGTTGCCGTCCACACTCCTTACGGAAGCAAGCTCCTTCTTGGATTGGCTAGGACCGTCCCTCATTCGACATCCTGCCGCTGATTCGTTGCGTCAAGATGCTAGCCGCCATGCAGCGCCTGCATGGCTTCGTCAGGATACGTCCTGTTGGAAAGTGATTACGTTAGGTCCGGACGCAGCAGGACAAGCAGCGCCTGCCAGTGAGTGGATGGCGGATGAGCACACGATGGCTGCGATTCGAAATGGCGACAGTCTGCCCGATTGGAGTGAGAGTGCCCATAGTCGGCGAATTAGCAGCATATTGCAATGGCGATATCCGTATGAAGCGGCGTCAGGCCTGCTATCCAAAACGTCTGTATCTGAATTGAAACGGATGGGCGAGCGCCACTGGCAGAAGGAAGAAGAGTATCAAGCAGCAGGCGTTCTGCCTGACGGAACAGTCGTCCATAGCGAGACGGCGGCTTCCTTCCGGCACAGACTGCTGCGGCGGCCTCGCTTCGCAGAGGAACGCGGGATGACCGCAGCGGAGAAAGGAACAGTCTATCATGCTGTCATGCAGGCGATTACGCTTGCACCAGAATTGGGTGAAGAGCAGGTTCATGTAGAACTGCAACGCATGGGGGAGCAGTTGATGCTTCGATCCGATCAGCTGCAAGAGATCAATCCACAAGTCATTGCGGCTTTCTTCGCAACAGATCTCGGTCGTCGGATGCTTGCATCGTCTGATGTTCGACGGGAGCTGCCGTTCAGCTATGCGCTTCCAGTCGAAGAAGTATACGGGGAGCACGACGCGAGCCTTGCTGGCGAATCCGTGCTGATGCAAGGGGTAATTGACTGCTTGTTTCGCGATGAGCAAGGCTGGGTATTACTTGATTACAAAACAGATTCATTACGGGGGAGAACACCGCAGCACGTAGCAGACAGCTATCGCATGCAATTGCAGTTATACGCTAGAGCGATCGAACGAATATGGGGCGAGCCAGTTGCAGAGTCCTATATTTTCCTCTTCGACGGAGCGCATGTCGTTCGTCTGTAGGCAGGAACGTGTGCTAATCTATTGGACTTCACCTTGCTGCTTAAGCTATGATTGCTATAGATTATGTAATGAGAAGGAGGTCAGAAGATGTCAGATTGTATTTTTTGTAAAATTGTGAAGGGTGAGCTGCCTTCAACAAAATTTTATGAGGATGAGCGTGTCATCGCCTTTGCGGATATTGATCCGAAGGCTCCTGTGCATGTGCTGATTGCGCCTAAGGAGCACATCCCGACTATGAATGACGTGTCGGACTTCTCCATCGTGGCTGACATACATAGGGCAGCCCAGATTGTGGCAGATGAGCAAGGGATAGCGAGCGGGTATAGACTGCTCAACAATTGTGGTGCAGACGCGGGACAAATCGTGTTCCATCTCCATTACCATTTAATGGGCGGGGAAAAACTAAGTGCCTTTTAACGGTTGACACGGCTTTTCTCTATCACATATAATGAAGTGTGTTACACCGTTTCAATTGGACGGTCTGTTCGGAGGGAGGGAAATCTGGTGTCTGAAACTAAAGTTCGCAAAAATGAATCTCTTGACGCTGCGCTTCGCCGCTTTAAGAAAGGTCTCGCGAAGGACGGGGTTCTCGCCGAAATCAAGAAGCGCAAGCATTATGAGAAGCCAAGCGTTAAGCGCAAGAAGAAGTCGGAAGCAGCGCGTAAGAGAAAGTTCTAGGAGGAGTTTCGACTCATGAGCTTGACAGAACGATTAACCAACGATATGAAACAAGCGATGAAGAACCAGGATAAATTCAAACTCTCCGTGATCCGAATGATCCGTTCATCGATCAAGAACATCGAAATCGACCAGCGTAAGGAATTGGGAGAGGAAGACGTTCTTGATATCATAAATCGTGAGCTCAAACAACGCAAGGATTCCCTCCAGGAATTTCAGAAGGCCGGGCGCGATGATCTGGTCGAGCAATTGCAGAAGGAAATTGAAGTGATTCATGAGTACCTTCCTAAGCAGCTGACAGAAGAAGAAGTCAAGGCAATTGTACAACAGACCATCCAGGAAGTCGGTGCTTCTTCTAAAGCCGAGATGGGGAAAGTGATGGGAGCTTTAATGCCGAAGGTCAAAGGACGGGCAGACGGCAAGATAGTGAATCAACTAGTCCTACAGCAATTAAGTTAATGCTATGTTCCGTAAGGACATGCTGTATTGAATAGAGGTCGGCTCTGTGGCGAGAGAATGCTACGAGGCGATCTCTTTTTATTTGTTTCGCCAATGCTATCATAAATCATGAAACATGTTTTCCCATGTAACGTAATACATAGTATTCCAAGCGATAAAGCGGCATACAGAGGGGAAACTGAATATGTCGACATCTACACAGAAGGAGGTTATGGCATGAGGCTGTTCTCCAGACGTTCGGCCTTCTGGATGGTGGCTGTAGCCATTGTGCTTGCAGCACTAAGCTTGACTCCCATGGCTGTCGAAGCCGAAGAGCAGACGAATGAGCTGATCTATGTCATTCCGGTCAAGCATGGGATTGAGAACGGATTAGCACACTTCATCGAGCGTTCAATCGAAGAAGCGGAGTCCAACTATGCGGCCTACATTGTATTGGATATCGATACGCTTGGCGGCAGGCTCGACTCAGCGATGGGTATCGGCGAGTCGATTCGTGAGGCGACCATACCGACAGTAGCGTTCGTCAATGGTAAGGCGATCTCAGCAGGCAGCTACATCGCATTGAATGCTGACCAAATCATAATGGCTCCCGGAAGCACAATCGGAGCAGCTGCGATCGTGGACGGAGCAGGCAATCGTATTGAGGATTCCAAGCTAATCTCAACTTGGGCAGGCAACATGCGCGCAGCTGCCGAGATGAACGACCGTAACGGTGATTATGCGGTGAAGATGGTTGATGACAGCCGACCATTGGAAGTTAAGGAACTCGACAAGACATACGGACCAGGCGAGTTGATTACATTTACAGCACAGGAAGCAGTAGCGACAGGGTATGCCGAAGGAATAGCCGACTCGCTAGAAGGCGTTCAAGAACAACTGGGGATCACACAGATGCAGATCATTACAGTTGAGTTGAGCCTTGCCGAGAAGGTTGCCACCTTCTTGACGAATCCGATTGTCATGACTATCTTGATCCTAATCGGCATTGTTGGCATAGGGATAGAAATCATTGCACCCGGATTTGGCATACCGGGGATTGTAGGGCTTGCTTCGTTCGGCTTATACTTCTTTGGCAATTTCGCAGCAGGGTTCGCCGGCTCCGAACATGTGCTGTTATTCGTTGGAGGGGCATTGCTGATGATATTGGAATTATTTATACCGAGCTTTGGCATACTTGGCACATTGGGTATTCTCAGCTTATTGAGCGGCGTTGTCCTAGCAGCGTACAGTACAGAGCAGGCGCTGTTGTCGCTTGGCATCGCCGTGCTCGTAGCGATTGTTGTCCTCGCTATTGTAGGCAAGTACTTTGGCAAGAAGGGTGTATGGAAGCGATTCATTCTGCAGGATCAGATGACTCGGGATGTCGGTTATCGTTCGGCGAACGATCGCATGCACTTGCTTGGTCAAACAGGCTTAGCTTCCACTGCATTGCGTCCGTCAGGCACTGCGTTCATTGGAGAAGAGCGTGTCGACGTCGTGACTAGTGGAGAATTTATCGCGGCGCACACAGAGATTGTCGTGATCCGAATAGAAGGAAATCGGGTTGTCGTGCGCGAACAGAAAGAAGAGTCTAATTAATTGAAAATAAATCAATTCAAGGAGGAACTATGGATCCATTAGTGATGTATTTGTTATTTGGTGCCATTATTATTATTGCATTGTCGGTCTTCTTCAGCTTCGTGCCAGTGATGCTCTGGATTTCCGCGTGGTTCTCAGGCGTTAGAGTCGGTATCGTAACCTTGGTTGCGATGCGAATTCGGAGGGTTATTCCAAGCCGCGTTGTGAATCCGTTGATCAAGGCAACGAAGGCAGGGCTTAACCTGTCTACGAATCAATTGGAAAGCCATTACTTGGCAGGCGGTAATGTGGACCGTGTCGTCAATGCATTGATCGCTGCACAGCGTGCAGATATTGACTTGGAGTTCGAACGGGCAGCTGCCATTGATCTCGCGGGGAGAGACGTGCTGCAAGCTGTGCAGATGAGTGTCAATCCGAAAGTCATCGAGACGCCGATTGTAGCAGCGGTTGCCAAGGACGGCATTGAGGTGAAGGTGCGGGCGCGTGTTACGGTTCGTGCTAATATCGACCGCTTGGTCGGGGGTGCCGGTGAAGAGACGATTATTGCCCGCGTAGGGGAAGGGATCGTCACGACAGTAGGTTCGGCCGGAAGCCATAAGGAAACGTTGGAAAATCCAGATACGATTTCACGCACCGTGTTGGAGAAAGGGCTTGATGCGGGAACCGCATTCGAAATCTTATCCATAGATATTGCTGACATCGATGTCGGTCGGAACATCGGGGCAACGCTCCAAACCGATCAGGCGGAAGCAGACAAGCAAATCGCACAGGCGAAGGCCGAAGAGCGCAGAGCGATGGCTGTGGCGCAGGAGCAGGAAATGTCCGCGCGCGTCGTTGAGATGAGAGCGAAGGTTGTAGAGGCTGAATCGCAAGTACCGCAAGCTATGGCCGAAGCGTTGCGTAGCGGCAAGCTTGGTGTTATGGATTACATGAACTTCAAAAATATTGATGCTGATACACAGATGAGATCATCCTTCGGCCGCGATCAAGAAAAGGATGAATAAGTATGCTTGATGTACTATTCGGCAATCCGCTAATCTTGTTAATTGTGATTGGCTTGATCAGCGCTTTGTTTCGAAAGCGCAAGGAAGCGGAACCGGTACGTCCTCGGAGGCAAGGATCAGGCATGCCGACATTCACGAATGAAGAGCCGCAGCCGTCGAGAGAGCTGGATCATTGGGAGACAGAAGCCTACGATGTGGAACCTGAGAATAAATATATGGAGGCACTTCAAGCTTATGAATCAGAAGGCGCAACACAACCAGTACCGGATTCGAAGCCGCTTCGTCCGTACCGGATACGTCCGGAATCCGCGAGTCCAGTCCGAATAACGGCTGAACATCGTCCATCGGCAGATGATGCTAGGCTTGGAATGATGTGGTCCGAAGTGTTCGGACCGCCGCGAGCGAAGAGACCGTACAGAAGATAGCATGAAAGAAGATGGTCGGAACCGGCTTCAAGTCGGTTATGCCATCTTCTTTTTTTGTTTATTCGTACGGATCATTGTGAAGCAAAGGTTGCCAAGCCCAAATCTGCTTATTACAATAGGAGTAGCGCCTATTCGAACCAAAGGGGAACCTACATGCTGCAATCCGTGAAACTCAGAATTTTAGCTGGTTTTTTATTGGTCACCATCCCATTAGCGATTTTTTTGTATTACAGTAATTATTACGCGATCAATATCGTGCGCGATCAAATTTCTAAGAATCATAGCAATTTGCTGGATCTCTATACGAAGAATACGGACAATGTTCTATATCAGACGAACTTGTTCTTATATGGCATGCTTAATGATCAGGATGTCAGTATTATTAATGCGTATGTGTCGGACAGCAATGAATATATGCTGACCAAGTTGCGAATTATTAATAAACTGAATATTACGATTGGGTATTACGAGATGGTGGATTCGATATTCGTCTACTTGCGCAAGAACAATGATCTAATCTTATCTACGCAGAAGAATACATATCAAGAACGAGAAGTTATATATGATAATATTGACACGCTGCTTACGTCCGCAGAGGAGCCGCCGGATAAGGAGTGGCGGGTTGTAGAGACTGCGGATGGCTATGCGATGTACAAAATGATTGCCGTGAATGCGAACGTTTTTATTGGTTCGTGGATTAGTGTAGAGAATTTAATGGAACCGATTAGCAATTGGGAGCTTGGGGAAGACGGCGGAGTGATGCTGCTGTCTGGAGATCAATCTATCGGCGGAATCGGAAGCTCAGCGGACCGCTACTCGATGATGGACGTCAAGGAAGGGGAAGCTAATAAAGATTACCGTATAGTTACAGATCGCGACAATGGCAGTGATTATTTGATTGTGGAAGAACAGTCCTTGATGGCAAATATTAAGTATGCCATTATTGTAGCCGAGAAAAGTATTTTACGAAATTTACCGTATTTCCAACAATTTATTTATATGATTCCGCTAGTCGTTGTGATCATTCTCGTATTGTACTTTGTCTTCCTGCAGCGAACGTTAATTAAGCCGCTGTTCGAGCTCGTGCGCGGTATGCGGCGGATCGGTCAAGGGCGGCTGGATGTGCGCCTGCATGAAGGAGGGACAGGTGAATTTCGCTTTCTGAATACGACATTTAACGAGATGGCACGCGAGATAGAGCATCTGAAGATCAATGTATATGAAGAGAAGCTGAAGGTGCAGGATGCGGAATTCAAGCATCTTCAGGTTCAGATTAATCCCCATTTTTACATGAATACCTTAAACATTATATACAACCTGGCTGCGCTGAAGGATTTCAAGTCTGTGCAAAAAATGTCGCTGCATCTTGCAGACTACTTCCGCTTTATTATTCGAACGAATCGTACGAAAGTGACACTGGAAGAAGAATTGCAGCACATTAAAAATTACTTGGAAATCCAACATCTTCGTTATCCGGATCTGTTGTTATACAACTTGGAAATATCTAAGGAACTTCAAGGCGTATTAATTCCGCCATTGATTGTACAGCCTTTCGTCGAGAATTCAATTATTCACGGATTCCAAAATCGGCGGGAGCCGTTCGTCATTCATGTGCAAGCAACGCAAGACGAGGCCGATTCAGATCATGTTATGAAAGTAACGATCCAAGATAATGGGAAAGGATTTGCGGATGAGCTGATGGCACGTCTGAACGCCAAGGAGTACGTTGAAAGCAATAGTGATGAGCATGTTGGTATCTGGAACGTATGGAGAAGGCTGCGGATGGATATGGGGGATGAGGTCCAGATATCCTTCGCCAATGCTGAACCGCATGGAGCAATCGTTACGATACGCATCCCATTGTTAACTGAAAGAAGTGAGGTGAAGGCCGATGTACAGGCTCTTGGTAGTGGACGATGAACTATTCGCAATTAAAGGAATTACACAGGGAATAGACTGGAGCGATCTGCAAATCGAATCGGTGATGGAAGCGATGGATGTAGATGAGGCGAAGGAGATTTTGCGCTCTGAACGGGTCGATGTGCTAATCTCCGATATCGAAATGCCCGGGGAAAACGGATTGGAGCTTCTGGAATGGCTGCAAGTCCATTCGCCGAACACAGAGACGATATTCCTAACAGGTCATGCTAATTTCTCCTATGCGCAGCGAGCGATTCATTTAGGCAGCTTCGATTATGTGTTGAAGCCGGTTGATCACAATCAGCTTAAGGAAACAGTGCGCAAAGCATTGGAATTGATCCGTGAGGAACGCGAGATGCTGGACTTTCATGAAACGTACAAGATGTATTATCAGCAATGGACACAGCAGCTTCCAGCGCTTGTTGAACGATTTTGGCAGGATGTGCTGGCTGGACGAACAGCGCTTCACGGTCAGCGGCTGCAAACCGCGTTAGATATGTATGAAATTCCGCTGTCTATGGACGGTAATTTACTGCCGATCCTCATCAGTGTGGAGGAATGGAAGGAAGAGCTATCCACAAGAGATGAAGAAATTATGGAATACGCACTGAGGAAGGCGGCTACGGAAATTATATTACAGGAAGGACCAGGTGCAGTTATCCAGGATCGGGGCGATTATAATCTTGGGCTTATTTATTTGGCTCCTGGTGAACGGTTGGAGCGCAGTATTGTAACAGAACGTTGTCGGGAATATGTGAAGGCTTGCAATCGTTACTTCTATTGCTCAGTCTCTTGCTATGTCGGGGAGGAGGCTGGCATTAACGAGCTGCAATCATCCTTAAGTAACTTGTTGGATATGGAACGGAGCAACTTGAAAGTGATGAACGAGGTGTTCTTGCAGGAGCAAGTGAAAGAAACGGCCGACGGTTTGCAACCTCCTCCGTCATTCGCTGATTGGTTAGTGTTATTCGAAGCAGGCAAGAAGGATGAGCTGTTGTCCCGTATTGAAGAAAAGCTTGATAGCATGCAGAAGGAAGAGGTCGGACAGGAGTCGCTTGCAGCGTTTTATTTTGGCTTCATGAACATGATTTACTTATTCGCGCATAAGAAAGGTCTGTCGGTGAATGAGATCTTCACCTCTCCTGAGATGCTGGATATGAATTCGGTAACACGCAGCTATTATCATTTGCGCAATTGGGCGACTCGTATAGTGACTGCTGTCATCGAGACGACCGGCTCCAAGCTGAAGGACGTGTCAGCAGTCATTGCCAAGATCCAACATTATATCCAGACTCATCTGAACGAAGAATTGCATCGGGAGGAGCTGGCTGCGCTCGTATACCTCAATCCTGCCTACGTATCACGGTTATTCAAGAAGGAGACCGGCGTCTCGTTATCTGAATATATTCAGACCGTCCGGATGGAGCAAGCCAAGCAGCTGCTTGCAGAATCGAATGACAAGATCAGCTCCGTAGCAGAAGCGGTTGGCTATTCGCATTTCTCCCACTTCGCCAAGTTGTTCAAGAAGATAACCGGTATCACACCGCAAGAATACCGCAAGAGATTCCAGGAATTCGCCGAATAACAGGCGGATTCCTTTTTAGCATTTGCAACAGTATTTTTTGTGGACATGTCACAATAGTGTCGAAGTGGTCACCTTGGTATGTAGCAGGATGGATGAGAAAAAATTATGATGAATAAAGTAAATCGTCGATATTATGAAAGGGGTGACAGCATGGCAACACAAGATGCGACTGCTGCATTGCAGCCGGGGAAAAGACGTACCATCCCTTTTTTCCGCACTGTCCGCAAGTATTGGATTTTCTACGTAATGTTGCTGCCTGCGAGCATTGTGCTAATCTTGCACAATTATTTGCCAATGTTTGGCGTTATTATCGCCTTTAAGAACGTCAACTACGCTGACGGGATATGGGGGAGCCCATGGATCGGGTTAGATAACTTCAAGTATTTGTTCTCAACCGATACCGCATGGCAGATTACGAGGAATACAATTGCCTATAATGTTGTGTTTATTATTCTGAATTTGGGGATCGCGATTGGATTGGCGATCATGTTCCACGAGATGCGCAATAAGGGTTGGGCGAAATTTCACCAGAGCGCGATGTTTCTCCCGTATTTCCTCTCCTTCGTTGTCGTAGCCTATCTCGGCATGGCTTTCCTGCAAGGGGAGAACGGCTTTATCAACTCCACGATTCTTCCAATGCTTGGCATTGAGAAGATCAACTGGTACTTTGAACCTGATTATTGGCCATATATTTTGCCAGTTGTCAACACATGGAAGAACATCGGTTACTTTGTCGTTATTTATCTCGCTGCGATAGTCGGCTTCGATAAGGAATACTATGAAGCGGCATTGATCGACGGCGCGAGCAAGTGGCAGCAAACTATGAAGATTACGGTACCGCTTCTGACACCGGTAATTGTAGTCATGACGATCTTGCAGATTGGTCGAATTTTTTATGCGGACTTCGGTCTGTTCTTCCAGTTTACAAGGAACCAAGGCGCATTGTACGATACGACACTAGTTATTGAGACTTACGTATACCAGACGTTCTTGGCGATGGGTGACATCGGGATGTCCTCCGCAGCCGGTCTGTATCAGTCCATTGTCGGATTTATCCTCGTACTCGTGTCTAACTTGGTCATTCGTAAAATTAGCCCGGATAATGCAATTTTCTAGAAGGGAGGGGTAACATATGAGCAGTTCTGCTACGAATCCCACTCTTGGAGTGGATCCGCTGAAAAAAGCAAAGCGTGAGCGCAATCCGAATGAAATCGGGAAAAAGGCAAACTTTTTAATCAATGTATTTTTCTGGCTTTACACTGCAGCCTGCGTGTTGCCGCTGTTTCTTGTTATAGCTGTCTCTTTCTCTAATGAAAGAGATGTGGTAGTCGATGGCTACAAATTTATTCCACAGACGTTCAGTCTTGACGCGTACCGTTTTCTGTTTGAAGATTGGACACCTATCGTGAACGCATACGGCGTTTCTATATTTGTTACCGTAGTCGGCACAATTTTGAGTGTTATCTTGATGTCGCTCTATGCGTATCCAATATCTCGGGATGATTTCCCGCACAAGAACTTCTTCTCGTTCTTCTGCTTCTTCACGTTACTGTTCAACGGCGGTCTTGTACCATTTTATCTGGTGTATACGCAGACGCTTGATCTGAAGAACAGTCTGTGGGCGTTGATCATGCCGTACTTGGTCGGTGCGTTCTGGGTGTTGATTATTCGTACCTTCTTCAAGACGACAATACCGGTAGCCTTGCTGGAGGCGGCCAAGATTGACGGAGCTAGCGAATTCCGGATCTTCGGCTCGATTGTGTTGCCGCTATCGATGCCGGTGCTGGCGACTGTTGCTCTATTCCAGACACTCGTATATTGGAACGACTGGTTCATGAGCTTGCTTTATATTACGAAGGATACGAACGTATCTGTTCAGTTCTTGATGTATAAGACTATGTTGAATATTCAATTCTTGTCGACGAATACGCAAGCAGCTGCTGGTATTGCTGCAGGCGGCGGCATTCTGTCATTCCCGACAGAGACCGTTCGGATGGCTATGGCTGTCGTCGGTGTTGGGCCGATTATTTTCGCCTATCCGTTCTTCCAGCGGTTCTTCATTCAAGGCTTGACTGTAGGTGCAGTTAAGGGCTAATTACATCGCAAGCTTCATGGGTGTATCTAATCATACTGGCTATATCCGGCACATATACAGACAGCCGGTTAGCAAATATACAGACATACATCAAAGGGAGGGAACACCATGAAGACAACTAAGAAAAGCATGATGCTCATGCTGGCTCTTGTCTTCGCTATGTCACTAGTCCTCGCGGCTTGTGGCGGCAACAACAGCGGTAATACTAACAGCAACACAGGCTCTGAGAATGCAGGTGGAAGCAATGAATCCAGTGAAGGAGCGGCTGGATCAAGTCTGGAACCGTACGTACTGAAGATGGCATATCCAGGCACGAAGCAACAAGACCATGACAAAGTTATGGCGGAAGTCAATAAGTATTTGACGGAAAAGATCAACGCAACATTGGAGTTGCAACCGATCGAATGGGGACAGTGGGATCAGAAGGTTAACTTGATGATCGCTTCCCGAGAGCCGATGGATATTTACTTTACAGCTCAGTGGTCCGGCTACGCCGTAAACGTATCCAAAGGCGCATTCCTCGACCTTGCCGAGCTGCTTGAAACAGAGGCAGGCCAAGCAATCGTGGAAACACTGGACCCTGCTTACTTGGAAGGTTCCAAGATTAACGGTAAGAACTACGGTGTTCCGACGAACAAGGAAATTGCCGGACAAGGCGGATTCATATACCGTACTGATATTGCTGAAGAGCTCGGGCTCGATATGTCTACGATCCAATCTGCTGCTGATTTGAAACCGATCTTGCAGGCAGTCAAAAAAGCGAAGCCAGAAATGATTCCATTGTTCATGCGCGATGGCGAAACGTTCAACGTTCACTATTACGCACAGTTTGACTTCTTGGGTGACGCTAACATTCCAGGCGTTGTCTTGAAGGATCAGGACGATGCTACAGTGAAGCCGCGGTTTGAATTTGACCGTTACAAGGAAAATCTGCAAATCGCTCGTGAGCTATATGTCGATGGATTGATTAATCAAGATGCAACGACAACTACGCTGTCAACGCAAGATGCAATGAAAGCTGGTAACGTCTTTATGACAGTTCAACCATTGAAGCCAGGCAAAGCGGAAGAAATGGCTGCTGTCACGAATTTGACTGGCAAGCTTGCGCAGATCGCGATTACGGAACGCACAATTGCAACTTCTGAGACAGCCGGTTCTATGCTGGCAATCTCCACGACTTCTGAAGACCCAGAACGTGCGATGATGTTTATCAATCTGCTGCATACCGATCCATATTTGAACAATCTGTTCAACTTCGGTATTGAGGACGATCACTTCACACGTGAAGGCAACATCATCTCGCCGACTGAAACGACGAGCGCATATTCTCCAGGCGGAGCTTGGATGTTCGGCAATCAGTTCCTGAACTATGTATGGGACACGGAAGATCCGCAAAAGTGGGAGCAGTTCAAGGAGTTCAATGAAGGTGCGAAAGTATCGCCTGGACTTGGCTTTACGTTCGATGCTGAACCAGTGAAAACACAAGTAGCTGCTGCGGTTAACGTGCGTAAGGAATATGATCCTGCATTAGATACAGGCTCTGTAGATCCGGATGAAGTGTTGCCGGATTACATCGAGAAGCTGAAAGCTTCCGGTCTTGACGAGATCATTGCAGAGAAACAAAGCCAGTTCGACGAATTTTTGGCTAACAAGTAAGTAACCGAGACAGTATCCGAGTTATTTTTGGATACTGTCTTTTTTTTAATTAGTAATTATCAAAAAAGTGATACAAAAGTCATAAAAGTGTCACCTCGCTCATGATTGTGATAGATGATATATAGAGAAGTGAATAAAATAGAAGATATAGGAATGGAAATCGTTTTCTATCTTGCAATCCTCACATCACCACAATGCATCAAGCCAAGCCTTATACAAATCACTTTTAACGCGCGTTCACGATTTTCTTGTGCTGTCTGAAAACTTTGCAGCTATTCCCGGCCGAATGCCGGATTAGCATATACAAAAAACTAGGGGAGGTTACTTTATCACATGAAGTCGACGAGAAAGAGCATGTTGATGCTGTTGGTCTTGGTCTTCACGATGTCATTGGTGCTTGCTGCATGTGGCGGCAACAATGAACCAGCGAGCAGCGGAGGGAATACTGAGGCGAATGCTGAGAGTAACAGCAACAATGGCAATGGAAGTGACGAGACAGCTGGAGAACCGGCAGCTAATGATTTGGAGCCGTATGAGCTGAAGTTCGCGTTCCCAGCTACGAAGCAGAAGGATCATGACGCAGTTGTAGCTGAAATCAATGCTTACTTGACAGAGAAGATCAATGCGACGATCGATATTCAGCCGATCGAATGGGGACAGTGGGATGAGAAGGTCAATCTGATGATCGCTTCCCGTGAACCGATGGATATTTACTTTACTGCACAATGGAGCAACTATGCGGTGAATGTGTCTAAGGGTGCATTCATGGATCTGGGCGAGCTGTTGGCGAATACAGATGCAGGACAAGAGATTACTGACAGTCTTGACCCTGCATTCCTCGAAGGCTCTAAGATTGACGGCAAGAATTATGGCATTCCGACGAACAAGGAGCTTGCTGCATCCGCAGGGGTTATATACAGAACGGATATTGCGGAGGAATTGGGTCTTGATATGGATTCCATTCAATCAGCTGAAGATCTCGGCCCGATCCTGAAGCAAGTCAAGGAAGCGAAGCCTGAGATGATTCCATTGTTCTTCCGTGAAGGGGAGAATTTCAATGTTCATTATTTCGCCCAATATGATTTCCTCGGCGACGCTAACGTTCCTGGCGTCATCTTGAAGGATCAAGAAGACACCACAGTGAAGCCTCGCTATGAATTGGAACGTTATACGGATAACCTGAATCTTGCCCGTGAATACTTCCAGGCCGGGTATATTAATCAGGATGCAACGACCACCACACTGTCTGCACAAGATGCGCTGAAAGCCGGAAATGTTTTCATGACAACAGCTTCATTGAAGCCGGGTAAAGATGCTGAGGTTGCGAGTGCAGCAGGTCTCGTAGGCAAGCTGAAGCAGATCGAGCTGACTGAGAAGACAATTGCAACATCTGAGACAGCAGGTTCCATGCTGGCCATCTCTACGACTTCGGAAAATCCGGAACGTGCGATGATGTTCATTCACTTGCTTCACACGGACAAATACTTGAATAACTTAATCAACTTTGGTATTGAAGATGTGCACTACTCCCGTAACGGTGAGGTTATTTCACCTACTGATAATCAAGCAAACTATGCGCTAGGTTCAGCATGGATGCTCGGCAACCAATTCCTGAACTATGTGTGGGACTCTGAAGACCCGCAGAAATGGGAGAAATTTGAACAGTTTAACTCCGAAGGTGTACCTTCTCCCGGACTTGGCTTTACATTCGATGCTGAGCCAGTCAAGACGCAGGTAGCAACACTAGTTAACGTACGCAAGGAATATGATGCGGCGCTCGATACGGGCTCTGTCGATCCAGATGAGGTGCTTCCAGATTACATCGATAAGCTGAAGGCTGCTGGAATTGAAGAAGTAATTGCAGAGAAGCAGAGTCAATTCGACGAATTCTTAGCGAATAAGTAAATCAAAACCGCATCATTGGGACATGTAGGGGAGCCATCCCATGCAAGCTAAACTCCCATACTTTTCTCATAAATATGAAAATTGTCACAAATGAGATAAATGAGCGATAATCGAGATAGCTAAATAAAAGATTCAAGTATATGATAAAGCAGTAATCCGAGCGGAAAGCGCATACAAATAGAGGAATGACATTAGAAGTGCAAGTACACGGATTAGATATTCAGGTTTACAATTTAGGGGAGGTTGAAGAAGACAATGAAGAATACCAAGAAAAGCATGTTGATGCTGCTGGTGCTCGTATTCACAATGTCACTAATATTAGCGGCATGCGGCGGCAACAATAACGGAGGGAACAGCGGCACGAACAGTGGTACGAACAACGGTTCGAACAATGCTGCTGAATCCGGGAACAATGGGTCAGGTGAAGAGAGCAGCGAAGCACCGGAATTGGAGCCTTACGAATTGCAGATGGTCTTCCCAGCTACGAAGCAGAAGGATCATGACGCAGTAATGGCGAAGATCAATGAGTATTTGCAAGAGAAAATCAACGCAACAATTGACATTCAACCGATTGAATGGGGTCAATGGGACGAGAAAGTGAATCTGATGATCGCCTCTCAAGAGCCAATGGACATCTATTTCACAGCTCAATGGAGCAACTATGCAGTGAATGTTTCTAAGGGCGCATTTCTTGAGTTGGACGACTTGCTAGCGAATACGGAAGCTGGTCAATCCATCGTTAATTCATTAGATCCTGCTTTCATCTCAGGCTCTAAGATTAACGGCACGAACTACGGTATTCCGGCAAACAAGGAATTGGCAGCATCTGCTGGTTACATCTACCGGACTGACATTGCCGAAGAGCTCGGATTGGACATGGCTTCTATCAAGTCCAATGCTGACTTGGGACCGATTCTCCAGCAAGTGAAGGAAGCGAAGCCAGAGATGATTCCGTTGTTCTTCCGCGATGGCGAGAATTTCAACGTTCACTATTTAGCTGAATTCGATTATCTTGGCGATGCGAATATCCCAGGTGTATTGCTGAAGGACGATCCGGAAGGCTTGACTGTCCGTCCGCGTCACGAAATTGATCGCTATTTGGAAAACCTGCAACTGGCGCATGAATATTTCCAAGCTGGTTATATCAATCAGGATGCAACGACTACTACATTGTCTGCTCAGGACGCAATGAAAGCTGGTAATGTGTTCATGATTCCTTCCTCTCTGAAGCCGGGTAAGGATACTGAAACGGAGAGCGCAACTGGTCTGGTAGGTAAGCTGGAGCAAATTGAGGTAACAGGAGCAACGATCGCGACTTCCGAAACAGCCGGTTCGATGCTTGCGATTTCGAGAACTTCCGAAAATCCAGAACGCGCTTTGATGTTCATCAACTTGTTGCATACGGATAAGTACTTGAACAACCTGCTGAACTTCGGTATCGAAGGTGAGCACTATACGCTGAATGGTGACAATATGATGGCACCTACAGAGAAAACTGCAGATTATGCATTAGGATCTGCTTGGATGCTTGGAAGCATGTTCCTGAACAACCTGTGGGAAACAGAAGATCCACAGAAGTGGGAACAGTATAAAGAATTCAATGCTAGCGGCACTGTTTCCCCTGGTCTTGGCTTTACATTCGACGCGGAGCCAGTGAAGACGCAAGTTGCGCAGATCGTCAACGTACGTAAGGAATATGATCCGCAATTGGATACTGGCTCAGTGAATCCGGATGAAGTGCTGCCGGACTACATTGAGAAGCTTGAAGCAGCTGGATTGAGCGATATTATTGCTGAGAAGCAAAGCCAGTTTGACGATTTTAAGGCTAATCAGTAATTGATCTAATTTCATGTAACACTAAGCTGTTCAGCAGTCGGATTCTCGATTGCTGGACAGTTTTTTTGTTGTCAATACAAATGGCCTCAAGGACGTAGTCATTGATGCGCGAAAGGCGTGTTGCGGCTATGTCCTTTTCCTCATATTTGCCCTCAGCTCCGCATAAGGTGATAGAAGCGATGTCAGACAGGAGGGAGCACGCTGAATGCACCGTTTACAACGGAGATTGCGACGATTCACCGCTAGTGTTCTCGATTTGCCTCAGGATGTTATCTTTGACCTCCCGCGTGTGACTATGGTAGGCAATATGCAACTATATATTGAAAATCATCGAGGTGTGCTGCATTTCTCTTCCTCACAGCTTCGCTTGCAATTAAGTGTAGGCAATATGGAGGTGACAGGTGAACAGCTTGTTATACGTACCATATTGCCAGAAGAAGTGCTCATTGAAGGGACCATCCAAGACATTCGCTATTTGCCAGAATAATGCATGAAAGTAGGGGGCTGATACGATGCGCACCGGATCGCTGGAATGGTGGTTGGGTTACATACAAATTGCAATACGAGGTGATCATGTTGAAGCATTGATCAACAGGATGCTACAGGCGCGTATGCGGTTTTGGCAGATGGAACGGGAAGAAGATGAATTGATGTTGTACATACGGCTATCCCATTTCTACAAGCTTCGTCCGCTCCTTAAGCAGACAGGCTGTAGGGTGCATGTGACAGAACGTCACGGTGTTCCGTTCGAGTTAGAGCGCCTATCATCAAGGAAGGTGTTTATTAGCGGCGTCATTTTTTTTGTGCTCGGATTGTACGTGCTGTCTAGTTTAGTATGGCGTGTGGACGTGAGCGGTAACCAGGAACTAAGTACGGATAAGGTCATCCAAGCGGCACATGCTGCCGGTGTGTATCCGCTGCAGTGGAAGCTGCGCCTTCCTGAACCTGATGAAATCGCCTATCAGCTCTCTCGAGATTTGCCGGAAGCGTCTTGGATAGGGGTAGAGCTGAAGGGGACGACGGTTCGGATTCACATTGTGGAATCGACGATTCCAGAGGAACAGAAGCTGAAGAGCCCGCGTCATGTCATTGCCACGCATGATGCGGTCATTACGAATATTCATGCGGTTCGCGGTCTCCCTAAGGTTCGGGTTCATGACAGGGTTCGCAAAGGAGATCTATTAATATCTGGCATTCTTGGCGATGAGGAGCATTCGGAAATCGTTGTTGCAGACGGGCGTGTAGAAGGATTAGTGTGGTATGAATATGAGTTGGCTATCCCATTGAAACAGAAGCATCGCGTCTATACTGGCTCCAGCACAAATCGGAAGTATATCTTGTTCGGCGGTCGCGCTTTGAAGGTGAAAGGTTACGGTGAGACAACGTTTCCTGAGCAAGATCTGATTCAAGAGGTGTATAAATGGAGCTGGCGTAAATTCAAACTTCCGATAGGCTGGATGGAAGAGAAGGTATTGGAGGTTCAAGAGGAGGAAGCACTGTTATCTGTGGAAGAAGCCAAACAAATCGCGCTGCAGCAAGCGCGTGCAGATTTATTGTTGAAAGCTGGCGAGAATGCAGACATTCAAGAGCAAAATGTTTTGCATGAACGCACCGAGAATGGTAAAGTTTATATGAAAGCACATTTTGAAGTGAACCAAACCATTTCGGGAGAACAAGTTATTGTGCAAGGAGAATGAGGCCATTTGATCGAACAAACAGATCTAGTCAAAATTCCACTTCAGAACACAGCAGAAGGTATGGCATTGTTTGGCCCGCAGGATAAGCTGCTCAATCTAATTCTGCAGCAGTTCAAGGCCAAGGTAGTAACACGGGATGCGGAAATTGTCATTCAAGGAACCGAAGCAGAGACGGCACAATTGAAACAGTTGTTTCAAGTACTATTGGAGCTTGTTCGTATGGGGTACGAGCTGTCGGAGCGCGATATTCAATATGCTGTGGAGTTGGCGAAATCAGGTCATGCTGATGAATTGCTAGACCTGTTCAAGGGCGATATAGCAACAACGCAGAAGGGCAAGGTCATTAGACCGAAGACGATCGGACAGAACCACTATGTGACCACGATCCGCAAGAAGGATATCGTATTCGGTATCGGACCGGCTGGTACAGGGAAGACGTACTTAGCTGTTGTTATGGCGGTGGCTGCGTTGAAGGAAGGGAAGGTTCGGCGTATCGTTCTCACTCGTCCTGCGGTGGAAGCAGGGGAAAGTCTCGGATTTCTGCCCGGTGACCTGCAGGAGAAGGTCGATCCTTATTTGCGTCCGTTGTATGATGCCTTGTATGACATGCTAGGAACGGAGCAAGTGGCGAAATCGATGGAGCGCGGACTAATTGAAGTGGCACCGCTAGCTTATATGCGCGGCAGAACGTTAGATGATTCCTTTATCATCTTGGACGAAGCACAGAATACGACACCGGAGCAGATGAAGATGTTCCTGACCCGTCTTGGATTCGGCTCGAAGATGGTTATAACCGGTGATGTGACGCAGATCGATCTGCCTCGCGGCAAAACGTCCGGACTCATCGAAGCTGAACGTATTCTGCGATCGGTGGACGAAATCGGCTTCATCGCATTCTCGGAACAAGACGTTGTACGCCATTCGCTCGTTCAGAAAATTATCGTGGCCTACAACGAATCTACGCTAAATAAAGGGTAGAGAGAGGACTGACCGCATATGGCCCGCAAATTATGGCAGTGGAAATGGAAATATTCCGGTTGGAAAAACAGCGGCACTGTGCGCTTTCTACTGTTTTTTTTGCTCGGTATTTTTTTGTATGTAACACTGGTCGGCAACATTATTGTTGAGACGTATGACATAGAAGCAGGTGCGGTCAGTGACCGCACGATTCTCGCTACGAAGGAATTACCAGACGAAGCTGCGACTGAGAGAGCGCAGGATGTAGCCGTGCGCCAAGTAGAGGATGTCTATACTACGCTTAGTCCAGAAAGTTTCGAATTGGTGGATACCATATTGGGGAAGCTGGAGCAGATCAACGGGGACGAACAGTTCAGTACCAGCGAGAAAGTTGATATTTATAAAGGCTATTTCGAACAAATGTATGCAGCTACACTGGACAGGCTGATCGATAAGGCTGGCACGAATGAAGCTCTTGTGAACGAAGTGAAGCAACGACTTGCCGAGCAAAAGTATCGCATTCCCGAGGAAATTTATTTCAAATTTCCTCGTCTGTCCCTAAATTCGATTCAGGAAATGCGAAGTGTATCGAGAGATATCGTATCCAGATTGACGATCGACAGGTTGAAGGATGTGTCTGCGGCAAGAGGCAAAGTGCCGGAAATGGTCAACGCTTCATCCCTGACAAGTGCGAATGCAAGAGAGCTAGTTCAGGAAATTATAAGATTCGCTGTGCTGCCCAATCAATTTTATGATGAAGCAGCTACATTGAAAGCCCGCGAAGAAGCGCGCACTGCTGTAGAACCGATCTTCATTCATGTCGGCGACGTAATCGTGAAGGAGAACGAAACAATAACGGAAGAGGCATATAACAAGCTTGCCCAGATGGAATTGTTGAAGGATCGCGTCAGCTATTGGCCAGAGCTCGGTTTGTTTGCGCTAATTTCCTTGGTTATTTTAGTGATTTATTTGTTTGTGCGTCGCAGCCAGCTTCCGATTCGTCATAACAATGCTCAGCTGCTTATGCTGGCACTCATCTATGTCATTAATGTACTCTTGATGAAGATCGTCTCGATCGGACAAGGTATGGAATATCCGTATATCGGTTATTTAGCACCTGTTGCTCTAGGCAGTATGCTTATTGCTATTTTACTAGACGATTCACTTGCTTTTTTATCCTCTGTTTTGTTTAGCATCATGGCTAGCCTAATCTTCAATACACAACCGGGTCAGCTGCTGTTCGATTACCAGTTTGGCTTCGTGTCGCTCACGGTCTGCTTTGTGTCGGTATTCGCGATACACAAAGCGAGTCAGCGTTCTACGATATTGCGGGCAGGCTTGCTTGTTTCTCTGTTCTCTGTCTTCTCACTATCTTCTATTACTTTGCTCTCTGGGCAGAATGAATATGTGGTATCTTCTCTGATATTCGCATTATTGAGCGGATTGGTGACGGCTGTTCTCGTTATTGGCCTTTTACCGTTCTTTGAAGTGTCCTTCGGAATATTATCATCCTTGAAGCTCGTGGAGCTATCCAGTCCGAATCACCCGTTGCTGCGCAAGCTGCTCACAGAGACGCCTGGATCGTACCATCACAGTGTCATGGTGGGGAATCTGTCGGAAGCAGCAGCTGAATCGATCGGTGCGAATGGGCTGCTCTGTCGGGTAGGGTCGTTCTACCATGATGTAGGCAAGACGAAGCGGCCGAGCTATTTTATCGAAAATCAAGGCAATCGGGAAAATCCGCATGATCATATGGAGCCGGCGCTCAGCGCCTCGATCATTCATGCGCATGCGCGCGATGGGGTGGAGATGCTGAAGGAGTATAAGATGCCGAAGCAGCTTCAAGACATTGCTGAACAGCATCATGGTACGACATTGTTGAAATACTTCTATCACAAAGCTGTTAAGCAGGCAGAGCAGGAAGGTGCAGACGGCGAGGATGTGAAGGAAGCTGATTACCGCTATCCTGGACCGAAGGCACAGACGAAGGAAGCTGCTGTAGTCGGCCTTGCGGACTGTGTCGAAGCTGCGGTGCGCTCCTTGCGTAATCCGACTATTGAGCAAATTGATGTGATGGTCGATAAGATAATTAAGGACAGGCTTGAGGATGATCAATTCAATGAATGTGATTTGACGATGAAGGAACTGCATACGGTAGGCCGGAGTTTGAAAGAATCATTACTGGGGATCTTCCATTCAAGGATCGAGTATCCGGAGCTGCCCAAACCAAGCAAAGTAGGCGAATGAGGAATGAATGTGAAGCTAGACTGGACCAATGAACAGGAGCAAGTTTCCTTGCCGAGTGAGCTGGGGCAGCTGTTGGACAAGCTGCTGCAGAGTACGGCTAGTGAGGAAGAACTGGATACGGGCATTGTGTCGCTAACCTTAGTAGACAATACCGCCATCCAAGAGCTGAATCGGGAATACCGCGGGATCGACCGTCCGACAGATGTGTTGTCCTTTGCCATGACCGAGATGACAGAGGATGACCTGTCTATTAACTATGACGAACTGGAACCTGTCGAACAAGCTGATCCGATTCACGATGCAAGCGATGACGACGGGGAGCTGTTAGGCGACATCTTGATCTCTGTTCCGAAGGCGTTGGAGCAAAGTGAGGAATACGGACATTCGTTAGAGCGCGAATTAGGATTTTTGTTCGTTCACGGCATGCTGCATTTGCTCGGTTATGATCACGGCGATGCACAAGAAGAGAAGCGAATGTTCGATAAGCAGGAACGTATTTTGCAGCTAGCGGGGCTAGTGCGTTGAATACGATCAAGTCTTTTGCCCGCAGCTTTCGGTGGGCTTTCCATGGCGTAGCTTATGCCCTGTCCACACAACGCAACATGCGTTTTCACTTTGCGGCGGCCATTGCGGCCGTCGTTTTTTCGCTTGTACTTGGAATCGGTCCGCTCGAGTCGCTCTGGGTGCTGCTGGCCATTGTGATGACGATAGCGGCGGAGCTATGGAATACAGCAACGGAGAAGTTAGTCGATCTGTCTATGCCGAAGCGGCACCCATTGGCGAAAGCAGCCAAGGATACAGCTGCTGCAGCTGTTCTAGCGGCTGCGGTATTTGCCGTTGCCGTGTGTATCATTGTATTTGGGTCTGTATTGCTTGATCGAATAATGGATGACGCCTACATGAGTGGGACAATTGCCAGTCAAGCTGCGTTACTCGGAGTTCTCGTGTTACTCATAGGCGCAGTGATTTATGTGAGGTTTGCTCAAGCCTACCAGACAGGATATACTAGGAAACAACAGGAAGGGGAATATAAGATGAATGCTGGTGAAGGAAGGGCAGAAGAACTGCTGCAGCACGCACGGGAAGCGGGTAAGCGCGCTTATGCGCCTTATTCGAACTTTTGGGTGGGAGCGGCGCTTCTGGATCAGCATGGTCATATACATTACGGCTGCAATGTGGAGAACAGCGCTTACGGTCCAACCAATTGCGCGGAGCGTACCGCTCTATTTCGTGCAATTGCTGACGGTGTGAAGGCTGGTCATTTCCAAGCGATTGCCGTCATGGGAGACACCGAGGAGCCTATTACACCTTGCGGGACATGCCGCCAGGTAATGGCTGAACTATGTCCCCCGGATATGCCGGTTATATTAGGGAATGCAAGCGGCAAGCAGCGGCTGACAACCGTCAGCGATCTGCTGCCTGGTGCATTCAGATTGACGAAGGAGGAACAGCTATGACCGACCAAGCTTTCAAGTCAGGCTTCGTCACGATTATTGGAAGACCGAATGTTGGCAAATCGACATTTATGAATGAAGTGATCGGGCAGAAAATTGCGATTATGTCGGATAAGCCTCAAACTACGCGCAACAAGATTCAGGGCGTGTACTCGACAGAGGAGTCCCAGATCGTATTTCTCGATACCCCTGGCATCCATAAGCCGAAATCCAAGCTCGGACAACGAATGATGATGAGTGCAGAGAATGCGCTGCAAGAGGTAGACGCGGTATTGTTCGTCATCGATGCTGCAGCAGGAATCGGGGCAGGAGACCGTTACATTATTGAGCGATTGTCTGGTATACGGACACCTGTTTTTCTTGTCATTAACAAAATTGATCTCGTTCACCCTGAAGATCTGCTGCCGCTTATTCAAACTTATAAGGATCTGCACCCGTTCAGGGAAGTTGTGCCGATCTCTGCGCTGCACGGCAATAATGTCCGCACATTGCTTGCGTTGATTCAACAAGTATTGCCGGAAGGACCGCAGTATTATCCTTCGGATCAGATTACGGACCATCCGGAGCAATTCGTATGCGCAGAGATGATTCGGGAGAAGATTCTGCATAAAACTCGTGAGGAGATACCGCATTCCATTGCCGTCTATATTGAAAGCATGGAACGTCAGCATAACGGTGTCGTATCCATTGGCGCCGTCATTATGGTGGAACGCGATTCGCAGAAAGGCATTATTATTGGCAAGCAAGGCGCACTGTTGAAGGAAATCGGCAGGCAAGCGCGCGAAGATATGGAGCGGCTGCTTGGTTCTAAGATTTTCCTTGAGTTGTGGGTTAAGGTGAAGAAGGACTGGCGCAATCGTGACAATGTGTTGAACGAATTGGGTTTTACACTGGAGTGACAGGCTGCATGAGGCAATAGACGTGTAGCTCTATGTTTTATACGTGCCACTAATTGCATCGGATACTTTGCAAAGACCGGATCATCCTATAAGGGAAATGCGCGAACATTTCTCCGGAAAGGATGATGATCAATGCGGGATTTCACTTGGCAGGTTTTCACCATGACAGGAAATGTGGATGCGTACTTGCTGTTCAAGGATTTACACGAGACAGGTACAGAAGAGGAACTGGAAGAAGCTGCAGATGCCGCTAGCGATTGGGAAGATTAAGCGCGATTATGCTTGCGGGAGGGGAGACCCGGTGCTATATCAAGCGGAAGGCGTCGTCATACGGACGACAGATTACGGGGAAGGTAATAAAATTCTAACCGTCTTAACGCGAACACTCGGGAAGGTCAGCATCATGTCTCGCGGAGCCAAGAAGACGAAGAGCCGCAATGCGGCGGTTTCGCAAATGTTTACATACGCTGATTTTCATTACTTCAAATCCGGGCAGATGGGAACGTTGAATCAAGGAGAGTTGGTCAAGACGTACCGCGTGCTTCGTGAGCAGCTAGAGCTGTCAGCCTATGCGGCTTATATGGCCGAACTGACAGACCGGGTGTTGGAGGAGCAAGATACGTCAGCTTACTTGTTCGAGCAGCTGATCGCTTGCTATGACGCATTGGAAGAAGGCAAGCACCCGCAAATTGTCACGCATCTGTATGAGCTGAAGATTATGCAGCTCGGCGGCTATTCACCTGGATTGGACAGCTGCATGTCCTGTGGAACACAAGCTGAGCTGCAAGCATTCAGCGCCGCAGCTGGCGGAGTGCTGTGCCGGTCATGCAACCGCACCTATCCAGATGCGTTAGCATTGCGCGCTAAGACAATGAAACTGTTGTATGTGCTGCAACGGATGGATGCGGGAAGGCTCGGCAAGACGAATGTATCAGAGGAAGTTATGGTCGAGATGAAGCAGACGTTGCGCAGTTTTATCGATACGCATATCGGTATCCGCTTCAAGTCGCGAAGCTTTCTCGATCAGATGGAGAAGCATGGATTTTAACACCCCGAACAATCACTTTGACGGTGAATGATCGATTTGGTATAATCATACTTACTGTAAACGAATGAATCGGAATCGATGAAGGAGAAAAGTATCCGGAGGCATGGCTGCTAAGCGAATCGGGGATGGTGCTAGCCCGGTCAGTCAATTCGGAGAACAGGCGCTCCAGAGCTTCCTTAATGAGAGTGGGCGATTCGTGTGCTTGCGCATCGCCAAGTAGGGTGGAACCGCGGGAGATTCTCTCGTCCCTATGTCCGTCTTGACGGATATAAGGACGGGAGTTTTTTTGCATATTCGAAAGAAGGGGATAGGATGATGAATGTTCAACGGATGATCTTGACACTCCACCGCTTTTGGGCGGAGCAGAACTGCATCGTTATGCAGCCTTACGATGTCGAGAAAGGGGCGGGGACGATGAATCCGATGACGTTCCTGCGCAGTATCGGACCTGAGCCTTGGAATGTGGCATATGTCGAGCCCTCACGGAGACCTGCTGATGGACGATACGGCGAAAACCCAAACCGTCTATATCAGCATCACCAATATCAGGTTATTATGAAGCCTTCGCCTGATAACATCCAGGAGTTATACTTAGAGAGTCTCAAGCAACTTGGCATTGATCCGCGGCACCACGATATTCGCTTCGTGGAAGATAACTGGGAAGCGCCGACGCTTGGCGCATGGGGGCTCGGCTGGGAAGTGTGGCTGGACGGCATGGAAATTACGCAGTTTACGTACTTTCAGCAAGTAGGCGGCATTGATGCGCAGCCAGTTGCGGTTGAGATTACGTATGGATTGGAGCGGCTTGCCTCTTATATTCAAGACAAAGAGAATGTGTTCGACCTGGAATGGGTGGAGGGGGTTACGTACGGCGATGTGTTCCTTCAGCCGGAATATGAGCATTCCAAGTATACGTTTGAAGTGTCAGATGTAGACATGCTCTTCTCCTTGTTCGGCATGTATGAGCGCGAGGCGAAGCGGGCGATGGAGCATAATCTCGTGTTCCCTGCTTATGATTATATATTGAAATGCTCACATGCGTTCAACTTACTGGACGCTAGAGGCGCGATCAGTGTGACTGAACGGACGGGGTATATAGGACGGGTTCGTAATTTGGCGCGAAATGTAGCTGCAGCTTATCTGGAGGAGAGGGAGAAGCTTGGCTTCCCGCTGATTAAGTCAGATGCGCGTGCGGTACAAGGAGGTGAACAAGCTTGAGCGGTACACAACTACTGATTGAGGTCGGTATGGAGGAAATGCCCGCGAGATTTATTCGCGGTGCGGCAGATCAATTTCAAGACAAGTTCGCAAGCTGGCTGCAGCAATCGCGAATCGCATATGGCTCCTTAACGAGCTATGCTACTCCACGCAGACTAGCGCTGCTAATAACAGATGTAGCGGATAAACAGCAGGATCTGAGCGAAGAGGTGAAGGGACCGTCTAAGAAAATTGCATTAGACGATCAAGGAGCTTGGTCGAAGGCCGCGCTTGGTTTTGCCAGAGGGCAAGGCGTTCGTCCTGATCAGCTGTACATGAAGGAATTAAACGGAGTAGAATACGTATATACGCTTAAGGAAAGCGTTGGCGCGGCAACTTCCGAACTTTTGCCGGATGCCATAACCTCGGTCGTTACTTCTATGACCTTCCCTAAGAACATGCGTTGGGGCGCACGTGAGCTGAAATATGTGCGACCAATCCGCTGGTTAACCGTATTATACGGAACGAATGTCGTACCGCTGCAAATTGCTGGAGTCACGAGCGGAAGGTTGACGATGGGTCATCGTACCTTAAGCAGCGGGGAAGTTGAACTAGCCTCTGCTTCGGAGTATGCGGAGCAATTGCGCAGCCACTATGTCATGGTTGACATAGACGAGCGCAAGCAAGCGATCCTCGACCAGCTGAATCTGCTGGCAGAGGAGCGGGCTTGGAACATTCCGGTTCAGGATGATCTTCTGGAGGAGGTGCTGTTTCTAGTTGAATGGCCGACAGTACTAAGCGGCTCCTATGATGATTCCTTCTTGAACATCCCGCATGAAGTGCTGATTACGTCCATGCGTGAGCATCAGCGCTATTTCCCTGTTATGGATAAGGCGGGCAAGCTTCTGCCTCACTTCGTAACAGTGCGCAATGGCGACAGCGTCTCGCTGGAGCAGGTAGCCAAGGGCAATGAGAAGGTGCTCAGGGCTCGCTTATCCGATGCGAAGTTTTTCTATCAGGAAGATCAGAAGCTGGATATTTCGGATGCACTCCAGCGCTTGGAGAAGATTGTCTATCACGAGGAGCTTGGCACGGTTGGCGACAAAGTGCGCCGCGTAACGGCGATCGCAAGCGGCCTTGCAAATAAGCTTCATGTCGACGAGAAGACATGTGCCGATGTGAAGCGTGCTGCGGAGATTTGCAAATTTGATCTCGTTACGCAGATGGTGTATGAATTTCCTGAACTGCAAGGCGTTATGGGCGAAGACTACGCCCGCATAGCTGGCGAACGCGAGCAAGTGGCTGCTGCTGTGAACGAGCATTACCAGCCGCGCTATGCCGGTGATGATGCGCCTGCTTCGCTTATAGGCGCAATTGTTGGACTTGCGGATAAGCTGGATACATTAGTCGGATGCTTCTCCATTCATATTATTCCGACTGGTTCACAGGATCCGTATGCATTGCGCCGTAATGCTTCTGGCATCGTGCAAACCTTGCTTGCGCATAAGCTCCCGCTATCGCTAGCCGAAATGTTAGAAGCAGCGATCGCTGTATATCGATCAGGAAGGTTACAGCGTGATGAAGCGGAATTGCGTACAGATCTGCTGGATTTCTTCAAGCTGCGTGTGAAGCATGTATTGTCCGAGAGCACGCGTTACGATGTGGCTGACGCTGTGATGGGAAGCGGTCTGGACTTGGTTCATGTCACGATCGGGAAAGCGGAAGCACTGCAGTTATTTATCGGGGATACAGCGAATAAGATTGTGCTGGACTCATTCGTTCGGGTGCTCAATTTAGCTGCTAAATCCGAATCAGAACGTTTCGATTCTGCTCTATTTGTTGAAACAGTAGAGGAGGAGCTGCTGCAAGCATGGCAGCAATCACGGAGCAAGCTGAACGAAGCGTTAAGTGCGGGCGATTGCAAGGAAGCACTGGCACAGTTATGCATCCTCAGTGAACCGATTAATCGTTACTTCGATGCAGTGATGGTGATGGTGGAAGACGAGCAGTTGCGCAACAGCAGACTTGGCTTTCTGCGAGCGATTGCCAGTGACCTGCTTCGCTATGCCGACTTCACCAAGGTGGTCTGGTGAATGCCGGACGCCTGCAAGTCAGTCGTGTATGTGATCTCAGATGCAGCAGGTGATACAGGGGAAGCGGTAGTGAAGGCTGCTGCTGCACAATTTCACCCATTGGACACAGAAATTCGCCGCATTCCGTTCGTGGATAGCACAGAAGTGATTGATGTTCAATTGGCACACGTGCGTGAGCAGCCGGGTATTGTCGTATTTACCCTTGTCATACCGGAGCTTCGCGATCATCTGATTGCGCGGTGTATGGAACGGAGCATTCCGTTCGTAGACATTCTGGGTCCTGTCGTCACTGGTATGGAACAGCAGCTTGGACGAGAATCGAAGCATGTGCCAGGTGTGATACACCGATTGGACGAGGATTACTTCAAGAAGGTAGAGGCCGTTGAGTTTGCCGTTAAATACGATGACGGCCGTGATCCGAACGGCATCCTGCTTGCCGATCTAGTATTAGTCGGTGTATCTCGGACATCGAAGACACCTCTCACGATGTACCTGGCTCACAAGAAGTACAAGGTAGCTAATGCGCCGCTCGTCCCAGAAGTAGCCTTGCCCGAACAGTTGTTTAGCATTTCGAAGAAGCGTATCATTGGATTAACGATCGATCCGGACAAGCTGAACTCGATTCGCAGAGAGCGCTTGCGTCATCTGGGATTAGCTGACGATGCACAGTATGCCAGGACCGAACGAATAAAGCTGGAGCTCGAATATTCGCGGCGTGTGTTTGAGAAACTGGGCTGTACGGTCATAGATGTATCTAATAAAGCGGTCGAAGAAACTGCCAGCATGATTCTTGAATCGCTGGAAGATAGCCGTTAACCGGCGATGAAGAGAGGTAGAGCGGTGTCCAAACGTATTTGGGTAGATGCAGACGCTTGTCCAGTTAAGCAAGAGATAGTCGATGCGGCAAAGCTGTTCAAGGTTGAAGTGATCTTCACAGCATCCATCGCTCATTCTCTGGAACGCTGGATAGAGGAAGGTGTTCGCGCGATTCAGCTTGACCCATCAGATCAATCCGTAGATATGTATATCGCTAACCATCTGAAGGCCGGCGATATTCTCGTCACGCAGGATTTGGGTCTTAGTGCGTTGGCGATGGCCAAACAAGCGATTGTTCTATCTAACCGGGGACAAATCCTCCAGGAAGACCAGATGGATTACTTGCTTGCGGCAAGGCATGCGCATGCCAGGAAACGCCGCGGCGGAGGCCGGACGAAGGGTCCCAAGGCAATGTCGAAATTGGATCGCACCAATTTTCAACATACATTGACAAAAGTTTTGACTGAGCAGCAGGAAACAGAAGCAAGTTATCGAATAAATATACGTGTTTACTCGGATGAAGGTGGTATAGATGAGTAACGGTAACATACCGGAAGAAGTCATTCAAGCCGCGCTGAAGGCGTACGATATTGTAGAGCTAGTAGGCAGGACCGTTCATCTGACCAAGCAAGGGAAGAATTATAAAGGCTTGTGTCCCTTTCATTCGGAGAAGTCGCCTTCATTTACAGTTTCCCCGGACAAGCAAATTTTCCATTGTTTTGGCTGCGGTGTTGGCGGCAATGCCATCAAGTTTGTAATGGAGCTGGACAGCTTGTCCTTTCCTGAGGCTGTGAGACAGATCGCAGAGGAAGTGCAGCTTCCTTATACTTGGTCTGATGCGCCCGCAGTGGAGACGGAGGAACAGAAGGAACGTAATGCTTTGCGTACAGCTCATGAATGGGCTGCTAAGTGGTATCATCATATTCTTATGAATACAGATCACGGTCAACAAGCTGCAGTGTACTTGCGTGATCGTGGATTCACGGACAAGCTTGCGGAGACGTTCCAGCTCGGCTATGCACCAGCAATGCGAAGCTCACTTGCAGAGTTTCTGGAGAAGAAGCAATTTGCAGTTGAACAATTGGAACGAGGCGGACTGGCTCGCATAGGGGATTATGGTGTCGCTGATTTGTTCCGGGATCGTATCATGTTTCCGATTCACGATGCGAGGGGGCGTATATGCGCTTTCTCAGGAAGGACGATCGACGGCAGCCAGCCCAAATACTTGAATACGCCAGAGACACCGATCTTCGCCAAGAGCAAGCTTCTGTACAACTTGCATCAAGCGAAGACCGAAATTCGTCGGCGCAAGTCAGCTGTTCTGTTCGAAGGATACGCCGATGTGATCAAAGCTTGGGAGGCAGGTGTGCACAATGGCATTGCCACGATGGGAACGGCCTTAACAGAAGAACATGTGGCTATACTCAAGCGGATATGCGATGAAGTGATCATCTGCTATGATGGTGATGATGCAGGACAGAACGCTGCGTTGAAATGCCTGCCATTGCTTGCAAGGGCCGGTATTCGAGCTAAGGTCGCTATGCTGCCGCAAGGCCAGGATCCCGATGATTATATGAAGAGCTATGGCAATGAAGCGTTCGTGCGAGGGATTGTAGAAGCGGCTGTTGCTCCTGTTTCATTCCGGCTCCACCATAGCCGGCGCAACTATAAACTGCAGACGGAGGAAGGAAAGTCAGCGTATTTGCGTGAAGCTTCCAAACTTATAGCGCGGCTGACATCTCCGATCGAACGAGAGTTGCTGCTCAAGGACCTTGCGAATGAATTTGACGTATCGTTCGAAACATTGAAACAAGAAAGTAACGAAGTCAGGCAGGAATTAGAAAAAAAGAAGCGAATAGGGGATAAGAACGACAATTCGTGGAATAATGTATGGAATGACAGGGCAGCTCCAGATAGAGCCCCTGCGCTTTTACCTGCTTATATGAACGCGGAGCGCCATCTGTTAGCGCTCATGATGAACAGCAAAGATGTAACGCTCTATGTGCAGGAGCATATAGGTGACGCATTCAATGTGGAGCGGCATGCAGCATTAGCTGCATATTTGTATGCCTACTTCGCTGAGCATGACGAGCCGGATTTCAGCCGCTACTTGGCATCGCTGGATAATCCGGAATTGGAAAATGTGGCGACCGCTATCTCCATGAAGGCTGTTTCGGATGAGAATCATTCTGCACTGCTGAATGATTACATACATGAAATTCGAAAAGCCCCGACGTTAAAGGAATTGGAGAAGAAGAAGAGAGAGATGGTTCAGGCAGAACGATCTGGAAATCTGGAAGACGCCATGCGGCTTGGCGCAGAGGTCATCGCGCTGAAGAATCAGCTGAAATCCACTTGATATAGATATGACGCCAGAGGATACAGGGAGGAGGGAGCCCGCGAATGGTGAATGATCAACATACTGGTTTAGAGACAGAGGAGCTTACACTGGAGCAAGCCAAAGATCAATTAATCGAGATGGGCAAGAAGCGCTCGTCGTTGACTTACAAAGAGATCATGGAGAAACTCGGATCTTTTGACCAAGATGCGGAGCAGATGGATGAGTTTTTTGAGAGCTTATCCGAAATGGGAATTGAGGTAGTGAATGAGACAGAGGAGGAGTTAGTTCTCAACCCTGATGAACAGGATCCGGAGGATTTCAGCATCGAGGATGATTTGGCACTGCCCCCCGGTATTAAGATTAACGATCCGGTACGGATGTACTTGAAGGAAATCGGTCGAGTGCCGCTGCTCTCTGCAGAGGAAGAAGTGAATTTATCGAAACGTATCGAAGAAGGCGACGAAGAAGCGAAGCGCCGGTTAGCAGAAGCGAACCTGCGTCTTGTTGTGAGCATTGCCAAGCGATATGTCGGTAGAGGCATGCTGTTCCTCGATCTCATTCAAGAAGGTAACATGGGCTTGATCAAAGCGGTGGAGAAGTTCGACCATACGAAGGGATTTAAGTTCAGCACGTACGCAACATGGTGGATTCGTCAGGCGATTACCCGTGCTATTGCGGATCAGGCAAGAACGATTCGGATTCCTGTGCATATGGTCGAAACGATTAATAAATTAATACGTGTATCCAGACAGCTGCTGCAAGAGCTGGGACGCGAGCCTGCACCGGAAGAAATTGCGAAGGAAATGGAATTGAGTGTGGATAAGGTTCGTGAAATTATGAAGATCGCGCAAGAGCCCGTGTCGCTGGAAACACCGATTGGCGAAGAGGATGATTCTCATTTAGGCGATTTCATTGAAGATCAAGAGGCTTTAGCCCCTTCGGATGCAGCTGCTTATGAGCTGTTGAAGGAACAGCTTGAAGATGTGCTTGATACACTGACAGAGCGAGAAGAGAATGTACTGCGCTTACGCTTCGGATTGGATGACGGCCGTACGCGTACATTGGAGGAAGTAGGCAAGGTGTTCGGTGTTACGAGAGAGCGAATTCGTCAGATTGAAGCCAAAGCATTGCGCAAATTGCGTCATCCAAGCCGCAGCAAGCGTCTTAAGGATTTCTTGGAATAAGCATGATCCTGATTGTTTCACACGACCTTTCTGTATTTTTTGCAGTAAGGTCTTTTTTTTCCTCTAAGCAACTCAATAGGTGAGGTGATCCCTATGGAACCTGCACGTAGAACCCTTATTGTGCGAGAAATCGAATATTGGCGACGAAGTAAGCTTCTGCCGGAGCAATATTGCGATTTTCTGTTGAATTTGTATGCAGATGAAACCGTTCAAGTCGATCGCAAGCAAGGGCAGTCTGCATCTGCAGAAGCGGTTGTCAATTCCAGCGTATGGCTGTGGCTCGGATGCAGCTTGCTGCTGGGTGGCTTAGCATTCCTTGTCATTTATTTTAATTCTTTTCCTGTTCCAATGCAAATAGGGTTGTCCGCCATCATTATCCTATTCCTGTACATCGTTGCAGCAGTTCTGAATGGCAAGCGTAGAACGGTTTCAGTCATCATAGCCGCAGCAGGCTCATTGCTGCTGTTGTTCGCGGGGGTGTATTTGCTTCGATTGCATGAAGCTGATTCCGCAGCAGCATTGGCCAGCTATCTGTTATGCACGGCTATTGTATGGTTGCTTGTGGGATGGGCGCTTCGTCAGGCGGTGCTGCAATTTTGCGGTTGGGCATCGATTATGGTATTTTACGGATGGACCCTGTCTCGCACGTTGGAGGAGCTCTCTTGGTTCAGCAGTCAGCTTGCATGGATACCGATATCTGGCTTGTTGCTATTACTGGGCTGGCTGTTCACTAAGCGTTTCCAATCGGCGGGCACTGTGTTTTTGTTGCTCGGTTTATTCGTATGGTTTGCACCTGAATTTCAGTTATTAGCAGATGCGAGTAAGCGAGACGGAGTGGCACTGCTTTCCTTGACAGCGAAGGGCTTGCTTACGGGGATGATATTATTTGCTTGGAGAAAAATGTGGATAAAGTGGGTTGCAGCATGATTAAAATATCGAAGCGATTAACGACAATTGCCGAGCACATTGAGTCAGGCTCGCGAGTTGCGGACATTGGCAGCGATCACGCGCTGCTGCCTGTTTATTTGGTCCAATCAGGAATAGCTGTGAAGGTTGTAGCTGGCGAAGTGAATGCTGGTCCACTGCGGGCTGCTAAGCGGCAGGTTGAGAGCGCGGGACTTGCAAGCTGTATCGATGTACGGTCAGGTAACGGTCTGCAGGTGATAGCTCCTTATGAAGCAGATACCGTCACGATAGCAGGAATGGGCGGCAGCCTTATTCGAGATATACTGGAAGCTGGCCGCGAACAGTTGTCTGGGGTGAAGCGCTTAGTGTTACAGCCGAATGTTGGGGAAGATTCGGTTCGTTACTGGTTAGCGGACAATGGCTGGTTCTTGTCAGCGGAGCGCATTGTTGAGGAAGATGGCTTGACCTACGAAATATTAATTGCCGACCGTGTAGATAACGCTGAGGAGAAGAATCGGGTCTTGTATGAACAACGAACGATCGCGGGCCGAAGCCTGTCTACAGCAGTTTTATTCCGATTAGGCCCATATTTAATACAGGAAAGCTCTGACATATACTTGGCGAAGTGGCGGAGTGAGCTAGCTAAGCGGAAGTCGATCGTCAAGCAAATAGCACAAGCGAGTTCACCGGAGGCACAAGCGAGAATGCAGAAGCTGCAACAGGAGATTAATGAGCTAGAGGAGGCTTTATCATGTTAGCAAACGGCCAGACGGTCATTCAACAGATGGAGCAATGGGCGCCGAAGCGTCTTGCTGTACCGGATGATCGCATCGGCTTGCAGGTAGGTACATTGAATAAGAAATTGAAGAAGGTATTAGTCGCCCTTGATGTGACCGAGGAAGTAGTCGATGAGGCGATAGCTGAACAAGCAGGCTTAATTATTGCTCATCATGCAGTGATTTACCGGCCGCTGAAAGCACTGCGCACGGATTTGCCTGGCGGCAAGCTGCTGGAGAAGCTGATCAAGCATGATATTGCTGTCTACATCGCACATACGAATTTGGATATTGCCGAAGGCGGTGTGAACGATATGCTGGCTGACGCGTTAGGTTTGCAAGACCGTCGAATTTTGTCAGAGACTATGCGCGAGCCGTACCGGAAGCTCGTCGTCTATGTACCGGACAGTCATGCGGAGCCTGTTAGCGAGGCGTTGTTCCAAGCTGGCGCAGGTCAAGTCGGTCATTATAAGGAATGCAGCTTCCAATTGGCAGGAACAGGCACGTTCACACCGCAAGAGGGCTCGCAGCCTTATATCGGTCGCAGCGGACAACGCGAGCATGTGACAGAGAAGCGGATTGAAACGATCGTTCCGGCTTCATTGGAACGTAAGGTGCTGCAAGTTTTGAGGTCAGCGCATCCGTATGAGGAGCCTGCCTACGATCTGTTACCGTTGGAGCTTGATGGACATGCATACGGGCTTGGTCGTATTGGCAAGCGTGAGCAACCTTGTACGCTTCGGGAACTGGTTGAGGATGTGAAGCAGGCATGCCAAGTACCTTATGTTCGTTTCGTAGGCGACGAACGGCAGCAGGTGAGTAAGGTTGCTGTATTGGGCGGTGCGGGCGGTCGTTATTTGGCACAGGCGAAATTTGCAGGAGCAGATGTCATGATAACAGGAGATGTCGATTATCATGCGGCCCACGATGCTCTTGCGGCAGGCTTGTGTGTCATTGATGCCGGTCATAATATTGAGAAGATAATGAAGCACGGCGTTGCAGACAGATTGGGCAGCCAGCTTCGTCAGATGGGCTACTCAACAGTAATGGTTCCTTCCCGGATCGATACAGAAGTATTTAAGCTCGGTTAACGAAGCGCTGCTTGAAGGCATACGCTAATGTCTGCTTGTTCTTCCATGAGATTGGAGTTGTCATTTGATTGTATGGAAGCTATACTATAGGTTGCACATGAGAAGTTTGACAGACAATCGCTGGCAGCGCACCCGCGCTGCGAGAGGAAAGTCCGGGCTCCATAGGGCAGGATGCTGGATAACGTCCAGTCAGCGCGAGTTGAAGGATAGTGCCACAGAAATGGACCGCCGATGGCGAGACTTATGTCTATCGCACAGGCAAGGGTGGAACCGTGGTGTAAGAGACCACGAGGAAATATTGGTGACATATTTCCTGGTAAACCCCATCTGGAGCAAGACCTAATGGAACGCATCAACCCTTGCCCGGGGGCGTTCGGGTTGGTCGCTTGAGCCGTTCAGTAATGGATGGCCTAGATAGATGATTGTCGCTTCAATGGTGGGAGGGTAGTTCCCGTTATACCACTGGAAGTACAGAACCCGGCTTACGGCAAACTTCTCTAACTTCACATGACCGACAGCTGTTGATTGGCGCATTTTTGTGCGTTGTATCAGCAGCTGTTTTTCATTTTAGGAGTCTTTTTTCGTATTCTTGGCCATTATTCCTTATTATTATGACTATTGGGGACAAGCTTTGGGTGTGTTGACACTTCCCACTTGCGAAGCTGCATGCTACGCTGTTTTTTGAAACCTTGCCATATAGGGGGATTGTGATGAGAAGGATATTGCCAGTTACAGTGCCGATGATCTCTGGTCGCATGAATTACGGTGTTCCGCTTTCCATTATAGGGTGCCATCCCAATTGGATGCCCTGGCTAGTCAGTCATTTTGTGAACTTGCATTTCCAATCTCGAGATCAGTTCGATTCATTCAATTTTGCAGAGTTTCCATTGTCCATTGAGAATGAATACTACAAGCCTTTTCTGGAACGGTGGGCTGAAGATCGGTCAGCTGTGAAGGAGATTGTACCTTTTCTTACCCAACATGTACAAGCAGGGCATTACTTAATCTTGTTCGTGAACAAATTCCATATCCCGCATAACATATGGTATGGACAAACTTATCATCCTCATCCTGTGTTTGTATACGGATTCGACCAGCAATCGGAGAAGTTCTATACGAAGAGCTTCGATGAAGGGTTTCGTTTCATTGATGTGGAAGTGACATTCGATGAGATGCGGGACGCCTTTCACACGATTGAAGAACAGTCCTTGCCCAATCGGCTGATTCGCTTCATGCGATACGATGAATCAGCGAGTTGCGCGTTAGACGTGTCGGCCATTCGTCAGCAGCTTGTGGAGTTTCGTCAAGGCAGCAGGGAAGCTTCTTCACGTGTTGCAGGTTCAGACATATATGACGTGTTAGCAGACAAGGTTGAGGAGATGACGGCGCAACCGTATCACCGGTTCACCTCCTTCCTGCTACGTAAGAACACCCATATTGTGTGGGAGCACGCTCTCATTATGGAACGAAGGGTGCAGGTGCTCGAACAACAGAAGGTTATCAGCGAGCGCTTGCTGGATCAAGCGCAGCAAGCAACTCAGCAGTCGCTAATCATTCGGAATTATCTTATTAAGTATCATGTAAGACAGAATGAACAACTGCTGAGTCGTGTAAGCAGCCAATTGAACAAATTGAAGGGCATGCAGCTGGAGCTCGTCACGGAGTTAATGTCCGAACTATGATGACGATGCCTCTCCAAGCCACTTAGACCAGTACAGAATGCTCGATTTGGCTTGTGCGGCCCGTTCCAATGCGCGATTGACGTCAATTAGTCCGTGCCCGTAGTCTTTGTCCTTGCCTTCGATGCCTAAATCCACCGCTGTCTCCCGCATAAGATTCATCACTTGCTCGTTAGTGAGGAGCGGATTGACAGAACGAATCAACGCGGCCAATGCAGCTACATGCGGACTAGCCATCGAGGTTCCGGACAGCGACGCGTACTGATTTTGCATATAGGTGCTTGCAATATTCTCTCCAGGCGCTACAACATCCACATAGTTTCCGAAATTTGAAAAGATGGCGCGTTCGTTGTACGGATTGGTGGCGGACACAGCGAATACCTCAGGGTATGCAGCCGGATAACCAGGCTGTTCGGTATTGTCATTCCCCGTCGCCGCGATCAGCACGACATCTCGATCATAGGCGTAACGTACTGCATCATGCAGAAATTCAGCATCAGCATAGTTGCCGAGACTCATATTGATAATCTTCGCCCCTTGATCTGTTGCCCATATTATCCCTCTGGCTACATCATAGGTGCTTCCCGCACCAGATGCGTCGAGTACCTTTACCGGCATAATTTTGTTGTACCAGCTCATCCCTGCAATTCCTTCCATATTGTCGGTCAGTGCAGAGATTATTCCAGCTACATGGGTGCCATGTCCGACATCATCATTCGGTTGCGCCTGTTCGTCTACAAGATTAACGCCAGGCAATAATTTGCCTGCTAGGTCAGAATGAGTCAGATCGATGCCTGTATCAATGACCGCAATAGGTACGGCTTCACTGCCTTTGGAATACCGCCATCCCTGCAATGTTGCAATGTTGGGGAGATTCCACTGATACTGGTCGAATAATGCATCGTTCGGCGCGGCGTCGCTGTACATGTCCATTCGTTCTTGCTCATTCGTCAAGTACAAGTAATGCGGCTCGATATAAACCGGGTTCCACTGTTCCAGATATCGCATCATATCTTGGGTATGGAAGCTTCTAGATTGTAGTACATAGGCATAACCTAGCTGTTCGATTGAAGCAAGATCCAGCTCTTGGTTAAGCAGATCGACATCGCTGTTGGTTAGCGGTTCAGCGAACCGAACGACAACTTGATCGACATAATAATGACTCGTTCCTTCATTCTCCTCTGGATGATCGACTTTGACATCCTGTCCGCTGTCGAAATCTACAGATTCTACTTTGAACCGCTTGTCGCTCGGATAAGGCACGATGCGCAAGTTTTTCCTTTGATGAACTTCAACCTCCTTCAGCAGCAGCTGTTTGACTACAGCAATAAGCGCTATAGGTTCTTGTTGGGAACGGCTTGCACGCTCACGAGGATCGTCTGGAGAAGGTGCTGCGCGAGATGTACCAATACGTTCCTCGCTCGAACTAGAAGAAGCAGGTACAGCCAAGATGAAATATGGGGAATCGTCAATGTCAAAGGTAGGCGATGCATAGTTACGTCCGTTCTGCACATGCCGCTTCGCCTGTTGCATATAGCGAGACGCGGGAGCTTGCCCGGTTGTAGGCAGCTCTATCCCATGGCGCTTGCTGATCCCAGTTCGATCCAGTACTTGTAACTGAACAATGTGAGGATGATCGGACATAAATGTCTGTAAGCGAGAAGCGTGCAGTTGCTTACTGGATGCAAGCATATGAAGATCATGCTCACACTGCGTTCGGCACAATATATTCGTGTTGGCGATATCCTGACGCATGAGCTGCTGCTTCCATTCTAATTCATGATGGGCTTCAGGTTGCGCGGGCTCTGGCGTATGATCATCATCACCGGGCATAATGATCCACAAACCAGCGGCAATGATTAGAACAGCGGTAATTCTCCGCAGCATATACTTCTCCTCCGTTCGTTGTAGAATAGTTGTAGCATGGGGAGGAGCAAGCTGATTTATTCTTTGGAACATAGTTACGTTTTGAGGGTTTTTATGTTACGATCTAGTCTAGGATGTCCATATGGAGAACATGCTTTTTGCTGGAACAGCGAATGGCAATGTTTGTCTTAGAATGAGGAGGTCATAATGTGGCAATCCACGATGTGAAGAACTTGTGCGAATCAACTAGAACAAAGCTGAAGGAAGCGATTGCGAAGCTGGAGATTTTCTTGAACCATCACTCGATTGCGGAACTTAACGGGGAGCAGGATGAGGCGATGGATGAATTTTACCGAGGCTTCCTCGCTGATATGAGGCATCTGCTCGTATTCTCAGAAGTATCGTATGAGAAGCTGGGAATTAGCTTGCGCAGGCCAAACTTTAACGTCGAGTATGCGGAGAAAGTACTTTATGATGTGTACCACAACTGTGTGAACCACTTTTTCTATCCGAAGAATGAATGCTACTCAGAGGATGGGCGCTATGCGTACACAGGCCAAGACGCCATTCGCTTCCGGAAGAAGCCGATTCGTTCTGTGCGCGATATTACACTGGATCTATCGAAGATCTTCGAGGAGCTCCGCGAGGAGCTGACATACTATGAGACCGATTATATTACACAAAAACGGATGCAGGGTGAACGTATCTGAATATTACCAGCCAAACCGCTATGCTTTGTGCGTAGCGGTTTTTACGTATTCCTAACTTCTCCCGAAGCGGGTATGATCGAATAACGGCGACGGCGGGAGGGGAAGCTGTTAGTGGGGGTGATGAGCAATGCCAGAAGTCAAGTGCAGTGTAGCAAATTGCACCTATTGGAGTGAAGGGAACAATTGCAAAGCGAATGCCATTATGATCGATATCGATCAACATGCTGGTGCGCAATTCAATGCGGAATTCGCTGGTGAATCTTATGATACGGAGCATCAAGACAAAGCGAGCAAAAGCTCTGCGACATGCTGTCACACATTTGAATTAAAGCGCAGCTAGACAGCTCATGAAGGAGGTCTGACAGATGGACCGAAACAAGGATGAGGTCGAGCAACAATTATTCGAACCGAGAACGAATGCATTCGACGGATCGGTGAATGCAGTATCTGACAACGAACGGTACACGAATGAATTCGCTGAGGATTTGGATGGCGAATACGAGGAGGAATTCTCACCTATTCGTGATGCTAAGGTGGATACGGAGGAAGCGCTCAATCCTGCAGGCAGCGCAAGGCTTGGCTTGGATCAATCAGAAGATGAGGAATATGCAGCAGAAGTAGCACCTGCCCAACGCGGCCTCGTCAATCCCGAGGAAGAGCGTCCGGAATCCGGCCGAACTGCCGCCAATGAACAATCCGAGCAGTCGCAAGGGGTAGGTATGGGATGGGCTGCACTGATTCTGGCTATCGCCTCCTTGTTCTTACTGCCGCAGTGGTTAGGACCGGCAGCAGCGGTCGTCGGTGCGATAGCATGGACGAGAGGAAGCCGCGCACTAGGCGTATGGTCCATCGTGATCGGTCTGATCTCGCTCGTTTCTTACTTTATTTTGGTTCCGCTTTACGCATAGCGCTACACCTATCGAGGGGACTTTCCCATATGAACCGAATGGTTCAGCGGAAAGTCCTTTTCGTTTTATTGTCACGTTAGGGAAAACATTGTACAATCGTGAGAGATTCTAAACCGACAAGGGAGTCGACTATACGTGAAGGGATACTTTGACCACAGTGCCACAACACCGCCATATCCAGAAGTGGTGAAAGCGATTGGAGAGGTGATGCTTCAACATATTGGCAATCCGTCTTCGCTTCACCGACTAGGCATGCAAGCTGAACAGCTGGTAACCCGTTCGCGTCAAGTCATCGGCCAATCACTCGGCGTGCCGGAAGCTTCGATCCTATTTACATCCGGCGGAACGGAAAGCAATAATTTGGCGCTGAAGGGGATAAGCCGTTCATTGCGAGATCGCGGTAGGCATCTGGTCACAACGGCTATTGAGCATGCATCTGTCTATGAAGCGTGCCGGCAATTGGAGCAAGAAGGGTATGAGGTAACCTATATCCAACCGGATAAGAACGGGATCGTCAGCGCAGATGCGGTTATGGCAGCCGTTCGGGACGATACGATATTGGTCAGTGTGATGCATGTCAATAATGAAACAGGCGCCATTCAGCCTGTTGAACAAATCGGGAAACAGCTGCAAGCTTTGCCGAAAACTGCGTTTCACGTAGATGCTGTGCAAGGAATAGGCAAAGTACCATTCTATCCGCACAAGTGGGGCGTGGATATGGCGACGCTATCTGCGCATAAATTGCGCGGACCTAAGGGGATTGGCTTGCTCTACGTGAGAGAAGGACTAGTTCTTCAGCCGCTAATGGGCGGTGGCGCTCAGGAGAACGGGCTTCGCCCAGGTACGGAGAATGTGCCGCTCATTGTAGGTACAGCGAAAGCCATACGACTAAATATGGAAAGTATGTCTGGGACTGTCCGACATATGCAAGAGGTGAAGGAAGAACTCATTCGCGAGCTTCTACACATTCCCAGCTGTGTGCTGAATAGTCCGGAATCGTTGGAATCCGGAGCTCCGCATATTGTGAATGTTTCATTTCCAGGCGTGAAATCTGAAGTTATGCTCCATGCGTTAGAGCAGGAAGGGTACTATGTGTCTACACAATCGGCTTGTTCGTCCCGTGATGCCAAGGCGAGTCGCATTCTGAAGGCTATGGGCGTCAATGAACAACTGGCAAGTTCAGCTATTCGAATTAGTCTGTCGCCAGAGCACACACTAGAGGACGTACGAGCGCTGGCTCATTCATGCGGAACGATCTATGAAGGGCTGCAGACAGGGGGAGCGATCAGATGACACCGCAATTTATTCTAGTACGATTCGGAGAAGTTACCTTAAAGGGCAGGAACCGAACGAAATTTGAACAACAATTGATCCGGGACATGAAGCGGAAGCTGGCGCCATTTCCGAATACGGAAATTGAGCATACATTCGGTCGTGCGCTGATCGCGCTGAACGGAGAACAATATGACAGTGTAGCAGCTGCATTGAAGCGGGTGTTCGGTATTTATTCATTCAGTCCTGTGCTGCGCACGAGTCAGGAATTGGATTCCATACGCGAAGCAGCCTTGGCTGTGATGCAGCAGTACGACCCCGAACCGAAGACGTTCAAAGTTTCAGCACGGCGAGCGGACAAATCGTATCCTCATGATTCACAGAAGATGAATCACTTGGTCGGTGGTTATGTGCTGAAAAATATGCCTGGATTGAAAGTGAATGTCAGGGAGCCGGAGGTTCAGCTATGGGTGGAAATCCGACCTGAAGGCGTATTCGTGTACGCGCAGATCGAACAGGGGCTCAAGGGCTTCCCGGCAGGTTCAAGCGGCAAGAGCATGCTAATGCTGTCAGGCGGGATAGACAGCCCTGTAGCCGGCTGGCTCGCCATGAAACGGGGGCTTAAGGTAGAAGCTGTGCATTTTTACAGCTATCCATATACAAGTGAGCGAGCCAAGCAGAAGGTCATCGACTTGGCTCGAACACTTACCCAATATGTGGATGATATCACGATCCATCTAGTGCCGTTTACGGACATTCAAGTGCGCTTGAAGCAAGAAAGCAATGAAAATTTGCTGATTACATTAATGCGGCGAGTGATGTTCCGCATTACCGAGAAGCTGGCGCATGCGCGTGACGCCAAAGCGATCATTACGGGTGAGAATTTGGGGCAAGTGGCTAGCCAAACATTGTCGAGTCTATATGCTATCGAACAGGTTACGACATTGCCGATCCTTCGCCCGCTTATCATGATGGAGAAGGAAGAGATTATTCGTATCTCGGAACAGATCGGGACTTATGAGACTTCCATTCTCCCGTATGAAGACTGCTGCACGGTGTTTGTTCCGAAATCCCCGAGCACGAACCCGAACATGAAGATCATTCGCCAGCTTGAGCGATCGATGGATTGGCTCGAAGATTACATGGATCAAGCCGTGGAATCGACCGAACGGCTCACGATCCGATCTGAAGAACAGAAGCTAGAAGAACTGGAGCACTTATTCTAATTTAGCGGAAGCATGCTAGTTATTCCGAAGCAGCTTCCGCAGCTGCTTTGCGGGCTGCACGGCGGGATTTCACCATGTAGCCAACGATAATAACGCCTAGAATAATGAGAGCATCGAATCCGTACTTCATCCAGCTGCTGTCGAATACGCCCGCAAGCTTGCGTTCGCCAGTAATCATCTTCGCAGCTGTGTAAGCTAGCACGCCGCCGCCAATATATAGCACCCAAGGGTGTTTGTTTATTAGCTTAACGAATAACGTGCTCCCCCAAATAATAATCGGAACGCTGATGAGGAGGCCGATTACGACAAGTACGTATTGGTGCTCCCCTTCTGCTGCGCCTGCAACAGCGATAACGTTGTCAATCCCCATTACCGCATCAGCGATTATAATGGTTCGAATAGCGGCGAACACATTATTTTGCGCCTTCACCTCATGTTCATCTTCTCCCACAAGCAGCTTGAATGCAATCCAGATAAGCAAGAGACCGCCTGTAAGCATGAGCCAAGGCAAATTCAACAAGCTGACCATCAGAATGGTAGCGGCAGCACGTATCGCAATCGCTCCGAACGTTCCCCACAAGATAACGACCTTTTGCTTGTTCTTTGGCAAGTTGCGTGCAGCCATCGCAATGACGATTGCATTGTCTCCAGCCAAAATCAGGTCAATGAAGATAATAATCGCCAATGCACTAAGGAATTCCCACATGTTAATTAGCCTCCATCATAGATTTAGGCTCCTTTTCCGCACATAAAAAAGACCTTCACCACGGAAAATCGATGGCAAAGGTCTTGCGAGCAACATGAATGAGCATGCTGCCAGCAAAGCCGGGGCATATACCCGTAATGACGACTTTGCTGCTGACGCTACTCCCCTTTGGGAACTGATTACCAGCCTATGTATAATAATTATTATATGCATGTGGACAAGCAGACGTCAAGTTGATGTCTTAGACTGCAGTTCGCCAGCTTTTGATTTGTCATGGACAACATTCATAACCGCTACTGTTTGGACATATAGCAGTACAAGGGAGGTGGTCCAACAAATTGGAGGAGCTAGTGCTGTTGACCGAGATGATGCTGATCAATATGGTGCTTAGCGGGGATAATGCAGTCGTCATCGCGATGGCATGCCAACATCTGCCGCCTGAGCATAGGACCAAGGCAGTCTGGTGGGGGGCTGGGGGAGCCGTAGTGCTTCGCTTGTTATTAACTGCAGGCGCAGTCATCATTCTAGATATTCCGCTCATTCGTGCAGTAGGTTCCCTGCTTCTGCTCTATATTGCAGTTAAGCTGCTGATCGACCATCATGGCGTGTCCGCCGTTCGACAGGCAGGTTCATTGCGCGGGGCTATATGGACCATTATGATGGCTGATTTGATTATGAGCTTGGATAACGTGCTGGCGATTGCGGCAATAGCGAAGGGAAATATTCCGCTGCTCATTGCGGGTATCGGCATGAGTATACCGCTCATTATTTGGGGAAGCTCCTTGATCATGCGCTGGATGAACCGCTATCCAATACTGATCGTGCTAGGCGCGGCCATTCTCGGCTACACAGCTGGAGAGATGCTGGTGGAAGATCCGATCGTGCAACCGCATTTGCTGCAGTTCCACACCGCTTCCCTGTGGCTCATACCGGCATTGTTCGCAGGGTTTGCGCTTGGCGTAGGATGGTGGCACAAAAGACGAAATAAATTGTAATTTTGTATACGCATCTGGCATTCCTCGCAGTTTTCTATTACACTGGAAGGAAGAAGGCTGAGGAGGATGTCCTATGCGAAATCGTCAATACTCGGCAGGCATGCTAATAATCCTGCTTGGAATCGTTATTTTGTTAGGGAAGACCGGTGTGTTCTCATTCGCTGCCGGAATGTTCTGGCCCTTGTTCGTGTTAGCGCCCGGTTTGCTGTTTCACTATTTCTACTTCGCTAGAATCATGCCGTCTGGTGTGTTGATACCCGGTGGTATTCTGATCAGCGTATCGATTATTTTCTTTATTTGCAATGTATTTGGCTGGGATCATATGGCTTGGATGTGGCCTGGATTTCCATTAGCAGTAGCATTAGGCTTATATGAATATTACTTGTTTGATCATGACCATCCGAAGGGTGTGTTGACGGCGGCAATGATTTTGGGAGTATTGTCCATCGTGTTCTTCAGCTTCACCATTTTGTTCACACCTGGTATTTACTTCTTGGCGATCGCACTCATCGTAGCTGGAGCTGCCTTGATGCTCAGACGTCCGAAGTATTAAGGCAACGCAAGGAAAGTACAGTTGCAATTCACATAACTGCATCGTATAATGAAGGGTGAATTGTCAAGCGTCGGCGCATCGGTTCCGACGCTTCTTTTATGGACACAAGCAAGCTATATGAAAGGATTGTATAAATACACATGCATAATCGGGAACAAATTCGCAATATCGCCATCATCGCGCACGTAGATCATGGCAAAACTACTTTAGTCGACCGTCTCCTTCAGCAGTCTGGCCAATTCAGAGAGAATGAGGCGGTGCAAGAACGCGCCATGGACTCTAACGATTTGGAACGCGAACGAGGCATTACCATTCTAGCCAAAAACACCGCAATATCCTATAAAGATCATCTGATTAATATTGTAGACACGCCAGGGCATGCTGATTTCGGCGGCGAGGTTGAACGTATTATGAAGATGGTAGACGGCGTCCTGCTTGTCGTAGATGCATTCGAGGGTTGTATGCCGCAGACGAAATTTGTTCTGCGCAAAGCGCTGGAGCAGAACTTGACGCCGATTGTCGTCGTCAACAAGATCGATCGTCCGAACGCAAGACCAGAGGAAGTCATTGATGAAGTGCTTGAGCTCTTCATAGAGCTGGAAGCGAACGACGATCAGCTGGAATTCCCAGTCGTCTACGCCTCTGCCTTGCAAGGGACAAGCGGTCTGGAGCCAACAAATTTGCAGACAACGATGGAGCCATTGTTCGACAAGATCGTTGCGCACATTCCAGCACCAACAGAGAATCCGAATGAGCCCTTGCAATTTCAAGTAACCTTGTTGGATTACAATGAATATTTGGGCCGTATCGCAGTCGGTCGTGTGAATCGCGGGACGATTCGTCAAGGGCAGAGTGTAGCAGTCATGAATCGGGAAGGTAAGATCAAGCAGGCTCGCGTAGAGAAGTTGTTCGGCTTCCAAGGGTTGAAGCGGATCGAAACAGAAGCAGCCGGAGCAGGGGATATCATCGCGATTGCAGGCATTAGAGAAATCAATATAGGGGAAACAATCGCTGACCCGCAGCATCCAGAGGCGCTCGAAGTGCTGAAGATTGATGAACCGACTATGCAGATGACATTCGCGGTGAACAACAGCCCGTTTGCAGGCCGTGAGGGCAAATGGGTGACGTCGCGCAAGCTGCAAGAGAGATTATACAAGGAACTGGAGACGGATGTAAGCTTACGGGTGGATGCGACAGACAGTCCAGATGTATTTATCGTGTCAGGCCGGGGAGAGCTTCACCTAGGCATATTGATCGAGAATATGCGTAGAGAAGGCTACGAGCTGCAAGTATCCAAGCCGGAAGTCATTATTAAAGAGATCGATGGCGTTCGTTCCGAGCCGCTTGAGCGGCTGTTAATTGACGTCCCAGAAGAGAGCATGGGTGCAGTTATGGAGAGCTTAGGTACGCGCAAGGCGGAAATGGTTAATATGATCAATAATGGGAACGGCCAAGTTCGCTTGGAATTCTTGATTCCAGCCCGCGGATTAATCGGGTACCGTACTGCATTCTTGACGATGACAAGAGGCTACGGCATTATGAACCATGCATTCGATAAGTATGCGCCTTATTTCGGACAAGGTGTAGGCGGTAGACACGAGGGTGTCCTAGTCTCCAACGAAACCGGTTCTTCCACACAATACGGCATGATGAGCGTCGAAGACCGCGGCATCTTGTTCGTGCAGCCGGGAACCGAAGTGTATGAAGGCATGATTGTCGGTGAACACAATCGTGACAATGATATTATCGTGAACATCTGCAAGGAGAAGCAATTGACGAATGTTCGCTCTGCTACGAAGGAAGAGACGGTCAAGATGAAGACACCGCGTATCCTCTCCCTAGAGGAGGCTCTTGAGTATCTGAATGATGATGAATATTGCGAGATTACACCGAAGTCAATTCGTCTGCGGAAGAAAATTCTGAACAAGAATGAACGCGAACGAGCAGAGAAGCATAGAAAATTATCAAAGTCTGGCGTATAAATTAAGCGCCAGTCTGATTGGACCGTGGAAGAAAGGAGAACGATCAGCATGTGGGCAAGTGTGCCGCCGAACACGGCGGAAGAAGTTGAAATCCCTGCGTTTGACTGGGGCGCTTTCTTGACAGACAAGGAAGAATTCTTGGGAATCGCGCTGCCGAACTGGTTCACTTGGATATTGATTTTCCTATTCTTGACTTACATTTATAACAAAGTGTTTCGCGTGCGGAAGCTGCCGATCTTGAAAGACTTGATCGTGTATGCGATTATGCTGGCAGGCGCTTTCCTGCTGCTAATCTTCCAGGTCGATGCGGGCTTGCCGATCGTGTACAGCTTGGCAGTCGCCGTTTTGCTCATGTTCACTGTTCGTGTAAGATATTGGGTGGAAGCGCGGCGTAACCAGTCAGATGCGGGCAAGGAGAAGGACGCATGAAGCTGCAAGAAGCGCTGTTTAATTGGTTGCAAATGCGTATCGTTGCTGCTGCTCGCCCAGATGACTGGGCTGCTGGCGAAACACTTGAATTTTTCGACGAAATTTTGCGTGAGGATCATAAGCTGACAGAGCTTGAAACTGCTGTACTGGAGGCTGATCTAATAGAGGTCAGCTACCGAGATGAAGCCGGAAGTCATCAATCGATGCGCTTCCCGCGGGAAATGGCGGAGAAGCTGTTGGAAGAAATTATGGCCGAGCCCAAGTATAATCAATAGGCGGACAATTTAAATAAATGTGGAGTTGAAGCCGGATGAGTAATCTTGAGAATCCGTTGCCGCCCCGTACGAAAGGTAAGCAGACGAAGAAGCCGCGGAAGAAGGGCACTTCGATCCGTAAAGGAATTGTGGGCTTGCTGTTGTTCTTGCTATTGGCCGGCGGTGTACTTGTCGGCTACTATTATCTCAAGTTCGAAGAGGTAGTATCTGATATATCCGTTGGTCCAGACATTGAGGTTCCGAAGGAAGAGCTGGCTTCGCAGAAGCCGTTAACGATCATGTTGCTCGGAATGGACAGACGCGAAGGTCTCGGCTTGATGAACACCGATGTGATTATGGTATTTGCCCTAAACCCTGAGCGAAAGACTGCAACGATAGCTTCTGTCCCAAGAGATACATATATGGACCCGACAGGTTGGAGACCGCGCAAGGCGAACGGCTTTTATTCTGCTGCATACCATGATAATAAGGATACGGTATTAACAGAAGTGAAGAATATTTTCGGTGAGATGCTGAGCATCCCGATTGATTATGTTTCTGTCATTGACTTCAAAACTTTCGAAGAGATCATTGATGCGCTTGGCGGACTAGAAATTGACGTGGATAAGGATATGTGCTACAAAGACGAAGCGGACGGCACATTTATTAATTTGGAGGCGGGTCCCCAGCACCTGAACGGCGAGGATGCACTCGACTTCGTTCGTTATCGCACGTCGAATTGCGGGACGGATCCTTCGAGTGATTTCGAGCGAAATGAGCGGCAACAGCAGGTCATCTCGAAAATCGTCGAAAAGGTGAAATCTCCAACGATCGTATTACGTGGCGGTGGTGTGTTAGATGCAATTGCAGACCATGTCCAGACGGATATTCCAGAGTCGCAGATCAAAAGCTTAATAAAGACATATGCGGGCATCTCGAACGATAAGATAAATTATATCCCGCTTGAAGGCGTCTGGCAAAGTCCATACATTTATTTGGACGAGGAAGGCTTCGAGGCTGCAGTGAACCGGTTGCAGGCTGAGCTTGATCTATTACCGGCAAGTTCAGAGCCGCAAGAATCGGATGGAGCGTCGTAAATAGGAAGGGTACGTGCCGGCTGGAAGCGCGGGATGAGCTATGCTATACTTAGCATAGGAAGGAAATCTCTGTAGAGGATGTGTCTATCCGACACATGCTGTAAAGGAGGAAGTGATTGGATGGCAGAAGTCGCAACGACTCTGAATGAAGCATTATTCACCCAGCTGCAGCATGAAAAGCTGACGTTACTGCATACGATTGACGCGGAGTCGGGAGCGCCGACAAGCAGTGCAATCTCGTGGATTTATGCGAAGACTCCCGAGACAATCCGATTTGCATTGGATCAGCGGTCACGCTTAATCGAGAATATGAAGCAGGAAGCTGCGGTTAGCTTGACGATCTTCGCCTCGAACACAGTCAATATCGTGCAAGGCAAGGCAGCCATAGTGACGGATGCCCTTGACGAGGTGCCGTTCAAGCTCACCTGCTTCGATGTCACGATTGAAGCAGTTCGTGACGGCATGTTCTATGGCGCACGTATTTCAACAGAACCAGAATATGAGAAAACGTATGATAAACGCGCGGCGGAAAAGCTGGACAATCAGGTATTCACCGCTATGAAAAAAGCCTAGGCTACTATCGCCTGGGCTTTTTTCGTTATACACATTCTATTGCCGAAGTTGTCTGCGATCTTCCGTTTCTGCCGGAGCGTGATGCTGCGGCTGTACATCCTTCGGAAGCTGCGGCATGACACGACCGATAATATCCGACAATTCTTCGGCGAAGCCTGACACGGGATGCCCTTTGCGGATGTCTTGTCCGATTTCCTGAAGGCGGGAAGCAATATCCATATCTGCAGTCACGATGGCGTGTGCGCCGTGCGGGTCTTTGCGAAGCGCTTCAGCTACAGAATATTTGATTGTGCCAACCATGGAACGGTCCAAATTTCCTTGCACATTGATACCGACGATAGCTGTATCGCCGAATACGACACAATTTGCCGATTGAACCCGCGGTATAGATTCCGCAAGCTGCTCGAGCCGATTTGCTACTTGCTCAGGATTGTGAATTTCCGGTTTTTCCGGCACGCTTTGCCGGACTTTAATCTCATGATTCGTTTGCTGTGGAGAAGGGGACCCTGCATGATCGCGGTTTTGTCCGCATCCAGATACGAACAACATGACTAGCAGGAGAGCCAACAACATTTTCGTCATATGCATCGTCCTTTCTTTCCCGGTTGATTAGATTTATTGTTGCCTGTAAAGGGCTAAACCATGTATCTTTCCACCAAACGCCAACGGAGGGACTAAACATGAAAAAAATATTTGTTCTGGACACGAATGTGCTTCTGCATGATCCGATTGCACTATTTGCCTTCGAAGATAATGAGGTCATCATACCTGCAGTGGTGTTGGAGGAAATCGACAATAAGAAGAGGAACGCAGATGAGCTAGGTCGCAATGCGCGCTACGTCTCGCGCTTGATGGACAGCTTCCGGTCGAAGGGACGACTGCATGACGGTGTTGCCTTAGACAGCGGGGGTATGGTTAAGGTTGAATTAAATCACCGCAGTTTTATGCGTATGCAAGATACGTTCGCCGAGAGTACGAATGATAACCGCATACTGGCTGTAGCTCTCAATTATCATGTGGAGGAGATGGAGAAGCAGGAGCCGAAGCCGGTTGTACTTGTCAGCAAGGACACCTTAGTACGGATCAAGGCTGATGTGCTTGGACTTACCGCTCAGGATTATATGTCAGATCGGATCGTCAACCATTCTGAGCTGTATGCTGGCTACACCACATTGAAGGTTCATCCTTCGGTGATCGACGATTTTTACTCATTTCGCAGCCTTTCTGTGAACAATCTTCAGGTCAGTTATACACTCAATCCGCATGAATTCGTCATATTGAAGGATGAGATGGGAACGAATAAATCTGCTCTGCTCAAGGTGTCGGCAGATGGTAATGTATTGGAACCTCTCCACTTGAGCAATGAGCAAGTATGGGGAATCGGCGCTCGTAATGCGCAGCAACGCATGGCGTTGGAGATGCTCTTGAATGATGATATATCTCTAGTCACTTTGACCGGGAAGGCAGGAACCGGTAAGACCTTGCTTACGCTGGCAGCAGGCTTAATGAAAGTCGAGGATGAGCATAAGTATAAGAAGCTGCTCATTGCCCGTCCTGTTGTGCCAATGGGCAAAGATATAGGGTATTTGCCAGGCGAGAAGGACGAGAAGCTGCGCCCGTGGATGCAGCCGATCTATGATAATCTGGAATTTCTCTTCGATACGAAGAAATCTGGGGATATCGATAAGATTCTGGCAGGACTCGGAAGCATACAAGTAGAGGCGCTTACGTATATACGCGGCCGTTCAATTCCAGGACAATTTATTATTATTGATGAGGCGCAAAATTTAACAAAACATGAAGTCAAAACGATCGTATCTCGTGTAGGCGAGGGCAGTAAGATCGTCCTTCTAGGCGATCCGGAGCAGATCGATCATCCGTATTTGGATTCAGCTAGCAATGGCTTGACGCACACCGTGGAGCGCTTCAAAGGGGAGCGAATCAGCGGACATGTTACTTTGGAGAAAGGGGAGCGGTCTCATCTAGCTCAGTTAGCTGCTGACTTATTGTAAGGGAGTACGATGTGGATCAGGTCAATCTGAATGAGATCAGGTTGACCTGATCACCTGTGCTCGTTTCCTCTTTATAGCGCTGCGACTAGTGAGCAGCCATATGCTCGAGAGATGCCTTGCATTAGCTCGCAATGTTCAGCTGGCACAATCCAAGTCGGTGATGACGCTTCCCGTTCGATGGCTGCTAACATATATTCATCGACCTGCAGTTCAGCTTGCTTCACGTCGCCTCCGAAGAGTCGGAAGGCGTAGATTTGATCTGCGTACATATAGGTGCGATCCGAACGTGCAGTGAAACCATAGTCATCTAAGTAACGCCCGAGATCACTGTTCTCTGGCAGCTCCAAGAGCTGCATAGGTTCATAAGGGAAATGATACCGTTCCACGACTTGACGGATGTCTTGCAGCTGATCTAGATTCTCCGCAATCAATAGATCTTTGTCCCGATCGTACAATCTGGCATTACTAGCCAGCTCCTTGACGAACTGAGCATAATAGCCGGGCCGTTTGCCCTCCTGTACATCAATCGAAACGGCTGGACGCACATAGCTTGCAAGCTCCATTGTAACCTCTCCTCCCCCTGTGTCCATTCAATATTTCTACCGTCATTATAGAATAAAACAAGCTGTTTTGCTATGATGGAGAAGGAGGCGATTCCTTCATGAATAAAGGTAAGAGTGTCTCGTTCATGCTACTGTTAGGTGTCATGCTTATTACGGTATCCGGCGTGTTCTTCAAAGGTGTTGAATATGAGATGCCGATGGATGATAAGGTAAGTGGTGAAGTGACTTCCCTTAGCGGACCGCCTGTGGAAGTGCGCAATGCTGAACTGCATATTGCTGCGGCGATGCATGAAGAAGAGTTCGAAGTGTTGAAGAAGAAGCATCAAGCCTACGCCGATACACGTCCTCAGCATGTATACACGCTTGAACGGTTAGAACCTTCAACAGCATCAATAGAGTTGAGAGAGCGCGCAAGAACAGGGCTTGTACCAGATGTTCTGCTGCTCCAGAATACCGCGCTGATTGAATTTGCTGCAAGGGGCTATTTAGTGAGGACAGAGAATCAAACAATAATAGATGACAGACCTGAACCTGTGTCGACGGCTGTCGATGCGCAGGTGCAATGGAACGGTTCATCCTGGGGGATACCTATGGACATTGATCCCTATGTTCTCGTCTACCGGTCGGACATTGTTGTGGGAAGCAATGAGCGGGACACACCTGCCACGTATGGTGAATGGGCATCTGTGCTCGTTGAGCGTCGTGAACGTGTAGAGCAGCCTGAAGGTGGGGAGTGGATCTTGCTTACTAAGCAAGATCCAGCGATGCTGGCAGCTATAGGGGTTCCTATACTCAGGCAAGTGCGTTCGGCAGTCGAGGTTGATGCTGAAGCAGATGCGGAGCTGCTTGCAGACTTGCAGGAGCAGCAGCTGATTAGCGGAGACAGCTTGCCGGTTCGCCTAGTTTCCGAATCGCATGAACAAGTGCTTGAGCAAATCGTCGATGGAGAAGCGTTGCTGGCTGTTGTGCCACTGTCCGCGTTGCAACGAATGAATGGTCATGCGGGCTTACACGTTCATGTTCTGCCGGAATCCCAGGATGGTTGGTCCGGCACTTGGCAACCGGGCAGAAGCTTTGCTGTTGCTTCTAAGACCGCGTATGAGCGCGAAGCGTTCGAATGGATTCAAGAGATTAACGACGCATCGTTTCAACTTTCGGTTATGGAACAAGGCGGAGGCGTGCCAGTTGCTAGCAGCGCCTCCGCCTTGTATAACAGTGTCTCCCCAGTGTCGCCTTCCATTATCTCGGCCGCAATGAAGCAGTTGGAACCGTATCATTCCTCGCCGTCGTTTCACCAACAGTTAACTGCAGTTATCCGTGAGCTTGAGCTGCTTCATGGAAGTGAGAATACGGAACTTGACGCCTTAGCAGATGCCGTCGAGGCCATACAGCGTTCGTTCACCCTAAGCGAGTCCGAAACTTGAGCCGACTCAGAACCACAAGCTGACATTAATCTGCATGTCAATCGTCAGCTTGCCTGGTTCAATCTGCACATCTGTAATCTGTACACTATCCATTAACTGCTGCGGATAGAAGCCAAGCCTGTATCGTTCAGCCAGATCATTCGCAGTAGTATCCGGTAATTGGAAGCCGTTATAAGTCAATTGTTCCAGTATGAATCGAATGTGATTCTCCGGTTCATCCTTCACGACATATGTCCCGCTCATGCTAATCATCGTGTCATCTTCTGAGCCGAATGCCTGAAGTTCGTCTTTTTCGAATGAGAAGTATAAGTTGCGGAATATCGGATCGAAATCCTGCAGGAAGCGGTTCAATTCGTCGTCCGTCATAGAAAAGGAAACAGTGCTTCCACTTCCTCGGCTCAGATGATCCGAATGCTCTTGGATGAAGCTTGGCAATGTCTCCATGGCATCGGCCAGCGTGCGCATGTATCGGTTGAACATCGGCAGTCCGATGTGATCCCATTCCTCAGTCAATGATTCAATTTGAGCTAATACAGCTTGTGCTTCCTCTTGTTCCGCTAATTGCTCATCCAGTTCGGCTTGCAGCACTACTGCTCGCTGACGCTGCTGCATAAAGGCGTGGCGTAAGCCTTCCAATTCCCGTTCGGTCTGTTGCAGTTTCTTACGCTCTTCATTCAACAGAGCTAACTCCTGCTGGTGATTGGTTAATTTCCTGCGATCGCTTTGGAAGATAGCATCTGCGAAGTCCCATATCAAGAGCAGCTCCTGGAAGGAGTCAGCGGAGAAGACTAGCATGACAATAGAATCCCGTTCCCCCCTATAATAAGCACGCAGCACATCACCGGATTGTTCGCGGACGGCTGCGACGACTTCCTCCTGAACACGGATGCGCGCTTGTGTCTCTTCCAAGAGCTGGCTTGTAGTCAACTGCTTCCTCTCTAACCGGGCCAATTCCCGATCTAGTTCATGAATGGACAGTCCTTTCTCCAGCATCTGCTGAAGCTCATCGACGGATGGGTCGGCATCGGCAGGCTGCGAACAGATAAGCGTCGTAAGGATAGCTGCTGCGGTGAGCCATAAGACAGGCTTGGACATACGTTGTACCGCCAATTGTCCCCCCTCCTTATATTACAGCGTATCATAAGAGCGGGATTTTGATGAATGATTTTTTGGAATAGGAGATGTTAATGAATGAGCGGATAGATCGTATCCAATGTTTTGGTCTGAGCTGGACGAGATTGGTTGAACTTGATTTCCTCGTTAATTCGATCCCATGTATAATGGATAGAGATTAGCTGTTCGTTCGACTGTTCTTGATTATTGCCATCGCTCAAGAAAGGTAAATAGAGCTCGACATCTTGAATATAGTCGTTCTCATTCAGCGTGAAGCTGAGATGACCCTCTTCGCTGAATGCTGCTTGGCGCAAATATTCGCCGAATGCGGCATTGTCTAACGTAGTTGTATCCAATCCAGACTCCGTTAACTGTACGATCAACTGCTCCCATTGATCTGCAGCGGCATTCATGAATAGAGGTAGCCGCTCTTCGTTGATCGTAATATGAATGGAGCGTTGCTCTGGGATGTCTGCTTCAGATTCTGTCAGCCAAGCAGGCTCTGCGATGGAGGAGAACCCTTCCAGCCAGCTCGCGAATATACCTTGCACTTGACCGGCCGTATTAACAAACTGTTCGCCTAGCGGTATTTCCATATATTCATCTGCTTTATTAATCATAGGCAAGTGGAAGTACAACATGCTTTCTTCTATTAGAATCGGTAAGTGAATGGAGATGTCTGAATCAGCTGGCGTAAGCGTCATTTCTGTTTCGAAGCGAGCTGCTTCTGCATCGCTGGCTCCCTCCCATTCATACTTGCTGTGCAGGAGTGACTGCAAAATTGCGCTCGTCAGCGGCTGTTGCTCGGCATCAGATAAGGCGAGGTCCAGTTGCAATTCAGCATTGCCGCTCATCTGATGGGCATGAATCTCTTGCTGGTTCGACCATGCAGCTTGCAGCTCTTGTGCCAATAGTTCTCCCTTCGGTGTACAGCCTGTGATGAGAAGTGTGAGCGAGAGCAGGAAGACGGACAGCAGAGCATTGAATTTCATAGTCATAAGCGCGAATTCTCCTTCATTCAATTGGTTGGTTCATACGAGTCAATCCATTCTTATTATACTGGCTATATCTGAAAAGGGAAAGGAGACAGAACATGCACAATGATGGAAAACAAAGTACAGTCATGCTGGATTATATTCGTAAGATTATGCGGCAAAGTTCTGTTGGAAGTATACCATTTCATAAATATATGGAGCTATGCTTGTACCATCCAGATTACGGGTATTATACGCGTCCTGGTGAAAAATTGGGGAGGTCCGGCGATTTCTATACAAGTGCCCATTTGGGTACGATCATGGGTGAGGTGCTTGCTAATTATTGCGCATTGCTCGATGAACAGGCAGGCTGCCCGTCAACGCTCTATATAGCGGAATGGGGCGGCGGTGACGGACGGTTGGCCGAAGCCTTGTTAGAGGCATTGCGCTCAGCGCATGCTCATGTGTATAAGCGGTTGCGGTATATATCTATAGAGCGAAGCTCTGTGCATCGCTCGCAACAGTCGGATCGATTGCAAGCGTTCGCGGACCGTTGTACATGGATAACTGAAGCAGAGTGGCTAGGCGAGTCCGATAAGCCGTACACGATCGTATTAGCCAATGAATTATTAGACGCTTTCCCCGTTCGCCGTCTGCGTGCGGGCGAGCATGGCTATGAGGAAATGTGGGTAAGCTGGGACGAAGAGCATCAGGTGTTGGACAGGGAGTGGAAGCCGCTCAAGGATGAGGCCATTCTGGAAAGGTTGCATACATGGGGTGTCAATTGGATGCCATTGCAGCAGTTCGAGCTGCATGAACAGTCGCTCGATTGGATTCACAGCGTTGTGCAATCGCTCTCAGCAGGATCGCTGATCCTATTGGACTACGGGGATGGGAATGATGAGCTGTACAGTGCCCACCGGATGGCCGGGACATTCTTATGTTACAAGCGGCATCAGGCGGCTGATCTTCCATTCGCATGGCCGGGTGAACAGGATATGACGAGTCACGTCCCATTCGATCAGTGCCAAGAGGCAGCAGAGGAAGCCGGGCTCAGACAAGTGAAGGTAGTGACGCAAAAGCAGTTTCTAGTCGATAACGGTATCCTCGAGAAGTTGCAGGCTCATGCTGGAATCGATCCGTTCAGTGAAGCGGCTCGTCGCAACCGTTCGATTCGGCAGCTGCTGATAAGCGATGGCATGAGTGAGCTATTCAAGGTTATGACAGCAGTCAAATAAAACAGCAGTCCATATGAAAACAGCCTTCCGGCAAAGCGCCGGAAGGCCATATGTGTGTAATCCTATTCCTTATGCAAGAAGCGGCTTCATATGGAAGAACGTGTAATACGTGAAGCCCATGAAGCACACTGCCATATAACCCCAGAAAATCATCATATAAGCCTTCTCGGACAAATTCATGTATCCGAGGAACATGAAAACAGCCGTCTGGAAGAAGAACAGCAGCGCCATCGATGTCATGTGACCAGCCAGCGCCATCAAGCCGATAACCAGTGTCCAAAAGCCGAGAACGCGAAACATTCTTGCCACTAGTGAAATCCCCCTCTCATCTGCACAACATCATCGATTCTATCCATTCACTACGAAACATTATACCTGTTGCACGCAGTACTGTAAACGGTCATATATGACGAAATCGCAAACTTTTGTGACGGTCTGATTGACTCATCCGTTCCTAGTTTTTCCGAATGATCGGCGTTTTATGTGCGAGTTGAGGTATGAACAGCCGATTTTTTGGCTATATATGTACTATAAAATAGATTCTATGAAATCTACTATGCGCATAAAGATAAAGCAAGGTCTACTTATTACGATTGGGAGGTTACAGGTATGACTGCAGTTAGACAAGATGCATGGACAGCAGATGATGATCTGATATTGGCGGAGGTGACCTTGCGGCATATTCGCGATGGGGGAACACAGCTTTCCGCATTCGAAGAAGTAGGCGAAAGGATCGGACGAACCGCGGCCGCATGCGGGTTCCGGTGGAACTCGAGCGTACGCAGGAAATATGAAGCCGCGATACAAATTGCCAAGGCACAGCGGCAAAAGCGGAGTCAACTAAAGCGTCAATCCGGTAATGCTGAGCTTGCCAGAGCTAGTCTGGATCCGGAGTCAGCGAGAACAGGAATGCATGCTGAAGAACATATATCTATGGATGCAGTTATTCGGTTTTTGCGGCAATGGAAGGGAAGCTATCAAGAGAATGAACGCAAGGTGAAGCAACTGGAGCAGCAGCTAGCAGACAAGGAAGAAGAATTGAGAATGCTTCGCGAGGAGCATGAGCACTTGAAGGAGAATGGCACCTTTAATGAAGATTACAAAGCGCTTCTGCAAATCATGGAGCGCGCACGCAAGATGGCTTTCTTAACAGAGGAGCAAGAAGAGCAGAAGCCGCGCTTCAAGATGGACGCTAATGGAAATCTGGAACGAATTGAATGAAGAAACGGACGAGACGCTCGGGTGAACCGGCGTCTTTTTTCGTGTAGTGCTCATTAGTTCGTGCTCTGTTCCTTTCCCCTCGCAAATTTGCTATGTTAATAGAATAACGGCAATGTATCGGAAGACGAAGGGGAGATACCTTACATGCGTATTATTATTGTCGGTGCCGGTTCTATGGGGATGTTATGGGCAGGTAAGCTGCATATGGCTGGCGCGAACGTTCACTTGATTGCCCGGACACAGGAGCAGGCAGCAGCCATTCAAGAACATGGGATCGCAATCGAGACAGCAGGTAAGCAGCCCAGTCATACCCGTGTTCCCGTACAATCAATGGAAGAGGCTAGTATTCTGTCATCTGAGCTTCATGCAGATTGGCTGTTGCTTACAATGAAGCAGCATCAGCTAAGTGAGAAGCTTCTGCTTCAGGTGAATGCTCGTTATGGCAGCAGAGCAAGATGGATCTTCTTCCAGAACGGTACCGGACATATAGCGATGGCTTCAACAATATTAGAAGGGCGGAAGATATACGCTGCTGTATCGACAGAGGCTGCATGGCGAATATCTGATTGTACAGTTATGCATACGGGCAAAGGGCGTACGGAATGGGGGAGAGCTGAGCCAAGCGAAATGGACGATGATGAAAAAAAACTAGCAGCTTTGTGGAGAAAGGCAGGATTTGAGAATGATGTGTCGAATGATATCGATACAGCGATTTGGAATAAATTGCTGGTTAATGCCTGCATCAATCCGCTTACCGCTATTTTGCATATTCGCAATGGGGAGCTACTGCAGCATCCACATGCTTACGCCATGATGCGCGAGCTATCGGATGAGGCGTGTGTATTAGCACGAGACATGCAGCTGCCGATTGATTGCGAGCGCGCATGGGACAAGCTGATAGACGTATGCAAGGCAACAGCGGACAATCGGTCCTCTATGCTCCAAGATATCAGTCGAGGTCATACCACGGAAATCGATGCGATTACAGGCGCACTTCTCTGGGAGGCCGAGAAGCGACAGCTCAATCTGCCGGCACACCGTACAGTGTATCGGATGGTGAAGGCGCTGGAGAGTAGGGACACAACCCGCTGAACGGTGGAAAGGCTGGTGGCTGTCTAATGCTCGAATGGTTGAGTAGCATTTATATTTTTTTATCTATCCTTCCGTTCTTTACATTCTTCCTCCTTTATGTGATACATCGAATCATTCAGCGTAATCAGAAGTTGGCCGTTCAGTTCGCCATGGATGTTACGACTTTCTTCTTAATCGCTTGTGTTTCTGTGATGTATGACATTGTCGTGGCTTCAACGGTGAACGGCTTCGCATGGATATTGCTGTTCTTGATATTGACAGCAGCCCTTATCGGCAATGCGCAGAATAGATTGAAGGGCAAGGTAGACGTCAGACGGCTGATACGGGTCGTATGGCGATTGGCATTCGTCCTTCTGAGCTGTTCGTACATAATTTTGTTCATTGCAGGGTTAGTCAAATTTTATCGAATGGTATAGCTGCACGGTAGAGAACGGTTCGCTTGCAAACAGGTGAATCGCTCTTTTTCGTTGTGCTGAATAACGAGGACACTTTCCTATCACGTAATTCCGCCATGAATGGCTGGAAACTGACTTTGACGGTTGGCTGTTGGATGTGTACAATCGAATGGAGAGAGTGAGGGATCGCGATGAGAATGGAGATGTTTCGATGGCCCGTTCCATCGACTCTATCCGCAGACTACATACATGTATCAGACAATACCGCGGAGCGTTTCGAGTTTCGTTACGATCGCGATCAGGATTGGCAGTCACGTGCAGCATGGTTGGACAGCACCTCACACCTGAAAGCAGACAGGCTAGCGCTGGCAGACGTGCTGCAAGTATACAATCGCAAGGTCGGCAACACAGCGCCAGAAGTTGCAGATCACATTGACCGATTAAGAGGCGGTGCATTCGCTGTAGTCGGCGGCCAGCAAGCCGGTTTGTTCGGCGGGCCGTTGCTTGTTATATACAAGGCTGCAACGATCATCCGTACAGCGAAGGAAGCCTCGGCCAAGCTGAGGCGCGATGTGGTGCCGGTATTTTGGATTGCCGGTGAGGATCATGATTTCGACGAGGTCAATCATACGTATGTGACGGCTGGAGAAGCGGATGGCACCCCTAAGAAGATATCCATATCCAGAGAAGCGGCTTTCATGCAGGCGGCTGTAAGTGATACACCTATTACGCCTGAGCAGTGGCATGATTGCTTGGATGAACTGTCATTGCTGCTGCCTGATACGGAATTCAAGCCGCGATTGATGGACAAGGCAGCACAATTAGCAGCCCATGCCGATACGTTGAGTGACAGCTTCGCGAGCTTGCTTGGCTGGTTATTCGGCTCGTATGGATTAGTCGTGATGGATGCTGCCGATGCAGGCATACGTCGATTGGAACAGCCGATGTTCGCCGCTATGCTGGAATCCAGCCATGCTGTCCAACAAGCGGCAGTTAAGGGCAAGCTAGCCGTACAGAGTCTCGGGTATGAGCCGCAGGTCGTCTTCGATGACGCTATGGCCCATCTATTCACTGTGGATGCGCAAGGCCGCAGACCGCTGCTTGCGCATGACGGTGTGTTCCAAGTCAAGGGAGAGAGCGCAAGTTACAAGCTCGATGACATGCTCGATCGTCTGGGTAACAATCCTAGCGCATTCAGTAATAATGTCATGACTCGTCCTGTCATGCAGGAGTACTTGTTCCCAGTTGTGGCAACTGTGTTAGGATCTGGGGAAATTTCGTATTGGGGCATGTTGAAGGAGATGTTTGCTGTATTCGGTATGCGGATGCCTATCGCTGTACCGCGAACAGAAGTAACGGTGATCGATACTGCAACGTCCAAGCTAATGAACAAGTACGGCTTGTCGATCGACCGTGCAATGTTGCAGCTCGAGGAAGCGAAGCAGGCTTGGTTAACAGCCCAGAAGCCGCCTCAGCTGACTGATCGATTCGCCGATACGAAGAAGCACATTGCCCGATTGTACGATCCGCTGTTCGATTCGTTGTCTGGTATACACACAGGAATGCGGCAGTTAGGCCAAGCTAATCTGCGTAAGCTGCTGGAGCAGGTAGATTATCTCGAGCGTCGCACAGATGCGGAGATTGCAGCGAGACATGCGCAGTCACTAGAGCAGTGGGATTATATGGCCGCTCAGATTCATCCGTTTGGCAAGAGACAAGAGAGGGTGTTGAATGTGTGGGGCTATCTGAATAGCTTCGGTTCCACATTCATTAAGGAAGTAGTAGAACAGCCTATGCAGCCAGGGGCTCACTACGTGCTGTATATATAAGAGGAGGGTACATGTATGTCAACGACATCTACTAGCATCGTAACCGATATGAAGCTTGCGTCAGAAGGACATTTGAAGATTGATTGGGTGCAGGCACATATGCCGGTATTGAACAAAATTCGCGAGCAATTCGAGAAGGAGCAGCCGTTCCAAGGCTTGAAGGTCGCTATCTCGCTTCATCTTGAGGCGAAGACTGCGTACTTGGCCAAGGTCGTGCAGGCTGGCGGTGCAGAAGTGACCATTACCGGAAGTAATCCGTTGTCGACACAGGACGATGTTTGCGCCGCGCTTGTCGAGGATGGCATTACTGTATTCGCGAAGTATAACCCTGACCCGAAGGAATACAAGGAATTCATGATCAAGACACTGGAGACGAAGCCGGATTTGATCATTGATGACGGCGGTGATCTGGTTACGATTCTTCATGCCGAGCGTCCTGATCTGCTAACTCAAGTTCGCGGCGGTGCTGAAGAGACAACGACCGGCATTCTTCGTCTGAAGGCTCTGGAGAAGGATGGTCAATTGAAATTCCCGATGATTGCGGTTAATGATGCCTTGTGCAAGTATTTGTTCGACAACCGTTACGGCACGGGACAGTCCGTATTCGACGGCATTAACCGTACGACGAATCTAGTGGTGGCAGGCAAAACAGTTGTCGTAGTCGGTTACGGCTGGTGCGGCAAAGGTGTTGCTATGCGAGCGAAAGGTCTCGGCGCACAGGTCGTCGTTACAGAGGTGGATGCGATCAAAGCAGTAGAAGCCTATATGGATGGATTTACAGTATTGCCAATGAGAGAAGCAGCTAAGGAAGGCGATTATTTCGTCACCGTAACCGGCAATCGTGACGTCATTCGCGGCGAGCACTACGATGTCATGAAGGATGGAGCGATCTTGTCGAACGCCGGACACTTCGATATTGAAGTCAACAAGGTAGAGCTGGAAGAGCGTTCTGTATCGAAGCGTGTCGTACGCCGTAACATAGAAGAGTATGCGATGAAGAATGGACGCAAGCTGTACTTGCTCGCAGAAGGCCGCCTGGTCAACCTTGCTGCAGGTGACGGTCATCCAGCAGAAATTATGGATATGACTTTCGCGCTGCAGGCGATGGCATTGAAGACGGTCAATGATCAGTACAAGGAATTCGGACCGAAGGTGATCGATGTGCCGCATGAGGTCGATGAGCAAGTTGCACGCTATAAGCTGGAGTCGCTTGGTATTTCGATCGATTCACTTACGGAAGAACAGCGTTCATATCTGGATAGCTGGACCGAACACTAAGCGAATTGCAACTGTATGAAGCTGCGTCCTTGACTCAGCAGACGGTGAGATGTACCACATATCAGGAATGAAACAAGTATGGGTCAATCAAACAATTAAAGGCTGTACCTGCTGTCAGTTTGCATAGACGGCGGGTGCGGCTTTTTTTTTGTAGATCAGTCGTTCTCGTGAGTGAGAAACAAATATCCGGACATCAGGTGTGAAATTTTTAAAATTTTTTTTCGCGAAATAGAAGGAAATGAGGATGTGGTGGCGAATAGTCATGCGTATGTGGAGGAAAGTGGTGTAAAGTGGGGAGAAAGGGTGGAGATGACCCAAATTGGTGGGTGGCTTCCATATAGTCTGTTCCTACTGCGAATTCGAGGGGAGGGGTCGGGCCGATGTTCATGGGTGAATACCAGCATAGTGTGGATGACAAAGGACGCATGATCATACCGGCCAAATTCCGCGATACGCTTGGCACCACGTTCGTCATTACTAGAGGGTTGGACAACTGTTTGTTCATCTACCCGATGGAAGAGTGGAAAGTACTTGAACAAAAGCTGAAATCACTCCCGCTCATGAAGTCTGACGCCCGCGCATTCACCCGTTTCTTCTTCTCAGGTGCGACCGAATGTGAACTAGACAAGCAGGGAAGGGTAAATATACCCGGTAATTTGCGCGAGCACGCCAAGCTGGAAGCAGCTGCTGTTGTAATCGGTGTTTCCAACCGTGTGGAGGTCTGGAGCAAAGAAATGTGGGAGCAGTATGCGCAAAGCTCGGAGGATTCGTTCAACGAAATTGCCGAGAAGCTGGTGGATTTTGATTTTAACTTCTAATGTCACGACCGGGAGGCGGAGCAGTGTTTCATCATGTGACTGTGTTGAAGGAGGAAGCCGTTACCGCTTTGGATATTCAAGCGGACGGCATATATGTAGATTGTACATTAGGCGGAGCGGGTCATAGTGAACAGATAGCGTCACGACTCGGTCCGAACGGTTTGCTCTTATGTCTGGATCAAGACGAGCAAGCATTGGCGCATGCTGAGGAGCGGCTAGCACCCTATAAGGAACGTGTTAGGCTCGTCAGAAGTAACTTTCGAGAATTGCAGCAAGTGCTGGAGGATCAGCAGCTGCCCCGTCGGAACGGTGTTCCGATGGTGAATGGTGTTCTGTATGATCTGGGCGTATCCTCCCCTCAGCTTGACGAAGCTGACAGAGGTTTCAGCTATAATCATGACGCGCCGCTCGATATGCGGATGGATCAATCCGCAGCATTGACAGCAGCAGATGTTGTGAATGAATGGACGGAGGGAGAGCTTCGCCGTATCTTATGGCAGTACGGCGAGGAGAAATTTGCCAAATCGATTGCCCGCAGAATCGTTCAAGATCGAGCAGAAGGAACGATTCGTTCAACAGGGCAGTTGGCGGAAATTATTAAGCAAGCGATTCCGGCTGCAGCGAGACGTAGCGGTCCGCATCCGGCCAAGCGAAGCTTCCAGGCGATTCGGATTGCCGTCAATGATGAATTAGGAGCATTCGAACAGTCGCTGGAGCAGGCTATTGCTTGTCTCGATACGGGAGGAAGAGTGGCGGTTATTACGTTTCATTCATTAGAGGATAGAATTTGTAAGCATATGTTCGCGAAATTTGTTGAATCTTGTACATGTCCGCCGGATTTCCCTGTCTGTGTATGTCAGCAGAACAGCATCCTGAAGCTGGTCAATCGGAAGCCGTGGACAGCAGGGGAACGGGAATTGGAAGAGAATCCGCGCGCGAGATCAGCGAAGCTGCGTGCAGCCGAGAAGTTATGAATCTAGCGGTATTGGGTATTTTACTCGGGAGAGGGGTTTTGGCAAGTGGCTTATATGCATGGGAACTTAGCGTTTAAAGAGAAAAAAGAACAGAAGTCACGCTACAAAGAAACTAGAGAAGTTGTTAGCCGCAAGGTGCCCTTGCCGGCTGGAGAGAAGCTACTATATTTATTTACGATTATGCTGTGTATGACAGTTGCAGGAACGGTACTGTGGAAGTATGCGCAGATCTATGAAGTGAACACAAAGATGCAGCAGATTGAGTATGAAATTGAACAGCTGGAGAAGGAGAACAGCATCCTGAAGGTCGAAAGCCGCAAGCTGCAGGAACCGAAGCGGTTGATCGAGCAAGGGAGAATGATGGGTCTGATTCCGTCAAGTGAAGACAGCATTGAACAGGTTTCGGCAGAGCATAGTTACTATGCATCGAATAAGGCTAATGTAGCTGCAAATCAATAATAGGTGGGAGACGGCATGAAGAAGAAAGTTGCACTGCGCTCCTTGTTAATAGGAGGGGGATTCACCCTCCTTTTTGTTGCCTTGATGTTCCGAATGTATTACTTGCAAGTGGTAGAAGCTACCGTACTGCTTGATGGAGCCAAGGATGTGTGGTCAAGCTCACGTGAATTGAACCCGCAACGAGGAGCTATTATGGATCGTAACGGCAAGGTGCTCGCACAGGATGGGCCCGCGTATACAGTTGCTGTGAATCCAGCGCTTGTCCATCAATTGGATATGGAAGATGCCGTTGTCAATGTACTGGCACCGGCATTAGGTCTGGATAATCCGAGCGGCCGGCTGAAGTTGATGGAGAAAGTTACAGAGAAGAATGGTGAAGGCGAATATTACAAGCAGAGAGAGATTCGCAGCGAAGGCTGGAAGATTGACGGAGATACTGCTGATATCATTCGCGAAGGGATTAAGGAGAAAGAGCTGGAGGGAGTTTATCTCATAGAGGAACAGAAGCGCTACTATCCGGCAGATGAGCTTGCAGCGCATGTTATCGGGTATTGGCGCAAGGACGGTGTTGCTATATCAGGGCTGGAATATGAGTACGATGCAATCCTTAACGGTGTTCCCGGTATGATTCGCTATGATCGAGATCGGTTAGGGTATGAATTGCCGAATTCGAAGGTGTTATATGAGCCTGCGATTGACGGCAAGTCATTGCGGTTGACGATCGATGAGAATATTCAAGTGTATATGGAACAAGCAATGCAGGCTACGTGGGAGCAATATCAGCCGGAGGCAATCACCGCCATAGCAGTAGATCCGATGACGATGGATGTGCTTGGCATGGCTAATATGCCAACCTTCAATCCGAATACATATTGGGAGTTTGATAGTCAGAGCGACTTCTTCAACACAGCAGTATCTGGTATTTATGAGCCGGGATCGACCTTTAAGATTGTCACCCTTTCCGCTGCTGTAGAAGAAGGAATATTTAATCCGAATGCCACTTTTGAGTCAGGATCGATTCGTGTGCCTGGGGCGACGATTCACGATCACAACTGGAGCGGTTGGGATGAGATTACGTATATGGAAGGCTTGAAGCGTTCAAGTAACGTAGCCTTCGTTAAGCTGGGCTATGAGCAACTCGGCTATGAGAAGCTGAATCAGTATATTCACGATTTCGGATTTGGTGACCAAACCGGAATCGAGCTGCCCGGAGAACAAGCAGGTCAGATCAGTATTCGCGGCAATATCCCGTCAGAGGTTGCGACCGCAACGTTCGGACAAGGGCGTGTTTCCGTGACAGCCATGCAGCAAGTAGCGGCCATCTCTGCGATTGCCAATGGCGGTAAGCTGATGAAGCCCCATCTTGTGAATGAAGTGCTGGAGCCTGAGACGAACGAAGTGCTGTCTCGCACAGAACCGGAAGTAGTTCGGCAAGTGCTGCAACCAGAAACTGCTGCACAGGTGGCGGAGTACTTGGAAAGTGTCATCTCCGATCAGGAGATAGGAACAGGGCGCAGAGCATATATTGAGGGTTTCCGAATTGCAGGCAAAACAGGAACAGCACAAAAGGTTATTGATGGGAAATATTCAGAGAATAATCAGTATGTCGTCTCTTTTGCCGGATTCGGGCCTGTGGAAGATCCGAAGATTGCACTTATCGTCATTGTAGACGAGCCGAAGGTTGCAGATTATAGCGAAGGCAGTGGCGTAGTTGCGCCGCTGTTCAAGGAAATTATGGCTAAGAGCTTGCGTTATTTGGGTGTTGCAGCCAAGGAGCCGACTGAGAAGATTACCCTTGCCGACGTAGACACAACTGTGCCGGATGTCGTCAGTTATACGAGACTGGCAGCGGAGAATGAGCTGCTGCGCCAATCTATGGAGGTTGAATGGATAGGCACAGGCGACACTGTGCTTAGGCAGTTCCCCAAAGCAGGTGATGCAGCAATTCCAGGGGAGTCCATTCTGCTTCTGACCTCCGAGCCTCAGGATACGCATTTGCCCGATTTAACTGGGAAGTCATTGCGGGATGCCCTGCAGACAGCCGCATTATTGGAATATCATGCAGAGATTGAAGGACAAGGCTACGTAGTCAGTCAATCCGTGACGAATCAGAATGGCGAACGAATGGTGCATCTGAAGCTTCAAGCCCCTGGTCAGTCAGCTGAGGAGGGTCAGACTGAGGAGGAAGACCTCGGGGACCAACTAGATGAAGAGGAGAACGGAGGAAGTGAGGAAGAATGGGGAGAACTGCCTGATATGGCGCCGGTTCCAGGTGCATAGCTTGTTCTAAGTGTCCGGCCCCTCGAATATGCATGATATGAAACGACGAACTAGCATTGTACGTCTATCATGCGGATTAGGAGGGCGGTAATGAAAGTATCCAATGTTACAGTCAGGCGGCGTTTATTGCTGGTGCTGCTTGGCGGGTTGCTGCTGTTCACAGCGTTAATGATCCGCCTTGCTTATGTTCAACTCGTAATGGGATCACAATTGGCTGAACGCGCAGAGGAATCATGGCGGCGCAATATTCCTTTTGCAGCGAAGCGCGGCGAGATTATGGATCGTAATGGCATTCGATTGGCTCACAATATTAGCTCACCGACTGTAATGGCAGTACCGGCTCAAGTGCGGAATCCAGCGGATACGGCCAGAGAAGTGGGGAAGGTGCTGGGTATGCCGCAGGAGAAGCTCATTGAACTGATTACAAGAAAAGCGTTGATCGTTCGTATTCAACCTGCCGGGCGTAAAATATCTGTGGAGAAAGCAGCACAAGTCAAAGCGTTGAATCTGCCTGGAATTGTCGTCGGCGAGGACAACAAGCGCCACTATCCATATGGCAATCTTGCTTCCCATATTCTAGGATTCACTGGCATAGACAATCAAGGACTCACGGGTATCGAATTAAGTCATGACCCTTATTTGCAAGGTGTCAACGGCAGCGTATCCTTCCTTGCAGATGCCAAAGGAAGAGAAATGCCTGGCAGCACGGAAAGGTATTCAGAACCGCGCGACGGTATGAATTTGCAGTTGACATTGGATAAGAACATACAGACTATTATCGAGCGTGAACTGGATCAAGCGATGATCAAGCATCAAGCGAGCCAGGCACTGGCGATCGCCATGAATCCGAACACAGGTGAAATCCTAGCGATGGCTTCTCGGCCTGACTATGATCCGGCGAATTTCCGAGAGTACCCCGCAGAGATTTACAATAGAAATTTGCCAATATGGATGACTTATGAGCCTGGTTCTACATTCAAGATCATTACGCTTGCGGCAGCGCTGGAGGAAGGGAAGGTGGATCTCGATCGAGATAGATTCCACGATTCCGGTGAGATCGAAGTAGCCGGTACTCATCTGCATTGCTGGAAAGGCGGCGGACATGGCAGTCAAACGTTCTTGGAAGGGGTACAAAACTCATGTAACCCTGGATTTGTTATTCTGGGACAACGGCTTGGCAAGGAGGCGTTGTTCAATTACATTAGAGATTTCGGCTTCGGACAGAAGACGGGGATTGATCTGCTTGGCGAAGAGAATGGGATATTGTTTAAGATTTCACAGGTTGGCCCAGTCGAGCTGGCAACAACATCTTTCGGTCAAGGTGTATCGGTAACGCCTATTCAACAAGTAGCTGCAGTATCCGCAGCAATTAATGGTGGGAAGCTGTATCAGCCGCACGTTGCTAAGGCGTGGTTGGACCCGCTCACTGGGAAGATTGTTGAGAAGATCGAGCCGACAATTGTCCGCAATGTTATCTCAGAAGAAACTTCGAAGGAAGTAAGGCGTGCGCTGGAATCTGTTGTCGCGAGAGGGACCGGCCGGAATGCTTACATAGATGGATACCGTGTTGGCGGCAAGACAGGCACGGCGCAAAAAGTCATTAACGGACGATATTCGAAGAACGAATATATCGTGTCCTTCATCGGATTTGCTCCTGCTGACGATCCGCAAGTAGTCATCTATGCTGCTGTTGACAATCCGAAGGGCTTGCAGTTCGGTGGATTGATAGCGGCGCCGCTCGTGCGCAATATGATGGAGGATACGTTGCGTTACATGAATGTGAAGCCGCGGGCAGAGCAGATTGAGAAGAAGTATCAGTACTTAGATACGCCATTAGTAGAAGTACCGAACTTGGTCGGCATGTCCAAATCTGATATTTATCGTACGCTGCAATCCAATTTGAATCTCGCGCCATCCGGCAGCGGTAATGTCGTCGTCAGTCAAGCGCCCAAACCTGGAACGAGGATTGAAAGGGGATCGACAATAAGAGTATACTTATCCGGAGAGGCATTAGACAAGAAGACTGAATGAAATGGGAAATGTCAATACTGGATGCTACTGTATCCAAGCGGGAGGAATCGGCATGCAATTGAAGCAACTGACAGAGCTGCTGCTGCTGTCTCGTATATCGGGAGATCCGAATACGGAATTCACTGGCGTGGAGACAGATTCACGGAAGGTTCGAGTCGGCGACTTATTCATCTGTATTAGCGGACATCGAACAGACGGGCATGCATATGCTGCTCAGGCGGAGCAGCGGGGAGCAGTCGCATTCGTTGCGGAGAAGCCGCTGTCCACGACACTTCCGGTTCTACTCGTGCCAGACAGCCGATTTGCTATGGCGCTAATCGCCACCGCTTTCTATCACAATCCGAGCCAGGAAATGAAAGTTATCGGCATTACGGGCACAAACGGAAAGACCTCCACGACATATATATTGGAGAAGATTTTGCGCGATCAGCAATTTCGCACAGGTCTTATGGGTACGATAGCGATGAAAATCGGCGAGCAAGAGTATGAAGTGCTGAATACGACTCAAGAGGCACTCGCCATCCAGAAGTATTTTCGCCGAATGCGCGACGTCGACACCGAATATTGTGTCATGGAAGTGTCCAGTCATGCGCTGGAGCAAGGCAGGGTACGCGGCTGTCGCTTCCGAACCGCGGTATTTACGAACTTGTCACAGGATCATCTGGACTACCATCTGACGATGGCGAATTATAAAGCGGCCAAGGGTCTGCTGTTCTCAAGGATGGGCAACACGTTCGATCCTGGCTTCTCTCAGTTTGCTGTGTTGAATGCGGATGATTCTGCTTCCGAGCTGTATCGGCAACAAACCTCGGCACAAGTGATTACCTACGGTATCGATCAACCTGCTGACGTAGCGGCAAGCGATATACGCATTTCAGCGCAAGGCACTGCTTTCCGCATGCGAACTTTCGCAGGTGAACTTGATCTCCAACTTAAGCTGATCGGTAAGTTCAGTGTATATAATGTACTGGCGGCATCCGCCGCAGCGTTGGCGGAAGGGGTGCCGCTATCTGGCATTCGATCTAGCTTACAGGCAATGGACGGGATATCTGGACGGTTCGAAGCGATCTATGAAGGACAGCCGTTCCTCGTTATTGTAGATTATGCGCATACTCCTGACAGTTTGGAGAATGTGCTGACAACGATTCGTGAATTCGCTGAGGGACGTGTTATCACGTTGTTCGGTTGCGGCGGTGACCGGGACAGAAGCAAGCGTCCATTAATGGGTAAGATTGCCGGTCATTACAGCGACTACTGTATCGTCACCTCTGATAATCCCCGTACCGAAGATCCGGAAGCGATTCTTCGAGATATTGAACCTGGCGTGCGTGAAGCAGGTCTGGAACAGGAACGGTATGTATTGCTGGCCGACCGTAAGGCAGCGATTCAAAAAGCAGTTGCTCTGGCAAGCCCTCAAGATGTAGTATTGATTGCGGGCAAGGGACACGAAACTTATCAGGAAATCGGGGAAACCCGCTATGACTTCGATGATCGACTTGTTGCCAAGAAAGCCATAAGGAGTTTGGGACATTGATTCAAAGAAAGTTACACGAAATCGAAACGATGATTGCTGGCGCTTCTGCAGCTGTTGAATACAGCGAGATACGAATTGCCGGCGTGACAACGGATTCAAGGTCGGTTCGCAAGGGGAACCTGTTCATCCCGCTCATAGGTGAACGAGTGGACGGTCATCAATTTGTGAGCAGCGCAATCGAGCAAGGGGCAGCGGCTGTACTTTGGCAGCGTGACCAAGGGACTCCGCCTGTTGCACAAGTAGTATTAGTAGATGATACGCTTCTGGCTATGCAGCAATTGGCCGCAGCTTACTGCGAACAGACACAAGCGCGAGTAGTGGCAGTCACCGGAAGTAACGGCAAGACGACTACGAAGGATTTGATCGCCTCTGCATTGGCTTCCACATACAAGGTGCATAAGACGGAAGGGAATTATAACAGTCATATCGGATTGCCGTTAACCTTGCTGTCCATGCCGGCGAACACAGAGATGGCAGTACTTGAGATGGGCATGCGCGGACGAGATGAGATTGCGCTGCTGAGCCGAATAGCGAAGCCGGAAGTGGCGATCATTACGAATATCGGTGAATCCCATCTGGAGCAGCTTGGCTCCCGAGAGGAGATTGCTAGGGCGAAGCTGGAGATCGTCTATGGGCTTGCCGCAGACGGGTTGCTCATCTACAACGGGGATGACCCGCTTCTGCAACAGGAATTTGAGAAGTTGCTGCACACGCCGCCCTCTGGAATTTCCGTGAATGAGTGGAAGCTGCTTCGCTTCGGCGAGAGCACGAACAATGATTTTTATCCGGAAGGTCTCATGACAGATGGCAGCGGCACACACTTCAGCTTGAATTCGATTCGTTCGACATCTTTTACGATCCCACTATTGGGAAGGCACAATGTAGTCAATGCGTTGGCTGCCGTAGCAGTAGCCAAGTATATGGGCGTCAGTACGAAGGACTTGCGCAGAGGATTAGCGCAAGCGAAGCTGTCTGGCATGCGAATTGAGCTCATACGGTCAGCAGACGGCTATACGATATTGAACGATGCCTACAATGCGAGTCCGTCCTCGATGAAGGCTGCGCTAGCATTACTTGCTGAATTGCACGGATACAACCGCAAAGTTGCTGTGCTAGGCGATATGCTGGAGCTTGGAGAGTGTGAGTCAGAATACCATCGTGAGATAGGGGAATCGCTTGACCCTTCCGACATCCCTTACATCTATACGTACGGCAAGCTTGGAGCCGATATCGCAGCGGGAACTATAGGTCGATACAGCCCGGAGCGGGTGCTGGCATTTCGAGATAAGCAGAAGCTGATTGATGCGCTCAAGCAGTTTCTTCGTCAGGATGACATTATATTAATCAAAGGCTCAAGAGGCATGAGGCTGGAAGAAGTTGCGAATGCGCTGCAGTAGGGAGGTGACGGCATGGAATTGACAGCTGTATTGATTACGATGGGTGTTTCTTTTTTGCTGGCAGTCATCCTTGGACCTTTGTTCATTCCGCTGCTGCGCCGCTTGAAATTTGGGCAGCACATTCGGGAGGACGGACCACAGGGACATCAGAAGAAGAAGGGGACGCCCACGATGGGTGGGACGATCATCTTGCTGGCGCTGTCGCTGGCATTCTTAAGGTTTGCTGATGATTATTCGCTGAAATTTTATGTGCTTATGATCGCTGTGCTTGGCTTTGGGTTAGTAGGATTTTTAGATGATTATATCAAAATCGTATTTAAGCGCAATTTGGGGCTGACGGCTAGACAGAAGCTGTTCGGCCAGTTGTTTGTTTCGGTCATCGTCTGTGTACTGCTGCACCAGCTGGGGCATGCAACAGACTTAGCGATTCCTGGTACCAGTGTGTCATTCGAGCTATCCTGGTTTTATTACGTCCTCGTCATTGTGATGTTTCTAGCGACGACGAATGCGGTTAATATTACGGACGGTCTCGATGGACTGCTCGCCGGATCGAGTGCGATTGCATTCGGTGCCTTCGCTGTCATCGCTCTAGTAGGCACAGAGCATGAGGCCGGCTTCTTCAGTGCGGCGATGATTGGTGCTGTGCTCGGATTCTTGGTGTTCAATGCGCATCCTGCCAAAGTATTCATGGGTGATACAGGATCGCTTGGCATAGGAGGAGGACTGGCAGCTGTCGCGATTCTGACCAAGACAGAGCTGTTACTAATTATTATCGGCGGGGTCTTCGTGTTGGAGATGCTGTCTGTTATTGTGCAGGTCATCTCCTTCAAAACTAGAGGCAAGCGAATATTCAAAATGAGTCCGGTACACCATCATTTCGAATTAAGCGGATGGACGGAATGGCGGGTAGTCCTTACGTTATGGGTTGTCGGCTTGATCTTCGCCGGTTTCGGACTATTCCTACATGAGGGGTTGTAAGCTATGACCGTACATCCAAGCGCATACAAGGGGAAGGAAGTGATCGTCCTCGGCCTGGCAAGGAGCGGACAGGCCGTAGCCAAGCTGTTTCATGAAGCAGGGGCGCATGTCGTTGTCAACGATCGCAAACCTCGTGGAGAATGCCCGGAGGCCGCATCGTTGGAAGAACTGGGCATTCGCGTCATATGCGGCGTGCATCCAGATCATCTCGTACAACCGACTACTTCGCTGCTCATTAAGAATCCCGGTATTCCTTATGATGCTCCTCCTGTTCGCCAAGCTAAGGAACTCGGCATACCAGTTGTGACTGAAGTAGAGGTTGCCTATGAACTGAGCGATGTGCCCATCATCGGCATCACCGGCTCGAACGGCAAGACGACAACGACGTCTTGGATCGGTCATGTGCTGCGCACAGCGAGGCAAGCTCCTGTAGTTGCAGGTAATATTGGTACACCGTTGTGTGAAGCGGTAATCAGCGATGAGGCGAAGCGAGCCGGATGGCTAGTCGTGGAGCTGAGCAGCTTTCAGTTGAAAGGCACACTAGCTTTTCGACCGCGTATTGCCTGTGTGTTGAACTTGTACGAGACGCATCTCGATTATCACGGTACGATGGCAGATTACGGTGACTCCAAGGCTCGCCTAATGGCCAATATGGAGCCATCAGATGTCGCGGTATTGAATGCGGACGATCCGTTCAGCGCTTCACTTGCGCATCAGACACGTGCAAGGAAGCTCATGTTTTCCAGACGGCAGTCGCTCGGAGAAGGGATTGGCTTGAAGGAAGAAGAGGATGGAGCCGTTATCGTATATCACAATCCTTCAGGCAGGACAGAGCGTATCCTGCCTATCTGTGAGCTTGGTGTGCCTGGAGCGCATAATGTAGAGAATGCATTAGCGGTTGCTGCTGTATGCTTGGCTGCAGGTGTGGACATAGAAGTGATTGCATCCGGTCTTGCGGATTTTCGCGGTGTGGAGCATCGGACTGAGGTCGTGACGGAGAAGGAGCAAGTTCTGTTCATTAATGATTCCAAAGCTACGAATCCAACCGCGACGGGCAAAGGCTTAGACGCCTTCGATCGTCCGGTAGTCCTGATTGCCGGAGGATTGGACAGGGGATCGGATTACATGGAACTGCTGCCGTACTTCGCCAATAAGGTCAAGGCTGTGGTAGCATTAGGGGAGACGAGACATAAAATTAAGCGCGTAGCGGAAAAGGCGGGATTGCATCAGATCATAATCGTCGATACTGGAGATGATGATGCTCCCAGAGCGCTGCAGCAAGCTGTAACAGAAGCTTATCGGCTTGCTGCAGCGGGAGACATCGTGCTGCTTTCTCCAGCGTGCGCAAGCTGGGACATGTTCCCTTCGTATGAAGAGCGTGGACGCATTTTTAAGGAAGCGGTGCATACGCTTTAATGAGGGGACCAAGCCTTCTGCTGTTCACTAGGTGCGGCTGCCCTGAATTAAAGATGAAGGGGTGTCGCAAGCATGGGCAAAGGTCGCACTGCGCCAGATTTCCTTATGATCTTATCCACGTTGGCGCTGCTTGCTATTGGTGTTGTGATGGTATACAGCGCAAGTGCGGTGACTGCGTTTCACGACTATGGGGATTCCTATTATTACTTGAAGCGTCAGCTTATCTTCGCTACCCTCGGCTTGATCGCCATGTATTTCACGCTGAATACGGATTACTGGGTGTGGAAGAAATTCGCCAAGGCAGGGCTCATCCTTTGCTTCGCTCTGCTTGTCATCGTCTTAGTGCCTGGCGTTGGCGTTGTGCGCGGCGGTGCGCGAAGCTGGCTCGGTATTGGTTCGTTGGGCATACAGCCCTCAGAATTTATGAAGCTTGCGATGATTCTGTTTTTAGCGAAGCTGCTTGCTGAACAACAAGGCAAGATTACGCATTTTACACAGGGGCTGCTGCCGCCGCTCGCGTTAGTTGGTGCAGCGTTCGGACTCATTATGCTTCAGCCGGATCTCGGTACTGGCGCTGTACTTGTCGGCGCTTCGATGATCGTTATTTTCATAGCTGGCGCGCGTCTGTCTCACATTGCATGGCTAGGTGCAGCCGGATTAGCTGGGATGGTCGCCTTGATTGCAGCTGCTCCATACCGACTGAAGCGCATAACAGCTTTTCTCGATCCGTGGCAAGATCCGCTTGGCGCAGGATACCAGGCCATCCAGTCGTTGTATGCGATCGGACCCGGTCAGCTTGTCGGTCTTGGACTAGGCTTGAGCCGGCAGAAGTACAATTATTTGCCCGAGCCGCAAACTGATTTTATTTTTTCTATCATTGCAGAAGAATTAGGCTTCCTTGGCGGGATGACGGTATTAATGCTGTTCACACTGCTGATTTGGAGAGGGTATCGAACAGCGCTGACAGCAGCGGATACGTTCGGCAGCTTTCTTGCTGCGGGTATCACCTCGATTATTGCCGTACAGGTTGTCATCAATATCGGTGTAGTCATCGGTATGATGCCGGTAACAGGAATCACCTTACCGCTAATCAGTGCGGGAGGCTCCTCTCTTACTTTGATGCTTACAGCCTTAGGGCTTCTTCTGAATATATCCCGATATGCGAGGTGATTCGATTCATGCGAATCGTCCTAACGGGCGGCGGTACCGGAGGTCACATCTATCCGGCGCTCGCGATTGCCCGACATTGCTTGAAGCGTAATCCTTCTTGTGAATTTCTATACATAGGTTCTGAACGCGGACTGGAGAAAGATATCGTACCGAGGGAAGGGTTTCGCTTCGAATCAGTGAAAATTACAGGCTTCCGCCGCAAGCTCTCATTCGAAAATGTGCGTACGATCATGCGGTTTTGGAAGGCGGTCAGCCGCAGCAAAAAGCTGCTTCAGCAGTTTCAGCCTGACGTAGTCATAGGTACCGGAGGTTATGTATGCGGTCCGGTCATCTATGCGGCTGCGAAGCTCGGCCTGCCTACACTATTGCACGAACAAAACGCCTTACCTGGTTTGACCAATCGCTTTCTCAGCACACGCGCTTCTCTGGTGGCAGTGAGTTTCCCCGATAATGAAGCGGCGTTTCCGAAGGCCAAGCGTGTCGTGTATACGGGGAATCCAAGGGCGACAGAGGTAGCAAGTGCCGACGCTGCCGCGGGAATGAAGTCCCTTGGCTTATCAGCAGATACGAAGCTGGTAGTCGTAGTAGGCGGTAGTGGCGGAGCCAAGTCAATCAATCATAGTATGATCGAGATGGCGGGCCGCGTTCGCGAGCTGCCGGGGACTCATTTTTTGTTCATTACGGGCAAGTCCTACTATGATGGCACCGCTTCGCGTATCGCTGAGCTGGAGGACATGCCGGACAACCTGACGGTCGTCCCTTATATAGAGCGCCTGCCGGACATTCTGGCTGCGACTTCGCTTATCGTCACGCGATCCGGTGCGTCGTCTATGGCAGAAATTACAGCGCTCGGCATTCCGTCCATCCAGATTCCGTCTCCTTATGTAACCAACAACCATCAAGAAGCAAATGCGCGAAGCTTGCAGCACAGCGAAGCAGCAGAAGTGATCGTCGAAAGCGAGCTGACGGGCGATCGATTATTCGACCAGATTCGCAAGCTGATGGAGGACCCGAGCCGGCGCGGGCATATGGCAAGCCAAGCTAGGAAATTCGGGCAGCCTGACTCCGCCGAACGGATTTATCAGCACCTGCTGGAAATCACCGCGAAGTCTGTTCGGTAGGTAGCTCCACTTGGTGGGCTTTTGTCACATCACTAGCTTTCAGTTCATAAACTGTGGTATCCGGTTGAAATGAGATTCCTCTCGATGACAGGAACACATTTCAACCAGCGGTGCGAATGAATCTGAAGTGGAAGGATTTATTCGTCACCCCGGTTGAAATGAGATTCCTCTCGATGACAGGAACACATTTCAACCAGCGGTGCGAATGAAATCCGAATTAAGGAGTGCATTCGTCACCCCGGTGCGAATGAACACCCTAAACTTATGGTGAACATTCGTCACCCCGGTTGAAATGCGATTCCAAGTCTCATGGGAACATCATTCAACCTTCGACTGTAAAGTTGTCATGTTCAGATAATGCTCCTCTTTTCAGTCGCAGGTGGCAGGTTACTCTAACGGAAATCAGAGACCTTATTTCGCTGTTTTGGAGCAAATTTCAATTCTAACGGATGCAAGGGACCCTTATTTAATGAAAATGAGGCTGATTGGGCTTAATTTTGCAAATTAAGGGCTGAGATTTCCGTTAGAATAAAATTTGTGATGAAAATCGGCGAATAACGACCCGATATTTCCGTTAGAGAGTAACTTGTCGCCTTAGCTATTCCCAACGGTCGAGCGATGTGCCAATGTGGCTTATCCGCTGGACCCCCGGTGCGAATGAATCGGCAAAAGAAAGAGCCATTCATTCGCACCAGTGACTATCTAACCTAGTAAGTATCCTGGTTCTACAAGGAGGTTCCTTCATGAACGCATGCATCACCGAGCTCAAGGAAGCGCGCATCGGCAAAGTGCTGGAGCAAGAGCCGCTAGCTGAGTATACGACATGGAAGATCGGCGGTCCTGCTGATGTGCTGATCATGCCCGATGGAAAAGACGAGCTGGCTGAGACCATGCGCATTCTGCACAAGCACAAGACGCCGTGGATGCAGCTTGGACGCGGCTCTAATCTGCTCGTATCTGACAAAGGGGTCAGAGGCGCAGTCATCAAGCTTGGTCCGGCATTTGAGCAGCTGCGGTTCGAAGGTGATCTTGTCTATGCCGGCGGTTCTTATTCGTTCATCAAGCTTTCTGTGATGACCGGTAAGCAAGGACTGACCGGCTTGGAGTATGCCGGCGGAATACCGGGAACGGTAGGAGGAGCCGTCTATATGAATGCAGGAGCTCATGGTTCAGATGTGTCGCGCATATTGCAGTCCGCTGAAGTGGTGACCGATCAAGGAGAACGGGTCAACATGGACAAGGAGGACTTCCAGTTCGCCTACAGATATTCGCGTTTGCATGATCAACCTGGAATCGTAACCGAAGCTGTATTTAAGCTGGCGCCTGGAGATCGCAAGGAGATCGCGGCTGCCATGGCTTCCTTCAAGGACAGGCGGCTTCGAACACAGCCGTTACAGATGGCTTGCGCGGGAAGCGTCTTTCGGAATCCGGATCAGCATTTTGCTGCTAAGCTCATTGAGGATGCTGGGCTGAAAGGCACGCGAGTCGGAGGCGCAGAAGTTTCCGTCCAACACGCTAATTTTATTGTAAACACGGGGAACGCCACTGCAGAGGACGTGATCACCCTGATCCGTAAAATTCAACACACCGTGAAGGAAAAGACACAGGTTGAATTGATTCCAGAGGTGTTGTTTGTGGGTGAGCGTTAACTCGGAGGTGAAACATTGGAAAAACTGGTGATCGAAGGCGGGAAACCTTTGCAGGGAACCGTGCGAATCGATGGAGCGAAGAACGCCGCTTTACCCATTTTGGCTGCAAGCATTATGGCAAAAGGTATACATGTCATTGACAATGTTCCGAATCTGTTGGATATACGAGTCATGCAACAGATTTTGGAGGCGCTGGGCTGCGATGCTGATTTCCGCGGGGATACGGTAGTGCTGAACACGGACGGAGCTAGAGAATTTCATATTCCAGAGCATTTGATGAGCAAGATGCGTTCGTCCATTTTTCTAATGGGACCGCTGCTCGCTCGGTTCGGCCAAGTACGTGTATATGAACCGGGCGGTTGTGCGATCGGATTGCGGAAGATCGACTTGCATCTGCGCGGGCTGGAAGCGCTAGGCGCGCAAATCGAGGAAGATGGCGATACAATCGTATGCAAAGCGAGTCGTCTGAAGGGCGCGGATATTGTGTTGGATATTCCGAGTGTCGGCGCGACGGAGAATATTATGATGGCTGCGGCTACAGCAGAAGGAATCACGACACTTCGCAATGCTGCTAGAGAGCCGGAAATCATAGACCTGCAGCATTACTTGAATGCTATGGGAGCTGAGGTTCTAGGAGCGGGGACGAATACGATCACGATCAAAGGCGTAGAGGCATTGAAGCCGTGCCGGTATGCGATTATTCCAGATCGCATCGTAGCTGGAACCCTGCTGGTTGCAGCTGCAGCTACGAGAGGGAGCATCTTACTGGAGAATGTAAACCCTGCTCACTTGCATGCAGTCCTCCATGTGCTGCGGCGGACTGGTGTGAGGCTGCAGACCGATGGTGACCGGATAGCGGTCAACAGTGCATCGAGGCCGAAGGCGATCGAACGAATTGTGACTGCGCCATATCCATCGTTTCCCACCGATATGCAGGCGCAAATTATGGTATTGTTATCCTTAGCAGACGGTGTCAGCATAATGAAGGAAACCGTATTTGAAGGCAGATTCAAGCATGTAGATGAATTGGTGCGTATGGGAGCGGACATACGCGTAGATAGGAACACCGCGATCATCCGCGGTGTACGTCGGCTGTATGGCGCAACTGTGGAAGCTACTGATTTGCGTGCGGGCGCCGCCCTAGTGATTGCCGGATTGGCTGCAACAGGTACGACAGTCGTGGAGCAGATTCATCATATCGATCGCGGTTATGATAGAATAGAACGCATCTTCCAGCATCTCGGCGCCAGCATTGAACGTTTCGCAGAAGCGCCCGCGGTCAAGCATTCTTCTTGATCATTCGTCGCCTGTCTCCTTCCGGATCATGCATGCATGTTCCGGAAGGGTTGTCCGGGCGAAACTGTCGGGTCTGTAACTTCGCGGGCTTCCGGCGTAAGTCTCTTCATGGAAGACAAGTCAGCTACAGGCGGCTTGTGCACGCTGATGTGACCATTGCGAGCCGGAATTGGCCGTAGAGCAAGGGGGAATATGATGGACAAGAATATCCCGGTTCTGAGAGAGAAGAAGGCGCGGAGCAAAGGTTCCAAGCGTTTGCTTGCTGTACTATTTCTTTTTTTTATTATTCTATTCATTGTACTATTCTTTCATTCCTCTCTTAGCAAAATCACCAACATTGAGATATCTGGGACAACATTCACAGAAGATGCGGATATTCTTCAGCAGTCGGAGTTGGCCGAGGGAGATCAGTTCATACCGGTTCAAGCGGCGAGCCTAGCAGCACGAATCGAACAATTGGATACGATCGCAGAAGCAGAAGTGCGCAAAACTTTCCCTGGTAAAATTGAAATCGTCGTGAAGGAGCATCCCCATGTGGCGAATGAACAGCTGCTGAACGGTACGTGGACAGCATTATTAGCGAATGGCTATGCGGTTGCAGACTTGGCGATTCAGAGTAACCCGGCATACATGGACAAGCCGGTGCTAAGCGGGTGGCATGGCGAACCGGAATTGAAACGTGAATTAACTGCGACTTTAGCCGAAATACCGGAGGAGCTGCTATTGGACGTGTCTGAGATTGTACCGAATCTTCCTTCTGCTTCTTATCCCGACCGAATCTTGCTCTATACACGAAGCGGATATGAAGTCATTACAACAATTGGAAAATTGCAAGACAAGCTTCCATACTTGACTGGTGTTGTTCATAATTTGAAGGAAAACGATACGGACAAAGCGCGAATTACGATGCTGGAGGCGATCACTTCAGATGCGCTGGATACGGAGCCTAGGGAAGAGGAAGCCGTTGAAGAAAGCGAACAGGAATAGGAAATCTGCATCTTTTGTACCAATTTGCACGTCATTGTGAAAAGAGACTACTAAACTGTTCGTTTTTTTGATAGAATTGAGTTTATGGCATGAACCGTACGATAATTGTACAGAAATGCTTTACAGGCGTGCGCAAATTGTCAACAATCGAAAAAGATTGTAGAAAAAAGAGGGAAACTACTAAGCGTGTGGAATATGTTCTAGAAGATTTTGATATATGTGTTCCTGATCGATGTTTGAAACGGGAGGTGCCACAGGTTGAACGGCAACGACATCTTAGTTAGTTTGGATATTGGTTCGTCCAAAGTAAGAGTTATAATCGGTGAGATCAACAACGGAGCGATGAATATCGTCGGTGTTGGTTCCGCAGATTCTGAAGGCATTCGCAAAGGCGCGATTGTCGACATAGACCAGACAGTTCAATCCATACGCAACGCGATCGACCATGCGGAAAGAATGGTCGGGGTTACGATATCGGACGTACATGTCGGTATTAGCGGTAATCACATTGCGTTACAATCCAGTCATGGTGTTGTGGCTGTATCGAATGAGAATCGTGAAATAGGTCAGGAAGATATTGAACGAGTGCTGCAAGCAGCCAGAGTTATAGCCCTTCCGCCTGAAAGAGAGATTATCGGCGTTGTGCCCAAGCAATATGTGGTTGACGGGTTGGAAGAAATTCATGATCCGAGAGGCATGATCGGCGTTCGATTGGAAGTAGAAGCCACGATTGTGACAGGTGCCAAGACGGCGGTACATAATCTGGTTCGTTGTGTGGAGAAGGCCGGTTTGAACGTTTCCGGCTTGATTCTTAATTCGCTTGCATCGTGTCAGCTCGCACTTTCCAAGGATGAACGGACCATGGGAACCGTGCTAGTCGATATCGGAGCAGGCGCTACTACGATTTCCATCTTTGATCAAGGGAATCTGGTCGCTACATCAACATTGCCAATCGGCGGAGAATATATCACCAACGATATATCGATCGGATTGCGTACACAGACGGAGGTCGCGGAGAAGATCAAGTTGAAATACGGGTGTGCGATTATAGGGGATGCTGATCCTGAACAGACCTTCAAGGTGACTCGGATTGGCAGCAACACGGATAAATCCTACACACAGGAAGATTTGGCTCATATTATCGAGCCCCGCGTTCAGGAGATTTTTCATCTAATCGATGCCGAGGTTCAGCGTCTAGAGATTCAAGATCTGGCCGGCGGGTATGTGCTGACAGGCGGTACGGTATCGATGCCGGGAGTCGCTGCGGTCGGACAAGCAGAGCTGCAAGCTCCTGTCAGGGTGGCAGTGCCTGACTTTATCGGGGTAAGAGACCCAGCATATATTAACGGGGTAGGCATTATTCAGTATGTGACGAAGTATTTGAAGGGTCGTCCTTCAGGTTACGGCAAGAAATCAGTCGCCAACAAGCTGGGAACGTCTAACACGGATAAGCAGGGTTTTTTCCAAAAGCTCAAGAATTGGTTCAAAGAGTTTATCTAAGGGGGAAGCAGGTTATTATGTTAGAATTCGATGTAGAAACCAACCAACTTGCCCAAATTAAAGTCATAGGTGTCGGCGGCGGCGGCAGTAATGCGGTTAACCGAATGATTGACTTTGGATTGAAGGGCGTAGAGTTTATAACGGTGAACACTGACGCGCAAGCGTTAAATATGGCGAAGGCCGGCACCAAGTTGCAGCTTGGTGAGAAGCTGACCAGAGGGCTTGGCGCAGGAGCGAATCCGGATATCGGCAAGAAAGCAGCCGAGGAGTCCCGTGAATTTATTGCTGAGGCGTTGCAAGGATCAGACATGGTGTTCGTCACCGCAGGTATGGGCGGCGGTACAGGTACTGGCGCAGCAGCTGTTATTGCGGAAGTTGCAAGAGAAGTTGGCGCGCTGACAGTCGGTGTAGTGACACGTCCGTTCTCCTTCGAAGGACGCAAGCGAGCGGCGCAAGCAGAGCTAGGCATTGAAGCGCTTCGCGAGAAAGTCGATACGCTGATTATTATCCCGAATGACCGCTTGCTGGAGATTGTGGATAAGAAGACGCCAATGCTGGAAGCATTCCGCGAAGCGGATAACGTATTGCGTCAAGCGGTGCAAGGTATTTCCGACCTGATCGCCGTGCCAGGCTTGATCAATCTCGATTTTGCTGACGTGAAGACGATCATGTCAGAGCGAGGCTCCGCGTTGATGGGAATTGGCGAGAGCACAGGTGAGAATCGGGCATCAGAAGCAGCCAAGAAGGCGATCATGAGTCCGCTGTTGGAAACTTCGATCGATGGTGCGCGCGGCGTGATTATGAATATTACAGGCGGCTCGAACTTGAGCTTGTTCGAAGTGAACGAAGCGGTAGAGCTCGTCACTGCTGCGGCAGATCCCGAAGTCAATATGATCTTCGGCGCAATTATTGATGATGATTTGAAGGATGCGATTAAAGTAACGGTTATTGCCACTGGCTTCGAGCATCGCAAGAGTGAGGATGCGCAGCCTGCTCGCAGACCGGCCTCGTCTACGCAAGGGAATACGGAGTCCAAGGTAGGGAACTTGAAGCCGTTCGGAACGCAATATCCGAACGATCAGCTGGATATCCCGACATTCCTGCGCAATCGCAAGAAGAACCCTGAATAAAAATAAAACTTAAATAATAAAGATATAAAATTACAAGGGGAGTTGTCCCGATTGTCGAAACATTCGACGATCGCGGACAGCTTCTCTTTTTACTTCCCTTCACTTTCGTGGGTGTTTTGTCGGGCCCCGCAAAAGTAATCGGTATACGCTACAGAGCTTCGCTTCACTTTTGTGGGTAAAGAATGATGGGTCCCCGCGAAAGTAATCGGAATACGCTACAGAGCATCGCTTCACTTTCGTGGGCGTTTTGTCGGGCCCCGCAAAAGTAATCGGTATACGCTACAGAGCTTCGCTTCACTTTTGTGGGTCTATTCTCGACAAAAAAAGAACGGATCGACAGTCAAGTTTAGACAGACTTTGGAATACGTATTTACTATACTAGGGACACAGCAGGAGCAATGGTAAAGCAAGCTCCTATCAAACCGCTGCACGCCTTGAATCCTATAAGACAGAATTACTTAAGCAAGTAAGGCTCGAACGCAGCTAGGAAAGGGGAAGAGATCGTGACCGTTTATGTCGATCTCGTTTTCCTCAGCAACTTCGTCATCGATGCGGCACTCATACAAGCGACTGCATGGACTCGCCGCATTCGAGTGAAGCTATGGCGCGTGGCAGTAGCATCGGCGCTAGGCGCTGCGTATGTACTGGTACTGTTTATGCCGGAAGCCCAGATCCTGTTCACGTTTTTCGTGAAGGTCTGCGTTTCGCTTATCATGGTCTGGATTTCCTTCGGATTCGGAAGCCTACAGCATTATGTACGCAATTTGGCTGCCTTTTATGTTGTGCATTTCGCTGCGGCGGGCACTTTATTTGCGGTGCATTATATGCTGTTGGATTCTGTTGAAGTGCTGCGAGGGTTAGCTTTTGCCCAATCCGGGGGACTACAGTTTTCCCTTCAGGTCGGTCTAGCCTTAATTATCTTCGGCATTCCTGCCGGGGTTTGGCTGTTTCGCTCAGTTGTCGCTACAGCAAGCCAAAGTGTGCGTATCTTGCACTATCAGGCAGATGTCGAAGTGATCATTGGCGAGCATGCTATTCACTGCAGAGGTTTGATTGATACGGGGAACCGACTGTATGAGCCGTTGACGCGAACACCTGTAATGGTCATGCATACAGATGTATGGCGTAAACTGCTTCCAGAAGCTTGGATTGAAGCGGTAAGACAGGGCAAGGCGGATCGTATACTCGAAGAGCAGGCACCCATTCAGCATCTTGAAGGGGAGGCTGTACCGAAGTCTGTGCTCGATCCCGCACACCAAGAGATGATGGCTCGTATTCGATTCGTACCATACAGAGGCATACAGCAAGGTACTCAGTTTATGCTGGCGATTAAGCCGGACCGTGTCACCGTTACACAAGATGGCGCAGAACCGATAACGACGAGGAAAGCGCTGATCGGATTGAAAGGGGATGCGATCAGTTCAGACGGCACTTACCAGGCAATTATCCATCCAGATATGGCCCAACAGGGAGCGATGCCTGCTTCCGGACATTCAGGCGCTGTTGCGGTGCAAGGCGCTGGACAAAGCAAATCATAGCAGGAGGTTATTCGAAGCGATGTATGTGAAATGGAAATTGGTCTTGCAACTTAATTACTACCGGCTGCTGTTTTTGCTTGGTCTCAAAAGCGAGGAGATCTATTACATCGGAGGGAGTGAAGCGCTTCCCCCGCCGCTAAGCCGTGAGGAAGAACAGTATTTACTGGAGAAGCTCCCCTCTGGGGATACAGCAATTCGCGCTATGTTGATAGAGCGGAATTTACGGTTGGTCGTATACATCGCACGCAAGTTTGAAAACACCGGCATTAATATCGAGGATCTAGTGTCTATTGGGGCAATCGGACTGATCAAGGCTGTTAATACGTTCGATCCACAGAAGAAAATTAAGCTCGCTACATATGCTTCGCGTTGTATTGAGAACGAAATCTTGATGTATTTGCGGCGCAACAACAAAATTCGTACAGAAGTATCCTTCGATGAGCCGTTGAATATTGATTGGGATGGCAATGAGCTGCTCTTGTCGGATGTGCTCGGAACAGACAATGATATCATCTATCGGAACATCGAGGAGCAGGTTGACCGCAAGCTGCTGCTGAAAGCGTTAGAGAAGCTGTCTGACCGGGAACGCACGATTATGGAGCTGCGCTTCGGCCTGCAGGATGGAGAAGAAAAAACACAGAAGGATGTAGCGGATATGCTCGGCATTTCGCAATCGTATATTTCACGATTGGAGAAGCGAATTATTAAGCGCTTGCGAAAAGAATTTAACAAAATGGTTTGAACGTGCTTCTATGCCGTGTCCGGCGTGGCATGCAGCGCTTTCATCACGAAATATGCATAGCTCGAAAAGCCCGTCGTTACACGGTTTTGGCCAAATTCATGCAGAGGTTGAAGCGGGAATAAAACACCTTGCCAAGGGGATACTGTACAGTAATGTTTCTCCATGGGAGGTAATCACCAATGACCCGTAATAAAGTCGAAATCTGTGGAGTGGATACTTCCAAGCTGCCGGTACTTACGAATGCGGAGATGCGGGAGTTATTCGTAGCGCTGCAAACTTACAACGAGACGTCAGCGAGAGAAAAACTAGTCAATGGCAACTTGCGTCTCGTACTTAGCGTCATCCAACGCTTTAACAATCGAGGAGAATATGTGGATGACCTGTTCCAGGTCGGTTGTATAGGATTGATGAAGGCCATCGACAATTTTGATTTAGGCCAGAACGTTCGGTTCTCTACATACGCCGTGCCGATGATCATCGGAGAAATTCGGCGCTATCTGCGGGACAACAATCCGATCCGTGTATCGCGTTCGCTGCGCGATATCGCGTATAAAGCACTGCAGGTGAGAGACAATCTGACGAACAAGCATTCCCGTGAACCGACCATTGTGGAAATATCTGAGGCCTTGAATGTGCCGAAGGAGGATGTTGTATTCGCATTGGATGCAATCCAGGATCCGGTATCGTTGTTTGAGCCGATCTATCATGATGGGGGAGACCCGATCTATGTGATGGATCAGATTAGCGATGACAAGAACAAGGACATAAGCTGGATCGAGGAAATTGCCCTGCGTGAAGCGATGACGAAGCTGGGCAACCGAGAGAAGATGATCTTATCCATGCGATTTTTCGAAGGGAAGACACAGATGGAGGTTGCAGACGAGATTGGCATCTCGCAAGCACAGGTGTCTAGACTGGAGAAGTCCGCCATTAATCAGATGCAGAAGCATGTGAAGACGACAACATAACGAACGAAGAACGAATCAAAGTGAATAATACGATAGAGCCAGCCTCGCGTTGTTCGAGTACTGGTTCTATTTTTTTGTTCGTCTAAATTCATGACACTTTTACGGGGTAAGGGACATATAGTAACAGTAGCACTTACTTCAACCGTGTGGTGATTTCGGCATGAAGATATCTGATTTTCAGACGAAGGACGTTATTAATATCGTAGATGGGAAGAAATTAGGGCAGATTTCTGATTTGGAGCTGGACTTAAGACATGGGAGGATTGAAGCGATTGTTGTACCGAGTGCCGGGAAATTCTTCGGGTTGTTCGGCAGCAGCGGTGAGATCGTCATCCCGTGGCGAAGCATTGTCAAGATCGGCATGGATGTCGTTCTCGTCAAGCTAGACGACTCCCGCATGTACAAACCAACAGAGGAGAATGAGGCAGGAGCGGATGTATACCGGGCTTACAAGAATGGGCAATAAGCTCGGTGCTCCGCTTGTATTGTTCTGATGTATGGTAAACTAAGATTGGAGGGAGACGTGCATGTATGGAACCATTCGTGTCAACTGAGCAGGGACAAGCCTCCTCATTGTTATCGATAGAAGCTTGGCGGCAGCAGTATCCATGGCTTCGGGCAGGATTCACAACGAGACTAGGCGGCAGCAGTTATCCGCCGTATGCCAGCTTGAACGGCGGCTTGCATGTTGGCGATGAAGCAGATCATGTCCGCAGCAATCGTCAGTTTATCGCGAGCCAAGCAGGCTTCAACTTCAGGGATTGGACTTGCGGTGAACAGGTTCACGGCGCGGCAGTATATATCGTTCAACCAGAAGATAAGGGCAGAGGGAGGAAGGAGAGAGCAGACGCGATTGCCGATACCGATGCACTGGTTACGACAGTGCCAGGCGTCATGCTTACATCGTTCTACGCAGATTGTGTACCGCTGTACTTCGTGCATCCAGCTAGCAGGACGGTAGCACTGGCACATGCAGGATGGAAGGGCACTGTTCAGAAGATTGCTGCCGAGACGATTCGCGTCATGCGCGATCATTGCGGCTGCCCGCCCGCTGAGCTTCATGCGGCAATCGGCCCATCCATTGGCGGCTGTTGCTATGAAATTAGCAGCGACGTTGCCGAGCAATTGGATGCGACTATTGGAGAATTATTCATTCCTAATGATGACGATGAGCAAGGGAAATTCGTACTGCAACGAAAGTCCCAATCAGCAGATCGCTATGTCGCAGACTTGAAAGAAATCAACCGACAGATTATGATAAAAGCAGGAATTCAGCCGACAAGTATCGAAATAAGCCGATACTGCACCAGCTGTCGAACGGATTTGTTTTTTTCCCATCGCAAGGAACAAGGGAGAACAGGTCGCATGGTAAGCTGGATCGGCTTGAAGGAAGAGGTGGAAGACTAGCGTTGCGTATGCACAATCGAGTCGAGCATGTAGCTGAACTTGTCGAACAGGCTTGTCGCAGAGCAGGGCGAAGCAGTGAGGATGTGAATATCATCGCTGTTACGAAATATGTATCCCTGGAATCGACCAAGCATGTATTAGACAGCGGTCTGAGACACATTGGTGAAAATCGCTGGCAGGATGCGAAGGCGAAGTGGGAGTCGCTTGGCGATCGAGGCCAGTGGCATTTCATCGGACATCTTCAGACGAACAAGGTGAGAGAAGTCATCGGAAGGTTTACATACATTCATTCCTTAGACCGGCTCTCGCTGGCTAAGGAATTGGACAAGCGAGCCGAAGCAGGGAATACGAAGGTGCAATGCTTCGTTCAGGTGAATGTCTCCGGTGAAGAGAGCAAGTACGGATTAAGACCGGAGGAAGCGGAGCCCTTCCTGAGGGAGATTGCTGCCTATCACAATTTGGACGTGATCGGATTGATGACGATGGCTCCGTATGAAGCGAATCCGGAGGATACCCGACCGGTATTTCGAGGTTTGCGGGAGCTGCGTGATGAGTTGAACGAGCGTGCGGCTGGCCGCGATCCGTTGACACAATTGTCTATGGGCATGTCTAATGATTTCGAGGTAGCGATCGAGGAAGGCGCTACCTGGATACGACTAGGCAGCATATTGGTAGGGAAGGAATAAACGAACCAAGATTGGAAGCAAGCGAGTCGACCGAACAGATCGGCTCACAGATGCAAGGGAGGGGGAAGGAATGGGCGTGATGAATAAATTCATGAATTTTCTGGGGCTTGCTGAAGAGGAAGAGATTGTTCGCCGAGAACGGATTATGGACAATGATGAGGAAATGGAAGAATATTCGTCTGAACAACGGAAGAATAAAGGAAATGTAGTAAGCATACATTCACAAAAAAACATTCGACTCGTTCTGAGTGAGCCCCGTTCCTATGATGAAACGCAAGAGATTGCAGACCATTTGCGTTCACGTCGTCCTTGTGTGGTCAATCTGCAACGTGTCCGGTCCGATATTGCATTGCGTATTGTTGATTTCCTGAGCGGGACGGTGTATGCGCTGAGCGGCTCGATTTCCAAGATTGGACCGAATATTTTTCTGTGCACACCGGAAAATGTTGAGATACACGGAGCTATTTCAGAAATACTTGCAGATCAGAGTTAATTGCATCATCCGCGAATAAGCCGATTGTGAATTGACTCTTTCAAGCAGAACATATGAATACGAGGTGATAGTGGTTTGGGTTCTCTTTTTGGTTTCGTTGACACATTGTTTCAGATATATCGCTATATGATCATCGGTTATATATTGCTATCTTGGTTGCCCAATGCGCGTGAAAGCTTCATCGGTCAGTTGCTTGGCAAGCTAGTCGAGCCGTATCTTGCCCCGTTTCGCAAGATTATTCCGCCGATCGGCGGCATGATTGATATATCTCCGATCGTGGCGCTGTTTGCTCTGTTCTTTATCCAATACGGCGTGTTCGCTATCCTGGGCATGCTGTTATGAACAAACCGCACGATGCGATTTATGAGCACTTTCATCCAGATGAACGGCATTATGTAGATCGCGTGCACGATTGGGTGGAGCGTGCGGGAGAACGGCACGAGACAATCCGAACGGACTTCTTAGACCCGCGTCAACTTCAAATTGTAGAGGCAATGGCGAACCGCAACATCGATGTTGCGGTCGATTTTTTCGGAGGATCGGAGCAGGCGGAACGCAAGCGTGCATGGATTGCGCAAGATTATCGTCAGGCATCGCTTGAAGACTTCGGCATTGCATTAATAGCCATTACCTCACCGGAAGCGCAATTTGATCAACTTGATCATGGAGATGTGCTCGGTGCTGTATTGGGACTCGGGATCAAGCGAGACAAGCTTGGTGACATCCATCTGCACGCAGACTTCTGTCATCTGCTCTGCGCGGATGAAATGGCTGATTACATCTCTATTCATCTGAATCAGGTGCACCGGCTGAGCGTTACTGCTGATCGAGTCCCGTTGGACGAGCTGCAGCCTGTGCAGGTTAAGCTGGAAGAAGTGAGCCTGTCTGTCGCTTCCTTGCGGTTGGACGGCATAGTGAGCGACGTTGTGCGCATGAGCCGGGCGAAGGTACTTCAGCCGATTAAGACTGGTCGATGCAAGGTGAATTGGAAGGTGGAGGAGAATCCTTCCGTACAGCTTCGGGAAGGCGATGTCGTCTCTATGAAAGGCTTCGGTCGGTTCAAGGTGCTTGCGATCAGCGGCGTTACCAAGAGCGGTCGAATGCGGGTGCAAGTCGGAAAATATGTATAGGCCGAGACAATTTTAACTTGTGCTATAACGACGATAGCTAGATAAATTTGACTTGGTTTGCAGGATTTTCGTACTCCCTGTCGAAAGGTAGTACATAGTTTACTAAAACAAGTTTGATCAGGAGGTGCCCCAATGCCGTTGACGCCATTGGATATTCATAATAAAGAATTTTCTCGCGGGTTCCGCGGTTACGATGAAGATGAAGTGAATGAATTTCTGGATCAGGTCATTAAGGACTTCGAGGTTCTAATTCGTGACAACAACGATTTGAAGGAGAAGGTAGCGACGCTGCAGGAGAAGCTTGACCACTTCTCGACGATCGAAGAGACGTTGAGCAAGACGATCATCGTCGCCCAAGAGACAGCTGATGAAGTGAAGAACAACGCCAAGAAGGAATCGCAGCTGATTATCAAGGAAGCGGAGAAGAATGCCGACCGCATCATTAATGACGCATTGGCGAAGTCCCGCAATATTGCGATGGATATGGAAGAGTTGAAGAAGCAAGCGTCGATCTATCGGACGCGCTTCCGTTCTCTGCTAGAGGCACAGATCGAGATGTTGAAGGAAGACGGCTGGGATGCGTTGGAATCTCCAATGGACAAGCAGCATGCAGTGAATGACTAAGTAGTTGAAACTGTATGCTAGCTTCGTGTATACTGCTTGAATAAGAGATGCATGCGTGAGCAGCATCAGGATCGTATCAAAGCGATGACTGGGACGAGTACACGGCCGCAGCCGCCACAGCGAGTCAGGGATTGGTGGAAGCCTGATGAGAAGCGGGTCATGGAAGATCACCCAGGAGCGCAGCCCCGAAGTGTGTCATGGCACACAAGCAGTAAGGGCTGCCGGGTCATGCCGTTATGCATGAGAGAGTGATTCAAGGTTAAGAAGCAACCGCAAGCATCTAGCAGCGGGTGCCGTGCTGAGCCTTGAATCAATAGGGTGGTACCGCGAGCAGCCTCTCGTCCCTATGGGATGAGGGGTTTTTTTGATGTTGTTATTGGATACGCAATCAGGAAAGGAAGAGTAGCGATGGAGAAGATGGATTACAGCAAAACATTAAATTTGCCGCAGACGGCATTTCCGATGCGCGGTAATTTGCCCAAGGCAGAGCCGGATATGCAAGCCTGGTGGGACGAGATCAACATGTATGAGAAGGTTCAGGCACATCAGAAGGGGAAGCCGAAATTCATCTTGCATGACGGTCCTCCTTATGCGAACGGTGACATCCATATCGGTCATGCATTGAACAAAATTTTGAAGGACATGATCGTGCGCTTCAAGACGATGCAAGGATACGATGCGCCGTATGTCCCAGGCTGGGATACGCACGGTCTTCCGATTGAACAAGCGATTGCCAACAGCGGCAAGGCAGACAGGAAGAAGATGTCAGTTGCTGAGTTTCGAGAAGCATGTAAGCAGTATGCGCTCGGATGGGTAGCTAAGCAGAAGCAGCAGTTCAAGCGTCTGAGCATCCGCGGAGATTTCGAGCGTCCCTATATCACGTTGGAGCCTGAATATGAAGCACAGCAAATTCGCGTATTCGGCGAGATGGTGAAGAAGGGGTATATTTACAAAGGCTTGAAGCCCGTCTATTGGTCTCCATCTTCGGAAAGTGCGCTGGCTGAGGCTGAGATTGAGTATAAGGAGAAGCGCTCCCCTTCGATTTACGTAGCGTTCGATGTGAGAGACAGCAAGCGTAAGCTGCCCGCTGACGCCGCGCTTGTCATCTGGACGACAACACCTTGGACGTTGCCTGCGAACCTGGGCATTTCGGTCCATCCAGAGTATGAATATGTGTTCGTCAAGGGAGAAGGCAAGACCTACGTGCTTGCGGAAGGGCTGCTAGAAGCAGCAGCGAAGGAAATCGGCTGGGAGCAACCCCAAGTCATTGGCAAGATTACAGGTGCGGAGCTAGAAGGCGTCCTCTGTCGTCATCCGTTCTATGAGCGTGACTCTCTCGTCATGGTTGGTGATCACGTCACACTAGATGCCGGTACAGGCTGCGTACACACTGCACCTGGACACGGGGAAGAGGACTTCGCCATCGGTGCGAAGTACAACCTCGGCGTATTGTGCCCAGTGGACGATCAAGGCAAATTCACGTCAGAAGCACCGGGATTCGAAGGTGTCTTCTATGACAAGGCCAACAAGCAAATTACGGAGATGCTTGATGCAAGCGGTCATCTGCTGAAGCTGGACTTCATCGATCACCAGTATGCCCATGATTGGCGTACGAAAAAGCCGGTTATCTATCGTGCGACAGAGCAATGGTTCGCCAGTGTCGAAGCGTTCCGCCAGCAAATGCTGGACGAAATCAAGCAGATCAACTGGACACCGCATTGGGGTGAGGTGCGCTTGCACAATATGATCGCCGATCGTGGTGACTGGTGTATCTCTCGACAGCGTACGTGGGGCGTTCCAATTCCGATTATGTATTGTAAGAGCTGTCAGGAGCCGCTCGTGAATGACCATACGATCGAGCATGTAGCGAAGCTGTTCGAGAAGGAGGGCTCCGGTGCTTGGTTCATTAGGGAGGAAAGAGAGCTTCTGCCGGAGGGAACGGTATGTGCTTCCTGCGGTCATGATGCCTTCCGTAAGGAAACGGACATTATGGATGTCTGGTTCGATTCGGGCTCGAGTCATAAGGCAGTGCTGGAATCCCGCGAGGAGATGCAGTGGCCGGCAGACCTGTATCTGGAAGGCTCCGATCAGTATCGCGGCTGGTACAATTCTTCACTGATTACTGGCGTAGCGACTCGCGGCAATGCTCCGTACAAGGGCATACTGAGCCACGGCTTCACGCTAGATGGCGAGGGACGCAAGATGTCCAAGTCGCTTGGCAATACGATTGATCCGAACAAGGTATGCAACCAGCTTGGCGCGGATATATTACGCTTGTGGGTCGCCTCTACGGACTATCAGGCAGACATTCGGATCTCTGATAATATTTTGACCCAAACGTCCGAGGGCTACCGGAAGATCCGCAATACGCTACGCTTTCTGCTTGGCAACTTGACCGGCTTCGATCCTGCGAAGGATGCAGTCGATTATCAACAAATGAGCGAACTGAATCGGTTCGCATTGGCTCGGCTTGCAAGTATGGTCGAACGGGTTGTGCAAGCGTATGACCGTTACGAATTTCATATGGTCTACCAAGCGGTCCATCACTTCTGTGCTGTCGAGATGAGTGCATTGTATCTGGACATACAGAAGGACTGTCTCTATGCAAGCGCACCTGATGCACCTGGACGCAAGGAAGTCCAGTCAGTATTGTACGAGGCGCTATTAGCGATCACGAAGCTGATTGCACCGATACTGCCGCATACGGCAGATGAAGTATGGCGTGTTATTCCAGGTGTGGAGGGAATTAGCGTTCAGCTTGCCAGTCTGCCCGACGTGCAGACCGCATGGCGCGACGAGAAGCTCGAGTCTCGTTGGGCGGCGTTCATCGAAGTGCGGGATGAAGTGTTGAAAGCGCTGGAGCAGGCACGCAAGGACAAGACGATTGGCAATTCACTTGGCGCTTCGCTCTGCATCTATCCTTCCACGAAGGAATCAGCCGAGCTGCTTGCTTCGTTCGAACGGCTCGACATCCTGTTCATCGTCTCACGTGTGCATCTGCATGAGGCCGGTGAGGAAGCTCCTGTAGAAGCGATGCAACTGGACGGCTTGTCTGTCCATGTGCGGACTGCCAAGGGAGAGAAGTGCGAGCGTTGCTGGATCGTATCCAAGGAAGTTGGCAGCAACGACACACATCCGACGCTGTGCAGCCGCTGCGCCTCAGTCGTAGAACAGCTGTAGAAGTTCATACCACACTCATGAACAGTCCCTTGACGGGATATATTAGAATACAAGAACGAGAACGAGCCGCTAAGCGCTCGTTCTCTGTGTCTTAGGGGGTTATGATGAACAATAACAGTGAGCCAGATAAGCCGTGGACATCCACCTTGAACGCAATTGATGAACGAGTGAAGAAAATAGCGATTCACTTGGAGAAGACCGACATTGCCGATTACGTAGAGCTGATGAATCGACCGGGCAAGCTGTTGTTTCGCAACTTATTGGCCGGTATCGCCAGGGGTGTTGGGGTGGCGATTGGGTTCACCGTATTCATGATTACACTTTTGTATTTTTTACGCGCGCTTGGCGCGTTGGATATTCCGATCATTGGTGACTATATCGCAGATATTATTGAGATCGTTCAGAATCAATTGGATGGACGGCGCAGCTATTATTAAGACAGCTCATTCTCTTCCGGATTAGATTCAAGCCCATGATCTCCTTCAAGATTGTCCATATAGGAGCGGTATTCATCATTTCGCACAACGGAAATATAACGTCCTGTAATATCGGTAGCGAGGAAGCTTTCAATCGATTCGACATAGCCTTCATGATCGGTTTCCTCAAATTCTGATTCATTGTAATTGTCCATATTTCGGTTTTCGGCAAGTGCTGGACTGTTCGACGTTCCCCATTCGGAGACGATCTGCCAGGCATCTTCACCGTCGAATTCGGTTTGATCTTCCCGTTCATCGAGACTGGAACGTCCGAAAGGAGGCTGCAGGAACGATTCTTCAATCGGTCTGCGATGCGATGTGTCATGTTCGGCGTGCTCTATACAAAATCGTGTAGCAGGCACAACAACTAAGCGCTCGTAAGGAATCGCTTGCCCGCATGTTACGCAATCGCCATAAGAACCTTTCTCCATACGCTCCAGCGCCTCACGAACCGCAATTCGATGGAGCTCGGTATGCTCGTTCAAGGCTATATCCTTCTCCCGTTCATACAGCTCACTTGCAAGATCACCAGGATGATTGTCATAAGCCGACAACTCTTGGGTCATATATTGCGCGGCGTGCCCCATTCCATAGTGATCGTTAGCGGCAAGCAGCTCTTCGGCTTCTCGGTATTGTTCATTTAGCTTCTCGCGCAGTAGGTCGATCTGATGCTTTGTTAAGTGGGACACAGTAGCTCAGCTCCTTTCGATCCTCATGATTAGCTTACTCGACGGACATTTTTTTTACCGCGGTAATTCCTTGTACATAAGCCATTGCCAACCTTGTATTGGACGGTCAATGGACGAAGCTGAACAGGCTGTGATACAATGAGCGATGGAACAGGAGGCGACCGGATTTTGAAAAAGTGGTTATGGATCATCGCAGCGTTCGTATTTGCCGTGGATCAACTTACGAAGTGGATTGTTAAGGAAACGATGGTCATTGGGGAACGAATTACAGTGCTTGGTCATTTCTTCACATTGACCTCGCATCGCAACAAAGGCGCTGCATTCGGCATCTTGCAGAACCAGCGATGGTTCTTTGTAATCATAACAGTTATCGTTGTGATTGGAATCATATGGTATATGCTGAAAAGCGTCTCACAAGGAAAGCGGATGCTGCCTGTTGCATTATCACTCGTACTAGGCGGTGCGCTAGGGAATTTTATTGATCGGCTATTGGCTGGGGAAGTCGTTGACTTTTTCCAATTCCGATTTATGTTCGATCTGCTTGGCAAAGCTGTAGATTATACGTATCCAATTTTCAATGTCGCAGATGCTGCGATTGTCGTTGGCGTTGCATTCATATTCGTCGACGCAATCTTGGACTGGCGAAGGGAAGGAAAGGAATTGAAGCCCGATGGATGAGCAAGAGCTGGAGAGCTACGCTTGGGAATCGACTGCGGACGAGACGGGCGACCGTATTGACAAGGCGATTGCAGCGAGATTGGAAGAACGCTATTCCCGTTCCCAAGTTCAACAGTGGATCAAGGAAGGTGCAGTTACGGTACAGGGTCAATCGGTGAAGAGTAACTACAAGCTTACCCAAGGGGACAGTGTGGAGATTGTTGTACCAGTGCCGGAGGATATCGATGCGTTGCCGGAGAATATTCCGTTAGATGTCGCCTATGAGGACCAAGACGTTATTGTCGTCAACAAGCCGCGAGGAATGGTCGTCCATCCCTCTTACGGACACCCGAACGGCACCTTGGTGAATGCGCTGCTGCATCATTGCAACGACCTGTCCGGTATCGGCGGTGTGATGCGGCCTGGTATTGTACACCGTATTGATAAGGACACATCCGGCTTGATTATGGCTGCTAAGAATGACAGGGCGCATGCCTCACTGTCTGCGCAGCTGAAGGAGCATTCGGTTGTGCGCAAGTATATGGCGATCGTACATGGCGTCCTGTCGCATAAGGAAGGAACAGTCGATGCGCCGATCGGCCGTTCGATAGAGGATCGCAAGCTGTATCGCGTCACAGACAAGAACGCGAAGCATGCGGTGACACACTTCATCGTTGCTGAACAGTTCGCTGATTATGCGCTGTTGGAGCTTCAGCTGGAAACAGGGCGAACCCACCAAATACGCGTACATATGAAATTTATCGATCACCCGCTAGTCGGTGATCCCGTATACGGGCGCAGCAAAGGAATGAAGATGAACGGTCAAGCGCTGCATGCGGCAGTTCTAGGCTTCAAACATCCGGCAACTGGGGAGCAGTTAGTATTTCATGCAGACATGCCAGCTGACATGCAAGAGCTGCTTCACATATTGAGAACTGGGTGACGGGTAAGGTATAATGCAAGTATCATATTGGACTAGGAGGCGTACATAATAATGGATCAAACGATGGAAGTCATTAATCTTATCAAGAATAGCAAGAAAACAACGCAGGTGAAGGTATACTATAAGGGAACAGTGGCGGAGTCGGAAGCAGTCAAGGTGTTTGACTTTGGCGACGGCGGCGTCCTGATCGGAGATTGGGCTGACGTTCAGCCGTTATTGGAAGGTGCAGGCTCCTCCATTCAGTATTATGAGATTGAGTCGGATCGCCGCAATTCGGCCATTCCGTTGCTTGACATGAAGGGGATTAACGCGCGTATTGAACCAGGTGCTGTTATTCGCGATAAAGTAGAAATTGGCGACAATGCTGTAATCATGATGGGAGCAGTCATTAATATCGGTTGCAATATTGGTGAAGGCACCATGATCGATATGAATGCTACCCTTGGCGGCAGAGTGCAAGTCGGCAAGATGTGTCATATCGGTGCAGGAGCTGTTCTGGCAGGGGTCATTGAACCGCCTTCCGCACAGCCGGTCACGATTGAAGACGATGTCGTCATCGGTGCGAATGCTGTTGTACTGGAAGGGGTACGCATCGGCAAGGGCTCCGTTGTAGCAGCTGGCGCTGTTGTCATCGAAGATGTACCGGCCAATTCTGTAGTAGCAGGTATTCCGGCGAAGGTGATCAAGACAGTTGATGACAAGACGAAATCGAAGACGATGCTCATTGAAGGTCTGCGCAGCTTGAAGTAATACACTATGATGGATTGCGCAATGAACAGGGGTTCCGAGGCTCTCTGAATGAAACAGACTTCATAGTGTGGAATCCAATACGCGGGCCGCTCTCTTATTCGAAGAAAGCGGCCCTCATTCTCATGTATGCTTCTTGTTAGCTGTTGCAGGCATTCGTGTACCAATTCGAATGATCATCATTTTGGAACATTGGGGAGGATATTAGTCATGGGAAGCGCCTATATCGACATACGCAGACAGCTGCATCAAATCCCGGAGCCTGGCTTCGAGGAATTTAAGACGCAGGCGTTCGTACTTGATTTTCTCGCGAAATTGCCGCAAGAGCATCTGGAGGTACAAACCTGGCGAACAGGCGTGCTGGCGCTGATTCGAGGAACCGGAAGCGGAGATAAGCGAATTCTTGCTTATCGTGCAGATATGGACGGACTGCCAATTGAAGAAGAGACTTCGTACCCGTTCCGCTCCCAGCACCCTGGATATATGCATGCATGCGGGCATGATATGCATACGACCGTAGCGCTCGGAGTAGCTGAACACTTCGCAAGTCACCCGTTGGAAGATGATGTGCTCATTGTGTTCCAACCCGCTGAAGAAGGACCTGGCGGCGCTGCGCCGATGATGGCGAGCGAACCATTCGCAGCATGGCGGCCAGATTTCATTATGGCGCTGCATATTGCGCCGGAGTATCCAGTAGGTACAGTAGCGACACGTCCGGGGATCTTATTCGCGAATACGTCAGAGCTGTTCATCGACGTGATTGGCACAGGCGGACACGCCGCGTTCCCACATCAAGCGAACGATGCGATGATTGCTGCGGCGAATCTGATTGTGCAGCTACAATCGATCGTGTCGCGCAACGTGAATCCGCTCGATTCTGCTGTCATTACACTTGGCAAGATTACCGGTGGAGTCCGGCAAAATGTAATCGCTGAACGCGTTCGCCTCGAAGGTACGATTCGCACATTGTCTGAACAGGCTATGAATGAGGTGAAGGGTCGTGTAGAAGCGATGCTGCGCGGTGTGGAGACTGGCTTCGGCATTCGAACAGAATTGGACTACGGGGCTAATTACCATCAAGTATACAACGCACACGATGAGACAGCTGCATTCATGAACTGGGTGCAGGAGAGTAATTGTGCCACGCTCGTCGAATGCACGGAAGCGATGACAGGTGAGGATTACGGCTACTTCTTGAAGGAAATTCCGGGATTTATGTTCTGGCTAGGCGTGGATACCCCTTACGGGCTGCATCACAGTAAGATCGAACCGAGCGAGGACGCTATTGAGGTTGCGATCTCTATAGTTACCCGCTATTTGACGGCTAAGTCTGCAAGTGACGAGTAGGTTGTTGCAGCGATGTACTGATGCCCGGTGAGCGATTGGGATATATCTACAAAAGAAAGGTGCTCCATCCGCTGGAAAGCGTGATCGAGCACCTTTTTTTGCTCTTCCCGTTGGGAAGCATTTCTTTTTTCTGATTCGACCGATGGAAGCATGATCGAGCACATAGTATTGCTCCACCGCTGGCAGCCGCAACTGAGTCCTTTTTTTCACAACGGATATTAGGAATATGGAATGAATGCGGTTATAGCTTTCGTATGAAAGTCTCTATTCGGTCGAGTGCCGCTTCCAGCGTATCCATCCCGCATGCGTAGGATAGTCGAATATAATGATCGCCGTACGGGTTGAATGCACTGCCTGGGACGACGGCTACATGCTGTTCGTCTAAGAGACGGTAAGCGAATGTTTCAGCATCAAGTCCGAACTTGGCAATCGACGGGAAGATGTAGAAGGCGCCTTGCGGCTTGATTGCGTCAATTCCCATAGTTGTTAAGCGATCATAGATATAGTTTCTTCGTTCGCCATACGCTTCCCGCATCGGTTCAGCATCGTTACGGCCGTTCGTAACTGCGGCAAGTGCAGCATGCTGGCTAATCGAACTGGCGCACGTGACATTGTACTGGTGAACTTTGATAATATGTTGGGCAAGATAGGCCGGTGCAAATGCGAAGCCAATTCGCCAGCCTGTCATGGAATGAGATTTCGACAGACCGTTGATTACGATTGTCCGCTCGCGCATCGCCGCATTCGAAGCAATCGAAGTGTGTGCCCCGTCAAACACTAGCTCGCTGTAGATTTCATCCGATAAGACGAAGATGTCGCGGTTGTCCAGCAATGCGCTTAATTCACTTAATTCCTGTTCCGTAAGCATACAGCCAGTAGGATTGGAGGGTGATGCGAGAATGACACAGCGAGTACGGGCAGTCAGTAACGGTTCAAGCACGTCTGCGGTCAGCTTGAATCCGCTGCCTGTAATATCCGCATGTACCGGTGTTGCGCCGCACATTCTAATAATCGGCTCATATCCAGGGTATACTGGTGCTGGTAGAACGACTTCACTGCCGGGCGTTAATATAGTGCGCAGTGTAATGTCTATAGCCTCACTCGCACCTGACGTTACGATGCATTCGTGATCGGGATCATACGCAAGTCCGTATTTGTCATGCAAGTACGATGCAGCGGCTTGGCGCAGAGCCGGCATTCCGGCGTTTGGTGTATACAAGGTATGTCCTGCATCCATCGCCTGCTTGGCGGCTCCTATAATATGTCCAGGCGTAGGGAAGTCTGGTTGTCCAAGCGTGAGCGAGAGCACATTCTCATACTGGGCGACACGATTCGCCATCTTGCGAATGCCTGAAATTTCGATGCTGCGCACCTCCGAACGGATGTGCTGTTCCAAGTTTACTGTCATATTCGAACACCTCGTTATAAGCTTGTATTGTAATTTGGTGGGGCGTGTAGAAGGTCAATGTATGGGTGCAGGGAAATTCCTGCGATCGTGCAGGCTTTCTCACCAAATGTGCCGCTAAGTTGAGAATGCCTGCGAATATACATCCTTTTGAAGCGTAAACCGCCTAAACCGATGATTATCCGAATACAAAGATGTAGATTCGCAGGAATTGTGGGAAATCATCTATTGTGTACGCTCCAAGCCTGCACATTTTGCAGTTATTCTCGTTACGACTTATCTGCTCGAAATCTGCTGGGTAGGTAATTGTATCTGGTGCAGCAAGAGTAGCTCTGGTTAGCAGAAAGAATAACTGAACTAGCTAATCGAATCGAACTGTTACGGTCACATGGGCAAGGTCGATCGGCAGCAACCAATCAACAAGCTTGGGACTAAATCATCATTCATTCTCACAAAGATCTGAATTGCCAAGTCCATCTTACCATATCTAACGTACTGTGGGCATATAACTGTGTATTTGAAAAAGAAGTTGACTTCTCTTGTCGAAAGTGGCATAATCCACTTAAATAGCTTGAACCTTTAATGACAGTCCCGTGAGGCTGGAAAGGTGACCGAACTGATATATAGGATGCAGCAGAAGCCTATCGAAGGTGCCGTTATGGCCAGATCGGGATAGGTGCTCTCTGCATACATTCGGCGCGCCGGCTCCTTGCCCTCTGGGTAAGGAGTTTTTTATTGCCCCGCGGAAGTAACAGGAATAAGCTGCGAAGCATCACCTCACTTTCGTGGGAGTAAGAATCGGGCCCCGCGAAAGTAACAGGAATAAGCTTCGGAGCATCACCTCACTTTCGTGGGTATCTAAGGAGGGTCTCCTTTGAATGAGCACGTAATGATTATGGACGAGACGGCAATTCGCAGAGCGCTGACCCGTATAGCTCACGAGATCCTAGAGAAGAACAAGGGTGTAGACGGCTGCATGCTTGTTGGCATTCGCACGCGCGGGATTTACCTCGCGAGAAGAATTGCGAAGCGGATTCAGGAAATTGAAGGTGTAGACGTAGCCGTTGGCGACCTAGATATTACACCATACCGTGATGATGTGGCCCCAAGCAATAGTGAGACACCTCAGCTGGAGCAGTTGCATGTGCATGATAAGAAGGTCATCATCTTCGATGATGTGCTGTATACAGGACGAACAGTAAGAGCAGCGATGGATGCGCTTATGGAATCAGGCAGACCGAAGATGATTCAGCTTGCCGTATTGGTCGATCGAGGGCATAGGGAGCTTCCGATTCGTCCGGATTTCATCGGCAAGAACGTACCCACCTCCAATGATGAACAAATTGAGGTGCACTTGACTGAAGTCGATCAACAAGATCAGGTGATCATAATGAAAAGCAGGGGGGAAGGAGCATGACTATGATCAAGACAGCGTCCGATCGCCACCTGCTGGGGCTGAAGGGTCTAAGCGCTGGTGAAATCAGCGCAATTCTGGACCGCTCCGCATACTGGGATCAACATCCGGAGAAGGTGTCCAATCTGTGCCGGGATCGTTTCGTGGCGAACATGTTTTTTGAGAATAGCACAAGAACGCGGTTTTCTTTCGAAATTGCGGAGAAACGACTAGGGGCGGAAGTGCTGAACTTCTCGGCTGCCGTCTCCAGTGTACAGAAGGGCGAGTCGATATACGATACGGTCAAGACATTGGAAGCGATGGGGATTGATGCAGGCATTATCCGGCTCAAGCCTTCGGGGATATTACCGGAGCTGGCAGCTAAAATATCGGTGCCGCTTATTAATGCCGGGGACGGCAATAATGAACATCCGACCCAAGCACTGCTGGACTTGTATACGATGCGCAAGCATTTCGGGTATTTGCAAGGCTTGACCGTGTCCATCATCGGCGACATCAAGCATAGCCGGGTCGCTCGTTCCAATCTTTGGGCGCTGCGGACACTCGGTGCGAACGTTCAGTTCTGCGCACCCGCTAACATGCAGGCAGAGGAGCTGGCCGATTACGCGCCTTACGTCACCATAGACGAAGCGCTGGAAGCGGATGTTGTGATGATGCTGCGTGTACAGTTAGAACGCCATGAGTCCGGAATGATTGCGACTGCAGAGACATATCGCGAGCATTATGGGCTCACAGAGGAGCGAGCAGCACGTCTGCAGCCGCATGCGCTGATCATGCATCCCGCCCCGGTGAATCGCGGAGTGGAGATTGATGACGCTGTCGTCGAGCATCCGCAATCACGGATTTTCAATCAAATCGCGAATGGGGTGCCCGTACGCATGGCCGTCATCGAACGGGCTTTGACATAACCGATAGAGTGACGAAGACAAGTGAATGTCGCAGGCAACTAGCATAATAAGTACAGGAGGTACGGTATGGGGCATTGGATATTGAACGGAAATGTGTATGACACCGATAGCAGACAAATTTCGAAGCAGCATGTATGGATCGAGAACGGCAAAGTGGAGCGTATCGTCGCAGAGAGTGAGGCGCCGGATACGACAGGACATGAAGTAACAGACGCCAAGGGAAAGCTTGTTACAGCAGGTCTGATCGATATGCATGTTCACTTGCGCGAGCCGGGATTTGAACATAAGGAGACGATCGAGACTGGAGCAAGATCAGCTGTTCAAGGCGGATTTACTACGATCGCATGTATGCCGAATACGCGGCCAGTGATCGACACTCCTGAAACGGTCAATTTTGTGTATAATCAAGCGAAGCAAGCGGGATTGGCCAAGGTGCTTACTTATGGATGTATCACGAAGAATGAGCTGGGACGCGAGCTGACAGACTTCGCCGCATTGAAGCAGGCTGGTGCGATCGGATTTACCGATGACGGTGTCGGTGTTCAGAACGCGCAGATGATGAAGGACGCGATGCGCAACGCTGCTGGCCTCGGAATGCCAATCATCGCTCATTGCGAAGATGACACACTGGTAGAAGGCGCATCGGTAACAGACGGAGCTTTCGCCAAGCGTCACGGCTTGAAAGGGATTCCGAATGAATCGGAAGCGATACATGTCGGACGCGATGTGCTGCTCGCTGAAGCGACTGGCGTGCACTATCATGTATGCCATGTCAGCACAGAGCAGTCCGTTCGTCTCATCCGTCAAGCGAAGAAGGTCGGTATCCATGTAACGGCAGAAGTATGTCCGCATCATCTGCTGCTGTCCGATGAGGATATCCCGGGTATGGATGGCAATTGGAAGATGAATCCACCTCTCCGGTCGCCGAGGGATGTGCATGCTATGATAGAAGCGCTTGAGGACGGCACGATCGACATGATCGTCACCGACCATGCCCCGCACAGCGAGGAAGAGAAAGCTAAGGGCATGGATCTTGCCCCGTTCGGCATTGTCGGATTAGAGACTGCATTCCCGCTGATGTATACCAAGTTTGTGAAGAGCGGACGCTGGACGCTCGGATTTCTGCTGGATCGAATGACGGTTAAGCCGGCAGATGCGTTCGGACTGAAGTCTGGAAGGCTGAAGCCAGGAGCAGTAGCGGACATCACAATCCTGGATCTTGATGTAGAGCGTGAAGTGAATCCAGAGCAGTTCGCTTCGAAGGGGAAGAACACCCCCTTCACCGGTTGGAAGCTGAACGGATGGCCGGTATGGACGATGGTGGACGGGAAAGTAGTGTGGCGGGAATCCAACGAATAGGAGTGAGAATGCATGAAGGCAAGATTGCTATTAGAAGACGGAACATTATTTACAGGTAAAGCATTCGGAAGCGTCAATGAATCGACTGGAGAGGTTGTTTTTAATACAGGCATTACTGGCTACCAGGAAGTGTTGTCGGATCCTTCCTACTGCGGCCAGATCGTGACGATGACGTATCCGTTGATCGGCAATTACGGCATTGCGCGTGATGATTTCGAAGCGATTCGTCCTTTCATTCACGGCTTCGTTGTGCGCGAGCATGAACAACTGCCAAGCAACTGGCGGGCCGAATATACGTTGGACACGCTCTTGAAGGAATACGGTATACCGGGCATTAGCGGTGTCGATACACGCATGCTGACTCGCAAAATACGTCATCACGGCACGATGAAGGGTGTTCTGACAACTTCGAACGACCCGATCGAAGTGCTTCAGGAACGATTGACGGGGTCTGCCTTGCTGCGTGATCAGGTTAGCCGAGTATCCACGCAATCCGTGTTCTCTGTGGCTGGAAGACAGGAGCGTATTGTGCTCGTAGACTTCGGCTCTAAGAGCGGCATCTTGCGTGATCTGACACAGCGCGGCTGTGATGTTGTCGTCGTGCCGCATGATGCGACAGCAGACCAAATTCGTCGTCTGCGTCCGGACGGCATTCTTCTGTCCAATGGACCTGGGGACCCGAAGGATGTGCCGCATGCTGTAGCTATGATCCGCGAGCTTCTAGGTGAAATTCCGATCTTCGGCATCTGCCTGGGTCATCAGCTGTTCGCGCTTGCATGCGGGGCAGATACAGAGAAGTTGAAGTTTGGCCATCGCGGCGGCAATCATCCGGTGATGGACTTGGCGAACGGCCATTGCTACATTACATCCCAGAACCATGGCTACACCGTGTTGCAGGCATCGATCGAAGCAACAGAGCTTGAAGTGACCCATATCAATAATAATGACAAAACAATTGAAGGGCTCAAGCACAAGACGCTGCCAGCCTTCTCCGTTCAGTATCATCCGGAAGCGTCGCCTGGACCGTTCGATTCGAGCTATTTGTTTGACGACTTCTTGGACATGATTCGCGCCTATAAGCGTGACAATCCAGCCAAAGCTCGTCAGGCAGTGTTCGCTGAAGCGGCGCAAGTACACCAATCAGGGGAAGGAGAGCTCGCATATGCCCAGAAATAATAACTTGAAAAAAATTCTAGTGATCGGCTCGGGTCCAATTGTCATCGGCCAAGCAGCTGAATTCGACTATGCGGGTACACAGGCATGCCAAGCGTTGAAGGAAGAAGGCATTGAAGTTGTCTTGATTAACAGTAATCCGGCAACGATTATGACCGATACGAATATCGCAGACAAAGTATATATTGAACCCATCTCGCTTGAATTTGTCACACAAGTCATTCGCCAAGAGCGTCCGGACGGCTTGCTGCCAACACTTGGCGGACAGACAGGGCTCAACATGGCAGTAGAGCTGGCGAAGGCTGGCGTGCTGGAACGTGAAAATGTGAAGCTGCTCGGCACACAGCTGGACGCGATTGAGAAAGCAGAGGATCGTGATCTGTTCCGCGATCTCATGAATGAATTGAATCAGCCTGTACCGGACAGCACGATCGTCACGACGGTTCCGCAGGCAGTTGATTTCGCAAGTGAAATTGGCTACCCGATCATCATCCGACCGGCTTATACACTCGGCGGAACAGGCGGCGGCATCGCGCAGACAGAGGAAGAGTTGATCGAGATCGTCTCCTCCGGCATTCGCTACAGTCCGATCGGCCAATGTCTAGTAGAAAAAAGTATCGCGGGCATGAAGGAAGTTGAATATGAAGTCATGCGTGATGCGAACGATAACTGTATCGTTGTGTGTAACATGGAGAATATCGATCCAGTCGGTGTCCATACGGGCGATAGTATTGTAGTTGCGCCGAGCCAGACGCTGTCTGATCGTGAGTACCAGATGCTGCGGTCTGCTTCGCTGGACATTATTAGCGCGCTGAAGATCGAGGGCGGCTGTAACGTACAGCTCGCGCTTGATCCGCAAAGCTTCCAATACTATGTCATTGAAGTGAACCCAAGGGTGAGCCGCTCGTCTGCGCTCGCATCGAAGGCGACAGGTTATCCGATCGCCAAGATGGCAGCGAAGATTGCGATCGGCTATACGCTTGACGAGCTGGTCAATCCGGTAACAGGTCAAACTTATGCGATGTTCGAGCCTACACTCGATTATATCGTCAGCAAGATTCCGCGTTGGCCGTTCGACAAATTCATCTCCGCTAATCGCAAGCTAGGCACACAGATGAAAGCGACTGGAGAAGTGATGGCGATTGGCCGTACGTTCGAGGAGTCGATTCACAAGGCTGTTCGCTCATTGGAAATTGGCGTGCATCGCATGTACTTGAAGGGTGCCGAAGAGCTGGATAAGGAAACATTGGAGTCGCGCTTAGTGAAGGCGGACGATGAGCGCATCTTCCTGCTTGCAGAAGCATTGCGCCGCGGCTATACGGTCCCGCAGCTGTATGAATTGACGAAGATTGACTGGTGGTTCCTGCATAAGTTCGAGGGCATGATTCGATTCGAAGCTCAGCTGCTTGCGCCTGTGCTCGATGAAGAATTGTTACTCGAAGCGAAGCGGAAGGGCTTCACCGATAGAGCGATTGCAGAGATTCGTGAGGCAGCGAATGCGGAGCTTCAGCTTACCACGGAGACAGCTGTACGCAGCGCAAGACTGGCACTCAATATTAAACCGGTCTATAAGATGGTGGATACTTGTGCCGCAGAGTTCGAAGCGTCAACACCATATTATTATTCCACTTACGAGACAGAGAATGAAGTGCTGCATACAGAGAAGCAGAAGGTGCTCGTGCTAGGTTCTGGTCCGATCCGGATTGGACAGGGGATCGAGTTCGACTATTCGACTGTGCATGCGGTATGGGCTATACAAGATGCCGGATACGAGGCCATTATTATTAACAATAATCCGGAGACTGTATCAACAGACTTCAACACGTCAGACCGTCTATACTTCGAACCGCTGTTCTTCGAGGATGTCATGAACATTATCGAGCAGGAGCAGCCGATCGGTGTTATCGTTCAGTTCGGCGGCCAAACAGCGATCAATCTGGCCGCACCGTTAGCGAATGCTGGTGTCAATATTCTCGGTACAAGCTTGGAGAGCATCGATCGAGCGGAAGACCGCAAGAAGTTCGAGGCATTGCTAAGCAGCTTGAACATCGCGCAACCGCCTGGCAGCACCGTTACGAGTGTCGATGAAGCAGTAGGCACCGCAAGCAAGCTTGGTTATCCGGTACTCGTTCGTCCTTCCTACGTGCTCGGAGGGCGTGCCATGGAAATTGTATACTCAGACGAAGAGCTGCTGAACTACATGGAGCATGCTGTTAAGATCAATCCAGAGCATCCGGTATTGATTGACCGCTATATGCTCGGTAAGGAGCTTGAAGTAGACGCGATCTGTGATGGCGAGACCGTCCTAATTCCAGGCATTATGGAACATGTCGAACGCGCCGGAGTCCATTCCGGTGATTCGATCGCCGTGTATCCGCCGCAATCAATCACACAGGAAATCAAGGATCAGATCGTCAGCATTACGATTAATATTGCGAAGAAGCTAGATACGATCGGATTAGTCAACATTCAATTCGTCGTGTTCCAAGGACAGGCATACGTGATTGAGGTCAACCCTCGCTCATCCCGGACGGTACCGTTCCTGAGTAAGGTAACGAAGGTGCCGATGGCGAATGTCGCTACACGGCTCATTCTTGGTCAGAAGCTGAAGGACCTTGGCTATAGCGAAGGGCTATGGGAAGAAGATACGTATGTATCTGTGAAGGTGCCGGTATTCTCCTTCGCCAAGCTGCGCCGCGTGGACACGACCCTCGGTCCTGAGATGAAGTCAACAGGTGAAGTGATGGGGCGCGATATCAGCTATGCCAAAGCGCTGTACAAAGGGTTAGTTGGCGCAGGGATGAAAATACCTACGACGGGTACGATTATTGCGACAGTCGCAGACAAGGATAAACAAGAAGCAGTCGGCATTTTGCGGGGCTTCTACAACATGGGCTTCAAGCTTGTTGCGACTGGCGGAACGGCGAAGGCGTTGGAGGAAGCGGGCATGTTCGTCACACGTGTGAACAAGCTCAGCGAAGGCTCGCCGAATATTCTCGATATGATCCGCACGAGTGAGGCGCAGATCGTAGTGAATACATTAACGAAGGGCAAGACACCGCAACGCGACGGCTTCCGTATTCGCCGCGAAGCGGTAGAGAACGGCATAGTTTGTATGACATCGTTGGATACTGTCAATGCCCTGCTCACTGTTTTGCAGACGATCAATTTCTCTACCCGGCCGATGCCGGCGTTCCAATAAGCAATGCGAGTGCCCTGTCTCCGCGAATGCTGCTGTTGGGCTGCAACTGGCCCTTCGGCAGCACTCGGAGAAGGGCATTCTTGCTGCATAGACAATCATTCGAACTGACTAGGGAGGTGCGCATATCGTATGACAGACAGAAGCCGGAATAGTTCAGAACAGACAAGTTCAAGTGCGACAAGCTCACAATTAGCGGGCCGCATCATGGTGGCACTTGACTACGACACCGCTGCGCAAGCAGAGGAGCTAATCGTGTCATTGCATGGTATCCCTTGCTATATGAAAGTAGGCATGCAGCTGTACTTCGCGGAAGGTCCGTCTTTTATCGAGCGCTTGAAGCGGGACGGCTATAAGGTTTTCGTCGACTTGAAATTGCACGATATTCCGAACACGGTGAAGGGCGGCGCCAAGAGCTTGACTGCGGTCGGTGCGGATATGTTCAATGTGCACGCTGGCGGCGGAGTGCGGATGATGGAAGCCGCACTTGAAGGGGTGACAATGGCCAAGTCCGCAGGTCAAGCTTCGCCACTTGTCATTGCCGTCACGCAGCTGACGAGTACGAATACCGCTATGATGAATGATGAAATCGGCATCCCAGGCTCTGTAGAAGATGCCGTTATCCGTTATGCAAGGCTTGCGAAGGGAGCCGGCCTGCAAGGAGTCGTATCATCGCCTTGGGAAGCCCAGTCAATCAAGGAAGCATGCGGCGCTTCCTTCGTTACCGTAACCCCTGGCATCCGGCCTGCCGGCTCTAGCGCCGACGATCAAGCACGCATCATGACCCCTGGCGAAGCGCTCGGCGGCGGCTCTGATTATATCGTGATCGGCCGTCCGATTACAGCTCAAGCCAATCCGCGCAATGCGCTGGAAACTATATTGAAGGAGTTGGAGAATCTATGAGCGAACAAGCTGCATTGGCTTCATCTATCGCCCGTTCCTTGCTGGACATTGGCGCTGTTCATCTGCGCCCGAACGATCCGTTCACTTGGACATCGGGTATTCAGTCCCCGATCTACTGTGACAATCGCTTAACCTTATCTTATCCACAGGTGCGTAATGCTGTTGCCGAAGGCTTCTGCCAAGTGATTCGTGAGCAATATCCGACGGCGGAAGTTATTGCCGGCACGGCTACAGCTGGTATTCCCCATGCAGCATGGGTTGCCGATAGGCTCGGTCTACCGATGATCTATATTCGCGACAAGGCGAAGGGCCACGGCAGACAAAATCAAATCGAAGGCTTGCTGAAGCCGGGTCAGAAGACTGTCGTCATTGAAGATTTGATCTCCACTGGGGGGAGCTCGATTCAAGCTGCAGAAGCGGCACGTGCTGCGGGAGCAGAGGTGCTCGCAGTGGTAGCAATCTTCACCTATCAGTTCGACAAGGCGGAACGTGCGTTCAAGGAAGCTGGCATCCCGCTGCGTACGCTTAGCAATTATACCGTTCTGTGTCAGGAAGCACTCGAATCTGGAACGATTGCGTCGAGTGATCTGGAGATGCTGAAGCAATGGCGGGAAGACACAGGGAAATAGAAGGTTCTGCATATAGCGTAAGGGAGCTGTCGAACTAGAGTCGGCAGCTTCTGCTGTTCTATGAACGGAATGAGCAGCTTATAAAGAGTAGATAGAATCGTCCTTTTAATGAGATTATTGGCGAATGAATCGTTTTTTTCTCGTAATCTTGTAACTTTTTTGCAAGCGATCGCGTCTATATAACAGTTAATTATCCGAACAGGAGGGAATGGCCATGGCCTGGTTCCGGAGAAGAGGTAAGGCAGCTCAGACGGTCGAACATATAGCTGATGATCAGACATCTGTAGAGGAAGCGGAGGATACAGCAGTAGCGGACAATATCCAACCTTCTACTGATTCTGTCAAGGCTGTGAGCAGCAAGCCCGTTCTGCTCGTCAAGGGGGTGGAACGAAGCTTCCCTGTTGGCGGACAGCAACTGCATGTTCTGAAAGGCATCCATATGGAGCTGAGGGAGCAACAGCTTGTTATGCTAAGAGGACGTTCAGGTTCTGGCAAGACAACCTTGCTGAATCTAATAGGCGGACTAGATTTGCCAACGAAGGGAGAGATTGTGTTCCGCGATCGCCCGATACATACATGGAGTGATGACCGGCGCACCCATATTCGGCGGAAGGAGATTGGCTTCATCTTCCAGAGCTTTGCGCTAATGCCTCTCTTGTCCGCGTGGGAGAATGTGGAGCTATCCTTGCGCATGGCTGATGTGCCGCGTTCACAGTGGAAGGAACGCGTGCAGCAATGTCTGGAGCTTGTCGGTCTCGGCAAGCGCATGCACCACCGTCCTTATGAGATGTCAGGCGGTGAGCAGCAGCGTGTAGCGATCGCTAAGGCGATTGCGCATCGGCCGTCCCTCATATTGGCGGACGAACCGACAGCGGAGCTCGACTCTCAGATGGGCGCGCAAGTCATGAATGTGTTCCAAGATATTATTCAGAAGGAGCAAATGACAATCTGTATGACGACACACGACCCGACTATATTGGAGGTAGCTGATCATGTTTACGAAATGGTGGACGGGAAATTTATCGCAGGGTAAGTACAGCCGATTGTTGAAGAGTGCAGCTGTTATGACAGCAGTTGCAGTGTTTGCCAGCGGCTGCGCCTTGTTGCCGGACGAGACGATTGAAGAGGATATTCCGAACATCACAGCGCCGAAAATCTCGCAAAAGCCGGAATACAATGTGACGACCAGCACGTTGGAGCTGAAGGTTAGCGGAATTGGCAAAGTGATGTCCATGAGAGAGGAATCATTATTCTTCCCCGAATCGGGATCTGGAGAATTGCGTGTCAAGGAGCTGTATGTAAGCTCTGGTGATGCCGTTGCCGAAGGGGACGTCATTGCCGAGCTGGAGGTTAAGGATCTGCAGGATCAGCTGAGACGCAAGGAACTGGAGTTCAAGCAGCGGGAGCTGGATATGAAGCAGACATTGCGCAATCGCAGTGAGATGTCAGATGAAGAGTATGAGCAGGCTGTTATCGACTTTGAGATCGAACGTCAGGATATTGTAGAACTGCGTGAAGATATCGAAGCTGCCAAGCTGCGTGCCCCATTCAGCGGCACGATTGTATCGGTGTCGGCTGAGAAGGGGCAGACCGTCCAAGCCTATGAGGAAGTCGCACTGATCGCTGACTTGTCTCAGCTTACCGTTGCGGCGAAGATGAGTGTGGAAGATCTGAAGAAGATCGCTCCCGGCTTGCCGGCTAACGTAGATATTAATGCGAACGGTTCGTTCAGCGGTATTGTAGATCGGTTGCCCGTACAGAACGATGATAATAACAACAATGGCGGTGGGCGCTATTATAATCCGAATCAAAATGACAAAGAAACGATCGATGACTTCATGCTTGTGAGAGTTGACGGCTTGCCAGCTGATATCCAGCGCGGTACACCGCTTAGTGTGTCGGTCGTTACGGAACGCAAGGAGGATGCTGTGGTTATTCCGCCATCCACGCTTCGCACTTACGGGGGACGCACGTACGTGCAGGTTGTTGAAGAAGATGGGACCAAGCGCGAGGTCGACATCGAAGTTGGGTTGCAAACCTCCACTGAAGTCGAAGTCGTGAAAGGTCTGGAGCCGGGACAGAAAGTAGTGGGCAAATAATGAAATTGCCGATTATGCGCTTTTTGTTCCGCAAGATGTGGAACAACCGCTGGCTGACGCTAAGCACCCTTGGCGCACTAGTGTTGGCGGTAGCATTCACTACGAGTATTCCGATGTATGCGAACGGTTCCTTGAAGCGTGTTGTCTCAGAATCGCTCCAAGAGCGCAATGCAGGCTTGCCTGCGGGTTCGTTATTGTTCCGTTACCAAACTGTAGGGTCGGATGCGCCGGACTTGGAATCTTACGAATCTGTCGATCAATACATTGAAGAAGACGTGCGGAATCAAATCGAATTTCCGGTTCATAATTACGTCAGTCTGACGCAGCTGCGCAACAGCCGTGTTGCTCCTGTTGATACGGAACAAGTGGATGCCAGTATTCGCCGTCAGATGTCCGTCATGTCGCTCAGCGGACTCGAAGACCGGATTGAGATGAATAACGGCGTTATGTATAGCGACGAAATGCAGGACGGCGTCATTGAAGCGGTCGTGCTGGATGAAGCGATGTATCGCAATTATTTCCGAGTGGGCGATGAATTCTACTTCCCTGTGAATGCGCCTGGGCAAGCGCCGCTGAAGATTAAGGTAGTAGGGTCATTCCAGGCGAAGGAACCCGAATCCCCTTATGATGCGTATTGGTTTCAAGGGTTGGACGGCTATGTGAATGCCTTCATGATTAGCGAGAAGGTGATGAAGGAACAGCTCATGCAAGAGATGAACGTTCCGTTAGATACTGGATTGTGGTACTATAATTTTGATCTGCGTGATATTCAGACGAGTCAATTGAGTCCGCTCGCACGTACGTTGGAACGTATGAATATTGATGTGTACCAGTTGTTGAAGAATACGCGTGTCGATCTGTCCTTCAGCGACATGCTGCAGGACTTCAAGCGACTCAGTCTGCAGCTTCAGACGCTGCTGTTCACCTTAGCTGTTCCCATGATTGCTATGGTATTCTACTATATTACGATGAATGCCCGCCAGACGCTGGAGCGCCAGCGCAGCGATATAGCCGTGCTTAGAAGCCGCGGGGGGAGCACGAAGCAGATCATCTGGATCTATACGTTAGAAGGCCTCATTCTTGGCTCCGTCTCGCTCGTGATCGGGCCTATGCTAGGCTGGTTTATGGCCAAGAGTATCGGCTCTTCGAACGGATTTCTGACCTTCGTTGATCGCAAGTCCATTCCTGTAGATGTGGACACTTCCATCATCTTGTACGGGGCGGCAGCTGTAGTCATTGCGCTTGCCGCAAGCTTGATTCCTGCCATTATCTATGCACGAAGCTCCATTGTCGGGCTTCGTCAGCAGATGGCTCGTTCGGATCGCAAGCCACTATGGATGCGCTGGTATTTGGACGTATTGCTGATCGCCCTGTCAGGTTATGGCTGGTACTTGTTCAACGAACGGCAGTTCTTGACTGCACAGGCCGGATTGAACAGTGAACAGCTGCAGGTGCAGCCGCTGCTGTTCTTCGTGCCGGCACTGACGATATTCTCACTAGGCTTGTTCTTCCTGAGGCTATTCCCTTGGATCTTGCGGTTAGTTAATATGCTGGGACGTTGGTTTCTACCGCTTCCTGCTTACTTGACGCTCACGCAGCTGTCTCGCTCAGCCAAGGCGTATTATCCATTAATGCTGCTGCTGATCTTGACACTTGGGTTAGGGGTGTACAATTCTTCTTCTGCGCGTACGATCGACCTGAACTCAACAGAACGTACAATGTATGAGTTTGGTACTGATGTAGTGCTGCAGCCGGTATGGGAAGGATTCGCAGAAGTACAGCCGCCCGAGCCGCCGCCAAGTGGTGATGGCGAGGATGGAGAAGGCGGGGGACAACAACCGCCTAGTAATCCAGGCGCACCGAGCGGACCGCCACCTACGATCCGGTACGCAGAGCCGCCATTTGAAATATTTAAGGAATCCGCTGGTGTAGAGACAGCAGCCCGTGTGCTGAAGACAAGGGGCAATGCAGTCGTGAGCGGTCAGACCGCGGGGCAAGGTGTGCTTATGGGCGTAGACAATATAGATTTCTCTAAAGTTGGCTGGTTCCGGGATGATACACTGCTCCCGCATCACCAGAACAATTACTTAAATTTGCTCGGCTTGTATGAGCAAGCTGTGCTGATTCCGGACAATTTTGCAGACAAATACTTACTTGAGCCGGGCGACATCATGACGATATCCGTGGAGCAACAAGCGATAGAGTTTGTTGTAGTAGGGACGATCCCTTATTGGCCTTCGCTCTATCCGCAGGAGGAACCGTTCTTCATTGTGAATTTGGACTATGTGTACGACCAGATTCCGTTAATTCCGTATGAAGTATGGATCAAGATGAAGGAGGATGCGCTCCTGACTCCGATGTTGGAGGAGCTTGTGGATAATGGAATTGAGCTGACGAACATCAAGGACGTTCGCATTGAGCTTGCTCAACAGCAACGTCTTCCGTCGCGCGGAGGTGTGTTCGGGATACTCAGCTTGGGCTTCCTCGTCTCGGTGCTCGTGTCCTTCGTCGGGTATTTGCTCTATTGGTTCTTCAATCTGTCCAGCCGCTTGCTGCAGTTCGGCGTGCTTCGCGCGATGGGCTTGTCGCGCCGTCAGTTGACCGGCATGCTGCTGTTGGAACAAATATTCACTGCGGGATTGTCGATCATACTCGGGGTATTGATCGGCAAAGCGGCGAGTTACCTGTATTTACCGTTCCTCCAGACGACGGAGGATGCACAGAAGCAGGTTCCGCCGTTCCAGGTCGTGTTCAATTCTCAGGACACGGTGAACATCTATATCGTCGTAGCTATGATGATGCTAACTGGTGCAGGTCTGTTGTTCATGCATATTCGTAGACTGCGCGTGCATCAAGCGGTCAAAATGGGAGAGGAGCGATGACCATGATCGATTGCGAAGGCTTGGTGAAAATATTCAAATCCGACAATATCGAGGTTGTCGCCCTGCAAGGCTTGAATATTCAGGTGAAGCAAGGCGAAATGATGGCCATCATAGGCAACAGCGGCAGCGGCAAATCGACTTTGCTTAACATACTAGGCGGGCTTGACCGCCCGTCTGCCGGACAGGTACACGTCGGTGAATGGAACTTGCTGAAGATTACCGACGATCAGTTAGTGGAATATAAGCGCAAGACAGTCGGCTTCATCTGGCAGAGCAATGCCCGCAACCTGCTGCCGTACTTGACAGCTATCGAGAATGTCGAGATGCCGATGCTGCTGAGCGGCACCTATGACAAGCAATATGCGCGTCAGCTGCTGGAATGGGTAGGCTTGGGGCATCGGATGCACAACAAGCTGCAGCAGCTCTCAGGCGGGGAGCAGCAGCGCGTGGCAATCGCGATATCGCTTGCGAATCGTCCGCAGCTGCTGCTTGCAGATGAACCAACCGGCTCCGTCGATACGCAGACGTGCGACATGATTATGGATATATTTCGCCGCCTCAATCGGGAGCTCGGGGTTACGATTGTCATCGTAACTCACGACTTATCCCTCGCCAGCAAGGTAGATCGTGTCGTCGCTATTCGCGACGGCTTAACGAGCACAGAATTCGTGAAGCGCAACCCGAATTTGGATCTAAGCGCACCAGGCGACCACAAAATCAACGATGTGCATGAAGAGTATGTGGTAGTTGACCGTGCCGGGCGCTTGCAGGTTCCGAAGGATTTCCTTGCTGCGCTCCAGATCGATAACAAGGCATCTATGGAATTTGACGGAGAGAAGATCTTGATCCGATCTCCGAAACAATTGGAGGGGAATACGAATGACAATGACGAATAAGACAGGAATACGCAAATTCACGATGATCGTAATCGTGCTGACGCTTCTGCTGACATTGCTCGCAGCTTGTTCAGGCGGAGGCAATGCTGGAAGCGAAGACGAGACACGCGTGCTGCGCATTGCAGTCATGTATGGCGACAGCAGCCAATCCGACTACTTGAAGACACAGTATACGGACTTATACGAATTCACACATGACAATATCGAAATTGAATTTACACATGCGGTCGACTACAGCGCTCGCCGCTATACACGGTTTAATGATAACGGCAATGAAGAAGAGCCAGATCCAATCGAAGAGATGACGAAGCTTATCGAAGGACCGAATCCTCCGGATCTCGTCATGCTCAGCTACGATGAGCTTGGCCAGCTGATTGATGAGAACTTGCTCAGTCCACTGGATTCTTACATCCAGAATGATGAGTTCGATACGAGCGACTTCGTTCCGACTGTTATTGACGGGATCAAAGCACTAGGGAACAATCAGCTGTATGCACTTGCGCCGACGTTCTCTTCTACAGCATTGGTCTACAACAAGCAGTTATTCACCGAACGGGGTGTGGAATTTCCTACTGACGGCATGAGCTGGGATGAGGTATTCACATTGGCTGAGCGGGTTTCCTTCGGAGAAGGCGAAGAACGCCAATACGGCTTCTCTTTCAGCACATACTCCTACGGCGACAGCTTAATGAACGAAATGAACTTGTACACAGCGCCGCTGCAATTACGAACGTATGATGAGGATTATGAAAGTCTGATGGTCGATTCCGATGGATGGGAACGTGTATGGCAGACCATGCTGGACTTGAAGACGAAGCAAATATTGCCGGAGCCACCTGACTATAGCCAGGGTCCCCGGAATCCATCGCCGTTCGAAGGGAATAATTTCTTAATGGGGCGTGCAGCCATGGTGCCGATGAGCTATGGCAACTTGAATGAGCTGATCAACGCTAATCGCAACGCAGATACGATCGAAGGATACGAGCGAATTGACTGGGATGTCGTAACATTGCCGATTCATCCGGAGGTTGGCAACGTCGGCGGTCAAATCTACATGGAGCCGCTGATGGGGATTACAGCCAATGCGCAAAACTCTGAAGACGCATGGGATTTCCTCAAATTTATTAACGGACCGGAATGGGCTGAATTGAAAGCGCGCAGCTCTTATAACATGGTGTCTCGTCAGTCTTACATTGAACCGCATGCCGGTGAGAATTATAACATTGAAGCGTTCTTCCAACTCACACCTGCGCCAAGTAACATGGAGAGTGAAATTTGGAATGAAGTGCCGAATTATTGGGAAATCCAAGAGATCGGCTCTCGCAAATTCCAAGAGGTTGTAGACGGGGATAAGGAAATTCGTCAAGCCTTGCAGGAATGGGCCGTGGAAGGCAATCAAGCTTTGCAGCGTATGAAGGAAAATATGGATGGGAATATGGGCGGTAGCGTAGAAATCGCACCATTCTAATTCTGAGCGGAGACTCCCTTGCTTGTAAGGTAAGCAGGGGAGTCTTGCTGTAATTGCACGAACAGAATTGTAATCGGCATTCCCATGTTATAATAGATGCAGGAATGGAAGGGAGCGATCAGGATGAAGCGCAAGGTACACAGTGCAGAAGTGAAGCAAGCTGTTATGGGGAAGCTGGCAGCAAGGGGCGTAACCGTAGAAGATATCGCCTATATCGTGCATGAGATGCAATCTCCCTACGATACGAATCTGACGATAGACAGTTGTATCAACAGTGTCAACGCTGTATTGGGCAAGCGGGAGATGCAGCACGCCTTGCTGGTCGGGATAGAACTGGATATGTTAGCGGAGCAAGGCATGCTGTCTGAACCGCTGCAATCCATTATAGAGAGTGATGAAAGCTTGTTCGGCTGTGACGAGACATTGGCGCTTGGGTCCGTACTAGGCTACGGCAGCATCGGTGTAACTACATTCGGACATCTGGACAAGCACAAAGTGGGCATTATTAAGAAGCTCGATACGAAGATAGGCAAGGGTGTGCACACCTTCCTAGATGATCTGGTAGCCAGTATTGCTGCGTCTGCCTCGAGCCGTATTGCACACCATACGCGTGATATCGAGGAACGTGAGGCCGAGGCAGATGACACGGAGGAAACTGCTAGTTAATTCACGATGCAGGGAACCTCGTGTCTAATCTGAAGCGGATTGGGGTACGATAACGGCATAGACATTCGCTTCAGAGGTGAACAGGCATGAGATGGGTTTATTGGATGCGGCTGTACGACAGCAAATTTCAAGCAGGCTGCTTAGCCAAGCGTATGCAGGAAGATTGGTGGATATACGGCTACGAATGCCCGGAGGAAGTGGAGATATTTCGATCCAAACGGGGTCGGTTCGGTGTGCGTTACAGCCTGTGAAGAAATCGAGAAAATAATCCTTGACTTACTTTGGTCCGATGGTGTATAGTTATCTTTGTCGCCGAAAAGGGATTTGAAAGGTACATCCTACTTTAGGCAGACATCGATAACGACGCGGGGTGGAGCAGTCCGGTAGCTCGTCGGGCTCATAACCCGAAGGTCGCAGGTTCAAATCCTGCCCCCGCAATACTTGCTTCCCAAGTCGTCGGGGGCCTTTAGCTCAGTTGGTTAGAGCGGTCGGCTCATAACCGATTGGTCGGGGGTTCGAGTCCCTCAGGGCCCATCACCTAATACCCTTGATTACACTGGAATCATACAAATGCAGATCCCCGTTGCAGGCATGCTGATCATGCTAAGCAGCGGGGGTTTTTCGTTAATTCGCTTGCACTACCGGCTTAACAACAATGGCGGTATCGAAATATAGGCAGATATGTCGTTCTTTATGAAGCTTTGTCCTATTCTGACTCAGACTTTCACTTTGCGACAGGTAAATTCTGATCTGCGGCATTTATACGTTGACGGATGGCGTTGCACTGTATTACCCTAATAACTAACAGGTACAAATGCGGCGCTTTCTGAGGGGCCGATGGCAGTGGCTCAAGAGCTAGGAATGTGTGTGCAGCGGTGTTGGTTTCCATCACTTAGCTGCTTGTGATTAGACAGAGAATAATTATTATTGCTGCTAGCGTTAGCAGGCTGGAGTGATCGGGGTGCAATTGACAAAGCAAGAGCTCTTACTTCAATATGAACAATACATCCCTTGGCTTGAGGGTTTAAGCAATCTTGAGGAACAAGCTTTCCGGACGCCGGTAGGACCGGGCAAGTGGTCGTGTGCGGAGATTATTGGACACTTGCTGTATTGGGACCGTGTGCTGCTTCACGATGTGTTCCCGAATGTGCGTGAAGGCGCTGCTATCGAATGTCCAGAGTTCAGTGATTTCGAGATGGTGAACGGCGTTGCTGCGCAATATGCCCGTGAGGAAGCATCGCTTCACACCTTGATTGCAGAGTCGATTGAGATTCGGAGTAAGATCATCGCTTACTTACAAGATAGAAGTGATGAGGAGTGCCAACAAACCTTCTATATGAATACGAGCGAGCAGACGCTGTTGCTGCTGATGGAGGACTTCATCAGCCATGATCGGCATCATCGCCAGCAAGTTGAGTCACATCTGGATAAACTGCTGTCCGCATAAGCTAACAGAGGATGTTAAGGCAAAAACCCCTTCCCATTAGGTCAATGTCGGTTCATTGAACATCATGACATTGCCTATAGGGAAGGGGTTTTCTATCATCAGCGAGGTTGATCTTCTGTGTTCGTTTCTTCAAGCTCTATCGTATACTGGCTTGATACGAATGTCTCTGCTTGTGGATAGGAGATGACTTGCAAATACATTTTGTCTGGATCAGGGTACATGCGATCATAGTGCACGATGGCTGTGTCAGCCTCGAAGGTAATGCTCGTAATCGCCACACCGTAGCCGGGATGCGGCTTCGCTCCCCAATCGACAACTACTTTGTTCACTTCCTCATTGACTTGCTCGATATTGTAGCTTACATCATCTTCAATGCTTAACGGCTTCTCTTCTTCTTGTTCTGGAATCTCCGGTACATCCGGACCCTCGTCAATGATTGGACCCTGTTCGTTATCCTTCTGACGTTCCTCAATGAAGGACAAGCTGTCATAGAGGAGTACGGCCGCATCGAGACGATTGATTGCCTGTGTCGGATGGAAGCGCTGTTCCTCATCAAGCGAAATAAGACTTGTGTTCAGCAATGTCTGGATACTGTTCTTGTAGGCTTCGTTAATTTCGTCTTCATCTTCAATGATATAGTATCGCTTCGTTACCGGGAATGGACCGTGTAATTGTAATCCATTGAGTAAGTAATGGACGAATGCAGCTTTGCTCATAGCAGCGTCCGGATCGATGTCTCGCGGAAGCTCCCAGCCGTAATGCGCGGCAATATTGAAGCTGTCTGCATACCATGCGTCCTCAGGAATGGTGTCATAGAATGGTGTATCATCCTCAGGTTTTAATACCGTGACACGATCCAATGACATGTCGAAGCCCTTCACCAGCATCGCGACCGCTTGCGCGTTAGTCAGTTCGGCATTAGGCAGGAAGTGATCATCCCCCGTTCCGCTGACGATGCCCATTCGCTTCAGCTCCTCCAGCTTGGATTGACTTTCCCCTTCAGGTAGATCGGAGAATGCGAATACACTACTGCCCATCATCAAAGTGAGTACAACCAACAACAACAATGTTCTTCTCAAAAATGCGTGTTTCATCTTCATTCCACCTTTCATCATGCTGTATCTTTTGCATTTTCTTGTTCTCATAGACGGACGATATGTTTGAAAGGTTGCTTTTATGGCGAAATTATCGATAGAATAGAGGAGTACCTCATAATCACACCCTACTCTATAGTATTCAGAATGAGGAATTCTGATGAAGGTGCGAAATCCGAGATTTCGGGAGGGAAAAGCATGGCACAAGCGTTTCAGTTAGTGTGGGAGAGAAACCGGATTATCCGGGGCGACCTGTTCCCGTCCCGCAGCCAAGCGTATGGCACGATTGTCATTTGTCACGGCTATAAGGGCTTTAAGGATTGGGGGGCGTTTCCCTATGCGGCAGAACGATTGGCCGAGAACTTTGATGTGGTCACCTTTAACTTTTCCCATAACGGAATTGGTGACGATTTGATGAATTTCACTGAACTGGAGCTATTCGCGACGGCCACTTACACGAACGATCTGGAGGATCTGGCTGAAGTGACAGCACGTATCCGATCAGGGACCTTGCCGATAGAAGGACAGGGACCTGATCCTGATGCTCCCTTATACTTGCTCGGTCACAGCAGGGGAGGAGCTACAAGTCTCATATTCGCCTTAGATCGACCAGATGAAGTTGACGGTGTGATTGGTTGGAACAGCACGGTTAACGTAGATTTGCTGAACGACGAGCAGCGAGCAGCGATGCGTGAGGGCAAGCGCGCTTATGTGAATAATGCGCGCACCGGCCAACAGCTGCCGCTCGACCCTGTCATTCTGGCAGATATGGAGGCGAATCGGGAACGGTTCGCTATCGTGGAGCGCATCACGACTGCGCAAGTGCCGATTGCTCTCATACAAGGCACAGAGGATCATAAGCGCCTGCAAGATGGCAATGCACAGCTCGTCGAGCGAAATCCAAGCATTCGTTGGATACGGGTTGCAGAGGGCAACCATACCTTCAATGCGGTTCACCCGTTCCAAGGCTCTACAGATGCGTTGGAAGCAGCCATTGCGGAAACGAATAACGTTCTGCTCCAATGGAGTACTACGCACGAATCAGTAACGGATACGTACGGATTATAAGCGGAGTTGCATGAGCCTATGCAGCACAACGCGAAGGTGCTTGTACAGCCGGTGGGTTCTGAGCCTGCCGGCTTTTGCGCTGGGATGAGACACATTATGTATGTACGGTCATGCAGGAGCTAGCACACACAGAGAGGAGCCCGGATGAGATGGCAGAGGCACGCGAATTCAGGCCGAACTGTACGCATTGCGCCTATTATTATGTCACTTGGGATGCTCGCTTCCCGCGTGGCTGCAAGGCATACGGCTTCAAGACTCGCGGGTTGCCGTCTGCGACTGTATTCCGCGCATCCGGTCAGCCTTGCTTGCAGTACAAGCCGAAGCGAAAGTGACTGGAGGGCATGATTGGCGGAAGCGCTCGACCCAGTTGACTAGATGCAACTAGGGGCGTGGATGCTGACAAGTATGAGAACGACAGTCAATCTCGGTTGACAAATGTGCATGCATGGATTAACTTGTATACAAGTATACTAGCAAGGTGGCGGCCGTTACTAAGCCTTGTGCGCAGGACAGCAATTCAGTTATATGGAACAGGCAAGGAACTGGTGGAAAGGAGGATGAACTATGATTCATGAAGGGGTAACGATCGGCAAATCGTCTAACAAAGTGCGGCTACCGCCAACTCTGCTTCCCACTCCCCGCAAGACGCTCGGGGATCAAATCTACAAGCAGCTTCGCGACCAAATTGTGCATCTGCAGCTGGAGCCAGGTCAGATGATCTATGAGAATGTCATTGCGGAGTCGTTGCAAGTGAGTCGGACTCCAGTGAGGGAGGCATTTCGTCTGCTCGCGAACGAGGCTCTGATCGATATATTGCCACAGCGGGGGACGAGAATATCGCTTATTTCTATACGCAAAGTGACGGAGGTGAGATTCGTTCGCGAGCATCTGGAAGAAGGAGCATTCCGTTATGCGGCCCGCCATTGGAATGAGCAGATTGCAGCACATTATGAGCATAAGCTTCGCGACTTGCTAGAGCGGCAACGGATTGCCGCCAAGCAACAAGACGTCCAAGAGTGGCTTGCATGGGATGAAGCCTTTCATAAGACCGTGATGCATACGACGGGGAATGAGACACTGCTGCAAGTGATCCACCATATGCGGGCGCATATGAATCGCGTACGGTACCTGTCCTTGACTGCGAATCATCAGATGGATCAGCTCATTGAAGAGCATGATCGGCTTCTCGATGGCATCTGTGCTGGTGACGAATCGACAATTACAGCTGTTCTGCAAGCTCACTTCAGCAAGCTGGACACGCATCTTCCGCAGCTGCGTGCTGCATATCCGCATTATTTCGAAGATTAGCAGGTGTCAGTTGCAGAGGATATTGTTATATGCGTTCACCCGAATAAATTCGTGTTTATGCATAGGGACGAATGAATGAATATAGGTGAGGAGTGAGGACGATTGAGAATGGTGTTCCGTTGGTTTGGCACTGGCAATGATACCGTTACATTGACACAGATCAGGCAAATTCCTGGCGTAGAAGGGATTGTATGGGCTTTGCATGATTTGCAAGCAGGTGAAGAGTGGCCGCAGGAACACATTGCACATATTCAGCATCAAGCGAAGGAGCACGGGTTTCACCTTGATGTAGTGGAAAGTGTGAACATTCATGATGATATTAAGCTTGGCTTGCCTTCGCGTGATTTGTACATAGAACGCTATATTCGGACGATTCGTAAGTTAGCGCATGTTGGCGTGAAGACAATCTGCTACAACTTCATGCCGATCTTCGACTGGGTACGTACCGATCTGCACATGCGAATGGCAGATGGATCGACTGCGATGTATCTCGATCGACAGGCACTGGACGACATCCAACCAGAGGAGCTTATCCGGCGCATTAATGAGAATCCGACCTTCTCTATGCCGGGATGGGAGCCCGAGCGGTTAGCGCATCTGTCCGAGATGTTCGAAGCTTACCAAGGGATGACCGCAGATCGTTTGCGCGACAACTTGCGTTACTTCCTAGAACAAGTGATTCCGGTTGCAGAAGAATGCGATATTCGGATGGCCATTCATCCCGATGATCCGCCATGGCCGCTGTTCGGCTTGCCGCGCATCGTCAATTCAATGGATAACATACGACGCATCCTGCAGCTTGTGGACAGCCCATATAACGGCTTGACACTGTGTACAGGTTCGTTATCTGCGAATGGCTCCATAGATATCATTGACATGATTCATGAATTCGCAGACCGAATTCCGTTCGTGCATATTCGCAATATTAAGGTGTATGACAATGGAGATTTCATCGAGACATCCCATCTCACAAGCGATGGCACAGTAGACATATGCGGCGTTGTGCAAGCCTTGCACGACATTCAGTTCAGCGGGTACGTCCGTCCCGATCACGGCAGGCAGATATGGGAGGAGCACTGTCGACCCGGGTACGGCTTGTATGATCGCGCATTGGGGATTATGTACTTATGGGGAATATGGGATTCCTTACAACGAACGAAAAGGGGAGAGGCGCAATGATACCTATTCATGAGCAATTGAAAGGCAAAGTCGCAGTAGTAACAGGAGGCGGCGGTGTCCTGTGCGGCGCGATGGCTATAGAGCTTGGCCGACAAGGCGTGAAGGTGGCGATCGTGAATCGCACAGCCGAGAAGGGTGAGGCTGTTGCACAGACCATTCGGAGCAATGGAGGGGACGCGATTGCAGTAGCTTGTGATGTGCTGGATGTTGAGCAGGTCAAGCGCGCCAATGAGCAAATAACGAATACATTCGGTCCGTGTGATATTCTCGTTAACGGAGCCGGAGGCAATCATCCGAAGGCGAGCACAACGGCAGAGACATTCCGCCCAGAGGATGTAGATGACCCGAACGTGATGTCCTTTTTCGATATGGAGAAGGATAACTTCGGCTCTGTCTTCGATGTGAACTTTATCGGGACGTTGGTCCCGACACAAGTATTCGCCAAACAGATGATTAACAAGCAGGGTGCGACTGTGATCAATATTTCGTCAATGAGCGCATACAGCCCGATGACGAAAGTTCCAGCATACAGCGCAGCCAAAGCAGCGATCAACAACTTTACACAATGGATGTCTGTACATATGGCGCCTGCTGGCATACGAGTCAATGCGATAGCGCCGGGCTTCTTCCTCACCGATCAGAACAGGACACTGCTCACGAATGAGGACGGTTCCTTGACCCCGCGTTCGGAGAAGATCATGTCACAGACACCGATGAAGCGATTCGGTGATCCCAATGATTTATTAGGTACTTTATTATGGCTCGCCGATGAGAGTATGTCCGGCTTCGTAACAGGCATTACAGTTCCGGTCGATGGCGGATTCATGGCATATTCAGGCGTCTAGCGTCTGTTGCAGCATAGCTGCTTCATGGAAGCGAGATGTACAATGTTATATGCTTGCAGGGATTGACTTCGCCTGTGACGAATACGTTGGGACGAACAATGGCGCTGGTGTGACCAGTTGGGAATGCCAGAGCTCGGTTCGATCGACTAGGTCACCGTTGCAGGAACACTACACCACTACCGAGAATAGGGAGGAACACCATGCACAATCGAATTATCATCAATACGGATATTGTAGAAGGGAAAATTAGTAAGCATATTTATGGGCAGTTCGCTGAGCATCTGGGTCGCTGTATTTATGAAGGGCTGTGGGTAGGTGAGGATTCCTCCATACCGAATACGAAGGGGATTCGCAACGACGTCATTGAAGCGCTGAAGAAGCTGCAGATTCCAGTTCTGCGATGGCCGGGCGGCTGCTTCGCCGATGAGTATCATTGGAAGGACGGCGTAGGACCGAAGGAACACCGTAAGCGCATGGTCAACACTCATTGGGGCGGTGTGGTGGAGAACAATCACTTCGGCACACATGAATTCTTCGATCTGTGTGAGCTGCTTGGAACAGAGCCGTATATCTGCGGCAATGTAGGCAGCGGCACGGTACAGGAAATGTCTGAATGGGTAGAATATATGACCTTCGACGGCGAATCGCCAATGGCGAACTGGCGCAAGGAGAACGGTCGCGAGAAGCCATGGAAGCTGAAGTACTTCGGCGTTGGCAATGAGAACTGGGGCTGCGGCGGCAATATGCGCGCTGAGTATTATACTGACGAATACCGCCGTTACCAGACATACGCCCGCAATTACGGAGACAATAAGTTGTATAAGATTGCTGGCGGACCTAATGTAGACGACTACCATTGGATGGAAGTGATGATGAAGGAAGCTGCTCATCTGATGGACGGTGTCAGCTTGCACAACTACACTGTTGCGGGAACCTTCGAGCATAAGAAGTCGGCGACTGCATTCGACGAAGCAGATTGGTTCGAAACGATGGAGAAGTCTTACTATATGGATACGCTGATTAGCCGACATACATCGATTATGGATCAATATGATCCGGACAAGCGGGTAGGCTTGATCGTCGACGAATGGGGGACGTGGTTCCTCGTAGAGCCAGGCACCAATCCTGGATTCCTGTATCAGCAGAATACAATGCGCGACGCGTTAGTTGCTGGAGTGCACTTTCATATATTCCATAGGCATTGTGACCGTGTGCATATGGCCAACATCGCTCAGATGGTCAATGTGTTGCAAGCGATGGTGCTAACAGAAGGGGACAAGATGCTGCTCACGCCAACGTATCACGTGTTCGAGATGTTCAAGGTGCATCAGGATGCGGAAGCACTGGCCATCTCGGTTGAAGGTGATAATTATGACTTCGGCGGCAAGACTCTTCCGAAGATATCTGCATCAGCATCCAAGCAGGCAGGTGGCAACGTACACATCAGCTTGTGCAACATTGATCCGAACGAAGGAGCAGCAGTTGACTTGTCTGTACGGGGGATAGCTGCAATGGGTAACGTGACCGGACGCGTACTGACTGCTGCGGAGATGCAAGGGCACAACACATTCGAGCAGCCTGACCGTATTCGTCCCGAGGCCTTCGATGCATGGGAGATCGATGGAGATCAGCTGCGTATACAGCTTCCAGCGATGTCTGTCGTCGTGCTGGAGCTCCAGCCGTAAGGTGCGGTGACCTGTTATGAGCAGAACCTCTAACGGTTGCAAAGGCTGTGAGCGGGACATCCATGTAAGCGAGGAGCAGATTCAGCGCATGCTGGATAAGCTGACCGACGCATTCGATTGTGTGGACGACGCGCAATACGCGGAGCGAATCAATGCTTGCCAACAGTGCCCCGCCTTGATCGCATCACACACATGCCGCTATTGCGGCTGCATCGTGCAGGTCCGCGCCAAGCTGACCGAGCGGGACTGCCCGCATCCCGACGGCTCCATGTGGGCGGCTCGGGTGTGAGTCGTGAGCCGGTCGGTTCATCGGTGAGAACTGTGATCGTGCTGCTTGAGCGGCTCGGGGGTCGCGTGGGATTCGCGTACGCAGCATGCGCCTCCCGTGTGGCGTATACGTCGCGTGCGTCCTCGTTGTAATCGAGTCTCTTGCGGCAACCGGACCTCATGCGATCTAAGTAACTTTTGCCTCCTTGCGGCAATCGGATCGCGCACGGCTTAAGTAACATTCTCGACTTTTGTGTCACTCTTGGCAATCGGACCTCTCGCGACCTTAGTAACCTTCGTGTCCCCCGTTGGCATGTACGTCTCTCGCATCCTCACGGCATTAGTATCCTTGGCGGCTCTTCGCGGGCATGTAGGACTTTCGCATTCTTGCAGCATTTATAGATACTAGTACCGTTTATTATGGGTAGCAACTTCCCTTAATTTATACGAATGTTGGGCGATTCTCGTGATTAGTTACCCAACTACCATTAATCGGGAAGCTGGCTTCCACTATTATAGGTAGTTGGGTAATAAATGAGCTCATTTGTGATATTTTCGAGTAAATTAGTTACTTTGCTACCCATAAATAAGGGCAGGAGTATCCATAACACATGTGACAGGAGCATATTTCGGCAATTCTTCCGAGTTCAGTTGCTTGAAAGCAGATTGATACTCATAATCGATCTATTGATCTGCCACATAATCTGAAACCTCGCTTGCACTTTAGCAGGCGAGGTTATTTGTACAGTTGCTCTAATACGATGACAGCCCTCTTTAAAACATAGTGTGCCGTGGCGTGTATACGGGTGTATACAGCATAAGTACCCGATATAAGTTCATTCTTGACTTTTCCGAATTTCCTTGCTAAGATAACACTTGTCACTTTCATAAGACCTGTTAGCTCAGCTGGGAGAGCACCATCTTGACAGGGTGGGGGTCAGTGGTTCGAGCCCACTACAGGTCATAGCCGGGAAGCCTTGATATGTAAGGCTTCTTTTCTTTTTGTCTAGGGATGTAGCACCTGCCAAAGTCATTATTGGGGACATTTTGGGGACGAACGCTTATTTCACTCTTCTTAGTGTAGGGCGATACGATCAAGGGTAGGTCTACAATTTGTCCTATAACTCTGCCGTGTAGCGAAACTGTAAATAAGAATACTCATAAATATGTATATGAAAGGTATAGTCACTATAAATAGAAACATATCCTAATTATCTGCGAAGAATACCTCTGCCCACTCTTCGGGGTGGGCATGCAAATCGATCGATGTTGTCAAAAATGATATCGCATTGTTCGGTAGTAAGTTCCGTTCCGACCGGGAGGGAACTATTCATTAAATTGTTCACATCATTCACGTGATCCAAGCCGAGTGCGTGTCCTGCCTCGTGTGCAGGAATTGTATCAGCGTGTTCAAATACCCGAACAGGATCGATGGCAGAGAGATTACCGCCTGTAGTGGCTTTGCCAGACACTTGAATTCCATCTTTGGTTATTTCATTAAATCTTATTAATACAATGTTAAGGCACGAATCAATCAGGCATGATTGTATTTGTTCCGTCTCAAATAGATTATTGAAATCGTCATCTGAAGAGAGTGCAGGTTCATCTGAACCGGCTTGTGTTATTGGTGTTATGGCTTTTGTCCAGTCTGTTGGATTTAGTACGCAGGTTGAGACTTCCGTTCTAATAAGGGGACAACACTTTTCGAAATTCGAATTAATGATTCGCCGGATGGATTCTTCAAGTAGATTGGACTCAACCACTGCAATAGCATCATAGTCTCCCTGCCTATAAATAATATTAATACACATACATCGGACATTTCTCCTTTTCTGGATCGTACACCTACCGGATCTACTGGGCACTACTATCCACTCCTTTCAAACTTTAGACAATTGGCGGCGTAGTTGGTTCGGGAGTCGGTTCGGGAGTCGGTTCGGGAGTCGGTTCGGGAGTCGGTTCGGGAGTCGGTTCAGGAGTCGGTTCGGGAGTTGGTTCGGGAGTCGGTTCGGGAGTCGGTTCGGGAGTCGGTTCGGGAGTCGGTTCAGGAGTCGGTTCGGGAGTCGGTTCGGGAGTCGGTTCAGGAGTCGGTTCAGGTGTCGCTCCGAGAGTCGGTTCAGGAATCGGTCCTGTCGTAGGTCCAAGAGTAGCTCCTGGTGTTGGCTCAGGAGTCGGTTCGACAGGCTGATTCACACTTGTCGTAAAACAAGACACTCCTTCCCCCAAACATGACCAAAAAAGCGTGACGAGGGGGATGCCATTAGGAAAGTTTTGTGCCGCAATCGGTTCCTCTGCCTCCGCAGAAATGGTGATTGTGTCATTGCCGCGGCTAATAGAAGTTGAGAGTAGCGGGCCACCTGGAGGAGGCGGGGCTTGACTATGAAAGGAGACTAAATCTGGCATGAAATTGATGTCAATCAATGATGATTGAACAGGTGAATTCGGGCGAGGAATTCCATACAGAATGGTTCTGAATATTTCCCCGACATTAACAGAGTCTGGGACATCAAGCCAAGCAGCTGAGAAGTTAATCGTTCGTTGAAGGGTTACATTGGTTTGAATATCGGAAAATTCAACAAGCACATCCCCGGACCCGATAAATCTGACAAGATATCGGGCTTCTCCATTCACTAGGGTCTGTGGAGAGAGGGGTAATCCGTTAGTATTTGCACGAATGCGATGTGGGTCAAGCACATTACCGAATCGGTCCTCCAATTGTACACGCAATACAATTTCGCTAAATGGTTGCCGAACGCGGGGGTCGGTTTCGCCAAGAAGCTGAAATTGTTGCGGTTCTCCAGGAAGCATATGAATACATTGATTTGCGGTTATCCCTGTATCTCGATCTTGAACATGCAATATCCAATCGCCTGCAAGATTCGTTTGCAGCCTGCCTTCATATTCTCCATTTCCCAGTTCCCTAACAGAGCCCTCTATACTTGTATCAACACCGGTTGTAGCAGACAATGCAAGGTTCGCTCCATGAACAGGAAGTAGTCGGGAGTCTAGAGCAACGATGCGTATTGTGATCATTCCAGGATCTACAGGATACGTCGGGTCAGAGTAAATATATATTCGGTTCGTGACATCTTGAGTCCGAGCATGAAAGAACAAGGTCTGAAAGGGGTCATCCTTTATCTCTGCCAGGATTACTGCGGAACCGATGCTTGTAAACATCGCGTCAACACTTGCGATTCCTCTTTCACCAGTTTTTACTTCAACGGTTTTTCGTACTATTCCATCACAACCAAATTGCAATGGTCCTTCCACGATTTGATATCGAATGACAGCTCCTGGCAGGGGGGCGAAATCCTCTCCGATCACAATGGTTCTAAATCCATTCGTTAAGCAAGTTCCTAAGTCCGAAGCAATTGAGATCGCTCCGGCAGGACGGAGTGTCGCATCAAGTGCAGTTCTTCTGGGAGTTCTTATTCCCAAACTTCACAGCCTCCTTATTATATACACTGTGTGTGGAAACCTCTACCACCATTCACTACGCTAACTTATCAATATGTGTATACGATTTGTCTCATTCTACTAGTCAGCGTATGTACAACCAACCATTTTACGCCCCGCCGACTTTTTGAATCGGCAACAGCCTTTCCACCTTTTCTCCCAAGCACATAACATATGGTACTTGCCCTTTTCCCATCATTCATTGCATTGGCATGAAAAAGGAGGGAAGTGTGTATGGAGATTACGAAGGGAAAGTGGAACAAGCACCTATTGATGAGTCGCTCGCCAGATTTGAATTTTTTTTTGCCTGAAACCAAAAAGATGATGAAACATACCTTCTGGGGTATGCTGGAAAAGTACGGGGTCATTATGGCGAAGCCGGATCAAGGTTGTATGGGCAAGGGTGTCATTCAAATTAGCGACAAAGATAATGACAAATTTTTGATACATGAGGAGGGCAACAAGGAGGAGATTCAAGGCAGGGAAGAGACCTATACGTTTCTCAAAAAAGCAATGGGAAAACGAAAATATATCGTCCAATACTGGATACCGCTTGCTACTGTAGGCAGGCAGCCCTTCGACATACGTGTCTTGGTGCAACGGAGGAAGAATTCACGGAAATGGGTTGTTACCGGCCAATATGCCAAAGTGGCACATAGTGGTTATATCATTACCAATGTAGTAACAAACGTGCATCCAGTAGAAGAGGTCATGGAATCTTCATCCCTGCAAAACATCTCAATACCGATAGCCAAATTATTGAGGGAATTGGAAATGCTCTCATTGCGTACAGCTAAATATATAGGAAAAGTCAATAAACGGGTACGGCTCATTGGGTTGGATATGGGAATAGATCATCACGGGAATTTATGGATTATTGAAGTTAACCTGAGGAACCCCGCCATAGCCCCATTTCGCGATATGGATCGGAATGTGTATCGCCGTATCCTATCCTATATCAAGGGATAAACCAAGGGAGATGAAAAGATGCTATGCGCACAATCTGAAGTGCCGGAGGTTTCACTGATTATTCCTGTCAAAAATGAGGGGAGCAACGTAACGGAAACGCTAGAGTCGGCCATGCGTGTTAAAACTGATCGTTCTTTTGAGATGATTATAGTAGACGATGGCTCCACTGACGGTTGTTGTGATGGTTTATCCGCTTTGTATAGGCAGGATGCAGTGCGGTTTTTCAGAACAGAGGGAATAGGGGTTTCGATGGTGCGTAACAGAGGGGCTGACCAGGCAAGGGGACGTTATCTCATTTTTTGCGATGCACATTTGGGATTCGAGGATTACTGGATGGACCGGATGCTCCATGTCATCGAGTCAGACGCTGCAGATGCGGTCTCGCCGGGGATTGCCCGTTATGATAACCCTGACGTAGTCGGCTATGGTCTAACTCTGAACGAAAAGTTTGAAGCTAGATGGTTGGGCAAGCCAAGCTCGGTATGCCACACTGCTATATTGCCTGGGGGGTGTCTAGCGGTTAGCAAGTCGGTGTTTGATGCCGTCGGGGGCTTTGATAATGGATTTCGGGTATGGGGCTATGAAGATATTGAACTTACAATGAAATTGTGGTTGTTTGGTTATACCTGCAGCATCGAGCCTTTATCCAAGGTTAGACATAAATTTAGGAAAAAGCATCCTTACCCAGTTACTTATAAACATCTCTATTATAATATGCTTCGACTTGCCTACAGTCACTTCAATGAAGAAAGAATTGAACAATGCAAGGGGTTAGTGATACATGCTGACGCATCTCAAATCGAATCCGAGGTACTATCCGAGGGTGTTATGGAACAGCGGAAAACATACTTAGCCATACGCAAACATAGTGACGATTGGTACATGGAGAAGTTTGGGATTCCTTTTGGCTCACGAGGTAAGTCCTTTATAAGGAGGGGGTCATCATAGGGAAGAAGGAAACCTCATGATGGGGGCATAGCATGCATATCCGATGACCGCCCTCGTCCTTTATTGCGGGATGATGCGTGCTGAGAAAAGAGTAGCTGTATAGACGCTGCCGTCGGCAAAACGGAAGCGTAGTTCAAGCCCGAATAATTCAGGACGAATAAGATGGATAGATGCTAGTGTGGAAGATTTCACAACAGATTGAATCAGACGACGTAATGTCTTCTGATTTCTAGATAATATTGCAAGGGCAACTTTTTGCGCAAAGCGTCGGCTTTGTCTAAGCTTTAGGAGAAAAGGCAGCAACGAAGCGGCAACACTTCTCAGTTTCCCCGCGTTAAATGGCATTTTTCTGCGTTTCGATTGGATTTCCAGGCAATAGATAAGAACGGGCGATGGTGCTGCGAAGCAAGTATCAAACCCTCTTCCGCTTGTGGACACGCCCTCCTCAGAGATTCCGGGAATTTGTAGCCTTATTAGATTCAGTAAAGCGGATTGGTTTTTCCTTCTAACCTCCGAGGCAACGACCGCCGCGTAATCACGTTCTTTGACAAGTCGCTTGTAAAAGGGAATGGCCTGCCTTGCTACTATTTGTAGTGACCTAGTTAAGGGGCCAAGTGTGGAGACCCCAGAAATTTTCAACATCAGCAATTACCTTCCTTTCTTGTCATGATAATTTTATATATGTAAGACAAGCAGAAGGTGAAAGGGACAAACACCAAGGCAAGCAAATTTGGGATTCCTTATTGATACATGTATCCATGCTTTTCGATTGGATACGAATAATAATAAAGTATTCTACTTTAAAGGGGAGCCATTCAATGCGTACAACCAGAACGGGGAAATGGGAGAAGTACACCATCATGAAGCGTGAGAACAAACTCCGCTCCTATCTGCCGAATACCATTTTAGTGAAACGGTCGTCCTTTTGGAGTATGGTCAGCAAATATAAAAGGATTATGTTAAAGCCATGCAACGGATTCAATGGGAAAGGTGTCATCCAGGTTTCAAAGAAGGGCACCTGTTATGAAATTCGTCATGAACTTAGAAAAACAAATGTGCAAGGGAAAAATAAAGCTTCTCTCTATTTGAAGAGGAAAATAAAAAATAAGAGGTACATTGCGCAAAGGTATATTGATTTGTCTAAAATCAATGGCAAACCTTTTGATATTCGGGTCATGGTGCTTAAGGGAAAAAACAACACCTGGAAGGTTCAAGGACAGTATGCTAAGATCGCGATCAAAGGATATGTAGTTACGAATAATGCGGAACAAATTTTGCCGACCGAAACTGCTTTATTAAAGTCACAATTGAACAATAAACGGAGACTGCTGCAAGGGATCAATCGTATCGCTTTGCTGACAGCCCGACAGTTGGAGCGATATTACCCGAATCAACAATTATTCGGGCTTGATATCGGCATCGATAGACACGGAAGAATGTGGATTATAGAAGCGAATACGAAGCCGACTCTTCTTCCATTCCTTCTATTAGGCGATCGTAAGACGTACCGTAAGCTGCTGTCTTGCAAGTAGGGGGCACTACTTCAAATTAGTTGAATAAAAATAGTAAGCGTTCAACATGCAGCAGAGTAGAAGGCTCGGAAGCTGCATGTTTGTTATGTGCTTGTTCCTCTTGACATATACAGTCCAACTGTATACAATACAACTATACAGTTTAACTATATAAAGTCTAAATGAATAGTTAGGCGATATAGTCGAGAAGATATTGTAGCCTGGCAAGGGAGGTGTCCGATTGAATCGGGATAAGCAATTGCCGTTGACGGAGACGACGTATTATATTTTGCTGGCTTTGGTGGAGCCTGCGCATGGGTATCTTATTATGCAGAAGGTCGAAGAATTAAGCGAAGGCAGTGTGAAGCTGGCAGCAGGCACCTTGTACGGCGCGATCGAGAATTTGTTGAAGCATCAATGGATCGAAGCTGTTAAGAGTGAGGAGAAGCGGCGCAAGACGTATGTGATTACAGAAGCAGGGAAGGCCATGCTTCACTTGGATGCTGAGCGTATGCAGCATATGCTGGCGATTACAGAACGGTTATTGCAGAGATGAAGGAGGAGGATCAAGGATGAGGAAGTTTAAGTTTTTTATAGATTTTGACAAGGAGGAGAAGTGGCTGGAGGAGATGGCCGCTCAGGGCTATCAGTTGGTGAAGAAATCTCTAGGATACAAGTTTCGTGCGGCAGAGCCGGAGCAGGCTATTATTAAGATCGATTATCGGTCCTTCAAGCGCCAGGAGGATTTCATGGAATACTGTACGCTGTTTGAAGACAGCGGTTGGCAGCATATAGCAGGCAGCAGAGGCTCTGGCTCGCAATATTTCAAGAAGGTCGGCGGTGATCCGCACGATGATATTTTCTCCGACCAGCTGTCGCGCGCAGGTAAGTACAAGCGGGTTTCGAAAATGTTCAAGGATCTAGCGATTTGCTACATGCCGGTCTTCATTGCGTTGATGTCGACTGGTGCGCTTGATGCAAGTGCGATGCTTGATCCGCAGCAGCTATACTTGACGGAAGGTTTGTGGGAGAAGAGCGGTGCAGACTTCTGGAAGTCATTTCTGTTCGAGACGCCGTTCGCGCTATTCCGTGGGTTTATCTGGTTAGTATTCCCGGTGTTTATTGGCGTGTATTTATACTGTGCGCACAAAGCGAATAAGCTGTATGATAAACAGATACAGGCATAATGCATGAAGGAGCTGGTCCGACTGAAGCATTCCTACCGAACTTACGAAGAGATGGTCGCGATCTGCGAACGAATCAACGAAGGGTTGATCCCGGACGGGAGCCGTTTCGATTCAGCGGTGGATACGCTCTATGCACATGAGGAGTCGACTGCTGCTGATGAGCTGCTGTATGCGTACCGGCACTTGCTTGAAGTGGTCGATCAGGAGATTGAGACGATTGAACAACAGACGGAGCTTGCTCCAAGTTGCCGGAAGGGCTGCGTGCACTGCTGCTATTATCCGATCGTGATTACACCGATGGAGGCGAAGCAGATTATCGCTTATATAGCGCAGCTTCCAGCGCTGCAGCAAGAACACATCATTCAGCATCTGAATCGCTATTATGCGCAGTATCGTGATCTATTGCATCAGCTAGAGCAGCATTCTTATGATGAGGAGGCGGACAAGCGGCGGTATAAGTCTCTTCAGCTTCCATGTCCGCTGCTCGATACGGAGTCAGGCAGCTGTCTAGCGTATGCCGTGCGTCCGATTCCGTGCAGGACGTACTTGAACTATAGTGATCCATTGGTATGTGAGCAGGAGCTAATGCCGAAGGAACCGTTCAGCTATGCGTTCCTCGGTGAATATTATATGCAAGCGTTGCATGCATACATTCAGGAACTACTAGTGGACGGCGAGGACGACGAAATCCTCGGCATTGCTTACCCAGACGATAGTATGGACATGGAGCTGCTGCCGTTGCTGCTGGAGAAGCTGCTTCCGGAGAGGCTGGCGAAGTAAGCGAACTGAAGCGGATTCGATTTGCTTCGATCATAAACGCCGTTATCCGAAATTTTGGCTGTGAGAATAGGCTGAGAACAAGAGTGCACGCAATGTAATATCTTCCACACTAACGGACACACTACAACTATTCTAAGGGAAAAAGGGTGGTTCTTGTGTCAGAGCAGCAGAGGGAGATGTTGGAGCAGCTTGATGAGATGCAACAGCAGTTGACGTCAACTTGGATCGATTACTGGTCGCAATATTCGGATCTGTCCACATGGCAATTCTGGGTGCTTTTGCTTATGCTGGTCGTGCCGTTGATTATTTTCTTCGTTTGTCTGGATAAGCGCAGAGCATTGCAGATAGGGTTCTACGGCTTATGTGTCCATATGATCTTCTCGTATATCGATGCGACAAGTATTCGTCTAGGGTACGGTCAGTATCCCTATCAGCTCCTGCCTATTGTTACAGGGAATTTGGGACTAGATACCTCTTTCGTACCAGTGACGTATATATTGATGTATCAATGGACGATTAGGAACGGGCGCAATTATTATGTGTATGGCACCGTATTATCTCTGCTGCTTGCCTTCGTCTTCAAGCCTGTCATGTCCGCGATTGGTCTATTCGATGTGACGAATGGGATGAGATATTATCATCTCTTCATCGGTTATATGTGCATTATGCTGGTGAGCAAATGGATTGTAAGCTTGTTCATCTGGTTGCAGAGGAAAGGCGGCAATCCAGTGTGAAGTAACCGCACTAGTTACGGCGTTCACAGTTATGCGAGTAGGAAACAGCGCATCTAGACGAACAAGGGCCACTCATCGGAAGTATTCCGAGGGTGGCCCTAGTTCTATGTGTATCGATTATTGGAAGAAGGTGAGCAACTGCTGCTTGACTTCCTCGTTCGAATTGCCGATGATCTGCTGCTTCTGAGGCTTGTCGAACAGCGCTTGGATCGGTTCTGGGAACGTCTGTGTCAGACCGCGGCGATCGATCGCCTCGTTGAACTTAGCCGGATGTGCTGTAGAGAGTACGACGGCGGCTTCGCCGTCCTTCGCAAGCTTGTCTGCTGCCGCTGCGCCACAGGCTGTATGCGGATCAAGCAAGTAGCTGAATTGCTCATGGTAGGCGCTTATCGTATCCAGACATTCCTCATTGCCGACGCTGTACGCTGCGAAATCGTGCTGCACCTGTTCTAGCAGCTCGCCTGCAATCTTCATGCTTCCTTCACGCTTGAATTGCTCCATCAGCGCGGCTGCTTGCTCGCCGTCTTCGTTGTGGAGATAGTACAAGTAGCGTTCGAAATTGCTGGCTACTTGAATGTCCATCGACGGACTGTACGTTTCCCGGAATGTGCCCGGCTCATAGACACCTTCATTCACGAATCTCGCCAGAATGTTATTCTCGTTCGTAGCCAGTAGGAGCTGCCCGATCGGCAGCCCCATGCGCTTGGCCAGGAAGCCTGCGAAGATATCGCCGAAGTTGCCTGTAGGAACGCTGAAGGATATAGGGCCGTCCACGCCTTGCTTCCGCAGTTGGAAATAAGCGTAGAAGTAATAGACAGTCTGTGCTAATACACGCGCAATATTGATAGAGTTAATCGCTCGCAGATGGTACGCTTGCTTGAAGCTTACATCGGCGAACAATTCCTTGATGATGCGCTGGCAGTCGTCGAATGTACCTTGTACAGCTAAGTTCAGTACGTTCTTGTCATCTACCGTAGTCATCTGCAGCTCTTGCACCTTGCTGACCCGTTCGTGCGGATGAAGAATACAGATACGGATGCCGGCTTTGCCGCGCACACCTTCGATTGCTGAAGCGCCTGTATCGCCGGACGTTGCACCGAGAATATGAATAATCGATCCTGTACGTTGCGAGATGTACGAATACAGGTTGCCGAGAAATTGCAGCGCGACATCCTTGAAGGCGAAGGTCGGCCCGTGGAACAGCTCTAGCACATAGCGCCCGTCGTCGAGACGGCGAATTGGTGTCACCTCTTCATGCCGGAACGTCGCATAGCTGTCTGTGACAAGCTGCTTCAGATCTTCGCGCGGGATGTCCTCGCCTGTGAACAAGGCGAATACTTCTGTTGCCAGCTCCGGATAAGTCAAGTTGCGCCAGCTCGCTAGTGTAGCTTCGGAAAGCTGCGGAATACGCTCGGGCACTAACAAGCCGCCGTCGTTCGCCAATCCCATGAGGACGGCCTCAGTAAATCCTATAGGGGATACCTGTCCCCGTGTGCTCGTATACTTCATTTCGATTGAACCCCTTGTCATAGTTTATGAATACTTACTATTGTACCCTATTTCGACGGCTGCGGTCGACCTGAAACTTGTACGAGCGGAATATCGTATATATTAAAGAATTTCGCAGTGTTCAAAATGTGCTGCATCTGCCTATAATGAAGGCAAGTATATGTCTAGTGATGAAGAGGGAGGGACGATGATGGACAACCGGCATGCTGGTGGAAGCTACGAGGAGCTTGTGCGGCGCGAGATTAGGCGATGGGAATGGCAGCTTCACAAGCCGCCTCACGTGCTGGAGCGTGCATCCAAGTCCGTGCAATCGAGCTTGAATCGCCGCATACCTGAGCGTGTACACAACTCGATAACGGCTGCTGTGAAGAGTATCGTTCACACTGCGTTGTTCAGCGCTGAATATTTGCCCAAGAGCAAGCCGTTCTTCGGGGCAACGCTTGCGCAAAGTGACGAGAGAGCTGATGAAATACTCGACCGTTATAAGAAGTGGGCAGCTGCGGAGGGAGCAGGGACCGGCGCAGGAGGTATTTTGCTTGGTATGGTCGATTTCCCGCTATTGCTGGGCATTAAGATGAAGTTTCTGTTCGAGCTGGCACAAGCTTATGGTTATCCGACGAAAGCGCTGCATGAACGGTTGTTTATTTTGAATACGTTCCAATTGGCTTTCTCCAGTCCCGAGAAGAAGGCTGCACTGCTAAAGGTCATTAAGGATTGGCCGGTGCATGAGCAAGTGCTAGTATCAGCCAGCAACTATGAAGAGCACATTGACTGGCGTCAACTGCAGCAGGAGTATCGGGATACGATCGATTTCCGCAAGCTGTTGCAGCTTGTGCCTGGGGTCGGGGCGATCATAGGCGCATGGGCGAATTACGGTCTGCTGGAGGAGCTGGGCAATACCGGCAAGAACTGCTACCGCTTGCGGAGGTTGCATGTACCAGATACGAACTAGCATGACGTACACGGGAGGAATACATCATGAAGAGACAGCACGGATTCCTGTCAGCAATACTCGGGATCCTATTCCTATTGCAAGCATGCAGCTCGAATAGTGCCAGTCACACAGGGATGGCGGGATGGTCCTCCTCGCTGCTGGAGAGAGAAGGCGAGGTCTCTGTTTATGTCGATGGTCGAGTATGGCCGTCCGTCGCTTATCGCCAGGATGACGTTGAACAGTTGCTGCTGCCAATCAATATATTGGTGAATCAAGGGGCGCACATCGTACCAGATACGAAGGATGCTGATACAGTTAGCATCGAGTTGTCTGGTGAGCGGGAGACGATGCAGCATGTAGCGGTTACACAAGTTGACGATCAGCTGTATATGTCCGACGCCGGTTTCCGACAAGCGGGACTGCTTGTAGGGTGGGATGCAGCAAGCGATATTGCTGTGATCAGCACCTGCTCCCCTATTGTGGGCGAAGTGACACATGTCCGAGATGGTGATACGATCGAAGTGAGCTTGGACGGCCAAGTCGAGGCAGTTCGCCTTATCGGGATTGACACTCCGGAGAGCGTCCATCCGTTCAAGGGTGTTGAGCTTTATGGCAAGGAAGCGTCGGCATACGTGAAGCAACTGCTGGATGGCAAGCAGGTTGCTGTATGTCTGGATGTTGAAGAACGAGACCGCTACGGTCGGATGCTCGGCTATGTTTATATACAGGGCGGGGTGTTCGTCAATGCGCACTTAGTTGAGCAGGGGTTCGCACAGCAGGCGACATATCCGCCTAATGTGCAGTGGGTTGAATTAATCACGCAGCTGCAGGCTGTTGCGAAGCAGCACAATCGTGGCTTGTGGGCAGCTGAAGACGACATGCTGAACGGGAATAACAACGATGAGAAAGCAGATCGAGACTGTGGTGATTTCGCCACACAACAAGCCGCCCAAGCATTCTATGAAGCGAACGGTCCGGGTGATCCGCATCGGCTAGATGGAGACGGGGATGGAACGGTATGTGAACAGCTGCCATAAAAGTTCGATAACAATTCCTTCGGTAGTGATCGTTGACGACGATAGTCATGCAGAAGCTCCTATATATCGGTGATGGAATCCGGTTAAGGGAGCTTTGTTGTGTGCTGGCATGCCTCTGTGCGAGTATGCAGGTCACAGCATCCTCCTTTCGTCAAGGATGTCGTTCTCATGGGCGATAAGGGGAAGGGAAGGAGATTATATACGGATGGATGGTGACAGACAGCCTTGACCAGCAGGAGGATGCTTGCGGCCAGACAAGGCTGTAAGGATGTCGAATGATCCTGATCGCATTACGATTTCGGATTTCTTCGCATCATTTTGCGGTATACGAGTATAACAGCGATGAGCATAATGATAAAGGCGATGTTGCTAGCGGTTTCTCTGGAAGTGTCGAACAGCAGGACGATTAGAAAGCTGGACAAGCTATTGACGAAGAAGGCTACAGCTAGCAGCAATATAGGACGAGCGAAGTTGAAGCGTCTCAATGTATTCCCTCCTGTGGCTAATTCACTTTTCTCAATTCTCACGGTATGATCATTCCATACTATTATAGCGAATTCTATGGGAAACCTCCATTCGGAGTATGCTCCATGCAGAGGTTTCCTTCGCTAGTTACTGCCAGTGAATGCGATAGCGGACTGTTCCGCCGCTCCCAGTGAAGCTGATCTCCATGAACGTCTCGAAGAACGGCTCATCCCAATATGCAGGTGCTTCAAGATCGTGCTTGAGGGTGAACTTGCGGATCGCATCCGTGAGCGATTGGGCGGGGATTACGTGATCCCGTTCGCGAAACTCTGGTATGGTGTTGTGAAGCAAATCGAATGTATATTTCTTCATAATCTCTCCTGTGGCAAGAACTTTTCCTTCTATTCTACCAGAGTGAGGGTAGGGGATGGCAAGATGGGCTGGTGTTTTTGACAAAATGTAAGGAATACGGTCATAATGCGAAAAGAAGAAAAGCATACCATACAGGAAAGAGGGCTACGATGAAACAAGTGCAGCTAGACGGAATATGGAAGGGTGTCAATGAACGAACCAAGCAATGCTATTCGCTTCAGGTTCCCGGTTTCGTACAGCAAGACCTGACCGATGCAGGCGTTCTGCCGGACGCTTATTATACGTTGTTCGAGCCGGAAATCGAGTGGGTGGAGCACGATGATTGGACTTACCGCCGTACGTTCAAGCTGGAGCCGGAGATGCTGGCAACTGCCAAGCTGGAGCTAGTATTCGAAGGGATAGATACCTATGCGGAAGTATATGTGAACGGACACCGATTAGGGCAGACAGACAATATGTTCATGCCGCATCGCTTCGATATGTTGCATGCCGCAGAAGCGGAGAACGAGCTTGTCGTGCGCATCGCTTCGCCGACACGTGTGCTGCAGGAGAAGGAACGAGCCTTCGGCGAGCCGATGCAGCTGTGGAACGGTATTCCGGCAAGACTGTTCGGGAGGAAGGCGCAATACGGATATGGTTGGGATTGGGGCGCGCGTCTAGTCACTGTCGGGATTCATAAGTCCGTATACATAGAAGCAGGCGAAGCTATTAGGACTGAGCGATTAGGCTATGCGATCGCTTCCTTGAATGAGGAACAGGCAGTAGTGATCGCCAAGCTTCCCGCCGTCATGTCGCAACAACAGGAGCTTGCTTCAGAAGTCTCGTTCCGCTTGTATGACGGGGATCGCTTATGTGCAGAGTACCAAGGGCAACGTACATTGAAGCCGGGGGAGCAGGTTGTCGAAGCTGCGCTTACGGTTGAACAGCCGAAGCTATGGTATCCTATCGGCCATGGAGATCAGCCCTTATATCGGCTGGAGGCAGAGCTGACCGCTGCAGGGGAGCAGCGAAGTGAGAGTTGTACGGTAGGGCTGCGCGACATGAAGATCTCCATGCCGTACGATGAGCAAGGACGCAAGTTTATCTTCGAAGTGAACGGCATTCCGATTCTATGCAAGGGTGTCAATTGGATTCCGCTCAAGCTGTATCCGAATCTGGACACGAAGGAGGAGTACAGCAAGGAAATTGCGCGTATTGCGGCAGCGAATATGAATATGATTCGCATCTGGGGCGGTGGTACGTACGAGAACCATGCATTTTATGACGAGTGCGATCGTCTTGGCATTCTAGTGTGGCAAGATTTCATGTTCGCTTGCGGCGATTATCCAGACGATGACGCATTCTGTGAGCTGGTTCGGCAGGAGGCGGAGCACGTCGTGCGCGAGTTCGGCTATCATCCGAGTATTGTACTCTGGTGCGGCAATAATGAGAATCAATCGTTCATCGAACGCAGCCGTAAGCACCGCAGTCAAGGCTATGGGGAGAAGCTGTACTTCGACATACTTGCTCGCGTATGTGAGAGCGACACACTACGTCCTTATTGGCCGACGAGCCCTTACGCGCTGCAATATGACCGGGTCGGTCCAGAGGGCGACTACGGTGATGAGCATTACTGGGCTGTCTGGGGGAGAGGAGAGCCTTATGAGAAGTATCGCCAGTCTCGCGGCCGATTCGTCTCCGAATTCGGCATGCAATCTTATCCTTCGATGCGTGTGCTCGACCAAGTAGATGCTGACGCGAGCTTGCGCGATCCGCAATTCGACGCGATGCAGAAGTCACCGCATGGCTTGCAGAAGCTGCTGTTCTATACAGCAGGAGACTACCGTCTGCCGCAGGAGAAGCTAGCGTTCGTCTATGTGAATCAGCTGATGCAGGCGAATGCGTTGCGCTATGGCGTGGAGCATTGGCTGTCGCGCATGCCGGATACATCGGGCGCGTTGATCTGGCAATGGAGCGATCTGTGGCCTTCGATCAGCTGGTCGTTGGAAGATTATGCGAAGGTGTTGAAGCCGTCGTACTATTATATGAAACGGAGCTTTCAATCGCCGAATGTAGTTGCCAAGGTATTCTCGGATAGCCAACGTGCGGCTATTGATCTCATTCACGATCAAGGGGATTTCACCGGTACGGTACAGGCTGAGCTGTACGATATTCAACAAGGCGCAGTCGTACATACGCAATCCTGGGATGCGCGGGGGACTGGCTGCCGCTCTACACGCTTGACCGAGCTGGCGCTCGATGGATGGGATCCGGCTCGGGTGGTGATGCGGTTGACCTTGCACGATTCAGCAGGCGCTGCGCTGGCACAGCATACGTATGTGCTGGACAAGCCGTATAGGCTTCAACTGCAGCCGGCAGCTCTGAAGGTCGAGCATGCAACACTTGATGACGGCACTACCCGAGTGACGATTACGAGTAATGTGTTCGCTAAGGATGTATGCTTGCTGGACGTGCCAGGCCAGCTATCGGACAACTACTTCGATCTGTACGCGAATGAGTCGAAGGAGATTATCGTTCAGGAAGCGCTGACGGATGATGGAACATGGAACGTCTATTGTCTGAATCATACAGTTGCAGTTGATTACTTGTAGGGTTCTAGTTCGGATACAGGCTTGCTGACCAGAGCAGCTTGAATATAATAGCGTGAACAAAAGGCTGTTCCTCAGTATGTGGGGAACAGCCTTTTGGACTCCGTATATAGGGGTAGAACAGTATGCGTATGATCATTCTTGGGCATGCTGACGCCAGACAGCTATTTGCGCTGTCGATAATCATGCAATCGTTCTCGCAAGTAGAGCGCTTCATTCTCGCTGAGCGGAATGCGGCGGCCTTCTGTCAGCAGCATGTGGAAGTTCTCAGGCAGCGGATACAACGTAGGAAGCTCACGCACTCCAGGCGCAGGCTCTTCGTGATCCAGCATGTATCCAGTCGTAACTTGGAAGAAGTCTGCGAATTGCCTGATGAGCTCTAGTGACGGCTCACGCTGATTGCGCTCATACATCCCGATTGCACTTTCACTGAGCTGGAACATGCGGCCGAGTTCTTTTTGGGTTATTTGCCGGGAGAGCCGCAGCTCCCGTAACCGATCGCCAAATTGTACCAATCTGCATCACCAAACCTATCATAGCACACATTATGTGTGAATCCAATATACACCGCACAGTTTGTGTTTGACTTCAAGCAATCCATGTCATATAATGGGAAACAAAGCACGTAATGTGCGGAATTGTAATGGAAGTGATGCCCTATGAAGAATGAAACCCCTTATAAACAGCATATTGGCCGCAAGCTGTTACATCTAAGAGGGAGATTATCGCGAGAGGAGGTGGCGAGTAATTTGCAGATCAGTGTAAGCGCACTGCAAATGTACGAGAATGGAAGGCGTGTTCCTCGCGATGACATCAAGGTGAAGCTAGCCGATTATTATGGTGTAACGGTTCAATCGCTATTCTATGAATCTTCTCGACTATCGTAACGTTGTTCTTGTTCTATTATCATACGCGAATGCTCACAATTGCCACAAGCGGGGAATACATTGGCTTGTATTTCCCGGGCAAGCGCATCATTCGAGCCAATCTGCCTTCAACTGTCAACGCTCGGCACGGTTCGCTTAAGGCGATTCGACTAGATAGGTCAGCTTTATTTACGATTCATCCGAATCACCGTTCCTGCTGCTTGTTCCTGCTAGCCATCTATGCGCCATGACTGCCTTCGCTATCGATTCCTCCTTAACTGCTGCGGAGCTTGGACGTTATGCAGTTGACACCCATGATGTTGCGAGACATACTGAAAGAGAGGCATCACTGTACTTACGTTCATGGACAAGATTGCTACATAAATGAGGGATGGATCGTGAAATACGGGTGGAATTGGGCTGCAGCGCTGCTGACTGTCTGTTCAGCAGCAGGGTGGGCCTGGGTAGGCTTGCGTTGGCCGCCGGACAGCCGTGAATCGGCATTGCAATATATGTACGGTATCAGCCTAACACTGTTGGCGTTAGGTGTGCTCTGGACTTGCGCGGAGCTGAAGCGGCGCCGTTATGTGCGCACGCTGTCCGAATGGCAGCAGGCACTGCATGAACCTGAGCATGTCAGCCTTGAACAACGTCTGCTGCGTACTGCTGAGGATTCAGAGCTTGATGCGGAAGCAGCTGACTTGGTCTGTTCCTTCTATGAAGGCTGGGCTGTCCAGTGGCAGGAACGTGTGCTGCCATTGCGGGCTTTCTCCGGATCGACAGCATGGCAGATGGTACGGCTATACCGGATTGTGAGACCGTACATTCGACAGATGCGCAATGAGCGCAATCCGAAGTATGCGATTCACTTCGAACGGCTCGTCCGCCGCTTGCGCCGAAAGTACAAGCTGCGCGAATGGCAGCCTGGGGCAAGACGCAACAGAGGTGCGACATCATAGAGTTGGCAGGTCGATCACTGCATGATGCCGTAATCTCCGATACACAGCGGCTGTCTCCACTTACTTGCGCTTCACCGCACTCCTAATGCTGTCGTACGTAATCGCGCTGTGCGAGGCATGCCAGCTAGCTGTCTCGTTCTCGATGTAGAACAGCTGCGGTGATTCATGCCGGACCCCGAGATCATCAGCGATACGGTTCGACACCGGTCGCGATTCAATGACTTTGACCAGAACGGCTTCCGGCTCGTCCTCTGTGCCCCTTAGATCCTCTACATAGGAATCGAATTCCTCCTTCGCCGCTGCACTAATTGGACATACTGTGCTGTGCTTGAAGACGAGCCGCGGCTTGTGCTGCGATGCAGCCAGCTCCAGTTGCCACTCTTCGATACTCGTTAGTTCCCGATAGCTTGCCATCTGTATATCCGCTCCTTTTTCTATGTTCATTTTACTTTTCTTTCATTTTGCATTACCTTAGTTAAATAAGCAAGATATGTTGGTCATCAGATGCGTGTATGAGCGTTCATAAGCAAGGAGGCGAAGACGGATGGAAGGACCGTACAGTCAAGCGACGAAGCAAGCGGCAGACGGAGCGCTGCAGCCAGGCGATGCTGTTGTAGCGGAATATAAGACAGGTGTATACATTGGGGAGCTCGTGGAGCTCGCGCCAAGCAAGGCGAAGGTCAGAGTGCAGGCCGTTGTCAAGCATCCCGAGCAGGGCAACCTGCATGTCGGGCACCGGGCCGACGTATCGATGTTTCACCAGAGGCGGGCACTTGCCCACCGAGAGGTAGCGAACATGCCGCTTTCCTCTGTGCAGCGATACAGCGGCGACATTCCCCGCTATGCTGTATCGTTGAAGGAAGCTTTAACTCGCACGATTGCGGAGCTGGAGGAGCAGGCGAAATGGGCGCTGCAATCTGTAGAGTCGTTACGTGAGCTGCAGCGTGAGTACGAGCGTCAATATGGTGACGAATAGTCGGTTATGACTAGATTCGAATAAATATGAGGAGGCTGGACATAGGATGAACATCGTGTCGATCGAACCGACCCCGAGTCCGAATACGATGAAGCTGAACATGGATGAGCGGGTAGATGCAGGCAAGACATATACAGCAGACAATGCGCGTTCGGCGCCGACCTATATTCGGAGCATGCTGGAGATTGAAGGTATGAAGAGCATATTCCAGACAGCGGATTTCATAGCCTTGGATCGCGTGCCCGGTTCAGACTGGAAGCCGATTCTCGCGCAAGTTCGGGAGGTGTTCGGGCAACGCGGTGACACGAATGAGCCTACACCGGAATCTGCTGACGGCTTCGGTGAGGTGCGGGTATTCGTTCAGACGTTCCGGCGCATCCCTATGCAAATTCGTGTTCGTACTGAGCAGGAAGAGGTGAGGGAGGCATTGCCTGCGAGGTTTGCAGAGCAAGCGATGAATGCAGGCTTGGCGTCCCCGAACTTGATCAAGGAACGGAAGCTGGAGGATTGGGGCATTCGTTACGGAGATCCGCGCGATATTGCTGAACAGGTGCAGCAGGAGCTTGAAGCAGCGTATGATGATGAGCGCTTGACCGACATGGTGCGCCGGGCACAAGCTCAAGGAGATAAGGACGCAGACTTAGACATACAGGGCAGCCTTGACGACTCGGAAGTGCTGAAGCTGCTCGATGCAGATGATTGGCGCAAGCGTTACGCAGCATTGGAACGGTGGAAGCCTTCGGCAGAAGGCGCAGCTGTCATTGAGAAGGCGCTCGGTGACAAGCATATGTCCGTGCGTCGCTTGGCTGTTGTGCATATAGGCGAGCTAGAAGCCAATGCGGCATTGCCGCTGCTATACCGCGCGATGAAGGATGATTCCCCCGCAGTGCGGCGAACAGCAGGGGATACGATCTCAGACTTGGGAGATAATCGGGCGATACAGCCGATGATTGAGGCGCTTGAAGACGCGAATAAGCTCGTGCGCTGGCGTGCTGCTCGATTCCTGTACGAAGTAGGAGATGAGAGCGCTGTACCGGCGTTGAAGCGTACTGTCGATGATCCGGAATTCGAAGTGAGCTTGCAGGCTGCTTGGGCATTGGAACGCATTGAAGGCGGCGAGGAAGCAGTCGGTACGGTATGGCAGCAGATGACGCGTCAGCGGCATGCGGACCGCTAGGCGGTGTCTTATGTTGAACATGCTAACGCTGAGGTAATCTTCGAGGATGCAGGAATGCCGCATATACGCATGAGCCAACGCCTGGTCGGTTAATCCGATCAGGCGTTGGCATGCTCTGTCTCTGTCACGTCAGCAGACGAGGAATGAATTGGCAATTTCACACGAAACGTGGTGCCGTGTCCGAGCTCGCTGAACACTTCCATCGAACCTTTGTGATCCAAGATGATGCGGTGGCAGATCGATAGTCCGAGCCCAGTCCCTTGATCCTTCGTCGTATAGAACGGAAGGAATATCTCGTCCAGCTTGTCTGCCGGGATGCCCTTGCCTTCGTCGGCAATATCGATGATGGCCTGTCCGTGCTCAACCACGTTGCGAATCGTCACCTTGCCTCCTGGCTCCATCGCTTCGAACGCATTTTTCACAATATTAATGAGCACTTGAATGAGCTTGTCCTGATCCATTCTAACGAGCAGAGGTTCTGTATGCGGGACATATTCGAGCTGGAAGCCTAATCGAATCGCCTCCGCTTCGACGAGCGCCTTCACTCGTTGCAAGCAATGCTGCAGCGGTTCCACTTCGTACATCGTCGCTTGATTGCGCGACAGCTGCAGGAATTCGCCGGTCAAATCGCTCATCCGGTTAATCTCATCGAGAATCAGGTCATACCAAGGCTCGATATTAAAGTCGTTCGTCTTGGAGATTTGCAGGAAACCCTTGATCGTTGTAAGCGGATTCCGAATTTCGTGTGCCATCCCAGAGGCTAACTCACCAACGACGCGCAGCTGCTCGGAGCGCAGCATATGCTCCTCCCGCTTGAGCCATAGCTTGCGCTTCATCATGAATAAGTCTTCCTCGGCAATTTGCAACAATTCGTCCTTCGTATGCCCGTTCTCCGGATAGTACGCTTTCCCGTATGTAATTTGAATACCTGTCATCTCCGGCAGCCTGTTTTCCAAGAATCTCTCCAGACGCAGCATCATCTCTTCTTCGTCGATGCGGTGCAGCACGAGCGCGAACTCATCGCCGCCGCAGCGTGCAAGCAAGTAGGCGTCTGGGAAGGAGCGTTTCATCAGCTCTGCGACTTTCTTCAATAACCGGTTGCCCTCCAGGAAGCCCAACTCACTGTTCATCGATTTCAAATCAGCGCAGTCGATCAAGACAAGCGTTAATTGATTCTCCAGCTGGATCAAAGTGTGAAGTCGCTTATGGAATTCTTGGAAATTCAACAAGCCGGTTAAGGAGTCTTGACTGACGAGCCTCAGGTTCGCGTCTATCAGATGCTTGTTGCGCGATTCTACCTCTAGATAATGATAAGTTAAGAAGTAGGCTGCGATGAACGTGAGGGCGCATATCGCCATCTTGACAGGAGAGATCATGATCGATGTATGTGCAAGCATCTGCAACAGCAGGAAGCTGGCGCCATACACTGCGAATACCCACTTGGCCCGGTACGTCTTGGTCAGATCCTGGGCATGGATGAAAGCATACATTAAGAACAAGAATAGCACCCAATCGGATTTGGTTACATAAGCGAATGCGACCAGTGCGGCGAATCGCACGACACGAACGAACTTGCTCGCGGGCAACAGCAAAGTCAACAGCAGGACGACCGATGCGGTTGCTAACCACTGGAGCGACCCGATGTTGCGTTCAAATACGACATATAGAGCTATAAGCAGAACTAGTAATGGAGCGGTTATGCGGACAAACACCATCGTTCACTCTCCATCCTCGTCTATGAAATCTGCTGCAAGCGAAGCTGCGTGAGATTGCTTGCCGATATATTGCGTGCTTCATGCTCATACTATATAGCGAACAGCTCTTGGGAACTGTCATCATATAAGGAGGAGACGTTACATGAATGTGAATCAGGAAAGCTTCGTAGCAGTGCAGAAGAACGGGGATGGAGATATCACCGCATTCCAAACCTCTTCCGGACGTGTATTAGGTTATGAGCAAGCCCTGCAAGAAGTACAATACGGAAATGTCGTTGGTGTCAATAGCTTCAAGGGAAGAGATGGAGAGATGTACATTCGCGGCGATGCAGACGGTGATCCAAGCAATAACTTGGATCAGCTGCCGGAATTCTCGACAGACAGGGCGTGAATGCGTCCTGTCTGTTCAATGTGATACATAACGCCCTGTCGAACAAACGACATATTGCCGCTTCGATTGGCGTAGTCTTCCATGTTGTCTCCGTAATGCATCAGCATGATTTTGTCCTGCACATGTGCAGGCAGTGTTAGCAGTTCGTCCAATGTTGCATGGACGGTCGGCTTCCCTTCCAACTGACAATCGTGCAGTACGGCTCCGCATCGCTTGTCCTCAATCATGGAAGTGATCAGCTCTCGGTGAAATACCGTATCTGCACTATAATAGAAATTCCTGTTTAACAACAAAGAGAAGCTGTCCTTGTTCGGAATATGATCTGTTTGCATAATTTCGACGGAAATCCCCGGTAAGAGCTCCTGTTGCTCGCCTTCTGCGAGCGGCACCACATCGAAATAACTAGACAAGTCTGGTCCATATTGCGAATCCTCCAGACCAGCCTTAAGTGAATGTTCCCAGAGCGGGGCAATTAACGATTCCGGCACGAACAATCGGAGCTTGCGACCGCCCGAAAATTTCGTCACGAACGCAGCCTCTTCTAAGCCGCCGATGTGATCTGCGTGAAGATGCGTGATGAGAATGCCATCTAGCTCTTGAAAGGTTCTGCCTGCTTGATGCATGGCCATCGGGGCTGTAATGCCGCAGTCAATGAGCAGTGAGCGGTCCTGATTCATCAGTAAGGCGTTGTTGTTGTAATATTTCTTGGCAAAAGCACTACCTGTCCCGATCATTTGCAACCGAAATTCCATAATGCCCTCCTATTTGCTTATGAGCTCATCTGTACTCTAATTTAGCATTTATTTCATAAAAACAAAAGAGTATCGACGAAAAGGGCAGGAAAAATGTTGGATCACGAAGAAGTGTAAGGAGTGTTGATGGCATAACTGCCATTCAGAGGCATGGTGTCCGATATTGGTACATATGCGTAGGGACTGCCTTATCATATATTCGGGTTTGCAGCTGCACCTTACCTCTCTATGATCCACGATTGGTGAGGCGTACGCTTCGTTGGGGAGGGCTTATGGGGAAAGGGAGAAAGAAGAGGAAAAGGCGACGGAAGTTCTCCGTATGGAAAATGTCGTCTAGATTCATCGGTGTATGTGCTGCAATCGGGATGCTCTGGGTGCTCTATGTGCAAATTTTGCTTGCTACTCCGAGTAATGCGGATGTGCACGACTCGGCTGATGTGGCGATTGTGCTTGGGGCTGCTTTATGGCAAGGGAGGCCGAGTCCGGCATTGGCGGAACGATTGGATCGAGCTATTGACTTGTATAATCATGATCAGATCACGCATATCATTGTAAGCGGAGGCTATGATTACGAAGGTGCGGTCTATACAGAAGCGGAAGGAATGCGGCTGTACTTGCTGGAGCGCGGGATTGCTGATGAAGCGATTGTGTTAGAGCAACAGGCGACCAACACGTACGAGAATGTCAGCTACAGCCGAGACTTGATGATCGAGCATGGATGGGCATCTGCCTTCATTGTGACCCACGATTATCACGGACCGCGCGCACTTGCAATGGCGAATTATGCCGGTTATGAGCAAGCAGCCTTGGCAGTGACATCTACGAATGTGATGAATATGACCTATCATCGTGTTCGAGAGACGCTAGCCTATACGAAATGGCAGGTCGACAAGCTCAGCATGGAGCTGACACGTTGGCTATAGGGATAAGGAAGGGAGTTCTGTGTGAATATACGAATTTTGCATGGCAAGCAAGGCGCAGCACAAGCGGTCGGGCTTGCTGTCGTCATTGATGTGTTCCGGGCGTTCACTACTGCATGCTATGCGTATGCGGGTGGCTGCAAGGAAATTTACCCGATCGGTACGATTGAGGATGCGTTCACGCTTCGGAATGAGTTGTCCGGCTGCTTGCTAGTTGGGGAACGCGGCGGTGTGATGGTGGGTGGCTTCGACTTCGGCAACTCTCCTTCGCTCATTGCAGCAGCAGATGTGCGGGGACGCACGATCGTGCATACGACTAGTGCCGGCACGCAGGGGCTTGTCGGTGCGGTGCAAGCGGATGAAGTGATCACGGGCGCATTCGTGAACGCTGGCGCGATCGCGAGGTATATCCGGCAATCCGGCGCGGATGAGGTTTCTCTGATTGCGATGGGACTCGGAGGGACGGAGTTGGCGGATGAAGATACATTATGCGCGGCATACTTGCGTGATCTTGTACAAGGAAGGACGACGGATTTCGAGGAAATCAGGCGTTATCTGGCTGAGGATAGTACAACAGGTCGCTTCTTGGACCTAGTCGGTGAGGCATCAGCGCCTGCGGAAGATTTCGATTATTGTATGGCGTTGGACCGCTTCGACTTCGTACTCCGTGCGGAGCAGGGGAACGGACGGCTCGTGCTCCGCCAGATTGCTGTTCCTGCACGGTGAGCCTGTACATATGCAGTCGCCCAAAGTCTGCTTCGCAAGCCGGGAAGATTGTGCTATGATAGGAAAAGTTACTTGTGGAAAGGATTCGATATACTCATGATCATTCAACCAAAAATTCGCGGTTTTATATGCACGACTGCGCATCCCGACGGCTGTGCGCAACACGTGCAAGAGCAAATTGACTACGTGAAGGCACGCCCGAAGCAAACAGCCGGTCCGAAGAAAGTTCTCATCATCGGTGCTTCGACCGGCTTCGGCCTCGCTTCCCGCATAGCAGCGACCTTCGGTTCCGGGGCAGCAACAGTTGGCGTCTTCTTCGAGAAGCCGGCATCAGGTGCAAGAACGGCTTCGGCTGGCTGGTACAATACGGCAGCCTTCGAGCAAGCAGCACAACAAGACGGCTATTATGCTTCAAGCTTGAACGGCGATGCATTCTCGGATGAGCTGAAGCAGCAGACGATCGCACGCATCCGTGAAGACTTGGGACAGGTGGATCTTGTCGTGTACAGCTTGGCCTCGCCTCGCCGCACGCATCCGCGTACAGGTGAAACGTTCTCTTCGGTCATTAAGCCGATTGGCGCTCCCTATTCGAACAAAACCGTGGACGTCAACAGCGGTCAAGTATCGGAAATTACGGTAGAGCCTGCCACAGAGGAAGAAGTTCGCCACACGACAGCGATCATGGGCGGTGAAGATTGGATCATGTGGATGGACGCCCTGCAAGAAGCAGGTGTGCTCGCTGAAGGTGTTCGAACAGTGGCCTATTCATATATCGGTCCAGCTGTCACACATGCCATCTACCGCGAGGGCACAATCGGACGTGCGAAGGATGATCTCGAATCGTCAGCGCATGAACTGAACAACAAGCTGCGCGAGCTTGACGGTAAGGCGTATATCTCTGTAAATAAGGCGTTAGTTACCCAGTCGAGCGCGGCGATTCCAATTGTGCCGCTGTACGTCTCCTTGCTGTATAAAGTCATGAAGCAAAGAGGTGTGCACGAAGGGTGCATTGAGCAGATGGTGCGACTGTTAGAAGACAGGCTGTACACAGATGGCGAAGTGCCGGTTGATGAACAGGGCCGCATTCGCATCGACGATCTGGAGATGCGCGAGGACATCCAGCAGGAGGTCGCTGACCTCTGGACCCAAGTGTCGACAGACAATTTGGACAATATCTCCGACATTGCCGGCTATCGCAGCGAATTTCTCCGTCTGTTCGGATTTGGACTTGAAGGCATCAATTATGAAGCAGATACCGAAGCTGATGTGCCGGTGCTATCGCTGGCGCAGGAGAGCAAGTAAGACAAGCGGGCTTATTCTCGATTCGTTGAGAATAAGCTTTTTTTCACCTATAACACGATTCGATCGTGCGATGGAACGTCAGTGGGGGCCGAACTGTTCGCGAATGTCTGATTTGTAGTTCACTTCATACTGGGCATGCGCGTATACTAGAACACCTGCCTAAATAAATAAGAGGTGAGTTCATGAGCGATCAACTGCTGCAATCTGAGCGCAGAACGATAACGCGCAAGACGAGACAGATTAATGTCGTGCTCCGTAATCCGGAAGAAGCGGCGAAGCTTACTGTCCCTGCACCCGAACCTCCGCTGCACGACCGCCAGCTTGGTGCTGTCGGGCCGTTCAAGGAATTGTTTCGCGAATTGGATCAAATGATCGGACTCGATCACGTGAAAGAGCTGCTGTACGAAATTTACGCCATGCTCCAAATTAAGAAGTATCGTGAGCAGGCAGGGCTGCATACCGGATCGCACGTCTATCATATGCTGTTCCGCGGCAACCCGGGTACGGGGAAAACGACAGTTGCGCGAATTGTTGCGAAGATGTTCCAATCGATGGGCATGTTAAGCAAGGGGCACCTCATTGAAGCGGAGAGAGCTGATCTGGTAGGTGAATACATTGGGCATACCGCGCTCAAGACGAGGGAGCTTGTAAAAAAAGCGATGGGTGGTATCCTATTCATAGATGAGGCTTATAGCTTGGCGCGCGGCGGCGAGAAGGATTTCGGCAAGGAATGTATCGACGCGCTAGTGAAAGCGATGGAGGATCACAAGAACGACTTCATCCTTATTCTCGCAGGATACACGGATGAGATGGAGCAATTTCTGTTGACGAATCCGGGATTGCCTTCACGCTTCCCGATTCAGATTGATTTCCCCGATTATACGGTCGATCAATTAATACGCATAGCTGAGCTTATGCTGCAGGATCGACAGTACCATATGCTGCCGCAGGCATTGATGAAGATGAAGGAGCACTTGATGCAAGAGAAGCAAGCGTTCGGGCAAGTGTTCAGCAACGCGAGATATGTGCGCAATCAGATGGAGCGCGCCATGCGCTTCCAAGCGGTGCGGCTGATGAAGACTCATCCTGTTGTACCGACTAAGCAGGAATTGATGAGCATTCTGCCCGAAGATTTGAGATTCGAATAACAGGGAGGATTATATGGAGCAAGAGGTAGCAATCCTTATCGGTACGGCTATCGGTCCCCATGTGGATCGGATAGAAGCGGAAGCTTCCATGTATGAGCTTGCCGAATTGGCCGAGTCAGCTCAGGTCCGAGTAGCCAGCCGCTTGATCCAGCAGCGCCCGACTGCAGATGCCAGGTGGCTGATCGGCAAGGGCAAGGTGCTGGAGCTTCGCTCGCGCATGGAGCAGGAGGGAGCGGAAGTGGCGATCTTCGACTCGGAGCTGTCTCCTGCACAAGTGCGTAATTTAGAGGAGGCGCTTGGCTGCAAGATCATCGATCGCACCCAGCTCATACTGGACATCTTCGCACAACGGGCGACAACTCGGGAAGGCAAGCTGCAGGTCGAGCTGGCCCAGCTCAATTACTTACTGCCGCGGCTGTCCGGTCACGGCATACATCTGTCGCGGCTCGGCGGCGGCATCGGCACACGCGGTCCGGGCGAGACGAAGCTGGAGACGGACCGGCGCCACATTCAACGGAGGGTGCGCGACTTAGGTCGGCAGCTCCAAGAGCTGGAGCGGCATCGCTCGCTCCATCGTGATCGTCGGCGCAAGAACGGCGTCTTCCAAGTGTCACTTGTCGGTTATACGAATGCAGGCAAGTCGACCTTGTTGCGTGCACTGACTGGAGCGGATGCTTATGTAGAAGATCGCCTGTTCGCTACGCTCGACCCGACTATCCGCGCGATGCAGCTGCCAAGCGGCAAGGAAGTGCTGCTGACCGACACAGTCGGCTTCATCCGCAATCTGCCGCACGATCTTGTCGCAGCCTTCCGTTCCACCTTAGAGGAAGTATGTGAGGCTGACTTGATTCTGCACGTGATTGACGGGTCTGATCCGGAGCGGGAGAAGCGTATCGAAGTTGTCGATCACGTGCTGGAGTCACTCGGAGCGGGCGGCAAGGAGCAGCTGCTCGTCTATAACAAGCGTGATATTGCCGAGTCTCGCCCGGAGCTGCTTGCTCCTCCTGATCGTGCACTGTCAGTGAGCGCGTTGAATAGCCAAGATATGCAGCAGCTGAAGGTGCATATCGAACGATTGCTGCAAGGTGACTTGATCACGTTGTCGATTCCTGCGGCTGATGGGCGTACGCTTGCAGATGTATATCGCATCGGTGATGTCATCAGTCGCAGTGAGGACGGCGAGCATATCCAGATGCAAGTAAGGGTGAACGCTCGGGATTACGAGCAGCAGGCGTATCGCCTCACACCGTTCCTCATTGCATCGGAGTCAGAGCAGGAAGCGCAACGATAACTGCAGAGGGAGAGGACGTACCGAATACGATGAAGCAGGGAACAGAATTTACACACGGTATGAACAATAACAGCACAGACAGACAGAAGAAGCAAGCTGCTCATACGTCAAGGCCGCCGCGCTTCTCCGATGAGGTGCTCCGTCTTGCTGAAGAGGCGGAAGGGAAAGCAGCATCGCGATTCCAAGACCTGGAACGGATCGTTGACTACAATCAATGGAAGGTAATTGATGCGTTCCAGCAGCATCGCGTTAGCGATTATCACTTCGCCACATCTACTGGCTACGGCTATAACGACCGAGGGCGTGAAGTGCTGGACGAAGTATATGCGCAAGTATTCGGTGCAGAGGCGGCGCTCGTTCGCCCGCACTTCGCCTCTGGCACACATACAATTGCGACTGCTCTGTTCGGCGTATTGAGACCCGGCGATGAGCTGCTGTCCATGACCGGACGCCCTTACGACACGCTGCACAAAGTAATCGGGCAGCCTGGCGATGCGACAGGATCGCTGCAAGACTTCGGCATACGCTACCGCGAAGTGGGGCTTGCAGCAGAGGGCTCTGTCGATTGGTCAGCGGTTGAAGCGGTTGTTACGCCAGCAACGAAGGTTGTTGCTATACAACGTTCACGCGGGTATGACTGGCGTCCGTCATTTACCGTGGAACAAATTGGCGAGATGGTGCGTCGTGTGAAGGCGATCCGTAACGACCTAATCGTCTTCGTCGACAACTGCTACGGCGAATTCACCGAAACGAGTGAGCCTACGGAGGCGGGGGCGGATCTGATTGCAGGCTCGCTAATTAAGAATCCAGGGGGCGGTCTTGCTGCATCAGGCGGTTATATAGCGGGGAGACGTGATTTGGTTGAACGAGCGGCATACCGCTTAACCGCACCGGGAATCGGCGGCGAAGTAGGTGCGATGCTCGGTCAGTCCCGTGCGATCTATCAAGGGTTGTTTCTCGCGCCCCACTTGGTCGGACAAGCTGTGAAGGGCGCAATTTTCGCCGCAGCAGTATTCGAACAGCTTGGTCTGACAACGCATCCTAGCTGGGAGGATCAGCGTACGGACTTGATTCAAGCTATCCGCTTCCCCGGTTCTGAGCCGCTCATTGCCTTCGTGCAGGCGATTCAGGCTGCGGCAGCTGTAGACGCGCATGTCATTCCGGAGCCATGGGACATGCCGGGTTACGAGCATCCGGTCATTATGGCAGCAGGCACGTTCATCCAAGGGGGCAGTCTGGAGCTATCTGCGGATGCGCCGATCCGCGAGCCTTATGTTGCCTATATGCAAGGAGGACTAACATACTCGCATGTGAAACTCGGTGTGATGACCGCCATCGATCGACTCATTTCGCAGCAATTGTTGTAATTTGATGTCACCTTTCTTGACATGAAGTGTTTGCTCGGTTACAATAAGTGCAAATGCTATACTGGAAGGGTGATAGGGATGAACGGGGATATCCGACGGAACATGGCGCTTTTTCCGATTGGCATCGTCATGAAGCTGACGGATTTGACAGCTAGGCAAATTCGTTATTACGAGCAACATGAATTAATCGTTCCGGCAAGAACGAACGGGAATCAGCGGTTGTTCTCCTTCAATGATGTGGAGCGGCTTCTGGAGATCAAGAATTTGATCGAGAAGGGTGTGAACATCGCAGGGATTAAGCAAGTGCTGCCTTCGGTGTCGCAAAGCTCTGAGGAAGCGACCTATATGAACGAACAATCGGAAGTAGCTCGCCGTGAAATGTCCGTGAAGGATTTGCGAAGAATGCTCAAGCGGCAGCTGCTTGAGAAGCGGCCCGGTCAGGTAACGTTGAATCAAGGCGATTTGTCCCGATTCTTCCAGTAGACTTGTGATTAAGTTTTTTTCACCATCAGTGGGAAAGCTATTTTGACCAACCGCATAGCATAGGGAGCTAGCGGACTGGCAAGGAAGCTATCTGCATAGATAAAGACTAGTATTCTAAAGGAGAGATGCATGTTGAGTTTAACTAAAGAAGATATTATGCGTATTGCACAAGAGGAGAATGTTCGTTTTATCCGCTTGCAGTTTACGGATATGCTCGGCACGATTAAGAACGTGGAAATTCCGGTGAGTCAGCTGGAGAAGGCGCTGGATAACAAGATGATGTTCGATGGTTCTTCCATTGAAGGTTATGTGCGGATTGAAGAATCGGATATGTACTTATACCCGGATTTGGATACTTGGCTGATCTACCCGTGGGTGACAGAGGATCGCATCGCACGCCTGATCTGTGACATCTATATGCCGGACGGCACACCGTTCGCTGGTGATCCGCGCGGTATTCTGAAGCGCAACCTTGCGAAGATGGAGCAAATGGGCTTCTCGGCGATGAACGTCGGACCAGAACCGGAATTCTTCCTATTCAAGAACGATGAGAAGGGCGATCCTACGCTGGAGCTGAATGACCAAGGCGGTTACTTCGACCTCGCACCTACTGATCTCGGCGAGAACTGCCGCCGCGAGATTGTGCTGACATTGGAAGAGATGGGCTTCGAAATTGAGGCTTCTCACCACGAAGTAGCACCAGGTCAGCATGAGATTGACTTCAAATATGCGAATGCTGTGAAAGCGGCAGATCAAATCCAGACATTCAAGCTGGTAGTGAAGACGATTGCGCGCAAGCACAATCTGCATGCCACCTTCATGCCTAAGCCGTTGTTCGGAGTGAACGGTTCTGGTATGCACTGCCATATGTCCTTGTTCAAGGGCAAGGAGAACGCCTTCTATGATGAGAAGGATGAGCTGGGTCTGAGCGATACCGCTCGCCAATATATGGCTGGCTGCCTGCGTCATGCCCGCGCCTTCGCTGCAATTACGAATCCGACAGTCAACTCTTACAAGAGACTCGTACCAGGTTACGAAGCGCCGTGCTATGTAGCTTGGTCGGCTTCCAACCGCAGCCCGATGATTCGTATACCGGCTTCTCGCGGACTCAGCACGCGGATCGAGCTGCGCAACCCGGACCCGGCTGCGAACCCGTATCTGGCACTTGCCGTGATGCTGGCTGCTGGCTTGGACGGCGTTGAGAATAAGCTCGCACAACCGAAGCCGACAGACCGCAACATCTACGTCATGACGGACGAAGAACGTATTGAGGAAGGCATCCCAAGCTTGCCGTCCAACCTGAAGGAAGGCATCGACGAGCTGCTCTTGAATGAGGTCATCTGCGATGCATTAGGCGAGCATGCGCTCACACACTTCGTCGAGCTGAAGGAAATCGAATGGGACATGTACCGCACACAAGTGCACCAGTGGGAACGCGACCAGTACTTGACGCTGTATTAATAGCTTGAAGGCCTGACGCATAGCGGATACTCGAAGAATTGTAGTTCGGGGGCATTGCATACAACTGACGGGTGAATGTACCGTCATTGTGGGCAATGCCCCTTCTGCTTGCATCATCGGCACTAACCTTATTGCTGCGCACTTCTGCTGGCTCTTAGGAGAACTAATTGGTCTTATAACAGGGGACATCCCCCAAATTAAGAAAATTGCGGAAAATTATGGACGTATTACGGTGTATGTAAGCTGAGAAAGCAACGTATGCTAGGAATAAGACCAATAAATCCCGTTTGCGTTCTACATTTCACCGTTCTGTAGTAGATAAGACCCTTATTTCCCGCTAAATACAAACTCGGCGGAATTGAGTGGAAGCAAGTGTGAAAAGTCCCGCCGGTATGCTGCTGATGGGACTTCTTCACGCTTGAGGATGATGTCTATTCCTAAACTCGCTCAGACTTATCCATTCTGCGAACGTTGCGAACGCAAAAACTTCTTGTACGCTTCGATCATGTTCAACTCTTCTGCTGTCCAATCCTCTTCCACTTCCGCTGCTTTATTCTGCACTTGCGTCAATACTGCGTCAGCATGAATCAACAGCTTGTTCACATGAACGCGCATCAAGGTGTTCCCCGCTGTCCCCAGAATGACCGTTTCTTCCGGTATGATCCCCGATGACAAATCGAGCTTAACGGTAAATCCGTGAGACTGAAACAGCTCGACAACGGACGTAAGCTTCTCATATATTTCACCTGCATCTTCCGGTTGCCCCAGCAATTCATCGATGGAGACATCGAACAGTGATGCCACTAGATGAATCATATCTGCTCTAGGCTTGGCAATGCCCTGTTCCCAAGCATTGTAGCGCGGTCGCTTGATACCGAGTCGTTGAGCAACTTCGTATTGAGACATACCAGATTGCTTCCGAAGCATCGTTAATTTCGCAGCCAAATCCAAGCGTCTCTCCTCCCTTCTATGAAAAATGTGACAAACTACCTTGACGGATAATATAGTTATCTACTATAATTCAAATACGAACAAATGTTCTAGGTTTAATGCGGCAACTTCATAGAAAGCTGTAAAGGTAGGATGAACTCTCAGATAAATGATTTATCTTGCGGATAGTATAAATGGGGAAGCTGACGGAGTCAAGAGACTTTCTATCTTCCCTTATCCAAAATGGATAATTTATTTATCTGTAAAGAACTATGAACTAGGGAAGGTGGAAGGGGAACATGAATGACACAAAGCTGCACAAGGACGTATTCCGACATGTTGAGGCAGAGCTGTACGCACATCCATTCCGTGATCAGGAATTGTCTCGACTGCGCGAGGAAATCATGACGCCATTCGACGAAGATCCGGTTGACAAGACCATTGTGAAGGGAGCGAGCTCTGCGAGGTTAGCGAGTGATCCTACTGGACAGATGGCGGTCAAGCTAGCCGGACATGCGAAGCTGATGCATATGGAGCGCGTATCTGTGGCTATCGAGCAAGTCTATGCACAATTGCCAGAGGTGAAGCAAGAGTTTGTTCGGGTCAAATACTGGACCACCTCTCAACATCTAACCGCCATCGGCATTTGCCAGAAGCTGCATATTAGTGATCGTACGTACAGCAGATGGCGCAAACAATTCGTTCAAGAGGTAGCCGTAATGCTCGGATGGAATTAACATGGCGGGTAGGTGGCGGATTTATACAGTAATTCCGTTATAAGATGGTAATGTACCAAATAGGAAATAAAACGGCAGTGCTCAGTCACTCGATACGGAGTGGCCTTTCTCGTTCGCCAATCTGACAATCGTTGGCTGGCCGCTATGAAGGAGGTGAGGAGTGATGGGAAACATGCAGTTCCATCCTATTCCAGCAAGCACTAGCAGACAGGAGGTGAAGAGTGGATGACGGCATATCTCCTGTTGAGAGCGATTCGCAGATTTCTGGAGCAGCAGGTTGCAGGCTACGCGGCTGCATCGGGGACAGCTGGTGAACTGCTGACACCGAGCGTATTCGACTGGGATCTTCCCTTTCCCGATCCTCTCCAGCCGGAGAACTTCACGAATCCATACATCTGTGTGCGACCTGTGAAGGGACTTGATCGAGAAGACGCCGTTCCGCCGGACGTGCCGGATGCGCTCTCGTCTACAGTCGAGATGGAGATGATATTCGGTATGTATCGTGGGGGGACAGCTGCCAGCGAGCCTGTATCTGCGTACGGATACGATTTGCTGAACCTGATGGAGCAAGTACGAGCGTCGCTTCTTCAGCAGCGGATTGTAGAAGGGAAGTTCGCAATCGAAAAGCCTTACCAATGGGAAATATCTCAGGAGCAGCCATCCGAATACTGGATAGGCCGCGCGAAATCTATCTGGACCGTGCAAAGCGTAATTCCGGTATGGGAGGAGGTGTAGTTCTATGATTGAAGAGCAAGGAGCAATGATAGACGAAGTCCAACAAAAGCCGAAGAGACGGAAGCAGAAAAATCGGGCACGACAGCACAGCGCAAGCGAACAGACTATTTATATTGGACCGAATTTACGCGGGCTTGCCCAATACACGGTGTTTCGCGATGCGATGCCGGTGTCTGTTGCACGAATGATGGAGAATCAGCCAGCGATCCAACAGCTTGTTGTGCCGATCGGACAGATTGGTGCAGGAACGAAGCGTATGAATCGAACTGGCACAATCGAACATAAAGCGTATAACCAACTTCGAAAGGACGTGAAGTAGCATGAGCTACCAACATGGTGTGTATACTTCTGAAATTCCAACATCTATACTCCCTGCTGTACAATCCGGTACGGTGCCAGTTGTATTCGGCAGTGCCCCGGTGCATCTGTCACAACGGGAATCGGCTCCTGTGAATGAGCCCATACTATGCCATTCGTATCAGGAAGCTGTTGAGGCTTTCGGGTATTCGGATGACTGGAGCTTTACTTTGTGCGAATTTATGTATTCGTATTTCGGTACGTTCCAAGCTTCCCCGGCCATTCTGATTAACGTATTGGAACCGACTACGATGAAGATAAGCGAAACGAATGTATCGGCTGTATTGGAACATGATCTTGTCGTAGTAGAGCAATCCGGTATTGTGCTGGCGTCGGTTATTGTGAAATCTGATGATGGCAGTACGACGTATGTGGAAGGTGTGGATTATGCCATTGGCTATGATGCAGACGGTTATCTGATGATCCAGCGATTGACGGACGGTTCCATGATTGCTAGTGAGTCACTCACCCTTGATTTTGACAAGCTCGATCCTACAGCAGTGACGGCCGAAGATATTATCGGCGGCGTTGACGGTAGCGGCAATCTGACTGGATTGGAGCTGCTTAACCAAGTATTCCCGAAATACCGGATCGTGCCCGGCATAGTGCTAGCGCCGGGATATTCGCACAATCCCGCTGTAGCCACGGTGATGACGGCGAAGGCCGGGAACATTAACGGCAGCTTCCGCTGTGTCGCACTAACGGATATTCCTGCGGATAGCGTTACATCGTACAGCGACGTACCTGCGTGGAAGAACGACAACAGCTACACCTCAGAACGCCAGATCAACAGCTGGCCGAAGCTGAGCTTGGGAGGTCGTACGTTCCATATGTCCACACAGCTAGCTGGCGTCATGGCGGTCACAGATGCCAACAATGACAACGTTCCGTATGTGTCACCATCGAACCAAGCCTTCCAGGCAGACGGGGCGAAGCTTGCTGACGGCAGTGAAGTGCTGCTAGGTCAAGATCAAGCCAACTACTTGAACGGTGAAGGCGTCGTCACCGCGCTGAACTGGATTGGCGGCTGGCGGGCATGGGGCAACCGGACTGGCGTGTACCCGACTGTTACTGATCCGAAGGATGCGTTCATTCCGGTGCGCCGCATGATGGATTGGATTCAGAACACGATAGTACTGACCTTCTGGCAGCAAGTAGACGCACCGATTACCCGCCGCCTGATCGCAGCCGTAACCGACAGCCTGAATCTCTGGTTGAACGGATTGGCTGCAGCAGGCAATATTGTCGGCGGCCGCGTAGAATTCCAAGCGTCGGAAAATCCGGACATCGCACTGGCCGATGGCATCGTCAAGTTCCATGTGTACGTGACGCCGCCTTCTCCAGCCAAGGAAATTGACTTTGTTGTCGAGTATGATCCCCAATATTTGAGCGGACTGTTCGCATAAAGGAAGGAGACGAATAAAACGATGAGTAGACAAATACCTGAAAAATTAATTAACTTCTCCGTCTATCGTGATGGCAAGGAATGGCTCGGTACAGCAAGCGTGGATTTGCCCTCCATCGCAGCTATGACAGAAACGATCAGCGGTGCAGGCATTGCCGGTGAGGTAGACAGCCCTACGCTGGGCCACTATGGCAGCATGACCTGTACGCTGAATTGGCGGACACTGGCTCGGCCAGGTGTCAATCTGTTCCAGACGAAATCACATGCGCTCACCTTCAGAGGAGCGCAGCAGATGTACGATACTTCCTCAGGCGAATATCGTTCAGCAGGATTCACAGTGGCGGTCAAGGCCATTCCGAAGACGGGCGCACTCGGCAGTCTTACGCCAGGAACGGCGACCAATTCCACCAACGAATTCGAACTGACCTATCTGAAGATCGATATCGACGGCCGTAATGTGTTGGAGATCGACAAGTTTAATTTCAAATGTGTGATCGACGGTGAGGATCAGCTTGCTGACGTTCGCCAACAACTCGGAATGTAGGAGGTAGAACCATATGGCTGAGCATAAGGTTCAGGGTAGCGAGTTTTCGCTTCGCTACCCTGTTGAATTCGAAGGGAATACAGTTGACTCGCTGCAAGTCAACTTCTCCGGTCTAACCGCAGACGATATTATCGCAGCAGAACGGCAATTCGTAGCAGAGACGGGGGAGAATCCATTCGTCAAGGAGACAAGTAAGCTGTTTCAAGCTTATATTGCCGCACGCGCTGCGGGCGTGCCCATTGAGCTGGTGAAGAAGATCAACGCTTCGGACTTCTCTCGTCTTACGCTGCGGGTGCAAAATTTTTTGCTCGGTGTGGACTAGGCCGGACGCCGATTCGGGACGTATTGGTTTTTTTGTCCTTGCACACGCACACCCCGATTTCATACTTCGTGACACAGTCATTAAGCGAGTTGAACGAGTATGTAAGCAGCATAATGCGCATCCGCGGGAAGGGAGGGGAGGACCATGGCTAACAATTCAGAGATAGCGCTTATGAACAAGCTGCAAGATGCGGTCGGTACATTTTCCGAAGAGCTGCAGACGCTGCAAAAAAACATGAATCAAAGTGATTCCGAATTTGACCGGGCAGCCAAAAGCGCGAATGAGTACGCGAAGAATATAGGCGTTGGCATGACGGCTGCCATTGCGCAGCTAGGAGTCGTAGCCTGGAATACCGCGAACGAGTATGACAAAGCGCTGAAATCTATCCAGCTAAGCACAGGATCCAGCGGACGGGAATTGCAAGCGATGGAGGGAAGCTTCCGCTCGATCATGCAGGAAGTGCCCAATGCGGCTGCGGAAGTTGCCGGAACGATCGCCAATCTCGATTCGTACACAGAGGCGTCAGGCGGAACGATGGATTCGCTTGCTCGGCAGATACTGGACCTGTCTCGCATGCTGAAGGAGAACGGTGCGGGCAACGCGAAGGCATTCGGACAAGCTCTGTCGCAATGGCAGCGCCCGGCAGAGGATGCAAGTACGTTATTGGATGGCATGTTCAAGATTTCGCAGCATACTGGCATCGGCTTCGGCCAGCTCGCAACCGACCTGAACAGCTACGGGGGAGCCATGCAACATGCAGGTTTCAGTATGGAAGAGACGGCAGACTTCTTCGGACATTTGAATGCACAAGGAATTGCCACATCTAAGGTGATGCCCGGGCTGAACAAGACGTTCCAGCAATGGGCAGGCGAGCAGAAGAATTCACGGCAGGAGCTGGCGAAGACAATGCAGGCCATGCAGGGAGCGGAATCATCTGCGGATGCTCTCGCCATCGCTACAGACGCCTTCGGCCAAGACAGCGCCCAACAGATGGTGACAGTAGCGCGCAGCGGTGCCTTCGCACTGGCGGATCTCGGCAGCAGCTTCGAAGGAGTGGGTGGAAGCATAGCCCGCTATGCTGATGAAACCATGACGCTGGATGACAAGATGCAACGGCTGAAGAATCAGCTTTTTCAGGTGCTGGAGCCTTATGGGGAGAAGATGATTGAGCAGGCGGAGAAAGCGGTGGATTACTTCGAGCAGAATGGACCGGAAATGATCGCTATTGCAGAAGATGTAGCGAAGGCCATAGCGGGCATCGGGATCGCCGCAGGCACGATTAAGATGGGCAAGGGTATTGCTGACGTGAGTACATTCATCGGCAATCTCGCGAAAGTGGGCAAAGAGACAGCGAAGACAGGAGCAGGTGTGGGAGGTGTCTCTGCCTCTGTGCGTATTCTGGGTACAGTACTCAGGGGGCTTACTGGACCTGTAGGTTGGGCAATCGCCGGTGTAGGCCTTCTATCGGCAGGATGGACTACGTATAAGAAGCACCAAGAGGATGCGCGGCAAGAGCTAATTCATATGGGGGACGATCTGGAGGAGGTGTCCTCTCATTATGATATAGCTGCGGAGAAAGCGACAAAGACGAATGATCTTGTGTGGGAATATGAACACTTACATGAAATCGTTAATAACAACACAGATGCTACTCGCGACCTGTCAACGCAAAAAGAGCGGCTTGCTGAAATAGAACAAATCTTACAGGATATGTACCCGGACAGGATTAGTCAATATGATATTGAGAATGGAAAAATTAATGAAAAACTGGAACTGCTGAAGCGAGAAAAAGATGCCGAACGGGATTTGTCCAAGTTAAAGCTGGAAAAGGAAGTAGCAGAAAAGCGAAGGGATCTTCCAAAGCTTGAAGAGGAAATAGCATCATTAGAGCTTCAGACAGAGGAACTTTGGGATCAAAGAACTGCCATAGAGAATGCAATACCTGCATTCAAGGAGTTCCAGGTGGAATTTGAGGAAATCATGGACATGCAACCGTCTGATGAGAGGACAGAACTACTGGATGATTTGCAGCAGCGGGCTAATGAGGTTGGACAAACAGTCGGTTATAGCTTTATTGGATATAACCACTTAGAACAACTTGATAAGAAAATAGATGAATTATCCGATGAAGAAATTGACAATCTCGATGAATACATCAAGAAGTATGAAGAACTCAAATCGGCGACTGCAAGTTACAAAGAACTATACGACCAACAGTTATCGTTACTTGAGCTTGATCTTGGTGGCACAATCGAAAGTATGATGGCCAATTATAGTAGTCTCACTGACGAGCAAAAAGTAGCAGTTGATTTAGCGCTTGCCAACATTGAGAAACTAAACGAAAACATGGGTCTCATGCAAAAGGAATACCAGATTGATGTCAATGTATTATTTAAGCAAGCAGGTCTAGTATCTGATCTTAGACTAGCTCAACAATACTACCCAAGCATTCCTATTCCGGAAGGATATGCCGATGGAGGCTTCTCCGACCGCCCGGCAATCTTCGGCGAGGCGGGGCTAGAGGCGGCTATTCCAATCAACAACAAGCCGCGCTCGCACGCGATTCTGGATCGGGTCAATCATCTGATGGGGCATGATACGAGCGGTAGCATGCAAGTGACCTTCGCACCGAACATTCGGTTGGCGGTGGGAGGGAGCACACATGATGTCCGTAGTCAGGTACAGTCTGCCATCCGCGAGTCGCAGGTGGAGTTCGAACGCCGCTTCCGCGAGATGGTTCAGCAGGAAAGGCGGTTGAGTTTCCATGCTTAAGTATACGACGATCCAAGGGGACACATGGGACGGTATTTCCTATAAGCTCTACCAGACTGAGGCTTATATGTCGGAGCTGATGGCGGCTAACCCGGCACATATGCGCACGGTTGTGTTCGCTGCAGGTGTTGTCCTGCGAGCTCCGGAGATTGCTTCCCGAGAAGCTGTGCAGTTACCGCCGTGGAAGCGGAGGCGTTGAGAGATGAGCACACGAAAAGCAATAGCACATCTTACTTATGAAGGCGTGGATATCTCAGAGGATATTGCGCCTTTTCTTATGTCTATGTCCTACACCGACAATGGCACCAATCGGGCAGATGATCTGAGCGTGACTTTAGCCGATCGGGAAGGACGCTGGCACGATGCATGGATGCCGAACAGTGGGGATGAGGTGGAAGCAGAGATCAGGCTAGAGAACTGGTACGGTCCGGGCATCAGTCGTTCCTTGTCATGCGGTACATTCACCATAGATAGCCTTAGTTTGGATGGTCCGCCAGATAAAGTAGTCATTCAGGCCTTGTCTTATCCCGGCAATGATGTCATCAAGAATGAGTTGCGTACCCGTTCGTGGGAAGAGGTGACCTTGCAGCAAATCGCCTCAAGCATTGCCGATTCAGCAGGGATGGCATTCATGTTCGAGACCGAGGATGTCCGCTATGATCGGCTGGAGCAGAGCAATGAGAGCGATCTGTCCTTCCTGACATCTATCTGTGAGAAGGAAGCTGTATCCTTGAAAATCACGAATAACACGCTCGTGCTGCTGGACGATCGTACCTATGAAGCACAGCCTCCGGTGCGTACGTTGACGCGTGGGGAGAGCGACATTCTCTCTTACTCCTTCAATCGCTCGGTGGTTGATGCGGCCTATGCGGCATGTGAAATCAGCTATTTCGATAGTTCCGCGAATAGAACCATTCAGGGTGCATTCCGACTGCCGGAAGCAACGGGTCCTACCTTAAAGCTGAACGAGCGGGTATCCTCTGAGGCCGAGGCAATCCGCAAAGCAAGAAAAGCACTGTACCAGAAGAACAAGAAAGCACAACGCGCGAGCGTTACCGTTCTCGGCGATTATGCGCTAGTACAGGGGCTGACAGTCTCACTTGTCGGGTTCGGCAAGTTCGATGAGAAGTATATGATCGACTCCGCAAGGCACGAGGTAGGCAGCTCCGGTTATAGAACATCACTGGAATTAAGAAGGGTGTTGGCAAACGGATGAGCGATGGGATGAACATAGTGAAGGTAGGCCGTGTATCCGCGATTGATGCGGCTCGCCGCCGCATTCGGGCAACGTTCCCAGATCGGGATCATCTGGTAAGTGGCTGGCTGCAGCTGGCAGCACCGCCTATATTGCTAGATGAATATACGGAGCTTCGCATGCCGCAAGTCGGTCAGACGGTGCTTTGTGTATTTCTCGGTAATGGGTTGGAAACCGGTTATTGGTTGGGGGTGATAGGATGATCGGTTCGTTCGGGGATGTGGTTTTTATAGCTTCAGCTAATCAGATCCGCACGTTCGAGAATTTCTCTCGTTCTACTTCACCGCGGTGGTCGGTGCATGATATCCATCAGCGGCATCCCAAACCGGAGTATATTGGACCTGGACAGGATTCGATATCGTTCACCATGCGTTTCGACGTCCGATATGGCATGAAGCCACGGTCCGAAATGACCAAGCTGCTTGTCATGTGTCGCGAAGGACGAGCGGAGACGCTCATAGTCGGCGGCATCCCAATGGGGGTGCACAAATGGTATATCGAATCGATTACGCAGGATTGGACGTATTTTGACGGTGCGGGGCGGCTGCTAGTCGGCATCGCTAACCTTTCGCTGAAAGAGTACGTATAAGGAAGGTGATGAATATGAACTATACAACGACAGCTGCTGGCAAGTCGATTGATTTCGGAGCAACAGGCATACAAGAGCTGGCTCAGAACATCCGGACAATCGTATCGACGGCACAAGGCAGTGCAGTGCTCAACCGCGGCTTGGGCATGAATACCTCGCTGCTGGATGGTCCTATGAATACCGTCCAACAAGCTCGCCTGACTGAACAGATCGTGACAGCGGTTCAGCAATATGAACCCCGTGTGGAAGTAGTGCGAGTAGATTATGAGGAGGATGGACAGTCAGGGCGGATGTTGCCTGGTATCACATTTCGTCTGAAGCAAGGGGTGAGGTTGGAATGAGTGTATACGATTTGTCAGACATTCAGTTTGTCGATACGGATACCGAAGAGATTAAGAATAGTATTATTGCAGTCTATGAGGCAGTCGCAGACAAGAAGCTGTATCCGGGCGATCCGGTACGGCTTTTTTTGATGACCATTGCGGACCTGATTATTCAGCAGCGAGTGCTGATCAACGAAACTGCTAAGATGAATTTGCTGCGCTATGCCACAGGGGATTATCTGGATCAGATCGGAGCTTTAACAGAAACACCGCGCCTGCAAGCGGAGCCAGCGACTGTGACCGTTCGTTATACACTGTCTGCTCCTCAGCCTGGGGCACTATTGATTCCGCCTGGTACGAGAGTGACACCTGGGAATGAACTGTACTTCGCAGTGGTTGAAGGCGGTGACATCCCAGCAGGAGAAATCGAAGGTGAGTTTCTATGTGAATGTATGGAGGCGGGTGTTGTCGGAAACGGGTATGCGCCGGGGCAGATCAATATATTGGTTGATCCGATTCCGTTCGTCTCTCAAGTTGCGAATGTGTCTGTGAGTGCAGGTGGAACCGATGTGGAGAGTGATGAGGCTTACCGGGAACGTATTCACATTGCTCCTGAGTCTTTCAGCTCGGCGGGTCCTCGTGAAGCCTATGAATATTGGGCGCGATCCGCATCCAAGGATATCTTGGACGTACTCGTCTATTCCCCCTCACCGATGGAGGTAGAGATCAGGGTGCTTCTAACAGGCGGTGAGCTGCCAGGGGTTGAAGTGCTGAATACGGTTGACGCAGCATGCAATGATCGCAGTATTAGACCGCTCACGGATAGAGTAACAGTGCTAGCGCCGAACGTCGTTTCCTATAACATTGACCTTACTTATTGTATCGCAAGCGATGATGTCACGTCTGCAACAGCTATTCAAGAAGCGGTACAAGCGGCTGTTACGGAATATGTATTATGGCAAAAATCCCGAATAGGGCGAGACATACTTCCATCAGAGTTAATACGTCGCGTCATGAACGCTGGTGCGAGACGGGTTGATATGGTTAGCCCTACGCATATAACAGTTGCGAATACGGATGTTGCTGTAGCGGATGCCATCCATGTGACTTACGGAGGGTTGGAAGATGATTGATGTATCCGAAATCAAGCTGATCGATCTCGTCCCTTCTCCGATGAAGAACGATTCAACCATTCGAGCGGCAGCCGAAGCGATCGACCAACAGCTGCATGCTACTACCGCACTGATCCCGCGCTTGGCAATTGTGCATCATATCGATACGTTGCCGGAAACTTGGGTAGATCAGCTTGCTTATCAGTTTCATGTGGACTTCTATGACCCATCACTTCCAGTCGAACGGAAGCGAGAGCTAGTCCACCATTCGCTCGCATGGCACAAGCGGAAGGGAACACCATCGGCGGTAGAAGAAGTGGTGAGCATAGCCTTCTCGGATGCTGAAGTAACCGAATGGTGGGAGTACGGCGGAACACCGGGTTACTTCCGGGTCTCGACTGAATCGGAAGTAACGGATGCCGATGCATTGAACGAGCTGATCCGATCGATTCACAGCGTGAAGAATGTCCGAAGCTGGTTAGACGGCATGATTATCGAACGGACCAAGGAGCTGTCCTTGCGCATCGGAGGCGTTGTGCAGCAAGTCAAAGTAAGGACTATTTTACCGGAAGGAGGAGCATAAATGGCCGAATTTAACGGAATGAAGATGACTCATGCCGGCATAACCTTACAAGCTAAAGCACTGGCGGGTGTGCCGCTGACATTCACCCGAGTGGGTATTGGGGACGGCTATGTGCCGGAGGGAACGGATTTGCAAGACTTGACTGAACTGGTACATGAAACCGAAGCTCTGAATATTGTTGAACTGGTGAATATCGAGGATGGCAAGGTCAGACTGCAGGCGAGAGTGACGAATGAGGGTGTGACTGAGGGGTTTTACATCCGAGAGATTGGCATATTTGCGAATGATCCGGACGCGGGGGAGATTTTGTACGCTGTCACGAATGCAGGGGAACGAGCGGATTACATTCCTGAAGAGGGCGGTGGAATCATTGAGGAAATTCTGAATCTGATCACCATAGTTGGCAATGCAGCCAACGTGACAGCCACAATCGATAGTGCATCAGCTGCCACAGTGCAGCAGGTGCAAGAACTGGATGCAAGAGTATCTCAGGTTGAAGCTGATCTGACCAACGATGCTGCCCCCATCCCGTATAATCTACAGCGCGGCCAGAAAATCGTCGATGCCGTACAGGAGTCGGGCTTGAGGCTGATAAGCATGAAGGGGCGGACGGATATTAACCATGTGCCTTTGTTTGATTCGGGGTTGTGGCTAACGTCAACGGGAACTTTTAACGATGTATCTCCTGTGCGGACGGAAGTTGAGGTGCAAGATGGCTCGCCTAATGTCAGAAACATTGTAGTCGCCGTAAAAGAAAATGAATCCTACACCTTGTCACTAAATCATAATGGGTATGTTGCGATATATACAAACGATGCGAGTCCGACTGTAATAGTAAGCTATAGAACAGATCAGGTGTTGACCTTTAACACTGGTAGCAACTCTAATATAAGAGTTTTTATATCCAGTCAAGGAAACAATGGCTCTTTCTATTGGGAAACCATCATGCTTACAGAAGGTTCCAAAGCACGTCCATTTGTCGCCAACATGAAGCCGTTGGGTACGGTGATGATTGAGAATAAGGGGAAGAATTTGCTTAAACCACACCCTGATAATATCGAATTGTCAGGAAGCGTTACTCAAAACGGAAATTACGATATAACTCTAACTGCAACCGCACTTGGACAGGGTATGTCTTTCTTAGTCCCTGCTATACCAGATCAGCAATACTATTTTAGGATTGCTGAACACGGTGCACGAACGTATATAGTTTCGATTGACAGTGACGGTACAGAGACGTTTTTGCAAACAACCACGGCTACAACACAATATTCAGTTGTGACCCCAAGTAACTCTGTAACTTTGAAAGTTGGGCTTACTAGCGGCACAGTGGGTGCAGGTACGTACAACTTCAAACATTATATTTTAAGTTTAGAGGATATCCCTTTCGAACCACAAGACCAGTCCGGACTAGTCATCCTCGAAGTCGGGCGCTCTAACGTTGACGGAACGATTTGCGATGAGGTGTATGAGAGGGATGGGAAGCTTTTTCGGTTGCAGAAGTTTGGGTATAGGGTTTTGGACGGTTCACTTGACTTAAATTTTTTTGATGATTTCGATCCTAGCTTTAAGACTATCACCATCTCAAATATAAACGGAATAGTTACAAGCTCGGGCAAATTGGTAGTTAGCAAGTATAACGGGCTAATCATCAGATCAGTAATCAGCACGTCCAGCGTACAGGAAGCTGATATGGTTTCTATTGGTGTGGCTAATATACTTATATCCATTGCAAACACCGACAGCGGTTGGGGCGAGTCTTATACTCCAACAGCGGATGAGGTAAAGGCTTATTTTAACGGTTGGTATATGTGGGAATACGGTACATCATATGAGTCTTACAATGGTACTGGTGATAAACGCTGGATAAAGAAAAAAGTTGGTGGTGGATATGTTGATGGATCTTCTGTACCAACGGTACCCACGGAAATGAACGATCAGGGATATATACCATACCAACTCCAATACCAACTCGCACAGCCAGTCGAAGTCGAAATTTCGGACGTTGGAGGTTTAGAGTTATACGCTGGACTGAACCAAGTCGAACTTTCAGAAGGGGTTATATTGGGAGAGCCTGTTACACCGCAATCTAGCGGCGATGGAACTACGTATCATATCAATAGTGGTATATCAGGATATGAGACCACCCATTTAGCGTACAGGGCAGATAAAATCCTAGTTGTGTATAGAAACGGGGAAGCAGACGGTAAATGGATTATTACAAGCGCAGGCACATCTTATGGGAATCAACGTGCGTATATATCTGCATCCGACTATGACCCAACCGCTACCTATTCCGTCGATTACATCATCTTGGACAAGTACCTACTCACGACCAACGCAGCCGAAGCTGATCTGGAAGGTCAAGCAAACCTTGCGACAGCAGTCGGCAAAAACGTTCGAGACATTGCTGATATCAAGCGTGACGTGACTGTGATCGAACGGGATTATGCACGGAAGCAGCAGCCAGATTGGATTAAAGCGACATTGTTAAATGGTTGGACAGGCTCGGTAAAGTATTACAAAGACGAATTAGGTAATGTAATGATCGTTGGTGATACGGTATCCGGAGTTGGCGCGACTAACGCAACTATTTTTAGACTGCCAAGGGGTTACAGACCATTGCTATATACGCCGTGTGTAGGGGCTGACGCTTCGGAAGTAGCTGAAAAGGTGTTTCAAATCAGGGATAACGGAGCGTATGTGGATTTTGCTGTCCTAAGCCCTATAACAGCAGGACATGTTGTGAGGTTTTTCGCTATGTTCCGAGCGGAACGATAAGGAGGGTTGAACATTGAAACTAGGCGTACAGTTTGACGAACAGGGGAACTTTGTAGGCGACTTCTTGGAAGGGATGCAGCTACCAGAGGAACATACGTTGTATCGGGGAGAGATAATCGAGGGATTGTACGTACCGAAACTCCTAAGAGGAGAGGTAGTCGAAGTACTGTCCTCCGAAGAAATCGAAGAAATCCGTAACCAGCCACAATCAGAAACCTCAGAACAGAAGATAGCACGCCTTGAAGCGGAGAATATCGCATTGCAAGCTGCTGATCTCGACAATAAAGAAGCCATAGCTGTGCTATATGAAATGCTAGTTGGAGGCGAAACTAATGAATGATCCTATTGTGAAAATTTATGTCGATCTAGTGAGAGCAGGACGTCGATTCATCGAGCAAGTACCTGATACTATTAGGTTGCAAGTCAATCAGTTCCTCAATGAATAGCTCTCTGACACTTGACAGTACGGAAGAGACCCGTCATGTGGCAGGTCTCTTTCGATTTTTTACCAGGTAGATCAACTTTGAAAGTGATGTGAAGTAATCCTCATCTTCCTATTCAAGTAAAAGCGGTGCGCATCATGTCTGTGGACACCAGAATCTAGATGGATGGAAACACAATTGTTTCGATGAAGTTCTTCTTCCAACCAGTCAAATAATTGAGCTGCATATCCATTCGTACGACTATCTTCATCGGTAATGAGATCATCCACATACAGATACTTCCCCCATGCCAAGGAGCTACTGATGCGATAACCAGCGGCTGCTTTGACTGCGCCATCCTGAATCATAGTGATTAGATTATAGCCGTATTGTAATTGAAGTTGCTTGATCTCGTTTACATAGCTTTCTTTCTGAAGATGAGGACGCAGTTGTTTCATTACGGTATAACTTGCAAGGATCTCTTCATCTGATTTAGCTTGTATGATAGGCATGCCATCTTCTCCAATCTATACAAAGATAATTCTACAATAATTGAATCGAGTCATTGATCATAGATCCATTGTGAACGAAATTACATGGACCAATCGGTTACAAATTGTTCGTAGATTTCTGTGTATATGAGGAACAGTTAACATTGAGATTGCTTCCTTCGGAGGCTACTCACTCGACGATTACTTCCTTCTACTTCTACGTACACAAAGAGCCGAGAGGATATCCTCTCGGCTCTTTGTACGTTACAATAACGATGGAGTATTCCTCAATGAATATCCCGATACAATCCGATAACCTTGCCCAGAATCGTAACGTTAGGCAGCAGGATCGGTGCCATGGACGTATTCTCAGGTTGAAGGCGGATGTGATCGCTCTCGCGATAGAAGCGCTTGACTGTTGCTTCATCATCCTCGGTCATGGCTACTACAATGTCACCATTGTTCGCGTGGGGCTGTTGGCGTACGACTACATAGTCGCCGTCGTGGATACCCGCGTCAATCATACTGTCCCCGATAATGGTGAGCATGAACACCGTATGATCGCCTACCATGTGGCTGGATAATGGGAAATACTCCTCGATGTTCTCTGTCGCCGTAATCGGCATACCTGCGGTTACCTTGCCGACAAGTGGAACGCGGACGATCGACATCGAGAAGTCTGCTGCTGTGTTGTCGTTCATGCCGATAATCTCAATGGCGCGCGGCTTAGTCGGATCGCGTCGAATTAATCCCTTCTTCTCCAGTCGATCCAGATGACCGTGAACGGTCGAACTAGATGCGAGACCTACCGCTTCCCCAATTTCTCTTACGGAAGGTGGATATCCCTTCTCGCGGACTTCGCTTTTTATGTATTCCAATATTGCCTGCTGGCGGCTGGAAAGCTTCGTCACAGTGCTCCCCCCAAATTCTCATTTAATTACAAGATAGTATATCATAGAACCGGAGTTCGCACAAACATAAGTTCTAAAAAACATTTGTTCGCTTTTTCATTGACACAAACACCCGTTCGTGTTACTCTATTTTCAGAACAAATGTTTGGAGTTGATAATCATGGCACATGCGAGCGGTGTACAATGGTATTCTTATTCTACTACTTCTGGAATGCAAGGTAGTTCAACACATGCTTCTATACATAATCAACAGGTGCGCAACAAGAGATTCCGTTTGTTTGCTGATAAGCAGATTACTGGCATTCGTGTAATTTTGGTAGCTGTGTTCATATTACTAAGCCTTATGTTCGGTGCATTTATTCAGAAGTCTTTCGGTTCAGAGGAGGGACTTGATTCAGATGGAGCGGTAATTGTAACATCTCAATCCGATCCCGCAGCTTATTCACTTCATTCTGGTGATGCTGAAGCTGCCTTGGAGCAGCATGTCGTGCTGGCGGGGGATACATTATGGGCAATTGCTCGGTCTCATGCACCGGAAGGCATGGATATCAGAGAATACATCTATAAGTTGAAGAACTTGAATGCTATGGAGCAGAGTGTGATTTATGAAGGACAGGTAATTCTGCTGCCATAACAAGTGCTACAAGGGAGTGCTGATTGGTAGTCGCATTTGAACAGTCTTCTGCGAAACAACTGAATATATAAGGGCACCCACAATATGGTCCGGGATGAAAGCTGGCAGAGCTATACGCTTTGTCAGTTTTATTTGTTTATGATTGTAGTTTTAGATTTCTTGTGGGTCCAGTTCCTTGCGAAATATAATGGGAAAATGTGGACTTATTGCGTGTGAATTGAGGTGCTGTCTCAAATTAGCGGAACTGATTGGTCTTGTTCGTGTTGAAAGTAATGTAAGTATAGTAGAGGCAGCAGTATAAGACCATATGCTCCCTTTATTGCTCCACTTTGTTGCGTATCGGTGACTATAAGACCGTATACTTCCTCTACTTGTGAGCAATGGACAACGCGGATAATCCTTATGTATCCCATCGAGTATCCCATCGAGCGAGTGTCTTATGCGAATAAGGTGAGCCAGTTCCATAGAGGACCAGCTGAATAGACTCGAAAAGTTACTAACAGCTCGCTTGTCGCTATCGGACGAGTAAGCTACAGCTATCTTGACAATCCTCCTGCATCATGGCAAAGTAGTACCTTAGGACAGGAGGGGTTGGGCATGCAATTCGATGAGATGGTTAAGCGGATTAATGAGCTCGCCAAGAAGAGCAAGACGAGCGGGTTAACTGCTGATGAGACGAAGGAGCAGAGCGAGCTCCGCCGCCGTTATATAGATAGCTTCAAGAGGAACCTCCGCTCGCAATTGGATAACATCGAATTCACGGATGAAGCGAGCGACGCGGACCGTAAGAAGAGGAAGCACTAGTACAAGGCAAGCATCTATACACATTAGCGAATGAATGCGGAGGGATGGTCAGTGTCGCGCAAATGGAAGCGCATGGTGGAACGCAATTATGATCAGGTGAGCAAGCAGCGCAGCAAGCAGGAGAAGACGTTGCCCGGTGTACAGCTGCAAGCAGACGGGACAGAGAAGATTCGAGGCAGGAGCATCATTTTGCCGATTACGATGATTGCGATCGTTTCGTTGTTTGTTTTACTGTACGGCTCGCAAGCTGGTGAAGATCCGTTGTTCTGGGTAACGGTCTCGGCCTATTCTTTTTTGGCAATTGTGTATTTTCTTCGTCGTCCTTATTTGAAAATTGGACGGTCCTTTATATCTACCCGCCGATTGGGAAGGGATCAAATCGTAGAGGCGAAGGATATTGCTTCTGTAACGGCTGGGGACGGTTATGTTGCGATTGACTTCAAGAGTAAGCGGCGCAAGTGGTTCTTCTCGCGTATGATGAACCTGTATCCGACGGATCGAATGGCAGAGCGACTGCTATTGTTTGTGCAGCGGCATGACATACCTATGTACAAGGAAGCCGGAGGCAATCAATCATAGAGAGGGAGAAACGGGATGACAATTGAGGCTGTAGTGTTTGATTTGGATGATACGCTGTTATGGGATGACCGCAGTGTGAAGGAGTCTTTTGAAGCGGTGTGTCAGTATGCTGCTGATCTGCGCAATGTGAATCCAGAGCAGCTGGAGGATGAAGTGCGTAAAGCGGCATTCTCCCTCTATGCGACTTACGAGACTTACCCTTTCACGAAGAATATCGGTATTAATCCGCTCGAAGGCTTGTGGGGGAATTTCCATGATGATGTGCATCCGATGTTCGCCAAGCTGCGGGACATTGCACCAGGTTATCGCAGAGACGCTTGGACGCAAGGGCTGAAGGCAGTCGGTGTGGATGATTCGGAGCTCGGTCACGAACTAGCTGAGAAGTTCCATGCAGAGCGCCGTACTCGACCGATTGTATACGAGGAGACGTACGAGGTGCTGGATGCGCTGAAGGGACAATACAAGCTTGTGTTGTTAACGAACGGCTCCCCAGACTTGCAGTCAGAGAAGCTGAAGGGAGAGCCGAAGCTCGCACCTTATTTCGATCATATTGTAATTTCCGGCGGTTTCGGAGAAGGCAAGCCGTCCCCGCAACTATATTCGCATGTGCTGGGAATGGCAGAGATTGATCCGCATGCCGCTGTGATGGTTGGTGATAAGCTGACGACAGATATTAAGGGTGCCAACAGTGCCGGTATGCCGAGTGTATGGATCAATCGGCACGGACGTCCGTTAACGGATGATGCGGTTCCTGATTACGAAATTCAGAATTTGCGCGAGTTATTCCCGATATTGGACAAACTGAACGGCGGATAATCAGTTGTGAAGCGGTATCTGATCTAAAATAAGCTGCTCGAGCCTCAACGGCCGAGCAGCTTATTTAGATGGTCTCGATGAAGCATTATAGCTTCAACTATGCACGACAATCGATTCCTTAGCCGTTCTGGAATGCAGGATCTTCGAATTTGTGCGCAATCCAACCCTCGGTTTCGATGAACAGCCGCACAGCTACGATCTGCTTGTTCTCCATTAAGGTGAAGAAGTGCGGCTTGCCTTCCGGTACGGATATGACATCGCCTGCAGTCAGCTCTACGTCGAAATAGCCGGTTTCATCATCACCCTTAATTATGAAGATGCCCTTGCCAGCTGTAATAGCGCGCACTTCGTCTTCGGTATGTGTATGCACCTGTTCGAATTTCTTCAACAGTTCCTCTAAGTTCGGCGTAGCCTCAGATAATGCGATCACATCCCATGTTTTGTAGCCGCGTCGTCCAGCCAGGTCGCGAATTTCCGCATCGAAGGTGGACAGGATCTGTGCCTTGTCTTCGTCGCTTAGTTGAAAGTTCTCCCGCAATGCTTCCGGCAACTTAGTTGGTTCCCAGTGCTCATACAGCACTTCTTGCTTATCCAAGAATGCTTTCACATTGTCCTCGCCGGATATGCGCTCATTGGTGTTGCGAATGCGAATTTCTGCCATGGTGGTTCCCTCGCTTTTCATAAAATTCTCTAGGATTTCAGTTCAGATATCCTTTATTATAGAGGAAAGGCTCACGGCTTGTCGACCATTAACAATTGAAATCCGAGTGAACAACTATGAATTCAATGGAAATTTTATGTGAGATTTGATAGACTAGTACTCACTACATGTATGCGCGAACCCTGTCACCAGCGGGATGCTGCTAATGACGGTGCGATAGACTGAGGAGGAGCAGTGGAATGGCGAAACCGACTTTGCAAGAACAGATGCAGAATAAAATCTTGGTATTAGACGGTGCAATGGGTACGATGATTCAACAGGCGAACTTGACTGCGGATGACTTCGGCGGGGAGGAATATGACGGCTGTAATGAGCTGTTATGCGTCACTCGTCCGGACTTGCTGCGGGACATCCATGAAGCTTATTTGGATGCAGGTGCCGATATTATTGAGACGAACACGTTCGGCTCGACGAGTGTCGTGCTTGCTGAATACGATATACCTGAGCGGGCGCGTGAGCTGAATCTCGCTGCAGCGAAGCTGGCGATCGATGCTGCGGAGAAGTATTCGACACCGACATGGCCGCGTTATGTGGCAGGCGCTCTCGGTCCGACGACGAAGACACTTGCTGTTACGGGCGGCGTCACTTTCGATGAGCTGGTGGACAGCTATTATGAGCAGGCACTTGCGCTCGTCGAAGCAGGGGTTGATGTGCTGCTCATGGAGACGTCGCAGGATACGTTGAATGTGAAGGCTGGAAGCATTGGCATTCACCGCGCTTTCGAGACGCTCGGCAAGAAGCTTCCGATTATGATCTCCGGTACGATCGAGCCGATGGGTACGACGCTGGCCGGTCAAGCGATTGACGCCTTCTATATTTCACTGGAGCATCTCGAACCTGTCTCGATCGGATTAAACTGTGCGACGGGACCGGAATTCATGCGTGACCATGTTCGTACACTGTCTGAGGTGTCGAAGGCTGCGATCAGCTGTTATCCGAATGCGGGTCTGCCCGACGAGAATGGGCATTACCACGAATCACCTGAATCACTTGCGAAGAAGCTGGCTGGGTTCGCTGAGCAGGGCTGGTTGAACATCGCCGGCGGCTGCTGCGGGACGACGCCTGAGCATATTCGCGTGCTTGCGGAGACGATGAAGCAGTTTAAGCCACGTCCGAGCGGTGGCACGCATCCGGCGGCTGTATCCGGTATAGAAGTGCTCTATGTGGAGGAAGATAATCGGCCGCTCATGGTTGGTGAACGGACGAATGTGCTCGGCTCGCGTAAGTTCAAGCGGTTGATTGCCGAAGGCAAGTATGAGGAAGCTTCAGAGATTGCCCGTGCGCAAGTGAAGGGCGGCGCGCACATTATCGATATTAACTTGCAGGATTCTGAGCGGGACGAGCATCAGGATATGACGACTTTCTTACAGCAAGTAGTGAAGAAGGTCAAGGTACCGCTCATGATCGATTCCACGGATCATGAAGTCATTGAACTGGGATTGAAGTTTTCTCAAGGCAAGGCGATCATTAATTCGATTAACTTAGAGGATGGCTTGGACCGCTTCGAGAAGGTCGTTCCGCTTGTGCACAAGTATGGCGCTGCTGTCGTGGTCGGGTTGATTGATGAGCAGGGCATGGCTGTTTGGCTCGAGGACAAGCTTCGTGTTGCGAAGCGTTCTTATGATATTCTGGTGAACGATTACGGCATCCAACCGGAGGATATCATCTTCGATCCGAATATGTTCCCGGTAGGCTCGGGTGATCCGCAGTATATCGGCTCTGCGAAGGCAACGATTGACAGTATCGCCTTGCTGAAGCAGGAGCTGCCAGCTTGCAAGTCGATTCTCGGCGTGAGTAATGTCTCGTTCGGGCTGCCGAATGCCGGTCGTGAGGTCATTAATTCGGTCTACCTGTACCACGCGACGAAAGCAGGCTTGGATTACGCGATCGTCAATACTGAGAAGCTGGAACGCTACGCATCCATTCCGGAGGAGGAGCGCAGGCTTGCTGAAGCGCTGATCTTCGATACGAATGATGACAATCTTGCTGAATTCGTCGCTCATTTCCGCGAGAAGAAAGTGGAGAAGAAGGAGAAGGTGTCCAACTTAACACTGGAGGAAAGACTCGCCAGCTACATCGTGGAGGGAACGAAGGAAGGCTTGTACAAAGATATAGATGAGGCGATGACGAAATACAAACCGTTAGACATCATTAACGGACCGCTCATGGCTGGAATGGATGAAGTCGGCCGACTATTCAATAATAATGAGTTGATTGTCGCAGAGGTGCTGCAGAGTGCAGAGGCTATGAAAGCAGCAGTCGCACACTTGGAGCCGCATATGGAGAAGGCTGATTCAGCGGCCAAAGGCAAGATTTTGCTAGCTACAGTTAAGGGCGATGTGCATGACATTGGCAAAAATCTGGTCGAGATCATCCTGTCCAACAACGGCTATGATATTATTAACTTAGGGATTAAAGTACCGCCAGAAACGTTAATAGAAGCGTTCCGCAAGGAGAAGCCGGATGCGATCGGTCTGTCTGGTCTGCTCGTTAAGTCCGCGCAGCAAATGGTCGTTACCGCACAGGATCTGCGTAATGCCGGGATCGATGTGCCGATTATGGTCGGCGGTGCAGCACTGACCCGTAACTTCACCCGGAATCGAATTGCCCGTGAATATGAAGGACTTGTGCTGTATGCGAAGGATGCGATGAACGGCTTGGACTTAGCCAACCAATTGAACAATCCAGACCATCGGCAACGGATGATCGAGGAGCTGCGGGAGTGGAAGGAATCGGACGTACAGGAATCGGGCAAAACTAAGAAACAACAGCAAGTGCCTGCCAAGCCGATGCGTTCCAATGTATCTCAGAATGAGCCTGTATTCACACCGCCCGACACAGAGCGCCATGTATTGCGGCAGTATCCAATCAGCCATGTGACTCCTTATATCAATCTACAGATGCTGCTTGGTCACCATCTCGGATTAAAGGGCAAAGTGGATGAATTGCTGGCGAATCGGGACCCGAAGGCGACCGAATTGAAGGAAGTTGTGGATGGCATTTTGCAAGAAGCGGTGAATGAGGGTTTCCTCGAAACGAATGCGATGTACCGGTTCTTCCCTGCACAGTCGCAGGGGAACACAATACGGATTTACGATCCCGCTGACCACAGTAAGCTGATCAAGACGTTCGATTTCCCGCGCCAGAGCAAGGAGCCGTATCTCTGCTTGGCGGATTTCTTGAAATCCGTGGACAGCGGCGTAATGGACTATGTAGGATTCATAGTGGTGACGGCCGGCAAGGAAATCCGGGAACGCTCTACGGAGTGGAAGGATAAAGGCGATTATCTGCGTTCTCACGCCTTGCAAGCAGTTGCGCTCGAGACAGCGGAGGCACTGGCGGAGCGTGTGCATCATATGATGCGGGATATATGGGGCTTCCCTGACCCAGCGGATATGACGATGAAGCAGCGGTTCGGTGCTCGTTATCAGGGCATCCGTGTCTCCTTCGGTTACCCGGCATGTCCGAATCTGGACGATCAGGAGCTGTTGTTCGACCTGATGAAGCCAGAGGATATAGGGGTGGAGCTGACGGAAGGCTCGATGATGGAGCCGGAGGCTTCTGTATCGGCGATGGTATTCGCCCATCCGGAGGCGCGATACTTCAACGTAGACAAAGGCGAATAAGTGCAAGTTCGAACAGACGGGACCGTTGGTTGCCGTCTGTTCGAGCCTTGACGTCGATCGTAATGTATGACGGATACAATCTGGAATCGGGGGTGAGGACGAGTGGAACTTGTGTTTTTGGGAACGGGAGCGGGCATGCCCTCGAAGGAAAGGAACGTAACAGCGATTGCCCTGCAGCTGAACGCGGAGCGAGGCAGCTTCTGGCTGTTCGATTGCGGGGAAGCGACGCAGCATCAAGTGCTGCACTCGTCTATTAAGCTCGGCAAGCTGGAGAAGATTTTCATCACGCATCTGCATGGCGACCATCTCTACGGCTTGCCCGGCTTGCTGACAAGCCGTTCCTACCAAGGCGGAGACACACCGCTCACCTTGATTGGCCCTCCCGGGGTGCGGGAGTTTCTAGAGACAGCTATGCGTGTCAGCCAAGCGCATCTGGATTACGAGCTGGTCATTGAAGAACTGGATGTGGACGAACAGGGACATGTGAAGGGAAATGGGCGAGTATTCGAGGATGACGGTTTCATTGTGGAAGCAGCGCTGTTAGAGCATCGCATTCAGAGTTATGGCTATCGGGTTCTAGAGAAAGACAAACCCGGTAAGCTATTAACGGATAAGCTGAGGGGCGAAGGACTTACGCCGGGCCCCTTGTATGCACGATTCAAGAAGGAATCGAGCATTGCGTTAGAGGATGGGCGAGTACTACAGTCCGCACATTACTTGTCCGATCCGATACAAGGCCGTATTGTGACGATACTTGGGGATACCCGGCTGTGTGAAGGATCGAGGAGGCTGGCGCAGAATGCTGATGTACTAGTGCATGAAGCGACCTTTGCCAAGGATGAAGCGGAGTTAGCCCATCGTTATTATCACGCAACAAGTGAACAGGCTGCCAAGCTTGCTGCGGATTGCGGGGTTCAATGCCTCATCATGACGCATTTCAGTTCCCGCTATAAAGGCGATGAGATGGAGCAGCTGGTTACTGAGGCAAGGGCGCATCTGACCCATGCCTATGCCGCCCGTGATCATTGGACGTATGTCATTCCGCGCAAGGGAAATCGTTCAGAATAAGGCTGTTCGCAATCGTGGCGAACAGCCTTATTCCTTGTTTAGGTTGGCCTGCTAATGCTCGTTTGCCTCGTCCTTGATTTCTTCACGGAAGCCTTCTACACTTCGGCAGCGACGTTCATTCTTCTCACGCATCTGTTTGGCTTGGGAAGCGGGAAGCTCGTCTGCAAATTCAGCCAAGTACTCCTCGCTCTCCTCGGCGTTCTCTAATGTGTTCTGCACCATACTTTGCAGCTTCTCCACATTGTCAGCGCGATTGTCCGGTTTAGCCATCCGTATACACCCTCCTGAATTGTAAGGTTTGGCATCGCTCATTAGCTCGCGACCAGTAGTAAGATGTCACAATCAGGAGCGTTCTATGCTGGCAGAACAAGGAGGGAGCCCGATGAGGCATGATGACATTACGTTAACACAATCCTCGTATAGCCGTTACATTTCAGCATTATAATCAGGGAAAGCTGGTTGAAAGCCATGCAGACGGGAGGAGTATAGGGATGGATACTGGCAGCCATTTGCTGTTTGGCACGACTCTTGCGGGGTTGGCGATGCTTGACCCGGTTGTGGCTGCTCAGCCTCAGCTTGCGCATGCTGTATTGGCGGGCACGTTAATCGGCTCGCATGCGCCCGACTTTGACACGTTGACCAGATTCAGAGGGTATTCCGTATATGTAAAACATCATCGCGGTTTGTCGCATTCCTTGCCTGCTATGCTCATCTGGCCAACGCTCATCAGTTTGCCGTTCATTGGGTTAGTTGACTTGCAAGGGGGATGGCTGCATTTGTTCCTATGGACGATGGTCGCGGTTTGCTTCCATGTGTTTCTAGACGCCTTCAATGCGTATGGGGTTCAATGCTTCCGTCCGTTCACTCGCAAGTGGGTGCATCTTGATGTGCTCTGTTTGTATGAGCCATTTTTATTCGTTCTCCATGCAGGCGGTCTCGCTGCTTGGCTGTTCACTGAATGGGAACCGGGCATGTTATTTGCCGAGATTTATGCGGTTACTTTCGCCTACATTGCACTTCGCACGCTGCAGCATCAGCGAACGCGATCCGGCTTCCTGAAGCGATATGGTATGCAAGGTACCTGCCATCTGATTCCGACGCTCAATTGGTTTCGCTGGCAATATATTGTGGAGCATGCTGGTACCTTTCACGTAGGCTTGTTGTACAAAGGCTGTATCGAGACGCAGCATGTATTCGTGCGGGAGCAGGATAATCATCCGGCCATTCAGGCGACGAGAGGGGTGGACGGCGTGCGCGCGTTCTTGCAGTTTGCACAGCGCATACATGTTTCTTGCACAGAGAATGCGGAAGGCTATGAGGTGAAGTGGAGCGATGTGCGCTTCAGTCATAAGCACAAATTATCGTTCGGCGTAGATGTAAGGCTTGATCGGAACTTGCAGATCGTCAGCCAGCGAATGGGGTATCGGAAGAAAGGCTATGAGCCTCCTTATCTGTGATGTGACCATGATGTAAAGAAGGATGAGTATTGCCCTGAGCACTGATGATATTCGTATGTTGCGAGGTTACTTGTAGCGGACGCAAAATAAAAAAAACAGGCATTCTTGATTGGAATGCCTGTTCCTACATGTGCAAGCAGGTGGTATTCTTAGCCCTGCATAGTTCATGACTTGGAATTACATCAATGAATTATTGTGCCTCAATGGTGAGGTGGTCGTAATTGAGCCAGTTGTTACTGCCCAGTGAACTATTGAAGATCAAGGATACCGTATTGCTTCCTTCGTTCAAATAAACGTTGGAAACATGGATCGTATTGTAACTGTTCCAGCTTCCTGTATCACTGAAGACCAAATTGTTGACAATCCCAGCTCCATTGATGTACAAGTATCGGGAAGCATCCCCAGCTCCACTAGCATATCGGAACTGAACAGTGTAGTTTCCAGCGGATGGTGCATCGACGTTAATGTCGACCCATTGTCCGTCTGTATGCCAACCAGCTACATAACCGGTTCCAGTATAGCCGCTATGACTATTCTCCGAAGTAAGATTGTATAAGTTTCCATCTTCCGCCTCATACTGTGCATTCGTAACGGACTGATCTATATGCATGTGATCAAGATTGATATAATTGCTGCTTCCGGCGTTGCTGTCATAGGCTAATCTAACGGTATTGTGTCCGGAGTCCAGATGGACGCTGGCATATACATTCGACCAATTCCCCCAGCTTCCTGTATTCGGGAAGCTTAGATTACTGTTAGCTGAAACTCCATTTACTTCAAGATACCTAGAGGCATTTCCGGCTCCCCCGGCATAGTGGAATGAGAGCTCATAGGTTCCACTTTGAACAACATTAACGTGAAACACAACCTCCTGCCCATTATTATTCCACCCCGCGAGGTAGCCCCTTCCAGTAAAGCCAGACTCACTGCTTTCGGATATGATATTTTTGCGGGCATTCTCAGCTTCAAACCTTCCAATCCCTTCAACAGTGCCTTGATATCCATCGGGTGCAACCATTTGCAGAAGGGATGCACCTGCGGCAGCCGTCAAACTTTGGATGTAAGTATTCGGTGCGGGCGCAGTCCAGTCTGGACCTATGATCCCACCCGACATTCTTCTATGATTCCATGCTTGTGTTGCATTATGTTGCAAGAAACTGACATATTGGGTTTGTCCTGCTTCCTGGATTAACTTATTCATATTACGCGTGAACACCATTTTGAAACCACCACCGTCATTGACGCCTTCGTGCAGTAGGGTGCCATCTAAAGTCATGTTGTCAATAACCCAATCTAAAGCGTTGACCGCATTGGATAAGTAAGCTGGATCTTGCGTTACTTTATACATAGCTAGTGAAGCTCCAGCATACGTTCCAAAGTTATAGGTGAAGTCCCAAGCGACCACTGTTCCGGACCCAGTTCCTTCAATATGGTCATACACATACCCATTGGAACCGACTAGACGACTTTCGATCCAATTATAGATTTGTTCTGCTTTAACCAGATAGGCACTTTCTCCCGTGATCGTATACAAATTCACAGCAGTTTCCAAAGCAGGTGCATTGGTTGCCATGTTTTTTTGAGGATCTGTCCCATCCCGCTTCCACCAAATTCCGCCGCCATAGGTGCTATCCCAGTAATTCCACATATCTTGAAATAATTGAATAGCAGTATCTTTGTAAGTGGTGTCATTCGTCAGTTGATAGGCGCGTGTACTGGCCAAAGCCCACCAGCCCAAATCGTCGTTGAAGTTATTAGAGAAATTAGGATAGTAAGATACAAATCCATCATATACGTCATGAATCATTTGCTCGTATTGACTGCTGCTGGTTCGTTCATAAGCATCCATAACCGTTTCCCACATTTGTGCTTCCCACCAGAAGTCCGTATAAAGTCCGTTCTCAGGTCCATGTGCATGCGTATGGATTTGTTGGTCACTGTTTGTGTAAAAGTATTGTTTGTTCGAGTCCCAATATACGTTAATCAAGGCATTCATTGCGTCGTCCGCATCCGATGCCGTAAACGCCTGAGCGGTCTGCTGTGTTGAAGAGAACGGTAGAATGGATGCTATCAAGAAGAAAATAATGACAAGAAAGCAGCTTTTTGTTCTTTGTTTCATTTCATTCCCACCTCTTTTTATAAGATTTCAGCCTAGTTCGTGTCGTCAGGGAAACGCTTACATGTTTTCTCACTCCCCTTTCCCTTCACTTGAGTCAGAGTATATACATGACATAATGATATGTCAATTACTACAATCCATTATTTTTTGTAATCAAGCTGCATTTTGTCAACTTGAACGCGAATCAAATGCTCATTTCAATGAATGAATAAAGCTGGACACCTGTTTGTACTAGTAAAACGGATCCCAAGATGATATAATAACCATATTAACTTAAGGGAATGGTTGAAATGAGTGTGCCTTTATATGAGAAAATAACACATCATATTATTGAACAAATAAAGAGTGGTGAATTGAAGAGCGGAGATAGGGTTCCATCGGAAAAGGAATTGTCTGAGGCATTTAATGTCAGCCGTATCACATCGAAGAAAGCGTTAGATATACTGGCTCAAGAACAAATCATTGAACGTATAAGAGGGAAAGGGTCCTTCGTATCTGCAGATCTGCCGTTTTTGAATATGTCTAGGTTACATGGATCAGAACCGGTCCATTCACGCTCTGGCCACAAGAAAAACTTGATTGGCCTAATATTACCCGATTTCTCGAACTCATACGGATTAAAGCTATTGCATGGCATAGAAGAACAGTGCTCACACAATCAGGTGAATCTTCTGTTGAGAAGAACCTATGGAGGACGCCAGGAAGAAGAAATAGCTATTCAAGACTTTACCGAAATAGGAGTAGATGGACTGATTGTATTTCCAGTACACGGAGAGCACTATAACGCTGAGCTGTTAAAGCTGGTATTAGATGGTTTTCCGCTCGTGCTGGTCGATAGGTATTTGAAGGGGATTCCGACACATGCCGTCGTAACAAACAATGAACTGGCAGCACAGGAACTAACCGAGCACCTATTGGATCTAGGGCATGAACGAATTGCATTCCTATCACCGCCTACCAAAAACACTACGACCATTGAAGAGCGGTTAAGTGGTTTTCAAAATGCTTTTGCTCAAAGAGGATTAAATGTTCCGCAGGAATACCTTGTGACAGAATTGTATAGTACCCTACCCGCTTTATTTCATGCTGAAAATATTGAAAGGGACGAGGATACGCTGCGATCTTTCGTTCAATCCCATCCGGAGGTTTCCGCTTACGTGGTGAATGAATACAACTTAGTCCTTATCTTATCGAAGGTGCTAAGGGAATGTGGCGTGCGTGTGCCAGAGGATTGCTCAGTAACTTGCTTTGATTCACCTGAAGATCCATTTGGTCATCCATACTTCACACATATTGAACAGAGAGAAGAAGAAATGGGGCAAAAAGCCGTTCAGTTGCTTATAGACCAGTGGAAGAACGGGAAGATCTCGACGGGGAATATCACTGTAGATTATCGCATTGTGGAAGGATCGTCTACACGAAGTACAAAAAAAGAAACTGTATAAAGGGAGAATGTAACAATCGTACCGATGGTGCGATTTTTTTTTGAACTTTAAATGATATATAAAAAACATGTTGACATATAGTTGATATGCTAACTATAATATTTGTAAGCGCTTAAGATTTGACGGAAAGGAGTGAGAATGAATTGCATGTACAGCAGACACTTCCTAGATCGATGTATCGGATGATTGATGATATCGCGGCATGCATGGGTGACAAACCGAAACTCATTAGTATGTTTCGAAATTGTTACACGAATACTTATCTGACCACAATGGAAAGATTGCAGGATGATACTACCTTCATCATTACGGGTGATATACCTGCAATGTGGTTGAGAGATTCTACTTCGCAGGTGCGACCTTATCTTTCGTTGGCAGGGGAGGATCAAGATATTGCCTCTTTCATTAAAGGAGTCATACGGAGACAAATGGTTTATATCGTTCATGATCCATATGCCAATGCTTTTAACAAAGAGCCTAATGGAAACTGTGAAAATCATGATCAGACAGATATGACTGCATGGATATGGGAACGTAAGTATGAGGTGGACTCCTTGTGTTATCCGCTTCAACTGGCTTACATGTACTGGAAGGTGACGGGTGATACAGACCATTTTGACGACATGTTTTGGAAGGCTGTTCGAACGATAGTGAACGTGTGGACAACAGAGCAACATCATGAGGAGAAATCACAGTACCGGTTTCAACGTACAAATTGTCCGCCTTCAGATACCCTACCGAGAGAAGGGCTTGGGGCACCCGTAGCATATACAGGCATGACTTGGTCAGGATTTCGTCCCAGCGACGATGCTTGTCAATACGGTTATTTAATTCCTTCGAATATGTTTGCTGTTGTTGTACTGAAATATGTGGCAGAAATCGCTACGCAAATGCTTGAAAACGATCAGATAGCCGAACAATGTCACCATCTGACTGCTGAAATCGACAACGGTATCCAAACGTATGGGACGATAGAGCATCCGGTATATGGAAGGATCTATGCTTATGAAACGGATGGTTACGGTCATTACAATTTGATGGACGATGCGAATGTACCCAGTCTTCTGTCTATTCCTTATATTGGATATTGCGGCAAAGATGATGAAATCTATCAAAATACACGGGCTTTTTTGCTTAGTATGGAAAACCCTTATTTCTATAAGGGGAAGGTAGCAGAGGGTATTGGTAGTCCGCACACACCAGAACAGTATATATGGCATATTGCGTTGTCTATTCAAGGACTGACAAGCGATAATTTGTTCGAACGACAGAGACTATTGGATATGCTTGAAGCAACGGATGCGGCTACGCACTTCATGCACGAAGGATTTCATGTAGATGATCCGACTCAATTTACACGCCCGTGGTTTTCTTGGGCAAATATGATGTTCTGCGAATTTATTATGGATTGCTGTGGTGTCAAGGTGCATACTACAGCTTGACGAACATAAGGAAATGTTGTCTAAAGGGTTATGCCTTTCTGACATATACCAAAGACATGACATGTGAAAGGGGAATGAAACATGCAGAAGGTCAAAAGGTTGTCCGTTTTATGCATACTTGTGCTGTTCGTAACAGTTGTTAGTGCCTGTGGTGGGAATAATGGGAGCACCGGCAACACTAACAACTCGGAAGATTCAAGTAATCCATCTACGGAGAACACCACAGGTGCGGAGAAGACAAAAGTTACGTTCTGGGGTGATTGGGGCGGCGAAGGTGCTAAGCAGTTTGAGACGATGGCTGATGCTTTCAATGCATCTCAAGATAAGTATGAAGTAGAGTATGTCGTTCAGGAAGACATGATTACCAAGTTCTTAACATCATCTAGATCCGGTCAGGCACCGGATATTATGTTCTGGGATCGTTGGAGAACATCACTGTATGCGCCTAAAGGGGTTTTGCACCCTATTGACGATTTCGTTACAGAAGATGGGATAGACCAAAATGACTTTTATGAAGAGGCCCTGAAGGAACTTTCTTACAAAGATTCACTCTATGGCTTACCTATAACCGTGGATGCTCGGGCGCTATTTTACAATAAGACGTTATTTGAGGAGAAGGGACTAACTCCGCCAACTACTTGGGAAGAGCTTAGACATGCAGCTAGAGAACTGACCGTGTGGGATGGAGATAAGCTAGAACGAGCTGGATTTTCATTTGGACCGTGGGAATACAATATGTATCACTGGCAAGCTGGCGGCGAGATGATTACGGAAGATGGCCAGACCGGATTTAATACCGAAGCGGGTAAGCAGGCTTTGCAGCTATGGGATCAACTACTGAATGAAGATAAGGTTTATAAGCTTGGTTTCGAGCAAGGCATGGGAGAAGGCACAGATGCCTTTGTCACTGGCAAAGTAGCGATGTTGAATACAGGACCATGGATGATTAGCACGTATAAAAAATATGGCGATGAACTTGATTTTGGCGTAGTAGATATGCCAGCAGGACCAGGCGGAAAAGCGAGTGTTATGGGTGGCTTCGGACTTGTCATCCCTGAGGCGTCACAAGAAAAAGAAGGCGCTTGGGCGTTTTTGAAATGGTGGACAGCCAATCCTGAGAATGCGTTGCTATGGGCGAAAACAAGCTTCAATATCCCTGGCAACAAAAAAGCCGAAGAGGATCCTTTCTTCCAGGAAGATCCTTACTTGAAACCTTTTCTTGATATTTTGGACTATGCCCAAATTCGACCGCGCCATCCAGGGTACTCTATTATGGAGACCGATGCTCTAATTCCGAATCTCGAGTTATTCCTAAATGGAGATCAATCCATAGAGGATGCACTGGAGAAGGCAGAGAAGCAAGGTAATGACATTCTAAAGAACAATCAATTGGAATAAGGAACAGTATCCCGATAGTAGAGGAGAGGATGACTCTCCTCTACTATTGATATGGAATTAGGGTACACATTGCTTGCAATGAGGAGGGTTTTATATGGCAGCAGGAAGAGTTGGCAAGCACGAGTCGCGCATGGCCTATTTATTTATCTCGCCAGCGATGTTTCTATTTTTTGTATTTATGGTCGTGCCAGTCGGGATGGCGTTGTTTATTAGCTTTACCAATTATGATGTGCTAAGTAGATCAGACTGGATTGGGTTGGCCAACTACGAGCGGCTTATTGGGGATTATATTTTTTGGGTTTCATTTAAGAACGTGCTAATTTTTACTGTCATATATGTCCCGGCCATAGTGATCCTATCGTGTCTAATTGCCCTATTGGTCAACCAGAAAAAGCCAGGGATGAAGTTTTTTCGTACCATGTATTATATGCCTACGGTCACTTCGGCTGTTGCGGCATCTACAGTTTGGTTATGGTTATTGAACCCGGAATATGGTTTGGTCAATGAATTATTATCCTATATTGGCATTGTTGGACCGGCTTGGCTTGCCCAGACGAATACGGCATTGCTGTCTATTGTCGTCATCACATTATGGATGACCGTAGGCAGCAATATGATTATATATTTGGCTGGTTTACAAGGAGTACCTGATCATTTGTATGAATCTGCCAAAATAGATGGTGCTAACAAAGTACAACGCTTTTATTATGTTACGTGGCCGATGCTGAAGCCTGTTACATTTTTTGTGAGTACGATGAGTATTATTATGGCGCTTCAATTGTTCGATCAGGCCTATGTGCTAACGCAGGGAGGGCCAGCTAATTCGACGAAAACTGTAGTGTATCATATTTACAACATGGGCTTTAATCAATTGCAAATGGGCTATGCCTCCGCACAGGCCTTCATTCTAGCTATAGTTCTAGTCGTATTTACATTCGTTAATCTTAAAATGAACCGCGATGGCGCCAATATATGAGGAGGTGGCAGGAATGAAACAATTAAATGTGGTCGTGAATGCTACTCATATTCCACGATTAGCAAGGAAAAAAGTCGTCACCAACCTCCTTTTCTATAGTGTCTGCGTCTTAATTGCAATTATGATGACGCTTCCATTCATCTGGAGCTTTCTTACGTCTATTAGACCGGACCGTGAGATTTTTCAAATTCCAATGCAATGGATTCCATCTCAGTTGACAATCGAGCATTATCGAGAAGCATTCACATTGGTGCCTTTTGGCAGGTTTTTTTATAACTCATTCGTTATTGCGCTCGCGGGTGTTTGTCTAAATTTATTGTTCGGGTCGCTTGGGGGTTATGCTTTTGCTAAATTGCGGTTTAGAGGCAGAACTTTCTTATTTCGAATGTTGCTTATGGCGATGATGATTCCTCCGGTTGTTGTGTTTATTCCACAGTATATCGTTCTAGTGCATGTTCCGTTATTTGGAGGCAATAGTATATTGGGGACAGGTGGATATGGATTGCTTAATTCGTTTTGGGGGGTTATTCTTCCTGGTGCCTCGGGTACGTTTGCCATCTTCTTGATGCGTCAATTTTTTATGAGCTTGCCTAATGATTTAATGGAGGCGGCACGTATTGAAGGATGCGGAGAGTTTCGTATTTATTGGCAGCTTTATCTTCCTTTGACGAAACCAGCACTGGCAACCTTGGCCATATTTACGTTCCAGGCAGGCTGGAATAACTTTTTATGGCCATTGATTATATTGAATGATCCTAATAAAGCTACGGTACAAATGGGTTTGCAGGCTTTTTCCTATAACAGGAATACGGATTTTGGTCCGCTGATGGCTGCTTCGTGCGCTGTGATGATTCCAATTGTTCTTATTTTTATTTATTTGCAAAAGTATTTTATGCAAGGTATTGCTTTTTCTGGGATTAAAGAATAAATAGTCTAGCGCCTTTCCGATGGAGGGAGACCATGATAAAGATGAATGATTATTTAACTTGGACTGACAGGGCGGACGAAGCCTTCAATCGCCTAGTTCAGCATTATTGGAACGAAGACTTGAACATGTTTAACAATACGTATCCTTGCATGGATAATCGTTGTAATCTGACGTTCCATTACTGGTGGTATGCACACGCGCTTGACAGTCTAGTTGATGTGTACGAACGTACGAAGGACGGAGCTGTGCTGGAGATGATAGAGCAGGAATATAAGGGGATTCTGTTCCGTAATGGTGGAAGTATTATAAATGCGTTGTATGATGACATGGAATGGATGGCCTTGGCCTTATTGCGTGTGTACGAACAGACTCGAGACGATGTCTATTTGAAAGCAGTATTCGAACTGTGGGAAGATATCCAAACGGGTTGGAATGATCACCAGGGTGGCGGGATCGCTTGGCAGAAATCCCAACTTGATTATAAAAACACCCCTGCGAACGGTCCTGCAGCGATATTGGGAGCTAGGCTATTCCGGTTATTTGGCAAGCAATCAGATCTTGATTTTGCTAGGAATATATTCGATTGGCTCCGGTCAACATTGGTTCATCCAGAAACGGGCTTTGTTATGGATGGAATCAACCGATTGGGAGATGGCAGGATCGATTCAGACTGGAAGTTCACGTATTGCCAGGGCGTTTATATCGGTGCTGCGGTTGAGCTCTATAGGGTAACAGGAGAATCTAGTTATCTTGATCATGCACAGCTAACAGCAACACATACGATGAATATATTCGTTGATGCAGAGACTGGAGCTATGTATGGTGAAGGTGATGATCAAGGAGATGCAGGATTATTCAAGGGTATCCTGGTGCGTTACTTGGCTCAGTTGATCGCTGTAGATCCGGAGAGATCGCAACAGATTACAGCTTTTTTGCGACATAATGCCGAGCAGTTGTGGCATAGAGGTTCTTCCGAGGTTCATGGATTATTTCATTATCATTGGGGGAAACGGCCGCAAGACGAGTCGCTGGATTTAAGCGTTCAGTTGAGTGCCCATTTTCTAATGGAGGTTATGGCTATTCTAGATGATAAGTAGAACATGGGTAAGCTAAGCACCCCAAATCATGAGATTGATTCTTACATTGTCCCGCCTGAGCTAGTTGATGATGCAGCTCTTACAACTATCGCACGCATAGAAAGCTGTTAGGCTGTACAACCTAGTTGAAGGATATAGATTCAAGAAAGGGAGGCAGCAGGCATGGATCTGGATGCGCAAGATATGGCGGTTATTGAGCAGGCGCTGCAGGAAGGGATTAACAACGGGGTAAGCTATCAGTCAGCTTTGAATTATAGTGGGGTATTGAACAAGCTTCGGCAATCTTCGCACCAACTGCAGTCTGCGCAGAGCAATGATGCTAGCGTCCTGCAGGACGGATTCCGCTATGATCATGACGATTCCGCTACTTAACGGTCTACGCTCCCGCTTAAGAGACTGTCCTACTAGTCTGTAACCGGACTTTAGGTCAGTCTTTTTTTGTTGTGCAAGGCAGGGACCCATTTGAAGGTTTTCGTTGCTAGGGGAACGTATATTCTGTAAAATAGAAGAGAGTTCGTAATGAGTAATCATTCTACACGGTATATCATGCACAACAATTTATCGTTCATACGAATCGTTCACTATAGAGTTGGGGAAGGGATGCTGGAGATGAATCGACTTACAGGGAAGGTGTCGTCCATCCAGGAATGGATCGACCAGATGAAGAACAATCGTGAGCTGATGGCTAATGTGACATGCTGGCATACGATCCCGCCGCGCCCTGCGAGAACTGCGCCATTTCCGAATCGGCTCCATGCGAAGCTGCAGGAAGCGTTACAGCAGAAGGGCATTGGCGACCTGTATGTGCATCAGGCAGATTCATTCGAAGCGATTACTCGGGGGGATCATGTCGTAGCTGTAACCCCTACTGCTTCGGGTAAGACGATGTGCTACAATCTTCCGGTATTGCAAGGCGTTCTAGGTGATGATGAGGCGCGGGCATTGTACTTGTTCCCGACGAAGGCGTTGGCTCAGGATCAGGTTGCAGAGCTCCAGCATATGGTTGACTTCATGGAAGTGGACATTAAGACGCATACGTACGATGGCGATACGCCGCCAACAGTTCGGCAGGCGATTCGCAATGCCGGCCATATCGTCGTGACGAACCCAGATATGCTGCATGCTGCGATTTTGCCGCATCATACGAAGTGGGTCAAGCTCTTCGAGAACTTGAAGTATATTGTAATCGACGAGCTGCACGCATACAGAGGCGTATTCGGCAGCCATGTGGCGAACGTCATTCGCCGCTTGAAGCGAATATGCCGGTTTTACGGCTCTGCTCCTCAGTTTATATGCGCATCGGCTACGATTGCGAACCCGAAGGAGCATGCAGAGAGATTGATCGGTGAGCGTGTCACGCTCATCGACAATAATGGCGCGCCGACAGGGGAGAAGCACGTCGTCTTCTACAATCCCCCTGTCGTCAACCGTCAGCTCGGCATTCGCCGCAGCAGTGTGCTGGAGACGAAGAAGATCGCAGGCATGCTGCTCAGGCAAGGCATTCAGACGATTGTTTTCGCACGTAGCCGAGTACGCGTCGAGATATTATTGACCTATCTGCAAGAGCTGATTCGCAACGAATTAGGTGCCCGGTCGATACGCGGCTATCGCGGTGGCTATCTGCCGAAGCAGCGGCGTGAGATTGAGCGCGGCTTGCGTAACGGAGAGATTCGCGGCGTAGTCAGTACGAACGCGCTGGAGCTCGGCATCGATATCGGACAACTGCAGGCATGTGTGCTGAACGGCTATCCAGGCACTGTCGCGAGCACTTGGCAGCAGTCAGGGAGGGCTGGACGCAGACAGGAAAGCTCGATTACGTTCATGGTGGCGAGCAGCAATCCATTGGACCAGTATATGATTCAAAATCCGCAGTTTTTCTTCGATCGTCCACCCGAGCAGGCGCTCATTCATCCGGACAATCTGATGATATTACTCGATCAAGTGAAGTGTGCCGCGTATGAGCTGCCCTTCGAACAGGATGAAGCGTTCGGAGCTACTTCGATTATCGACATTCTCGAGTTTCTGACAGAGGAGCGCACACTGCATCATGCGGACGGCAGATGGTATTGGATGGAGCAGTCCTTCCCCGCACACAATGTATCGTTGCGAGCGGCGGCACAGGAGAACTTCGTCATCATCGATATGTCGGAGGGGAGTAAGGTAATAGGCGAGGTTGACCGTTTCAGCGCGCCGACCTTGTTGCATGAGGAAGCGATATACATTCATGAGGGTGTTCAGTACCAAGTAGAGAAGCTCGACTTCGAGGAGAAGAAGGCGTTCGTTCGGCAGGTTAGCGTAGATTACTACACGGATGCCAATCTTGCTGTGCAGCTTAAGGTGCTGCATACGGATCGTGAGGAGACGACTGGCATACTCTCCCGCTGCTTCGGCGAGGTGACGGTGAACGCCAAGGCGACGATCTTCAAGAAGATCAAGCTTGGCACGCATGAGAATATTGGCGCCGGGCCGATTCATCTCCCTGAGGAAGAGCTGCATACTACCTCCTACTGGTTCTCCTTCGATGAACGGTTTAGTGAAGGACGCAGCACTAATGACTTGCAATTCGCCCTGCTTGGGCTGGCGAATGTGTTAGTCCATATTGCTCCGCTGTACTTGATGTGCGATCCGATGGATATTCGTGTCGTGCCGCAGGTGAAGGCCGTGCATACGAAGCGGCCGACTGTCTTTTTCTACGACCGCTATCCCGGCGGTATAGGACTGAGTGAACGGCTGTATGAGGTACATGGCGAGCTGCTGGACAAGGCGATTGCGCATATGGAGGCTTGTACGTGTATGAGCGGTTGCCCGGCATGCGTCGGCCCGATTGAAGAAGTTGGCTTAACCGGCAAGTCGTTGGCGATGGAGCTGCTTGCGGCGGCCAAGGAGGGCGAAGCATGAGACTGCGTGACCAATTGTTGAAGCAAAGGCAACGCTCGCAAGCGCCAGACCTCGAGCAGCAGGAGGAAAAAGCTGTCGACAGTGGCGAGCGCGAAGGCCAGACGAACGCGCAAGTACCCGAAGCAGATGAGATCGCGCGTGTAGTGCAAAGTGCCGAGTGGGCGCCGCTTGATGCTCATCTCGCTGTCAATGCGTGCGGCAGCTTCATCCGCCGCAGGCGTCAGTTTCCGCTTGCGCATCGGCACGGTTATGCGAAGCTAGGTGATCTGCTAAGCTGCGCGGATGTGTTGGAGCAAGTAGCAGTGAAGCCGGGGGACAAGTCTAAGTCGAGGCTGCGCAAGGGAGCGCCGCTGCTTCCGGCATCAGCTGACGAGGAATTGGCGGAGTTGGCGCACTCGTCCTCTGCACCGCCGCTCTGTGAACGCATGCTGTTCCTCGACACAGAGACGACAGGGCTTGGTGTAGGGACGGGGAATGTTCCTTTCATGATCGGTATCGGCTACTTCCGGGAACAGGTCTTTGTTGTCGATCAGATGCTGATTCGTAATCCGGCCGAAGAACGGGCTATGCTGCATGAATTGAAGCGGTTGCTTGCGACGTATACGCATCTCGTCACTTACAATGGGCGTACCTTCGATTGGCCGGTCGTACGCAATCGGTTTGTTATGCATCGCATGGAGGTCGGCGAGCTGGATCGATTTGCCCATCTGGATTTCCTATACCCTTCGCGAAGCTTATACCGCAAGACATTGCCTAGCTGTCGATTGAGCATGGTCGAAGAGAGACGATTAGGCGTATATCGTCATGACGATGTGCCCGGATCTCTTGCTCCTGAGCTGTACGTGAAATACTTGGCCGAGCAGAAGCCATCCATCCTCGAAGGGGTGTTCCATCATAATGAGTGGGATATTCTAACGCTTAATTTGCTGGCTGCGCACTTCGCGGCGCTGGCTGACGGCTCGGCGTCATTCGATTCGCTGGAAGCAAGCGAAGTGTTCCGCGCAGGCGTATGGTTCGACAATCAAGGGATGCACGATCGAGCAGAAGCGGCATATCGCTATCTGATGGAGCTGCAGCCGGAGGCAAGGCAGGGCATACAGTACGAACTCGCTATAGTGCTTAAGAAGAAGGGGGAGCTTCATACAGCTGTTCAGCTCTGGAAGGAAAGCTTGCAAGACAGCGATGCTTCCCCTGCTGCCGCTATTGAAGCGAGGGTACAGCTCGCGATGACCTATGAGCATCGATTGAAGGATATTCCTCTCGCGCTCCATTATGCGGAGCAGGCGAAGGAGCTAGCCCTGCGCCGCCTGTCGCTTGCCCGCGGACGTGACAGCGGCAAGCAGCGTGCACAGCTGAACGAGATTACGAAGCGTATTGATCGCCTGCGCCGCAAGGCGGCGTCGCAAGACCGTACCGGATAACGCGTGCGTTGTCGCTGACATGTCACGATCCGTCTATCCATAATTTCAGCTTAATTAGGGAAGCTTAATCAGTACCGGCAGTCCCGCAGACGCATGGCCAACAGGCCGCAGTCGGCGGGACTGCTGTCTGTTCGGGTACGGATGTACATGAAGTACCGAATTCGCACGAATGAACGTCACACATTCATCTGAGGTACGGATGTGCCAGAAGTACCGAATTCGCACGAGTTGAAATCACACCCTGAAAAAAATGCGAAAGTGCAGGAATTTGCCGTAGAAATATGGTTATTCTGCAAAAGCCTGCGATTATGCAGGAACCTTGAGTGTGAAATGGCTTATCCGGCGGTATCGTGCTGAGAAAGATGCACAATCGCAGGAATTTCGAGATTTCCTCGAATTTGAGAAGCAAAGCCTGCACAATCGCAGGAATTTCGGACTCCCCCCGAGATTCGAAAGCAAAGCCTGCACAATCGCAGGAAATATGTACTTTTATGTATCATGAGAAGCCGGGTCGAACGGATTCATTCTAAACGATGGAAAGAAGGCTATGATGATGCCGGAGTTGCCTGAGATGGAGACGTATCGGCGGCTGCTGACAGAACAGCTGAGAGGATATGTCATCACAGACGTATACATAGGTCGAGAGAAGTCGCTGAACGTGTCGACCGTCCACTTCACCCGCAAGGTTATAGGGCGAACAGTGACAAGTATTAGACGAAGAGCGAAGCATCTCATCTTTACGCTTGATTCAGGCGAGCATTTGCTTCTGCACTTAATGCTTGGCGGCTGGATGTTCTGGGGTAAGGAAGCAGACAAGCCGGATCGGACTATTCAGGTTCGCTTGGATACGGTCAAGGGCTCCTTGTATTTCATCGGATTGCGACTAGGTTACTTGCATTTGCTAGACGCAACCGGATTAGCGGAACGGCTTCACCCGCTTGGTCCGGAGCCGCTTCAGCCCGAACTGACCATGGAGCAGTGGCTAGTGCGAATGGCGAAGAAGCGGGGGCGGTTGAAGCTGCAGCTGGTCAATCAGCATGTGATCGCCGGTATTGGCAACTGCTATGCGGATGAAATATGCTATGAGGCCGGTATTCGTCCGGCTCGAGCTTGTCCATCGCTATCGGAGAATGATTGGGAGCGCTTGTATGATTCGATCCAGCGTGTGTTGCGCACTGCTATTCAATATGGCGGTTACATGGAGCAGCCATTTTATACAGGTGATCGATTGACTGGGAAGTATACGGAACGCTGCCAAGTCTATGATCGGGAGGACGAGCCATGCCCGCGCTGTGGTGCTGCTATACAGAAGGAAACTTCATCTGGGCGCAAGATGTTCTTCTGCTCGGTATGTCAGCATTAAGGGGGGGACTGTGATGTTGTTCGGCAGTCATGTCAGCACCAGGCGCGGTTATTATGAAGCTGCTCGCTTCGCACATAGGCTAGGAGGACGCGCCTTTCAATACTTTCCGAAGAACCCGCGCAGCCTAGCATTAAAGCCGTCATTCAACGAACAAGATGCTGCGCGCTGTCGCTTCTATTGCGCAGAGCACGGTATTCGTTCCATTGCGCATTCGGCTTATCCGATTAATATCGCGGTACCTGAGCATGCGCGTGTGAGTATGATGGCGTCTCTCGTCAATGATCTGGTTATTGCAGAGGCTTGTGGATCGCTTGGCGTCGTTGTGCATTTTGGCAAATTTCATAATAAAGACCCGTTGCAAGGATATAAAAATAGTTTACAATGTATAGATGAGGTTCTGGATCGGTATGAAGGAGAAGTATTGATTCTTCTGGAGAATATGGCAGGAGAAGGTTCAGAGAAGGGGACTGCCTTCGAGGAGCACGTGCACATACGCCAGCTGTCCAAGCATGCGGATCGGATCGGATTCTGCCTAGACACCTGCCACGCCTATGCCAGCGGTCTCTGGGACGAGCAGGGCTGGTCGGTCACATTCGAACGCGGTATGCAGCTTGGGTATATTCAGCACGTGCATGCTGTGCATATGAATGATTCTCGATTCGGGCACGGTTCAAGGCGAGACCGCCATGCACCGATCGGGCATGGAATGATTGGCGTGGAGCGGTTTCGGCAATTTTTGCGCTGCACATGGTCGAACAATCTGCCCATGATATTGGAAACACCAGTGCCCAAGGGGAAGACGCACCGCGATGAGCTGGAGCTGCTTACTGCTTGGACTACTTGACTGCCCGGGAGAAGGGAGCGCATGCGAGATGGCTGAGAAGCTGAATGTGTATCTAGATGATATTCGCCGTTGCCCGGAAGGGTTCGTGCTTGCACGCAACGCCGATGAATGCTTGCAGCTGCTGGAATCGTGCGAGGTGCACATCTTGTCCCTCGATCATGATCTCGGCTGGGGTGAGCCGACGGGCTTCGACCTTGTTCGGCAGATTGTCGAGAGAGGCTTATATGCGGAACATGTGTATCTGCACACTTCGAGTGTTACCGGCCGGATGAACATGTATCAGCTGCTCTATTCCTCGAAGCCAGAGCATGTTGCTGTGCACAACGGACCGATGCCGGATGCCTTGTTGCTGGAGCTGGCACAAGCACATCGAAGCAAGCCATAATCGAGTATTCGTTCGGTTAGGTAAGAAAGCGTAGAGGACTAGAGGGGAAATGATTCCTATGATTACATTCGATCAGGTCAGCTGGAAGCGGGATACCCGCACCATCCTGCACAATGTATCGTTCACGATGAACAATGAGGAGCATTGGGTCATTCTTGGGCGCAACGGCTCGGGGAAGACGACGATGCTCGAAATGATCAACGGTTATTTGTTCCCGACATCGGGCACCGTTCAAGTGCTCGGCGAGACGTATGGACAGTGTGATGTACGAGAAGTACGCAAGCGTATCGGCTACATTAGCCAATCGCTGATGGATAAGCTGGCGCTTCGCGACCCGGTATGGGAAGTAGTTGCCAGCGGTGTTCATGCTTATTTGCGACTGTATCAAGCTGTGCCAGCTGAGGTTGAGCATCGTGCAAGAGAACTGCTGAAGGAACTGCGTATCGCCCATCTGACTGATCAGGCGCTTGGTACTTTGTCTCAGGGTGAGCGTAAGAAAGTAATGCTGGCAAGAGCGATGATGGCCAATCCGAAGCTGCTCATTCTCGATGAGCCCTGCTCCGGTCTGGACTTATATGAGCGCGAGCGATTTCTCGCAGATTTGCAGCTGCTCAGTGACAGAGGGGTTCAGTTTCTATATGTGACACATCATATCGAAGAAATCATGCCGTTATTCACCCATGTGCTGCTGTTAGGCGCCGGACGCATTGAAGCCGCAGGAGCGAAGCATGAGGTTGTCACTAGTGATCTCATTGCCCGAGCCTATGACGTGCAGGCAGAATTGGAATGGTATAAGGATCGGCCTTGGGCCAAGGTGAGAGAAGGATAGGAAGCAACTGGACATCAAGGGGAGGAGAAATCATGGAAAAAGCGATTGTAATCGGCGCTGGACCATGCGGGTTGGCAACAGCTGCAGCGCTGCAGGATCGAGGGATTGAACCACTCGTCATTGAGAAAGGCTGTATTGTGCAGTCCGTATATGAGTACCCTACATTTATGCAATTTCATAGTACGCCTGACCTGTTGGAGATCGGCGGAGTACCATTCGTGACACCGAACGACAAGCCATCTCGGCGGGAGGGGCTGGAATATTACTCTACTGTCGTACGCAGGCGAGGGATTCGTGTCCGCACCTATGAGGAAGTGAAGCAGGTGAGCAAGCGGGACGATGGGACATTCGCTGTGCATACGGAGGATCGGCACGGCATTCAGGCCTGTTATGAGACAGCTAATATTATCGTGGCGACAGGGTATTTTGATTGGCCGAATTACTTGGGCGTATATGGCGAAGACTTGCCGAAGGTATCGCATGTATTTCGCGAAGCGCATCCGTATGTCGGCCGTAAGGTAGCGATTATCGGGGGGCGTAATTCTGCTGTGGATGCTGCGCTTGAGCTGTATCGCGCGGGAGCGGATGTCACGGTCGTCTATCGCGGTGAGGAACTGACAGAGAACGTGAAGTCATGGGTGAAGCCGTTATTCTTGAGTCGAGTAGAGAAAGATAAGATTCACATGTATTGGAAGACGAAGCTGTTAGAAATTAAGCCGAATTCGATTGTTGTGAGCAGAGACGGGACACGTGAGGAGCTCCCGAATGACGATGTGCTGGTGCTTACTGGATTTCGTCCGGACCGCAGTTTCTTGCAAAGTATGGGTGTGCAGACTGATTTGGAGACTGGTCAGCCGGCTTATGATTCGGAAACGATGGAAACGAATGTACAAGGTGTGTATATTGCTGGTGTAGTTGCGGCAGGCAGTCGTGCGAATGTGATTTATATTGAGAACGGACGATTTCATGGTGAGCAGGTTGCAAGCGCGATTGCTGCCAAGGAATTGAATCAACCTGTATAAGCGCCCAAACCGAACAACCTTCTTCCGCATAGATATATCCGGAGGAGGGCGATATGAATGGACCCGAGACACCGTCTGTATGTATCAAGCAAATGGGAAAAGCACGCCGCCCTATTGAACGAACTGCTGCTGAAAGACGCGCTGCCTAGGATGGAACGGTTGACCGAACAGTCCATGTGCGAGCTGTTGGATGAATTCGATGCCGTATATGTCAAGCCAGAACACGGTATGGGCGGACGCGGTGTGATGAAGGTTTCCCGCTTGAACAAGCAGTTGATTCTGGATCAACAGGGCTATCCGACTCGCACGTTCGCTACGCCGCAAGCCTTGTATCGTGTAATCCGCCACCGGAAGCAAAGGCGGAAATACGTGATCCAGCAAGGGATCACATTGATCTGCAACGAAGATCGGCTTATTGACTTTCGGGTATTGCTCATGAAACCAGGCTCCGTCTGGCATTGCATGGGTGCGATGGGGAAGATGGCGCCGCCTGCTCAAATTACGACGAATCGAACGCGCGGCGGCGTGCCCATCACGGTTCGGCAGGCGTTGGCAACAGCAACGGAATTCGATGTTGATCAGATAGAGAGAATCGAGCACGAGCTTATCGCGATTTCGAGACATGTCGCTGGCGCGTTAGGCGAAGCCTACCCTGGTCTTCGTAGTCTCGGCTTGGACTTAGCCGTTGACCAAGATGGCAAGGTGTGGCTGTTGGAGGCGAATACAGCACCGGGCGTACGCTTGTTCAAGCATCACGAGAATGAGAAGCTGTATGCGAAGATTAGCCAAATTCGGCACAAAATCAATAGTAAACGGCGAAGAAGGACGAAAGTGAACAAACGTATATAGCTGTATCGCAAATGGAAAAAAAGCTGACCGCGTGTAAAGCGCAGTCAGCTTCTTCGTCATGTCATCGTTATGTGGATGATTTCGCATGATGCGTGTGATGGAGTTCTTTCAGAAACTTGTTCATTAAGATTTGTTGATGAGCATTCAAGCCGGATTGATTGTCAATTTGAATCAGTGAGTCGATACTCTTCTTCAATACTTTACTTCGCTTATCATCTGTAGCAGGTTGGGACATGATTCATGATCCACTCCTTTTGTGTATCTGTTATAAGTATACAGGGAAAGAACGGAAATTATAAACTAGCATTTGCATGCCTTGAACGTCATCTCATACATTGGTGATGGCTGACCGGAAGTGAGAACCCGAGCATATACAAATCCGGCATGATGCTCCCAAATACGGAGGTATATACGAATCGCTCTGCGACAGACCGTGTAAGAATACTTGTACATACGAATGTTGCAAGCTATACTCATGGAATAAGGAAGAATGTCCCAACCATTCTGAAGGGAGGGGTATGATGAAGAAGATGGGAACGTTGCTCGGTGGCCGCTATGAAATGGTGCAGCCGCTAGGAGCAGGCGGTATGGGCAGTGTATTTCTCGTGAGGGACTTGAAGGTGCATGGTAAGCTGCGCGCGGCCAAGCTCGTTCAAGGCGGAAGCCTGACACAGCGAATATGGGAGCGGGAGGCGAAAGTACTCGTCACGCTTGATCATCCGTATTTACCGGAAGTGATCGATGTGTGGAAGGAAGACGAAGAAGGCTGGATCATTATGGAGTACGTCGAAGGAGAGACGGTCGAGCAGCGGTTTCAACGTCATGGACGCAGACTTCCGCTTCACGAAGTCGTTCGTATCGGGAAGCAGCTGAGTGAGTTATTAGCATATTTGCACGACACCGGACCGACTGCTATCATGCATCGTGACTTGAAGCCTTCGAATGTCATGCTTGATAAGCAAGGGCATGTGCGGCTGATTGATTTCGGCATTGCCAGCTTGCAAGAGAGATCACTGTCAGTCGGCTTGACAGAGCAATCACAATCAACTAGGACACTGGGTCGTTACGGCACACCGCAATTTGCTTCGCCGGAGCAGCTTGCAGGGAGAGCGGTAGATACACGCAGCGACTTGTACCAGCTAGGTGGACTGCTGTATTACTTGGTGAATCGCGGGGTATCGCCGGCAGGTCGGTCTGCTCTCAGCTTACCGACCGATGAACTGCCGCAACTTATGGATATCCTACTTCGCTTGCTGCAAGGTGATCCAGCGCTTCGATTCCAATCGGCTAGTGAAGCAAGGCGTGCATTTGAACAGTTGGATTCTCATCTAGCCGCAGTATCCTTGGCTACATTACATGAAGACCGCTTGCCATCCTTGATTCTTGTTGGCGGCTTGTATAGCGGAGCGGGTTCAACGTTCTTGACGATGGCGCTTGCAGCGGCATGGATGCGTGCAGGAATGCCATGCGGTGTGCTTGAGCTGCCCGGAGGCCGTGCAGAGCATTATCACTTACTTAACGGTGAAGAGCATCGCCCGAGAAGCTATCGGTTCCTGTGCAATCGGGCGCTTGAGCAAGACGGGCTTCGTGCGGCCGCACGCTGGCAGCAGTATGGGACATTGTGGTACCCGCTTCCCCCAGATCGTCCTGCCGGTATGAAGACAGATGCTGTGCAGCTGCGCCGCATGATCGATTTATGTGAGAGCGGGCTAGTGTTCGCAGATATCGGTACTTGCTGGGACCAAGATACCATTCGAGCGCTGCTGCCTCGCGCTGCGGCGATTGTCTGCGCTGTTGATCCTTTCCCGGCTAAGGCAGGCAGCAGAGAAGCGAATTGGGCTGCGGCGATGCTGGAATCATACACGGAATCTAACATACCTATACACTGGGTTGCTAACAAGGCTTCCGCTGATATTGTTAAACCATGGTTGAGAACGATGCCAGTGCGCCCGTCATGTGTAGTTCCAAATATTCCGCATGCCGCTGTTACGAAGGCGATCTGGAACGGCGGACTTGTTCAATTTGAGAAAGCAGCAGGACAGCGCATAGATGCTGCTCTCGCTCCTCTCCTTCAGCAGCTAATGTCGCTGCGGACACATGCTGTAGACAATTGCGCAAAATCATAATAGACTGTTTTTTTCGAAAATAAGGACTTGTCAACGCTTGGAAGCTAGGCTATACTGTTGGTGATTAGGAAGTAGCATGACCCATATAACTCAATAAACAACAAAGCGGAAGCACCGCTGATGACTATGATGCCATCAGTGTGTGCTTTTTTTGTTGTTTCTTAAGAAAAGGAGGAATGTCATGCAAGTGACGAATAATCGCGTGCTTCATCTGCTTCTATGCTCAGAGGAGCGTGAGTTCGTGCAAGCCTTCGCCTACTTTGTACACACGCATCCAGACTGGTGTCGGAGCTTGAAGGTTACTTCCTTCGCCGCAACGGAACAGCTAGAGCGTTATGTAAGCGGCAAGCCGCTGTGGGATGTTTGTCTCTGTACACCTCAGTTCCTGCCAGTCATAGAGAAGGTCGGCGGCCAGCAGGATTGTTTGTTGTTAGTAGGTGAGAGGATCGTGAACGCATCCAGCAATGGATCGGGGAACGAGTCAGGACAGCCTCGCCGTCTGTATGCCTACCAACCGCTGCCTGCATTGCTTGAAGAAGTACAGAAGCATGCGCACACAGCAGAGAGCTTGCACCGTCACCGCCTGAGCGAACATACGGCATCCGGTCGTACAATTGCGGTGTATTCCGCTGCCGGAGGTACAGGGAAGACGACGTTGGCGCTAACACTGGCTAAGGTGTGGGGTCGCACTAGGAAAGCGGTGTATCTCAACATGGAGGACATGCCTTCCATGCCTCTATTCGGGACGGACGATCCGTTAGCTGAATGGCTCTACATTGTACGTTCCAGGGAGTCGAACAGTTCAGAAGCAGGGAGCAGTCTTGCTGAAGAAGCATTGCGAAGAGCGATAGGAAGATTGCAGGAAGGTGCTTGTGATTGGGTCAAACCGTTGCGACATCCGGAAGATTATGCGGAGTTTGGCGGTAACGAGTTAGACCAGCTACGCCGTATGCTGCTAGACAACTTGCAGTACGAGGTCGTCATTATCGATTTGTCCAGTGCTTGGCATAAGCATGCTCAGGACGCATTGTCTCAAGCTGATACGGTTATCTGCTTAGTGGACGGAAGTACAGGCTGTCGGGAGAAAACCGCCCATCTGCTGGAGCGCATGCAACTGCGCAAGGAACGCCGCCCAGAGAAGGCATGGCTGTTCATCAACGGTAAAGCGACGGATCTGCAATCTATTGACGAGCCTGATGAGCGCTTGCCGTACCGGGTTCACACTGCGCTTCCTTATGTGCCGGCATGGAAGTGCAATCGCGGCCGACTGCTACAAGATCAATCTGTCTACACACAAGCGGTGTGCAAGGTAATTGAATCATTGGAAGAACGAAGAAGTATTACACATGCCGGAGATCCGTCTGAGGAAGCAAGGTTGTCGGTATTCCGAGGTACGAGGATGGGGCTGGCATGAACAACAATGAGCTATGGATGGTGCTGAAGCAAGCAGTGCGCAATCAACTGATGGACACAGGAGACATGTCCGAGTCGGCGATTCTGCGGCTCATTGAGCGGCAAGTGTTCGACAGTGAAGAGAGCGCTGCGCTAACGCTGGAAGAGAAGAAGAGGCTGATCGAGCGTATCTATGCTTCGTTCCGCGGTTTGGACGTGCTGCAGCCGCTCGTCGATGATCCAGAAGTAACGGAAATTATGGTCAACCGGCATGACGAGATTTTCATAGAACGCGCTGGCAAGAGCATACAGATCGCCGATCGCTTCGAGAGTCAGGAACGGCTGGAGGATTTGATTCAGATGATTGTCGGACAGGTGAACCGAATTGTCAACGAATCGGAGCCTATCGTAGATGCCAGATTGCCGGACGGATCGCGGGTACATGTTGTCTTGCCTCCGATTGCGTTGAAAGGCCCAGTGCTTACGATTCGGAAATTTCCGGAGCAGCCGCTGCGGATGGATAAGCTTGTCGAGCTCGGTTCTCTAACAGATGAAGCTAGTCAATGGCTGAACGTATTCGTGCAAGCAGGGTATAACATATTCGTCAGCGGTGGCACTGGCTCAGGCAAGACGACTTTCTTGAACGCCTTATCCGACTTCATTCCTCGTCATTCCCGCATCGTGACCATCGAGGATGCTGCTGAGCTGCAAATTCGCAATGTATCGAATCTAGTCAGTATGGAGACACGTAATGCCAACTCGGAAGGGAAAGGTGAGATCAGTATTCGCAACCTCATACGCGCTTCGCTACGCATGCGGCCAGACCGTATTATTGTCGGCGAGGTCAGAGGGGCGGAAGCACTGGACATGCTGCAGGCGATGAATACAGGTCACGATGGTTCTCTCTCGACTGGTCATGCGAACAGCCCGCAGGACATGATCAGCAGATTGGAGACGATGGTGCTTAGCGGTGCTCTGCTTCCGGTTGAAGTCATTCGCGCGCAGATCGCTTCCGCAATCGAAATCATCATCCACCTTGCCCGCATGCCGAACGGGAAGCGGAACGTGATGGCGATCTACGAGGTTTGCGGTTGTGTAGACGGTCAAGTTCAGATGCATCCGCTGTTCACACGCGCTGGCGATGGCCGTCTGCAGCATACAGGCGAACCGTTGCAGCGCAGACGAAAGCTGGAGCTGGCCGGCTTGGATCTGCCGAATCCAGCGCACATTGGCAGCAGCAGAGAGGGAAGGAGCATGAACACCGGATGAGAGATTATCGTGAATATCGGTTGCAGCCTTGGGAATGGGTTGCTGTCATCTTAATGTGCACGCTCATGGCATTCGGAGCAGGCTGGCTATTCTTCGATGTCTGGTACGCAGCTCTACTATTCATGCCGGTGCTCTGGTTTGCTCCGCGACTGTACAGAAGCTGGTGTGTACAGCGTATGCAGAGCAGTCTTGCCATGCAATTCCAACAGATGCTGGACGTATTGGCTTCGGCTCTGTCAGCAGGACGATCTGTGGAGAGTGCGCTGCAAGCAACGTATCACGATATGCAGCTGCTGTATCAAAGCCCACATATACCGATCGTGAAGGAATTGAAGATGATGGTGGGACGTCTGGCAGTCGGGGATACTGCCGAAAGCGTACTGAAGGATTTCGCGGATCGATCCGGCATCGAAGAGATTGCTGAATTCGCAGAAGTATTCATCATCTGTAAGCGCAGCGGCGGCAACTTAATCGAGGTTGCAAGGCGTGCTGCCTATACGATCAGTGAACGCATTAGGGTCAGTCAAGAAATCCAGGTGCTAGTCGCACAGAAGAAGCTCGAAGCTCGGATGCTCGCCTTTACTCCCATCGTATTTGTAGTTTTGTTGAGAATGGCGTCCCCAGACTATATGGCCCCGCTCTATAGCGGATTTGGATGGATGGTCATGATGGGTGCGCTCGTGCTGCTGACTGCAGCTATCGCGATTATGATCCGTATAACGAGGATCGAGCTGTAGGAGGAGGGGGAAGACGAAATGTTCAATATGAGACATTGGCTAGTCTTGTGGGAGCAAGCCGTATTCCGGAGAATGCATCTTCTGTACGATGTAGGCGAAGCCAAGCGCGTAGCTAAGCAATTCTCACGCCAGAAACTCAAGCTGTTCGCGTATATAGCTGGAGCTGGACTGGTGTTATATGTACTTTCAGGATTTCAGGTCGCACTTCTATTCATACTTGCTCTCGTATTGGGACTGCTTCCTATGGCTGCGTTGAAGTCACTTGATCAACGCATTGCCCATTATAGACGGGCTATTCGACTAGAGCTGCCGCTTGTGCTGTCGAAGCTGACCTTACTTCTTGAGGCGGGGGAGACGTTGCGCAAAGCGTTAGCCAAGTGCTCGAAGCAGGAAGAGACGGCCAATCGCAATCAACCTGTGCTGCGAGCAGTTATCCAAGAGGCGCATTATCGTATGGATAAGGGCGCTTCCTTCACAGAAGCGATGGAATGGCTAACGCGTCGGTGTGCTGTTCAGGAGATCTCTCTATTTGTTCATACGCTTATGCTTCACCACCGAAGGGGAGGACCGGAATTGGCGCATTCCTTACAGACACTTTCGGTCAAGATGTGGGAGGAGCGCAAGTTATTGGCGCGTACGTTAGGCGAAGAAGCTTCCTCTAAGCTGTTGTTTCCGATGATGATGATATTTATAGCTGTGCTGCTCATTGTGGGTGCGCCGGCTGTCATGATGATGCAAGGAGGTGATATTGGATGAAAGTTAGCGAGAAGCTTACTGCGGGCTGGAAGCGATTCTGGAAAGAGGAAGACGGGCTAGGTACGCTGGAAATATTGCTCATTATAGCCGTGCTTGTCGCGATAGCGATTGTGTTCCGAAAGTGGATAATCGAATGGGTGAATTCCTTGTTCGAGAACACGCAGTCTGAGATGGATAAGCTGGAGGGTGAGGATATTCTTGAGCCTGGAACAACTTAGGTTGGTTGTACGGCACTGGCGGTTGTTGGTAAGGAATGAGCGTGGTAGCTTCATACTCGAATCGTCGATTGTCGTTCCGGTTATGCTGTTCAGTCTTATTTGCTTCATGGTGGCAGGATTGTATATGTATCACTTTATCGGATTAAGCAAGACGGCGCATGAAGCGGCAGAACGGACAGCCTTCGCATGGAATCATCCTCACAGTAACTGGCATACAGGTTCTGCTCATACTCCCCGTAACAGCTTATATTGGCGATTAGGCGCAGACGGAGTCGGGGGGATCTTCAAGCTGCTGACTGGAGAAGCTTCTGCTTCCGTTACGCTGCCACAGCATAGCAATAACGAGGGAAATGGACCTGTCGGCAAGCTAGCTGAAGCAGCTAATCATCTGCCTGAATCCGTTCAAGGGAAGCTGCTCTACAACAATTCGCTCATTCGCCGGACAGTGCAGGCGGAGTTGGCTGCAACAATGCCGGTCATTTTCGGACAAGGTAACGATGAGCTTCGACTAGCTACGAGAGCGTCTTCTATTATCGTTGAACCGGCGGAATTCATACGAAATGTAGATTTGGCGGTGCGGTATGGCAAGGCATTGCGCGATCGGCAAATTACGAATCGACGTGCAGGTGATGCGGTTGCGCGCTTTATCGGAAGAGAGGAGCAAGCATCGTTCGCCCGACATGGACAAGCAGCCGCTTATTTGCGAACGGTCGTTGGGGGTAAGGAGACGCAATTCGACACTACGCACGGCAAGCGGCGTATCGACGCATTGGATGCAAGTGGAGTTGTGCATCAGGCGTACTTGACGTTCACGTCCAAGCAGCTAGAGGAGGTTCAGCTTCCGAAGGATGCGGAACTGATCCAAGGTCATCCAGATGTGACAGGTGTTGTTTGGCATTTTTTCCGCAGAACAGGACAAACCGGCAAAGTCGGACCGCCAGACCACTTGCGGCGTAAGCTTGAAGCAAGAGGAATCACCGTGGTCATTCATGATATAGAGGAGCAATGATTCATGCGTGCAAGAGGATCGAGCAAGAGACGAAGAAAGCGCAAGCAGCTGCGTTGGATAAGCAAGCTGGCTCGGGGGGAGTCCGGAGCTGTATCGGTCATGATGATGATCACATTATCCGCCTTGCTGCTGTCTCAAACTGTGTTATTAGAACTCGGAAAAGTATGGACTGCCGAACGCGAGGCGGAGTCTGCCTTGAAAGCAGCCGTTCGTTCTGCACTGTCCGCTTATGACCATAATTTGCAGCAATACGGACTGTATGGCGTAGATGAGAAGCAGGCAGAATCCGTCTTCGACGAAGTATTGGAAGCGAATATGAGCGTATTGCAGCCGGCATCCTTCTGGTCGGCTTCTCCTATCGAGGTTCAAGAGACAAGTATCCAGTTCGATCATTCACTCGCGAACAAGGAAGTATTCGAAGCGCAAGTGCTGGAGGAGATGAAATACCGTGCTCCTGTTGAATATGTACTGCGAATTATGGAGCCGTTCCAGGACAAAGGTGTTGCGAATCAGCTAAGCAATGGTTCACAGCTTCGCTCATCATTGAAGCAGCTCGAATCATTGATTCGTCAGCGTGAAGAGGCATTGGACGACACGAGCGATCAATTAGGACGAATGCTGTCCCCGCAAGGTCGTACAAGTACGGTGTTCCTGCAGTTGACGACGAATCTTACAGAGCTGTATGAGCTTGCAGAACAAATTGGGCTACTGGACATCGATGTCATCCGCCAAGAGCTGAAAGCCTTGCAACAAGAGCAATCTGAGCTAGAAGAGAGCAGAAAGGGGCTGCAAAATCAAATGCAACAGTTGGCGATGTCGATGCAAGGGGGACCGAACCCTGGTGCTGCTCAAGCAATAAGTCAGCTCGGGGAGCGGATCGCTACACTGAATGAAGCGATCCGTAACCTATCCGTTCGCATGCAAGAGCTGTCTGAGCAGTTGGATCGATTAATCCGGTATTGGGCGCTAATTGGCGAGGTAGAGTTTCAGCTCAATGAGCACTATGATTGGCTAACGAGTCGATTGGAATCGATTGAGCGCCATCTGGACCAAGCAAGGGAACGGAATGAACAGCTGCGCAGCAAGGTTGAAGAAGCGGGTGAAGCTGCTGAGCGAAGTGTATCTGTATATCCCGGTTCTCTGTTCACAGATACAGCGATCGGCGCAGCAGAAACTGTCGGACAGTTCGGCGCCTTGCGCTCGAGCTTCCTCACAATGGAGCTTGCAACTGGAAAGGATTTCGTCAAGATTCATGATCGGCTAGTACAGCTGAGTGAAGCGTGGCGGGATAAGTCTTCGTCGGAATGGAATGCTTGGAATTCCTTCGATCAGCAGAGGAAACGGCAGCAAGCGAAAGTAGCGAATCAGAAGCAAGCCGAGAAGGAACGAACTGAGAAGGCGCTTAGTCAGCTGAAGGAGCTGTTCTATGATTGTCCTGGTATGAATCAAACTGTGTATGCGCAGTTGGGTCAGTACAATCAGCTATACAACGGCTTTGGGGAGGAGCAGGAGCAGGAGGATGAGCAGCTGGACTCAATGGAAGCCGAAACAGCAGGCAATCAAGCATTCTCCCTCGCTGATCAGCTGTCAGGCGTAATGCTTGGGGCACGTGACAAAGCCTATGTTAGCGAGTTTGTAATGAACAAATTTACTTACCGCACGTATGATGGGCTGTCCCATGAGAAGGCTCACGCAGGAGCGCATATGCTCGCGAATCAGGAAGCGGAATATGTCATCTACGGACTTGGCAGCTGTGCTGCCAATCATAGTGCTGCCTTCACTGAGATGTTCATGACGCGGCTGGCCATTCGCACCGTGGAAGCTTTATTTGAACCGGATCGGCAAGTTCTTACCTTCCTGTCACCGTGGCTTACGTTTCTATGGGCACTTGCAGAAGGAGCCGCGGAAGCCTTGAACGATATGAGAAAGCTAGTTCAAGGAGAGCGCGTGGAGCTTTCAGCGAGACTTACAGAAGCGTTAGCATTTGATTACAAAGATTATTTGCGCATGTTTCTACTGTTGCATCCACAATCTGAGAAGTGTATAGCAAGGATGCAGACGCTGGTTCATGCCAATACGGGTCAGAATTTGCACGACGCCTATACGTATGCGCATGCAAAGTTGCGAGGAAAAGCCGTTGACCGGCTGCCTGGTCAGATCATAATCGGGAAGGAAGCGGCATGGTCTTACTGAAGGGAGGGGATGAGGTGGTCAGACAATTCCGGAAACGAACGGATGGCGGCATTACGTTGGAAGCAGCTATTGTGTTGCCTGTCATTATTGCTTTGCTGTTGTTATTCTTGTCTTTCGCTCAATCGATTGCGGTCCAATTGGCATTGCGTCATGCAGCTGCTGAAACTGTGAAGGAAATCGCAGCGAATGCGTATGTGCTTACCTTCATTCAAGAGCCATCATTCCTGACACGACTGGAAGAGCTGGCCGCTTCCTTGCCTGCTCCCTTGCAGGAAATCGTTCGTGCTCAGGGCCGACAATTGACGGAGGAAGTATGGAAGGCAGCCTTGCTGCCACTAGTGCGCAGTCATATAGAACGAACATTGTTGGACCCGTCTCGGCTTGCCGTTCATTCTGTTGCTATTCCCGATTGGCAAGGAACTGGATCAAGAATGTTCGGCGTACATCTGGTGTATACCCACCGATTGCACGTTCCGTTCTTCTCTAGAGATGTAGACTTGCACGCGCATGCCTATGAACGCTTATGGACAGGGGAGGGGGGCTGATCGGATGGGGATGCTGATTGGGGCAGGCTTCACCCTGTTATGGAGTCTGGCACTATGGACGGATTTGAAGGAGCGCAAAATTCCGAACTGGCTGACTTGCGGCTTCGCCATTGCGGGAGTCACATTGCAAGTATCGAGTGATGGATGGACAGGGCTTCAGTCGTCATGCTTAGGAATGGGGATTGGATTGGCAATTACGCTTCCGTTTTATTTGTTCCGGGCAGTTGGGGCAGGAGATGTTAAGCTGTTTTGGGCTGCAGGTGCATGGATAGGCGCTTGGCATGCGATTTTGTTATGGGGATATACGATTCTGCTTGCTGGTTGCATCGGTATTGTGTGGTTGATTTGGGAAGAGCATAGGACGAAACGGATGCGCAATTGGTGCTTACAGCTGCTGTTGCTTGTCAGTACGAGAGACCGAGCTTGGTTAAGTGGTCCAAGCCGGCAGCGGGTGGCGAAGATGCCCTTGATGCTGGCAGCAGCACCAGGAGCCGTATTGCTCTATTTGCGCCATATATTCGAATGAACAGGAGGAACCCATGCTGCGATTTGATTACGATCGCTTGCGCGAGCCTTGCTTATTAATTACTGGACAATTCTCGAACGATGCAGATCATCTATCTGAATTGCAAGCGGCAATGCTGCGAGAGAATGAAATTACCGGCTTGATGCCGGCTGTCCTCGATTCCGATGCAGATAGGAGTCGATTTCGCTGTTACTTGCGGGAGCGGCAGCCCATAAGCAGGCAGTTAGGACGCAGCGGTCTGACGTTAGCGCAATATTATAAGCTGCTGTATGATGTGACGAGCATCTTGCTATCAGCGAGAGCGCATATGCTGCTGGAACGCAACTTTGTATTAGCTGAGGAGGTTATCTTCGAACTCGAAGGGAGACCGCAGCTTGTATACTTGCCGCTCGCTGTACCGCATACGGATAATATTGGAGAGGCGCTGCTTAAGTTAGCTGTGAGATGGACAGCTTACTTGCAGGTTGAGAATGGCCGCGGAGTCGCTGAATTGCTCGCGCTGCTGCAAAGCCCGGGCTGCACAGCTGAATCAGTGCACAAGAGATTGAAGCTACTTCTCGAAGGTACACCGGGCAAGCCTTCTCGTGATGCTGTGATTTATGCCGTGACAGATCAGCCTCCAGCAAAACAAGAGCATATTGGAGATAGCTCATCACTGAACGCAGCACATGCCGATAGATTGTTCCCATCCGAGGAACTGCGGCAGGACAGTAGGGGAACGGACAATCGACAATCCGCTTCGACGGATAACGGGATTCCGTGGTGGCGTCAACGAGAATTGTGGGTTCGCGTTGCGCTTGCGGCAGTTGCCGTTATCATCTTATTGCAGGTTTTCTGGTGGAAGCCTACGGAGATGATACTGTATGCTTGCCTAGCATGCGGCATTGCGGTCATGTTGTTGTTATTCGGCAAGCTCCCTTGGACACGCAACAAAGTAGTGTTGGTTCATACGGAGGAGGAAGGCTGGGAAAGCTTCGACGCTGTTCTGCCGGAAGCGGAATACTATGAACAGCTTCCGAATCAGACAGTCATATTGAAGTCGAGTGAAGCGGTAGTTGCAGATCATGACCATCCATCGAGTGCTGCAGAAGCTCCTCCGTCCACAAGGGATGCACCTGCAAGCACTCCCGCAACTGTATTGTTATCTGATGAGGAGTGGGCGCCACAGCCATTCCTTGTCCTTGAACAGGAAGGAGTGCAAGCAGATACGCTTCATACGATTGCGCAATCGGGTACTGTACTGGGGAGATCAGTAGCGGAGTCAGATTTGCTGCTGGAAGAGCCGGGGATTTCCTCGACCCATGTAGAGTTCCATTGGCATGCTGAGCAGGGTTGGTCTGTCCAGGATTTGGGCTCACGGAATGGGACACGTGTGAATGGGGAATGGCTGGCTCCTTACAAGCTAACTCGATTGCAGCAAGGCGACCGCTTGGAGCTTCCGGGAACATGCCTCATCGTTAAGGACTTGAACGCGGGAAATCAGGAACGGTATAATGAAGAGGAAGCTATCCCATTACACAATCGCCGAAAGGATGAGTAAAGTGGCTAGGACACCCTCTAACATGATCCCGCTCGGTTCCAAAGCGCCTGACTTCCAGCTTATGGAGCCGTTGACTGGACAAACCCGTTCTCTTAGCGAGCTGAAATCCGATCAAGCAACGGTCATCATGTTTATTTGCAATCATTGTCCGTTCGTCAAGCACGTAGAGGAGCAACTCATTCAATTGAGTGCCGACTATCAAGCAAAAGGTGTATCCTTCGTTGCGATCAATGCGAACGATGTGGAGCAGTATCCAGACGATGCACCTGACAAAATGGCGGATTTGGCCAAGGAGAAGGGCTACTCGTTCCCGTATTTGTACGATGAGACACAAGACACAGCCAAGGCATACGATGCGGCTTGCACACCGGATTTCTATATTTTCAACGGTCAGTTAGAGCTCGTATACCGTGGACAACTGGACGATTCCCGTCCGGACAGCGGCATTCCTGTAACCGGCAAGGATATACGTGCGGCACTAGATGCCATTCTCGCAGGCCAGGCTGTAGACTCTAACCAACGCCCAAGCCTTGGCTGCAATATTAAATGGAAGGCGTAGACGCCTCGAGAGGGAACACGCGAGATTATACGGAAGCGCAGCTGCTGGAGCGCGTGCGGGAAGGTGGGCGCTTCGCGGTGTTCATCCATACGCCGTTCTGCGGAACTTGCAAGCTGGCAGATCGCATGATCGCTATTGTCATGACCATGGACAACACGGTGCCTGTAGTGCGGGCGAATATTAATTTCTTGCCTTGGGTTAGGCGGAAGTGGGAGCTGACTAGCGTTCCCTGTCTGTTATTGTTCGACAATACGCAATGTGTGGACAAGCGCTATGCGTTCCAGAGTGTGGACACCGTATATCGTATGTTGAAGGTAGAATGATGGAAACGAAGTGCCCCAACCCGCGTCGCCATTGTGTTGATGCTGCGGTAGTGGGGCGCTTTTTTTTGATGACGCATTGGGATTGCTCGAATTCGTAGCAGCTGAACAAGGACTAGTGACTTAGCTGCAGAAGTTATGATGATGATTGGGACACGAAGGAAGGAATTCGCGAACCGAAGCCGAAGATGTTGGGTAATCACACTTGGAACGGTAGAGGTGGCATGCAAGGATGAATGCGCCGAAGATGAACGACGATGCACTTGCCCATGCGGACTTGGATCGAGAGTGGATTGGTCCAATTGCTCTCCGCAGGTTGAGGAAGCTGATTGCTGGCAAGCTTGACGGACGCGATGCACAAGAGCGCGCGGCTGTATTTGCCGATGCGCTGCACCGCATGGTACAAAGCCGGCTTCCTGAACTCGCTGAAGCAGAGAAGGAAGCGCTGCGGCTTAGGCTCGTTCATCAGCTATGTTCGGAGAAAGGCAGTCTAACCGATCGTGATGTGCTAGAAGAATGCTTGCGCATGCATCAACTTAAGGGTTCGGGACTAGAAGCAGTAGCTGATTGGATAGCCGCTCGCACAGGAAGCAAGCCGACTCCACACGAATTGTCCAATTGGTCTGAACTAGCACGCGCGAATCTGCCTTTGCTGAATATAATGCCGAGAGCGAATGCCGATATACAGGCCGACGTGGCGGTAGAACCGAACGAAATGGGTAAGTGGCGCAGCCCAGGATGGTTTCGTCATGCTGCAGTTGCCGGGTTACTGCTTGCGCTCGTCGGCTTTGGTGTTGCCGTGCTGACCTATGAGCAAAGCTCGGACACGCTCGTTCTTGCAGAAGAGACGACCATTCAGACAGACATCATCTTCCTGCCAGCTGCGCCGCAAGCGCCCCTCATGGAGAACGGGCTGCCACGCCACTTTCAGCACCGGTATGTGAATATGGAGCAGTTGCAGAACTGGCTGATACGCAAACAGTCCAAATTGGCTGAAGAACCGTATTTTACAACGATGCTGGATATATCGGAAAGCTTCAATCTGCATCCTTATCTGCTGTTTGCAGTATCTGGGCAAGAGAACGGCTATGTACAAATCGACAATCCCGAAGCTGAACAAATCGCGAATAATCCCTTCAATGTGTATCATAGCTGGTGGGAGTATAATACAGATATAGCGGATTCCAGCCGAATTGCAGCGAAGACGATTGTACGGTTAAGTCTAGACCAGCCTGAAGATATGCATCCGTTCCAATGGATTAATCGAGAATATGCAGAGGATCCGAATTGGTGGCAAGGCGTTAAGGCGATCTTCGAGCAGATGGAGCGTGACATCCCGTTGCGCACACCAAATTGATCGAGCGAATATTTTGTTGCATATGTCATGGGCAGGAACGAATCAACTTATCGATGCGCTTCAACACAGAATTGTCAGAAAGGTGAGTAGAGAGATGGAAGCTGTATCTTTTCGTACCATGAACAAAATTCCAGGGGAGCTACTCGAAGATAGACTGGAGACGGTGCACCAACTGGAAGCTACTGAGCTGGAGCAATATTCCGTGGAGAAAGATTGTATGACCGGGGAGCATTATTTGTTATATGCATATGTGCATCGGGATGCAGCTGCTGGCATGCAAGAGGAAGTGTACCACCAGCTGCTGCCGCTGCATGCAGATGATGTGCTTGCGCTTGTGCTAGGCGAGCAGTCCTATGCGTACCCTGACTGTTGGCAGAGTGCCTTCCTGCGCGATGGTCCAGATGGCAGCTTGGTCTGGTTCTCCCCAGCAACATCAGAATCCGAGGAGGACCAGCTGTTCCAACGCGAGCTGCTCGAAGGCTTGACCGAGCTGAAGGCAAAAGGCGGGTCCGAGGAAGATATTCGCAATCTGCTGAACCGTCTTCACCGTAATGAAGATCACTAGCGTGAACGATCAATCACTCGTCAGATCAAGTGTGAGGCTTCACAGCTGAAATTCGGATACGCACGTAATCTGCATGCCAGATGCCATCATCATACAGCAAGTGTCTGGTTTTAGCTTCAATCTGCTCATATACGTCCGCAAGCTCTTCTTCGGTCAGCCCGCGCAACAGAGATCCGGCGAAGCCGGTTAACCAATGGCGCAGTCCGCGCTCTTCATCACTTAACACAGTGGGGCGGTCGAAGTGTGCAGCTTGTACAACGCGAAATCCTTGTGCTTCAAGCAAGCTGCTATATTCGCCGATCGTCGGGAAGTACCACGGGTTCCTTGGACGTGTATCGACAGCATACCGTTCAAGCATAACAGATTGAATCGCTTGAATGATGACTGCGACATTCCCGCTTCCGCCGAATTCCCCGACAAACCGGCCGCCCGGCTTGAGCGCTTGCCATACACACTGCAGGACAGCAGCAGGTTGTGTCATCCAATGAAGCGCTGCATTGCTGAATACGCCATCGTAAGGCTCTTCAACGGTGAATTGCTCGGCATTCGCTACATCGAAGCGGATGTGCGGATACTTCCTTCTTGCCTCTTGAATCATCTCCTCATCCAAATCCATCCCGTTAACTTGCGCACCATACTGGTGAATCTCTTCGGTCAAATCGCCAGTTCCGCAACCGATATCCAGTATACGCTCTCCCGCAGCTGGCGCTAGCCATTGGAGGACATCCTTGCCATATTGTGCGACGAAGCCCAACTTCTGATCGTACAAATCTGCATCCCATCGTTGCTGCATCATAGTACATCCCTCATTCCATCACTTATTGAACTATATAATGACAGAATTATCACGATAATAAAAATATATAAAATCTATATACTTAATAGGTTATATCTATAAACTAACAAATAATGATTGCTTTTATGACGAATAATCGAGATTTGTAAACAAATTGTTAAGAGAATGTTAGCGGAATGTTAACAGCACTATGCATGAATAGCATATAATAAACATATAAATGATAACGCTTACAATATAAAAAAATCCGACTATGGACATTTTAGGCAGGAGGTGGCTGTACATGAAATTTCGTCTGCATCGCTTATTCCTCTGCTTCGTCCTGATCATCAGTCCTTTTTTATACTTGTATGGCAAGGCGGATTTTCGCACAGATGAGGTCGTCATTGCGGTATTGGATACAGGCGTTGACGATTCCCACGAACTGCTGAAGGGGCGAGTGATCCAAGGATTTGATTTTATTGATTTCGACTGGAACTCAGAAGACCAGGACGGACATGGCACCCATGTTGCGGGCATCATTGCCAGTGAAGCACCGGGAGCTCGCATTCTGTCTGTGCGTATGATCGATAACGATAATGATGTGAAGCACTCACATGCAGCTATATTGTATGCAATTAGTCAAGGGGCCGATGTAATCAATATGAGCTTTGTTGAACCGTACCAGCCTATGACGCAATGGGCAATTCATTATGGATTGGCGAAAGGTGTCACCTTCGTTGCGGCATCCGGCAACCAAGGAATCGATGATGTCGGCTATCCGGCTAAATATGACGGCGTGTACAGTATTTCCGGCTATGAGCAGGAAGGGCATCAGTTCTTCGGCAATTATGGGGAGCATGTAGATTACGTAGCAACAGGCTGGTTAGTAGAGAGTGCGGCGTTGGATGGCCAATATACAGTCAAATCTGGAACTAGTATGTCAGCTGCATATGTATCAGGTGTGCTGGGGTATATGCATATGATGAACTCTCCAGACAACAACCGGGAGTTAGAGAAGATGTTAGATGAGTACGCTTATCCTGTCACGAAGCAGGATGTCAGGTCGGACAATCGAGGCAATCGAATTGCGCAGCATGATGCTGTTGCGGCATATGCGAATTTCGTTCCTGTATCGTTGAGCAGCCTCGAGATCGGAGCGATAGAGCAATACAAAGTGATACAGAAGGAAAGAATCGTCAATGGCCGATGACAGGAATATTGATATACAAGGCAATACGTCCGTAAGCGCGAGACAATTGTTTTGAATGAAGGCCCATATTTTGTTATGATGCAACATATCTGATGCTAGCAAAGGCGTGATGAATGTGGGCCGATCAACAATGACTGACCCGACAATATTTGATAACCTGCGTGTCTTGATGGAAGGTGCGCTCTATGAGCTTGACTTGGCTGGTGAGCTTGTCGTGACAGAGCGTCAGGATTTGGTAGACCTTGCTGCATTGTCAAGAAGCTTTCGGATGACGGTAGAAGTACCTTCGTCTGAGATTGCGCCAAAATATCCGCCGAAGTTGGAGCTTCGCTTGTCCAGTCAATTCTTAGATTTTGCTGCTGAGAAGCTTGCTGCGTTCAAGGCAGGATCACCATCTCCTGCAACCGGTTGTCTGTTGGAAGCATTGCTTCTTTTGCCCGTCAATACGACGGAGCAATCTGCCAAAGTAGCGGAGCTGCACCCAGAGCAGCTGTCACTCGGCGCATTGAGATTAGCAGGACAAGCTGTGGAACGGATCGCTGCTCAAATCTGGCGGGAACGTCTTAACGCACCAGAGCTGCATCTCCATTATTCTGGTACATTAACCTCGTTGTCGAGCGGGGTCTTGTGGCTGGAAGCGCAGTTTCGTTATGAACACTCGCTCGTTGAAGAGGACGCATCTGCTATTCCAGGCATGATCGACGACTGTCTGTCTGTGCTTGTGCACATGCATCGAGCTTAAGGTCCGTGAGAGTGGAGTGCATTCCGAATGATGAGGAAGAAAGGTGGAAGACGATGGAAGGCAAGCTTACGAGCGAATCTAGAACAATCATGACGGAAATTATTTTGCCAGCAGATACGAATTATCATGGAACGGTGTTCGGCGGCTATGTCATGAGTAAGATTGACAAGGTGGCCGCGATTGCCAGCATGCGTCATTCACGATCCTCGGTAGTAACGGCCTCTAGCGATAGCCTAGACTTCCTCGCACCGATTCGGGAAGGCGAGGCGATGATTCTGGAATCATTCGTAAGCTGGACGCACCGCAGCTCGATGGAAGTCTATGTGAAGGTTGAATCGGAAAACTTGTACACTGGAGAGCGCAAGCTTACAGCAACATCCTACTTGACCTTCGTTGCATTGGATGACGCGAAGAAGCCGGTTCCCGTTCCTCCGGTAGTTCCGGAGACGGAGGAGGAGCGAAGGCATTATGAATCAGCCTCACAGCGATATGAACAGCGCAAGCGCCGCAAGGCTCTGCGAAGGTCCAATTCCGATTCTGAAGATGGATCAACTGCTTAAGAATATTAGGATAGGAAGAAGTGAGCATATATATTGGCAGATGCAAGGAACATATGCGTCATCGGCGCCATTGATGAACAGACTAGATGCAGTCATTACCACAGTGAACTAGACCGTATCGCCATTCGGTTCAAATGCTGTGACCGTTACTATGGTTGCATTTACTGTCACGAGGAAGCGGTTGATCATTCGCCTGTTGTGTGGCAGCGTTCGGAATGGAACGAGCAGGCGATTCTGTGTGGAGTGTGCCGAACGGAGCTAACGATTCAAGATTATATAGCTTGCGAGGCCGCTTGCCCCGAATGTCAGAGCTCATTCAATCCGAAGTGCCGGTATCATTATTCCTATTACTTCGCCATGAGTTGAAATGAATGAGAAGAGATGAAGATGGTGATGAAACAGAGATATAGAAAGCACTAAGCATGCTTAGTGCTTTCCGATGATTGTAGAAGATTTTTGCGCTTTGCGGTTTGAGCGGCTTCCATCATACTGCTAGCTTTGACCTTCTTCAAGATGTTCGTAATATGAGTGGCGAGTGTCTTCTCTGTGATCGGATGTGACCGTTTCGCATTGAAGCGATCCAAGATTTGCCGACGCGTCTCACCTGAATACTTAGCGTAATAAGACAGGATTGCCAGCTCGGTTTTCGTAAACAGAGATCGAGCCTTCTGCAACTCCAATTCCCGTAGCCGCAAGTGTGCTTCGATGCGAGCGAGCAGCTCCATCTTGGAGAATGGCTTGAGCAAGTAGTCATTCGCGCCAGATGCATAGCCCTTCGAAATATCCTCCGCGGTATTCATAGCTGTGAGCATAATGACTGGTAATTCTTCTGCAGGGAATGTCTGACGTATACGCTTGCACACTTCGTACCCCGATAGCTTCGGCATCATGATGTCTAGCAAGACGAGATCAATCTTGTATCGACTGATTATCTCTAAGGCATCAAGACCGTTGCTTACTACCTTCGTCCCCCAATTCCGCAAAGCTAAATGATTTTGGATGACCTGCACATTAATCGGATCATCCTCCACAATGAGAATATTCCCTTCCACATCGCTTCTTGCCGATTCATACTCCATACATGTGTCAGATGCCGAGATCCAAGCAGAGGAGCGGGCAGGCTCAGTATTAGTGCGCTCATCTATTTCGGTTAATTCCTCAGCCGATTCGGAACAGGGGAGGGTGAATGTAAAGGTAGAACCTTGCCCTACATGGGATTGCAGGTGAATCTCACCTCCATGCAATTCGACTAAGTGCTTCGTGATCGACAAGCCGAGTCCTGTACCATCATAGGATCGCGATGCGGAGCCGTCTGCTTGCTCGAAGGCGACGAAGATACTTGCCCATTTGTCTTCCGGTATGCCTATACCCGTATCCTTGATTTCAAATATGATTTCACTGCCTTCATTCTTGCCAAGTACTTCTATCGTTCCTTCATGCGTGTATTTGATCGCATTGCCAATCAGATTGTAGAGAATTTGCTGCAACCGATTTTTGTCTGCTTGAATGTTTGGCAATTGCGATATATGACAGCTCAGCTGTAATTGCTTCTTCTCCGCTAAAGGCTTCAAGAAGGCAACGACCGTCTCTACAATATCGTGTACGCGAACCGGTTCGAGTATGAGTTGGATGTCCTTGTGCTTCAGCTTGGCATAGTCTTGAATATCATTCACGAGATTGGAGAGTCGCATACCACTCGCTGCAATCATGTTCAAGTTGCGTCGCATCGCTTCGCTGACAGGACCTGCTGCACCGTCTAATAGCGACTCGGCAATACCGATAATCCCGTTCAGAGGCGTCCGCAGTTCATGCGAGGTATTGGCAAGAAATTCATCCTTAAGCTCATCTAGCACCGCAAGAGACTGATTGTGCTGTTCCAGCCTCTTATATACCGCCCGTATCCGCATGCCGACAATAAGGGAGAGGGCTACAATTAATCCGAAAAATCCTAGTACCAATAGCTGCACACGTGAATCAACGATTCCTAGCGCCCGCAGCACATCATGAATACCGGTAATGAGAAATATAGTGACCCCGCTCATATAAATTTTGGCTTCTTGGTCGCCTTGGAACACTTTCCTAATCGTATAAAACAGCATAACAGATAATGAGAGCAGGCATAATAAATTAAATGGCAGGAAAGTTTGCGATAATTCAAAAATATTGAACTGAATAAACAGGATACTAAGCAGAGCGAATGTAATATGGACCTTCCAAGCAAGTCGAATAAAACGCTCCGCCCCAAATAGATGTTCGTAGAACAAATAGAGAACGACAGGCAATAAAAATTCTGTATATATTTTGATATGAATCCACACATCTTCATTGGAATAGAACAGTTGTTTGACGTTCGTAAGCGTGAAGGCGTAGATCGCCATTCCTAAGATGAACAGTCCCATATACATATACAGCTTTTGCTTATTGTAATAAGACAGGAAAAAAATCATACTTCCGACAAATAAAAAAATAGAGGATAAAACAATGTGCAAAAAATCCATATTGTGTGATTGTTCCCATACTTGGATAGCTGAAGCACTTGCTGTCAGACGCATCGCAGTCTAGATCCTTTCCATATGTTCTCGTAATTCATGAATACTGATTTGGGGATGGCGCAGACAAAGCTTCATGATCGTTACAATGTTGTTGTGCAGGGTACTCACTTCAGCAGACGTATACATGTCCAGACGGTAATCATATGCTACTTGTAATTCAGTCCACTCCTTAATAATGATATTCAAAGGGAAGAACTGGTGACCGCTGTACAACTCTACATTGTTCACGGAATAGCGGTCAAACTGAGGGGCTAGCTTCGTGTTGTAATAATTTACGGATATCGAAAATAAATCACTAAGGAATTCATGCGACGATCTGAGCTCCTTGATTAGCATGTCGTAAGGATATCTCTGATGGAAGTAACATTGCATAAGCTTAGAGCTGAGCGTATGAAGCATCTTGATGAACGATATGTCATCCGGTATCGCATATCGGAATGGCATCGTACTCGTAAACATGCCGAACATGCTCTTTTCCTTCGCACCTGACCGATTGAGTACAGGCGTTCCGACGATAATGTCTGTTCTGCCGGTAGTCATCCATTCATACAAGAAGAATACTGTAATAAAGAAAGAGTTCGTAGAGGCTTTGGTGCCGTCCGCTTGGAGCAGTTGATTCAGCTGCCGGGTAATCGTGCGGTCAACAGTATACACCTCTCTCCTTCCTCTTGTCTGTACTTGTTGTATGGAATGCTGACGCAGGCGAGCAGGCAGTTCAGCAAACATTTCAAGCCAGAACTGCTTGTCCTGCTGAGCGCGCTTGGATTCCAAGTAGGATTGTTCCTTCTTCATATAATCCAAATACGATTGTACTTTGAATTCGTAAGGTTGATTCGTTGACAATGCTGTGTACAAGTCGCGAATTTGATCTGTTATAAGCTGTATGCTCCAGCCGTCCGAAATAGCATGGTGTGTCTTAATCATGTAGCCGGACTGTTGATTGGTAAATCGGACAAGTGTGATCGCATATAATGGTGAGTCCACGATAGGCATATACAATTGAACGCTGTCTTCCAACAAGCCCAATGCTTCTTCGTAAGATTTGCTGGAATAGTCAACGAAAGGCAACGCTTCTTGCTCGTATTCGGCAACATATTGGGCGCCTTGTTCTGTGAACTGGAGTCTAATTCCATCATGCTGGGACAGAACAGTCTGGATGGCTGTTTGTAAAATGTCAAATTGAACGACGCCGTCTATGTGAATGAGTAAGCCCAAATTATGCATACCTGTCTTCTCTTCATTATAGATTCGTTCGATAGCCCATATTCGCTTCTGCGGATGGGTGAGCGGAAGCGAAATATGTGAAGTGGCTAGAGCGTGAATGTGCACAGCTTGCGTGCCTTCTATGTGCGTTCCTAACAGCTTGCCAGTATCATATAACTCTGAGACATAGTATAAGAAGACCGCGAGATTATCGTCTATGTTCATGGATAAAGGATCTTCTATATCTTCAGCATAAGGCAATAAGACTTCATAAATCGGCTTGATCAATTTTAGCGGCAGAATAATCTGAATACTATCTTGCGAAGCATGCTTAGTATGCAATGAATAATTGAGATTGACACCGTCACATTGTAGCATCATATAATCAAATGGTCCGATATAACTAGATACGATCGAATTGTATGCATAACGAATCGCTGCTTGATTAATGGATTCCTTTATATTATAGATCGATCGTTCATAGTTCGAGGTTTCATGCGAATTCATTGTAATCAATTCCCTCATTTCTTGTTCAGGATAATTTCATCGTAAATATTCCTACATATGAAGTCAATCCCTAATATCAAAAAAGGGTGACGATTGGCATGGGTGAAATGTGCGGGTGAAAGAGACAAAGGAATGAACCTAGTGAGATGAATAGACCCGTTTATAGAATGGGGTTCGTCAGATGAGAAGGGTGGAGTCCGTAGATGGGACGTGCCTCCACCAAGAGGTAGTTGTACCACATGATCTAAGTCCGTGTAGCGGGTGATCAATTCGAGTCTTATATTCGTCTACGACTTCTGGAATGAGGTTGTAGGATGAATTAGGGATTAACAGATTTACTGTTTTCTGGTTATAGTGTGATAGAAATGCTGGCCAGCTTTCAATCAACTTTACTGGGAGGTCAGAAAATGAAATTGAAAAGGGTATTTTTCTTTGTTCTACCGCTAGTACTCCTCTTGCAAGTCAGCACATATGCAACCAATAATTTAGGGACTCTAGATCATTGGCACGCTTACCATGGAGGAAATGTGTTTAGCGAAATTGCACGTTGGCAATTAGCGCCAAAAACTTATTCGGAAACACTTAGTGGTTTTTCAAGTATCACCTTTATAAGCCATGTGAATACAGCTAGAAACGCCTGGAGAAATGCTGGGATATCTATTGATAGCGTAGCAAGTGAATCCAATTCAAACTTTAGAATATATGGCGGCAATATTAGTGATTTAAGGGATATCGAATCTGGTTTGCCATCATCATTTGATGGTTGGACCAAATGGAGCCATTCCATTTTTGAAGGAGTATGGGCATATAATAACACCAATAAATATGGTCAAATTCAATTAAGTATTGAAATTTTCATTCCATATGATTCGAATGAAAATTCGCAATTCTATGATAAGGTATTGACACATGAGTTTGGGCATGGTCTAGGATGGAGAGGGCATTCAAACAATGATGACGATTTAATGTATCATAGTACGTATAGCAACACAAACAGCTTAACAACTAGGGATAAAGAACATTTGGTACAGGTCTACTAAAATATAAGGGGGGAATTCCCAATGATGAAAAAAGGAACACGTCTGTTTTATATATTAGCATTATTGACCCTACTCCTTGCTGCGTGCACTCATGCGGCCACTGAAGAGGAAGATATGTCAACTTTGCCAAACGCCCTAGTCAGTGAAAAATATCGCGAGATTGAAGGATTGACAGAATTGGCTGACGAGATCATAGTTGGTGCACTTACCCGACCCGTTGAATATGGAAGCAAGAATCAAACAAAGTATATAATCGAAGTAGAAGAAGTTATCAAAGGTTCATTGAAGAAAAAATCGCAAATCGAAGTCTATGCGGTCACTGCATTTGCCAAAGAAAAGGAGTCGGAGGTGCTGTTCCTAGAGCAATTTGATTCCGAAAAATACCCGAACAGCATATATATATTGGCCAATCCGCATCTAGATATTCCTGTGGAAAATAAGACGATTACTTCCGGGCCCCATGAAGGGGAGAAATTAGACGATATTATCGGGAAAATAAAGAAGTCCCCGGGGTATGAGAAGATAAAGGAAAAAAGAAAGATTAAAGAAAAACCGGATAGCCTTAGCCAACTCATTCAGGAATCAGACTATATCATCCATATTCAGACGAATGATTTTACTTATGAAAGTGACATGATCCGAAGGTTCAATTATGATCTTATCCAACTCTATAAGGGTGATGAACGTATACACAATTTCGAAAAACTCTCACTTCCCAAGCAATACAAAGCGAATCATGAATATGTTGTATTCCTGCATATCGTAGAAAGCCCTGAGTCCGAACATCCTTCGGTGAGTTTAACGACCAGAAAAGGGAGTGTCGTAGACCAGGATCATGCTAAACAATGGGAAGAAGTCATGAAAGCATTAATTGAAATAAATGAGTGAGACTAGATAGTTTCGTATAGACATGATTTCCAGGTCTTTTGCCGATTGGCAGAAGGCCTGGAAATCATGAGGTGTTCTTAACGATTCTGAACGAAGATACTGCAATTAGCCGAAAGATTTGATTCGTCGTACCTTACCGTCTGCCGATTCTTTCGCTAGTAATTTGCCTTGCTCGTATAAATCTAGGATCAAGTATAAGAACATGATCAATTCATCGTCAATTTCCATTTGCAGTGGATCTACCATTACTTCAGCAGGGAAAATAAACACATGGTAAATGGATTTCATGAAAGAATGGGGCAACACAAACTGTATGCCGTTCAAAGAGAGATGTTCACCGTAGATCGCATAGGTGATATTTTTTTTGTCACAATGAAGCTGCATGTAGTCGAACGGATCCGTGTAGTGCGCGAGACGGGCGTTATACGCGTAGCGAATGGTCCCGCAATTAATGACATCTTTCAAGGTCGAGATGGAGGCAAGCGGCGATTGTAATTGTTGAGCTGACATGATCATCTTTGGTCAGTTACCTCTCTTCTTGGTATAGTAGCTCTATGTTAAATGTTTCAGGCATCATAAGGAATACCCTAATTAAAAGTAAGACTAAAAAAAGGGTGAAAGTGGATATATCATGAGGTTACTTATGTCGTAGATTTGTCTAAGAGTAACCTTAATAAAAGCTTCAAAATGCTATTCTAGGGGGAAACTACGCTTTCTTGTCCATGTCCAATCTAGTAGATGTTTCCTTTTCAAGATACAAACTGCGCAGCACATCTTCTATTTTCGACTCCATAATCTTAATGTCCTGAATGATTGTAAGCTGAGATACTTGATTCACAATTGTCGCTATATCCTTGTTCTCTGTAATCTCAAATTGCAAGCTATTCCGTTCATGTATGAAAAATGGCGGACCATTCCATTCATTCTCATTAAAGGTAGTGGATACTTCAATTAGTAGACGTTTTTTCTCTCCGAATGAACGCAGCAGCTGGCAGGTCTGTCCGTTGAACACAATCTTGCCGCTATCGATTAAGATGACGCGGTCACACAATTTCTCCACGTCGTCCATGTTGTGTGTAGTCAGCAGTACAGTGACGTTCAATTCCTGATTGATTTCCTTGAGGAACGTCTGAATCTTCTCCTTAGCTACAATATCTAAGCCGATAGTCGGCTCATCTAGGAACAGGATATGGGGATTATGGAGCAAGGCAGCAGCGATCTCACCGCGCATGCGCTGTCCCAGACTGAGCTGTCTCACTGGCGTATGCAAGAAATCATGAAGGTCCAATAGTTCAACAAACTGCGCAATATTATGCTGTTCTACGGAACGAGGCACGTCATACACTTTTGCGAGCAGTTTGAAGGAATCAAGTAACGGAAGATCCCACCATAATTGGGTCCTTTGTCCGAACACCACCCCGATACGTTTGGCATGCTCGATGCGCTGCTTATGCGGCACCGCTCCTTCTACTTTAATCGAGCCTGCAGTGGGGGTAAGCACACCGGACAACATTTTTAATGTGGTCGATTTTCCTGCTCCATTCGGGCCTAGGTATCCTACGAATTCCCCTCTGTCGATGGCAAATGACAATCCGTCCACTACACGCTTGTCAAACCGCTTTCTGCCCCAAATGGACTGAAGCAGGCGAAATGAATGGTTTGCCTTCTCGAAAACAGGGTATTCTTTCACCAAATCTTGAACTTCAATACATTTCATATTAAGAACCAGCTCCTTTGTAAACTTTCATACCTTGATTCCATATCCAAACGGTCAGTGTAGCCATGAGAATGGCCACAAGCGGTGACAAATAGGCGAGAGCTTGGAAGAATGGGGTGCTTTCTGTATTGCCAAACAACGCTTGCGACGGATAGAAGCTCATAAACCCGATTGGGAAAATAAATGTCATGATCAGTTGGATCTTAATGCTGTATATATTTTGCGGAAATCGTGTAAATGTGTATAGGAATGTCTCCATGATGGAACGAAGTCCGTTCGACTGAAGTGTCCAAAAGGCGAGAGAAGCGATCATGGTAAAGAGAGACCATTCAATAACAGCGCCGTTAATAGATAGGAATAATATTAAAAAGACAGTGGCGACATGCCATTCAAATATATGTGAGTACGCATAGTAAAGTCCCGTTAGTCCGGCCAGAAGGTCTCCGATACCGCCAATATTGATTCTAAGGGTAAAAAAACTAAATAGCACTGGAAGCGGTCTGACTAATAAACGGTCCAATTGCCCTTCTCTCAGAAAATAGTCGATCGAACTAATATGATTGCCAAATATATTAAAAAGCGCGTGTGAAACCCGCCACATGGAATAGATAAATAACATTTGATAGAAATTCCAACCGCCAATGACCGGAATTTGTCGTGTAATGATCCAAGTAATAAAGACGGTAGATAAGCCAAGGATCGACACACTGACTATGCCGACGACAAAGTTAAACAGGTAGGTTGTTCTTGCTTTTAAATTTGCATGCTCCAAGCTGAGCCATAGCTTAAAGTAACGTATCTTCATTACCCCCCCGCTATTTGTAATTGACGTCTTAAAAACACGTACGCACTTTGAGAGAGAATTGCCAATAGGACTAGCCAAATTGCTTGCACTCCGATATGTTTCAATGCTTCCAGTTCTGAAAAACGACCGATGAAGATGGACAAGGGTGTATGGTAGATAGCTTGGAATGGCAGCATAAAAAGTATTCTACTCGCGGCTTCGGGAAAGAACCAAATCGGAATCCATAAGCCAGAAAACACTTCAATCAGTACCCATTTCACAAACTCAAATCCCCATACAGACGTAAACAAAAAGGCCAATAAGGAAATGAGAAAGTTGATCATAAAGTTAATGAAGAACGCTAGCGTTACGCTAATCAGGACAGTCATAAGTTGTAGCGGATCATCAGGCGACTCAAATGGAAACATCAATGAGCATGTCAAAAGTAACGGGATTACGATGAACAGCGTGCTGTACAAGCTTTGGCCGATAACTCTGGATAGTTGCATGATCATATAATTCCATGGCTTCATAATGTCGAAGACGATATCACCGTTTCTGACGCGATGCTCGACTTCAATAGACAGATCCTGTGCTAGAATGGCACGCAAAATATGAGATGCCATGGCATAAGTTGTCATGGATACAAGGGAGACGCCACTGGAGTCGGCTACATTGTCTCCGCTGTGGTAAATGACGGTCCATAGCTCCTTCAGAGCAAAAACGGTTAAAAACGCAGTGATTAGGCGGAGAAGTATATCCAATTTATACACGTACAAATGCTTGAAAGCTATAATGGAAATCGAAACGTACTTAATCAAGTCGTTCACCTTCTTTGGAATGGATCAGATTTGTAACAGAAAAATCCAAAATGTGGGATTCACATGTTTATTACATCCGGTTTATAATGAAAGCGTTATCAAAAGGTGTCAAGAAAAATTCATCATCATGATTTTTAATTCGCATGATTGTATTTATATTGACATGATAACGAAAAGTTGGAAAATTGCAAATACTATGAAATCGGATTGAAGGAGGAAAATCCATTTGAGCGGATTATTTGTGACGATTGAAGGTATTGATGCGAGCGGGAAATCCAGTACGGTGGCGCAGGTAGTGGAGGCTCTCAACGAGCGGGGATATGATGCTACGCAGATTACCAGAAAGGATGTTCCTGAACAAACGCCATACATTCATGCGTTTATGAAGCAATTCAAGGAAATTTTCTGGAAATATAACAATGATGATCCACTTCGGGAGATGCCGGATGAGTGTTGGTTGTTCATGCATGCGCTCTGGTATCAGTTATTGGATCAATACCATATTTCACCTATGAAAGCGCAAAATAAAATAGTTGTCATTGATGCATGGTATTATAAAATTTTGGCTCGATTCATGACAAAAGAACATTTCAATAAGACGCTGTTACACAGTATCTTCTCCGGTTTGCAAACTGGCGATGCAGTGTTTCTGTTGCATGCAGACCCTGCGATTTGCTGGAGCAGAAGAACATCCTTCTCCAAGCCGGAGCTGGGCGAATTTGATAACCACATTGGCGATGCGCGTGAACGATTTGTTTCGTTTCAGAGCAAGGTCTCAGAAACGTATTTAAAACTCGCCGCGGAGAGCAATTGGAATGTGCTGCATACAGATCAACTAAGCCGAAGTCAGATTGTTCACACCATTGCAGACCGAATTTCAGAGATTAAGGCTGCTAGCACCGAACGATCGCATGTAGTTTAGTATCAAGCCTTATATGGCTGGAAAGGAGCTTGTATGATAAAACGATTGATTCGAGCAGCATTGGATTTACCTTATAAATCTCTGACCGCCAATGATGTAGACGAATTGAAGGATTTGTCTGTGACATTCAAATCAGAAGGATTAGCAGCCAGGATGATTGCGGAGTCGCCGGATATGGATATGCACAGCATCCGCTGGTCCAGAGAAATTTGGTTGCTGAATCGACAGAGGCATGTGACGTATCTGCAAGAGACCCGACGACTGACTCAATTGTTGATGTCAGCCGGAATCAAGTGTGTCTGCTTGAAAGGTGTGGACTTTTCGGAGAAATTATATCCGGATGCAGGAGAGCGATCTTCACGTGACATTGATATGCTTGTATCGAAGGACGAATTATTGAAAGCCAGAGAAGTCTTGTTGTCCAACGGCTATTACCATCGTCCGCTCATTCATAGTCTCGAAGCGATGGTTCGTTGGCAGCACGATGCAGTCGTTCTAGTAAGTGCTGAAAAAAACGAATATCAAGAAAGATTCAAAGTAGAGCTGCATCAGACTCGTAACTTTCATGGTTTACAAATAGAAAGCGTTTTCCATGATGCCGTTTATGATCACGAGAAGGGATATACCAGTCCTGGTGCTGTCGATACACTCATTCTGTGCGCCTGGCACGTCTACCATCATGTAACCGAGATGGAACCTAACGATACGCTAGTGGCGCCCCGAGTTACTGTCAAGAAACTTCTGGACTTTTGGAGAGCGTTGCAAATGTATTATTTCAATGCCCCTGACAATCTCAATGTCATCACGTCTCGATCTGAAATACTGAATGCCACTGTTATCATGCGTGTCGCTATTAAGAGGCTCCTAGATCTGTATGCATATGTGGGGGCGAGCAATGAACGGTTGCTAGTGTTGTATCGGCAGTTTGCAGCATCTTGCTCCATAGAGCGGTTGCTTGATGATACTTGGAAATATGGAAGCTATACGACATCTTTCTGGAAATTTGCGTTCCATCCGTCAGAAGAACTGCAGGCAATTAAGCAAGCCGCTCGAGAAGAACGCCTTTGCAGCTTCCCAGCATATAGAGCAAGCCCGTACGTACAAGACCAGTTCGCTGACTGGATTACGGTTGGTTCTGCCTATGAAGCTGGTATGGACAGGCTTGAATCATGTATTCAGGAAGGAAGGGAAGGGAGTAAGGGACTACCAGCCTTCTCTTGGTGCCTTCAATGGGATGAGCAGTTCGTTCATATGCAACTTCGTGTTCATACTACCCGGGTCATCGGGCTGGCAAAAGAGGATCCGTGGCGCTTTCCATGGGGATTTACGGATGGGATAGCGATCCAGTTTTACGCGAATGACCGCAACGCGTCGGCACAATTTTGCGCGGGTCTGTGCGATCAACAAGCCCAGTTGAGACGACTGATCGGTGAGACAGGAGAAATCGTACAAGATCACGACTGGCATGTGCAAGGGTTGCATGCATCCGGCTATTTGCTAACGGGAACAATTCCTTGTAAGGAGCTTCCTTTTACCTTGCATCATGGAAGGTGCTTTAAGTTCAGGGTCAGGTATTTTGATTATTTATCTGACGATTGGGAGTTGCACACACATTTAGTCTGGCCATCGCCATTCTTCGAAGGAGAAATCGAGTTGAGTCCGCTCACATGACAGGAATCAGGGTGTTAGATCGGAGGAGGTGAATCGAAATTGCGCCAATTCGTCCCAATCCAGTTAACAAGTGCCGCTCATTGCAATCGGACAGTAAGCGGCGTAAGTACGTCGCATTATGCGGAGACCAAGAAGATACTAGATGACGGCTGTTCCATACAGGAGATTACTTATGTACTGAGATATCCTGAAGTCATGCTCTGTGATATAGGCAATCCGGAATACCCGCTCAACTTGTGTGACAGTCAAACCATTATCGATTGCTATGATTTGATACAACTTGAACTCGATCGTTATTTAAGTAACACCGCATTGAAACGAATATACGGAGATGGACTTGATACAGAAATTGCGATATGTGGTCCTTCCAACTCGGAACTTCATAAATTCAAGCAATGGGTCTTGACGGAAATTTACGAACGGCTCAGTCTACATCAAAAAATTTCGTACATTCCATACGATGGGAGGGGGCTGCATGCTATTAAAAATTTTACATCTCTTTCACCGTTCGCCCAGCGTCTAAATGAGCATATCGTTCATAAATACAAAGAGGGGATAATTCCCGAGTACTGGCCACAGATAAAGATGTTTCATCTTGACAAGGTTTATCAGAATCATCGGGTATGGTCTCAAATTGCTGAGCTGGGGAAGAACAAGCTGTTTGTTCTGACTGCGGGGTTGTCTCTAGCATTAGGGTACGGAAATGGTACGCATGACCCGCACATATATTTTACCGAAGTTCACCGCCAGAACGATCCCTATCAGCTTTACCGGCGCGATAGAGAAGAAGAATTCAACTATTCGTTGCTGCTCCCTGAGGAGGGAGACTGGATTGTGATTGACAAAGTATATACGTCAAGACTCTTACATTCCTTCTGGAACACGAGCAAGTAGGTCCTCACCAACATTTGGTGTTCATGGCAGGCAATTTATCCGATGAAAAAAGTGTATGGGATTTCACATATGATATTATGCATACTTTGAATCAAGCAATTCCTCTATCCAGATTTGACACCTATTTGAATATTTGCCCGCACGATAATATGGAGCAACTGCACGCTGCCAAGGAAACTGGAGTGAAGTGGGTGCAGTACAATATGGAGGTTGCAGGGGAGAAAGACTATACGAAAATTTGCCCCGGCAAGACGCCATATCACGTTCTCCTTAACAAGTATAGGGAAGCTGTGGATGTATTTGGATTTGGGAAGGTGCGAAGTAATTTTGTATTAGGATTGCAGCCCGTATATGTACTCATTGATGGCGTTAGAGAATTATCTGAATTGGGTGTTGTTCCGGATTACAGCATCTTTCAACCTAAAAGAGGAACGAAAGCAGAATTCATGCCGATTCCTTCTCTTAATGAAATCTTTGCATTTAATGAAGCCTTAATGGCGATTTACCGGAAGCACAACTTTGATCCTATTTATTGCAATATGAGCAGTCGGTCTAGTATCATTAATGAAGGTTTCACTTTACAGCATCATAATACCCCACTCGCATAATCTCATGGAGAAGATTTCCTTCACAAATAGTTAATCACATGCTTGCCTTTAGCGTTGCAGGACCGACCGAAAAGGGTGGAGCATTTCAAGTCGGTCTTGCAAGGAGGCGATGTTGTGTTCGGTTGGTTATTTCGTTCTTCAAAATGCTATATTTGCGGCACTAAAGCTGTGGAACCAAGGAACTATGTCAATGATGCAGGCAAGCCTGTCAAGGTATGCTTCAAGTGTGTGGATTATGCCGAGCGCAGAGCGATGCGGAAGAGGTAAGTATCATTTCTGTATAGCTGATTAGTCTGCAGAGGACATTTGTACTATTGCAGTACTTGTGGGACTTTGCTATGCTAGTCGTTGACAGAAAACGTTTTCCTTGAGCGGACAAATGGAGGGATGAAGGATGAGGTACGGTTTTTTTGACGGGGTGAACAAGGAATATGTCATTACGCAGCCGAATACACCTGCTCCTTGGGCCAATTATTTGGGCTCGCCGGACTATGGTGCGATTATTTCCAATAATGCCGGGGGATACAGCTTCGTGAAGTCAGGAGCGAATGGGCGCCTGATCCGCTACCGCTTCAATAGTACACCAGCCGATCAGCCGGGTCGTTATATTTACATAAGAGACAGTGAAGAGGGCGATTATTGGTCAGCTGCTTGGCAGCCGGTAGGTAAGGATCTGAGTCAATACGAGTCAGAGTGCCGCCACGGTACTGCTTATACGGCGATCAAATCCAAATATAAGAAGATTGAAACCGACACGCTGTACTACGTTCCGCTTGACAAGACGTATGAAGTATGGCGGTTCAAGGTGACGAATCAGGACGACAGACCGCGCAAGCTAGCTCTGTTCGGCTATGTGGAGTTTACGAACGATGCTAACTATGAGCAAGATACTGTTAATCTGCAATATACGCAGTTTATTAGCAAGACCTATTATCGGGATAATATGATTCTTCAGGCCATTAATGAGCACGTATCGGAAGTGGATGGAGGGACTTCTGGACTGAGTGATGCAGCCGGGGACGGCATCTGGCGGTTCTTCGGTGTGCAAGGTTCCGAAGTGAGCCGATATGATGGAGACCGAGATATCTTCGTCGGGGATTATCGCGGTTACCAGAATCCAGCTTCTGTCGAGTACGGCGCCTGTACGAACACGTTGAATTATAATGGCAATTCATGCGGTGCCTTGCAGATTGATGTGGATCTAGAACCAGGTGAGACGAAAGAGATGGTGTTCATGCTTGGCGCATATGCGGAGGAGGATGCTAGAGCAATCATAAGCCGTTATGAGAATATGGCGATCGTCGAGGAAGAGCTGCAGGAGCTGAAGAGCTATTGGCACAGCAAGCTGAATCGCTTCCAAGTGCAGACGCCGGACGATAACTTTAACCAAATGGTGAATGTCTGGAATGCCTACCAATGCTTCATTACGTTCATCTGGTCGAGGGCAGCTTCCTTCCAATATTGCGGCTTGCGCAATGGGTTGGGGTATCGCGATACTGTGCAGGATATTCAAGGGATTATGCACTTGGAGCCGGAGCTGGCTCGAGAACGGCTGACGCTAATGCTGTCCGCCCAAGTGTCGAACGGCGGAGGGCTCCCTTTGGTGAAGTTCGACCACAGACCTGGTCATGAAGGAACGCCGGATGATCCGGAGTATGCGCGCGAGACCGGACATCCGTTCTACCGTGCAGATGATGCGTTGTGGCTATTCCCGACTGCCGTTCGTTATTTGAAGGAAAGTGGCAACTGGGCGTATGTGGATGAAGTCATTCCGTACTCGGATCAAGGTGAAGGGACTGTCTATGAGCATTTGCGCAGAGCGATTCAGTTCAGCATCGATCGTCTGGGTGAGCACGGTATGCCTGTCGGGCTGCATGCTGATTGGAACGATGCGCTCCGGTTAGGCGCTCGCGGCGAATCGTTGTTCGTGGCTTTTCAGTTGTACCTAGCACTGCGTGTCTATATGGAAATTGCCGCGCATAAGCAAGATGATGAGCAGGTCCGTTGGGCTGATCAGCTGCGCACATCGTTGTATGATCATATTCAGAAGCATGCGTGGGAAGGGGATCGATTCGTCCGCGGATTTACGGAGGACGGCTACGTAATAGGCTCTCGCGAGAATGAGGAGGCGAGTCTCTGGTTGAATCCGCAAACGTGGTCCATCCTGAGCGGGTGTGCCACACCGGAGCAAGCATTGACAGCAATGGACCGGGTTTATGAGCAGTTGAATACGGCATATGGCGCGATGCTGTTCTACCCGCCGTTCAAGAAGTTCGGTCTGCCTGTTGCGCGCATGGCTCTGTTCAATGGGACTACGAAGGAGAACGCGGGCATCTTCTCACAGCCACAGGGGTGGCTAATTCTCGCAGAGACGATGCTTGGACGCGGGGAGCGGGCATATGAGTACTTCACTGAGAGCAATCCGGCTTCGATGAATGACAGGGCGGAAATTCGCAAGCTGGAGCCCTATGTACATGGTCAGTCAATTGAAGGTACAGACAGTCCATTCTACGGACGCGGTCACGTGCATTGGCTGACGGGTACCGCATCGACTGTCATGGTTTCATTGGTCGAGGGAATTATGGGCGTGCAGCCTGAATTCGATGGATTGCGACTGGATCCGTGCATTCCGTCGGCATGGAGAAGCTTTACGATGTATCGGGAGTTCAGGGGCAAGCAGCTTCAGATCAAGGTCGAAAATCCGAACGGTGTGGAGAAAGGTGTTGTGAAGCTTATCTTGAACGGTGAGGAGCTTAACGACAATGTGCTGCCAGACCGCAAGCTGAATGAGAAGAATGAAGTGCTAGTCGTGCTTGGTTGAGTATGACTAGCACTGTGTACAAAGATTAGATAGGGGTAAGTTAGTGGCGCGGTGCTCATTGATAGTTGTGCATGACGACTTGTAATCGATCGGTTGCCGCGCTTGCAGTTTGGAGAACCGGCGATTGACGTTGTAGATAGGAACTCGCTTTGAAGCTCGATGGCTTCAAGGCGAGTTTTTCACTTGGGTAGGGAGTAATCGGAATAACGGGTAATATTGTTCGTATTCTCATTAATGTTGGAAATTTACTGAAATAGCAGAATAAAGTGGTCGTATATGCGCATTCGACTAAGGAAACCAGCTTCGAAGTACGCAATAAGTCCATAAAATTCCGTTAATCGCATCCTATGTACCAATCTGTCGTGAATAAAAACACAATTGTCCGTTATTGCAGAACACGCCTGTATGCTGAGCTGACGGATCAAGGTGGCAAAGCGCTTACTTGCACACTATTGAGACCGGTGTATGGTAAGAAGCTGTAACAGATGCAGAATGGGTGCAGTTGGGCAACCGATAAATGTGCTTTTGTGATATACTGATTGCATACAAGACGGACGGGTGAATACGTGGTGAGATTGATTAAGGACTGGCTTCAAGCATACAGATAGCTATAGACGGAGCTTCGATCGGTTGGCGCGCTATTATCTGCATGGCAATCCGTGCGAATACCCGGTATCAGCGCAAGCATAATACAAACTTATACAATCAGGAGGCTACCAATGAGCGCGGAATTAAGGAAGAAACTGCAATATAAGGGGGGCAAGGCGCTGTTGCTTCATGCGCCAGAAACCTTCACTTGGGACATAGAGGCCTCAACAGACTTGCAGAAGGGGGCAGATTTCATCCTGTTCTTCGCACGCAATGCAGCAGAAGTGGAGCAGTGGAAGGAAGAAGTTGCGGCTTCATTAGCTGAAGGAGACAGCATCTTGTGGTTAGCTTATCCGAAGAAGTCGTCCAAGTTGAAGTCGGATATTCATCGTGATTTGCTATGGGATACATTCATCGCTTATCAGCTGCGGCCAGTTCGTCAAGTGAGCTTGGATGAAACTTGGTCGGCGCTTCGTTATCGTCACGAAGATCGGGTGAAGAAGAAATCACCTTAATCTGAAGCCAGCTTACAAGGAGACTCGTATGAGCATTGTATTTTTCGACTCCGGCATCGGAGGATTAACTGTCTTGCATGAAGCCATAAGGCTGATGCCGAATGAAGACTATATTTATTATGCGGATACCCGTCATGTTCCTTACGGAGTAAGAAGCAAGCAGGAAGTAGAGCATCTCGTATGTCATGCGATACAAGCAATGACTGAGCAGTATGACGTGCATGCTGTCGTCATTGCGTGTAATACAGCGACGAGTATAGCCATACAAGCGCTTCGAGACCGATACCGGATGCCGATCATTGGCATGGAGCCTGCAGTCAAGCCGGCCGTGCAGCTCGTACAGGCAAGCCGCAAGCGTGTGCTTGTGTCGGCGACACGGCTAACGTTGAAGGAGAGCAAGTTCGCTGAGCTAGTAGCCGGCATCGAGGCTGAGCAGCTGGTTGATCCGCTTGCATTGCCTGAGCTTGTTCGCTTCGCAGAGAAGGAGCAGTTCACCGGACCAGAAGTGGAAGCATACTTGCAGGAAGCGTTAGCTCCGTATGATGTAAGCCAATACGGCGCATTCGTGATGGGTTGTACGCATTATGTGTATTTCAAGCAAGTCTTCGCCCATTTACTGCCGGTAGAAGCTGCATTGATCGATGGGAACCGCGGGACCATTCTTCATCTGATGCGCAAGCTGGAAGCTTACTCAGCTGCTGGCAACGGGATAGGGAACGGTGAGATTCGCTTCCATTCCTCCTCGTCGACAGATGAGGTGAAGCGCTTGTCGCGAATCTTCGAGCACTTGCAGCAACAATATGACGAATAGGATGGCAATGATTGAAAGGATGAGCGCGAATGGAAAGCATATCCAACAATCAGGCTGTGCGACGAGGCCGGTTCGCGCCTACTCCGTCTGGTTTTTTGCATCTGGGCAATGCTTTGCCCGCACTGCTTGGCTGGCTGCAGATGCGGAAGGCAGGCGGGCAGTTCCTGCTTCGCATAGAGGATATTGACAAGCCGCGGTGCAAGCCTCACTACGTTGAGCAAATCTATAGAGATATGGACTGGCTGGGATTAGACTGGGATGAGGGTCCGGGGCTTGAAGGTGATTGCGCGCCTTATATTCAGAATGAGCGGTTGCAGCTATATGAGCGAGCGCTGGACAAGCTTCTCGCACTAGGACACTTATATCCGTGCTATTGCAGCAGAGCAGAGCTGATGGCGATTGCCAGCGCGCCGCACGGACTGGCTTCGCTAGGTCCAGTGTATCCTGGATTATGTCGAGAGTTGACGGAAGAAGAGCGCAAGCAGAAAGCACAGCTCAAGACACCATCCCTGCGCTTTGCCATGCCCGACCGTTCCCAATCCTTCTTAGACGGGGTATTGGGAGAACAGTGCTTCGCCGCTCCTGCAGGCGGTGATTTCGTCGTGAAGCGGGCCGATGGCATCATCGGATACCAGCTAGCGGTTGTAGTTGATGATGCGTTGATGGGGATAACAGATGTGCTGCGCGGGGGAGATCTATTGGATTCTACTCCTAGACAGCTGGCACTCTTCGCAGCTATGGATTGGGCTGCGCCGCAATATGCTCATGTACCGCTCCTAGTAGGCGAAGACGGCCGCAGGCTTGCCAAGCGGCACGGCTCGATCACACTGAACGCGCTGCGTGCATCTGGCACGCAGCCGCAACAGATCATCGGCTTGCTAGCCTACTTGGCTGGTTTGCTGCCTGAACCTGAACCTATCCAGGCAGCAGATTTGATAGACGAGTTTGAGATGTCCCTTATTCCTAACCATCATGTGACACTCGATCAGCAGGCATGGCAGGTGTTAATATGATAGGGGAAAGCGAGGTTGGTTAACAGTGGACCGGATAGCCATTATTTCAGATATACACGGGAATATGCCTGCACTGGAAGCTGTACTAGCAGATATTGCAGATCGCGGCATTACGCATGTTTATTGTCTTGGGGACCTAGTAGGCAAGGGGCCACAGCCAGATATGGCGGTAGATTGCATCCGCGAGCGATGCGATATTGTTGTACGGGGCAACTGGGATGAGAGCATCAGCCTGCAGCAAGAACGACCTCATGCCTTGTGGCAGCAGGAACGATTAGGAGCGGAGAGGATGCAGTACTTGCGCGAGCTTCCGTTTAGTCACGAATTTATGATGAGCGGGAGACGAATCCGCTTGCTGCATGCATCTCCCCAAAGCTTGTATCATCGCGTCCAACCATGGGATGAGCTTGGTATGCGCACTGCGATGTTTGCCAATACGGAATGGACGGAGCATACGGATCACGAGCCGGACATTGTCGGATACGGCGATATACACCACACATATATGCAGCACTTGCAGCACAGGCAGCTGTTTAATACAGGGAGTGTAGGCAATCCGCTGGACAGTCCAGAGTCTGCCTATGTCATCCTGGAAGGGAAGCTTGAACAACAGCAGCGCTCCGCGTTGTCCGTGCAATTCATCCGGGTGCCATATGACATCGAAGCAGCAGTACGATTGGCAGAAACAGCAGATATGCCAGAGACGGTCCCCTATGTGATCGAGCTGCGTACAGCCGTGTATCGCGCATTCCACAAGACTTAAGGAAGATTGAATACAAGATTCATGTCAGTCATATTTCGTCTAATATGTGGTCGCTTGTGAATCGAACGCAGATGATACCGTGCGTATGGATGAAAGCAAGAGAGGATGGACGTATAATGGGTGTAGAATGGATAGCAATCACAGTTGCAATGGCAATTGGCGTCATATTTCTGCTTGGAATAGCGCGTATCGTTCAACTGCGTCAAAGGTTTGCAAGGGAAAGCATCATTCGACTTGCTTATGCAGGCAGCTGCTTCGGGGTCGATTCTGGTACCGACAGTGTCAAATCTTGGAGCGGCGCCGGCATATTCGTTCTCACCACAGCCTCCATCCAGTTCAAGCGGTATGTGGGCAACGGCTCGCTCGATATCCCGCTGTCCACTCTGATTGGGATCGATGAAGCCCATACATTCAAGGCAATGGTGAGTCTTAGCCGACTGCTTATTATTACATACCGTGAAGCCGACGGCAGCTTATCTGCTGCAGCGTTCACCAATGTGGACTGTGCAGCGTGGATGGAAGCCATTCAGCGGCAGCGTCAGGCAATCTTACTATAAGCAGATTATTGCATTTATGAACACTTTCAGGCGGGGAGGGTAGACTATGTTGATGTTGAAACTGCCGAAGGAGCAGAAGGACGCATGGATTCGTGAAGTGCAGCGTTTTTTCGCAGAGGAGCGAGGCGAGGAGATTGGCGCATTAGCGGCAGAAACTTTGCTCGACATGATGCTTGAGCTTATCGGTCCTGCTGTCTACAATAAAGCGTTGTCCGATGTGCGCGGCATGCTCAGCGAGCGCTGGGCAGGAATTGATGATGAGCTATATGGAATGGAAAAATCGGACAGGAAATAGAGGCTAGGGAGAGGAGCTGTGCAGATGACCGTTATTGCATGCGTTCGACATGGTATCACGGACTGGAACGTCACAGGGAAGGCGCAAGGCTGGACCGATATTCCCTTGAATGAAGAAGGACGTGAGCAGGCGCGCCGATTAGCGGAACGATTGGCTACTGAAGAGTGGGATGCGATTATTTCAAGTGATCTTGGCAGAGCAAGAGAAACTGCGGAGATCATTGCAGCTCGACTAGGTATCGCTGCTAATGTGATGCTAGAGCCGGAGCTGCGTGAAATGAATTGCGGGCAAATTGAAGGCACGACCGAAGAGGAACGCATAGCTCGCTGGGGCAAGGAATGGTGGAAGGTAGATCTCGGGCGCGAGCAGCCGGTTCAGATCATGGTCAGAGGGGAGACAGCCATTCGCCGATTGGCTGATGTCCACCAAGGGAAGCGGATAATAGCAGTCAGTCATGGCGGGTTGATTGGCTATGCCTTAAAGCGTCTTATCCCTGAAGTGCCAACGGAGGAGAAGTTGCACAACACTTCTGTGACGCTGTTGAAATTCCATCCCGAAGGCATCGCATGTAACTTGTACAACTGTGCTGCGCATTTGAGCCCATAAGCGTATCAGTCATTCCTCTCAGTAACTACAACGGCTTGGCTATGGACAATGGTCGAAATTTTTATTAGCTTACAGAATAAAAGAGGAGCTATTGCTTCCGGGGTCGAATACATGGAGCGCATATACGGATTGCCGTTCATTTCGCTGTCTTGCGGCGTGAATCGCTATACTACAAGAGGAAAGGGCAGATAGTATGAATGTACATTTCGAAGGTACGAAAGTAGTCGTAACAGGTGCGGCAAGCGGAATCGGCCGAAGCATGGCAGTCGGATTCGCAAGAGAGGGCGCAACGGTAGTCGCTTCAGACGTGAATCAGGACAACTTGCAGGCGCTGCAAGCGGAGATGAAGCAGGAGGGACGGCATATTGACATTCAGGTGTGCGATGTCAGTTCTGAGGAGCAAGTCGCTTCCTTGTTCGAAGCAGATGCCTTGCAGGACGGCTTAGACGTGCTGGTCCATTGCGCTGGCTTTACATACTTCAAGCACTTCACGGAAACAACGCCGGAGGAATACCGCCGACTGATGGATGTGAACTTGTCCGGCACTTTCTATTGCATGCAAGTTGCTGCGGCCAAGATGAGGCGGCATGGGAAGCAAGGCTCGATCATCGTCACCAGCTCCATTAATGCGCATCGGACTTTGCCGTCGCAAGCCGTCTATACGAGTACGAAAGCAGCTATTGAGTCTCTGGCACAATCATTGGCTGTTGAGCTGGGACCAGAACAAATTCGTGTCAATTGCTTGGCGCCAGGGACGGTTGCAACAGCATTGACGAACTTATCAGAGGAGAGCAAGCAAGCAGCAGGAAGAGGTATCCCGCTCGGACGAGTAGCTGAACCGGAAGATATGGTAGGGACGGCCCTGTTCTTGTCATCACCGTTGTCTCAATATATTACAGGCTCGACGATTATCGTGGACGGCGGTGCGATGCACAAGCGTTGATTGACGCTGTTGGATTATGGAATACAATACTGCGAACAATGAAGAGTTCCGTGAAAGCTGCGGGATTCTTTTTTTATGCAGAATGGGTGAGTAAACATGTAGGGGCGGATAGACAGATGAGGTTATCTAGCAATGGCGGTCAAGCGGTTTAACCTTTTGCTAGGCGGCGGCATACAATGGAGAAGAGGTTATGGGGAAAGGTGAGTGAACAGCGTTGAGGAAATCTGTGCAAGTCATGTTGTGCTGCATATTGTTGTTGCCGCTTGTGCTAGCGTCCTGCGGAGACGGGAATAAGGAACTGACTGTTGTACGTGTCGGGGAAGTGACCCGATCTATCTTCTACGCCCCTCAATATATAGCTATCGAGCAAGGTTATTTCGCAGAGGAGGGACTTGACGTCGAGCTGACTACGACTTGGGGCGGGGACAAAACGATGACTACCCTGCTGTCTGGCGGTATCGATGTGGCATTAGTCGGATCAGAAACTTCGATATATGTTTATTTGCAAGGCTCGGATGATCCGGTGGTGAATTTCGCACAACTTACGCAAACAGACGGTACGTTTCTCGTATCGAGGCAAGAAGCGAACAGTTTTGATTGGGAACAGCTGAAAGGTAGCACTTTCCTCGGTCAACGCAAGGGCGGCATGCCACAAATGGCCGGTGAATTTACGCTAAAGCAACACGGCATTGATCCTCAAGAAGATTTGGAGCTTATCCAACATATTGATTTTGCCAATATTGCCTCATCGTTCGCCTCTGGAACGGGCGATTATGTACAGCTGTTCGAACCGCAGGCTACTGTGTTCGAGATGGAAGGTAAAGGCTATGTGCTTGCCTCGTTCGGTGTGGAGAGTGGACTGCTTCCTTATACGGTGTTTATGAGCAAGCAGAGCTATATAGAACAGAATGAAGTGATTGTTCAGAAATTCACGAATGCTGTGTATCGCGCACAGCAGTGGCTAATGGAGGCGGATACTGCTGAAGCAGCTAAGGTTATATCCCCATATTTCGAAGATACAGACACGGAAGTGATCCGGCTTGTCATCGAACGCTATCGCGATCAAGATTCATATGCGCTGCATCCAAGCATAGATGAAGCAGAATGGAATCGGCTGCAGGATGTTATGGAGGAGGCTGGAGAGCTGCCGAAGCGTGTCGATCACGCCATCCTGGTTAACAATCAATATGCGGAGAACGCCGTGGAGCATGTGAAGTAGCGCAAGCAACAATCGATGGAAGCTTGTCTTCGTTGTCTGAAAGGAGGAATTGCCCGTGGAGGCTGCTGTGCATATGCAAGACGTAACCTATGTGTATGTAACGGAAAGGGGAGCGACTCTTGCATTAGAACATATCGATCTCACTGTACAACCCGGACAATTCGTTAGTCTTGTCGGCCCCAGCGGCTGCGGGAAGACGACACTGCTGTCCTTGATTGCCGGATTGCTGCAGCCTACGCGTGGTGAAGTTCAAGTTGGAGGGAACAAAATTGTGAAGCCTTCTCCGCAGGTTGGCTATATGCTGCAGCACGATTATTTGTTCCCATGGAAATCCATTCTCGATAATGGCTTGACTGGATTGCGGCTGCTGAATCGCCTTACTCCGGACACGCGTCGGTATACACAGCATTTGTTGCATGAGATGGGGTTAGGTCATTGCGAGTCATTATATCCGCAACAGCTATCTGGCGGGATGAGACAACGTGCGGCCTTGGTGCGTACGCTGGCTACCGAACCCGACTTGCTCTTGCTTGACGAACCATTCTCAGCACTTGACTATCAGACGAAGCTTCAGCTGGAGGATCTTGTATCAGAGACATTGAAGACCCATTGCAAGACGGCGATACTCGTGACGCACGATATTTCGGAAGCGATTGCGATGAGTGATCGCGTCATTGTACTTGACCGCGATCCTGGTACAATTCGCAAGGAATTTGCAGTACCTGACGCCATGCGCAGGGCGATCCCGTTCGCAGCAAGAGAGGTAGCGGGATTTCATGAACTGTTCAACGAAATTTGGAACGAGCTGCTGGTCATGAACGGGGAGGCTGAGAAGGATGGCGAAGCAACTGGACAATAATCAAACCGTATTATCACTGGCTGATCAAGTATATACCAGCTATCGGCAACGAAAACGCAATGAACAAACTCGGGTGCTGACTGTCCAGTTGGTAACTCTCACCTTCTTGCTCAGTCTATGGGAAGTCGCAGGGAGGAATGCATGGATCGATGTGCTGTTGTTCAGCTACCCAAGCAAGATTGGAACGTTATTGCTTGACAAGCTTATCGATGGAACATTGCTGCCGCACGTTGGGATCACAGTAGCTGAGACGATTGCCGGCTTCCTATTAGGGACGCTGTGCGGTACGGCGATGGCTGCATTATTGTGGTGGTCGCCATTCTTAGCGAAGGTGCTGGACCCATTCATCGTAGTGATGAACAGTATGCCGAAGGTCGCATTGGGTCCGTTGCTCATTGTCGGGCTCGGTCCTGGCATGCCTTCGATTATTGCGATGACGCTGGCAGTTACGGTTATTATCACGACACTCGTTGTGTTCAACAGCTTCAAGGAAGTGGACCCGAATTATGTGTTAGTCGTGCGCTTGTATGGCGGAAGTCGAGCCAGTCTCTTCACAAGCGTCATCCTCCCGGCATCGTTACCGACGATTATTTCGACCCTTAAGGTGAATGTCGGTTTATCCTGGATTGGTGTCATCGTCGGGGAGTTTCTAGTGTCGAAGCAAGGTCTCGGGTATTTGATTATTTACGGTTTTCAAGTATTCAATTTCACCCTAGTCATTGGCAGTCTTGCCATTATAGCTATTGTAGCTACATGTATGTATCAGGCCGTTTCGTATCTTGAGAAGCTGCTCATGCGCAGACGTTGATGTTTCAGTAGAACGCAAGGAAATATCTAGTAGGCGGTGTCGATTCGTGATACAATAGGCGCTAATTGAAGTATTCAGGATGATGCAAGTGAAACGGACGGGCATAATCCGCAAGTGGCGAACGTGGACGACAAGGAGGGAATGACCTGATGGCAAATGATATTGTACAATATTACGTAGTAAACGAGGAATTAAGTATGTCACCAGGCAAGCTTGCAGCACAAATTGCGCATGCTGCAACCTGGATGGCGCTAGATTTGGCTAGTCCGGTATCTTCGAAATTTCCGGAATATCATGATTACTTCAAGCAATGGTTCCGTGAAGGCATGAAGAAGATTGTATTGCGCGGGAAGCAAAGCGAGCTGGAGGCGCTAATTCAACACGACTTCTACCATATTCAGGACAGCGGATTGACAGAAGTGCCGAGAGGCGCGCTAACTGTCGTAGGCTTGCCGCCAATGCCGAAGGATCAAGCGCTAGAATATGTGCAACGATTAAGCTTGTATTAAGGGATGAGGGGTTAGGGAGGAACTGGCGTTGTTGATCGTAGGGATGAAAGGATTCTTGTATTCGTTATCGTTATGCATGGATTTGGGGCTTGTTAACATTGCGATTTTGAAGATGGGTATGGAGCGAGGATTTCGATCATCCTTCGCTATCGGGCTAGGTTCTGGCATCGGTGATTTGATTTACCTTTCACTGGCATTAGCTGGTCTTGCAGTCGTTTTTGAATACCGAGCGGTGAGCTGGATATTATGGCTTCTCGGGACTCCGATCCTCCTATGGCTTGCTTGGCGCATGCTGCGAGAAAGCATGCGCGCACATAAGGTACGGATAGATGATGAGATGTCCTCAGCAATTGACCGTACGGTTGGCAAGCGGAGTGAGTGGAAGCTGTTCGCAGCTGGAATCGGACTTGCCCTGTCTTCGCCGTCATTGATTCTCGCTTTTGCAGCGACGTCGGGCGCGATTGTGGCGGATGTGAATGTGCGAGATTCGCAAGTTTGGCTTCCTTTTATAATCGGATTTTTTGTTGCAGGGCTTCTATGGTCGGTCGCCATGGCCTGGATCAGCAGCAGATCGGGGAAGCTGCTCGGTGCGAAGGTCGTTCGAGTGCTTTCATTTATTTCTGCGGGAATTTTTCTATACTTTGCTTGGCACGTATTCTATCATGGGTTGCAGACACTGGTCTAGTCAGCCTATTCTTACATGCAGTTTTCATACATATTTATATTCATCTGGTTGGGAGGATATCATGTCTAGTCCCGTTACGATTGCAGCACGCAGACGCAGTCCAGTGAAGATTGCTGTATGGATGCTAGTTAGTGTAGTGCTGCTTGCTGTATTGGCAAGCTGTGCTGTATCCATCTACGTAGGGTGGAATTTGACCCACCCGGTTAAGGAAGCCTTAACAAGTTCGCCTGCTGAATATGGACTGTCCTATGAAGAGGCTGAGTTTACGAGCTGGGAGGGAGACATTCCCTTGCAGGGCTGGTATATGCCTGCAGCGGATCGGGAAGACCCTATGACCTTAATTATCGCCCATGGCTACGCGCCCTGTCTTATTCATTCACAGCTACACTGATGATAAAATCCCATATACCGAAAGTGTGAAGATGGCTGGTCATTATCCCGATACATTCATCATGTGGCAGTCGACCGGAGCCGGACATGCAGACACCTATCACTTGGATCGGCCCAAGTATGTGGAACGAGTAGCTGCATTCTTCGAGCCGCTGCGCTAACTTTTTTTTCGGATTGTCGCAACTTCCGGAGGGGAACAAGCGTATAAACAACAAAATGAAGCAATCTACATGATGGAGGTATATGCATGAAAATAGGAAGAGTGCTGTTGCTCACTCTTGCGCTTGTCTCCCTGGTAACGATGTCTGTATGGGCGGATGACGTCTATGAGAGTTATAAAGCTAAACCTGTGAAGATTTCTATTAACGGAAATGAAGCAAGTGATTCGAGCTTGCAGCTGGAAGCCGGCAAAATCTTGCTCTCACTGCCTGCCATGAAGGACACACTTCAAGCGCTGACGAAATGGAATGAGAACGAACAATCCTTGCACATTTACAAGCCGAACGTTCATATCTTCCCTTTCCAAGTATCCAAAAAAGAGCTTGTCCGCTTCGGCACTGTGTTCAAGGGCAAATATGAGTTCTTTATCGAGACTCAGGTCGATAATTTACAGACGGATATCTCATCGTTGAAAATTAATATCGTTGATCCGTTCGGAAGCACAGTTTATGGCTACATATACGAGGATCAACTGAAGGATGTAGGCCAAGAATTCTGGCTGACAACAGAGCCTATTAATCTTGATTTCAAGCATACGGGCAAATATACTATCAAAGTATATATGAAGCACAGTTCGGACAGTGACTATGCGCTCGTGTCGGAGAAGGTCATTCGCAGCAAGAATAAGGGCGAGTAATTGGCAACCCCTTTCTCAGATTGACCTGCCCTTGTTGTAAATGGTACGATGGGTGCAACGTCACGTAGAAATGAGGGTAACTATGAGCGAGCACAATCACGAGCACGGACCAGATTGCGGATGCGGTGAAGAAGAGCCGTCCTTTATTATTACGGATGAGAGCGGCGTTGACCATGAGATGATTATGGTGTACACGTTCGAATCGGATAATCGCAATTATGCTGTCCTTCTAGAGAAGGACGCGCCGGAAGCGGAAGGCTTGATCTTCCGAATTGAAGAGGAAGGCGATGATGTGTACTTGGTAACCATTGATGATGATTCGGAATGGGAACAAGTAGTAGAAGTGTACAATCGTCTCGCAGAAGCAGAATCGGAATAGTGATTTCATGAAGAAGGGGCTGTCTTGGCCGGGTTTACCGGTTAGGACAGCCCCTGTTGCTATGCGTTAGAGAAGCGTAAGCTAACTTACTTGCGCGGATTGAAATACATGATCCTCCCATTGAAGAGGTGGGTTTCAGTCTTCAGGTGCTTGCCCAAGTATTTCACAAATTCGTTTGCTTTGGCTTTGTCGCCATGCGTGCTGCCATCTGGAAGCACTACTTGTATGTAATGGACTTGCTTACTCTCTTCGGCTTCAGCGTTATCGTCAGCCGCTTCATTATCGACTGCTTCTTCCGGTTCTCTGGAACCGATTCCAAAAATAATGTGGTTGTATAACGGTGTTTTGCCTTTCAAATAAAACCACTTGTCCTCGGCTTCTGGCTTCGTCTCGATCGTATAAGGAAACGCTGCATCCGCATAGTCCCAGCCAAGTTGGCTCCCGGTAACGGATGTTTGCTCTACATAGCGGTTCAGCCTTGCCTTCAACTCTTCCAAAGTCATGGAGTCAACCTCTGAGCCATCGACAAAATATAAGTATGCACTCTGCGCCATTGTCTCTCACCTCTCGTGAATTGCTGACCATGATCATCATAGCATTGGACACGCGCTTTGACAACAGCGCTTTATGAGATTGCTGTCGTCTCTACGATGACCTTGACGTTCTGGATAGTCTTGTCCTCTGGACCCTGTACAGGAAGTCCTACCTTCAGATGTTCGTTAATATATTCGATATTGTCTGGGGTGACAACTTCGCCCGGCAGCAAGATCGGGATGCCCGGCGGGTACACCATGATGAATTCGGCTATGATTCTGCCGACACTTTCTCGAAGCGGGATCACTTCGGTATCTGCGTAGAACGCATCCCGCGGTGATAAGGATAAGTGCGGGATCTCCGGTGTCTTAATGACAATTTCGTCATCGGTGTCGCGTTGCTTGTGCATCTCAGCAGATAATCGAGTAAGCGCACGGACAAGCAGTTGTACGGTATTGCGATCATCACCCGGCGTAATCAGACACAGAATGTTGTACATATCGCTAAGCTCTACTTCAATGTTGTATTCGTTGCGAAGCCAATTCTCGACCTCATACCCGGTAATGCCAAGTTTGCGCACATGAATGGTTAACTTCGTCGGATCGTAATCGTATGCTGCCTCAGAACCCAATACTTCTCTTCCGAAGCAATATAAGTTAGAGATTTCATTAATCTGGCTTCGTGCTTCGTTGGCTAGCTCAAGCGCCCGATCGGCAAGCTGCTTACCGTTCATAACGAGATGACGGCGGGCTGCGTCTAAGGAAGCAAGCAACAAGTACGAAGTGGAGGTCGTCGTTAGCATACTAATGATCGATTGGACTCGCTTCGGATTAATGAGGCCTTCCCTTACGTTGAGCACTGAGCTCTGAGTCAAGGAGCCGCCGAGCTTATGTACGCTTGTTGCAGCCATATCGGCACCAGCCTGCATGGCAGATAAGGGAAGGTCGTCATGAAAGTGAATGTGTACGCCGTGCGCTTCATCCACTAATACCGGCATACCGTGCTTGTGAACCGTATCAACGATTTCCTGCAAGTTCGTACAAACCCCGAAGTAGGTCGGATTGATGACTAGTACCGCTTTGGCATCGGGATGAAGCTGAAGTGCACGTTTCACTGCTTGTAGTGTGATCCCATGGGCAATTCCCAGCCGCTCATCCATTGCTGGAGAGATGAACACAGGCTTCGCTCCTGCGAAGATAATAGCGGACATAACGGATTTGTGCACGTTGCGCGGAACGATGATCTTGTCTCCGGGTTCGCAGACAGTCATGATCATGGTCATAATGGCACCGCTAGTTCCCTGAACGGAGAAATAAGTATGATCAGCGCCGAACGCTTGCGCGGCAAGCTCCTGTGCGTGGCGTATGATCCCGTCAGGATTGTGTAAGTCGTCAAGCGGTGCAATATTAATTAAGTCGATGGAAAGAGCATTGTCGCCGATAAAGCGGCGGAAGGTCTCGTCCATGCCTGCGCCTTTCTTATGGCCGGGAATGTGAAACTGTATCGGATTGCGCTCGGCATGACGCATCAATGCATCAAAGAGCGGGGTGTTCGCTTGATCCATGTCATGATCTTCCCTTCGGACAACAAGTAGCAAGTTTATCGCATAGTTGCGGATGTCGAACTACTTAGTATATGATGATGAAACATGCTTGAGTATAACAAATATCGCACATAAAAAAAAGCGGAAACAACGACGGTTTGAGTAGAGAAGTTTTTTACGATTTGTTCACATAATAGCGCTCGTCTATTGATTGAATTATGATACGATATGGAAAGGTTTATACAACAGATAGGGGGACACATTCGTCCATGCGTAAGCAGATGTCGATCATTATGATATTATTAGTCACCACATTTATTGGTTTCGGCATCATTATTCCAATATTGCCGGATGTGGTGTCTCACTTTCATCTCAATCTTATGCTCGCCGTATATTCGCTAGTCGGTTTTATTGTATCACCGTTATGGGGACGGCTGTCCGACCGTATCGGCCGCCGACCGGTATTAATGACTGGCATTCTCGGTTTTAGCTTAAGCTTCTTCGTATTCGCAATTGGCTTGGACAGCTTGTTCCTTATGTACTTGTCACGAGTATTAGGGGGACTGTTCTCGGGTGCAGTAACCGCGTGCGCAGTAGCGTATGTTGCAGATATTACGTCCCATGATGACAGGACCAAAGGAATGGGGCTTGTCGGGATGTCGATTGGACTCGGCTTCATCTTCGGACCTGCAGTTGGGGGACTGCTTAGTGTGTATGGGAATGATGTGCCGTTCTATATGTCGAGCGTGCTAGCCTTCCTGACGTTCCTCTTCGTTGCAGCAAGCCTGCGTGAATCGCTGCCGCCAGAACGCCGGAAGCAGATCGATGCACCGCGTCAATCCAGATGGATCGCATTCAAGGGACGGATGAAGCATCTGTATATGATTGCGTTCATTGTTACGTTCACACTTGCGGCATTAGAAGGGACGCTGCAGTATTACTACATGGTGCAATTTGATATATCGAAGGTGCAGATGGGGTGGATGTTCTTAATTAGCGGCATCGTAGGCGCGTTGATTCAGGGCGGTGTCGTGCGCCGCTATATCAAGCGCGGCGATGAGCCGAAGTATATGCGTCTCGGGTTAGTGCTGTCCGCATTGGGCTTTGTACTTATGATCTTCTCGACGAACTTTTGGACCGGCGCCTTGTTTCTCGCTGTCTTCTCCGCAGGCAATGCGCTCGTCCGTCCTTGTGTCACCTCGCTGATCACTCAGAAGACAACAGTAGGACAAGGGATTGCCTCAGGGCTTAGCTCCTCCATGGACAGCTTGGGACGCATTGGCGGTCCGTTGATTGGAACTGCGCTGTATCATCTGAAGATTGCTCTGCCCTTCCTCTTCGGCGCTGTCGTATGCCTATCTGCACTGTTCATCCTGCACCGCTTCATCGTACTGGATCGCAGCACGCAGCAAGCTGACGCATGATCCGTACCGAACAAGAGCTGCACACCCACAATCGGGTGTGCAGCTCTTGTTGTATTAGACAGCAACTTATGAATGCACCGCCAATCGATAGAGCGGCATCAAGGTTTCGAATACATTCGTAACCGTATCTCCGAGTTCTGGTCCGTTCGCAGCAGTTGGATCGTCGCGTTGTATGTGAATGCCGCAGAGCAGCTCGGATGATTTCACTTCGCGCAGCCGCTTGGCCATCGCTTCAAAGTCAGAGCGGGTAAGCGAATGGTGTGGGGTAGCTTCCGGCTTCATATGGTTCATGGACCAGACATAATGGTCTGGAACGGCATGCATTATTTCGTCGAGGTGCTTGAGCCAGCGGTCGCCGAACAGCGGCTTGCGGTCGCATTCGTATATTAGTGCAAACTGGATGAAAAGGTGACTCTCCCATAAGCCGAACTGAAAATGGGGATGAGCCTTGTAACCGCGCTTGTTGGGCGCCCATGCGACCCAAGTATCATGCGGCGGATGTACAGTACGGCGGGCATGCTTGGCTACATGAGCGTACATGACTTCTCCGCACAAGGCGGACAAATAAGGACTTATCAATTGGCCGGCGGTTTCAAGCTTGGGGCGCACGTGCGCTATAAGCGCTTCCATGCGCGGCTCGAGGCCAGGGACAGTAAACACATCGAATTCCTGTTGTGTAAATGCTGGAAACTGGCGCAGTTCTTGTTCTGGCAATATTGTATTTATGGTCACCGTCGAGTCCTCCTCGTGAAGTATGGAGTTGCGTTTGCTTATAGGCATAACATTGAAGTAATCGTATCGTATTATAACATGTTTTCTTCTCCGTACTAGAATGGGTCAGGTTTTTTATGGAAATACCCATAAACCAAGTTGCGAAATCATACATTGAAGTATAAGATAGTACTAAGACAAATTGTCTGATATTTGTAAGAAGGGGCTTTTCATCTCAACCGGGAGGGGAGTGCCGTGAACCATAGCTATGAAGCGGAATACTGCAATTTGGATTTGCGATTCGATCGTCGGCGAATCCGTGACTTCATCAGCGACCTCATTGAAGAAGGCTACTCATTGTATTGGAATGAGAATGAGCAGCAATTCATCGTTGCCGTTCGTTCTGGTCGCAAGCTGATCAAGCTTCGGTTTGAACGAGCCAATGAACGCTATAAGTTGGTGGGCACTTACGCTATCAAGGATCAGAAGCTGGGGGAGTTGCTCGAGAAGATGATCAATGATACTCGCGGGCATGCAGTCGTCAAGCGTTTCAAGGAACGTCAAATTACGATCGAGAACATTATGTTCGGCGAGGTCATCCGAACAGTTGAAATTAACGGTGTTGATCATAAGGTCATATTCCAGAAGCAGCCGGCTATTACGACAGACACGATTATGAAAGCGCTCAAATCTCAACGGGTTGAAGAGAGAATTCCAGTACTGCGTCTGGAGATGGATTACGAGCTGTCCCGCTTGCATGAGCTGCTTCGTCAGGGCGGTGAAGCAGATATTGCCGCTAGTAAGGCGAAGTTGGCCGAGCTTCGTAAGGAGATGCTGTTGTCTGAGATGTGACACGATGGATTGGACGATGATCAGCATTGCAAGATACACAATTATACACGCAAGCGAATGCCAAGCCGTTGCTCTGCTAATTATGCGGAGTGCGGCTTTTTCTCCATGCTTACCTAGGTTTAGTCAATGTATCGGCTGCATCGGGTGAAGCGTCACCCTGCCACTGCTCTGCGACGAATGTACATGATCTGTTAACAGGCCGGTCTCGCGGAGGGAAGTTGGTGATCGTTGGTGATTGTTGAATAGATGCGAATATACAGGAATTCAAAACGAGAATCGTGCCATTGTGAGAATTGCCTGCGAATATACAGTTTTAACCGGACTATTTAGCCTATATAAGTGATTATGAAAGAAAAAGATGCAGATATGCAGGGACTCCAGAGAAACGTCTCTTATGAGGTAGCGAAGCCTGCACGATAGCAGCAATTTCCACAAGCAAAAGGCAGCGGCATCTATTGGAGCCAGATCGTACGTGCGCACAGTTTATTGCGGGAAGGATTGGCGATCGATTGGCGGTTTTTTGCTCGGTGTACGTGTCCAATCGGACCGTCACATGATATAATGGCTGAGTATTCATAGTTCGCAGAACAGGAAGGAGCCGATGAAGGTTGGGGCAACCAACGGGAAGTGCCGTACCTCACCCGGATTATTGGGTTTCTGTCGATTTGGGCACTACAGCGGTGAAGACGCTACTGGTGAAGGACGACGGAACTACAGCAGCATCTGAATCCTTGGAATATCCGCTGCACACGCCTGAGCCGGGAGCAGCAGAGCTAGATCCGACAGAGCTGCTGCATGCTGCTGAACAAGGTGTGCGCGCGTTGTTGAAGCGCAATCATGTGCGTGCGGAGCAAGTGCGGGCGGTTAGCTTCAGTGCTGCAATGCACAGTCTAATGGCAGTGGACGAGCAAGGACAGCCGTTGACAAGGCTGTATACGTGGGCAGACAGCAGGGCTGCAGGAGCAGCAGCTGCACTGAAGCAGAGTAAGCAAGGACTGGAGCTATATCACAGAACAGGCGTACCGATTCATCCGATGTCGCCGCTTACGAAGCTAATTTGGCTGCGTGAAGCAGAGCCGGCATTGTGGGAGCGTGCAAGCAGGTGGATCGGGATCAAAGAATACTTGTTCCACTCATGGTTCGGTACATATGCAGTAGATTATTCCCTCGCGAATGCTACAGGCTTGTTCCACATGGCTGCACTCGAATGGGATGCACAAGCGCTGCAGATGGCAGGGCTGCAGGAGGATCAGCTAAGCAAGCCCGTTCCACCGGAAACGATCGTGCGAGGCTTATTACCCAACAAGGCGGAGGAACTCGGTCTGCTGCCGGAGACACCGTTCGTGGTAGGATCATCAGACGGTGTGCTTGCTAATTTGTCTGCTGACGCATTGCGTCCGGGCGAAGCTGCTATATCGATTGGAACAAGCGGTGCAGTGCGTGCTGCAGTAGATCGTCCATCGACAGACAAGGAAGGGCGGTTGTTTTGCTATTACTTGTCGGATCAATGCTGGATCGTAGGGGGACCGGTCAACAATGGTGGGATCGTATTGCGCTGGATGCGCGACGCTGTCGCTCCTCGGGAAACGGCATATGCGAAGCAATGCGGAATAGAGCCGTATGAGCACTTTACTGCTATGGCGCAGGAAGTGCCTCCAGGCAGTGAAGGTCTGCTCTTCTTGCCATACTTGACAGGGGAGAGAACACCATATTGGAATGCGGATCAGCGCGGAATGTTCTTCGGTCTATCGCTGCAGCATGATATTCGACATATGGTTCGTGCTGCAATGGAAGGGGTTTTATTCGCCATTGAATCAGTCGTAGAGCCGTTGAAATCAATGACCGGCGACATTCACACTGTACGCGCTTCAGGCGGATTCGCCAATTCTCCATTCTGGTGCCAAATGATGGCCGATGTTCTAGGCATACCTGTGCGGATTCCAGATTCAGTAGAAGGATCGGCTATCGGCGCGGTCAAGCTGGCCATGCTGGCAACCGGAGCGGTGAAGTCCTACGATGAGCTGGCTGACTGGAACGGCAGGGAGACCGTCTATGAGCCAAACTTCCGAAATCACGAGGTGTATAAGCAGCTTATACCCGTTCATCGGGAGCTTGCCGAATCATCGTATGATGCGTTCCAGAGCATCGCAGCCTTTCAACAGCAAAAACAAATTTGAGAAAGCTGCGCGAAATATGTAAAATAAACGGTAGTGATTGGCTGCAAGTACATGTTAAACCTAGACTGAATAGAAAGAAGGAAGGGTAATGTCGAAACAACAAATTGGCGTAGTAGGATTGGCAGTAATGGGGAAGAATCTGGCACTGAATTTGGAGAGCAAGGGCTTCTCCGTATCGGTGTTCAACCGTTCTCCTGAGAAAACAAAGGAACTGGCAGCAGAAGCAACAGGGAAAAACCTTGTTGGTACTTATTCGGTGGAGGAGTTCGTCCAATCGCTTGAAGTGCCGCGCAAAATCTTAATCATGGTCAAAGCGGGTGCGCCGACAGACCAAACGATTGAACAGCTGATTCCACACTTGGATGAAGGCGATATTCTTATTGACGGCGGCAACGCATTCTTCCCAGATACACAGCGCCGCAATAAGGAATTGGAAGAGAAGGGATTCCGCTTCATTGGCACAGGGGTATCCGGCGGTGAAGAAGGCGCGTTGAAAGGACCTTCCATTATGCCAGGCGGTCAACAAAGCGCTTATAAGCTCGTTGAGCCTATGCTGACAGCTATTTCGGCCAAGGTGAACGGCGATCCATGCTGTACATATATCGGACCTGACGGTGCCGGCCATTATGTGAAGATGGTTCACAACGGCATTGAGTATGGAGATATGCAGTTGATTTGCGAAGCGTACCATCTTCTATCATCAGTTTGCGGATTGTCTGCCGAAGAGCTTCACGAAGTATTCACTGAGTGGAACAAGGGCGAACTCGACAGTTATTTGATTGAAATTACGGCAGATATCTTCTCTAAGAAAGATCCGGAGACTGGGAAGCCGATGGTGGAGGTTATTCTGGATACAGCTGGTCAAAAAGGAACAGGCAAATGGACTAGCCAAAGCTCACTTGATCTAGGTGTTCCGCTCTCCATCATAACGGAATCGGTATTCTCTCGATTCATCTCAGCGATGAAGGCTGAACGGACGGCTGCGAGCAAAGTGTTGAACGGTCCTGCTTCGAAGGAGCTCGGTGTAGATAAGCAAGCATTCATCGAGATGGTTCGACAAGCGCTGTACGCGAGCAAAATTTGCTCTTATGCACAAGGGTTTGCTCAGATGCGCGCAGCTTCTGAGGAATACAACTGGAACCTGGAATACGGCAACATCGCTATGATCTTCCGCGGCGGTTGCATTATCCGTGCGCAATTCCTTCAGAATATCAAAGATGCTTATGACCGTGATGCCAATCTCGCGAATCTGCTGCTCGACCCATATTTCCAAGGTGTCGTTGATAAGTATCAGGATGCGTGGAGAAAAGTCGTGGCAATTGCTGTGGAGCAAGGAATTCCGGCTCCCGGATTTGCCAGTGCAATCGCCTATTACGATAGCTATCGCACAGAGCGGCTCCCTGCTAATCTGTTGCAAGCACAGCGTGATTACTTCGGTGCTCACACGTTTAACCGTGTCGACAAGGAAGGCGTATTCCATCATCAATGGTTCTAAGCAGATGTGTGAACAAGTAGGGGGAGTTCTCCCTGCTTGTTTGCCATTATGATGTGATGTGTGAATCATCAGATTGCACGGGAACTAAGCCGTGCACAGCTTCGACTAGACAGATGCGGAGCCGTTCAGCTTCTGTTTCTCCAGGGTGGTTGTTAATTAAAGTGAGCGCAATTTCCGCATAGTGAAGGAAGTTTTGCAGCAGTCTCTCTGGCGAAAGCTCCAGTAGTCCGGGGTCATTCGCATATACTCTAGATTTGACAAACTCCATAAACCAGACCATGTCGTTCTTACAGAGCACATGAGTCGGCTGAAGCAATTGCTCTAGCTTCATTACTGTTAGATCCGAGGGCGAGTACGCTCTCATGGATTTTCAACTCCTTCATAAGTAAAGGCATGAATGCCTATTCAACTAGTATCATAGTTACTCCAATCGTTCGTTTTTTATACATAGGAGCCGCATTGAATCGCGGGAATTCCTGCGAATTCATGCGCAATACGTTGAGGTGGAATTGTGTCAGTATTTGTTAACAATATTATTCTCATTGGTTTCATGGGGACAGGCAAGACAACATTAGGCCGGCTGCTAGCCGAGCGCTTACAGTGGTCGTTCGTAGATTGCGATGAGCGCATTGTGGACAGAGCGGGTATGAGCATCGCGGACGTATTCACCAAGCAAGGGGAGGATGCTTTCCGTGCTCTGGAATCTGAGGTGATCGATGATGTGCTCCGTTCCACGCAGCAGGTTGTTTCGACAGGCGGCGGAAGTGTGTTGCGTGCGGCTAACCGGCAACGAATGAAGCAAGGCGGGCTAGTCATCGCGCTGACAGCAGACAAGGCGACCATTCTGCGGCGTGTGCAGGGTGATGCTGCTAGACCGTTGCTGCAAGGAGATGCCGAGACGCGGATTGAGCAACTGCTGGAGGAACGCAAGGGCGCTTATGACTTCGCACATCTGTTCATCGATACAGCGCAACTGACTGTAGATCAAGCGATAGAGCGTGTCGTGCGGTCGTTGGATAAGGGATGAATCTCAGTTCCCTTCGTATCTCATTGCTTGTCGGGGTGGCAGGGGCAGCAGGAGCAGTTAGCCGGTACTTAGTCTCGTTGCTTGGTGTCCATAGCGCTTCAGTATTTCCTTGGCCTACTCTTACGGTGAATGTGATCGGTTGTTTCCTGCTTGCGTTCTTGTTCTTCTCGGAGCGGCTGACAGGTCGTTGGAGCGAGCAGGTGCGTATTGCGTTATCTGCAGGATTTCTCGGCTCCTTTACGACATTCTCTGCATGGAGTGTGGAGACGGTCATGCTCTGGAAGCAAGAGCTGCAATGGATGGCAGGCGCTTATTTATTGCTCTCTATCGGTGCGGGTTGGTTCATGGCTGGTCTTGGCTATTGGTCTGCGGGAAGAGATAATGTCCGCTATCGACAGCATCGTGAGGTGGAATCATGAGTGCAGCTGCTCTGTTGCTAGTATGCACAGGGGGCTTCGCGGGCGCCATATGCCGGTACTGGATCGGATTGGCAGCGAAGCGCTTAACCGGTCAGTTCCCTGCGGGAACGTTCATCGTTAATGTAGTCGGTGCGCTGCTGTTAGGTTACTTATGGACAAGCCAAGTGCCGCATGCGGTGATGCTGTTCATGAGCAGCGGATTTCTAGGTGCGCTGACGACGTATTCGACACTGCATCTGGATATACTGCGGTTATATACAAGTGAACGCCGACACATGGCCATTGTTTACTTGATACTTACATATCTCATCGGTCTTGCTGCTGCTGCGGCTGGATTCGTGCTTGGTCAGTTATAGTTAGGTAAAAGGAAATGTGGGAAGGAGCAACACTACATGAAAGCGATAGTTCATCCGACAAATATATTAAAGGGGGACATTCAAGCATTATCCTCCAAAAACTACACGACTCGCTACATGTTAGCAGCTGCATTGGCACAAGGCGAGAGCACCTTGTTGTATCCTGCGCATAGTGAGGATAGTGATGCGATGCGCCGCTGTCTTCGAGATTTGGGTGCTCAGCTGACAGAGGAAGGTCATCGCTTGCAAATACGCGGATTCGGACGGAATCCAGCACCTGTGGAGCAGCTGAATGTGGGCAATGCCGGTGCTGTGCTGCGCTTTTTGATGTCGGTAGCAGCCTTCTGTCCGGATGTGACGTTCGTGAACACGTATCCCGATTCGCTCGGGAGAAGACCGCATGACGATTTGATCGATGCCTTGCAGCAAATGAATGTACGAATAGAGCATGACAGCGGCAAGCTGCCGATACGGATTTACGGCGGATCGCCAAAGGGCGGTCACATTCGTGTATCTGGAGAAGTAAGCTCGCAATATTTAAGCTCGTTGCTGTTTATGACCCCGTTGTTGGAGGAAGATTCGGAGATTGAAGTGACGGGGGATCTGAAATCCAAAGTAGTCGTCGGTCAAACGCTCGAGGTGCTGGAGCAGGCAGGTATCCAAGTTGAGGCTGCTGATGATTTAAGCCGCTTCCGTGTGAAGGGCCGTCAAGCATACCGAGCGCAGCAATACGCAGTGCAAGGCGATTATCCGGGTTCTGCCGCAATATTGGCTGCAGCTGCTGTGACGGACTCAGACGTCTTGCTGCATCGGCTTTCGGAAACGAGCAGACAAGGAGAGCGCGCTGCGGTTGACGTGCTTCGCGCTATGGGTGTTCCGCTGACGCATGAACAGCAGATCGTCCATGTGCAAGGCAATAGCAGGCTGAAGGCTGTTGAGTGTGATGGAGATGCATTCACAGACGCTGTTCTAGCTATGGTAGCGGCAGCCGTATTCGCAGAAGGCACTTCGCGCTTCTATAACGTTGAGAATTTAAGATACAAGGAATGTGACAGAATTACAGACTACTTGCGTGAATTGAAGAAAGCAGGCGCTGATGTCGAGGAACGACAGGACGAAATTATCGTGCACGGCAAGCCTGAAGGAGTGGAAGGCGGCGTGGAGATCGACGCCCATTACGATCACCGCGTCATTATGGCGCTGACAGTGGTCGGCTTGCGCTCGAAGCAAGGGCTGGTCATTCGTGATGCGCATCATGTAGCCAAGTCCTATCCGCAATATTTCGAACACTTGACTTCGATTGGCGCACGCATCGATTTGGAGCAGAAGGGCGAATAACAGTAGCAGCTGGGAAATGGGATGGTGGACATGCGGACAATTTCGGTCTTCAAATGGATATCGACAACTACGCTCATTGCTGCGTTGATGTTTGCCAGTGCAGTATTTACTGTTCTCGTCTATGGCAAAATAACCGGACAAATCGGATACGTGGAAACGCCTGTCCATGCGGAAGGTCAGCAGGTGCAAGTAGCGGGAGCATCCGCTGAACAAGCTGAGCAGGAAGAAGCACCGACTAATGAGGAACGACCGCTGCCCGCACAAGCAATGCTGGATGCGCCGCATGTGCTTCAATACCCTGAATTGCCGAGAGGCTGTGAAATTACAAGCTTAAGTATGCTGCTTCAGTATAAGGGGCTGGATGTGGATAAGATGGATTTGCTGGAGGACATGCCAAGAGATGATACGCCGATTCGTTGGAATGAAGACGGGTCCATTGCTTACTGGGGGAATCCGCATAGCGGATTTGTCGGAGATATCACATTAGATAACACGGGCTTTGGTATGTATCACAGTTCCTTGTACGTACTTATGAAGCAGTACGTTCCTACTGCAGTAGATTTGACTGGCCAGTCCTTCGATGAATTGTTGGCTTATGTTGCGGACGGCACACCGGTCGTCGCATGGACAACTGTGCATCACGACGAACCAACTTCCTGGGTAAGCTGGGAATCACCGATCGGACCAGTCAAGACAACTTACCAAGAGCATGCTGTATTACTTGTTGGCTATGATGAGCATCATGTATATGTCAACGATCCGTTGAAATCTCAAAAAAACTTGAAGGTCGAGAAGGAAGCGTTCCTGCGCAGCTGGAAAGCACTCGGGAAGCAAGCGCTTTCCTATACGACGGATGAGTTCAAGTAAACAATTAGGAGGCTTCATCGATGAGCTATGAGAATCCTACCAGGGACCAGATTAGAGAGTTGCTTCAACAGAGTAAGACGATTGCGGTTGTCGGCTGCTCCGACAATCCGGAGCGGACCTCCTATCAAATTGCACAAGCGATGCAAGCCAAAGGCTACCGCATCATTCCTGTAAATCCGAATGCAGAACGAATCTTAGATGAAACTTGCTATCCCAATCTTGCCGCTGTGCCGGAACCGATCGATATCGTCAATGTGTTTCGCCGCAGTGAGACAGTCGTACCGATAGCCAAGGAAGCTGTGCAAGTCGGAGCGAAGACCTTCTGGCTGCAGCTAGGCATCGTCAATGAGGAGGCAGGTCGTATTGCGAAGGAAGGCGGGCTCGCTGTCATTATGGACCGATGTATTAAGGTGGAGGATGCGATTCTACTTCCACAGCGTAAATAAACCGGAAAGTAAAATTCTCGTCATAATATAAGGACTTCTTCGGAAAACTAAGTAACGGCTTCAGCAACACGAAGCACATCTTTCCTTAGGAGGAGTCCATCTTGTACCAACCACAATCTAACTTTGGCCAACAACAGCAATTCGGCCAGCAGGCAGGCGCGCAAAACCGCGGCATGCAGAAGTCATTCCAGCCGACAGGGTATGTACAATCTGCATACAATCCGAATGCCTCCTACTCGCAAAGCTATGCGCAAAATCCGCAAGCAGCAAGCTACCATACTGCTTCTTACCGCGGTAACCAAGCAGGTCATGACCAATACTTGCGCTCGGATTCCGCACAGCCGAATGCAACGAACGCTCTCGGCCAGCAGGCGCAGCCGCAAGCGAACCAGAATGCTTATGCAGCGCAGCCGCAAGCAAACCAAGCTTTCGGCCAAGGTGCCGCCGCATTCGGTGCAGCGAATGCAGCCGGTTATCAGCAGCAACACAATCCGCAAGCCTTCCATATGGCCAATTATCGCGGCGATCAAGCAGGTCATGACCAGTACTTGCGCTCGGATTCCGCACAGCCGAACGCAACGAACGCTTTCGGCCAACAGGCGCAGCCGCAAGCTTATCAGAACGCTTATGCAGCGCAGCCCCAAGCGAACCAAGCTTACGGCCAAGGTGCCGCGGCATTGGGTGCAGCGAATGCAGCTGGTTATCAGCAACAGCAAAATCCGCAAGCCTTCCATATGGCTAACTATCGCGGCAATCAAGCGGGTCATGACCAATACCTGCGTGCTGATTCCATGCAGCCAGCGCAACAGCAAGCTCAGTATTTCGGTCGTTAAGCTAGAACTGCTTATGATAAGGACTCGCCATTGTGCGGGTCCTTTGCATTTCCTTTGACAAAAACCGGAGCAACCTTTACGATCAATGTAGAGAATAGGAGGATGTTCCCCGGTGAACTGGATGGGTCCCTTTCAACAATTCGGACGCTCGCTGATGCTGCCCATGACAGCTTTGCCAGCAGCGGCAATATTACTATTTGCAGGTAATGCGATTCCATGGACGATGTTCGGGCTGGAGCATTTCGGTCAAGTACTCATATACGCCGGCGATACCGTATTCGCTTATTTGCCTTATTTATTCGCAGTTGGCGTTGCGATGGGTTTGACGGATAATGCTTCTTCAGCTGCGCTTACTTCATTGCTTAGTTATTTCCTCTTCACTCGCATCACGGTCTATTATGCGGATCACCCGTTGCAAATTGGTGTAAGCGGGGCGATTATGATAGGCTTGCTGACTGCAATTGCTTACAATCGATTGAAGCATATTAAGCTGCCGGAACCGATACAGTTTTTTGGCGGTCCAAGGTTTGTCCCGCTATTTATGTCGATTGCGACAATGATGTTCTCTTATTTTTTTGCCAAGCTTAATCCTCGAATCGAACAATTACTTGATGGGCTGTCTTCTTTAATATTAGACATGGAAGGGTTCGGTGTTTTTTTGTACGGCATGCTGCATCGATTGCTTGTGCCTACCGGTCTTCATCATATATTAAACAATGTGATCTGGTTCCAGGTTGGCTCATTCGAGCGCTCAGACGGTCAGACGATGTTCGGTGATTTGCCAAGATTTTTCGCAGGTGATCCGGATGCCGGCATTTATATGGCGGGTTTATATCCTGTTATGATGTTTGCGTTGCCGGCAATTGCTTTCGCCATCATTAAGGAAGCGCGCGAAGACTTAAAGCCGAAGATCAAAGCTATGTTTCTGACTGCCGCGCTCGGCTCATTCTTAACTGGAGTCAGCGAGCCGGTGGAATTTGCTTTTCTGTTCGCCGCACCCTATGTGTTCGTCATCCATGCGATCCTATCCGGATGCATTATGTGGTTGGTGTATGCCCTCGACATTCATCACGGCTTCGCTTATTCCGCTGGCGCCTTCGACTTTATTCTGAACTCGCACTTGGCGAGAAGAGAAGTGTGGCTGATACCGATAGGAATCCTGTACGGGCTGTTCTATTATCATACATTCAGATGGATTATCCGCCGGTTCCAGATACGAACGCCTGGCAGAGAAGATGAGACGGAGCTTGATGATTGGTCAGGTGATATACCTTACCGCGCTCCGCTTGTGATGGAAGCGCTCGGCGGCAAATCGAACATTGCTCGGATGGAAGCGTGTATTACCCGGCTCCGACTTACGTTGCATGATGATCGTCAGATGGATATTTCATCATTGAAAACTCTTGGCGCTGCCGGCGTGATTCGACTCGGCGGAGGGAATGTGCAGGTCGTATTCGGTACATACTCAGAGCTGCTCAAGGAGCAAATGGGCCGCATTATGCGACAGGACTTGAATCAAGTCAGCTTCTTCTCCCCTGTACAAGGACGTATGATGAAGCTGGATGAGGTGCCGGACGAAATATTCGCTAAGGGGCTTGTCGGCATGGGTGTAGCTTTTGCTCCAGAGAAGGGAGAACTGGTATCACCAGTGGCAGGGAAGGTCATTCATCTGTACCCTACGCTGCATGCGATTGGTATTCGCACGAAGGAAGGACTCGAAGTGCTGCTGCATATCGGTATAGATACGACGCAATTAGAGGGCAAGGGCTTCACTGCGCATGTGCAAATAGGCGATGAGGTCAAGCCGGGTCAATTGTTAATCCGGTTTCAACTGGCCATAGTACGGAAGCAGGCCAAGTCACTCGTTACGCCGATGGTCATCACCAATCCGGAGCGTGTTAGATCGTGGAACTTCGCTCCTTTCAAAGCGGTGAAGAAGGGGCAGGCATCTGTCATGACAGTAGTGTTAAAAGGGGAAAGAGCTAATGGGGGGAAACAGCATGGTTAGAGGGATAGGAGCGTCACCCGGCATTGCAGTCGGTCAAGCATTCGTCTTACCGAATTGGGAATGGGATGTGCCGGATAACACGACGGTAGACGTATCCGATTTAGCCGCAGAGTTTGAACGATTGTATCAAGGCATCGATACTTCGAAATCCGAAATCCAGTCGATTAAGAAAGAGATCTTCGAGGTGATCGGGGAAGCGGAGTCGAATATATTCGATGCGCATTTAGCTATCTTGGATGATCCGGTGTTTATGAATGAGATTCATGGTATCATTCGCAGACAATACAAAGCAGCTGAGGTGGCGGTAAAGGAGACAATCGATCACTTTGCCAGTATGTTCGATCTGCTCGATGATCCCTACATGAAAGAACGCGCTGCAGACATTAAGGATGTTGGCAACAGGTTAATCAAGCATCTGATCGGAACACCGGATGTTACGCTCCCTAGAGATACGAATCCTTTCGTGCTCGTAGCTCGTGAGCTGTCACCCTCGCAATTGGCTCACTTGAACCCGGATCATGTGCTCGGTATTCTGACATTAGTCGGTGGACCGACATCTCATTCTGCGATCATGGCGCGAGCGCTTGGAATTCCGTTGGTGTTAGGACTTGAAGGCAAGCTGAATACGCTCATTCAGACTGGCGATATCATTGCATTGAACGGGGAATCTGGCGAAGTGCATGTGAATCCAGAGCCGCATACCGTTCAGCACTTTCAATCCTTGAAAGCAGATTGGCAGCAATATGAGGAAAGATTGCAGGATCTGATTGAGGTTCCTGCTGTCACCAAGGATGGTCGAGCTGTACGACTGGATGTCAATATTAGCTCAGCGAAGGAAGCTCCGGACGCATTCAGTCAAGGAGTGGACGGTATCGGTCTGTTTCGCACCGAATTTCTCTTCATGGATCGCGAACATCTTCCCGATGAGTCAGAGCAGTTTGAGGTATACCGAGAAGTCGTTCAGCAAGCGAGTGGGAAGCGTGTCGTCTTTCGCACGATGGACATTGGCGGTGACAAGCGCCCTGATTTCGACTTCTCATTGGAGGATGAGGAGAATCCGGTATTAGGCTATCGCGCTATCCGCATTTGTCTGGATCGACCAGAATTGTTCAAATCCCAGCTGCGTGCGATCCTTATGGCAAGCCATTATGGGCCGGTTAGTCTCATGTACCCGATGATTACTTCGATCGCAGAGCTTCGTCAAGCGAATGCTGTGCTGGAGGAAGCGAAGACTGAGCTGGCTGCGGCGGGCATTCCATTCGACAAGCAGCTTCGTGTAGGAATTACGATCGAGGTCCCTTCTGCAGCGCTGATAGCGGATTGGCTTGCCGACGAGGTTGATTTTTTCAGTATCGGGACGAATGACTTGATTCAATATACGCTGGCAGTAGACCGGATGAATGAGCAAGTTGCGCATTTATACGAACCTTTCCACCCTGCCGTGCTTCGACTGCTGAAGCTGATAGCCGATGCTGCGCGGCGTAAGCGCATCGGTATCGCAGTATGCGGTGAAATGGCTGGAGATGCTCGCGCGGTCCCGATCTGGATCGGATTAGGGGTATTCGAATTAAGTATGTCGGCTGGTTCCATTCTCAAGGTGAAGGATCGTATCATCGCCAGCGATGAAACAACGTGTCAGACATGGCTTGCCAACATCTTAGAATGCCGAACGAGCGAAGAAGTCAGAGAACAGTTGGTGCAATACGAACAGAACGTTATCTTAACAAGGAGGGAACAGAACAATGGAGCTGAACAATCATAAGGTGTTGGCTTTTGTAGATGAAGAATTCGAAGATCTGGAAATGTGGTATCCCGTATTGAGGCTGCGTGAAGCAGGTGCCGTCGTAGACGTTGCCGGTCTGGAAGCGGGCCGCACTTATACGGGGAAATATGGGGTGCCGATTCAAGCGAATGTGTCCTTCAACGATGTATATGCAGAAGAGTATAGCGGCTTATATGTACCAGGTGGTTGGGCGCCGGATAAGCTGCGCCGATATGAGTCCGTGCTGACACTGACTAAGGACTTTCATGAAGCAAGTAAGCCGATCGGACATATATGTCATGCCGGTTGGGTTCTCGCTTCTGCCAAAATTTGTGATGGTTACACAATGACTTCTACACCAGGCATTAAGGACGATTTAATTCATGCAGGCGCGACCTGGGTTGATGAAGAAGCCGTTGTGGATAGACATATCGTATCTGGCAGAAGACCGCCTGATCTTCCAGCTTTCATGCGGGCATTTATTCAATTGCTGGCTCGTCAGCAATAAGCAGCGGCCAATGAAGCGGATATTCGAACGAAGTGTGCGCTGGGGGCCGGCTGTCATCTGGATGGGCGTCATCTTCGCCTTGTCTCATCGCACTGCAACTGATTTGGAGTCGTGGCTACCGTGGTTTCAACGGCTCATACCTGGCATGAATGGATTCGATTGGGGACATTTTGCCGCTTACTTCGTATTAGCGATTACGTTGGCGTGGGGCTTCGGCAAGTTACATGCATCTTGGCGGTCGAGAATCGCCATTGCGGTTATTTGTTTGGTCTACGGGATTAGCGATGAAGCTCATCAGCATTTCGTAGAAGGCCGGCATCCAGATTGGAAGGATCTGCGCAATGATATGATTGGTGCTGCAGCTGCGCTGCTCGTGCTTGCGCTTCGTCCGATTAGGCGCACCTTCAGCAAGTTGGCTGATTCCATCAAATTCTAGCTGTTCGCAAGCAGGATTCCAGCCGGTGAAGTCGAATTTCACTGCTATGGAGAATAAACCTGCTGAAGAACAGGAGTGTTAAGATGTTCAAAACATGTACCTGCGGAAATGAGATGGATATTCGTCTGCGGACTGTTATTTATACGAATAAGGTTTCCATTGCGAATGTGCCGGTCTTCTGTTGCGAGAATTGCACGAGCAGTGAGGTTATGCCAGAGATTAAGAGTGACTTGAAGCAGCTGATCAAGCGGCTTGGCAGTCGTCCAGATTTGCAGGAGCTGGACTTCGGGGAATGTAACGAATTCGCCTATTTGCTCGGTATGGCTACTCGCAAGGAACTTCATCTTCGGGCAATGGATGACTTGGTACAGGATCGGATCAATCAATTGCTTGACCTGTTGATCCTGGCAAGCTCGCTAGACGATCCAACTTGGACGAAAGATATTGAACGGCGCTTGCTGCAAATATCGGATTTGACGTGCTCTACGTAATGAATCGATACGAAATTCCGACGGCTTGCTGACCGTCGGTTTTTTGTGTGCATGATGTGTTAGCATTGCTTCTGCGCACAATTTGTCGTATCATAGCTGTATCGGCAAAGGTTCGAAAAAAATGGCAAAGATGGGGAGATGTATTTTGACCGTCACAATATACGATGTGGCCCGTGAAGCAGGCGTGTCCATGGCTACGGTGTCCAGAGTCGTCAATAACAATCCGAATGTGAAACCGCAAACACGCAAGAAAGTATTCGAAGCGATCGAACGATTGGGCTACCGGCCGAATGCAGTTGCCCGTGGCTTGGCAAGCAAGAAGACGACAACGGTTGGCGTTGTCATTCCGGATATTTCGAATATGCTCTTCTCCGAAGTGGCAAGGGGTATAGAGGATATTGCCAATATGTATCATTACAATATTATTCTATGCAATGCAGATAAGCGCAAGGAGAAGGAAATCAAAGTCATCAATACGTTGCTAGAGAAGCAAGTGGACGGCTTGCTCTTCATGGGCGGATCGGTGACAGACGAGCATGTACAAGCGTTCCGCACTTCGTCCGTGCCGATTGTGCTGTGTGCAACTAGAGATGAGACGAAGCAATATCCGTATGTAGATATTGATCATCAGCAAGCTGCCTTCGACGCTGTATCGGCGCTAATTGAGGACGGGCATCGGGATATTGCCATGATTAGCGGCAATCTGCAAGATACGAACAACGGGTATTCTCGTTATATGGGTTACAAAGAAGCACTCGAGGCGAACGATCTTCCATTCAGGGAAGAGTACGTGCGTGTCGGCAATTATCGGTATGATTCCGGTATTGAGAGCATGAAATACTTTTTGGAGCTTGAGCAGCGGCCTTCTGCGGTGTTCGCTGCTAATGACGAGATGGCAGTAGGAGCCATACATGCGATACAGGACAACGGTCTTCGCGTTCCCGAGGATATCTCGGTTATGAGTGTAGACAATTCTCGTATCGCTTCTATGGTGCGCCCGCAGTTGAGCGCCATTGCACAGCCGATGTATGACATCGGTGCTGTCTCGATGAGATTGCTGACGAAGCTGATGAAGAATGAGAAGATCGAAGATACGACAGTTGTGCTGCCGCATGAGCTGGTCAAGCGCCAGTCAACGCGGTAATGTATGCCGCATGCGTAAAGGAGTGAGGAAGTGAACGGTACGATAGGCATTATTGGCGCAATGAAGGAAGAGGTTGAACTGCTTCGGCATGCTATGCAGCTGGATCAATTAATTGAGCTGGCAGGTATTGAATTTCTACAGGGGAAGCTTCACAATTGTGATATAATCGTGTGCCAATCTGGTGTCGGCAAAGTCAATGCAGCGGTATGCACACAGCTTCTGATCGATCGATTCGCTGTTCAATCTGTCTTGTTCACAGGCGTTGCAGGTGCACTTGATCCGACGATGGACATCGGTGATATCGTCATCTCTCGTGATTGCATGCAGCATGATATAGACGCTTCGCCGCTTGGTTTCGCCAGAGGGGAGATTCCATTCGCACCTCGATCTGTATTTGCAGCAGATGACCGTTTAATCGCCATAGCTGAGCAAGTAGGTCAGGCACGCTTTCCCGGACGGATGCGAGTAGGAAGAGTGTTGTCCGGCGATCAGTTTATTGCGGATCGTGCTATAGTCGAGCAGCTGTTCCATGACATGGGCGGAACTTGCACAGAGATGGAAGGCGCTGCAGTAGCACAAGTTTGCGATATGAACACAGTACCGTTCCTGGTCATTCGCTCCATGTCGGACAAGGCTGACGGAACGGCTGATGTGAATTTCGCCGAATTTACTGTGGAAGCTTCGCGTCGCTCTTATGATATGATCGACGGGATTGTTCAAGCATGGAGCAGTGTGGGATAGCCGCACTGTGCCTCAGTGCAAGTCTATTATTATGGTTGGGCAGAGGTGAAACTCTATCCAACCATTTCTTCGTTATATGAGGGAAATCCGCTTTCTTAACCGTCAGCATCAAGCAGCCGGCCATCCCAATTTTAGTTGCACATGCATCGATGGTAGCACGCCCTTACGTATACTGCAGAGCAAGCTGTAATATTTCCTTGTTCTTCGCTGTAATTTCGGTTCTGCGCGGCATTGCTTCCCATGTCACTGGATCGTCGAGCCAGGTTAGCGGAAGCGGTACTGGACTGTGTGACTGCCACTTATTCAGCCACTGCTCAGGCAGAAGCAAGCTGCAGTTATGCTGGAGCTCGGTAAGAAGCGGGTGGTCTGACATGGTAAGCCAGAGTAGGCTCCAAGCTCTTGGGACGACACGCCAGATGTCGTAGCCTCCGCCGCCCAGCGCGATCCATCTGCCTTCACACCATGTATCAGCAGCAGCCCGAATGAGCTGCGGCATGTGAAGGTATATGTCCATGCTGCAATGTACGTGTGATAACGGATCGTAGGCGTGGGCGTCACATCCGTGCTGACTGACGATTACATCCGGGCGGAAGTAACGGATTACCTTGTCAAGCATAGTTTCAAAGCATTCGATCCAGGACGCATCCTCCGTGTAAGGCTCAACAGGCATATTCAATGCGTAGCCGAAGCCTTCCGCATTGCCTCGCTCATGCACATATCCGGTACCGGGAAATAGGAACTTGCCTGATTCATGAATGGAACAGGTCATTACATTCGGATCCGTATAGAAGCTCAGCTGAACACCGTCGCCATGATGCACGTCTGTATCGATATACAGGACGCGTGCGTCGTATTGGCGGCGAATGGACGCAATCGCAACGGACGCATCATTATATACGCAAAATCCAGCACCGCGATCCGGCATGGCATGATGCAGTCCGCCGCCAAGATGAAGCGCGCGACGGGTACGACCGCTCATCACTTCACTTGCTGCACGGAGAGAGCCGCCTACTACGTAGCTCGTAATTTCGTGCATATGATTGAAACAAGGGGTATCGTCTGTGTTGATACCATATTGTGCCGCACGGTTCAGATCGTCCTTGCTCCGGTTTGGTGCGCTCGCTGCTTGCACAGCTTCGATGAACCGAGGCTCGTGAATCGTTAGTAATTCCTCCATACTGGCTGAACGCGGCTCCACAATTTGGCCTGCATCCAGCGCACAGACATCGGCGAGAAGTTCATTAGTGAGCACCAGCCGTTGTTGATTGAACGGATGCTCGCCACCAAACCGATAATCGAGTAAATGCTGGTGATAGATGTAGATGGCTGAAGTTGACATACGTACCTCCTAGTACATGAACCGTCTCCGAAATCTTACGCGGTCAAATTGCTCAAGCGAGGAGAGGGGAACTTCCTTCCCAACGCGCACCATCAGGCAGTTGGCAGGGTGTGAGCATATCTCTGGGTCATCTGTTGCATACCAGACCATATCGACGGCCTTCATCAATGATTCCATCATCTTGCGGTAATCCCAGACATTCAATCCGCTGCCTTCCAAGTCCCAGTGCCAATAATATTCTGTCGTGAACACAATCCTATTTTCCAATTGATTGTTAGAGAAAGCAATGTGCAGCATATGCTTGCCTAGTCCGATCCCGCGATATTCCTTGGCGACTTCAATAGCGCCAAGCTCGATCAAGTCTGCCATGGATGCGGAGGACCAGGTCTCCATTTCATCGGGATAATGAAAGGTGACATAGCCGACGATGACATCTGCTTCTCGTGCGAGCACGATTCGACCTTCCGGGAGCGATGCGATATCGGCAAGCGCTTCCTTCTGCTCTTCAGGGCGGCGAAATGCCTTCAAGCCTGCATGCATACGAAGCTCCTGAATATGCTTGGCAGCGACCGGGCCTTCAATTATAAACGGGTTGTCTAGATATGCAATCTCATGTCTTGTATATAGCTTGCGGTGAAGGTCAGACATAGCAGCACCTCGTATTCATTCTATTTCCTCATTCTAGCAGAATGATGTGCGCTGTGCTATAATATACTTGTTCTGAACGTTCACATTTTATACATGTTTGCAAGCGCTTCATGGAAGCGTTTTTATTCCAATGAGGAGGGGTATCATGCTGCAAGGCGAAGTTCTATCGGCAACAGCGGACAAAGGTTATTTAGGCGACTATGAGAAGGCGAGAGCCACGTTCGACTGGTCGACCATCGAGCAAGCATTTTCCTGGCATGAGAGCGGGAAGATGAATATGGCATATGAAGCGATCGATCGCCATACTTTGACGGATCGCAAGGATAAAGTAGCCCTGTATTATAGTGACACAACGCGTGATGAGGCTTATACGTTCGAGGAGATGCGTAGGCATAGTAATCGAGCTGCGAATTATTTGCGTCAGCTTGGAATTGGCAAAGGGGACAGAGTATTCATCTTCATGCCGCGCACACCGGAGCTGTATTTCGCTCTGCTTGGCGCATTGAAGATTGGCGCTATTGTCGGTCCGCTGTTCGAAGCCTTTATGGAAACGGCTGTTAAGGATAGGCTGCAGGACAGCGGCGCAGTGGCTATCATCACAACGCCAGAGCTTCTGCCGCGCGTGTCGAGAGCTGAACTGCCAGAATTGAAGCATATTCTGCTAGTGGGCGAGGACATTACAGAGGGAGCCGGCCTTTATGACATGCTGCAAGGACTGCAAGCACAGTCTGAACAATGTGAACCGGAATGGCTGGACCGTGAGGATGGATTGATTATTCACTATACTTCAGGCTCCACTGGCAAGCCTAAGGGTGTCTATCATGTGCAGAATGCGATGGTCCAACATTATTATACAGGCAAGATCGTACTCGATCTGCAAGAGGATGATATTTATTGGTGTACGGCCGATCCTGGTTGGGTAACAGGTACATCTTATGGCATATTCGCACCTTGGCTGAACGGGGCGACGAATGTCATTCGTGGCGGACGATTTAGTCCTCAGGACTGGTATGCGACGATCCAGAAGTATAAGGTGTCAGTTTGGTACAGTGCACCGACAGCATTTCGCATGCTTATGGGGGCAGGAGAGGATGCGATACAAGCGCATGATCTGTCCAGTCTCCGACATGTGATGAGCGTAGGGGAACCGTTAAATCCTGAGGTCATTCGTTGGGGGCAGCAAGTCTATGGCAAGCGCATCCATGATACGTGGTGGATGACAGAGACAGGTGGACAGCTCATCTGCAATTATCCTTGCATGGACATCAAGCCCGGCTCTATGGGACGTCCGATTCCTGGGGTAGAAGCTGCCATCATTGACGACCAGGGGAATGAACTTCCACCTAATCGAATGGGCAATCTTGCAATTAAGACACCATGGCCGTCTATGATGCGTACAATTTGGAACAATCCAACGAAGTATGAGGAGTATTTCCGCATTGAAGGATGGTATATCTCCGGTGATTCAGCGTATCGGGATGAGGACGGATATTTTTGGTTCCAGGGCCGCATCGACGATGTCATTAATACATCCGGTGAACGGGTCGGCCCCTTCGAAGTAGAGAGCAAGCTTGTGGAACATCCGGCTGTTGCAGAAGCAGGAGTCATCGGCAAGCCTGATCCGATGCGCGGTGAAATTATTAAAGCGTTCATTTCGCTGCGGGAAGGTTATACGCCTTCTGATGAATTGAAGGAGGAAATCGCTAAATTTGTGAAGGTGGGCTTATCTGCGCATGCAGCGCCGCGCGAAATCGAATTCAAGGATAAGCTGCCGAAGACGCGAAGCGGCAAGATTATGAGACGTGTTCTGAAGGCATGGGAATTGGATTTGCCGACTGGTGACTTGTCCACGATTGAAGATTAAGGCGATGATCGCAGTCGACAGCATAGGCACATGAATAAGGGCTGGTTCCGAGCACAATACTCGGAGCCAGCCCTTTGTTTCGTATAGCGCAGTCTTCATACTGCTTATTCCTCTTCCGCCTGATCTTCATAATAGAGCGGTGAAGACCATGGAGACTCACTGCGTCCTGTTATCGCAACGACAATGTAATAGCCTGTAAGCGGTGAATTGGTGTACGTAAAGCGATTTGTATTGCTGGATCCGATCTTGCGATATCCGCCCTGTTCAGTTCCGCTATAGTAAATGTCGTAGCGAACGATCCCTTCACTAGAAGGATTGGAGCTCCAGCTTAGACGAATGGCGCTGCCATCCTCCTCAGGGTCGAGACTGAAGTTCTGCGGTGTAGTCGGATCGGCAGGCTCTTCATCTAATGGTTGTTCTGTCTCTTGATCGTCATCTTCATTCGAACCACCTGGGAATAAGTCATCCAGATCTACTGTATCGTCCTGCTCCTGATCATCATTCGCGGGTTCTCCTGGAGCAGGTATGTTGCCATCCCCATTCAATGTCACAAAGTTACTTGGCTGCGACTCCTTACCGGCAACGTCGACAGCAGACACATAATAGCCGTAAGCATACTCATTCGAGAAGTAATCAATCGCAACAAGATCTTCACCGGCAAGCACACTATTCTTATGCTCGTACGGCAGTCCATTGAAGGAACGGTACAGTCTATAGCCCACAACATCTTCACTGCTGCTGGAAGTGAAGTTGATCTTAGCCGTTCCATCAGCTATGACGGTTACCGTTACGTTAGACGGCGGCGCAGGAGGATTGCCGTCATCCGATCGCGGATCTACAGACTCAGGTGCTGTTCGATCTAGGTCTGGCACATAATAGTCTGCCAACGTCATAGCACGGCCGCCTTTGCGCGGTTTCAGGCTGTAAGGCAGCTGATTCAGCACGTCCTCCAGCTTCGTGTACAGCTCTTCTACTGATTTACCTCGTTTGAACAGTGTGCCCTCCCGGATCATATCCGACGGCGTCCCATCATGCGGGTAATAATTCAAGCCCTTGTACGTAACGTATTCATAAGTGTCCATCGAATCATCTGCCTCAGTAGGAAGGTGCTGCTGGTTGAACAAGTCCGTATGTGTTCTTCCGGCTGCTATCACTTCAGAGCTTGGCAGCTTGCCTGTAATGCTGGAGACGGTCTTGCTGACGATCTGATCCGGACGTTCGAAGCTCTCGGTAGGGAACCATTCCGGATGCAGCTCGATCGCTGAATCCATAATTCGCGACCATATATTCATAGCCCGCTGCGTACCAGCTCCCTGTGGCTCGTTCAATCGCAGCGTCAGTGTGTGGTTCTTATCATATCCCGCCCATACACCTACAGTAATATCTGGTGAGAATCCGACAAACCAAGCATCGCGGTCTAATTGCGTTGAACCCGTCTTGCCGGATATCGGGAGCTCACCGTAATGCTCGAACTCACGCTTGATTCTCGTACCGGTGCCGTTCTCAATTACTGTACGCAACATATCAGTCATGAGATAGGCAGTTTCGTTGGAGAACACCTGCTTAGGCGCTTCCTGATGCTCATAGATGATTTCACCTTGAGAATTCTCGATCTTGCGAATGACATACGGGTCTGTGAACAAGCCGCCGTTCGGAATCGCGGCGTATGCGCCGGTAATCTCCTCAACCGTAACCCCGTGTGCGAGGCCGCCGATAACGCCGGTTCGTGCGAACTTGTCTTGCTCTGTTAATGTGGTAATGCCCAGTTGCTTGACGAATTCCCAAGCTTGTTCAATGCCGACAACGTCATTGAACAATTCAAGCGCAGGAATGTTATAGGACTGATTTAATGCTGTACGAGCAGTCATTAAACCATGGAATCTATTGTTCCAATTATTCGGTATATGATAGCCCTTGCTGCCGTCCTCAAGTATAATCGGCAGATCGTCTATGACAGAGCCGGGGCTCCATCCATTCTCGATAGCAGGCAAATACGCTGCGAGCGGCTTCATCGTAGAGCCAGGCTGACGCACCATCTGCGTTGCATGGTTGAACGCACTGATGTCAAAGCCGCGTCCTTCCATCATGCCCAGAATTTCGCCTGTTTTATTATCCAAGATAATGCCGCCGATCTGTTCAATGCCTTTGTCATCGATGTTGTCAGGTGCGAAATTGTCAGGATTTGCAGCGATCTGCTGCATCCTCTCATAGATGTCTTTATCGATAGTCGTATAAATTTTGTAGCCTTGTCCCAGCATCTGTTCGATTTGATTCGCAACGAGCTCCTGGTTGTCAGTAATGCGGAAATCAGCCTCGGTCATCTCAGGATGCTTCTGCTTCAATAGCTGTATCGCAGCTCGCTTCTCCACTTCCTGCATAAGATACGGGAATGTGGAGTAGGCTTTCTGGCTCGGCTGTGCCAATGAGGATTGAATATCGAATGCCAACGCTTCTTCATATTGCTGGCTTGTAATCTTGTTCTCCTCCACCATCCGCTTCAATACGAATTTCTGCCGAGCTATGGCATTGGCAAATCCGCTCTCGTCGAATTGTCCGTATCCATCAAAGGCGGAGTATGCCGAAGGATTCTTCGGAAGCCCTGATAAATACGCAGCCTGAGCTATGTTTAGTTCATCCAGTCGGTTCGGATCGATATCGAAGATACCTTGTGCGGCCGCTTTGATACCGTATACGTTGTAACCGGTTGACCCGTTGCCGAACGGAATTTTATTCAAGTAAGCGAGTAAAATTTGTTGCTTGGAAAAGTGCCGCTCCAGCCGCATAGCTAACAGCATTTCCTTCAACTTGCGATCCGTTGACACTTCTAATGTTAGAAATACGTTGCGGGCAACCTGTTGGGTAATCGTACTGCCGCCTGTCTGCACGTCTTCGTTCAGCAGCCGTTCCTTCACTGCGCGAAGCGTACCTCTCCAATCCACACCGACATGCTCATAGAAGTCATTATCTTCAGTTGCTAAGAAGGCGTCAATGACGGTTGGCGGAATTTCATTCATAGTAGCAAGTCTGCGGTCAATGCCGCGAAGCTGACCAACAAGCGAATCGTCTCCGAAATAGACGAATCCGGTCGTGACATTCTCCTCCATCTTCGCTTGCATCTCTGACTCGGGACGTACGGGGTCATCCTTGACCAATGCCGACAAGTAGCCGAAAGTCAGCCCGCCAGCAGCAAACCCGCAGACGATAACGATAGCAAGCGTCCACTTCAGTGTGACCCAGAACATCCACAGGCTCGTTCTCAAGATGCGCGAAGCTTTCTGTTTATTACTTTGCGTTGACATGTAAAGTCGTTCCTCCCCTAATATAAACAGGATACATTATAACACAATTTGACTTTGTTTTCGCCTATATGCTATAAAAGTTGTAGCACAATAACGACAAATAACTATGAAGGACGCCAGTAAGCGCGAATTGCTTTCGTTACAGAGAGCCGGTGGCAGGTGTGAACCGGTACAGGCTTCGCTGCTGAATTACCGTCTGGAGTTGGAGAAGAGGAACAAGCTGCGCGTCGCAGCTGAGTAGTCTGCTCCCGGGTGAACATCCCGTTATTCCAACAGAGTGTTAGGTCTATGTAATGTGATACCGGCAGGGATTGCTGCAGGCAGCACAAGGCCTTTCAATAGGGTGGTACCGCGAGCAGCCGACTCGTCCCTAGTGACGAGTTGGCTGTTTTTATTATGCCATTGATCCTCAACAGAAGGGCTTGTACTAGTATATAGACAAGTATTGGATCGAGAAAGTTGCGGGGAATCGGGCGTTCATAGGCAAAAAAAATTCTTATCCATTGTCGGGAAGGGGAATAGCAATGAAAGCAATCGAATGGGATTCACTGACGAAGGAACAGCAACAATCGGTAGAACAGCAATTAGCCACACTGCGGCGCGGAGTCGTAGAAATCGTGCCAGAGGAGGATCTCCGCAACAAGCTGGCTCGTTCTGTCGTGACAGGACAGCCGTTAAACATTAAGCTTGGACTCGATCCTTCGGCTCCTGACATCCACATTGGACACACAGTTGTACTTCATAAGCTGCGTCAATTTCAACAACTGGGGCATACTGTGCAGCTTATTATAGGTGATTTCACAGGACGAATTGGAGACCCCACGGGCAAATCAGAAACGAGAAAGCAATTGAGCGAAGAGGACGTTCAGCACAACGCCGCAACGTATAAGGACCAAATATTCAAGATTCTCGACAGTGACAAAACCGAAGTGGTCTTCAACTCTTCGTGGCTGTCCCCGATGACATTCTCCCAAGTCGTGGAGCTGTCTGCTAAATTGACGGTGGCACGTATGCTCGAAAGGGACGACTTTACGAAGCGTTATCAATCCGGACAGCCTATTAGTATTCATGAGTTTTTCTACCCGCTGATGCAAGGGTATGATTCGGTTGCGCTTGAGAGCGATGTTGAGCTAGGCGGAACAGATCAGAAGTTCAATTTGCTTATGGGACGCACCTTGCAGAAGGAGTATGGCAAGGAAGCGCAGGTTGCGATTATGCTTCCGTTGTTGGAAGGTCTTGACGGCGTGCAGAAGATGAGCAAGAGCTTAGGCAATTACATCGGTATTAATGAGCAGCCGCAAGAGATTTATGGGAAGTCTATGTCTATCCCTGATGAATTAATGGTGAAGTACTATGAGCTGGTGACAGACCTGACGAATGAGGAAGTGGAACAGATTCGCAACGGCCTGGCGGATGGCTCGGCGCATCCGAGAGATATGAAGATGCGATTGGCCCGTACACTCGTAAGGATGTATCATGGTGAAGAAGCTGCGGAACAAGCGGAGGAACACTTCAAGACGGTGTTTCAGCAAGGTGCATTGCCAGAAGATATCGAAGAGAAGGTACTGTCTGCGGCTGATTTGGAAGAGGGGAGCATGAAGCTAATTCGCTTATTAGTTGAGCTTGGATTGCAGGCATCTAACGGCGAAGCAAGACGAAGCATTCAGCAAGGAGCTGTGCGCATCAATCAAGAGAAGGTTACAGATCCGCAAGCGGCAATAACAGTGAACGACGGCGATATTGTTCAGGTTGGCAAGCGGAAATTTGCCCGTATCTCGTTACAATAAATTGGGATTGTGATTGCGAAGGGATATAAAACAAACCTGCCCTCAAGCTCCATTCGGAGCACAGAGGGCAGGTTTGTTTGCTGTATGTGCGAACGATTAGCGGCTGTAAAATTCGACGATTTGCTTCTCGTCAATTTCCTGCGCAAGCTCTGCACGCTCAGGCAGACGAATGAATTTACCTTCCAGCGCTTGGTCGTTAAATTCCACGTATGCAGGCAAGTGATTGCGTCCTTCAATTGCCTCTTTGATCACTGTCAGGCTGCGGCTTTTCTCACGAAGCCCGATTATGTCGCCAATGGAAACAGCGTAAGAAGGAATGTCGACCTTCTTGCCATTCACTGTAATATGTCCATGCGCAACGAGCTGACGAGCGCCTGCACGAGTGTTAGAAAGACCGAGACGATAGACCAGGTTGTCCAGACGGCTTTCCAGTAAAATCATGAAGTTTTCACCAGCGATGCCCGGCATCTTCAATGCTTTCGAGAACAGGTTGCGGAATTGCTTCTCATTCAAGCCATACATATGACGCAGCTTCTGCTTCTCCATCAATTGCAGACCGTAGCCGCTAATCTTCCTCCGTTGGTTGGCGCCGTGCTGTCCAGGAGGGAATGGGCGCTTGAGTTCCTTGCCAGTGCCGCTCAAAGAAATGCCAAGACGGCGGCTTAATTTAAATTTAGGTCCTGTATAACGTGACATGTATCGACAGACTCCTTTGTATTAGAAATTTAATTTATAGGGAAGAGGTGCTATTGTGAGCGAATCCGCTATAGAGGAAGTTCAGCCGCTGCCCGTACAACATCCGCGCTCAAGGGTGTAACAATAGTTCGACCTCAACTTAACGATAATAAATACGTTCCGACAACATATTGTAACGGATAGAACCGACATCTGTCAAGATGGAAACCTTGAATGCGGTCAATGTCAGTTGTCAAGAGTTTTTCGTGATCGTGAAAAAATAATGCAGTTTTAAAAACAAACATGTACTATAATAAAGATAGTTAAGTACAGGAATGATACAAACTATGAATTGGTGAATGAGTCGCAAGCATGCAGCAATTATGTTGCTAACGATATCAGAATTTGCTGGAATGTGCTAGCGTAACAGGCTGTGCGAGTTCGATCTTGTGGCACTAGCACTGGCAGAGTGGAGGACATAGTTGTGTTATCATGACGTCTGCGCTTAAGACGATGACATCATGAGCGAACAGAGAATAGGCTGATCTTGACCCAAAATAGCGAAATTAAAGAGGGATTTGAATGCAAGACTATCTGGGCAGGGGCTTACTGCAATGGCTCGAACAACTATATAGGTACGGATTGGCATTCGACGGGATCGCCATTCTGGCGAATACAGACGGGGAACCCGTTGCTTGGGGCCCTGCGGGTGCAATCGCATCCTGCTTGCAGTCTGAAGCTGGCAATGCCGAAGAGATCGGCAAGCTGCTGACCACTATGCGAGATGATCTCAGTCAAGGTGATACATCCATCTTCGTTACTGATTTGGTGTTGTCCGGTGAAGAACGAATCGGTACATTGTATGTGCGGCATCATTCTGACACGGAATTGAAGCTTCCGAAGGAAGCGTGGACTGCAATGCTTGCAAGCGCTGTTGAAGCAGCCCGACGTGAGAAGGCAGGATGGGAAGAAGGATTCGCCCGATTGCGTAAGCAAGATGTGCTGTTTCAGGCGGTGCAGAAGCTGCATGCCACTATCGATGTGGACGCCGTACTTCAGGAAGTGTATGACAATATGAAGGAAGTATACCCCGCATCGAAGATCGATATTTATTTGTCGCAAGACTTTCACAGCAATGCTTATTTCATCAAGCCTTTAACGTTCGGACCGTTTCTAGACGATGCGAATACGAGAGCCTTCATGGAAGGCAAGATTCAGCTCGAGGAAGATGGCAAGCATGTGAAGTGGCTATCCGTTCCGTTGGCAGGTAAGCAGGGCATATACGGTGTGTTGCAGCTTGTGGCAGAGCAAGAATGGCTGGATCGATCCGATGTGCGCTTCATAGCGTTGCTTGCTGATTCAGCCGGCAGCGCATTCGAGAATGCGAAGCTGTATGAGCAATCCAATTTGTTGATTAGTGAGTTGCGGCTTATCAATGAAATTACGCGCCGGTTGAATCAAAGTTTGAAACTGAATGAAATATTTAATTTTGCATCACATGAGCTGATCGACATATTCAGGGCGGATTCTGTATGTATCTTGCAAGTAGACAAAGAGCTTGACACGATGATTGTCAAGGCAAGCAATGAACCAGTCTTGCTCAACGAACAATTTTCTCTCGAATACGGTTTTGCAGGTTCGGTAACGTCGACCAAAGAACCTCTCATCGTATCCGATTATCATCATGATTCACGGACACCTTCGCGATTTATGGAGCTGACAGCAGCGCGCTCGCTGATGGCATCTCCGATTATTGCCAGTTCAGAGGTGATAGGCGTTGTGCTTGTCGCTCACTGTGAGCCCAATTACTTCTCGTATGACAATTTCAAATTACTGCAGGTGCTCTCCGGTCATATCGGGTTGGCGATGGTCAATGCATCTCTGCACGCTGAAGTGAGACGGATGGTCATTACGGATCGCTTGACAGGTCTGTATGCGCGTCATTACTTGGATGAGCAAATTAATTTCATGCAGAAGAAGGATTTCTGCGGAAGTCTGATCGTAGTGGATATTGACCATTTCAAACAAATCAATGATACGTACGGCCATCAAGTCGGAGACAAAATTCTCATCCAGGTAAGTCAAATTATTCGCACTTGTATTCGCGACTCAGACGTTGCAGCGAGATGGGGAGGCGAAGAGATTGCCATCTACTTGCCGCAGGCGAAGATGCACCAAGCCGCGCAAGTTGCTGATCGTATTCGCTCACGTGTATTCGGAGAGACTGATCCCCAAGTTTCCATTTCGTGCGGATTGTCCGAGTGGAATTGGGAAGATGACAAAGTCAGTGTAGAAAGCTTGTTCTACCGAGCGGATATGGCCTTATATGAGGCTAAGCATGCAGGTCGGAACCAGATCAAGCTTGGCTAGTTCGTCCGCATATTCGTATAACTTCGCCTTAGCTGGATACGATAACATCGTATTCGCAGAAGGGGGAGTTTTTTTGTGTATGGAAGCGCATATCAGAGGCTAATGCTGTGCGGGGGATTGCTGCTCGCGATCATCGTGCAGCTCACAGCATGCACGCAAGCAGAGGATCATACTGCACAGGAGTGGGTTGACATAGCGTTCGAGTCGTTGCATAATTCGGCGTTGCAATACGATGGACAATGGGAAGGCAGGCGTGGGAATGAACGGATTTATCCACGAGAAACGGTGCACAGTGCTAGCTCTGAAGCTGCTTGGCAGCCTGTCGTGCCGCCGGAAGCCGTTCCATCTATGATGGAAGACTTCCACTTCGATACAAGACAGTCATCTTCCGAATATGCGGTTATCGATATGAAGATGGAGCAGAGCAAGTATACGAACGCGATGCAAGCTAGAATGCTGGAACAATTCGATGTGCTCGCGAATCAAGCAGGCACAAGGATGAAAGGGCAGCTCCCTGATTCTGCTGACGAACGGAGCTTGCTTGAAGCGCTGTGGAAGCATGTCGAAGTGGATGCCGTGTATAAGATGTGGATTCATAGACAATCAGGGGTACCAGAACAGGTTGAAGTGAATGCAAGCTTGCATTATACTATCGATGGAAACAATATGCAAGAAACAATCGCATGCCGTTATGTGCTAATCTCTAACGACGAAAGCCCTAGGCCGGAGACGGCACTATAATTTTAACTAGGATGAAGGAGGATGCCTTATGCGTGATCCGCGGTTCAACCAACTTGCGAACAATATTGTCGAGTACTCCCTGAACGTTCAAGCAGGGCATAAAGTGCTGATTGATATGATCGGGGAGGAGAGGGAGCTGCTTCTCTGCTTGATTGATGCTGTATATGCGCGAGGAGGCATGCCGTTCGTTGAGCTGGAGGATAAGCGTGTAACTCGTCGTCTGCTGCATCAAGCGAGTGAGGAGCAGATGAAGCTGTGGGCTGAATATGATTTGAAGCGGATGGAGATGATGGATGCCTATGTCGGCATTCGCTCGGGCAATAATGTGAATGAATTGTCCGATGTTCCGGGGGAACAGTCAAGACTATTCGATATTCATTATAAGCGGCCAATCCATTCAGAACGCCGTGTCAAGCATACGAATTGGGTCGTGATGCGTTACCCGAATGCTTCGATGGCACAATTGTCGAATAAGAGTACAGAGGCGTTCGAGGATTTTTATTTCAATGTATGTAATTTGGATTATCGGAAGATGTCAGAAGCGATGGATGCGCTCGTCGCATATATGGAGAAGACAGATCGTGTGCGATTAGTAGCACCAGGTACTGACTTGTCATTCTCGATTAAGGGCATTCCGGCAGTGAAATGCGACGGCAAGCTGAATATACCGGACGGAGAAGTGTTTACCGCACCTGTTCGTCATTCTGTTCAAGGCACAATTCGATTTAATGTGGCGTCTATATATAGCGGCACAACATTCGAGGACATATGCTTCAGGTTTGAGAATGGGAAGATTGTAGAAGCGAATAGCAATGAACCTGAACGGTTGCAAGACATTCTCGATACAGACGAAGGGGCACGGTATATCGGCGAGTTTAGCCTTGGCATTAATCCATATATCCAACATCCTATGAAGGACATACTGTTTGATGAGAAAATCGACGGAAGTCTCCATTTTACCCCTGGCCAGGCTTATGATGAAGCAGACAACGGCAATCGTTCTTCGATTCACTGGGACCTCGTACAGATTCAACGAGCCGATTACGGCGGCGGAGAAATATACTTCGACGACAAGCTGATTCGTAAGGACGGACGCTTCGTTGTTCCTGAGTTAATCGCTTTGAATCCAGAGCACTTGAAGTAGGAACTTGTGACAAATGCCAAATGAATTTGTGCAAATTCTCGCTTGCGCTTCCCGAGATTTCCAAGGTATGATGAGAAGAGCACATACGAAGTTTATATCAATCCTATGGAGGGATCGGCCTATGTCCAACAAAAATGCTGCAATTGTAGAAATTTCACAAACGGCAAACAAGTTTTCATCCTCTATCGTTCTGCAGTTGGAGAACAAATACATCGACGTTAAGAGCATTCTCGGACTATTCACAACATTGCTGAATACACATGCATATGAATTGCATGTACACGGTCCGGATGCGGAAGAAGCTAAAGCAGCAATGAAGGAAGTGTTCGCCAAGCACCAACTGCAAGTGAAAGTAGCAGATTAAGCACTTCCTTGCATGCATGAATGAAATACCGGTTCGTTCTCTTAAGAGAATGGACCGGTATTTCAATTTGCGCAGCAAGGTCCACTTGTTTCTGTGCGGAATTTCGTCTAATATAAACTATAGAACTGAAATTACAATGTGAGACAGGCAATAGCCTATGTCGCTGGCATGACGAGAGCACAGGGGGGACAAAAATGACATCATCCGAACTTCATACCGGATTAAATCGTAAAGCGATGGATTTGCTCCGCCAGGATGCCGATAAGATCGCCAATTTAATAGAGGTCCAGATGGCTCATCTGACCACTCGCCAATGTCCTCTTTATGAGGAAGTGCTGGATACGCAGATGTACGGGTTTTCCAGAGAAATTGATTTTGCCGTCCGCGCAGGATTGATCGATGAAGCAGCGGGGAAGGAAATGCTCAGTGATTTGGAGCGCCGCCTAGCTCAACTGTATGAGGCTTTGAGCAAGAAGGCAGAGTAGCTGGAAGGCGGAAGTGCCGTAGTTCGGACTTTATTTACCGCTATAGCTGCTCTTTTTTTGTGTGTCATACAACTAGCTGCAGCCAGATTTCATCGTCTTGCACTTTCCCTGTCGATCAGGGTACAATAATCGTAACTGGTTACAAGGAGTGAGAACCATGGCCGAAGTAGAACAAGGTGGAATGATCCGTATTTCAGACGACGTTGTGTCGACTATCGCTGGCTTAGCTGCGTTGGAGACATCAGGCGTTGCGGCAATGTCCGGCGGCATCTCGGAAGGACTCGCCAAGCGCTTGAGCGGCAAGCAAGTCCAACGTGGTGTTACGGTTGAAGTCGGGCAACTCGAAGCAGCTGTTGACCTGCGTATTATCGTCCAGTATGGAAGCAAGATTCATGAAGTATGCCGAGAATTACAGGAGAATGTAAAAGAAGCTGTTGAGAATATGACCGGTCTCACGGTCGTCGAGATTAATGTGAAGGTCGAAGGTGTAGCCTTCAATGAGGAAGACCAGCAGCATGATGAGGCGAACCGCGTTAAGTAACCTAGAATGATAGACAGGGCGTTTCTTTGATCAGATGCAGGCAAAGAATCGCCCTGTTTGCGTATGTTCTCAGTTACGCATGATTCGAATGGAAGTTGGCATAATAAGCAGGTATTGCCTATTCATATATAACTGATCGGGAGGATAACTACTATGGCTTTTTTTTCACGGCAGGCAGCTGAGCCAGTACCTGAGGCAGAGACGGATGTATGGTCATGCGACAACGAAGATTGCACGGGTTGGATGCGGCAAGACTTCGCATTCTCATCTGTGCCAGAATGTCCGTTATGTCATTCAACCATGAAGCAAGAGACGCGCATGCTGCCAGTAATTAGTGTGTAGCAGCCTATTGAATCCTGCCGTATATACTGGCTTGTGCCGCTGCGGCAGGTGACGAAAGGCGCGTTGCAACCAATACAACGCAGGGGGTAGGCGAATGTTAAGCGGCTTTAGCGAAGGATATTGGCTTCATGTGAAATGGTTTATAGGAGAGGAAGAAGGTCATCCTTTGCCAATGGCAGAGGTATTGAGCGGCCCGTTCTGGTTATGGTTTGCGGTTACGATGGCGGGCTTGCTCATTACGGCGATCTTCAACGAACCGTTGCAGCGGTTCGGTCTCATTGCGCGGCTCCATCATACTTTGGATCGGTTCAAAGCCTATGTTCCGATTATATTGCGTGTTGGCTTGGCGCTGTCGCTGGTGATGCAGATCGCCACGCATAGCTTTCTAGCGCCAGAACTGGCAGCCGATGCTTGGTGGATCATTGCGCTTCAAGCGATTGCGTTAGCGGCATTAATTTGGGGGCGCACAATGCCGATTGCTGGAGCAGCATTAGCTGTGCTGTATGGCTATGCTATCTATCAATATGGCTGGTTTCACGCATTGGATTATATGTTTTATGTTGGCATTATTTATTATCTCGTCATTCATCGTACATATGCTTCCTCATCAGCAACACCGGTATTATATTTCACATTAGGCTTTTCCTTGGCATGGGCAGGACTGGAGAAGATGACGATGCCGGAGCTGTCGTATGGCATTGTCCAGCAATATGCGGTTCCGACATTCGGCTTTTCAGTGGAGCACTTTGTTCTCATTAGTGCATTTATCGAATTGGGTTTGGCATGGAGCTTGATCGTAGGAATATTGAATCGCTTCGTATCTATCTTAGTCACGTTAGTGTTCATTGCCACTACTACTGTATTTGGCTTTACGGAAATTGTGGGACATACGATTATCCATGCTTTGCTGTTGATGTTCATCATTGAAGGAGAAGGCGCATTGAGGACGCCTTTTCAGTTCCACCGTTCCCCCGTTCTGCGTTACTCATTCGTGCTTGTCAACTTCTGCGTGCTGTTATTCGGCTTGATGGCGTTATATATTACACTCGGTTCATAATCGGCCGCATTTTTGCGGCGCATAAAGAAGCTGCTTCCCATTCTTCCGATGAATGGAAAGCAGCTTCTTGTTCGTTCATTTGCCGATTCGATTGACTTCTCGTGAGATGCTGAGCAGAATGCCCATACTCATCATACAGGTCAGCAAGGAGGAACCCCCAGAACTGATGAACGGGAGCGTTACCCCCGTCATCGGAATGGCGTTAGTGACGCCGCCGATATTAATGAGCGCCTGAATGGCCAGCATGCTGACAATGCCGATCCCGATTACGGTGCCGAACAAGTCTGGGCAGCGAAGTGCTATAATTATGCCTCTCCATAACAGGGCGAGATAAGTGAGCAAGAACAGCATTGTACCGACGAGACCCAGCTCCTCACCAATAATCGAAAAGATGAAGTCGGTATGCGGATAAGGGAGATAGAACAGCTTCTCAATACTTTGTCCGAATCCCGCACCCGTTAGACCGCCATGACCAAAAGCGTACATTGAATGAATAATGTTGTAACCGCTCCCTAGCGGGTCTTGCCAAGGATCGAGATAGGTGGTGAAGCGTTGGAAGCGATAATCATTGCCATCCGTTATTAACAAGTAGAGATTGATAAAGACGAAGCTGCATACAGCAGCTAATGCTGTGCCTGTCATAATATGCTTCAGATGTGCGCCGCCGGCTACAATGACACTCGCCGTAGTCAAGACGAATACAACAGCCGTTCCTAAGTCTGGCTGGAGCATAATGAGTCCCGTGACTACACCGACGATGACGACGACTGGCAATAGCCCTTTCTTGAGATCACGGAACATCTCCCCCTTCTTGTCGATAAGTGCCGCCATATAAATAATGGTTGCAAGCTTCACGAATTCCGAAGGCTGGATGCCAAGTTCTCCGATCGATACCCAGCTGCGTGCGCCATTAACGGCATCCCGAGTAAGGACGAACACCAATAGAATGACACAACCAAAGAAAAACGGCACAAACCACTTCTTCCATCTCGTGTAATGAATATTCATGAGGAAGAGCATGCAGATCGTGCCGAGAATCGCCCAGATTATTTGCCTTTTGGTGAAGTAAAGCGGATCGTCAAGGATATGTGCGGCACGCGGTGAGCTGGCGCTGAACACCATCAATATACCAAATCCAACCAATAACATAGTTAGCGCCAGCAGGATGAAATCAGGCGTGCCTCGTTTGGACGGGTTCATCGCAGCCCTAGCTCAAGTTGTCTTTCAGCTGCGATAATACCGATTCAGCTTGCTTGCGCACGGCATCAGGCACACCTGACTCATACTCTAACCCGTGCGGGAATGTAGCGCGTCCCAAATAGGCATCCTGTATTTCGAGCACAGCCGTTGGCGATTCCAGCTTTCCCTCGATTGCACGTGCATTGAGACGGAGATAATATTCATGACCTTCAGCTTCCAGCTTCCAATCATATGTAGCGCGATAATATTCCCATTGCCATCGAACGAAGCCAAGGTTTTCAGTTACGGCGTCCAAGTGGCTTAATTCACTCTTTAGTCCTTTTAGTTCGTTGTTTTCAATAATCATCTTTGGTTCCTCGCTTTGTTTTTTTGAATAATGGAATGGTTCACATGACGTATCTGTTCCCATGATAGTATGTTTTCACGCAGCACGCAAGCGCCAGAGGAATAGAAAAGTTACATTTCGCTGAACGTTATGTGATCTCGCACCTGCCAGCTCTGGTTGGAAATGGCCTTGATCACAAGGCATGCTTGCGCTCCTGTCGGGCATCTTATAGGTGTAGCCTTATTACAGCTACAGGACTGCACCTGAAAAGGGAGGGAACAGCAATGGGAAGAACCTTGCGTGACATTATGAGCCGGGACTGCGTAACGATTACGCTTCAGGACAATGTATTCGAAATTGCCGTGAAGATGAAGGAACATGATGTTGGATTTATTCCTGTAGTCGAGAACAAGAAGCTGATCGGCGTTGTAACGGACCGAGATCTCGTCGTCCGCGGGTATGCAGAGAAGCGATCTGGCTCGTTCGAAGTGAAGGAAGTCATGTCAACAGACGTCGTAACGGCATCCTCTGACATGACTGTGGATGAAGCGTCACACTTAATGGCACGGAACCAAATTCGACGTTTGCCTGTCGTGGACAACGGGGAGCTCGTCGGGATTGTTGCAATCGGCGACTTGGCGGTTCGACAAATCTTCGTGAATGAGGCCGGTGAAGCGCTTAGTGAAATATCAGAGCATCGTGCGCCGGTAACGGTGTAACAATGCGGATGAAGTAGGACAAGCAAGCCAACCGGAATGGATTCTGGTTGGCTTGCTTGTACAGTGCGGGTTTAAATTGTTAACGGATTATTCATACTGAATATATATAGGGTTGCCTACGAGCCATACAGGAGTGAAGAAGATGAGCAAACCTCTGATGATTCAAGCAGGACAGACGCTGCTGGCAGATGCCCGACACCCGGCCTATGCACAGATTCGGGACAAGCTCGGGGTATTCGCGGAGCTTGTCCGGTCTCCCAAGGATTGGCATACATATCGAATGACAGCAATCAGCTTGTGGCATGCTGCGGCTCTAGGTCACACTCCAGAGCATATCGTAGAAGTGTTGACCTCTAACAGCCGGTATCCCGTACCTATACAGCTGCAGCAGGAGATCTATGCAGTCATGCGTCGGTACGGGCAAATCCACCTCGCTAGTTCGCATGACAAGCTTGTGCTGTGGGCTGAGGATCGTGAAGCTTGGACAACACTTAGTCAAGTGGAAGAAGTGCGAGCATATTGGTTGGAGGAAGATGACAAGCGTATGCGGGCATATGTTCTTCCAGTCAATCGAGGTTTGTTGAAACAGGCTTGCATGCGGGCAGGATATCCAATTGAGGATCAGGTAGGGTACCGAGACAGTGAACGATTGGAAATTCAGTTGAGGAAATCAACATTGAACGGTGTAGCCTTGCAGCTGCGTGATTACCAGCGGCATGCCGTCGATCGCTACTACCGGGAAGGAGCGGTACACGGAGGCAGCGGGATTGTCGTAATGCCCTGTGGGGCAGGCAAGACGTTAGTTGGTATTGGGGCGATGGTGAAATGTCAATGTGCCACGCTGATCTTAACGACGAATACTACGTCCGTTAAGCAGTGGAAGAAGGAAATTGTGGACAAGACCGATCTGTCTCCAGATTCGATAGGTGAATATGCAGGGAAACAGAAGCAGGAGCGGCCTGTTACAATCGCTACCTATCACATGCTGACATATAAGTGTAAGGAGAAGCATGCATTCGTTCATATGAAGCTATTCCAGCAGCGCAAATGGGGGCTTATTATTTATGATGAAGTGCATTTGTTGCCTGCACCCGTGTTCAGAGCGACCGCAGAGCTGCAAGCAGCAAGGCGCCTAGGGCTTACCGCTACACTAGTTCGCGAAGACGGCAGGGAAGAGGACGTATTCTCGCTAGTAGGACCGAAAACCTTCGATTTGCCGTGGCGCTCCTTAGAGGCGCGAGGTTATTTGGCTGAGGTGCAGTGTACGGAGGTGCGGGTAGGGTTGAGTGAGCAGGATCGGCTGCGCTATTGGGACGCTGGGCCGAGAGTGAAGCCGCGAATAGCCGGGGACAATGTGGGCAAGGATGAGGTTGCTGCTGCACTGCTGCACTGCCATCCAGACAAGCCTGCACTGATCATCGGTCAATATTTGCAGCAGTTGCGGCGAATCGCCTGTAAGCTGAATGCGCCTCTCATAACGGGACAGACAAATCAGGAAGAGCGAGAGCGATTGTTCCAAGCATTTCGACAAGGTCAGGTGCCTGTGTTGGTCGTATCGAAGGTAGCCAACTTCGCTGTAGATTTGCCAGATGCAGCTGTAGCGGTCCAAGTTTCCGGAAGCTATGGTTCACGCCAGGAAGAAGCCCAACGTCTCGGTCGGGTGCTGAGACCGAAGCGAAATGGTGGCGAAGCGTACTTCTATTCGCTGATTTCGGCACATACTCGAGAGGAACAGGATGCTGAGAGACGCAGACTGTTTCTAACAGAGCAAGGATATCCTTATGAAAAGGTCACGGAGTTCGATGTATGGAAGCGAAGGGAGGAGGTATCGGGATGAGAATGGCTGATTGGTTGGCGCAAGCACCGCTTGCGATGCAGGAACGAATCGCTGCCCATCCTGTATACCAGGAAGAGGTGCAAGCAGGAAGCAGCCTTCTAGAATGCTTGACTGATGAGGAGGTTCTGCAGCGCAGCTATGCTAGTCTGACAGTCGTAGAACAAGAGGCATTAGCCGGGATATGTCGGAAATTCGGCTTGAATCGAATACAGTGGCGTGATCTGGACAGCCTGCCGACGCATCGTGCGAATGCGGAGTGGAGAGCAGCAGTTGCATCGTTGTGTGAGAAGGGATTGCTCTGTATCTGGCAGAAATCCTGGGGAGAACCTACCTTTAGTCTAGCAGCAGAAGCGTTCCCAATGTGGAGCCGGCAATTCATAGGCGCTCATATGGAGAGAGCTGTCGAATGGAGTCCGTTAGAGATGACGGACGCTGCTGGCGAGCAATGCTGTCTGCTCGTGAATCTTCTGCTGCTTGCCCGGTTTGTCGAATCAGATCAGTTGACACGGTCTAAGCAAGGCGGCTGGCATAAGAAGCCATGCAAGAAGTTTGAACAGCAGCTTCGATTGACGGCAAGTAGTAACCTTACGTTTGCGATAGACGAATTTACTATCCATGAACATGCCGACTGTCTGTCTCCAGGAGCTGCCGCAGTGTTGGATGTAGCTTCTCGGCTGAAACTGCTTCATTGGTCAGAGAACAGGCTGAGACTTCATAGTTCGGCATGGAGCCAGTTGCTAGAGCTAACGGGAACAGCACTCAGTCAGCACATTAGCCGACAATGGCTGCTATGGCATGCATCGGATTCGGTCTGGCAGCAGCACGCTGGCTTCGCTCTCCTCGCCATGCCAGATTCGGGGTGGTATGACCTGAAGGAGATGTATGAGTCGTTACGCATAGGAGATGGCTTACCTGCTGACGTCGATTGGAACTGCTTCGCAGACAGCTTGACAAGACGGCTGCTTGGCCCGATGGCCGCATTCGGCTGGCTGCATGTCGCGACTCTTCAAGATGGCCGTATAGTTGTTCGCAAATCTAGGCTGCTGGTAAGCAGGGCAGAAGACGAGATGGACATGCCCTATGTGTCTGCACATGGAGAAGTGATGCTCTCCTTGACGAATAAGCTTGCGCAACATTGGGAGCTGCTATGCTGTGCAGAAACATATGCATACAGCGAGGCTGTTCACACGTATCGGTTGACCAGAGAGAGTGTATGGCAAGGAATGGCACAAGGAAAAGCTGCAAGTAGTGTTCTGAATGGCATGAGGGGGGAGATACCAGACACCCTTCTTGAACAGCTGCGTGATTGGGAGTCACGCTATGGTGAGATCGAGGTTAGTACGCGACTTGTTATTCGGTGCCGTAACACTTCGGTTGCTGAACAGCTTCTGCAGCGGGAGTCAATCCGTCCTATCGCCGAAGCAGTCGGAGACGGGGTGTTGATCCTCGAAGCGAATGCTTCACAGTCAGAGCTGCGCAAGCTGCTTGCTGCAAGCGGGTACCAAGCAGCTTGGATCGAGCATACCGACGATCAGCGTAAGCAAGTCGTTCCAGCGGACCCGCAATACAGCATGATACAGGGATACGAGGAACAGCAATTGTCGGTACCTGCAACCAAGCTTCCCGACATCACAGATTTATATGACAGAATGAGCGCCATTCCGTCCAGTTGGCTGCACGAATTTCGCCAGTACCACCCTTCTACGGGCAGGCAGTTGATTGAACAAGCGATTCGATACCGATCGGGTGTACAGCTGCGCGTGCAAGGAGATGCGATCCGCTTTCATCCGGAACGGGTGATCGGAGACCGAACTGGATGGCGGGTGGAAGGATGGGTGGCAGCAAACCGACAGGAACGGGAAATCAAGCAATATTCTCCGAAAGATTGGGAAGAAATACAGTTGCTTTTGCCCGGCATTAATGATAATAATGAGGTATTACGTTCATGAGAGGGGATGAATCGGAAGATGAGTGTACAAGAACAGCAAGTCTTGGACATGACCGCCCTCTTAACTGAGAGTACCGAACTCGCAGAGATGATATTGGGCTCGCAGGAGATGGAGCGCTATTTATATTGGAAGCAGATAATGGAGCAAGACCCGAAGGCTCAGGAGGCGATTCGCCAGTTTGCCGTTGCTAAGGAAGCGTTCGCCGACTGTGAGCGCTTCGGCCATTTTCACCCGGACTATCATGCTGGTTTGGAGAAGGTGGAGAAGGCGCAACAAGCCTTGCATGATGTGGAGGCGATTCGATATTTCAAGGAAGCGGAGACGGCGCTCGATGAGCTGTTGTACGACGTGTCTCTTACGATTGCACGCAGTGTGTCCGAATCGGTGAAAGTCCCTTCGAACACATTGCTGCCAGATACGGGAACAGGCGGCTGCGGAGCCGGAGGCTGCAGCGGGAAGTGCGGCTAAGCTTGCTGCAGGGTGAAATCCGGCTCCATGTGACCAACTTCGAGACCTGTCTGGTTGTATAGTTTCGGCTTGTGGAAGAAGGTCAGCTCAGCTCTCTGACTGCTGTTCAGCTCGTCAAGCTGTACGAGTACCTCGACAGCAGCAGCATATACTGCCCGCAGTGAACCGTCCTCTGACTTCAGGGCAATAGCCTGCTGAGCTTGTCGAGAGGCTATAGCAAGTACGCCATCGGCACCCATCTTGGCCATCCAGCGTCCATCTGTAACTTCGATGAGTCGAGTATCGAAGCGATTGCTGCCAGCCAAGTAGAAGGGGTGCTTCACAATACTGTCATATAAGGTGCGGCAGCAATCGGCAACTGCGGCATCGATTGTGTGTGGAGAGCACCATTCCAAGTAAGCGCGTGCCAGCCGTTCTAACGGCATCCGGTATGCGGGAACACCGCATCCGTCAATGGCAACCGAGATTTGCTCGATGGGCATAGCGCTTAATGAAGCGATGATCGTTAGCATCTGCTGCTGCACGGGATGATCGAGCTGCCAGTATTTATCTATCGGCGTGTCCATCGCTTGTGCCATTGCCAGCATGCCAAGGTGCTTGCCGGAGCAGTTATGGTGCAATACCGAAGGCTGTTGTCCGGCTGCACGCAATGCTGACCGAGCAGAGCGGTCATACGGTTGCTGTGTGCCGCAGTGCAGCTGTTGCTTCTTCACACCAAGTCTGTCCATTAGTGATTGAGCTAACTCCACATGCGCAGGTTCACCGCTATGGGATGAGCAGATGAAAGCTAACTCAGCAGCGGACATCTCTTGTGCGCTTGCTGCACCAGACAGCAACACAGCAACAGCTTGAAGCGGCTTGGCGGTCGAGCGAATGAACGTTCGACGCTGCGCATTACCGAGCTTATATTGCAAGCCGCTGTCCTGTCCAACTACAGCTGCATGGATGAAGTGGCGGTTTTCTACATATGTGCCTCTCCAGGCTTGAACGGAATGTTGCCATATTGGAGACATAGTCATAATAATTACTCCTTTATTCACATACTTATGTAATAAGAAAACGAGGTGTGCTGGACATGTTTTCTGAAAGAATCGGATTGATTGTTTGGATTAGCGATGTGAAAGCAGCAAGGAATCAGCTTGACAGATATGGTTCTGTGCATTTCATCTCGCGGAAGATGCACTACGCTGTACTCTATATTCATGCTAACAAGGAAGAAGATACGACGAAGCAGCTGCAGCGCTTGCATTGGGTAAGACGAATTGAACGTTCATATCGGAACGAGATTAAGACGGAATACAGTAGTAATATGCCGGACAAGACCAGATTTTACTCTTTGTAGGTGTGAAATTCAAACAGTGGTCGAAATTTTTATGAAATTCTTCCAATATAGTTGGATTCCTGTTGAGAATCCGTTAAAATAAGAGTAACGTCATAGTCTCAAAGACCCACAGTTTAATTTGTCCTACTATTACTGGGAATGGGGTGTGGAATATGAGAGATAAGATTATGCAGCGCTGGAGCACGTATGAGCCGTTTTTTGTCGAATTAGGCGATAAAAAAGTTGCTGATGTGGTGATTACGAACCATGCCAAAATGCGTTGGAAAGACCGGGTTGAGAGTGAGAAGACGGGATTCGAGGACATATGCGCATTTTTATGGGAACGTTTGAAGAAAGACCACGTTGAACCCTATTACCGTAATGAGCAGGACGTATACCTAATTGATGAGGATCTAGTGATGGTCGCGGAGTTCTCTACAATCGAAGGGGAAACAGACATAGCTGGCAACCCGTTGCATAAGATGATCGTTGTCACATTTCTTGGAAGAATGTCGGAAACGATCGAATTGCGCGACCTTAAGTCCTATTACTCATGGCTGAGACATTCAAGGAGAATGACATTGATGAAGAACAGCCGCAAGCGGAGATGATCATCTTCCATATACAGGAGTTCAAGCATGCGTTCCGAGGAACGCATGTTTTTTTTATCATCACGATATGAGCTGGTTTGGTATAATAGAAAGCATACGATTCGTACATCAGGAAAGGTGGAAGAACGCATTGGCCCTCAATTTTCATCAGCTTCACATTTTTTATACGGTTGCGATGAGAGGAAGCTTCTCAGCAGCAGCGCATTCGCTGCATATGACACAACCCGCGGTTACAATGCAAATCCAGGCGTTGGAGGACTATTTCGGTACGAAGCTGTTTAACAGATCGACGAAAAAAGTAGAGCTGTCCGAAGCTGGCAAGACATTGCTGCCGTTCGCTCGGCGAAGCATTGATTTCATGAAGGACACGGACATGGCAATGTCGCGCTATACACATATGCTGCAGGGGCGTCTGCAGATGGGGGCAAGCTTGACGTTCGGCGAATACATATTGCCGCGCATACTTGGTCCATTCGCCCAAGAATACCCGAACATTACTGTGAGCATGAAAGTGATCAACACCTCGCAAATTTTGGAGGAAATCCAAAACCATCAGCTGACCTTCGGTATAGTCGAAGCGCCGATCCAGCACCCCGATGTGGTGACGGATGCGGTGTTGAACGACGAATTGAAGCTTATACTGCCGTCTGGTCATCCGCTGCTGGAGCTGGATACGATTCGCATGAAGGATGCGTTAGCTTATCCGTTCGTCCTGCGTGAGAAGGGCTCGGGCACACGGCTCGTGATGGAGCAGGAAATGCTGCGCAACGGTGTAGATCCAGGCGCGTTACATATTGCGATGGAGCTTGGCAGCACCGGTGCGATCAAGTCCGCAGTAGAATCGGGGCTCGGCTTGTCGGTCATTTCCTCATCCTCGGTTAAGCACGAAGTAACACTTGGTCTGCTGCATGTTCGCTCCATTGAGGGTTTTACGTTTACACGTGAGTTTTATTCAATCTATTTAGCGTCAACCTTGCTTCCGATATCAGCAGTGACTTTTTTGTCGTTTTTGCGGGAGCGCGATATTAGTCAGTGGCTGTAAGCACATAAGCGATACAATTCAATCATGCTAGAGAGAGGAGCTTACGGATGCCAATTGCATATGTAGATTTGCATACGCATACGACTGCGTCAGACGGAACTTGCACGCCAAGTGAGAATGTGAAGCTTGCCGCAGAAGCAGGACTTGCTGCGCTGGCGATTACGGACCATGATACGTTCGGCGGGTTGGCTGAAGCGATAGAAGCGGGGAAGGAGCTTGGCATTGAAGTGGTGCCTGGCGTTGAGATCAGTACAGCCTGGGAGGGCCAGGATATACACATTCTAGGGTACTACATGGAGTGGGGGGGCGAACGGATGCAATCCCGGCTTGCGGGACTGCGTGATGTGCGTGCCAAGCGTAATGTCAGACTGGCAGAGCGTCTTCGGCAGTTAGATATAGCTATAACGGTTGCTGATGTCGAAAGATTGGCACAAGCCAATGGTGCTACAGGTTCTGTCGGACGTCCGCACTTTGCAGAATGGTTAGTCCAGCACGGATATTGTACAGATATGGGTGAAGCTTTCGATAAATACTTAGGGACGAATGGCACAGCTTACGTACAGGTTGATCGGATTTCGCCGTTCGAAGCAATTGATTTCATCCACGAATCCGGCGGCGCAGCTGTCGTGGCTCATCCTGGATTGTACGATGCCGATGAGCTGGTAGAGCGATTGATTCAGCATGGCGTTGACGGAATTGAGGTTGCACACGCCGATCATACTAGTGAGCAAGAGCTGCACTATCGAGAGATGGCGGAACAGGGCAATGTTGTCGTGACAGCCGGTTCGGACTTTCACGGGTATCGGGATGGTGTCGTATTCCATGCGCCGCTTGGCTCTCGGCGTACTTCACTTGATGTAGTGCGAGAGCTTGAACGGAAGGCTAGAGGCTATAGGGACTCTTCGAGCTTATAGAGCTCGTGAGCAGTGGTTATGCATATGCCCAATATGCCTAATACTAAAAAAAGAACCGCACAGCACAAGGCTTGCGGCGTTCAATTATCGGGGGCCGCTTGCGCAGCCCCCTTCATGGGAGAGGAGAAACCGGATGAAGAGCTTATGGGGAAACGTAAGTCTTCTCCGCGGTTGTCCACGGCACTTTCATGCCGCTACTCCTATAATGTCCGGCACATCCCGATTCTATACAGGGGAACCAATATTTTTTCTTGTCAGGCAAAAATATGATAGGATAAACCCATACAGAGGTTGAACATCAAAGAACAGGTGATGAACGGTGCGAATTATAGCGGGAAGTGCAAAGGGTCGATCACTTAAAGCTGTGCCTGGCAATGGAACACGCCCGACAACAGATAAGGTGAAAGAGGCGTTATTCAGCATCATCGGTCCGTTCTTCGACGGCGGATGTGTACTGGATTTGTTCGCTGGTACGGGAGGATTGGGTCTGGAGGCATTGAGCAGGGGGATGGAGAAGGCGATCTTCGTCGATTCAGACTTGCGTTGCATCTCCGTCATTAAGGACAATGCGAAGCAGGCTGGTTTGGAGCAATGCTGCGAGATTTATCGGAATGATGCAGCACGGGCAGTCCGGGCTCTTGCCAAGCGTGAGCAGCAATTCGATCTAGTGTTCTTGGACCCGCCATATAGGAGAAAAGATATGCACGAATGGTTGGTCCGCATGCAGGAGCAGGGGTTGCTTGCACAAGGAGCAGTAGCGGTCGTGGAGCATGACGCACAGATTGTATACCCTGATGAAGTCGGGGATTTGCGGTGCGTCAGGAAAGCGAGCTATGGCGATACAGCCATTACGATATACAACATGCAGGGAGATGGTGATCAATGAGTCGCAAGGAACGAGTTGCCGTATATCCCGGAAGCTTTGATCCGGTTACATTCGGACATCTTGATATTATTCAAAGGGCTGCCAAGCAGTTTGACTATGTGATCGTCGCGGTGTTGAACAATGAGCGGAAGAATCCGTTGTTCTCTGTGAAGGAGCGCAAGGAGCTTCTGTATCAGGTCACCTTGGATATGCCGAATGTAGAAGTGGACAGCTTCAACGAGTTGTTGATTACTTATATGCGAAGCAAGCAAGCGCATATTATCGTCCGCGGCCTACGAGCAGTCTCAGATTTCGAATACGAGCTGCAGATGGCATCGACGAATCAGAAGCTGGATGATACGATTGAGACGGTCTTCATGATGACCAATCCGAAGTACTCCTACTTGAGCTCCAGCATTGTGAAGGAAATTGCCCGGTTCCAAGGTCAGGTGGCGGACTTGGTGCCAGATGTGGTGGAAGCAGAGCTGAGGCGCAAGTATGCACTCACCTCTCCATTAGAATAGTCGGAACCAATGAGTCATTCGTTGTCCGGCTTTTTTCATGATAATCAGAAGTGTGCTGCATGCAACAAAGAAGACAAATAGTAGGATCGTAATGGCTGGAGCGGCAAGTGCCCATACATACAAAGGTGCGACGCCATAGCTGCTCTGTTCAATTAGCGGGAATTCATAGGTTATCGTAGGGACAACCGCACGATGAAGGAGATGCAGTAGCGGCTCCCATATTGCCAGCGTCAATCCGAATGCCAATACAGCATGCATGAGGCGGGTCATCAGGAACAAGTGCAAGCGAATGCCGGATTTGCTAAGGAGCGCTCGTACTTGCAGCAACATGCTCAATCCGCTGAAGCCTAGCAGCGCTCCAATTGCCGCCATCATAATAGTGAGCTCAGGAAGCTGCCATTGTGCCAGTTGAGAGGCGCCTAGATGTACCTCGAGCACAACAACAGCCCATGCTCCCCAAGCTTGCAGATGCAACAAGTTCAGGATCGGATGCAGCATGACTGCCGCAACCGAGCAGAAGATGATAATGCCGCCAATGGCAAACAGCTGCTCGATCACATGCTTCACCGTATCTCCTAGCAGTTGGCCGAACGAGCGGCCGTCTGCTTGGCGGGCACGCCGCATATCGCGGAGAGCCTGCTTCCAGATTGAAGCGGCTTGCTTCGGCAATTGTGCTGTAGGGGATCGGACTGACCAGGCAACAAGGAGTATAACAATCAACTGAGCTGCCCAGTGAATGAGTAATAATGGGAGCGCAAGCTGAGGCATATGGAGAAACCCCGCAGCAATCACCGTTGCGACGAGTGCGGGAGATGCGGTGTGTGAATAGGCGAGTAATCGCTCGCCTTGCTGCTTGTGAATGATGCCTTGCTGTGCCAAGGATGCGGTTGCTTTGGCACCAGCAGGATAACCGCCAATCCACCCCGATAGCAGTGCCCAGATGGCTGCGCCAGGAAGGCCTAACAGCGGTCCTGTCACTGGAGTTGCCAAGCGGCCGCAGAAGTGGATCAAACCGGAGGCTAGCAGCAGCTCGGTAAGCATAAAATAGGGCATAAGTGCGGGGAAGACGACCTTCCACCATATTTCCACACCTTCGGTAGCTGCTTGGAACACTTGCTCCGGATTAGCTAGGAAAATACCAGTTCCCATAACTGCCAATATGGCAGGCAACCAAGATAATGCAAACATTCGATGGATGAACAAATGCCAAGCACCTCCTTACAGAGCGGCTGGTTGTACATGTTTACGCGGAGGGTTGTTCGAATATGACCAATACACGTATTCCTAAGAAGTGGTTCCAGTTCGGATTGCTGGCAGCTGTCACAATCTCAATGATGGTGTATGCGTACTGGCCTTCTCCCTATATTATATATAGGCCAGGAAGTGCTGAAGAAGTGCGGCCGATGATTCACTTGGAGGAGGCTTATACAGAAGAAGCCGGCGCCTTCATGCTTACAACTGTGAATGTGCTGTCGAATGCGAATACGGCCACATATTGGTACATGAAGTGGTTTCAAAAGCATGCGCAATTTTTCCCTGAGGAAGAAATTTTCCGAGAGGGAGAGTCGCATGAGGAGTATCGCGAACGGCAAGGCTACAATATGATGAACTCCCAGAGCATGGCTGCGCTGGCTGCTTATGAAGCTGCTGACGTTGCTTATGCGTTGCATACAGAGCAGGTTATTGTTCTCGGCGTGCAGGACGGATTCCCGGCCGAGAAGGCGTTAGATGCCGGTGATATCTTGCTTGAAGTGAACGGCGAGCAAGCAGAAGATACGGAGACTGTGGCGAAGCTGATCCAGCAGCATGAGGTCGGGGATGATGTGAAGATTACGTTCGAGCGGAACGAAGAGGTTCGTGAGGCAGCGATTACTCTTGTTGAGTTATCGGGAGGAACAGACAACGCCCGACCGGGAATTGGCGTGACAATGGGCAATGTAGTTGAGGTTGTCCCTGATGATGAAGGGAAGATCGTAACGATTGATGCAGGCAGCATTGGCGGGCCTTCCGCCGGCTTGATGTTTGCTATGGAAATTTATAATCAACTTGTTCCCGAAGATGTGACGAAGGGGTATCGAATTGCTGGTACGGGTGAAATAAACGGCAGCGGTGAAGTCGGTCGTATCGGCGGTGTTCGCCACAAAGTGTTAGCGGCGGACAGGGAGAACGCGGATTTGTTCTTCTGTCCTGCATCCAATGGGAAGGAAGCAATGGCGGCTGCTGCTGCAATTGGGACCAAGATGAAGGTAGTGCCTGTATCGACAATGGATGAAGTGTTGGCGTATCTGGATCAACTCCCTACTAAAGTGGAAAGAAGCAACTAGGCAGCCCGACTTAGCCGCTCATATTTGGATAGGGGGTTGACGAATGTCCCGTTGCCATTCATCAGGAGAAGGCTGCGGGTAGCCGAGCGCATATAAATAAGAAGCACGCAGATCAAGCTCGAGCTGACTAGATGATAATTTACTGAACCGGGTATAGACAGGTACTGTTGCTGTATGCTTCATTCGCTTCAGCAGCTTGCGTCCGTTATCGGAAAAACCGAGTATGCGCAAATAAGGAACACCGGCTGCAAGTTTCTCCCGCTCTAGCAAGTGAGCGGGGTGGTTCAGCAAGATGCGGAGCAACGTTCGCTGCAGCTTCGTCCGTGTGTAACGCTTCGTCTTAAGACCGCCAATCAGTTGCTCGAAGCTTGTACAAGCGCGTTGTTGGAAGAGGAGATCCTGGATGCGGAACTCAAGTCCTTCGCTCACTTCCGCAAGCTCACGCAGCTGTTCTGCAGAGGTAACAGACAACCGCCCAAGCAACTGCATATAGAATTGCTCCCATTCCATCGGTGCTCTGCCTTGCTGTTGCTCCTGCTCAAGGATCGCATAGGTAGAGTCAGGAACATATTGGCGTACAGCTTCCAGCTTGCCTTGCTCCAACCACTTGCGGCGAATGGACGTTGCGCTTGCTATAGATGCATGCGTAGGCATCTGGTCCCGATAATCGGAATGAATACGGGGAATTGTATAGCACTGAATCCGGCTGGCCAGCCGATGCAGCGCGATCAAGTAATGAAGGCCGAGTGTGTTGTTCGGCTTGTCCAATTCGCCTTCTGGAATGGAGAGTCCATTCTGTCGAGCAAATGCAGTAAGAGCAGCTGCATACGCAGAAGGATAGTTCATACCGGTCTGCAGCAATGTACGCAATTGATTGCTCAACGCAACCGGCTCTTCATGAATATATTGTGCCACTTGCTGCAGCCAATCGATATCGCCGCTCTCGCTTCCGAAGCACAGAGCATCGACGACCCCTGTTGCATGCAAGGCGGATACAGCGCCATAAGCGAACCATTCTGCAGGCTGGCAAGCATAGAGTACCGGCAGTTCTATGACGAGATCGACACCCATACGGAGCGCCATCTCTGTACGTGCCCACTTATTGACAAGCGCCGGCTCCCCTCGTTGCAGGAAGTTGCCGCTCATGACGGCAACGACACAATCAGCTCCGGTTACGTCTTTGGTTCGGCGGTAATGATATACATGACCGTTATGGAGCGGGTTATACTCGACTATGATGCCTGCAGTTCTCATAGTTAGCCTTCTTCCCTTCTGTAATGAGAGCGTGAATAGATGGCTTTCTCTTGCATATTACCATGAATGCGATGGATTCGCATCCGCGCGGGCGAATAAAGGGTATGATCCTGTCATAGACAGAATAGATGCCGATCGTATAGTGTGTGAAGGAAAATTGGTTGACAAATGATGCTTCCAATCGATATAATTACTTTTGTTTGTTTGGAGTGAATAGTGATGACTTGGATAATCAATCTGCGAGACCTTCTTCGCATGAACAAGCCGATCGTAATCGACGATCAGCTTGAACTGAACGAGGCAAGCAAGTTGCGGCAAGAGCTCCTTCACGCCGATCCGCTTCGAGTGAATCTGACTGCTTCAGCGAAGCTGGGAACCGTTGAGGTCGAAGGGGAAGGACAAGCCGCACTGGACATGCAATGCTCGCGGTGCTTGGGTACGTTCAAGTTTGAATTGCGCTTTCCGATCTTAGAACGATTTCGATTACAGCAAGATGAATCAGAGCTAACAGAGGAAGACGATATTCATCTTGTGGACACGGATCAAGTTGATCTTCGTCCTTTTGTGGAAGAGTCCTTTTGGCTGGCATTGCCTTTCGTGTATGTATGCCGGGAGGATTGCCAAGGTCTGTGCCAAGCATGTGGAACGAATTTGAACGAACGTGATTGCGGCTGCACGCAGGACAACATTGATCCTCGTCTTGCGGCATTGCAGGATTTTTTCAAGAAGGAATAGGCGAATCCGAAGGCGTATGCTGTTCGGTATGCATAAACGCTCAACTTGGTATTTGGTTAAGGAGGTGGGGAATCATGGCAGTACCACAAAGAAGAACATCCAAAACCCGTCGCGACAAGCGTCGTACGCATTTTAAGCTTGAAGTGCCGGGCATGGTTAAATGTGAGCAATGCGGAGAGCTGAAGCTTGCGCATCATGTGTGCCGTGTATGCGGGACGTACAAGGGCAGAGAGATCGTGCAACAATAATGAGGCAATGAAAAAAACGTTCTGTCGTTTGCGGCGGGGCGTTTTTTTGCATACTAACAGCAGTTTGTTGCATCACTGCAGCAATACGGGAAAATTACATCTTTTCTTTTGATCGTATTTTCTATATACTACATCATAGTACCTGGTAATAAACGAAGTGAGATCGGAATATGCTGGGAGTAAAGGTGGTGGGTCAGCCATAGAACGACTGCCCAAGCGTCAGCGTCAGCAACAGCTGGCCAAGGCGCTCAATGATAATCCATTCGTGACCGATGATGAATTAACCCGCATGTTCAGCGTCAGTATTCAGACGGTAAGACTGGATCGCATGGAGTTAGGTATTCCCGAATTGCGGGAACGCATCAAACTGATGGCCGAGCACTCCTACGACCAGATCCGATCACTCCCGTTGCACGAAGTGATTGGAGATGTTATCGACCTTCAGTTGGACAAGAGCGGCATCTCATTATTCGAAATAGCTGAGGAGCATGTATTCTCGCGCACCTCAATTGCACGCGGCCACCATATTTTCGCGCAAGCGAATTCATTGGCAGTTGCTGTTATTAATGAAGAAGTGGCGCTGACAGCCTCAGCGGACATTCGATTTATCCGTTCGGTCAAGCTAGGCGAGAAGTGTGTCGCCAAGGCCTATGTCCGTTCCATCTCCGGAGAGAATGGGAAGGCGAAGGTTGAAGTGTTTACATATGTCGGAGATGAGTTGGTCTTTCAAGGGAACTTCGTTGTGTACAGGACACCTCATGTAGAAAAGGGAGGAGACAGCAGTGCGAATCGCCATTGATGCGATGGGCGGCGACCATGCTCCTCATAGTAATGTAGAAGGCGCAATGAGAGCGGCGAAGGAATGGCCAGATACGCAATTAATATTAGTAGGTGATGAGCGTCAGCTTGCCCCGCTTGTGAGCAATGCGCCTTCCAATGTGGAGATTCTTCATGCATCCGAGGTCATTGGGCCTCATGATGAGCCGGTTAAGGCTGTTAGACGGAAGAAGGATGCTTCTATGGTTGTAGCAGGACGGTTGGTGAAGGAAGGCGGAGCGGAGGCGATGATCTCTGCAGGCAATACAGGGGCACTGATGACGACAGGATTGCTCGTCGTGGGACGAATTTCAGGAATAGATCGACCCGGGTTGGCTACGATGCTGCCTACATTAGACGGAAGAGGCGTGCTGGCACTCGACTTGGGTGCGAATATGGATGCGCGGCCTGAGCACTTGCAGCAATACGCGCTAATGGGAAGCTTGTACCGGAAGAGTCTGGAACAGCTTGATGCGCCGCGTGTTGGCTTGCTGAATGTTGGCACGGAAGCGGGCAAAGGGAACGAGCTGACGAAGGACGCATACCCGTTGCTTGCAGACATGCCAATTTCGTTCGTTGGCAATGTAGAGGCTAGAGACGTGATGGACGGCGCATGCGATGTGCTAATCTGTGATGGATTCGCCGGCAATATATTGCTGAAGGCAATGGAAGGGACCGCTGGTGCAGTATTTGGCGCGCTGAAGTCAGCATTCACCCGAACAATCATGTCGAAGCTGGCAGCATCCGTGCTTGCTCCGGGTCTACGTGAGTTTAAACAGAAGATGGATTATACTGAACACGGCGGCGCCCCGCTGTTAGGTGTGGCCGGTGTCTGCATCAAGGGGCATGGCTCTTCGGATGCCCATGCGATGAAAAATGCCGTTCGGCAGGCGCGTCTAACGATTCAGTCAGAGCTTGTGCTGCGTCTGTCGAAGGAAATCAGCGGGAAGTGAGTGAGGCATAATGAATGGACGTCCGGTAGGAATTCTGGGAACAGGCAAGTATGTGCCGGATCGCGTGTTAACGAATGAACAATTGGAGCAAATGGTAGAGACGAACGATGAATGGATCACGTCTCGTACCGGAATCAAGGAACGAAGAATAGCGAGCGATGCGCAAGCTTCATCTGACTTGGCCTATGAGGCAGCAGTGCAGGCAATGGCGGCTGCGAATGTAACGGCTGAGGACTTGGACTTGATTGTTGTAGCAACGATTACGCCGGATATGGCCTTCCCATCAACAGCGTGCATTCTGCAGGAGAAGCTGGGCGCGAAGCAAGCGGCTGCCTTCGATCTTTCAGCAGCTTGCTCAGGTTTTATATATGGGCTTGCTAATGCCTCCTCGCTGATTGCATCAGGACTATACCGCAATGCGCTCGTTGTTGGAGCGGAATGCTTGTCCAAGATTACCGATTATACTGACCGCAATACATGCATCTTGTTCGGTGATGGTGCAGGCGCAGTTGTGATCGGCGAAGTGCCGGAAGGAAGGGGATTTCGTTCCTTCGAACTAGGTGCCGACGGGAGTGGCGGAGAGCTGCTCAGAGTTAGCGGCGGCGGTTCCCGCAATCCAGTATCGCAGCATACGATCGACGAGAAGCTTCATTATATTTATATGGCTGGCAGAGATGTCTTCAAGTTTGCTGTGCGCATAATGGGCTCTGCCGCAGAGGAAGCGCTGCGCAAGGCTGGGCTCGGCAAGGAAGACATCGATCTGCTCGTTCCGCATCAGGCGAATATACGTATCATTCAGTCAGCCTTGGAGCGCTTGGACCTGCCGGAAGACAAATGCGTCGTGAACGTGAACAAATACGGGAATGTATCGGCAGCCTCGATTCCGATTGCACTAGCTGAAGCGGTCGAGGAAGGCCGGGTGCAAGAAGGTGATGTGCTTGTGCTGGTCGGCTTCGGCGGAGGATTAACCTGGGGTGCGTCCGCACTTGTCTGGTAAGAGTCAGCAGTTGACGATAGAAACAAGGAAGAGGGTGGATCCAGAATGGGGAAAGTAGCGTGTGTGTTTCCAGGTCAAGGAGCGCAGTCAGTCGGCATGGGCAAAGATTTGTACGAGCACCTGCCGGATAGCCGGAAGATGTTCGCCGCGATCGATGCTACGCTCGGATTTGATTTGACGGCAACGATGTTCGAAGGTCCGGAGGACAAGCTTCGTCTTACTTACCATACACAGCCGGCATTGCTGGCTGTAAGTGCCATCCTATTCCGCGCTATGGCAGACAGTGGTTTCCGACCGGATTACGTAGCTGGTCACAGTCTTGGCGAATATAGCGCGCTCGTTGCAGCAGGTGCCTTGCGCTACGAGGATGGACTGCGAACGGTCTATGAACGTGGTCGCCTGATGGATCGCGCCGTACCGGCAGGTCAGGGGGCGATGGCAGCAGTACTTGGCGCAGAGCGTGACGCGCTACAGCAGTTGTGTGAGCGGATTAGTATCGAATCAGGACTCGTCGAGCTCGCCAATGTGAATTCACCTGGACAGATTGTCGTGTCTGGCAGTGCGGCAGGTGTGCAAGCCGTAGTGGACAGCGGTAAGGAAGCAGGTGCCAAACGTGTCATTCCGCTTGAGGTTAGCGGTCCGTTCCATTGCTCGCTGATGAAGCCTGCGGCAGATGGGTTGCAGCAAGTGCTTGCCGGCGTTGACATTCAGGCGCCGTCGGTGCCGCTAATTGCGAATGTAACGGCACAGTCTGTAGAAGCTGCCGATGATATTCGTCAGCTGCTCGTGCAGCAGGTCGTTGCACCCGTACTGTGGGAAGATAGTGTGAGACAGCTGCTGGAGAACGGTGTAGATACGTTCATTGAAGTCGGCACGGGCACTGTTTTGGCCGGCTTAATCAAGAAGATCGATCGCAAGGTCAAGATTATATCTGTTAATTCTTATGAAGCTTTACAAGCTTTTAACGAGGAGGGTGCTTATGCTTAAGGGGAAATCAGCCTTAGTTACAGGTGCATCCAGAGGAATCGGCAGAGCGATAGCGATTGCGCTGGCAGAAGCAGGCGCTGATGTAGTAGTCAATTATGCAGGAAGTGAAGCGGCAGCGGCCGAAACGGCTAAAGCTGTCGAGGCACTCGGCCGCAAGGCTGTGCTGGCGAAAGCCGATGTCGGGCAATCAAGCGAAGCGGAAGCTTTGGTGAAGACCGCATTGGACACATTCGGGAAGCTGGACATTCTGGTCAATAACGCAGGGATTACACGTGACAACCTATTGATGCGAATGAAGGAAGAGGAGTTCGATCAAGTGATCGAAACGAATCTGAAGGGCGTATACAACTGCTTGAAGGCTGTAACGCGACCGATGATGAAGCAGCGTACGGGTACAATTATCAACATTTCGTCTGTCGTCGGTGTATTAGGCAACGCAGGTCAAGCGAATTATGTAGCTGCCAAGGCAGGGGTAATCGGTCTGACCAAGTCAGCAGCTCGTGAGCTTGCGTCCAGAGGCATTACCGTCAATTGCGTTGCACCCGGGTTTATTGAGACAGATATGACAGACAAGCTGACTGATGAGATGAAATCATCGATGCTTGGGCAGATTCCACTTGCCAAGCTGGGACAGCCTGAGGATATTGCGCGTGTCGTAACGTTCCTTGCAGGTGATGGCGCTTCCTACATGACGGGACAAACTATTCATGTAGATGGCGGTATGGTCATGCCTTAAGACAAGATGCAGTGAATAGTTGTGCGTATGTTAGCGCCGTTCACAGGAGTTGTAATCCTAATCTGATGAAGTATGGTAATTTGGATAGGTTTTTCGTATAATACCATGGAGGAGGTGAACCGGAAAATGGCAGAAGTACTGGAGCGCGTAAAGCGAATCGTCGTAGATCGTCTAGGCGTAGAAGAGTCCGAAGTAACGCTGGAAGCTTCCTTCAAGGATGATTTGGGCGCGGATTCGCTGGACGTGGTAGAGCTTGTTATGGAGCTCGAAGACGAATTTGATATGGAAATCTCCGATGAGGATGCAGAGAAAATAACGACGGTTGGCGAAGTTGTGAATTACATACAATCCCATACCTAGTGTCGTGGTCCCGTTATCTGCATAACGGGACTGTTCCTCATTATAAGTATTTGCCGGTTCCACTCGCTCCAAAGAGAGCAGACTTGTTTATTTCATAGATTAGCTACGATAGTTGATTGATACAATGCGGCATTGGAGTGATACGCATGATGCAGAGAGTTGTCGTGACGGGGATGGGTGTTATGACCTCGTTGGGAAAAGATATTGATACATTCTGGAAGCACTTGATGGAAGGGAAATCAGGGGTCGGTATGATTGAAGCATTCGATACGAGTGATTATCCGACCAAGATCGCTGCCGCTATCCAAGACTTCAATCCTGAAGATTATATGGAGAAGCGGGATGCGCGCAAGATGGATCGATTCGTACAATTCGCGCTTGCTGCTACAGTCGAAGCGCTGAAGCACGCGGACTTGAATATACGTGAGCAGGCAGATGCCGAGCGGGTTGGCGTCTATGTCGGCAGCGGCATTGGCGGACTTGCTACTTGGGAAGAGCAGCATCGGATATTGTTGGAGAAAGGACCGAAGCGTGTGAGTCCATTCTTCATCCCGATGATGATCGCCAACATGGCAAGCGGCCAAATATCTATGAAAACTGGAGCCAAGGGGCCGAATAGCACAGCAGTTACAGCTTGTGCGACGGGCACGCATTCCATTGGCGAATCTTATAAATTGATACAACGCGGCGAAGCAGATGTGATGATTTGCGGCGGAGCGGAAGCAACGATTACGCCGACGGGTGTCGGCGGATTTTGCGCACTGCGTGCCATGTCAACCCGCAATGACGAACCAGAGAAGGCAAGTCGACCGTTCGATGTCGATCGGGACGGTTTCGTCATGGGTGAAGGATCAGGCATTCTCATATTGGAATCGCTCGAACATGCGCAGCAGCGCGGCGCACGTATCTATGCAGAAGTAATCGGTTACGGGATGAGTGGGGACGCTTACCATATGACCGATCCTGATCCGGACGGAGCTGCCCGTTGTATGACTAGAGCGCTCCGCGATGCAGGGATAGAGACAACGGCTGTTGACTACGTCAATGCGCACGGTACATCTACACCGGTGGGAGACACTTCGGAGACGATTGCGCTGAAGAATGCGTTAGGCGATCATGCGTACAACATTGCGGTCAGCTCTACGAAATCGATGACGGGGCATTTGCTCGGTGCAGCTGGTGGTGTGGAAGCGGTTATCTCTGCGCTTACGCTATACCACGGTGCGATCGCGCCAACGATCAATGTTGATCAGCAGGACCCGGAATGTGATTTGGATGTCGTGCCGAATGAAGCGCGTAAATCTGATGTGCAAGTAGCGATGTCGAACTCGTTCGGATTTGGCGGGCACAATGCTACAATTCTATTAAAGAAATTTGATCAAGTTAGCGGCACATGATCGAACGGGGAGGGCTACGGTGAAACCGAAACCGGGAAATATGACGGAACTTCAGCGGCAATTGGGCATGCAATTCGGTAATCACGAGTTATTGCGGCAAGCCTTTACCCATTCGTCATATGTCAACGAGCAAAGGCTGAGAAGCACATCAGACAACGAGCGGTTGGAGTTCTTGGGCGATGCGGTGCTGGAGTTGACTATATCCGAGTATTTGTATCATCTGTATAGTCACTGGTCCGAAGGTGCGCTTACGAAGTTCCGTGCATCTATTGTATGCGAGGCTTCATTGGTTCAATTCGCAGAACGTCTTCAACTTGGCAAGTATGTGTTGCTGGGCCGAGGAGAAGAGATGAGCGGGGGACGTACGCGTCCTGCTTTGCTTGCTGATGTGTTCGAAGCATTCATCGGAGCGCTGTTCCTTGACAGTGGATTGGAGCAAGTCAAGGTGTTCTTGAAGCAGCATGTATTCCCGCATATTCCCGAAGCATCCGGATTGCCTGTACACGATTATAAGACGCAGCTGCAGGAGAAGGTGCAGCATGGCGGAGGCGGTGCTCCCGAATACCGGATTGTAGAGGAGAAGGGGCCTGCTCACGATCGTGAATTCGTAGCAGAGGTTTGGCTGAACGATACGCAGCTCGGATCGGGCAGCGGCCGTTCGAAGAAGGAAGCCGAACAGAAGGCAGCAGCGCAAGCGTTGCAGAGATGGACATCATAACAGGTAGACGAGGGGCAGTTAGCGTGCCGTAGCATCATGCGGCATGACTGCTCCTTTGTTATGCGTGTAACAGGGGGAACTAGTGCATGCGGTGCAAGCAATTGCGAGCTGCTTTCCTTCTTTCATTCTGGAACGGGTGTGATACAATAGGCTAGAGGTGAGACGATTGTTTCTGAAACGGCTAGAGTTATACGGTTTCAAATCATTCGCTGACAGGACTGAACTCGAGTTCGTTCCTGGCATCACGGCTGTTGTCGGTCCGAATGGCAGCGGCAAGAGCAATATATCCGACTCCATCCGATGGGTGCTCGGTGAGCAAAGCGCCAAGAGTCTGCGCGGCGGCAATATGCAGGATATTATCTTCGCTGGCAGCGATACGCGCAAAGCGGTCAACTATGGCGAAGTTTCATTGACATTAGACAATAGCGATCAGTCCCTTCAATTGGATTATAATGAAGTAACGGTGACGCGGCGCATACACCGCAGCGGAGAAAGTGAATATTTCATTAATAAACAAGCATGCCGGTTACGCGATATTACGGAATTGTTCATGGATACAGGCATCGGCAAGGAAGCATATTCGATTATTGGCCAGGGTCGAATCGAGGAAATCTTGAGTACCCGATCTGAGGATCGCCGGGGCATATTCGAGGAAGCGTCCGGCATTGTGAAATATAAGAGCAGGAAGAAAGAAGCGCAGAAAAAACTCGACGATACGGAGCAAAACTTGCTTCGCTTGCATGATCTAGTATCAGAATTGGACGATCAGGTCGAGCCTTTGCGGGAGCAATCGGAGAAAGCGCTTCGATTCCGCGCATTGAAGGAAGAGTTGAAACAGAAGGAAATTTCGCTGTACGTACATCAGATTGAGCACATTCATCAATCCTGGAGTGAGACAGGCGAGCGCTTGAAGCGGCTTCAAGAGGAGGAGGCAGGTCTTACAGCGATCGTAAGCGGTCATGACGCTCATCTGGAGAGCTTCCGTCTGGACACACGCAAATTGGAGGAACGGCTAGAGCAGCTGCAGAATGAACTGCTTCAGGTGAGCGAGGAGACGGAGAAGGCAGAAGGCCATACAGAGGTGCTGAAGGAAAGAGGGAAGCACCTGGAGGCGGAAGCAGAGCGCCATGCCCAGACAGCTGAGCAGCTGGAGCAACGTAAGCAAGGCGTGTCCGGTGAGCATGACGAGGTACGCGCGAAGCTGGAAGAAGCGCGCCAGAGATTGGCTGCGCTGGAACTAGCGGCACGCGAGGAGGAAGCGCGGCTTGCCGGTATAAGCGGAAGTGCCGCGACGGAAACAGAGGAGCGCTTGAAGGGCGAGCTGCTCGATCTGCTTAATGAGACTGCTGGCTACCGCAATGAGCTTCGCTATACGGAGCAGCAGCTGGAGCAGTCGGCAAGACGCCGCCAACGGCTGGCAGAAGAACAGCAGGAGCTGGAGAAGCGGATAGCGAGCTGCCGCGAGCAGCAACAGCAATGGGAAGCGAAGATGAAGAAGCTCATGCAGCAGCTCGAGGACGTGAAGCAGCAGCATACTGAACAACAGGAGCATATTCGCTCTACCCAAGGATTGTACAATGAATGGGGTCTTACCGTACGTAAGTGGGAGCAGAAGCGAGATTCATTGGTTTCCCGCTGTGAGACGTTGAAGGAGCTGCAGGACGATTATGACGGCTTTGCGCATGGTGTGCGAGAAGTATTGAAAGCACGCAAGAAGGGCGGGCTGTCTGGCATTCACGGTGCAGTTGCTGAACTGATGAAGGTGCCTGCTGATGTAGAGACAGCTATCGAAACTGCGCTAGGCGGCGCACTTCAGCATATTGTGATGGAGAATGAGGCGGCGAGCCGTGAAGCGATTCAGTACTTGAAGCGCAGACAGCTCGGCAGAGCTACCTTCCTGCCGTTGAATGTCATTAGAGGACGATCCGTACAGGAAGGGGACCGCCGTCAAGCTGAGAATGTCGAAGGCTATATTGGCATTGCGGCAGATTTGATACAGACTTCACCGGAATATGACAAGGTGATACGTAGCTTATTAGGCAATGTCATCATAGCCAAGAGCTTGGAGCAGGCGAACCGGATTGCTGCACGCTGTCAATACCGATATCGTGTCGTGACTGGCGAAGGAGATGTAGTGAATGCCGGCGGTTCGATGACCGGCGGCAGTCAGAATAAGCGTAATGCGGGCTTGCTCGGTCGCAAGCGTCAACTGGAGAGCATCGAGAAGGAAATAGTGAGCGCCGATCAGCAGCTTGTGCAGCTTCGCGAGAAGTGGAACGGCTTCAAACGCCAAATGGAAGAGCAATCGGAGCGTCTGGAGCAGCTGCGCGGTCAAGGTGAGCAAGTTCGGATTCAAGAACAGCAGATGAAAGGCAACTGGACACAGCTTGAGCAAGCGTTGGAGAACTTGAATAGCCAGTATGCGGTAGCGATTGATGAGGACAAGCAGCAGCAGGAGGAGACAGAGCAGCTGGAGCAGAAGTGTGCGGAGCTGCAAGCGTCCTTGGTTCGCTCAAGTGAGGCAGAGCAGGAGCTGCAACGCCATATAGAGGATGCAGAGAAGCTGCGTAAGGCAAGCTTGAGTGCGAAGGAGGAAATGCAGGAGAAGTTAACCTCACTTCGGGTAGAGACGGCTTCTGCTACGGAAGAGAAGCGCGGACTGGAGGAACGGACTAGCCGCTTGCAGGCGGAATTGACCGATGTGGAGGATGCGATTAGGAACAATGCGTCACATGCTGAGCGCGTAGCACAGGAACAGGAGACGCTGCGCGAGGAATTCGTACGAATTACCGAGCTGCTGAATGAGCTGCGAATTCGCAAGTCGAATCAGACTGCAGAGATCGAAGCGAAGCGGATGGAACGGATTGAACGGCTACGCAAGCTGGAAGAAGAGGAAAGTGAAACGAAGGAACAGCGGGTACAGCTGAAGCACATACAAGAACAGCTGCATCAGACGGAGGTTCGGGTGAATCGGCTTGACGTGGAGCTGGAGAACTTGCTGAAGAAGCTTGCTGAAGACTATGAGCTCAGCTTCGAGCTGGCGCAGTCGCGCTACCCAATTCCAGAAGATATTCAGGGCACTCAGAACGAAGTGCGCGAGCTGAAACGGCAAATTTCGATGCTCGGTGATGTGAATCTCGGCGCGATCGAGGAGTACCAGCGGGTGAAGGAACGCTATGAGTTCCTAAGCACCCAACGCGATGACTTGGTCAATGCCAAGCAGGCGCTATACCAGGTTATTAAGGAATTGGAGGACGAAATGTCCAAGCGGTTCATCGAGACCTTCCAAGAGATTCGCGAGCACTTCTCTGTCGTCTTCGCCAAGCTGTTCGGTGGCGGGCGAGCGGACCTGATCTTAACCGATCCGAACCGACTGTTGGATACAGGTGTCGACATTGTTGCGCAGCCGCCGGGGAAGAAGCTGCAGAATCTGCAGCTGCTGTCCGGTGGAGAGAGAGCACTGACAGCGATGGCGCTGCTGTTCGCGATCTTGAATGTCAAGCCAGTTCCGTTCTGTGTACTGGACGAGGTGGAAGCTGCGCTGGATGAAGCGAATGTCAGCCGCTTCGCTGAATACTTACGGGAGTTTTCGACGAGTACACAGTTTATCGTCGTTACGCATCGCAAAGGAACGATGGAGGAAGCTGATGTGCTGTATGGAGTAGCGATGGAGGAAAGCGGTGTCTCCAAGCTTGTGTCTGTACGTCTCGATGATGAAGAGGCTGTATCGGCATAGTCGTACAGGGCATAGCTAGCAAATAGATGGAACAGGAGGAAAGAGGACCTTGAGCTTTTTTAAGAAACTGAAGGAACGTATATCGACGAAGACCGAAGAGGTTACGACGAAGTTTAAGGAAGGTCTGACGAAAACAAGCACCGCGTTCGTCGAGAAGGTCGAGGATCTGATTAGCCGGCGCAAAAAAATCGACGAGGAATTTTATGAGGAGCTAGAAGAAATTCTTATCTCCTCTGATGTTGGTGTGAATACGGTTATGACGATGATTGACGATCTGCGCAAGGAGGTGCGGGTGCGCAAGCTGGAGGAACCAGCCGACTTGCAGCCTGTGCTTTCTGAGAAGCTGGTCGAGATGCTGTCTGGTGATGCAGGCAACGACAGCAAGCTGCATCTGCCGGACAGCGGTCCAGCGGTAGTGCTGTTCGTCGGTGTCAACGGTGTCGGCAAGACGACAACAATTGGCAAGCTGGCCCACCGCTTCAAGCAAGAAGGGAAGAAGGTATTGCTAGCTGCTGGTGATACGTTCCGTGCCGGCGCGATCGAACAGTTGGAAGTGTGGGGCGAGCGGGTTGGTGTTGATGTCATCAAGCACCAAGCCGGTTCGGACCCTGCCGCTGTCATGTTCGATGCTGTACAGGCTGCGAAGACACGCGGTGTGGACGTGCTGCTGTGCGATACAGCTGGACGACTGCAGAACAAAGTGAATCTGATGGAAGAGCTGAACAAGATATACCGCGTCATTGGCCGCGAAATTCCGAATGCTCCGCATGAGGTGCTGCTCGTACTCGATGCTACTACCGGACAGAATGCGCTGAGTCAAGCAAAGTTGTTCGGCGAGAAGACTGGCGTGTCCGGACTCGTGCTGACGAAGCTGGACGGTACAGCCAAGGGCGGGATCGTCGTCGCCATCCGTCAGGAGATGAATATCCCTGTGAAATTCGTAGGCTTGGGCGAGAAGATGGACGATCTGCAGGAGTTCGATTCCGAGCAGTTCGTCCACGCGCTGTTCGCTGGCCTGATTCGAGAGCGAGAAGCAGAGGAAGAACAGGATCAAGCCGAAGTTTAATTGGCTTATGTTCATACGCGTCTGCAAGTTACATTGCAAGTAGGTGAGATTGACAAGGCAATTGCCTTGACAACGAATCTGGAATCGTGTACGATAAGGCATGTTGCTGCTGTTAAGGTCAATACCTTGACGACAAGGGATGGCTGAACGAAGCAGCTGCGGGAACGGAGGTCCGGCTGGAATGGAGCGAAATGCGCTGGAGAAGACGAACCGCATCAATCTGTTATTCGACTTTTACCGTATGCTGTTGACAGATAAGCAGCAGACGTTCATGCAGTATTATTTCCACGAGGATTATTCTCTCGGTGAAATTGCAAGTATATTCGAGATCAGCCGTCAGGCTGTATATGAACATATCAAGCGGGCTGAGACAACACTGGAAGATTACGAAGGCAAGCTCAAGCTGCTGGAGAAACACGAACAGCGTTCCGTGTTAGTGCGGGAAGCAGCCGGACATGTGGATCGATTGTCTGCAGCATATGAGGCGCTTCCAGCTGCAGCAGCCGGCCGCGAATCTCTGTCCAGACTGCGGCACATTGCTGAAGAACTGATGGAGATGGAAGACGATTCGAGCGAAGGAGGCGATTCGCATGGCATTTGAAGGGCTGTCTAGCCGCCTACAGAATGTGTTCGGCAAGCTGAAGGGCAAGGGCAAGGTGTCGGAAGAAGATGTGAATGAAGCGATGCGCGAAGTGCGTCTTGCTCTGCTTGAAGCGGACGTGAACTTCAAGGTTGTGAAGGAGTTCGTCTCCAAGGTTAAGGAGAAGGCGATCGGACAAGAGCTGGAGAAGAGCTTCACGCCTGGCATGACCGTCATTGACATTGTGAACAAAGAGCTGACCGAGCTGATGGGCGGATCACAGAGCAAGCTGGCCAAGGCTAACAAGCCCCCGACAGTCATTATGATGGTAGGCTTGCAAGGGGCGGGGAAGACGACAACATCAGGCAAGCTGGCCAAGCTTCTGCAGAAGCAGAATCACAAGCCGCTCTTGGTAGCGGCAGATATTTATCGGCCAGCAGCCATCAAGCAGCTGCAAGTGCTCGGCGAGCAGATCAAGGTTCCTGTGTTTGCGCTAGGCGATCAAGCGAGCCCTGTTGATATTGCGAAGCAAGCATTGGCCCATGCGAAGGAAGAGCATCTGGATTATGTCATTATCGATACGGCGGGCCGCTTGCATATCGATGAAGCGTTAATGGACGAATTGCGCCAAGTGCATGAAGCGGTCAGTCCGGACGAGGTGTTGCTCGTCGTGGATGCGATGACTGGTCAGGATGCAGTGAATGTGGCCGACAGCTTCCATCAACAGCTTAGTTTGACGGGAGTCGTTCTTACGAAGCTGGACGGTGATACGCGCGGCGGTGCGGCATTGAGCGTCAAGGCTGTAACAGGCTGTCCGATCAAGTTCGCCGCGATGGGCGAGAAGATCGATTCGCTGGAGCCGTTCCATCCGGAACGGATGGCATCGCGGATATTGGGCATGGGAGATATGCTAAGTCTGATCGAGAAGGCGCAGAGCAACATTGATTCGGAGAAAGCAGCAGAGCTTGAGCGTAAGATGCGGCGAGCGGAATTCTCGTTCGAGGATTTCCTTGAGCAGATGGAACAGGTGCGCAAGATGGGACCGCTTGATCAAATTGTCGATATGCTCCCCGGCATGGGCAAGGTCAAGGGCATGAAGGATTTGAAGGTTGACGAGAAGCAGATGGGGCGTGTGGAAGCCATTATCCGTTCCATGACCCACGAGGAGAAGCAGCGTCCTGAGATGTTGAATGCAAGCCGGCGCAAGCGTATTGCAGCTGGCAGCGGCACTACTATTCAGGATGTGAACAAGCTGATCAAGCAGTTCGAGGACATGCGCAAGATGATGAAGCAGTTCTCATCGATGATGGGCGGCGGCAAGAAGAAGGGCAAGATGCCTAAGGGCTTCAAGTTTCCTTTTTAACGATCAGGACGCATTGTAGTATAGTTCGTTCATTCCAACAAGGAGGTGATTTGGTATGGCAACACGTATTCGCTTGAAGCGTATCGGCGCTCATAAGGCTCCGTTCTACCGCGTAGTCGTTTCCGATTCCCGTTCTCCTAGAGACGGACGTTTTATTGAAGAGATCGGTACCTACAATCCGCTGGCGAAGCCGGCGCAGACGAATATCGACGAGGAAAAAGCGTTGAAATGGCTGCAAAACGGCGCGCAAGCTTCCGATACTGTTCGTTCGTTATTCAGCAAGGCTGGCATTATGCAAAAATTCCACGAGTCGAAGCTGCAGAAATAATCGGTTTGCGGAGGGATTACCATGGAGCAATTAATTCTGGTCATCGCCAAAGCGCTTGTGGATCATCCTGACGAGGTTACGGTTCATGCGGTCGATGGCGAAGGTGCCGTCACGTATGAGCTGTCTGTACATCCGTCAGACATTGGCAAGGTCATTGGCAAGCAAGGCCGGATTGCCAAAGCGCTGCGAACCGTTGTATCATCCGCAGCAGTCAAGGAAAACAAACGCGTCAATGTGGAGATCCTATCCTAATAGACGCACCAGACAGAAGGGTTAGGAGCGAATCTCCTGGCCCTTTTGCTCTAATCATAGCAATAAAGCGAGGCTCCGGAAGACATGGATAAAGCATTGTTCGCTGTAGGCAAAATCGTCAATACGCACGGTATTCGCGGGGAGATCAAGATTGTTCCGCAGACTGACTTTCCCGAAGTCCGGTTTGCCAGCGGTAGTGAGCTTGTGTTAGTACCGCCTGAGACTCTCCAGGAACAGCCGTTCCCAGTTACCGTGAATGCGACGCGCGATCATAAGACGTTCTTGCTCGTGCGGCTTGAGGAGTTCGACAATATCAACCAAGTGGAAAAATACAAGGGTGGCCAACTGAAGGTGACCGAGGATCAGCTGCTCGAGCTGGATGAAGGCGAGTATTACTACTATGAGGTTGTCGGCTGTTCCGTTGTTACGGATGAAGGTGAGGATATCGGCGTTATCAAGGAGATTCTAACGCCAGGCGCGAATGATGTATGGGTTGTCAAGCGGCCGCAAGGTCCGGACCTGCTGCTCCCGGTCATCGATGAATGCGTGCTGGACGTTAATGTCGAGGAGAAGAAGGTCACGATCCATCTCATGGAAGGGCTGCTCTAATATGCGCATTGACGTGCTGACTTTATTTCCTTCGCTGTTCGATTCATTCTTCCAGACTAGTATACTTGGCAAGGCGCACGAGCGCGGACTGGTTGACATGCGTGCTGTGAACTTTCGGGATTATGCGCAGAACAAGCATCAGATCGTCGATGATTATCCGTACGGCGGAGGCGGGGGCATGGTACTGAAGCCGGAGCCGATCTTCGCAGCTGCCGAAGATCTCATTCCGAATAGCGGAACGCCTGAGGCTGAACAGAAGCCGCCGCGCGTCATTCTGATGTGTCCGCAAGGAGAGCGCTATTCACAGGGGAAGGCAGAGGAATTCGCCCGTGAAGAGCATCTGATCTTTATTTGTGGCCATTATGAAGGCTATGACGAGCGTATTCGCGCAAATTTGGTGACTGATGAAATCTCTATTGGCGATTACGTGCTGACCGGAGGGGAGATTCCTGCGATGGCTGTCATTGACAGTGTAGTCCGTCTGCTCCCAGGTGTTCTCGGCAACGAAAGCTCAGCTGTAACGGATTCATACAGCACAGGATGGCTCGAGCATCCGCACTATACACGACCGCCGGAATTCAGAGGGTGGAAGGTTCCAGATGTATTGTTATCTGGGCACCATGAGAATATCGAGCGTTGGCGAAATCGTCAGTCGCTTTACCGCACTTGGCAGCGGAGACCGGATCTCATTGACGAGCGGTCATTGACGAAGGAAGAGCGAATGTGGCTGTCTGAATTTGAAGCGGAGCGTTCACAGGTCGAGCAGCAGGATTGAGTCGGATCTACGGGATCTTATCTTGCCAATTGTAACGGCATATGGTACAATTCTTTTGTTGTGGTTTTTTAATCTGGTGGTCCGCTGCACGTATCCGCTGAAGCTCTGGCTTCAGTATAGACGGTATGAACACCTGTGTGGAAGGAGGGGCACTACCTATGAATCAAGCACTACTTAAAGCGATTACGGAAGAACAGATTCGCAAGGATCTTCCAGCATTTCGTCCCGGCGACACGTTGCGTGTACACGTGAAGGTTGTCGAGGGCACCCGCGAACGGATTCAGGTCTTCGAAGGCGTCGTTATCAAGCGTCGTGGAGGCGGAATCAGCGAGACCTTTACTGTACGGAAAGTGTCTTATGGTGTGGGCGTGGAAAGAGCATTCCCTGTACATTCACCGAAGATCGATAAGATCGAAGTGATGCGCCGCGGTAAGGTTCGCCGTGCGAAGTTGTACTACTTGCGCAGCCTGCGCGGGAAAGCTGCTAGAATTCAGGAAATCCGATAATAACGCTGAAGGGGCTTGCGATCAAGCCTCTTTCGTTTTAAATAGGTGAGGTGGAAGGAATCGATGGAACAGACGAATCCGCAATCCGATCAGGAGAAAGTAGAGCGAACGGAGCAGCAACAGTCCGCTAAGAATGAATGGTGGGAATGGATCAAAGCTTTACTGATTGCCTTTGTCATCGTGTTTTTGGTTCGTCATTTTCTGTTTACACCGACCGTAGTTTCAGGCCCGTCGATGGAGCCGAACTTCGAAGATAAGGAGAGACTCATCGTTAACAAAATCGTCTACGACATTCGGGAGCCTAGACGCGGTGAGGTGATCGTCTTCCATGCTCCGGAGAAGAAGGATTATATTAAGCGAATCATTGCGCTTCCTGGCGAGACGGTTCAGGTAGACGGTGACCGTATCTACATAAATGGAGAACAAATTGATGAACCTTATATTGAGGAAGTAATCGCCAACGCTAATGCCAATGGTATGCGGTATAACCGATTGGCTGATTTTCCCGCTACTGAAGTACCGGACAATGCTGTATTCGTACTTGGCGACAACCGACCGAACAGCAAGGACAGCAGATTCGGAGAGGTAGGATTTGTAGCGTTCGATCAAATTGTTGGCAGAGCGGATTTGGTGTTCTGGCCAGTAACGGACTTCAAGATTCTATCCCATCCAGATTATGAGGTGGAGCCGTGAGTGTACAGTGGTTTCCAGGCCATATGGCCAAAGCAAGAAGACAAATTGAAGAAAAGCTGAAGCTGATCGACATCGTCATCGAGCTGTTGGATGCCCGTATTCCGATGGCGAGCCGCAATCCGATGATCGATCAGATATTGAAGCAGAAGCCACGGCTGATCTTGTTGAACAAGGCAGACTTGGCGGATGCGGATGTGACAGCAAGATGGGTTGAAGCGTTCGCAGCAGACGGCTTGTCTGCACTTCCGATCGATGCGTCCAGCGGCAAGGAAGTTATGCAAATTGTGCCAAGGAGCAAGGAGCGGTTGAAGGACATGCGTGATGCGCAGCTGCGCAAAGGCATTAATCCAAGAGCAGTTCGTGCGTTGATCGTTGGCATACCGAATGTGGGCAAATCTACCTTGATTAATCGTCTTGCTGGCCGCAGCATTGCTGCGACAGGTGACAGGCCAGGCGTAACGAAAGCGCAAGCATGGATTAAAGTGGGTACCGATATGGAACTGCTTGATACACCGGGCATTCTATGGCCGAAGTTCGAGGATCAGCAAGTAGGAATTAGCCTGGCTGCTACGGGTGCGATTAAGGATGAAATATTGAACATTGAGGATATCGCGTTCCATACGACTAAATATGTCGTGGAGCACTATCCACAATTGTTAATGGAGCGATATGATCTGGACGAGCTTCCGACAGTAGAACAGCTGGAAGAGCCCGATCAGGTTGTAGCGGTTATGGAAGCAATCGGTAAGCGCCGAGGCTGCTTACAAGCAGGAGGATCAGTCAATCTGGAGAAAGCGTCACAGGTATTGCTTCGTGATTTGCGGTCGGGTAGACTCGGGCGTATTAGTCTGGAAACACCTTAGCGCGTAAGCTTCCTTGTTGCATGAAAGGGGAGAAAGCATGCTTGCCTATGAACAGGAGTACTGGGAATGTTATGGCGAATGGGTAGCTGGAGTGGACGAAGTCGGTCGCGGGTGTCTGTTCGGCGACGTCGTAGCAGCAGCGGTAATCCTGCCAAGAGATTGGGTATGTGAAGAGATTACCGATTCGAAGAAGCTCAGTGAGAAGAAGCGCGAGGCGTTGTACGAGCATATTATGGAGCATGCTGTTGCTGCTGAGGTAGGCAGTGTTGACGCTGCTACCATTGACAAGGTGAACATTAAGCAGGCGGCGCGGATCGCTATGAAGCAAGCAGTCGAGAAGCTCGCATGCAGGCCGCATGCGCTGCTCGTAGATGCGGAGAAGGTGGACGTCGATCTTCCTCAGCTTGCCATCATTAAGGGAGATGCCCTCAGTCAGTCGATTGCGGCAGCTTCGATCGTCGCGAAGGTAACGCGGGACCGGATGTGCTTAAGATGGGACGAGCAATTCCCCGAATACGAGCTGGCCTTACATAAAGGTTATGCAACGAAGAAACATCGCGAGGCGCTGCAGCAGTATGGGGCTAGCCCGATGCACCGCCGCAGCTTCTTGAAGGGAATTCTGAATGAGCAGCAGCAATTGTTTTGATGGAAGAGTCAACCGCTCGTATCGGCGGCAATGGCTCTCTTTTTTTTGTGTGCGGACACGGTCCTCCGGTAATCTGATTTGGCGAAGCTGTTGCCAAGTAAGGGGAAATATTGGTCTTATATCAAGGAATAGTGGATAGATAAATAAAATAAAAGGAAAACGTGGACCTATCATTGTATCAATAGGTTGGATTCGCAATCGAAATGATGAGTAAGACCAATGATTACCACTATGAACCTTCATGGCGAAGATTTCGTTGCGTTAAGAACAGTATTTTCCTTTATATTCGTGGGGAATTTCAACGGACCTGCTTCTAAAGATATTCATGTGAAATGCCGATAATTAGGATAACAACTGGCAAGGTGGGACAGCAATGCAAATCAGCCAAATGATGCGGTCGGTTATAGGTGATGCGAAACCGACAGATGCGAAAGCGTTGGAATTGAAAGCAGGGCAAGTCGTGCGCGGTATGGTCATGCAATGGCTGTCGAATCAGGATGCGTTGGTGCAAATTGAAGGTGTGCAGGTGAAGGCACGGCTGGAGGCAGCGCTCGAGAAAGGGCAGGCTGCGCTATTGCAAGTGATGGCTAATTCTAAGGACGGTACTCTGGCGCTCCAATTGCTGACTGCCTTGAACGGAAGCAATACGGCTTCGATTGATGATCTGCTGCTCAAGCTAGGAATGAAGCCGAATGACGTATTGCGAGAGATGGCGTTAGCATTGCGCCAGGCAGGTCTGGACGTGTCGAAGGAGAACATGCAGGCGATGCGCAACGTGCTGGAGGGTGCGCCACAGCAAGCAGCACGATCGGAATGGCTGCAGACAGGAGCACTCGCTCTGGCTAAGGGCTTGCCGCTTGAGCCGCAGCCGCTTGCTGCTTTATCGCGCGCTGTATTCGGTCCTCCTGTCGGACAGTCGCTTGCTAATTTGGCAGAGGCTGTCCAGACGTTGCTCGCGAAGCCCCAATCGGGTATGACGCAGCAGACAGGGGCGCTACTTCAGGAGCTAGCAGGTCGGCTGCACAGCCTTCTGCAATCGGTAGAAGGCTGGTCTGGCGGTCGTCAGAACACGCAGCAAGCTCCGCCGCAAGCCCCAACTGGGAATACGGCTCCAGCCGCCTCCGCTTCTGGCTCCGTGCAGGCTGCAGCGGCAACAAGTGTGAATAACAATACGCTGCAGCAGCAAGCCAGCATGAGCAGCCAAGCTACGCAGGGAAGCACCGCAGCGTCTCCTGCTCCCCAACCAGCTGCAAACTCGGGGACTGCAGCGCAGACCGGAAGTGCGCCAATTCAGCAGCAAGCGAGCAACCAGACTGCAGAGCAAGCTGCCACAGCTCGTTCTGTTGGGCAGCCAGCAGCTGAGGGCACAGCTAGAACGGGTTCAGCACCTGTCACTGCGCCGGCATCGGAATCGCAAGCAGCTGTGCGTCCAACTTCTGCTGACAGCACCTCTCGGACAGCTTCGATGAACACCGAAACCGCCACCAATGCTGAGCGCACGCAGCCAACTCAGACTGCTGCAATGACTAGCAGCGCACAGGCGTCTGCAACCGAGCAAAGCTGGCTGCCCCGGATGTTGAAGCTAATCGGCTTCGATCACGAGAATCAAGCGCTGCGTATGGTACAAGCAGCAATGCAAGACGGACCTGAAGGGAACACAGCTCCGTTAGCGGCACTTCCTGATAGCGGTGATGGTGCCAGGTTGAACGAATTGGCTTCGCTGAAATCTGTTCTGCTGCAGCTTGGTGCCGCGGATGATCTCCCGCTGACTCTGCGTGAGCCGGTTCAGCAGTTGTTGCAGCAGGTGACAGGGCAGCAACTGCTCCTCACACCGGACCGGAGCGGCAATTTTGCTCATGTTACCTTGTTCGTTCCTTTCCATGACAAGGACGGGCAACAATCAGCGGCGATTCATATTCAATCACGCAAGTCTCGCAATGGCGGAATAGATGCGGATAATTGCCGATTGTGGTTCGACTTGAACATGTCTGCATTAGGACCGACGCTTGTCGATGTGCAAGTGACAGATAAGCGTGTGAATGTGCGTCTGTTCAATGATCATCCTGCGATGGCTGTGTTCGCTGATCAAGGCAAAGAACATCTGACAGCGGTGCTCGCGGAGACGGGATTTCAATTGCTGACATTCAGCCAATCTTCTTATCCAGAGGCACGAGGGGAATCTGGCTCCGATCCAACATCCGGCGAGCAAGACAAGATTCAGCAGCTGCTAGAGCGCAACAAGCCGTACAAGGGAGTGGACTTTCGCATATGAAGCATACAGAACAGAGCAGTCTCTCTCCGACCAATGGCATGCGCAAAGCGGTAGCTCTGAAGTATGATCCGACTAACCATGATGCGCCAACTGTCGCAGCCAAAGGGAAGGGGGTAGTCGCCGATCAAATTATGGAGAAGGCCAAGGAGCACCAAATTCCGATGCATGAGGATGCTTCGCTCGTCGAAGTATTGTCGAAGCTCGATCTTGATCAGGCGATTCCGTCAGAGCTGTATCAGTTAGTGGCTGAAGTATTGACCTTCGTCTACCAATCCGATCAGAAGCTAAAGGGCAGTGAACGAGGGGGGCTATTGTGAACAGCCGTTACGATGGGAGACAAGCGCTTGGACAAGCAGGAGAGAAGGCGGCAGCGGCTTTTCTCGCTACGCGCGGATACCAGCTTCTAGAGCGGAATTGGCGTTGTCGAAGTGGTGAAGTAGATATCATTGCGCAGAACGGACCCCTTCTCGTATTCGTAGAGGTGCGGACTCGTCAGTCTGCGCGATACGGGACTGCAACAGAGTCCGTTGATGTTCGCAAGCAACGGAAGCTGCGGCAGCTTGCTTCTATATACATGCAGCACACCTCCAGACAGACAGAGCAGGTACAATTCGATGTGCTCGCTATGATGCGGAACGGTGAAGAATGGCGCATTCAGCATATTGAGCAAGCTTTTTGATCCGTCATGTAAGCAGCTTCAGCTTCACCTCTGAGGCTTCCCGTAATTCTTCCCATGCAGATACGCTTGCTCCAGCAGTTGCTCTGCTTGTGCAGGTTCCGGCTGAATCGCTTCATAGAGAAGCGCGACGCGAGAGCTGACAATCCCGCAGTATTGGGCCATCCCTACATTAAAGTAATGATCAATCATATGATCGTATTTCCACTTCTCGAATCGTTCTGGCGGAGCACCCGCCAAACTAAGCCAGAGTGCATGCTGATGATGCAGCTTCCCGGGTCCGTAAGCGAGCCCGAAATTCCACACACGGTCTATATATCCCTTCATAACCGCAGGCATACTCCACCACCATAGCGGGAACACGAATGCGAGCGCATCGTGCCGCTGCATACGAGCGAATTCCGCTTCCACTTCGGGTGAGTAATGTTGGTCCGCTCCGGCAGACCAGTCCGGTTCATCGGCTTCCCGAAGGATGGGATCAAATCCGCTTCGATACAAATCCAGTACCTCCGTAGTATGTCCAGCTTCATGAAGTCCTTGAATGAATCGATTGGCAACGGCGAATGTCAAGGAACCCTTTCTTGGATGCGCAATGATTGTCAAAATGTTCATGTTTCTTTCCCCTTTCTAGTTCAAATGGACTTTTCCTTGTTGGGAATCGGTTATTTGTAGTATAGTGAATATATAAAGTTCAGTAAAATAGATAGAAATGATAAATTCGTTCAGTTATTATGATATATAAGGGGAGAGTAAGATGGAGCTGCGACAGCTTGTAACCTTCAAGACGATTGTTGAAGCAGACGGCTTCAAGCGAGCAGCAGATCAGCTTGGCTATGCCCAATCGTCGATAACTGCGCATGTGAAGGAGCTGGAACAAGAGCTTGGGCAACCGTTGTTCCATCGACTAGGCAAGAAGGTGTCACTTACACAGGCTGGACGAAGCTTCCTCCCCTATGCAGAACAAATCTTGCAGCTGTATATAGAATCCAAGGATGTACTACGCAACACCGATGAACCTTCCGGTCCACTAGCTATCGGTGCTTCTGAATCATTGCTCATCTATTGCTTGCCGGATTGGTTGAAACGGTTCGTCGATACGTATCCGAAGGTTGAGTTACACATTCGTTCCGTTCCATATCCGGATGTGGCAGCCCCGTTCAAACGAGGGGAGATGGATCTTGCGCTGCTCGTTGAGCAGGCAGACTGGGCACCGTCTGAATTGACGGTACATCAGATTCGGCGAGATTCCTTAGTATTGGTTCGGAAGGCAGATGCTTCCCCGCATAGGTCGACGATGCTCTATCCTGAGCATTCATGCAGCTGGCGTTCGATGTTGGATGAGTATGTGCTTAGTCAGGGAACCGACTCGATAAGTAAAGTGGCATTGCCTAGCGTCGAGGCGATTAAGCAAAGTGTGCGCTGCGGCTTGGGAATGTCCATACTGCCTCGCTTCACGGTGGAAGGGGAATTGAACAGTGGGGAACTTGAGGTGGTAGATGCGAATTTGCCGGACGCGCCGATTGCGGTTTACGCCGTGTATCACAAGAACATGTGGCGGTCGCCCAGCGTTGAAGCTTTTGTGCAAATACTCTTGTCTGCTTCGAAATAAGCGCGTCCGCAGAGGTTGTCACTATTGAATGCAGCTATGATGTCTTAAGCTATAGCGAGCGTAAAGCATCCGCTACGGGAACATCCCCGCTTACGAGATCGAAGGCTCGGCGATACGTTCGTTCTTCCGTTAGAGCGGCGAACAATGTCAGAGCCACGTCCTCACGAGGTATGGTTGCTCTTGGCAAATTGTCAGCGACTTGAATCGTACCGGTACCTGGATCGTTCGTCAAACCTCCGGGGCGAAGTATCGTATATGTCAGGTTCGTGTGCTCCAGCATTTTGTCAGCGTAATGCTTGGCTGCAAAGTACGGTCGGATCGCTTCATGCCAGTTATCTCTGACGTGTGCTTGGATGGCGCTCACTAAGAGAAATCGATCAATCCCTGATGATTGTGCAGCTTCCATCGTTTTGACCGCACCGTCCAGATCGATCAACAGTGTCTGCTCCGCACCTGTATGACCGCCAGAACCAGCTGTGAATACGATAGCGTCACACCCGTTTGCCGCATCGGCAATTACGTTAACAGGATCATGCAGGTCGACGACTCTCGACTCCACGCCTGACTCCTTCCATGCGCTAGCTTGATCTTGCTGACGGACCATAGCAATAGGGGTATGCTGGTCGCTCTCTGCCAGCAGCCGAACGAGATGTCGGCCGATTTGACCGTTTGCGCCTACGACGAATACGTTCATCCGTTCCAACTCCTTATTTGATGATCGATACTAAACTTATATCTCTTGTTAAGTGTAGACGAATGAAGTGAGAATTACTACATGATGATGCACAGATTTATTCTGTTTTCACAATAGTTCTTATCCTTTCTTTTAAGTCACTGACGGAATCAAATTGAAAATCACTTGTACGTAAGAACGCAGGACCACCACGACTAAGTTTGATGATCGCCAGGTCGCATCACTCTTACACCTTCAACGGCTAACTCAACTGGAGTTTGTTGCTTGCTGTTTTTCTCCTCGCCATTAAGTTCTGGATAGAACACACCACCAGTTTCAACGATGGGGATGATATCGTTTTTTGCTAGATCCCCTTTAAATACTTGTAATACTCTAACTCTGGAAACGGTAGAAGGACGATTATGTTTTACAAATGTTTCTTGACCTTTCAGAACTACTATTTCAACTATATCTGAAGCCGAATTTGTTAACTCGTCGAAAGTTTGATAAACAGCATAAGAAGATTCTGATTTCATCATAGGTATTTCATCATTCGTCGAACCACTAGAACAGTCAGTTACTACTGAGAGTGAAGATATAGATAGTAATATAATTAGTACTTATCTCATGAATACACCTCACCTTTCTTATGAATAAATGATCCCACCTTTCAACTAATCGAGCAAATCCCGATCCAGACAGCGGAATTGCAAGGCTTCGGCGAAGTGCTCGAATTGGATCGCTTCGCGTCCTTCCATATCGGCAATGGTGCGAGCGATCCGGATGATGCGGCTGTGCGCGCGCATGCTTAGGCCCAAGGACTCATAAGCGGCTTGCAGCATCTCCTCTGCTTCTTGAGGCAGGGTACAAGCGGCAGCGAATTCTCGCCCTTGCATGCGGCTGTTCCATTGCTCGGCAGGGTTCTGCCCGCGGGTGCGCTGGGTCTGGTGAGCGGTCGCGATCCACGCCAACATGTCGGTGTTGGATAGCGGCACTGCGGGTTCCTTGATTTCCTCCGGCTTGAGGCGCGGCACTTCGACATGCAGATCGATGCGGTCAAGGAGCGGGCCAGAGAGCTTGCCGCGATATTGCTCCAATCGACTCGCCGAACAGCGGCAGGCGCGGGTCTCGCTATCCGCTCCAGCGTAGCCGCACGGACAAGGATTCATCGCTGCGACGAGCAGGAAGCGGGAAGGATACGTATAAGCGGCACGCGCGCGGCTGATCGTCACCTGATTGTCTTCGAGCGGCTGTCTCAGCAATTCCAGCACGGTCCGAGGAAATTCAGGCATCTCATCAAGAAACAGGACACCGCCGTGAGCGAGACTTACTTCGCCTGGCTTCGGTGGCGTGCCTCCGCCGATCATACCAGCCGCAGATATGGTGTGGTGCGGTGAACGGAAGGGACGGGTGTGCAGACGATTGCCTCGCTGATGAAGCAGATTGGCTACACTGTAAATTTTGGTAGTGTCTAATGATTCATGTGCTTCGAATGGCGGCAAGATGCCAGGCAGGCGGGTGGCGAGCATCGTTTTACCAGTTCCTGGCGGGCCGATCAATAGCGTATTGTGCATACCTGCTGCGGCGATCGCCATCGCGCGCTTGGCGCGCTTCTGTCCGCGAATATCAGCATAGTCGCCAGCTGACGGATCGGAGGGAGCAGATTGATGTGAATGTGCTGCCGTAGCATCTGTGCTAGAAGCAGTGCTGCCTGGCCATTCCTTGAGATGAGTGAGCGGCTGCAAAGATAATTCACTTAATCCGATTGCTTCGTGCAGATTAGCTTCAGGAAGTATAAGCTTCTCGAAGCCTTGTCGTGCTGCGTCATCTGTCACAGACAGCATGCCAGGAATGGGGCGCACTAGCCCATCTAGCGAAAGCTCACCGACGATCATCGTCTTCTGCTCAACAGGTGGGAGCTGCCCGCTTGCGATCAATAAACCTGCTGCAATGGCTAGGTCGAAACCAGTCCCCTCCTTGCGCACATCCGCAGGCGCCATATTGACGGTAACGCGTGACATGGGGAACTGATAGCCGCAATTTTTGACAGCTGCACGCACGCGTTCCAGCGCTTCTCTAACGGCAGAGTCCGGCAAGCCGACGATAGAGAAGGCAGGCAGACCGTTGCTAATATCTACCTCGACCTCGATTGGCACGGCTTTGATTCCTTGCAAGCAGCAGCTGTATACTTTGGCAAACATACGTAAGAAACACCTCTTTCCTAAAGTTCAGGTGTTCATCTATAGCGAGAAATTTGCATCCACTATGATGAGCACACTGCTTCAGGACAAGGGTGCTTCCTCATTGTCCGCACATAATATTTGCTAACATTTTACATGATTGATGGCGGCTTCGCAAGGGGATGGGTCATATTTTCAATTTTATTGGGGCAGAGGGATGAAGTGGTCGTTAGTTCGAGTTCGTTAGTTACCTGCTTCCACTTATTATGGGTAGTAAAGTAATGAAAAAATGATGAATTACGGTGATTTTGGGTCATTAGTTACCCAACTATCATTAATAGTGGAAGCTGGCTTCTCGATTATTGGTAGTTGGGTAACTAATCGCACGGTTTCCTTGCTGAAAGTACTGAATTAGTGAAGTTGGTACCCATCATTTGCGGTAGTGCTATCAATAAGGACGAAGTCGCATACGAATCCTCTAGTTTCGGGCATACTGGATCGTAAGAGGTGAATTGTGATGCAGGTAAAACCGTACTTTTGTCCAAATTGCCGTTCTAACCGGGTGAAATTTAGTCTGTTAAGCAGTGCTCGGCAGCAGATTATGAAGGATGCGATTAGCGGTGAAGTGACCGATCAGTATGAGACAGAGCAGGTGGATCAGGACGAGCCGGACATTCAATGTAATGTCTGTGGATTTGTTGGGAATGAGATGCGCTTCGTCAAGCAGGCAGAACGTGAGCCGAGGATGTGAGTATAGCAGCAACGGCATCGAGACTACATGATACGCCATACAGTCAACTGAAATTGCCTGCGAATAAGCAGGAAACAGGTCGTCCAGTGCTGCAGAGAAGGAGCACAGCTGTGGACGGCCTTTCCCACTGTCCAAAAAAAATGTCGCTTTTGCAACAAATTATAAGGAAAGTTGAGCGAATTAGTGATACAATAATGAAGGTTTGGATTTGGTTGTTTTCACACTTATATACGAAGGTCGCAACTTAGCGGCCCGATCCAAAAGATAGGAGGATATCTGAATGAACATCCATGAGTATCAAGGCAAAGAGGTTCTCAGGCAGTACGGCGTTGCTGTACCTGTCGGCAAAGTGGCGTTCACGCCGGAAGAAGCTGTAGCAGCGGCGAAGGAGATCGGCACAGCTGTGTCGGTTGTGAAAGCACAAATCCATGCGGGCGGACGCGGTAAAGCCGGCGGTGTCAAAATCGCCAAGAATGTAGATGAAGTGCGTACATATGCAGAAGAACTGCTCGGCAAGGTACTGGTCACGCACCAGACTGGACCGGAAGGCAAAGAAGTGAAGCGCCTGTTGATCGAACAAGGCTGCGATATTAAGAAAGAGTATTATGTCGGCATCGTGGTAGACCGCGCGACAGGCTGCGTTGTGATGATGGCGTCAGAGGAAGGCGGCACGGAGATCGAGGAAGTCGCTGAGAAGACACCGGAGAAGATCTTCAAGGAAATCATCGATCCGGCTGTTGGGCTGTTGCCGTTCCAAGCTACACGGCTTGCGTATGCGATCAACATTCCGAATGAGCTCGTGCGCAAGGCTGCGAAGTTCATGATTAGCTTATACACCGCTTTTGTGGACAAGGACTGCTCGATTGCAGAGATCAACCCGCTTGTCGTAACAGGCGACGGTGATGTGATGGCGCTGGATGCGAAACTGAACTTTGACTCCAACGCTTTGTACCGTCACAACGACATCTTAGAATTAAGAGACTTGGACGAGGAAGACGAGAAGGAAATCGAAGCTTCCAAATTCGATTTGAGCTATATCGCGTTGGACGGCAACATCGGTTGTATGGTGAACGGTGCCGGTCTCGCGATGGCAACGATGGACATTATTAAGCATTATGGCGGAGACCCGGCCAACTTCCTAGATGTAGGGGGCGGCGCAACAACGGAGAAAGTAACCGAAGCATTCAAGATTATTTTGTCTGATGCGAAGGTGAAAGGCATCTTCGTCAATATCTTCGGCGGCATTATGCGCTGCGATGTAATCGCGAACGGGGTTGTGGAAGCGGCTAAGCAGGTTTCGCTTGATAAACCGCTCGTTGTACGTCTGGAAGGGACGAATGTAGAGCTTGGCAAACAGATTCTGAACGAATCCGGCTTGAATATTGTATCTGCGGACTCGATGTCCGACGGCGCGCAGAAGATTGTTTCCCTCGTTAAATAATTCTACTACTTCGGAATGGGAGGTCAGGCATTAGCCATGAGTATATTGATTGATAAAAACACAAAAGTGATCACGCAAGGGATCACAGGCGCTACGGGTAAGTTCCATACGCAAGGCGCATTGGAGTACGGTACCCAGATGGTGGGCGGCGTGACGCCTGGCAAGGGCGGTACACAAATCGATTTCGAGCTGGATAACGGCAGCAAGGTGTCGCTTCCGGTATTCAATACAGTCCAGGATGCAGTGAAGGAGACGGGTGCAACGGTATCGGTGATTTATGTACCGCCGGCATTCGCGGCTGACTCCATCATGGAGGCAGTGGATGCTGATATGGATCTTGTCATCTGTATTACAGAAGGCATCCCTGTGCTTGATATGGTCAAGGTGAAGCGATATATGGAAGGCAAGAAATCGGTTCTCGTAGGGCCTAACTGCCCAGGGGTTATTACACCAGGCGAGTGCAAGATCGGCATCATGCCCGGATACATTCATACTCCAGGGCATGTCGGGGTAGTATCCCGCAGCGGCACACTTACTTATGAAGCGGTTCATCAGCTGACGACTCGCAATATCGGGCAATCCTCTGCAGTCGGGATCGGCGGTGATCCGGTCAAGGGGATGGAATTCATTGATGTGCTGAAGCGATTCAATGAGGATCCGGACACTTATGCGGTCATCATGATCGGCGAAATCGGAGGCACAGCAGAAGAAGAAGCTGCTGAGTGGATCAAGGCAAACATGACGAAGCCGGTAGTTGGCTTTATCGGCGGTCAAACAGCGCCTCCAGGCAAGCGAATGGGCCATGCAGGCGCGATTATCTCCGGCGGCAAAGGTACAGCTGCTGAGAAGATTGCAACAATGGAACGCTGCGGTATTCAGGTGGCACCAACACCATCTGACATGGGCGCAACACTTGTTCGTGTTCTCGAAGAGCAAGGTCTATTGGAGAAGTGCCTGACGAAATAAAGAATACAATATCGTTATTTGTGAAGGTAAGCAACCTTCCATTTCCTTATTCATAGGGAGTGGAAGGTTTTTTTATGCACTTTGCTGTGGAATATTTATGGAGTTCTTGTGACAAGGAAAGGATGAGATGAGATGGATCAGAAGTGGTTGTTGTTCGGTCTGCATGAAGTAGACGGTGTCGGATGGAAAACGATTGATCGCATTATGAAGATAACGCATAATTTGGAGCAATATGTCGAATACGAGAAGCAAGGATGGTTCTCCCCCGCATTGCTTGCGCAGGCAGGAATTCGACGAGATATCGCAGGTAGGCTGCAGCAGACTTTATCCAATACGTACTTAGAGAAGCGTATAGAAGCATATCGTCAAGAAGGTATCAGCATTGTGACAAGATTGGACGATGACTATCCAAGCTTGCTGGAGCATGCGGATAACCCGCCGTGGGTATTGTATTATAAGGGGGATCTAAATCTCTTGAAGCTGCCCAGAATTGCGATTGTCGGCACCCGCGTGCCAACTGCTTACGGCAAGTATGTAGCGCAACAGCTTGGACAAGAGCTGGCGGACAGCGGATTTACTGTCGTTAGCGGTATGGCACGCGGGATCGATGCAGCCGCCCATAGCGGCGCATTGTCTGGCTGCGGCCGAACGATAGCTGTATTAGGTACAGGTGTAGAACGGGTGTACCCGCCTGAGAATCGCGTATTATATCAACGTATCTTGGAAAGTGGTCTAGTTGTGAGTGAATATCCGCTTGGTTCTATTGTTCATCCTGGGAGGTTTCCGAGACGCAATCGTATCATCGCCGGTCTTAGCTTCGGAACAGTCATTGTAGAGGCTGCAGAACGAAGTGGCGCACTGATTACAGCTGGAATGGCAGTTGATGCCAACCGAGAATTGTTCGTTGTTCCCGGTCCGATTACTTCACCGAAAAGCAAGGGTGTCTTGAATTTGTGGGGACAGTTTCCGGTAACACCAGTATGGAGTGCTGAAGGTGTAGAAGCTGGAATTAAACATTACCTAACACCCGAATGGAGAGAAGCGATGAACGCTCGAACAGGCAAATCAGATACAAGCATGACAAGGGATCGCGAGCGGTCATCAGCCTTCGATCTGTTGTCTGAGGACGAACGGCACATCCTGGATGTGTTGGCTAACAGTCCGGCGACGGTCGATGAATTGGAGGCTGCAACGAAATTCCCGTTTGGACATTTGCATTCAGTTCTGCTATCTTTACTAATGAAGAAAAAGATTGAGCAAAAATCCGGATCTTATTTCCAGTTCATTACGTATTAGCCCGGCAACCGCGAAATAGAATCGCACGAGGGGGGAAACCGCCTATGGCCGACAATCTGGTCATCGTAGAATCACCGGCGAAAGCCAAAACGATAAGCAAATACTTAGGCAAACAATTTATTGTGAAGGCCTCTATGGGCCATGTCCGCGATCTCCCGAAAAGTCAAATTGGCGTTGAGGTAGAGCGTGACTTCGAACCGAAATACATTACAATACGGGGCAAAGGCAATGTGCTTAAGGAATTGAAGGATGCGAAGAAGAAAGTCAAGCGCATCTATCTTGCAGCTGACCCGGATCGGGAAGGGGAAGCTATCGCTTGGCATCTTGCCCATTATTTGGACATTGACGAAACAGATATTTGCCGAGTAGTCTTTAATGAGATTACGAAGCAAGCGGTGAAGGATGCGTTCAAGCACCCGCGCCCTATTAATATGGATCTGGTCAATGCTCAACAAGCGAGGCGCATTCTGGATAGGCTCGTCGGTTACAAGATTAGTCCGCTGCTGTGGAAGAAAGTGAAGAAGGGCTTGTCCGCAGGCCGTGTGCAATCTGTAGCGGTGAAAATTATTATTGATCGTGAGAATGAGATCAAAGCCTTCGAGCCGGTAGAATATTGGAGTATAACCGTGCAGCTGACGATTAACGGCAGCACATTCGAGGCGAAGTTTCACGGTATTGCAGGCGCGAAGAAGGAGCTGTCCAACGAAGCGGACGTTCAAGAAGTGTTGTCCGCAATTGCAGACAAGCCGTTCGTAGTCAGTGAAGTGAAGGAGAAGGAGCGGCTTCGTCATCCGTCTCCGCCGTTCATAACGAGCTCCTTGCAGCAGGAGGCTGCCCGGAAGTTGAATTTCAGAGCAGCCCGGACGATGTCCGTCGCTCAACAGTTGTACGAAGGCATTGATCTAGGGAAAGAAGGCTCTGTCGGTTTAATTACATACATGCGTACGGATTCAACGCGCATATCCCCAGTTGCCCAAGAAGAGGCAAGTGAGTATATCCAAGATAAGTACGGTGTCGATTACGTGCCCAACGAACCGAGGAATTATGTGAAGAAGGGCTCGAACGCACAGGATGCGCATGAGGCTGTGCGGCCAACTTCTGCCATGCGTGATCCAGTGTCTGTGAAGTCTTACTTGTCACGTGACCAATTCCGGCTGTATAAGCTAATTTGGGAACGGTTCATTGCGAGCCAGATGGCGTCTGCTGTGCTGGATACGATGAGTGTAGACTTGAAGGCCGGGGACGCAGTATTCAAAGCGAACGGCTCTAAAATTAAGTTCCATGGGTTTATGAAGGTGTATGTGGAAGGCAATGATGATGGCACGAAGGATGAGGAGAACTTTCTTCCGCCATTGAAGCCGAATGATCTCCCGCAGCTGGAACAGGTAGATCCGAAGCAGCATTTCACCCAACCGCCACCGAGATATACGGAAGCCCGGCTTGTTCGGGCATTGGAGGAGCAAGGGATTGGGCGTCCTAGCACATACGCGCCAACTCTGGAAACAATCCAGAAGCGGGGCTATGTTGCAATGGAGGACAAGAAATTCATTCCTACAGAGTTAGGCGAGCTGGTTATACAGCTTATGGAGGAGTATTTCCCGGAAATTCTGAACGTTGAGTTTACTGCGAATATGGAAGACGAATTGGATCACGTAGAGGAAGGCAGTGAGGATTGGGTAAAAATTCTTAAAGGATTTTATTCAACCTTTAAGCAACGGTTAGATGTTGCAGAGGAAGAGATGGAAGAAATCGAGATTGAAGATGAGGTTTCCGATGAAATCTGTGAGAAGTGCGGTCGTCACTTTGTGTATAAGATGGGGCGGTTCGGTAAGTTTCTCGCTTGCTCCGGCTTCCCGGATTGCCGGAATACGAAGCCGATCGTCAAGGACACCGGTGTTGCGTGCCCGACCTGCGGCAAGGGCAAGATCGTCGAACGCCGCAGCAAGAAGGGGCGGCTGTTCTATGGCTGCGATCAATATCCGGAATGTGAATTTGTATCATGGGATAAACCAGTTGCCGAACCGTGTCCGGAGTGCTCCGGTCTGATGGTGGAGAAGCGATCGAAGGCGGGCATATCCCATCAATGTGTGTCTTGTTCACATAAAGTAACGAAGGAAGAACAAGAAGAAGCATGAAGCACAAGCTGTGAAGGAGGTACATTAGGATGAGCGCTGCACAAGGCGTAACGGTAATTGGCGCAGGACTGGCGGGGAGTGAAGCTGCATGGCAGATCGCTTCGACCGGCGTCCCGGTCACACTTTATGAGATGCGACCAGTTCGCAAGACGCCAGCCCATCATACGGAGCGATTCGCCGAATTAGTCTGCAGCAATTCCATGCGGGCGAACGGATTGACGAATGCGGTCGGCGTGTTGAAAGAAGAGATGCGACGGCTTGATTCGCTCATTCTGCGTGCCGCCGATCAGCATGCCGTCCCAGCTGGCGGTGCTCTGGCAGTCGATCGAGAGGGGTTCTCCGACGAAGTGACTCGAACGTTGAAGAACCATCCCTTGATTACGTTCAAGAATGAAGAATTGACCGAAATTCCTGAAGGTATTGTTGTTATCGCTACTGGACCGCTGACGTCGCCTGCATTGTCCGAGCGGCTTCAAGTATTGACAGGCGAGTCGTACTTTTATTTCTACGATGCTGCTGCACCGATTATCGAGAAGGATTCCATCGATATGGGGAAGGTATACTTGGCTTCTCGCTATGACAAGGGCGAGGCTGCCTATTTGAACTGTCCGATGACCGAGGAGGAGTACAATTACTTCCATGAAGAGCTGATTAACGCAGAAGCTGTGCCTTTGAAAGATTTCGAGAAGGAAGTATACTTCGAGGGATGCATGCCGATCGAGGTGATGGCTGGGCGCGGCAAGCAAACCGCGCTGTTCGGTCCGATGAAGCCTGTCGGACTGATTAATCCCCACACCGGAGAGCTGCCGCATGCGGTCGTTCAGCTGCGTCAGGACAACTCTGCGGGTACGCTATATAATATGGTAGGGTTTCAAACTCATCTAAAGTGGGGAGAACAGAAAAGAGTATTCTCACTCATACCGGGACTTGAGCATGCGGAGTTCGTTCGATTCGGCGTCATGCATCGCAATACGTTTATTAACTCTCCTAAGCTGCTAGATGCTACGTATCAGTTGAAGAACGAGAAGCGGATCTTCTTCGCCGGGCAGATGACAGGGGTGGAAGGGTATGTTGAATCTGCAGCAACTGGACTCATCGCAGGCATGAACGCAGCCTTAGCTGCACGAGATGAACAATTGCTCGTTCTGCCGCAGGAAACAGTCATTGGTAGTCTGGCGCACTACATCACGACAGCTGAGTTTCGTCACTTCCAGCCGATGAATGCGAACTTCGGACTGCTACCGCCGCTTCAGGTCCGCATTCGGAAGAAGCAAGAGAAAAATGAAGCATTGGCCAAGAGGGCGCTAGAAGCATTGCAACCTTATCGTAAACTTAGCGTATAAACTTAATAAGGAGGGAATAGCATGAAGGATAGTCGATGGATCGACAGCTTTCTCCAATATCTTGAAGTTGAGAAAAATGCATCGCCTTACACGCTGGAGCATTATGCTGCCGATCTGAGAGACTTCTGTTCATTCCTAGATGCGCAGCGTATCGATCGCTTGGCTCAGGTTGCTTATTCTGATGTTCGCATGTACCTCGCATCGCTCCATGCGAAGTCCTATGCGCGTGCCAGTATTGCTCGCAAGCTGTCAGCACTGCGTTCGTTCTATCAGTTTATGATGCGTCAAGGTGAGCTGGATGCGAGTCCCTTCCACCACGTGCGAACTCCGAAGCTGGAGAAGAAACTGCCGACCTTCCTCTATGTGGAGGAGATGCAGGCGATTCTCGAAGCAGCGGATCGTGAAGGACCGCTTGGCCTGAGAGATCGAGCAATCGTCGAAATACTCTATGCAGGCGGGATGCGTGTTAGTGAGCTCGCGGCACTGGATATCGTACATCTAGATCTCAATATTGGGACAGCTTTAGTATTTGGCAAAGGTGCGAAGGAACGCTATGTACCGCTTGGCGATTATGCCTTGCAGGCACTGGCCCGATATTTGCAAGATGGAAGACCTGCATTGGCCCAAGCTGGCAGCGGCTCGGCCTTGTTTTTGAATCATCGAGGGACACGACTGACTGACCGCAGTATACGCAGGGTGTTGAACAGTCTGGTGGAACGAAGCGCACAAGGGAGACGGATCTCGCCGCATACGTTTCGTCATTCGTTCGCAACACATTTGCTGGAAGCCGGTGCGGATTTGCGGACCGTTCAGGAGCTGCTCGGTCATGCGAATCTGTCGACGACACAAATTTATACACATGTGACCAAAGGCCACCTGCAATCCGTGTATAATCGGGCTCACCCCAGAGCTTAAGGAGGATGAATGGATGAACGCAAGCTTTCATGCTACTACGATTTTTGCAATCCGGCACAATGGCAAGGGAGCCGTCTCAGGAGACGGACAAGTGACATTCGGCAATCAGATGGTTATGAAGCAACACGCGAAGAAGGTACGGAGATTACACAGAGGTAAGGTAGTGGCTGGCTTTGCCGGATCAGTAGCGGATGCGATTACCTTATTCGAGAAGTTCGAGGCCAAGCTGGAAGAGCACGGCGGAAATTTGCAGCGTGCAGCAGTCGAGCTTGCTAAGGATTGGCGGTCGGATCGCGTGCTGCGCAGACTGGAAGCGATGATGGTCGTAATGGACGAACAATCTCTGCTCCTGATCTCGGGAATTGGTGAAATTATCGAACCGGATGACGGCATCGTTGCGATTGGTTCGGGAGGAAGCTTTGCACTCGCTGCTGGTCGTGCGCTTAAGCAATATGCGCCGCACATGGAAGCTAGTGAAATCTCCAAGGCAGCTTTGCAAATGGCCGCGGATATTTGTGTATTTACCAACCATAATATAGTAACAGAAGAAATATAATTGTATCGTAGGAGTACGAACGGAGGGTGGACGCATGATTCGAAAAGCCATGACCCCGAGGCAAATCGTGGCTGAGCTAGATCAGTATATTGTCGGGCAAAAAGAAGCGAAGAAATCCGTGGCAGTGGCGCTTCGCAATCGTTATCGAAGAAGTATGCTGGATGATAGCATTCGCGATGAAATTGTTCCCAAGAACATCTTAATGATTGGTCCGACTGGCGTCGGCAAGACGGAGATTGCCCGACGCTTAGCGAAACTAACAGGGGCGCCATTCGTGAAGCTGGAAGCAACCAAGTTTACGGAAGTTGGCTATGTCGGACGCGATGTGGAATCGATGGTGCGCGATTTGGTGGAAACCGCAATCCGCATGGTGAAATCCGAAAAGACAGAAACCGTTAAGGAAAAAGCAGAACAGCAGGCGAATGAGCGCATAGTGACCATTCTGATCCCGTCTCCGAACCGCAATCGCAGCGGCAAAAATCCGTTGGAGATGATATTCGGCGGCGCAGGGACACAGGACGATACGGATGCTGAACAGCAGAGCACGAATCAAGATTTGCAGGCGAGACGAGCGCAGATGCGTGAGCGTCTTATGCGCGGAGAACTGGAAGAGCAAGTCATCGAAATTCAGGTTGAAGACAACTCACCGTCCATGCTGGAGATGTTCACGGGTCAAGGCAATGAGCAAATGGGCATCAACATGCAGGAGATATTCGGCAACATGATGCCGAAAAAATCAAAGAAGCGGAAGCTTCCGATTAAGGAAGCGCGCAAAGCGTTAATCCAGGAGGAAGCCAATAAGCTCATTGATATGGATGAAGTGTACCAGGAATCGATCGAACGCGCAGAGCAAAGCGGTATTATATTCTTGGATGAGATTGATAAAATCGCAAGCAAGGATCGCGGCAACGGGCCGGATGTTTCCCGAGAAGGCGTGCAACGGGATATTCTGCCTATCGTAGAAGGATCTACGATTATGACGAAGTACGGTCCTGTGAAGACAGATTATATGCTTTTCATCGCTGCAGGCGCATTCCATATTGCCAAGCCGTCTGATTTGATACCGGAGCTGCAAGGACGATTTCCAATCCGGGTAGAACTGGACAGCCTGACACAAGATGATTTCGTACGCATCCTGAAGGAACCGCAAAATGCGATGACCAAACAATACATTGCGTTGTTGCATACAGAAGGCATTGATGTGAAATTTTCAGAAGAAGCGATTGCGGAGCTGGCCCGCATAGCAGCGGAGGTGAATCAGAATACCGATAATATCGGCGCCAGAAGATTGCATACGATATTGGAAAAATTGTTGGAGGACCTCTCCTTTGAAGCGCCTGACATCACAATGGAATCCATCGAGATTACACCGGAGTATGTCAGGGAGAAGCTAGGGGACATAGTACGCAACCGAGATTTAAGTCAATATATCTTGTAAAAAACTAGTGGGGGCTTTAAGATGAGTCTGCTGAGTAAGACACGACGATTAAACCGAATGCTGCAAAAGGCAGCTGGACATGCTGTGAACTTCATGGAAATGGCAGAAGCGCTGAAGGAAACAGTGCGCGCGAATGTGTATGTGGTAAGCCGGAGAGGGAAGATATTGGGACACTCTGTTATTACGCCTATTATTTCCGAACCTATACGGCAAATGATCATGGAGGAACGGCAGCTGATTCCAGAGCTGAATGAAAAGTTGCTGGCAATTCGGGAGACAACAACAAACTCCGGGATGGACCCGGAGGCAGGCGGTGAGCAATGGAGACAGGAACTGACCCGCGCTTTTGAAGATAAGATGATGTCGGTCGTTCCGATATTGGGCGCAGGCTCCAGATTAGGTACGCTGGTGCTTGTGCGATTCAATGAAGAATTTATTGATGATGATTTGATATTGGCTGAGTATGGCTCTACGATCATCGCAATGGAAATTCTTCGTGAGCGAACCGAACGCATGGAGCAAGATGCACGGAGTAAGGCAGTCGTGCATGTTGCAGTAGAATCTCTCTCCTATAGCGAGCTCGAAGCAGTGGAACAGATTTTCAATGAGCTCGACGGTCCGGACGGACTATTAGTCGCAAGCAAGATTGCAGATCGAGCCGGTATTACTAGGTCTGTTATTGTGAATGCGCTTCGGAAGTTGGAAAGCGCAGGTGTCATCGAGACTAGATCACTTGGGATGAAAGGTACCTATATTAAAGTGCTTAATAATAATTTAGTGGATGAGATTGCTAAGGCGAAAGCTTAGCAGCTGAGTACAATGCAGCATGACAATTAGATACATTAGCCTATAGATTTTTGAAAAAAGTCCTGTCTTTCGAAGAAAAGACAGGACTTTTTTCTTATTGTCTCCTTTTCACATTTCGACCATTATGAAATGGACTGTACATATACTCTTGTTGGAAGGTGTCGAATCACATCGTTTTTTTATGGTTTTTCTGTTTGAAGGGAGGAATTGTGCTTCGTATGTTGAATATGTACCTAGTCTGAATGTCCATATTTGTCGTTGTAAAAAAGGGGGGCGAAAGATGGATTTTCTCAATAGCAGTCTGATTCATCGCTTAGAACGTTCCTTGGATGCGACTTCGCTTCGCCAGAATGTCATAACACACAATATTGCTAATGTGGATACACCGGGATTTAAGCGATCGACGGTCAAATTCGAGGAGTTCCTGCAAGCGGAGCTGAACCAGCATTCGACAGGCTTGGAGGGCAGACGCACGCATGAGAAGCATATTCGCTTTGGAAGTACATATGCACAGAACAGCGATCCTGTTATTGCAACGGATCACACAACGATCATGAACAATAACAAGAACAATGTGGATGTGGACGCAGAGATGTCATTGCTTGCGAAGAATCAGCTAACTTATAACATGCTTGTGCAGCAGATGAGCCATGAGATGCGCAGCATCAGAACTTCGATCGGAAGGTAGGTATACGGATATGAAGTTAACGAATGCTTTTGATATCAGTTCATCCGCACTAACTGCACAACGGTTTCGCATGGATGTCATCTCATCGAATATTGCGAATGCTGAGACGACGCGCGGGGAGTACGTTGATGGACAATGGGTTCCTTACAGACGGAAGCTGGTCGTGATGGAGCCGACTCGGACACAATCATTCGACAGCATTCTTCAACAGCAGTTGGATCAGCACACAGGCAGCGGTGTCAAGGTGAGCAGGGTGATAGAGGACCAATCTCCGTTCAAGCTAGCTTACAATCCTATGCATCCTGATGCGGACGTGAACGGATATGTCCGATTACCGAACGTTGATGTTGCCAAGGAAATGATCGATATGATCTCTGCTACCCGAAGCTATGAAGCGAATGTGACAGCACTGAATGCATCCAAGAGTATGTTTATGAAAGCTTTGGAAATTGGGAAATAAGGCTATAGGAATAAGTTCGTAACTGTTTCAATCTTTATGACGGTTGGAGGCAGTAAAAAGTTTTAAAGTTTGTAAAAGGCAAAGGAGGGTGAAAATGATCAATTCAATTAACGGAATTGGACTGGACAGAGCGGCTTCACTTGCTGTGGAGAAAGACAAGTCTTCTGGTGCAATCGCATTCGGAGAAAGCTTCGCCTCCTTCCTCGACAATGCCATGGGTAACCTGCAAGCGCAGCATCATACCGTTGAACAATTAGGGAATCAGTTCATGGTAGGGAATTTGGACGATATCCATCAGCTGACCATTGCGAATGAAAAAGCGCTGCTTGGGTTGGAGCTGACGGTTCAAGTGCGTAATAAAGCAGTCGAAGCCTATCAAGAAATCATGCGTATGCAAATTTGATTATGTGTCGGCATATAGCCAGGTAGTTGGATGAGGTGAAACAGTGAACGAAGCTTTGAGCCGAAATTGGGATAAAACCAAACAATTCTGGAATCGAATGGACAAGAAGCAGAAGATACTTTCTGTTTCCATTCTTGTCCTAACCGTACTTGTCATCACTTTGGTCATTTTCAATTTCTCTAAGACGGAATATTCATGGGCTTTCCGTGACTTAGATGCTACAGATATGGCCGCAGTCAGAGATTATTTGGACACATCAGGTATTCCGTACAAGTTCGGACCGGACGGCAGCAGTATCGCGGTGCCTACCACAGAAGTAACGAAGGTTAAGGTGGAGGCAGCATCACAGGATTTGGTGCAGAACGGCTCGCAGGGCTTCGGGATATTCAAGGACAACATTTCGAGCTTCGGCATGACAGACAATCAATTTGCTGTGCTGCGAGATGACGCCCTTGCTGGTGAGATCCAAAAACAAATCAACACCAAGGAAGGTGTAGTCAGTTCTAAGGTGTTGCTGGCAATGCCGGAGGATAGTGTGTTTATTAGTGAGAATGAAGCAGATCAAGCATCAGCTTCTGTATCGATCACTTTCCGTCCTGGTTACCGAGCAAGTCAGGAGTATATTGACTCCTTGTACAATATCGTCCGCCTTAGTGTGGGCAACGACTTGCTGCCGATTGAGAATATAACGATTACGGATCAACAGGAGGAATTGCTGCCTTCCTCTAAGCTTAACGGAGGGATAGGCAACACGGCGAATGTAGTATTGCAGCAAATGCAGATCAAGAAGGAATATGAAGAGGATATCAAGCGGAATATAGAAAATTTCTTAGGTACGATATTGGGACCGAATAAGGTTGTCGTAAGTGTTGTATCCAGCCTGAACTTCGATCAGCGCAACCGGCAGGAACTTTTGTTCCAACCGGTCAACACGGAGGATCAGACAGGAATAGCGCGCAGTGTTCAAGAAATTCAAAAAACGTATACGAATACAGGCGCACCTGACGGCGGTGTGCCAGGAACAGGAGCGCCGGATGTCCCTGGATATCAAGGGACTGAAGGACAAGGCGAGTCCAGTTCAGAAGAAATTAGCTCTACTATTAACTACGAGATTAATGAAATTTCGCAATCGATTGTGTCGAGTCCCTATGTAGTGACGGATTTGACTGTGTTCGCCGGAATAGAACCGCCGGACCCGAACAATCCGGATTCGTTGTCACAGGATGTTGCGGATGAAATCGAAGCAATGTTAGTCGGTATCGTGAATACATCACTTGCTGACAGCGGTCGATCTTTCACTGCTGAGGAATTAGAGGGCAAGGTATCCGTCATCACCCAAAACCTCCTTGGCGTAAACGGCTTGGACGGACAAGCAGATAGCGGCAGTAATAATGCGCTCTATTTCGGTATTGGAGCGGTCGCTCTGGCAGTCATTGCGGCACTTGCATTCTTCGCTTTACGCCGCAGAAGAGCGGCTAATGCTGAGGAAGAGTTCGATGAAGATGTAAATGGCGCTATGGAGTATCCGTCTATTGATCTTGATAATGTCGGCAATGAGAATCAGGTGAAGAACCAGCTGGAGTCTCTTGCCAAGAAGAAGCCGGAGGAATTCGTCAATCTGTTGCGCACATGGCTGGCAGATGAATAGAGGTGTCTGGGAGGGATGGCAAACATGCAGCAAGGATTGACCGGCAGGCAAAAAGCGGCTCTCCTGCTCATTTCGCTCGGACCTGAGGTGTCTGCTAATATTTTCAAGCATCTCCGAGATGAAGAAATCGAGCAGTTGACATTGGAAATTGCCAATGTACGCAAGGTCAATAGCGAAGACAAGGAAGCCGTACTGAATGAATTTCACGAAATATGCATTGCTCAGGAATATATCTCGCAAGGCGGTATCACCTATGCGAAAGATATACTAGAGAAAGCGCTAGGGTCGCAGAAAGCAGTCGATATCTTGAACCGACTTACTGCTACGCTTCAAGTGAGACCGTTCGACTTTGCGCGTAAGGCAGACCCTGCACAAATACTAAACTTTATACAGAATGAAAACGCACAAACGATCGCGCTGGTGCTGTCTTATTTATCACCAGATCAATCATCAGCTATTTTGTCATCCTTACCGCAGGAGAAGCAGGCAGATGTGGCCAAGCGGATTGCGATGATGGATAGCACCTCGCCTGAGGTGATTGGGCAGGTGGAGCGCGTGTTAGAACAGAAGCTTTCCTCGACTGTGACGCAGGATTACACGAATGCGGGCGGTATCGAATCGATCGTTCAAATCTTGAACGGTGTAGACCGAGGAACAGAGAGAACGATCTTGGATGCGCTGGAGATTCAAGATCCTGAGCTTGCAGAAGAGATCAAGAAGCGGATGTTCGTATTTGAAGATATTGTTGCGATCGACAACCGGTCCATACAACGAATTATTCGCGATATTGAGAATGCGGATCTGCAGCTTGCCCTCAAGGTGGCCAGCGAAGAAGTACGTGATGTCATCTTTAAGAACATGTCCAAGCGTATGGCGGACAGCTTCAAGGAAGAGATGGAATTCATGGGTCCGGTTCGGCTGCGTGATGTGGAAGAAGCACAGACTCGGATTGTATCCATTATCCGTCGACTTGAAGAAACTGGCGAAGTCATTATAGCACGCGGCGGGGGAGATGATATCATTGTCTAACTTGATCAAATCCTTTCATTATGTGCCTGTGGATGACAAGAAGATGATAGAGTCTGTTATGCCGGCGAATGACCATCGATCTGTCAAGGATGGAGCAGCGGAACAGGTTGAACCTGAATTGACGGAGGAAGAACAGCGCAAGACAGAGGCTTGGCGGGAGCAAGTAATTCAAGATGCTGAGGCGCTTGCCGAGGAGACGATCCGACAAGCTAAGTTGGAAGTTGAGCAGCTTCGTCAAAGCGCTGAAGTGGAGATTGCTTCCTGGTGGGAGGCGAAGCGTGAAGAGGATGCAACTGCAGCATCCGTTGCTCGTGAACAAGGCTACACGGAAGGCTATGAGCAAGGAAAGGCCGAAGCCGAACAGGCTGTCATCGAACAAAATCGTGAGCGCATTAATGAGGCGACTGCAATCTTAGAAGCAGCTGTTCGGATGAAGCAAGAGATCATTCAGGAAGCAGAGCCTTTCTTGATAGAGCTGAGCGCTTCGATCGCTGAGAAGGTCATTGGCAAGCAGCTTACGATTACGCCCGAATGGACCATTGACATGATACAGCAAGTGTTAGCTCGGCGTAAGGACAAAGGGATTGTGTCATTATGTGTCGCGCCTTCGCAATTTGCATTTGTACAAGGATATAAGGATGAGCTTGCCATGTGTATCGACTCGCAAGCAGAGCTGGAAGTGTTGCCGGATGCTACAGTTTCGGAGCACGGTTGTGTCGTACGAACCGCGATGGGCAGCTTGGATGCCCGAATAGATACCCAATTGAGTGAGGTCAAGCATGCGCTTGTGCAGCTTGCAACTACGAGCGGGGAGTTGGATAGCAATGGCATCGATTCCTGATATCCGCAAGTATGTCGATGAGCTGAAGCACTTGGACCCGATCCGAGCTAACGGCAAAGTGATCCAAGTCATTGGCTTGACGATAGAGTCTGAGGGACCGGATGCTCGGATCGGCGATATATGTCATATCTATCCGTTCAAGTCCAAGTATCCGCTTGCAGCTGAGGTCGTCGGCTTCAGGAACAATCGTGTATTGTTAATGCCGCTAGGTGAACCTCATGCGATCGGTCCAGGCTGTGATGTCGTAACGACCGGAAGACCGCTAACTGTTAATGTCGGCCATGAGCTGCTTGGCAAAGTGCTGGATGGTCTAGGGCAGCCGCTGGACGGCGGTCACTTGTCATCGAGAATGGCTCGATACTCGACGCACAATGTGCCGTCCAATCCGCTTCAGCGACCACGGGTCTTGGATCCGATCAGTGTCGGTGTGCGATCTATCGACGGTTTGCTGACTATCGGCAAGGGTCAACGTGTAGGTATCTTCGCTGGTTCCGGTGTCGGCAAAAGTACGCTGCTTGGCATGATTGCACGGAATACTTCGGCGGATGTGAATGTTATTGCATTGATCGGCGAACGGGGCAGGGAAGTGTTAGACTTCATTGAGCGCGACCTTGGTCCGGAAGGACTAGCTCGCTCCATCGTCATAGTTGCGACCTCTGACCAACCTGCTCTCATTCGCATTAAGGGCGCGTTGATCGCAACATCCATTGCGGAATACTTCCGTGACCACGGCATGAATGTCATGTTGATGATGGATTCGGTTACACGTTATGCAACAGCGATGCGCGAGGTTGGCTTGGCAGTCGGAGAACCGCCTGCGACACGAGGCTTCACACCAAGCGTGTTCGCTAACATGCCGAAACTGTTAGAACGAGCAGGCACTTCACCTACAGGCTCAATTACAGCTTTCTATACCGTTCTTGTTGACGGTGACGACATGAACGAGCCGATCGCGGACATGGTGCGGGGGATTCTGGATGGACATATCGTTCTAAGCCGAAGTCTGGCGAACAAGGGGCAGTATCCAGCAATTGATGTTCTGGCCAGTATAAGCCGGGTCATGAACGATATCGTTCCTCCTGAGCATCAGGATGCCGCTGAACAGTTGAAGAAATGGCTGACAGTGTATCGTGACTCTGAGGACCTCATTAATATAGGTGCTTACCGGCAAGGATCGAATGCGGATATTGATAGAGCGATAGAGTACTATCCTGCTATTCAATCGTTCATGCGGCAGAAGACGAACGAAAAGGTGACGCTTCAAGATTCTGTGAACAAGCTGCTTGAGCAGTTCGGCGGAGGTTGATCAAGACAATGATGTATCGCTATCCTTTGCAAAAAATTGTCGATTTGAAGGGCAATGAGAAGAAGCAAGCAGAGTGGCTGTTGGCAGATGCGATGGGACACTTGCGTTCAGAAGAACTAGGCTTGCAAGGAATACTGGAAGAGAAACAGCGTGTGCAAGAGGCTATCGAACAATCAGCAAGCGCAGCTGTATCGATCCAAAGCTTGCAACAGCTTCAGGACTACGTAGCACATCTAGAGAGATTGGCCGAGGAACAAGTCGTTCAGATTAACAAAGCACAACAGCAGGTTGAGCACAACCAGGATCATCTGAAGGGCTGCGTGCTTGATGAGAAAGTATGGGATACAAGCAAGGAGAAGGCGTACCGCCATCATGTGCGCCATCTCGCGAGACAGGAACAAAACGAGCTGGATGAAATCGCGGTCATGCGTTTTGCCGGATCGAATTGATGCTTGTTCGCGCACAATTCGGGATGGTAGTGGGAGGTGGCTATAATGGCTGAAGCAGATATCGAGAAAACCTCATACGGCGTCATGGAACGCATCGTCGGGATCGTTATTATCCCTGTGTTATTCACAGTGATCTTGACCGTAGTGCTACTCTCTCTGTTCGGTTATGATGTGTCCCGTTCTATATTAGATGCGGCTAATCAAGTGCCGTTATTGAACAAGGTTATACCCGACCCCAAGCCGGAAACAGATCCAACGGCTGACGGAACTGCGGACAGCGGTTCACAACCAATGCCGAATGCAGAGGATTTGCAGTCGTTGAAGCAACAAATTGCGGCGCTTACACAGGATGTAGAGGCGGGAGAAGCACAGCTGATTCAGCGTGAAGATCAAATCCGACAGCTTCAAGAACAGCTCGAAGCGATGGAGAACGAGCAGCAGCAAGACAGCATTACTGCCGAGGAATACGATGCGCAAATAGTCAGTGTAGCGAAGATTTATACAGATATGTCAGCAAGTAAAGCGGCGCCGATCATGGAGAATCTGACCTTGAATGAGCGGGTATTGCTGCTGTCTAAGATGAAGACCGATGAGCAAGCCGCCATATTGGAAAAGATGAACCCTGAAATGGCTGCAAGTACTTCTGTAGCGATCAAGGATATGGCAACTGTTAAGGACATTCAGATCGCTGCTTTGCAAGAACGACTAGAACTTCAAGGTCCCGTCACGACAGATGCATTCACGATGGATGAGCTTGCCAGAACGTTCGCTGCTATGGAAGCGGGAAGTGCTGCTCAGATGTTGCTGCTGATGGCGGATACGAATGAAGGCGAGGTTGTTACGATTCTCAAGCGTATGGAGCTGCAGCCGCGATCGGCTGTACTGACTGAGATGAATGCCCAATCCGAGACGGATGCAGCAAGAATTTCGGACAAGCTCGCAGATTAATGGATCTCGTACTCCATTGAAAGGAGGTGAACACAAATATGACGATGATGATTCATGGAGCTATGCTGTCAGGTGGTGCAGCTGCTGTATCAGGTATGGTCAACGGATCACAAGGACAAGCATCTGGAAGCAAAGGTACTGCAGGTGGATTTGCAGCTTTGCTCGGCAACATTCTTGGCAGTCAAGAAGGAGAGAGCGCCGAAGCATCGGTTGCTGGCAACAGCTTGCTCGCCATGCTTGCAGTCAACATGCTTGGCAGTGAATCCGATCAGCAGATTGAATTGACCATGACTGATGCGGAAATTGAAGATGCGTTAGCGCAGCTGGAACAATTGTTGATGCAGTATACAGCAGAGACTGGCGAGAACCCGGTTGACGCACTGCTCGGATTGCCGGTGATTGCTAATTGGATGGCGCAGGTTATGCAGTTACAGCAAGCTATGGGTGAGACGGCTGGTGCAGGCGGTGATCGTTCTGCGATGGCGTTGATGGATGGCGAAACGAATGAAAGCTTGAGCAAGCTTATGGCATTGGTTCAATGGTTGGATCGTGCAGCAGCAACGCAATCAGGCAATCAACAGCTGCAAGGTTTGCAATCTGCATTGCAGAAAGTCATTATGCCTGTGCTGGAGCATGCGGCCAAGTCGATTCCAGAGCTGCATCAGATGCTAGGGAAATTCATGCAGATCGATTCTGGGAGTCATTCAGCAGAACATGCTGCTATAATTCGCAGAGGCAATGCGGATAACCTGTCTGCAGAGAAGCAAGTATCGGGAATGCAAGGAGTTGCTGCTCAGAGCAGTCAGCCCGCACGTGACGGACAAAGCGCTCTGCCTCGCATTTCGATTGTAGATCTGCAAGGATCGGCAACGTGGAGCCGGCAACCGTTCATGCAACAGGCAGTACAATCGACCCCTGTTGCTGGCAGTGAATCGGTGTTGCATACGCAGCTGACACAAGAGGAAGCGAGTCAACCGCTGACTACTGCCCACGATGTGAAGCCTGCAATGACAGCAGAAGCAGCTAAACCAGCAGCACCTGTTGTGCATGCTAGTCAACTAGCTAAGGACATGGGCGATCTGATGGTGAAGCAGCTTTCCTTCCAGAAGGGAGACGGCTTCAGTGAGGCCAAAATCACTTTGATGCCAGAGCATCTGGGACAAGTGACAGTGAAGCTAGCTATGGTAAACGGTCAGTTAACTGCGCAATTCATTGCTGACACATTCGTCGGCAGAGAGTTGCTGGACAGCCAGCTTTCCCAACTTCGAGCCTCATTGCAAAACCAAGGCATTCAGGTTGAGAAGTTAGAGGTGACGCACAATTCATCAGCATCAGCTTTCTTCCAGGATCAGCGTGACCGTGATCCGTCTCAACAATTCCAACGACCGCAACAGAACAAGTCGGCTGGATATGGAGATTGGGATGACAGCTTGGACGCAGCGTTAGAGGAAAGTGCACAATCAACGTGGCTGCGAAGCGGAACTTCATTCGAAGTAACGGCATAGCAGACAGCAGAGTCGGGAGGTGAGAAGATTGAGCGGTCCAATGTGGCCAGTATACAGTTCGCAGAATATGCCGATGTCCGTAGATGAGAAAAAATCAAACGACACACTGGGTAAGGACGAATTTCTGAAAATCTTACTTACACAGCTGCAAAACCAAGATCCGAGCCAGCCGTTACAGGACAGAGAATTCATTGCACAGATGGCGCAGTTTAGTTCCGTGGAGCAATTGATGAATATGTCTAATGAAATCGGCGCGCTTCGTCAATCTCTCGGTATTTCATCCGATCTAATTGGGAAGGAAGTATCTTGGTTAGATGCCGATACAGATGGTGAGTCGATTATTGAGGTGTATGGCGTAGTAGATGCCATCTTGTTCGATAACGGTATGCAATTCGCCAAGGTCGGGGATATGGCAATTCCGATTGACGACATCGTTCGAGTGACGGAGCCGGGGCAATCCGATCCGACAGATCCGGGTGAAGAGGATGGTGAGAGCCCGCCGGAAGATGAGGTGCCAGAGCAAGAGGGCGATTCGCCAAATACGGGTGAGACACCATGAAGCCGGTTCAATTCCAACCCTATGTAGCCGGGCGAGTAGCGCCCGTAGGTCAGACAACCGGCAAACAGACGGCGTCCAACAGCAATCCGTCTACTTCCTTCAGCAAGATGTTGGAGCAGCGATTGCTAACATTCAGCAATCACGCCGAGCAACGGCTTGAACAACGCGGCATTCGGCTACAGCCGGAGCAGCTTGTGAAGTTAAGCAATGCTGTTGACAAAGCGGAGCAGAAGGGAGCCAAAGACTCTCTGTTGTTTATGAAGGACTTAGCCTTTATCGTCAATGTGAAGAGCCGGACCGTCATTACCGCGTTAAGCGGCACAGCTATGAAGGATAACGTATTCACACAGATTGATAGCGCAGTAATCGTCGAATAGAAGGGCTGGACCATACAGGAGGCCCGTGACTTGTGGAGCGACTGAAGCAGTCATTCGACACAAAAAGAAGGAATTCGTCAACTATAAGACGAAAAAGAACAGGAGGAACCCGCATGTTAAGATCATTATACTCAGGCATTTCAGGAATGCGTGGATTTCAAACGAAGCTAGATGTCATTGGTAACAATATCGCTAATGTGAACACAGCCGGCTTCAAGGCTGGTCGTGTCATGTTCAAGGATATCTTAAGTCAGAAGATATCCGGTGTTACAGCGCCAACAGACGATAACGGCGGTGTCAATGCGAAGCAAGTAGGGCTTGGGGTAACGATTGCGTCTATCGATACGATTCACACACCGGGCAGTGCAATGACGACGAATGTCCCGACTGACCTGCGTATTGATGGCGACGGCTTCTTCGCAGTTGCGCCGAATGCTGACGGGGAACAGGCGCTTCTGACGCGCGCAGGCAACTTCACACTGGATGCCAACCGCAATCTGGTCAACGCTGACGGCATGTTCGTATTGGATGCTGACGGCGGTGTCATAACGCTGGAAGAGGAAATTACAGCATTCTCCATCGCACAGGATGGAGAAATTGTAGCAGTCGATGAGGACGGCAACGCAGAAGGGACAGACATTCGCGTTGGTGTCGTCGTAGTGACGAATCCTTCAGGCTTGGAGAAAGTTGGCGGTAATCTGTACCGCGGAACAACGAATGCTGATTTAGAGGCAGTACTGGATCTAATCGGTGAAGCAAGCTCTGCGGAAACTGGATCGGGTGCGATTATTGCCGGACAGTTAGAAATGTCCAACGTCGACTTAACCAATGAATTTACCGAAATGATTGTCGCGCAACGCGGATTCCAAGCGAATTCCCGCATCATCACTACTTCTGATGAAGTGCTCCAGGAAGTTGTTAACTTGAAGCGATAAACATAATTAATGGATTCGGGATGAAGAGCTGAGCCTCTTCATCCCGCATTCCGATTGTTTGGAGGATATTATGATAACGGTGACTCGTTTGAATCATTCACGCATTACTGTCAATGCATTAATGATCGAATCTATCGAAGCAACGCCGGATACATTGATTACCTTAGTGAGCGGTAACAAGTTTCATGTTCTGGAGAAGGTAGACGAAGTAGTACGATTGATTCAAGATTATATGCGCGCGATCGGGCCGATTCAAGCGATGGTGAAAACCGGGGAGGGAGTGGATCATCATGTTTAAGAAGATGTTGCCCTGGATAATCATGATCCTTGTCGTCATCACCTTGATTACGGGCGCTGCTTTTGTATTATGGTATTTCGTGATTGATGACGGTGGCTCACAGGCCAGTCCGGAGAAGCAGATCGAGCAAACGCTCGAAGGCGAGGAAGCACCGCAAATATCGGCTGAGGAGCGAATGCTGCTAACGGTTCCCCTCGACAATGTTGCAACGAATTTGGCGGACATGAGTTATGTGGTTAGATTAAGCTTTTCCTTTCAATTAGACAGCGAGGAAGCGAAGCATGAATTCGAATTGCTTCAACCTTCGGTGAAGGCTACAACGGTTCGCATCCTACGGGATACGATGCCGGAAGAAATCCAAGGAAGCCAGGGACAAGATGTTCTGGTCACGAAAATGATGAATCAACTGAATGCTTTGCTGCTAGAAGGCAAAGTCTTGCAAATCGAAATCACAGACATTATTGTGCAACAGTCTTAATCCATACATTGATTTTACGGCGTAGGGGGTGAGGGATCGTGGTTGATGTATTATCTCAGAACGAAATAGATGCCTTATTGACGGCCCTGTCTTCAGGAGAAATGGACGCAGAGGAGCTGAAGAAGGAAGAAACGGAGAAACGAGTCCGTATTTATGATTTTAAGCGGGCAGTGCGATTTTCCAAGGATCATATTCGAAGTCTTACACGGATACATGAGAATTTCGCGCGTTTTCTAACAACTTTTTTCAGCGCTCAGCTGAGGACTTTTGTGCAAATTCATGTTGTTCAAGTAGAGCAATTGCCCTATGATGAATTTATTCGCTCCATTCCGAAGATGACGATACTGAACATCTTCGAAGCGGAGCCGTTAGAAGGACGCATGGTGCTGGAGGTTCACCCGAATATTGCCTACGCTATGCTAGACCGGTTGCTTGGAGGCGTGGGTTCCACTCCCAACAAAGTCGGTTCTTTAACTGAAATCGAAACAATCGTGCTGGAGCGGGTTTTCAATCGTGCCTTCGGGAGCTTGCAGGAAGCTTGGAAAACAGTGCTCGATATTGAACCGAGAATGGAAGCGCTGGAGACGAATCCGCAGTTTATGCAGATTGTGTCGCCGAACGAAACGATTGCACTCATATCTCTCAGCACGAAGATCGGAGATACGACGGGGATGATTAACCTATGTATCCCGCATGTAGTCATCGAGCCGATTATGTCCAAGCTATCGGTTCATCATTGGTTCGTTTCCCAGAAGAAAAGCCGTGCTCCCGAAGAGGTGGATGCGCTGGAGAAGCGTGTACAGAAAGCGCAGCTCCCTATTATCGCAGAGCTAGGCAGCTCCACGATTTCCGTTCATGAATTTCTGCACTTGACTGCCGGAGATGTCATCAAGCTGAATAAGCCGGTGGGGAACGGACTTGACATCAAAATCGGGGAGAAGCGGAAGTTCATCGGAACTCCCGGTGAAGCCCGGAACAAGATGGCGGTCAAACTTGTGGATGCAATCGCGGAAGAGGAGGACGAATATGATGAGTAAGGATTATTTATCACAAGAAGAGATTGATGCGCTGCTGAAGCAATCTTCGGATGACAGCACACCTGCTGCTGAACAAGGTCCGACAGATGTTGCCGACTATTTGGACGGTCTGGAACAGGATGCGCTTGGAGAGATTGGTAATATTACTTTCGGCAGTGCAGCCACGGCCTTGTCCACGCTGCTTGGCAAGAAGGTGGATATTACAACACCTGTCGTATCTGTTGTAGCGCATTCTGAATTGGAAAGCGAGTTTCCACAACCGCACGTTGCTGTCCATGTGAACTATGTTGACGGTTTCGAAGGGATTAACCTGCTTGTCATTCGCACTGAGGATGCCAAAGTTATTGCTGATCTAATGTTGGGCGGGGACGGGACGAATACGGATGGAGAGCTTAATGAAATTCATGTCAGCGCTGTGCAAGAAGCGATGAATCAAATGATGGGCTCGTCCGCTACTTCCATGTCCACGATCTTCAATCGTTTCGTCAACATATCACCACCAGGTATCGATGTGTTGAATTTCTCAGATCCGTCGGACACTGCTACGCTTCCACATGAAGATGTGTATATTAAAGTATCGTTTCGCCTCATAATCGGCGATTTGATAGATTCTAGCATTATGCAGTTATTGCCTGTGCCATTCGCCAAGAACATGATTCAGTTACTAATGGGAGGAGGCGATTCGGCACCAGAGGATGCGACAGCGCAAGCTGCTTCACCTGATCAGGCGAACATTGGCGCAGCTGAAGCACCAGCGCCAGCACCTCAAGCACCGCCTGTTGCGCCGCCGCAACAGCCTGCCGCAGGAGCGCAATCCGCGCCGCCGCCTGCTCCTTATCAGCAGCCGGCGATGCCGCAAGGGCAGCCTGCCGCCGCCTATCCCCCGGCTGGTTACGGGAATATGCAGCAAGGCCGCAATGTGAACGTGCAGCCTGTGCAATATGCGAACTTCACGGACAGTCCATCTGTGTACGCGGAAGACCCGAATCTGAATATGCTGTTAGATATTCCGCTGAAGGTAACGGTAGAGCTTGGCAGGACGAAGCGGCAGGTGAAGGATATACTAGAGCTTTCACAAGGCTCTATCATCGAGTTAGACAAGCTGGCTGGTGAACCTGTTGATATTTTGGTGAATAACAAGCTTATTGCCAAAGGGGAAGTCGTTGTCATCGATGAGAATTTCGGCGTTCGCGTAACAGATATTATCAGCCAAGCGGATCGCATGCAAAAAATACAATAATCGAACACAAAACGTAGGAGGATAAGGGATTATGGCGAACAAAATTCTAGTTGTTGACGATGCAGCTTTCATGCGAATGATGATTAAGGACATATTGACGAAGAACGGTTATGAAGTTGTTGGCGAAGCAAGTGACGGGGCAGTAGCCATCGAGAAGTTCAAGGAGCTCAAGCCCGATCTCGTCACGATGGATATCACGATGCCTGAGATGGACGGCATTACAGCACTGAAGGAAATCAAGAAGATAGACGGGAACGCGAAGGTGATCATGTGTTCAGCGATGGGACAGCAAGCAATGGTCATTGATGCGATTCAGGCAGGAGCGAAGGATTTCATCGTGAAGCCGTTCCAGGCCGATCGTGTTATCGAGGCCATTAAGAAGACGATGGGGTAATGAGTGGCGGTTCGGTATTTGGGACAATCACTACGATGAGCTCTCCTTCTTATATCCTGAACTTTATATGGGTGCTGTTTGTCCTGTTAGTGATCATCGTCTGCATAGTCGTACTGATCAAGTTTCTAGCACAGAAGAATAGGGCGTGGCAATCTACGCAAGGTATGGACTTGCTGTCAGTCATCACAGTCGCGCCCGGCAAGTCAGTGCAATTGATAGAAGTCGGCCATTCCCTCTATCTCATTGGCGTGGGCGAAGATATCCAGTTGATGCAGAGAATAGATAGTGTGGAAGAAATCGCAGCTATCAAAGCAAGATTGAAGATAGAGCAAGAGCGGCAGCCCTTCCCGTTATCGAATTTGTTCCGGCGCCGATCTTCTCACAGTAGTGATCAACAACAATCTGCAGCTTCCGGGCAGAATGATTCATTCGAGGAGCTTATCGCGAAGCAGATGAATCAAGTAACAGATCGTAATCGTCGAATCGAGCAATTGCTTCAGGAGGATACACGCAATGATTAAGGGACTAGCTGTACTCCCTGATATTCCTGGCGTTGAGCCGTCAAGCACAATTACGATTATATTGTTAATCACTGTGCTCAGCATCGCGCCAGCCATTCTGGTCATGATGACCAGCTTCACACGAATCGTCATCGTACTAGGATTTGTGCGTACTGCACTTGCTACGCAGTCGATGCCTCCGAATCAGGTTATTATAGGATTGGCTATGTTCTTAACTTTCTTCGTCATGGCGCCAACGTTCGGTGAGATGAATGAAACATCCTTTCAACCGTTGGCACAAGGCGAGATTACACAGCAGGAAGCTCTGGATAGAGCGATCATGCCGTTGAAGGAATTCATGGCGAAGCAGACGCGACCGAAGGATTTGGAGTTGTTCTTGGAATATAGCCAAGCGGATAATCCGACGGATATTCAAGATATTCCACTGACAGCGCTAATCCCTGCATTTGCCATTAGCGAGTTGAAGACAGCCTTTAACATGGGATTTGTCATCTTCATTCCGTTCCTAGTCATTGACATGGTCATCGCGAGTGTATTGATGTCTATGGGGATGATGATGCTTCCTCCGGTTATGATCTCACTGCCGTTCAAGATTCTGTTATTCATATTAGTAGATGGCTGGCATCTGGTCGTGAAATCTTTGCTGTTAAGCTTTCAGACATGACGGGGAGGTAAGCAATGAGTACGGATGAAGTCATTCATTTGGCCGGCGAAACGGTGTATGTCATTCTCAAACTGAGTGTACCGCTCATGCTGGTTGCGCTCATTGTAGGTCTTGCAGTCAGTATATTCCAAGCGACCACGCAAATTCAGGAACAGACGCTAGCGTTTATACCTAAGATTCTAGCTGTGTTGATTTCGGTTTTTCTGTTTGGACCTTGGATGGTTTCTACTATAGTGGATTTTACAGAGAATTTATTTCTGAATCTGTATAAATTCATAGGTTAGGTTGGTTGAAGAATGGAACTGGGGTTCATGGATCAGGTCCTGCAGATTCTTCCTATTTTTTTGTTGGTTCTCTGTCGAATCACGGCTTTTTTTGTCACTGCTCCAGTGTTTTCAACACGGGGTGTGCCGTTGCCATTTAAGATAGGAATGTCTGTATTCGTCTCGTTGATTACGTTCATGGCAATGCCGATCGAAACGATGCCGCCGATTGATACTGCCTATGTACTGCTCGTGGTGAAGGAAGTACTGATTGGTTTGCTTTACGGATTTACCGCTTATTTGTTTTTCTCAGTCGTTCAGATTGCTGGCTCATTCGTGGATACGCAGATGGGGCTGGGGATTGCGAACGTCATGGACCCGATGACAGGTGCCCAGAGTCCAATTACGGGTAATTTCAAGTTTTTCATTGCGATATTGCTTTTTCTGGCATTGAATGGTCATCACTACTTGTTGAAGGGGATTATGGACAGCTATACGTATCTCCCTATAGTCTCTGATTCATTATTTCGGACAATCGCTAACGGCAACTTGAGCACGTTTTTGGTACAGGCGTTCGTATCAGCGTTCTATCTTGCCTTCCAATTAGTGGCGCCTATGATCGTCTCCTTGTTTCTCGTCGATGTCGCGCTTGGGATGCTGGCAAGAACATCACCTCAATTTAACATCTTCGTTATTGGTTTGCCTGTTAAGCTCATGGTGGGGCTGTTCTTATTGTTCATAATGGTGCCAGGTTTTGCTTTTCTGTTCCAGGATCTGTTCGCGACGATGTTCAAGCATTTGGATGAGATGATGTTAATGTTTCAGGATGGCGCGCAATAATTTTCATTAGATTTGCGGGGTGCTAGCTGTGGTTGGACATAGAAGACTTAGGCTAGATCTGCAGCTGTTCGCGGGAGAGAAAACAGAAAAAGCGACACCGAAGAAAAGACAGGATGCCCGGAAAAAAGGTCAAGTTGCCAAAAGCAATGAGATCCCTTCAGCTTTCATCATGCTGTTTTCTTTTTTGGCTCTCATGATGTTTTCTGGGTTTTTCCAAGATCGGATTACGAGTTTCTTCACCGTTGCTTATACCGATTATATGAAGCTGGAGATTACTTCCGCTAATATTACGATACTGTTCAGCCAGCTAGCCTATCAAGGAACGATCATGCTGCTGCCTATTATGTTGATCGCCTTAGTAGTAGGGATCATCGGGAATTATATTCAGATTGGCTTCCTGATGACAGGAGAGCCGCTGAAGATGAAGCTGAACAAGCTTAATCCGATTGAAGGCGCCAAAAAAATATTTGCGATTCGCGCACTTGTTGAATTTTTGAAGTCGATATTGAAGTTTCTTGTGATCGGGTTTGTTGTTTGTTTTACCATATGGTTGGAACGAGACACCTTGCTCTCCTTAAGCTCAATGCCGTTAGAGAACATCTATGTGTATGCGGCGAGAATTACGGTGTTGATAGGATTGCAAATTGCTGTGTTGCTCGCGTTTCTGTCTATCTTCGACTATATCTATCAGCGATATGAGCACGAAAAGTCATTGCGGATGTCGAAGCAAGACATTAAGGATGAGCACAAAAAAGCGGAAGGTGATCCGCTAATTAAAAGTAAAATTCGAGAGAAGCAGCGCCGCATGGCGATGCAACGCATGATGCAGGAAGTACCGAATGCGGATGTAGTCATTACGAATCCGACGCATTATGCTGTAGCGCTGAAGTACGACAAGGAACAGATGGAAGCACCGTTCGTTGTAGCGAAAGGGCAAGATTACGTCGCATTGAAAATTAAAGAAGCTGCTCAGAGCAGCGGCGTTATGACAATGGAAAATAAGCAGCTGGCACGAGCGCTCTACGCTCAGGCGGATATCGGGGACCCGATTCCCGATGACTTGTTCCAGGCGGTAGCGGAAGTGCTGGCCTATGTATATAAAGTGAAGGGTGCTGGATAAGCGGATGGGCGCAAAGGAGGGGCGAAGCGGTGAAAGTTAGAGATCTATTTGTACTGATTGGCATTATAGGGATCGTCATGATGATGGTTGTTCCATTGCCGATACTGCTTCTGGATATTTTGCTGATCATTAATATATCGCTCGCCTTGATCATCATATTGGTGGCAATGAATACAACAGATGCGCTGCAGTTTTCTATTTTTCCTGCGCTTCTGTTAATTACGACACTGTTCAGATTGGCGTTAAACATCTCTACAACTAGAAATATTCTGGCGAAGGCAGAAGGGGGAACCGTCATTGAAACGTTCGGCACCTTTGTCGCCGGCGGAGAAATGATCGTAGGCTTTATCGTGTTCCTGATCTTGGTCGTCGTTCAGTTTATCGTTATTACGAAGGGCTCGGAACGGGTTGCCGAAGTAGCGGCCCGCTTCACATTGGATGCAATGCCGGGCAAGCAGATGAGTATAGATGCGGATCTAAATTCAGGCTTGATTAATGAGCAACAGGCGAAGGAACGCAGAGAGAAGATAGAACGGGAAGCCGACTTCTATGGAGCGATGGACGGTGCCAGCAAGTTCGTGAAGGGTGATGCGATTGCTGCCATCATTATTCTGATTATTAACCTGCTTGGCGGATTTATCGTCGGCATGGTCGTGCATGATATGTCGCTCGTCGAGTCTATGAGCCGTTACTCGATCTTAACGATTGGCGATGGCTTAGTCAGTCAAATTCCGGCACTTCTGATATCAACAGCAGCCGGCTTGATTGTAACCAGAGCAGCTTCCGAAGGGAATCTGGCTCACGATTTGAGTACACAAATATTCGTCAATCCGAAGCTGCTATACATAGTCGCTGCCACGATCGCCATTCTCGGTTTATTTACCCCGATAGATACGATTACAACACTTACGATTGCAGCTGTGCTGGCATTCGCAGCCTATCGCTTGCAGCAATCGATGGCGCTTAAGCAATTCGAGGATGAGTCGATGGAAGAGGAACAAGAAATCGAGGAGGTTCGGAGCCCGGAAAGTGTTGTCGGTCTGCTCAAGGTAGACCCGATCGAGTTTGAATTCGGGTACGGCTTGATTCCGTTGGCGGATACACAGCAGGGCGGGGACTTGCTCGACCGAATCATTATGATTCGCCGTCAATGTGCGCTTGAGTTGGGCATTGTCGTTCCGGTGATTCGTATACGCGACAATATTCAACTTCGTCCGAACGAATATGTCATAAAAATTAAAGGGAATACCGTGGCAAATGGCGAATTATTACTGAATCACTACTTGGCGATGAGTTCTGGTGTAGACGATGAAACGGTCACTGGTATAGAAACGACGGAACCTGCATTCGGGCTGCCGGCTATGTGGGTGGACGAGTCTAACAAAGAACGCGCTGAACTCGCTGGGTACACGATTGTCGATCCGCCATCAGTCGTTGCGACACATCTTACGGAGATTATCAAACGGCACGCGCATGAGCTGCTTGGTCGTCAAGAGGCTCAGGCGCTTGTTGATAATTTGAAGGAAAGCTATCCAGCGTTGGTCAACGAGCTAATCCCGAATCAGCTTGCGCTTGGCGAAGTACAGAAAGTGCTGATGAAGCTTCTTAGAGAAAAAATCTCGATTCGCGACCTTGTCACGATTTTTGAAACTATGGCTGATTACTCCAGTTATACAAAGGACCCTGACGTGCTGACTGAGTATGTGCGTCAAGCGCTCTCTCGTCAAATTAGCCAACAGTTCTCCGGCGGGACAGATAATACGTTGAAGGTCATTACTGTCGGACCTGGGTTGGAGAAGCGCATAGCGGAATCGGTTCAGCAAACCGATCAAGGCTCGTACCTTGCAATGGATCCGACTGTGTCACAGCAAATTTATTCGCGGGTCAATGAACAAATCAATAAATTAATGCAGATGGGCGAGCAGCCCGTCATACTGGTCTCACCAACGATCCGAATGTATTTGAGGCAGCTAACCGAACGCGTCTTCCAGGACGTGCCTGTGTTGTCCTATAACGAATTGGAGCCTACGATCGAAATTCAAAGCGTCGGGGTGGTGAATGTATGAGGGTCAAACGTTATGTTGTAGATACGATGCCGGATGCGCTCGGCCAAATTCGCAACGAATTAGGCAAGGAAGCGGTCATTCTGAATACGAAGGAGTTTCGATCCGGCGGATTCCTCGGCTTGTTCAGCAAGCGCAAGATAGAAGTCATTGCTGCCGTGGATGAGTCGAAGAGGCGGTTAGATCAGCAGGCTCCAGCTGAACAGATGACGGCGAAGCCTGCAATCCCTAAGTATAATCCGTATCGGGCACAGAGCCAAGCCTCACATCGAGAGGCAGAGCAAGCTCAGAAGCCTCCGGTGTCATCACCTGCTCCGTCTGCGGTTGCTACGCTCGAACCGATAGAGGGGCTGCAGCAGCCTGTTGACCGAACGACTGATCAGACGATGAGTCGTGCGGAGAAGCCACCTGATACTGCGAAGGGTTCCGCCAAGGATGAGTCTGAATCCGCCGATTCCTTGCTGCAGGAAATGCAGCATATGAAAGGTATGCTAGCAAAGCTCAGTCGGGAGATGCATCGCAGCAGTGCTGCGGAATTGTCAGGCTGGGATGCGGTGCATGACAGACTGAAGGAACAGGAATTTGACGATGAATGGCTGCAGCACCTATATGAAGGCTATGAAGCTCATTTGCAAGAACACAGCTTGGAATCCAACGAGCAAGAAGCGAGAGCTTGGGTGCGCGGGCACTTGCTGCAATTTCTGATCCAGGCAGATGTCAAGGAGGTTCAGAACGATACGAAGGTCGTGCAATTTGTAGGACCGACCGGAGTCGGTAAGACAACTACGATTGCCAAGCTTGCAGCAGAGCAGTCGCTGAAGCACCAGCGGCAAGTGGGACTCATTACTGCGGATACGTACCGAATTGCTGCTGTAGAGCAATTGAAAACATACGCAACGATTCTCAATGTACCGTTGGAGGTAGTCTTCTCCCCGCAAGAAGTGCGCAAAGCGTTCGAGGAACTGAAGGATTGCGACGTGATCTTCATGGACACAGCAGGTCGTAACTATCGCAACGAGCTGTTCGTCTCGGAGCTGAACAGCCTGCTTCATGCTCATCGTCCGTCAGAGACTTACTTGGTATTGAGCTTGACGACCAAATTCAAGGACATGAAGGCGATTGCTGACAATTTCGCTAAGTTTCATATTGATCGTCTGCTATTGACGAAGATGGACGAAACCGATACGTACGGTTCAGTGTTCAATCTGCTGCGAGCCTATCCGCTGTCGTTGTCATATATGACCAATGGACAGAATGTGCCGGACGATATTATTCCGTTCAACCCTGTGCAGATCGTAGACCTCGTAATGGGAGATGACAGCTATGAATGATCAAGCGCAGGGATTAAGAGAGCTTGTACAAACTCGCGTTGCAGGGGTGCGGGAGACTAGAGTGATTACGGTTACGAGCGGCAAAGGGGGCGTAGGCAAGTCTAACTTCACGCTGAACTTTGCGCTTGGTCTGCAGAAGCGTGGCTATCAAGTGCTTGTGTTCGATGCAGACATCGGCTTGGCTAATATTGATGTACTGATGGGAGCTTCTCCGCAGTATAATCTGTATCACCTGTTGAAGCGTGAGAAGTCGTTGCAGGATATTATTTATAAAGGCCATCACGGTCTTCAATTTATAGCCGGCGGCTCTGGATTTAATGACTTGATTCGCTTGTCGGAAGAGGAGATCCAATACTTCTCCAAGGAAGTAGAGCAGTTGAACGGACAAGTGGATTACATTTTATTCGATACTGGAGCTGGGTTGTCCAAAGAGACTTTGACCTTTATATTAGCAGCACAAGAAACAATCGTCGTCACCACTCCTGAACCGACATCCATAACGGATGCATACGCCATTATTAAGATGGTAACGAACATGAATCATCGAATCGACTTCAAGCTTGTGGTGAACCGATCAGGGGATGAACGGGAGGGGAGACAGGCAGCTGACAAAATTACGCTAGTAGCTCAGAAGTTTCTGAATCTCCCTATTTCAACATTAGGGTATGTAACAGATGACGCACTCGTCTCGAAGTCGGTGAAGCGTCAGATACCATTCACGATTGCTTACCCGAACAGTTCAGCTTCACGCAGTATTGATGCTCTGGTGAGTCGATACTTGCAAGAGGAGCTTCGCAGCCGCAAATCAGCCGCTGCATCCCATGGAGTGAAGGGTTTCCTGAATCGCATGTACCGCATGATCAAATCATAATCGATCACTCCCTACAGCATGATTGAAGCAAACTTGAACAGGAGGAGGATGCCTATGGAAAGGCTTCGGGTGTTAGTCGTAGATGACTCGGCATTTATGCGCAGAATGATTACAGATCTACTCAACGAGCATCCCCGATTGACCGTCCTAACTGCTGCCCGGAACGGAAGAGAAGCCATTGAGAAGACACTGGCACTCCAACCTGACGTTATTACGATGGATGTAGAGATGCCTGAGATGAATGGGATCGATGCGCTGAGGGCGATTATGAAGGAACGGCCGACTCCGGTTGTTATGCTTAGCAGCTTGACCGATGCTGGTGCGAAAGAGACGATTGAAGCGCTGGAAATTGGAGCAGTCGACTTTATTCAGAAGCCTTCCGGTTCGATTTCATTAGATTTGCATAAGGTGCGTGAGCTGTTACATGAGAAGGTAACGTCTGCTGCGATGACGAAAGTGAAACATTTGCTCCCACCACCTAAGCCTTCACCTAGCTTGTCTCAACTGAAGGGCGGTGAACGCAAGCCTGGCTTGCGCATGGGCTTCGCGCATCTGGTTGCAATCGGTACTTCAACCGGCGGTCCACGAGCATTGCAGCAACTGCTAACGGAAATACCTGAGGCTTTTCCAGCTCCGATTCTCATCGTTCAGCATATGCCGCCGAAATTCACACGCTCATTGGCGCAGAGATTGAATGCTTCTTGCAGCATTACCGTTGTAGAAGCGGAGGATGGCATGCCGATCTCAGCCGGTATGGCCTATATTGCGCCGGGGGGGTGGCATATGGGGGTTCGGAGGAAGGACGATACACATTATTCAATCAAGTTGAATGATGAATCTCCACGATCCGGGCACCGTCCTTCCGTTGATGCTATGTTCGAATCATTGCTTCCGCTGCACCAGCTTACGCTGCATGCCGTGCTGTTAACTGGAATGGGAAGCGACGGGGCTAAGGGGATGAAAGCATTGTTGGAGGCAGGTGCGGCTACGACGATAGCCGAATCGGAAGAGACAAGCGTGATCTACGGCATGCCTCGATCCGCTATTGAGCTCAATGCGGCTACCTGCGTGCTTCCGTTGCATACAATTGCATCGAAGCTGGTGCGCATTACCCGATAAACAACATGTAAGCCAACAAGCATATGCTTGTATCCAGACTAGGAGGTGCAGGATCGTGGAAGTAAATCAATATTTAAGTATGTTTATTGACGAATCCAAGGATCATCTACAGGCGATGAACGACAACCTGCTTGCCCTGGAGAATGCGCCGGACGATATGACTATCGTCCAGAACATTTTCCGATCAGCACATACGCTTAAGGGCATGTCTGCAACGATGGGGTTCGAAGATTTGGCCCACTTGACACATGAGATGGAGAATGTGCTGGACTTGCTGCGCAATCAGAAGCTGACGATGGATGATTTCATATTCGATGTATTGTTTAAGGGTCTCGACAGCTTGGAAGCGATGGTCTATGACATTATTGAGGGCGGAAGCGGTAAAGCTGACGTATCTGCGCTTGTTGCGAGTCTTCAGAGCATTGTCTCGGGTGATTACAAGTCGCAAGCGGGACAACAAACCGGCAATGTGCCTGCGAAGCAGGAAGAGAGTAACAGCCGACAATTAGATGAATTTCAAGTGTCGATACTGAAGCAGTCGATGGAGCAGGGTGTCCATGCCTATTCCATTGAAGTAACCATTCGCGAGGATTGTGTGCTGAAAGCAGCTCGAGCCTATATGGTCTTCGAAGCACTAGAGCACAATGGCGAAGTTATCCAGTCCTCTCCAAGTGTACAGGACATTGAGAACGAGAAGTTCGATAGAAGCTTCGCTGTTTACTATGTTACGGGCTTAGATCAAGAGGCGCTGACCGCACTTGTGGGGAATGTATCCGAGATTGAAGGAGTCCATGCGTTGCTGCTGACACCTGAAAGCTTGGACGAGCAGCAGCAATCACAGAAGCAACAAGCAGATGCGAAGCCTGCTCAGGAAGCAGCTGATGACAAGCCGGCAGGTGGAGGTAAAGCACGCCAAGCGCAGGGGAACCAAGCTGCGAAGGTAGCCAATCGGACGATTCGTGTAGATATTGAACGGCTCGATGTATTGATGAACTTATTCAGTGAATTGTTGATTGATCGTGTCCGGTTGGAGTCCTTGGCGGAGGAAATTCGTAAGAATGAATTAACTGAAACAGTAGAGCATATGGCGCGGGTAAGTTCAGATTTGCAAAATATCGTGTTGAAGCTGCGCATGGTTCCTGTGGAATCCGTGTTCAATCGATTCCCGCGAATGATTCGAGATATTTCCAAGTCACTAGAAAAGAAGGTAGAGTTGGAAATTGCGGGAGCGGATACAGAATTGGATCGTACTGTCATTGATGAGATTGGCGATCCGCTTGTGCATCTGCTGCGCAACTCGGTCGATCACGGAGTCGAAATGCCAAGCGAACGGACAAGCAACGGCAAGCCGGAAACAGGGACGATCCATCTGCGCGCTTATCATTCTGGCAATCACGTGTTTATCGAGATTGAGGATGACGGGAAGGGCATTGATCGTGAGAAGGTGCTGAAGACGGCGATTAAGAATAACGTCGTGACTGCTGAACAAGCGAATACGATGGAAGATACCGAAGTTTATCAGCTGTTGTTCGCCTCTGGGTTCAGCACAGCAGACAAAATTTCTGATATTTCCGGTCGCGGTGTCGGACTAGATGTTGTGAAATCGAAGATCGAGCAGCTCGGCGGTCACGTCTTCGTCGAATCCAAGCTCGGTGCCGGCACGAAATTTTCCATTCAATTGCCGTTGACCTTATCGATTATTTCCGCCATGTTAATTCGGGTAGGGAATGAGAAGTATGCGATTCCGCTGTCTTCCATTGTGGAGACGATGGCAATCGATCCCGGCAAGATTCGCCACGTACACGGCAATCCAATGATCAATTACCGAGAAGGAGTTATACCTCTCGTATCATTGAAGCAAGTGTTCGAATGTCCAGCTTCTGATGAAGCCGAGTCGGAGGAACTGAATCTGATCATCGTTAGCAAAGGGGAGAAGATTATCTCTCTTGAAGTCGAGGAGTTTATCGGCCAACAGGAAATTGTATTGAAGTCGATCGGCAAGTACTTGCCGAATCTGTTCGGGATTTCCGGCGCTACCATACTGGGAGACGGTCAAGTGTCGCTCATCATTGATCCGAATGCACTGTTCAAGTAAGACAGCATCGTTATGAGATACACAATCCAATGTGAGGAGGTACATAACATGGGGGAAGAATTGAAGGTAATCGTATTTGCGTTAGGCGATGAGGAATACGGCGTCGAGGTAGACAAGGTGCGCACGATTGAACGTATGGCGCCCATGACCCGTGTCCCGAAGACACCGGATTTTGTGAAAGGTGTCATTAACTTAAGAGGAATCGTTACCCCTATCATTGATCTGCGGGGGCGTTTCGGGATCGAGGAAGCAGAACATACAGAGAGCACGCGCATTGTCATTGTCGCTTACGGAGATCTCGAAGTAGGGATGATTGTTGATGCAGCGAATGATGTTATGGATGTCAACTCGGACGCAATCGAAGACCCGCCGGAAGTCGTAGGTGGCATTAAGGCGAAATATTTGCGCGGGGTGGCGAAGGTAGGGGAAGATCGGTTGCTCATTCTCTTGAACCTGGAAGAAGTACTGAATAAAAATGAAATTGTTCAATTAGAGCAACTGGAGGACAAATAAGCGTGTTCGACAATTTGGCCGACTTTCAGATGGATGTGTTGAAGGAGGTTGGTAATATCGGGGCGGGCAACGCGGCAACGGCTCTATCCAAGCTGTTGGATAAGCCTGTCGATATGCAAGTGCCGAAGGTCAACCTGCTTCCCTTCGAGGAAATAACTGATATCGTGGGCGGATCAGAACAAGTGGTCATCGCGATATTCCTTCGTGTAGTTGGTGATGCGCCGGGCAACATGTTCTTCGTTATTCAGCCAACCTCAGCGAAGAGACTGTTGGAACGAATCGCAGGCTTGGAGCTTGACAGCGATCAGGACAGCTTCTCAGAGATGGAGTTTTCCGCATTGCATGAGATCGGCAACATTCTCGCAGGTTCCTACTTGTCTTCGCTTGCTGATTTCACGAAGCTGTCATTGCAACCGACGGTCCCTTCATTAGCGGTCGATATGGCGGGGGCGATATTGAGTTTTGGGTTGATCGAATACGGGGCTATGGGCGATCATGCGCTGCTCATTGATACGAAGTTTCTGGAAGGGCATGACGAAGTGGAAGGTCACTTCTTCCTCATTCCTGATCCCGAATCGTTCAACAAAATGTTCACAGCATTAGGGGTACCGGCGGAATGATTAACGAATGTATCATTAAAGTCGGAATGGCCGATCTCAATGTGCTGGTTGGTGCAGGAAGCCTTAAGACGACTGGACTCGGGTCCTGTGTCGGACTGACATTCCATGATCCTGCCGCCCATATTTCTGGAATGGCCCATATTATGTTGCCGACCTCAAGCATAGCGCGAGAGGGAAGTGAATGGAACAGGGCGAAATATGCGGATACTGCCATACCTGAACTGCTTGACCGCATGCGGAAGTCTGGTGCAGTTCTAAGCCGCATCGTGGCTAAGATGGCCGGCGGCGCGCAGATGTTCGCTTTTGCTACGGCTAGTGAATCGATGCGTATCGGCCCGCGAAATGTAGAAAGCTGTAAAGCGCTATTGCAGGAATACAACATTCCGTTGGCTGCTGAGGATACTGGAGGCAATTATGGTAGAACTATTGAGCTGCTAGGTGATACGGGTGTACTGCTTATTCGCAGCGTAAATCAAGAAATAAAGGAATTGTAGGCTATGCATGGTACGATTAAATGGAATTTTATGTTCGGCGGGGCAGGCGCAGCAATCATATTGCTTGTATCTATCCCTCATAACGTATGGATGACGGCATTAACCCGATCTGTATATGCTTTTGTCATATTTTTCTTGCTTGCATTTGTTATTCGGTGGTGGCTTCGGTCGATTGCTCCGACAGCGGACAGCGAGACAGAGGAGAGCAAGGTTGAGGAAGCTGGACTTGGGAATCAAATTGATTTGCAGACGCCGGATGACGCGGAGTTAACTGAAGCCGAAGATCCATTTCAACCGATGCAACCGCCGAAGCTGGCAAGTCAATCGGAACAAACACCAGCAGAAATGGCGAATGCGTTGCGTCGCATGTCAGAAGAGTAAGGACGGTGAATCCCATGCCGCAGCAGGATAAACGCCTGTCTCTCCTTCCAGAATGGAAGGCGTGGAAGGAAGATGGCGATAGAGAAGCCAAAAAGATGTTGATCGAGCACTACTTACCGCTCGTAGACTATGTGGTGAATCGTTTGGCAGTTGGACTGCCGCGCAATGTTTCACGGGATGATCTGTCGAGCCACGGTGTGATGGGCTTGATTGATGCGATCGAGAAGTTCGAGCCAAGCAGAGGTTGGCAATTCGAAACCTATGCTTCTTGGCGAATCAGAGGAGCGATTATCGACGGGTTACGGCAGAATGACTGGGTGCCGCGCTCGGTAAGGGAAAAAGCGAAGAAGCTGGAGGAAGCTTATCAGATCTTAGAACAGCAGCATTTGCGATCTGTTACGGATGATGAAATCAGTTCCTATCTTGGTGTGAACGATGCAGAACTTCAGCAGATGTTTCAGGATGTAGCGATTACGACCATTTGTTCACTAGAAGATCGGATCAAGGATGAAGAAGCAGAAACCCGCTTGCAGCTATTGATTGATCATAAAGCTCACAAACCTGAAGATGCTGTGCATCATGTATACTTAAGAGACGAACTGGCCAATGCCATTGACAAGCTGACGGACAAGGAGAGGACAGTTGTCTCACTGCTCTATTATGAAGATTTATCATTAACGGAAATTGCAGAAGTGATGTCCTTGACGCCGTCCCGCATTTCACAGCTCCACTCCAAGGCGATGCTGAGACTCAGGGGTTCCTTAAATCGTGTCAAGACCTTATTGATGCATGAACAATAAGTGTGAAGGGGAGGTGGCAATATGGCAAATCAATATCCGATCGATCATTATGTGAGCATTGTGCTAGAAGAGGACAAGCTGAAGGCGTATGTGCAATTTTCTAATTTAGATAAGCATTTTACAATGACGAAGGAGGAATTGCTGTCCGTATTGAAAGCGCATCATATCGTATACGGCATACGTCAAGAAGTTCTCTCAGATATGATCGATAAGCTTCCTGAATACCTTTATAAGCGGACGTTAGTGGCAGAGGGAGATCGTCCGCGTGACGGAGCAGATGGCTTCATACAAATGGCCGAGGACGTCTATCATGAAGAGGATGGCGGACCAGGTAAGCAGGAGGACGGCAGTGTTGACTTTAAGCAAGTGAGGCAAATCAACAATGTGCGTAAGGGGGAATTGATCGCAACGCGAATCCTTGCTGAAGAGGGAAGGCATGGTAAGAGTGTAACTGGTGAACAATTGTTCGCGAAGAACGGGAAGGAAGCTCACTTCAAAATAGGGAAGAACGTAGTTGCCGATGAGGATAAAACACGTCTATTTGCAGTGATCGATGGCGTAATAGCCAAGACCGAAGGAGACAAGATTAATGTATTTCCTGTGTATGAGGTCAATGGTGACGTGGATTACAGCGTAGGCAATATTGACTTTGTTGGAACCGTTGTCATACGCGGCAATGTTCTTACAGGCTTCCGTATCAAGGCTTCTGGCGATATTCGGATTATAGGCGGCGTCGAAGGAGCGGAGATTGAAGCGGGTGGCTCTATAGAAGTGACGGCAGGTATAATGGGGCACAACAAAGGATATGTCAAAGCCGGTAAGTCGATTAAGTGCTCCTTCGTCCAGGATGCGAATCTAATTGCTGATGATGATGTGACAGTTTCACAAAGCATCATGCACGCACAAGTGAAAGCGGGCAAAAGTGTCGTATGTCAGGGCAGCAAGGGGTTGATAGTCGGCGGAACGATTCAGGCCGGTGAATCTGTCAATGCCCGAACAGTCGGCAACTCAACCTCTACACCAACTGTGTTGGAAGTAGGGGTATTGCCGCAGCTGCGCAATGAATTATTGCAGCTACGCAATGACACGCGGGATATGAACGATAATTTGGATAAGACAGACAAGGCGCTCAATCTGCTCGATACGATCGCGTCCCAGGGACAGCTGTCTCCTGACAAGCTGGCGATGCGGATTAAGCTGAACAATACGAAGAAGCAGGCCCAGGCAGACTTGCAGGAGAAAAAGGAGCGCATGCTTGAGATTGAACAATCATTAGAAGATACGGAGAATGCCAAAGTCATCGTGACTGGCACGATTTTCAATGGTTCGAAGATCGTAATTGGTCGGTATACCCGCTTCGTGAAGGAGACATATTCTCGCGTGATGTTCCGCTTATCTGAAGGGGATATATCGATAGTTAATCAGTAATGGCAATAGAACATAGCAACATACCGATAATGAAAAAGCGGGTGATGGGCAGTGAATTTCAAACCGATTGAACTGCAAATATCCATGCCGCGCACGGCAGATGCCGGTCAACAGCAACAACAATTATCGCATAAGCCGGTCGCAGATCAATCCATGCTCGGCACACATGCACAGCGTGAAGCTGAGAAGGAGCGTACGCGCAGCACACAAACTGATGAAACGGCAGAGAGCAAAATACGGGATCCGAACAAAGACAGCGGTCAAGAAGAGAATGAGGAGAAGGACGGACAACAGACTGAGGAGCAATCAGCTGACAGCTCAGAAGTACCGGCACCGCATCCTTATAAAGGGCGCCACTTTGATATCACGTTATGAAGAGGGGCTAAAACATCATGTTTGGAAGAAATGAAGGTGGGAATGCATGGACGGTTGGCATTATATAGTTGTACTAGGCTTGTTGTGTATTGTGTATGCATCATTGTTACCTAAGCGCAGCAATCCTAACAACATGCAGGAGTTCAACCGGCATATCGAAGGAACGCTTGAGGCGTTCGCAGCCGAACTGGATGACAGCAATAGCAAATTGGTGGATGCGATGACCGAGATGAAACGGACACAGGATGCTCGCGTGAATGAGCTTCGTGAACGATTGACCTTGCAGGAACAGAGGGTGATCGAATCAGATCGGGAACGGAAGAAGGCCGAAGAGAGACTTCTGGAGGTAGAGCATCGACTTATGGCACTAGCGAACACGCCGGCATCCATTCATACGAATGCTCCCGCTCAAGTCGAAGCGGCTCAGACAACCGCTGCTGCAGATCGTATGCCGGCACCCCGCACATCTCCTATTCGGGATCGGTATGCGGAATTGTTCACTCTCTATGCGGAAGGGAAGTCGACGGAAGCAATCGCGAAGAAGCTGGGTATGAATAAGGGCGAGGTGCAACTGATCGTCACATTGGCAGAGCAGGAGGGGCAGACCGGTGTTGAAAAATAAATCCTTGCTTGCAGGACTCGGCATCGGACTTATCGTCGGTGCGTTACTGCTGCAGACGATGACCTTTGCCGATAGGCTGGACAATCAGGAGCCGACTGCACAGCAGCCGGAGGTGCAAGATGAAGAGCAGCTTGAGGATGAGGCTGATCGTCTCGGCTATGCGCTAATACAGAAGGATACAACCTACTTCACGGAAGAACAGCTTGCAGCTCGTATAGAGGAAGCGCGGCAGCAAGCGATCGAAGAGACAGCGTCGACGATCGTAGAGAGGAAGTCGTTCATCATTGTCCCCGGCACACGTCCAGGCGGTGTGTCAGATATGCTGCACACACTTGAATTGATTGCGGACAAGCAAGTATTTCTAGATGAATTGAGCCGCCGCGGATTAACGACGAAGATCATTAGCGGGATGTATACGTTCGAAGGAACGCCGGAGATGGACGCCATTATACGTGAGATTACTTTGGATCCAGAGACGCCGAATCGATAAGGTCTGGCGTCTTCAAATTTTAAATCGGACAATTTCGGGATGAATGTTAAGCACAGACGGACAGTTGCAAGCGATTCGCAGTTGTGGTATATTAAGTAGCGGTGTAAACACACACGCCCATCAATCCCGGCGATGGTGCTTCTTCTTTCTTAAGGAAATAGGAAGTTTCGCTTCAGGGAGATGCGAGGGGCGGAGGATACCAAAAAAAACCAAACTTAAAGGAGGTGCGTGAAGATGGCAGTTATCTCCATGAAACAGCTGTTAGAAGCTGGGGTACACTTCGGACATCAAACCCGTCGCTGGAACCCGAAAATGGACAAATACATCTTCACTGAACGTAACGGGATCTACATCATTGATTTGCAGAAAACCGTTAAGAAAGTAGACGAGGCTTATAACTTCGTCAAGTCGATTGCTGAGAACAACGGCACAATTATGTTCGTAGGAACGAAGAAGCAAGCGCAGGATTCTGTGGCAGAGGAAGCAGAACGCTGTGGCATGTTCTATATTAACCAACGCTGGTTGGGTGGAACGCTGACGAACTTCGAAACGATTCGCAAGCGGATTAACCGACTGAAAGAGCTTGAGCGTTGGGAAGAAGACGGTACATTCGAGGTGCTTCCGAAGAAGGAAGTTATCCTGTTGAACAAGGAAAAATCGCGGTTGGAGAAATTCCTCGGCGGCATCAAGGGAATGGATCGCTTGCCAGATGCGCTGTTCGTCATTGATCCGCGCAAGGAACGCATCGCTGTAGCGGAAGCGCGTAAATTGGGCATTCCGATCGTCGGTATTGTCGATACGAACTGTGATCCAGATGAGATCGACTATGTGATTCCGGGCAACGATGATGCGATTCGCGCAGTCAAGCTGCTGACATCGAAGATGGCGGAAGCAGTCGTGGAAGCGAATCAAGGTGAACAAACTACAGCTTAATCGGTGACACAGGTGAAAGGGTGGTCGGCAGGTTAATTAACCTATCACCACCCTTTTTTTAGGGGAAGGGAGCAGTACGAAGCATGGCTTCCCTTTTCCAAGAGGTTCGAATCGGGTCCCACACTTCTGTGGGCTTACAAATACTAAGGAGGATACGATACTCATGGCAGTAACAGCTCAAATGGTGAAAGAATTGCGCGAGAAGACTGGCGCAGGTATGCTGGATTGCAAAAAAGCATTGGATGAAGCAAACGGTGATATAGACAAAGCGTCTGAAATTCTTCGTGAGAAGGGCTTGGCGGCAGCAGCCAAGAAAGCAGGTCGTGTTGCAACAGAAGGCGCAGTAGAATCTTACATACATGCTGGGGGAAGAATCGGTGTGTTAGTAGAGATCAACTGTGAAACAGACTTCGTAGCGAAGACGGATCAGTTCAAGGAATTCGTACGTGATGTAGCGATGCAGATCGCGGCAGCTAGCCCTCGCTATGTACGCAAGGAAGAAGTTCCGCAGGAAGACCTTGACAAGGAACGCGAAATTCTTCGCTCACAAGCATTGAACGAAGGCAAGCCGGAGAAGATTGTAGAGAAGATGGTCGAGGGCCGTCTCGGCAAGTACTACGAGGAATATTGCTTATTGGAGCAGTCTTACATCAAGGATCCGGACAAAACAATCGCTCAGCTGGTGAACGAGAAGATCAGCACGATTGGGGAGAATATTTCGATCCGTCGCTTTGTACGTTTCGAGCTTGGCGAAGGTCTGGAGAAAAAAGAAGACAACTTCGTAGAAGAAGTTATGGCACAAGCAAAAAGATAAAATCGGGCTACAGACGAGGCGCAGCCTTGCGCCTCATTTTTTTCGGAACACCGACCGTGTTCCTTCTTTTTTAAACAGAGAAGGTGGAACGAAATGAAGGACTGCGTACGGTGATATTCGTGTTCACGCGCTTGAGCCTGTTCTAAGGGTTGCGGGAAACATGCATGCGTGGGCCGGTCGCTTCAATACAAATCTCAATATTTTGGAGGTAGGGAATTTGGAACAGCCGAAATATAAACGCATTGTGCTGAAATTAAGCGGAGAAGCGTTGGCGGGAAATATCGGCTACGGCATCGAAGCCAATACGATCCATTCTATTGCCAAGCAAGTGAAGGAAGTTCATGCGCTTGACATTGAAGTGGCGATCGTCGTTGGCGGCGGTAACATCTGGCGGGGTATAGCGGGAAGCTCGCAAGGCATTGATCGTGCTACTGCGGACTATATGGGAATGCTGGCAACGGTGATGAATTCTCTGGCATTGCAGGATGCCCTGGAAAATATGGATGTCCCTACTCGTGTGCAAACTTCGATTGAAATGCAACAGGTTGCAGAGCCATACATACGTCGGCGCGCGATACGCCATCTTGAGAAGGGCAGAGTAGTCATATTTGCTGCAGGGACAGGGAATCCATTCTTCTCCACGGATACGACAGCAGCGCTTCGCGCAGCAGAGATTGAAGCAGAAGTAATATTGATGGCCAAGAACAAAGTGGACGGCGTATATTCGGCGGATCCATTCAAGGATCCAGAGGCGAAGAAATACGAATCACTCACATATATGGAAATATTGAATCAGGATCTCGGCGTCATGGACGCTACGGCTTCATCGCTCTGTAAGGACAATCATATTCCACTAATCGTGTTCTCCATTACCGAAGAAGGCAATATTAAACGGGTTGTACTAGGGGAAACGATCGGAACCGTCATTACAGATGCATAATACGGATTGAATGAATAAGTAGGGAGTGAATAAATATGCCGCAAACAGTTAAGAGCAATGCGGAAGAACGGATGGATAAAGCAATTCAGTCTTTGAAAAAAGAATTAACATCATTGCGTGCAGGCAGAGCGACACCTGCGCTCTTGGATCGCATTCAGGTTGATTATTACGGTACAGCAACGCCATTGAATCAAGTAGGAAGTATTACAACTCCTGATCCGCGCACCTTATTGATCCAGCCATGGGACAAGTCATCACTTGGAGATATAGAGAAGGCAATTATGAAGTCGGATCTAGGGTTGACGCCTACGAGCGATGGCAACGTGATACGTCTATCGATTCCAGCACTTACAGAAGAGCGTCGTACCGAGCTCGTGAAGCTGACTCGCAAATATGGTGAGGAGGCGAAGGTGGCGATTCGCAATATTCGCCGCGATGCCAATGACGACATTAAGAAGTTGGAGAAGAGTGAAATCTCCGAGGATGAGTCCCGTCGCCATCAAGACGATATCCAGAAGCTGACTGATAAATTTACAGCAGAAGTGGATAAGGTACTCGCAGCGAAGGAGAAGGAAATACTGGAAGTTTAAGGAGTTATCATCCGAAAGATGGGGGAAGCGGGATGCTCAAACGTCTGTTTCAATCTAAGGGGAAAGCGGACTCGAGAGAAGCAGCACGTTCTTCTGTCGATAAGAAGAGCGTGCCGGAGCACGTGGCGATCATCATGGACGGCAACAGACGCTGGGCGACTGAACACGGCTTGCCTCGTGTCGCAGGGCATCATACCGGGATGAATAACGTCCGCGAAATTACGATGGCCGCTGATCGGCTAGGGGTCCACGTATTAACGCTGTATGCGTTCTCCACGGAAAACTGGAAGCGCCCGAAAGATGAAGTCGATTATTTGATGGGCTTGCCGCAGGAGTTCTTCCCCAAGATGATAGGGGAGCTAGAAGAGAAGAACGTTCAAGTTCGTATGATGGGTCATCGGGAGCTGCTGCCGGAGCAGACCTTGCAGACAGTTGAAGAAGCTGTCAAGCGTACAGAGAAGAACTCGGGGCTTGTCTTAAACTTCGCCTTCAACTACGGAGGACGCAAAGAAATACTGCACAGTGTGCAAAAGTTAATGGAGGATGCAGCCGCTGGCACCGTGCGGGCAGACCAATTGGACGAAAGCATGTTCCGGCAATATTTGCTTAGCGGTGATCTGCCAGATCCCGACCTGCTGATCCGTACAAGCGGTGAAATTCGGCTAAGCAACTTTATGCTGTGGCAACTTGCATATGCGGAGCTGTGGTTTACAGAAGTATTCTGGCCTGATTTTACAGAAGTTCATTTCCAACGCGCCATACTCGATTATCAGAAGCGCGTACGAAGATACGGAGGTTTGTAGCGGTCAGACGCAAAACAGGGGGGATGATCATGAAACAGCGATTGCTTACGGGAATACCGGCAGCAGCCGGATTCTTAGCTGTACTCGTATTGGGGAACCTATGGTTCGCCCTCTTAATGGCTGGGCTGTCCTTGATCGGATACTACGAGTTTTTGACGTTAAATCGCATTCGGCGTTTCGGTCCCACTGCGATCGCAGGCTTCGTCGGTATGTTGGTCATTATTCTGCAGGGATTTCCTTTTGCCGCTTGGCCCAAATATGATTGGATTGCTGTAGTTTGGATGTTGCTCGCAGTGATGCTATTCATTACGGTAGCAACGAAAAATCGTGAAAACGTTGATCACGCTGCGCTAGGTTTTCTCGGTGTGATGTACATAGGATTTGGCTTTCATTATATGATGGTAACGCGATTGGAATATGGTCTGGCATTGACCATGCTCGTCTTTGTTAGCGTGTGGATGTCAGATATCGGGGCATACTTCGCGGGTCGCGCATTCGGACGAACGAAGCTGTGGCCGTCCATTAGTCCGAACAAAACGATCGAGGGTGCGATCGGAGGAATGGTCGTCGCGATTGTATTCGCCGTCTGCTGGTCGTGGTTGCGCCCGCAGGATCTTGCTCCGAACGAGGCGCTGCTGCTCGGATTGGCAGCAGCTGTGGCAGGACAAAGCGGAGATATGATCGAATCCGCCTTGAAGCGGGTGCGTAATGTGAAGGACTCCGGAACTTTGTTGCCGGGTCACGGCGGTGTACTGGATCGGGTAGACAGCTGGTTGATTGTATTCCCGATCGTCCATGTGCTTCAAATCCTTCCCGCACTCTGAATGCTAGACCCTGAAACTGGAAGGAGAGATGTTGCCGCATGAATCGTCGACTAGTCATTCTCGGTTCTACCGGATCTATCGGCACGCAGACATTGGATGTCGTTCGCCAACATCCGGATCAGTTCCGCATTGAGTCATTAGCAGCAGGATGCAATACAGAGCTATTGGCTGCCCAAATAGATGAATTTCAACCGAAGCGTGTAGTTGTTGCTGACAAGGATGCTGCAGATCGTCTCCGCAGCGGACTAAGTCGGCCTGTTCAGATTGCGTATGGAGAAGCGGCGCTTATGGAAGCTGCTGCATCAGGCGATGCCGATTATGTCGTCAGTGCAATGGTCGGCAGTATTGGGCTGAAGCCGACGCTAGCGGCTATTGAAGCAGGCCGGACGATTGGTCTTGCGAATAAGGAAACATTAGTGACAGCCGGCCACATTGTGACCGACATGCTGCAGGCGCACGGCGTGACGATGCTACCGATCGACAGTGAGCATTCGGCTATCTTCCAATGCTTGCAAGGAGAGAGGCGCAGCACTGTCGCTTCGATTACGTTGACCGCCTCCGGCGGCTCGTTCCGCGATCGAACGAGGAGTGAGCTAGAGGGTGTAACTGTTGAAGAGGCATTGCGTCATCCGAACTGGTCGATGGGCGCTAAGATTACGATTGATTCTGCGACGATGGTGAACAAGGGTCTTGAAGTCATCGAAGCACACTGGCTGTTCCAGTTGCCTTATGATCAAATCAATGTGCTGGTTCATCCGGAGAGCATCATTCATTCCTTCGTTCAGTTTGCAGACAGCAGTGTGATCGCACAGCTTGGCCTGCCGGATATGCGCGTGCCGATACAATATGCGCTAAGCTACCCGAATCGGCTTCCGCTCGCTGCTGAACAGCTCGATCTGGCCAGCATTGGCAAGCTGAACTTTCGTGCGATGGATGAAGGGCGGTTCCCTTGCTTGCGAATGGCCTACGAAAGCGGTCGAGCAAGCGGCAGTATGCCGACGGTATTCAATGCAGCGAACGAGGTTGCGGTTGCCCGGTTCCTCCGCGGGGAGATCGAGTTCTTACATATTGAATCGATTATTGAGCAAGTGCTGTCCGCACATCAACATGAAGCGGCGCCAGACCTAGAAGCGATTGTCGAAATCGATCAATGGGCGAGGATGCAAGCGGAGGCAGTCTCTTTTTAACGATTCATTCATGAACAAGCCGGTTTGCTTGTATAATAGTAAGGGTCCATGTTAAGCTAATATCATCGATTTTGTGCAAAGGAAGTGACAGCTTGACGGCTGAAGGCATTTTGTTGACTGTAGTGATGTTTTTCCTGCTCGTCGGCATCCATGAATTCGGGCATTTCTACTTTGCTAAGCGAGCGGGTATTCTAGTACGGGAATTCGCGATAGGCTTCGGTCCGAAGGTGTTCAGTTATAAGCGCAAGGAAACACGGTATACGCTGCGTATGCTGCCAATCGGCGGGTTCGTTCGCATGGCAGGAGAAGATCCGGAGATCGTGCAGATTAATCCTGGTCATCGTGTCGCTGTGCGCATCGAAGACGGCAAGGTGACTCGATTTTATACAGACGGTGTAGAAGGCAGAGCGGATTGCCTCGTCGGGACTGTAGAGCGAATCGATCTGGAGAAAGAGCTTGTCATGGAATGGGAAGTAGACGGTGAGCGGCAAGTGCTGCCCGTTCATGAGCAGGCAGAAATTGTTTCCAAAGGAATGGACATGCAGATCGCGCCGCTTAACCGGCAGTTTGGTGGGAAGACCGTCGGGCAACGCTCGATGGCAATATTCGCAGGACCGATGATGAACTTCATACTCGCGTTCATTCTGTTCTTCACGGTCGTCTATATGACTGGTGTACCAATTGGTGAACCTACGACGACAGACGTGTTGAGTGTTGAGCAGAACTCGCCTGCTGATCGAGCAGGTGTTGCCGAAGGAGACGTGATCGTAAGCGTCAATGGCGAGGAGATAGGTGTAGATCGTGAACGATTGATCAGCCTTATCCAAGAATACCCTGATAAAGAGATGGAATGGGTAGTCCTGCGCAACGAGGAACTTGTCACCCTTCAGGTTACGCCGGCTAATGTTGATGATGTGGGCAAGGTAGGGATTGGTGTAGGGTCTAATGTACCTACGCGAACACCGAATCCTTGGGAAGCTGTGGAGCGATCTGCCGTCATTATGAAAGATTCCACGGTCGTCATATTTGACGGGTTGAAGCAGCTTGTTACACTGCAGCTGAAGCTGGACGATCTTGGCGGTCCTGTACGCATTACCGAAGTGACAGGTGATGCGGTGGAACGAGGCATGGATGTGTATGTGTTCTGGGCGGGCATGCTCAGCTTGTATCTTGGCATCTTCAACCTGCTTCCATTCCCTGCACTAGACGGAAGCCGTCTACTGTTCCTTGGACTTGAAGCAGTACGGGGCAGACCTGTTGAGCCAAGTCGTGAAAGCATGGTGCATTTTATCGGATTTGCATTGCTTATGGTGTTGATGATCGCGGTTACGTATAACGATATTTTGCGGTTGTTCCGCAGTTAATCACCGTATTGCGTCGGTATATTTATCAAGTTAGTTACTGCTGACGCTGTGGAGGAGATAGAATATGGCGAAGGATAAGCAATTTGTGAAGGAAATTACGCCGCAGGGAGAAGATTTCTCCCGCTGGTACATAGATGTAATCAAGAAGGCCGATTTAATGGACTATTCACCAGTGCGCGGCTGCATCGTATTCAAGCCGGAAGGCTACGAAATATGGGAGTTGATGCAGCGCGAGCTGGACGCGAAGTTCAAGGAAACCGGTCACCGCAATGCGTACTTTCCGCTGTTCATACCGGAGAGCTTCTTCCAGAAGGAGAAGGAGCATGTCGAGGGCTTCAACCCAGAGTTACCTTGGGTAACAGAAGCGGCTGGCGAGAAGCTGGAGGAACGGCTGGCGATTCGTCCGACATCTGAGACGATGATCGGCCATATGTATGCGAAGTGGATACAGTCTTATCGTGATCTGCCTCTGCTTGTCAATCAGTGGGCGAATGTAGTCCGCTGGGAGAAGAGAACACTGCCATTCCTTCGTACGAGTGAATTTCTTTGGCAGGAAGGTCATACTGCGCATGAGACGGAAGATGAAGCGCGCGAAGAGACGATGCGTATGCTGGACATCTATCGGGTTTTCGTCGAGGATTTCCTTAGTATTCCGGTTGTAGTGGGGCAGAAGACACCTTCAGAGAAGTTCGCAGGCGCCCGCGATACGTATTCGATCGAGGCGATGATGAAGGACGGCCGCGCTGTACAGGCGGGTACTTCTCACTATATGGGGACAAACTTCGCAGAAGCGTTCGATATTAAGTTTCTCGATCGGGACAATCAGCTGCAATTCACGCACACAACGTCATGGGGGGTTAGCACTAGGCTGATCGGTGCGCTTATTATGGTACATGGCGATGACCGCGGCTTGAACCTGCCGCCGAAGGTAGCGCCTACCCAACTTATTATGATCCCAATTGGACCAGCGAAATCGCGCGAGCAAGTTGTAGCTAAGGCGGATGAGCTGTATGCTGAATTGAAGTCGGCCGGCATTCGAGTGCGTGTCGACGATCGGTCCGATCAGAGCCCGGGCTGGAAGTTCAACGAATATGAAATGCGCGGAGTTCCGCTCCGTCTGGAGATTGGTCCGCGTGATATGGAGAACGGCCAAGTTGTGCTTGTCTCACGGCATACACAAGAGAAGCGAATCGTGAAGCAGGACAATCTTGTCGAGGAAGTACAGGCTATGCTGGACGAAATTCAGAAGCATATGTACGAGGATGCCAAGACATTCATGAAGGACAACTTCAAGTCTGTCGAAACGTTGGATGAGATGCGCAGTGAGATGGAGCAGAAGCGCGGCTTCGTGCTAGCTGGCTGGTGCGGCTCTGACGCATGTGAGCATACGGTGAAGGAAGAGACTGGCGCTACGAGCCGCAACATTCCGTTCGAAGTAAGCGAACATAAGAGTCAATGTCTTGTCTGTGAGGATAAGGCGAAGCATACAGTTGTATTTGCCCGTGCGTATTAAGCAGGAGAATGTCGATATATAGAGAAGTATGTATCCCACGCGAGAAGAAGCGAAGCATAGCATTGCTTCCATTCCTTACGCGGGGCCTGGTCAGTTAAATCTAGGGGCGAACCCCGTGTGCGAGCACGTGTGAGGTTCGCTCTTGTTATTTCGGCAAGTCCTTGGGAGAGGGCTGGAGATTCAGAAGTTGAGTACGACATGAGTTGGGGGGACTTCGTCATGGACCGATCATCGGGAAAGCGCGAACGGTTCGAGCAATTGCTAGATCAAGTACAGTTGTCGGCAGAGATGAAGCAAAGTTATTTCCAAGGCGCAAGTTTGGAACGGGTGGAAGTCAGCCGGACTGCCCGTACGTGGACGTTCTTCCTAGAATTGCCTGGACTGATCCCCGCGGACGTGCTGGTGCAATTCGATGAGAAGCTGAAGCAACGGTTTGCACCGGTTGCCGATGTGGACTGGCGGATCGCTTTTGCCGACCAAGTAGACGACAGTTCCTTGATTGAGGAATATTGGCAGTTGGCCTTACAGTGGCTGCAGAAGCAGGTCATCAGTCTGAACGGCTGGATGACAAAGGCGAAGCTTGAGGTGAAGGGCGCTGTCATTCGGTTGCAGATGCTGAATGAAACCGGAATTGAGATGGCTAGGAAGAAGCAGATTGATCAGCTTGTCATGCAGTATTATGCGAACACATTCGGTCGCAAGGTTACAGTCGTCTTCGAGCTGAATGACGCGGGCCGCGAGGAGTTCGATAAATATGCGAAGAAGATCGTAGAAGAAGACCGTGCTTATGTGGAACAAGCATTGACCGCCGCAGAGCCGGAGCCGGACAATAGCCGTGATCCAGAGGCCAAGGTTTCCTTCGGGTATGAGATCAAGGAAGCGGCAGTCCCGATTCGCCAAATCGTAGACGAGGAGAAGAAAGCTACCATTCAAGGCTCCGTATTTCAATTAGATCGCAAGGAGCTGCGCAATGGCAGTACTTTGTTTACATTTTACTTAACGGACTTCACCGATTCGCTTGCTTGCAAGGTATTCGCCAAGAGTAAGGAAGATGTGAAGGTGCTGTCCAAGCTGGCGAACGGCATGTGGGTGAAGGCTAAGGGCAAGGTCGAGTATGACCGCTTCCAGAATCCCCCTGAACTCGGGATGATACCGAACGATGTGCAGGAGATGATGGCGCCGCCCGAACGGAAGGATGAAGCGGAGGAGAAGCGTGTCGAGCTTCATCTGCACACGAATATGAGTACGATGGATGCGATAACACCGATCAGTCAGTATGTGAAACAAGCGAAGAAATGGGGCCACAAAGCGATTGCTATAACCGATCACGGCGGTGTACAAGCATTCCCGGAGGCGTTCCATGCACAGCATGACCATGGCATCAAGGTGATATACGGGGTTGAGGCGAACGTCATCAACGATTCGGTACCGATCGTGACCCGTCCGCGCCCGCAGCTGTTGGCGGATACGGTCTATGTCGTCTTCGATATAGAGACGACCGGGCTTTCGGTTACGGCGAACAAGATTATAGAAATTGCCGGAGTAAAGATGCAAGGCGGTCAAGAGATCGATCGATTCGAGTCGTTCGTGAATCCGCACGAGAGCATTCCCTACCATATTTCACAGTTAACGAATATTACAGATGATATGGTGCGGGATGCGCCTGAGCTAGCACCTGTTATCGAGCAATTCGTCGCGTTCTGCGGCGACGCTGTGCTCGTTGCACATAACGCCAATTTCGATATGGGATTTATCCAGCAAAACTTAAAGTCACTAGATATGCCGATACTTGATAATCCTGTGCTGGATACACTCGAGCTTGCGCGCATGCTGTATCCGACGATGAAGAATCATCGCTTGAATACATTGGCTGGCAAGTGCAAGGTCAGTCTGGAGAATCATCACCGAGCGGTGGACGATTCGGTTGCGCTCGGATTAATTCTGATGCAGTTGCTGAAGGATGCGGCTGAAGAAGGCTTCACAGACTTGGCCCGCTTGAACGATCGAGTCGGCCGCAACTGGCGCAACACCCGTCCGTTCCATTGTACGATCTATGCGCAAAATCCGACGGGGAAGAAAAATTTGTTCAAGCTTGTTTCGTTGTCGCATACTGAATATTTCCACCGCGTACCTTGTATTCCGAAGAGCAAGCTGGTTGAGCTTAGGGACGGTCTGCTCATTGCATCCGGCTGCGAGAAGGGTGAATTATATGAGACAGTGTTGAACAAAGCCGAGGAGGATGCGGAGGAGATTGCACGGTTTTATGATGTGCTGGAAATTCAACCGACTGGTAACAATGCGCATTTGGTAGATAAGGGGCTTGTCGGCAGCATCGCTCATCTGGAAGAAGCGAATCGCAAGGTGTGCGCCATTGGCGAACGATTAGGCAAGCCTGTCGTGGCGACCGGCAATGTGCATTACTTGCACCCGCGAGACAAGATCTCCCGCGACATTACGATTCACGGCATTACTGGATTCAGTCCGCTGAAGGATATGCAGAAGCCGGACGTGCATTTCCGCACAACGCAAGAGATGCTGCATGAATTCCGTCACCTTGGCGAGGACAAGGCGTATGAAGTTGTCGTGCGCAATACGAACACGTTCGCAGATCAGATCGACGAGATCGAGATGTTCCCGAGCACCCCGTTCTTCCCTGTTATTGAAGGTGCGGATGAGGAGATGCGCGAGACATGCTATCGTACGGCAAGCGAGCTGTATGGCGATCCGATTCCGGAGGTAGTGACGGACAGGCTCGAACGCGAGCTTGTGCCGATTACGAAAGCAGGCTTCGCCGCCCTGTACCTTATTTCTCAGCGGCTGGTTAAGAAATCGAATGAGGACGGATACTTAGTCGGTTCGCGTGGTTCTGTCGGCTCATCTGTAGTGGCGATGATGCTTGGCATCTCCGAGGTTAATCCGCTGCCGCCGCATTACTTATGCCGCTCCTGTCAGCATTCGGAGTGGTTCACCGATGGCAGTGTGCCGAGCGGATTCGATCTGCCGAATAAGGACTGTCCGAAGTGCGGCGTTGACATGAAGGGAGACGGGCAGGATATTCCGTTCGAGACGTTCCTTGGTTTCAAGGGAGATAAGGTTCCGGATATAGACTTGAACTTCTCTGGCGATTACCAACCGCAAGCTCATAATTACACGAAGGTGCTGTTCGGGGAGAAGAGTGTGTTCCGTGCAGGTACGATCGGCACAGTAGCGGAGAAAACCGCATTCGGTTATGTGAAGAAGTATGAAGAGGACAAGAACCAATCGTGGCGCACCGCTGAAGTGCTCAGATTGGCTGGCGGTTGTACAGGCGTCAAGCGCAGTACTGGCCAGCATCCCGGCGGCATCGTCGTCGTTCCGGACTATATTGAGGTCGAGGACATTACGCCGGTGCAGTACCCGGCTGATGATACGAACTCCGAATGGAAGACGACGCACTTCGATTATCATGCCTTCGATGCCAATCTGCTGAAGCTTGATATTCTTGGGCACGATGATCCGACGATGATGCGGATGCTGCAGGACTTGACCGGGGTCGATCCGACGACGATTCCGATGAATGATTCGAAGGTGATGAGCTTGTTCAGCTCTACCGAAGCGCTTGGCGTGACACCGGAACAAATTCGAACACCGGTGGCCACTTACGGTGTCCCGGAGATGGGGACGAAGTTTGTCAGACAGATGCTGGAGGAGACGCAGCCGTCCACGTTCGCGGACTTGCTGCAAATCTCCGGCTTGTCACACGGCAGCGGCGTCTGGCTCGGCAACGCGCAAGAGCTCATTAAGAACGGAACATGTACAATCAAGACTGTCATCGGTTGTCGGGATGACATTATGCTGTACCTCATCTACAAGGCGGGCTTGGAATCCGGACTAGCCTTCCAGATTACGGAGAGTGTCCGGAAGGGCAAGGGCCTGAAGGACGAGTGGATCGAGATTATGCGGGAGCATAAAGTGCCGAAGTGGTACATCGATTCTTGCTTGCGCATTGAGTACATGTTCCCGAAGGCGCACGCTTCCGCTTATGTCATCTCTGCTGTGCGTACAGCGTATTTCAAGCTGTATTATCCGATAGCGTATTATGCGACATACTTCTCGGTTCGAGCAGAGGACTTCGATGTTGACTTGTTCTGCAGAGGCTATGACGCGATCTTGAAGCAGCTGCAGGAGATTGAAGCGAAGGGCTTCCAAGCAAGTCCGAAGGAGAAGAGCATGATCTCCATTCTGGAGATGGGGCTGGAGATGACTGCGCGCGGCTTCACCTTCAAGGGCATCGACTTGTATCGTTCAGATGCGGCTCGCTTTCAAGTTGATGGCGATGCCTTAGTTCCGCCGTTCTCAGCTATTCAGGGTGTGGGAGAGAATGCTGCACGCAATATAGCCGCTTCTCGTGATGGCGGTGAGTTTCTGTCTATCGAGGATTTCCAGCAGCGTTCCAAAGCGTCGAAGACGGTCGTGGAAATCCTGAACGGTCTTGGTTGCTTCCGAGGATTGCCGGAGTCCAATCAGCTGTCGCTGTTCTGAGGGTGCTTGTAAGAAGCTTGCAATCATGATATACTATCTATTGGTACATTCCGATAAGTCACAATCCGTTAAGAGTGGGGAAACCCACTCTTAACTTTTTGCCTTGGTAACGGTGTACATATTTTTTTAGGAAAGGAGCAATCCCCAAGTGAAGAAAGGCATCCCAAGTATGGTGGAAGAAATGCTGTCGCCTTTTTTGCGGGATAACGGCTTCGAACTAGTGGATGTAGAATACGTCAAGGAAGGAAGCAACCGTTTCTTGCGCGTATTTGTTGATAAAGAAGGCGGCATTGACATTGATGAATGCGGCCGCATCAGCGAATATTTGAGCAGCAAGCTGGACGAAACCGATCCCATAGCAGAGGCTTATTTCCTTGAAGTTTCTTCGCCGGGAGCTGAACGTCCGCTGAAGAAGCCCGAAGATTTCGAGCGTGCTGTCGGCAAGCATGTGTTGATTACGACATATGAGCCCTTGAACGGCATGAAGGAATTTGAAGGAACGCTTGAAGCTTACGATGGGGTGACCATCTCGGTGCGTGCAGCCCAGAAGAGTTATGCGATTCCTGTAGAGAAGGCAGCCAGCGCACGTCTGGCGATCGCATTTTGACCATGCAATATTGCTTGGATTTGAAAGGAGGATATAGGGTAGATGAATACCGATTTTATTGAAGCCTTGCATGAGATTGAAAGAGAGAAAGGGATTAGCAAGGATGTGCTGCTGGAAGCGATCGAAGCGGCTTTGATCTCCAGCTACAAGCGCAACTTCAACACCGCTCAGAATGTGCGTGTCGATATCAACCGTCATACCGGTGTCATCAAGGTGTTCGCACGCAAGACAGTGGTAGAAGAGGCGCTTGATCCGCGAATGGAAATTTCGCTCGAGGCTGCGCGCGACCTGAATGGGAATTATCAGTTAGATGATATTGTAGAGCTGGAAGTAACACCGCGAGATTTCGGCAGAATTGCCGCGCAAACAGCGAAGCAGGTTGTGACACAACGCATTCGCGAGGCAGAGCGCGGCTTAATATACCATGCGTTCATCGACAAGGAAGAAGATATCGTGACCGGTATCGTGCAGCGCATCGATCCGCGCAATGTGTATGTGGACCTCGGTAAGGTGGAAGCAGTGCTCCCGCAGAATGAGCTAATGCCTACCGATAAGCCGACCCACAATGATCGTGTGAAGGCCTATATTACGAAGGTTGAGAACACAACGAAGGGACCGCAAATTATGTTGTCCCGCACACATCCGGGACTGCTGAAGCGACTGTTCGAGCTTGAAGTTCCTGAAATTTATGACGGGGTCGTAGAAATTCGCTCTGTCGCACGCGAAGCCGGACACCGCTCGAAGATCGCGGTATATTCCCGCAATGCTGAAGTCGATCCGGTCGGTTCCTGTGTCGGTCAGAAGGGCGCTCGGGTGCAGACGATTGTCAATGAGCTGCGCGGCGAGAAGATTGATATCGTTCGCTGGTCTGAGGATGTCGAAGAGTATGTCGCGAATGCGCTCAGCCCGTCGAAGGTGCTGGAAGTGAATGTATTCGAGGAAGAGAAGGTAGCACGTGTCATCGTACCGGACTATCAGCTTTCCTTAGCGATTGGCATTAAGGGACAGAACGCGCGATTGGCTGCCAAGCTGACGGGCTGGAAGATAGACATTAAGAGTGAATCCCAAGCGGAGGAAGAACTCGGACGTCCGCGGACGGATACAGTCGAGCTGCCGCAGGATTTCGTCTCGTTCGACTAATTCGGATTGCTTGTCAGGGAAGGAGGAACTCCGATGCGGAAACGGCGGGTGCCCTTGCGCAAGTGTGTAGCTTGTCACGAAATGCAATCCAAGCGCGAGCTCATACGGGTGGTTCGCTCCCCCGAAGGCGATATCGCGATTGATCTGGCCGGGAAGAAGCCTGGCAGGGGCGCATACTTGTGCGGCAAGGCTGCATGCTTCAGGCTGGCGAAGAAAAGCCGTGCCTTCGAACGTGCGTTGAAGGCAACGGTTCAGCCGGAGATATACGACAGATTAGAACAAGACTTCATACAGATGGAAGACCAATTCATTGCACAGAAGGCAGCTTCAGGTGATGAAGATGAATAAAGCGCTGCAAGCTGTCGGTTTGGCTATGCGTGCGGGTGCCTTAGCGCTAGGAGAAGAAGGCGTGTTGAAGGCGGTTCGCTCTGGGAAAGCCAAGCTGGTGCTGCTGGCGTCCGATGCAAGCGTGAATACGGCGAAGAAGGCGGAGGACAAATGCCGGTACTATAAGGTGCCGATCGTTCGCGAATTCAGCCGAGCGCAGCTTGGAGCCGGAACTGGTAAGGGCGAACGGGTGCTGCTAGCCGTAACTGATGACGGGCTGGCAAGTCTGGTCAAGCGGCAATTGGAAAACTCAGCGGAGGTGACTGGTATTGAGCAAACAGGAAAACAAAGATAAGCTGCGTGTCTATGAATACGCGAAATCACTTAATATGAGCAGCAAAGAGGTTATTACGATTCTTAAACGACTGAACATTCCCGTCAATAACCATATGAGTGTGATGGAGAATGAGATGGTGAAAGCGGTGGAAGGCTTCTTCCGTGACATTAAGGCCAATGCGGCTGCAAAGCGTGACAGTGATAAGGAATCGGCTCCCGCTGCTTCGCAGCAGGAACGTCGGGCAGAGAGACCAGCGCGCAACCAGGATGGACAACAGAGCGGACAACAGCAAGGCGGCGGCAATCAACCTGCTGCGAAGAAGCAACAGGACGGTCGCGGACAGCAAGGCAACCGCAGCAACCCAAGCCGCAGTGATAGCGGCAACCGTCAGGGACGTCCTGAGAAGTCCGGACAGCGCCCGACAGGCAGCGGAGATCGTCCGCAGCGTAGGACGGACAATAAGCCGCAAGGCCAGCAGCAGCCGTCTGCGCAGCAGCGCAACACCGGTCCTGCCAATCAGAGTCAGCAATCCGCTGACAGCAATCGCCGATATACACGCGAGGCTGATGACCATGCATCCAGCAAGGGCAAGACGAAGAAGACGAAATCGAATCAGCGCCGTTTCGACGATAACAAGGCGGGCGGATACCGAGGCGGTCGCGGCGGAAGGAACAATCGCGGACGTCAGAACCAGCAGCCGCGGAAGGAAAAAGTCGACAACACGCCAAAGAAAATGATCGTTCGCGGCAGCATGACTGTAGGCGAGCTTGCTAAGCTGCTTCATAAGGATGCTTCTGAAGTTATTAAGAAGCTGCTCTTCCTGGGCGTCATGGCTACCATTAATCAAGAGCTGGATCTTGAAGCGATTCAACTAGTCGCCGACGAGTTCAAGGTTGAAGTAGAACTGAAGCTTCCAGTAGAGGAAGATCCGTTCGAACTCGAAGAGGTGCCAGAAGATCCGGAGAACCTGCAAGAGCGTCCGCCGGTCGTCACAATTATGGGTCATGTCGATCACGGCAAGACGACCCTGCTCGATGCAATTCGCCAGACCCGCGTTACTGAAGGCGAAGCGGGCGGTATTACACAGCATATCGGCGCCTATCAAGTAGAGATCAAGAATAAGAAAATTTCATTCTTGGATACACCGGGTCACGAAGCGTTCACGACGATGCGAGCACGCGGTGCGAAGGTTACGGATATTACGATCTTGGTCGTTGCAGCAGATGACGGTGTGATGCCGCAGACAGTTGAGGCGATCAATCATGCAAAAGCGGCGAATGTCCCGATAATTGTTGCGGTGAACAAGGTCGACAAGCCTGAGGCGAATCCGGACAAGATCAAGCAAAGCTTGACGGAATATGAACTCGTGCCGGAAGAGTGGGGCGGCGATACGATCTTCGTCAATGTATCTGCTAAGCAGCGTGAAGGGCTTGACGAGCTGTTAGAGATGATCCTGCTCGTTGCAGAAGTTCAGGAATACAAGGCGAATCCGGATAGATTGGCTCAAGGCACGGTAATCGAGGCTGAGCTGGACAAGAGACGCGGACCTGTCGCTCGTATTCTCGTGCAGACCGGAACGCTTAAGGTTGGCGATGCATTCGTTGCAGGCGCTAGCTTCGGTCGTGTGCGCGCGATGGTGAACGACAAGGGCCGCAGACTGAAGGATGCAGGTCCGTCCACACCGGTAGAGCTGACCGGCTTGAACGACGTACCGCAAGCTGGCGACCGCTTCATAGCGTTCGACGATGAGCGCAAAGCGCGTGAGATTGCGGAGAAGCGTGCAAACACCTTGCGTGAATCTGCGCTTGGCGTGAACAAGAAGGTAACGCTGGACGATCTGTACAAACATATTCAAGAAGGCGATGTTAAGGAATTGCCTGTCATTATCAAAGGCGATGTGCAAGGGTCTGTCGAGGCGCTTCGCGGCTCATTGGAGAAAATCGACATCGAAGGCGTGCGTGTGAAGATTATTCATACAGGTGCGGGTGCTGTGACAGAATCGGATATTATTCTGGCTTCGGCATCCAATGCGATCGTAATCGGCTTCAATGTACGTCCTGAGCCGTTGGCGAAAGCGGCAGCCGATCAGGAGAAAGTAGACATTCGTCTGCACCGGATTATTTACAACGTCATCGAAGAGATCGAATCGGCGATGAAGGGGATGCTGGATCCGGAATACCGCGAGAATGTGATCGGTCATGCGGAAGTCCGCAACATATTCAAGGTATCTCGCATTGGTACGATTGCCGGCTGTATGGTACTAGACGGCAAGATGTCTCGCAATGCCGAGGTGCGTCTTGTGCGCAATGGAATCGTCGTATACGAAGGGCAGTTGGATAGCCTCAAGCGCTTTAAGGACGATGCGAAGGAAGTAGCACAAGGGTATGAGTGCGGTATATCTTTCGACAATTATAACGACCTTAAAGAAGGAGACATTATTGAGGCTTTCGTGATGGAAGCAATAGAGAGGTGATAGGCTTATGGCCAAAATTCGCGTCGGCCGTGTAGGCGAGCAGATTAAGAAAGAGCTGAGTCACATTATTCAGAGTGAGATCAAAGATCCTCGCGTTGGTTTTATTACTGTAACCGGTGTAGACGTTACCAATGATCTGTCTCAGGCGAAGGTGTACTTGAGCGTTCTGGGCAGTGATGAGGAGAAGGAGAATACGCTGAAAGCGCTGGACAAAGCGGGCGGCTTCATCCGTTCAGAGCTGGGCAAGCGCATCCGAATGCGGCATACGCCTGAGCTGCTGTTTAAGTTCGACACATCGATTGACTACGGCAGCCGTATTGAGAAGCTGCTTCAGAATCTGAATAAGGGAGATTCGTCTCAATGAGCAGGTCGGCGGTGTACAGCGCAGAGCTTGCGGCAGCCAAGCAGTTCATGTTGGACTACGACCATTACCTGGTCGTCTCTCATGTCAGTCCGGATGGCGATGCGATCAGCTCTACCTGCGCCATTGGCTGGATGCTGAAGCAGCTTGGTAAGAGCTATGTGCTAGCGAACGCAGACCCTGTACCGAGTAAGTTTACTTACTTGCACGGTTCGAAGGAGATATGTCTGCTCGAGGAATTGGCGTCGCATCAACCATTTACCGCTGTGATCGCCGTAGATTGCGCGGACTATTCCCGACTTGGCGACGTTGCGCACTTATTAAGTGACAACTGTGCTCTGCTCAATATCGATCATCATCCAACGAATGACCGGTTCGGCTCTCAGGCGCTCATTGCTCCTGACGCAGCTGCGACTGCGGAAATTTTGTTTGATTTACTGGAGTCGCTAGCGTTGCAGTGGGAGCTGTCCGTGGCTGAATGTCTCTATACCGGTTTGTTGACCGATACAGGCGGCTTCCGCTATTCGAACACTTCAGCGAAGGTGCTGCGACAAGCCGCACAGCTGTTAGAGCTCGGCTGCAGTGCGGATGAGCTCGCTGCGCATCTATTGGAGAAGATTACGCCGTCACAGCTCAATCTACTGCGTAAGGCACTAGGTACATTAAGCTTCTGCCGCAGCGGCAAGATTGCTTGGCTTGTGGTCAACATACAAGATTTAGCAGATACAGGCGCGTCACCGGAAGATATGGACGGACTCGTCAATTATCCGCGTAATATCGAAGGGGTAGAAGTCGGAATCTTATTCAAGCAAATTGCGGACGATCGTTATAAGGTCAGCTTCCGCTCGGGCGGCCGTGCTGATGTAGCCAAGGTGGCCCAGCTGTTCGGCGGCGGCGGACATATTCGGGCTTCAGGGGCTACGTTGGAAGGAAGCCTGGCTGACATAACCTCGCGCGTGCTCACTGCTGCTGAGGAGGCGCTCGTATGAGCCAAGGGCATAAGCGCATTGACAGAGCAGGGGTGCTTCCGATCTGGAAGCCTGTCGGCCTCACGTCCCATGATGTCGTCGCCAAAGCACGCCGGCTGCTTCGGATGAAGCGGATCGGTCATACAGGCACGCTCGATCCGCAAGTGACGGGCGTGCTTCCTCTTTGTTTGGGGCGGACGACTCGATTGGTCGAATATATTCAAGCTGCGCCCAAAGAGTACGAAGCGACTATGGTATTCGGATTCGCTACAGACACAGAGGATCTGGAAGGAACGATCGTCGAGCAAGTCGATGAGGTGAAGCTGAGTCGGGATGAAGCTGCAGCAGCCCTCGCTCGCTTCCAGGGAAGCATCGAGCAAGTACCGCCGATGTATTCAGCGTTGAAAGTAGATGGCAAGCGGTTGTACGAATGGGCGAGACAAGGGATAGAGCTGGAGCGGCAAGCGCGCAAGGTGTTCATCTACAATCTGGAGCTGACGAACTGGCATATCCGAGAGGATGGATATCCGGAATTATCGTTGCGCGTCGTATGCTCGAAGGGTACTTATATTCGTACGCTGTGTAAGGATATAGGAGCTTCTGTTGGCTATCCGTCTGTTATGAGCCGGCTCGTTCGAACGTCAACCGGACATATCCGCAAGGATCGCTGTGTCACACTGGAACAGCTGGAGTCGCTCGTACAGGAGGAACGTGAGCAAGAAGCGATACTGCCTGATGATTATCCGCTTACCCATATACCGACGCTTACTCTGTCCGATGATCTGGCTGCACGGGCCTTGCACGGACAGAAGCTTCGGCTGCTATCTCCACCGAAGACTGCGGAAGACGAGACGTTATTCCGTACCTATAATAACGACGGTCGCTTTCTGGGGATCTTCGTGTGGAATGATACTTTGCAACTGCTCAAGCCGAAGAAGATTATGGCGTTAACGGACGAGTTCAATGGATAGGAAGGATGGGAGAATAGGAGCTATGCAGACAATACATTTATCCTTCCCTGCGGGCACATCGATAGACATCCCGGAGGCACAAGCGGTGGCGATTGGCGATTTTGACGGTGTTCACTTGGGACATCAAGATGTCATTCACCACGCCTTGTCCATTGCCCGACGCGAATCGATCGCATCAGCGATCATGACCTTCGATCCGCATCCGCGCGAAGTGCTTGGTCTGGCAGGCTATTCCCGCTATCTGGCTCCACTGCCGGAGCGGTTGGAGCGATTCGCCGCGCTAGGTGTGGACCGCACTTATATCGTTCATTTCGATCGCGCATTCGCATCGGTGTCCCCAGAACGATTCGTGGAGGAGATGCTCATGCCGCTCCGCATCCATACAGTGGTCGTTGGCTTCGATTTCACATTCGGCCATAAGGGCAAGGGTACGGTCGATACACTGCGGGAGCTGGGACGGGATCGCATGCAGGTCGATGTGATCAAACCGTTCAACCTAGAAGGTGACAAGGTAAGCAGTACGCTTATCCGTGAGAGCTTGCATATGGGACATCTGGAACGTGCAGAGCGGTTCCTTGGCAGGTATTATTCGATATGCGGTACTGTTGTGCATGGAGAAGGAAGAGGCTCGACAATCGGTGTGCCGACAGCCAATGTCGAAGTAGCGATGCCCTATGTCATACCTAAGAGTGGCGTCTATGCGGTGCGCGCGCATGTGCATGGACATATCCATGCAGGTGTGATGAATATCGGTGTGAAGCCTACCTTCGGCGGCGCAGGTCCAGAAGTGCTTGAAGTGCACGTGCTAGATTTCAAGGGGAATCTGTACGGCGAAGAGCTCCGTGTAGAATTCGTTCATTACTTGCGCGGCGAAGTAAGGTTCGGTTCCGTCGAGGAGTTGGTCGCTCAAATACAACAAGATATCGAGCATGCTCGCAAGGTGCTGTCTGACAAGCGTAACGAGTAAGCAGAGAAGGAATTCCTTTACTTTTTCTAATTTTTTGTGCTATACTAGGTTGCGTTGTGAACCTCGGCATGGGGACGCGTAATCACCGACGCGCTCTGGGCTGAAGGGGATACATGAAGAGAAGGAGGTGAGAAGGATGGCATTAACACAAGATCGTAAGCAACAATTGATTTCGGAGTACAAGGTTCATGATTCAGATACTGGATCTCCGGAAGTACAAGTCGCTATCCTTACGGAAAACATCCAAAACTTGACTGAGCATTTGCGTGAGCATAAGAAGGATCATCACTCCCGCCGCGGTCTGTTGAAGATGGTAGGTCAGCGCCGCAAGCTGTTGGCATACCTGAAGAACAAGGATGTGAAGCGCTACGGTGCTCTGATCGAGCGTCTAGGACTGCGCCGTTAAGACAAGATACCTAAGCTATAAGAAGCAACCCGTGTCGCCGCTCTAGCTCCTGCGCCGCACGTTCGCGCTTGTCTCGCGCGAACTTGGGCTAGGGGTAATGGTGGATACTGGTTGCTTTTTTCCATAGGGGTCATTTTTTCCTTTAGAGAAGGAAATACTGGTTATTATGCAGAATGGAAATAGAGGGCTATTCATTGCCTAAGCAGGAAGAACAGGAGGAACAATATGCTTCAAACAGTAGAAATGATGCTGGCTGGCCGCAAGCTAACCATGGAAACAGGGCGCTTGGCTAAGCAGGCGAATGCCGCAGTGAAGGTTCGGTACGGGGATACTGTCGTGTTGTGTACCGTTACCGCCTCCAGCGAACCGAAGGATTTGGATTTTTTTCCGTTGACCGTCAATTATGAGGAGCGTCTCTATGCGGTTGGCAAAATTCCGGGCGGGTTCATCAAGCGAGAAGGTCGTCCGAGTGAGAAGGCTATTCTTGCCAGTCGCCTGACAGACCGTCCGATTCGTCCCTTATTTCCGGATGGCTTCCGTAACGATGTGCAGATCGTCAATCTCGTCATGAGCGTGGATCAAGACTGCTCACCGGAAATTACAGCGATGATAGGTACTTCCGCTGCACTTAGTATTTCCGACGTACCGTTCGACGGCCCGATCGGCGGCGTCATTGTAGGCAGAATCGACGGACAATTCATTGCGAATCCAACCGTGGATCAGAAGGAGAAGAGTGACATCTTCCTCGTAGTTGCCGGTACGAAAGATGCCATTATGATGGTCGAGGCTGAAGCAGACGAAGTATCAGAAGCAACGATACTGGAAGCGATCATGTTCGGTCATGAGGAGATTAAGAAGATCGTCGCGACTCAGGAAGAGTTCGTGAATCTCGCGGGCAAGCCGAAGATGGAAGTGAAGCTGCATAAGGTCGATGAGTCTGTCGAACAGGCTGTGCTTACATATGCAGGGGATCGCTTGAAGCAAGCGGTAAGCATCCATGAGAAGCATGAACGTCAGGATGCTATCGACGCGATTAACAAGGAGACGCTCGACCATTTTACTGAAGTATATGCAGAGACTCCGGAGTTGCTTAGTGATGTTAAGGAAATGCTGTATCTTATCGTGAAGGAAGAAGTGCGCAGACTCATTACCCATGATAAGATTCGTCCTGATGGACGGGCATTGGACGAAATTCGTCCGATTGAATGCGACATATCGCAGCTACCCCGTACACATGGCTCTGGGCTGTTCACACGCGGACAAACCCAGGCACTCAGCATATGTACATTAGGCGCATTGGGCGATGTGCAAATTCTCGACGGCATTTCACTGGAGGAAGAGAAGCGCTTCATGCATCATTACAACTTCCCGCCGTTCAGTGTTGGCGAAGCAAGACCGCTCCGTCCGCCGGGACGACGCGAAATCGGACACGGCGCATTAGGCGAGCGGGCGCTAGAGAAGGTCATCCCGAGCGAAGCAGAATTCCCGTACACGATTCGCCTTGTATCAGAAGTGCTTGAATCGAACGGTTCGACATCACAGGCCAGCATTTGTGCGAGCACATTGGCGATGATGGATGCAGGTGTGCCAATCAAAGCTCCGGTTGCTGGTATTGCAATGGGTCTGGTCAAGAATGACGAGCATGTTGCGGTATTGACTGATATTCAAGGCATGGAAGATCATCTCGGTGATATGGACTTCAAGGTTGCAGGTACAGCTCAAGGTGTGACCGCCATTCAGATGGATATCAAAATTGACGGCATCGACCGCCAAGTTTTGACGGAAGCACTGGAGCAAGCCCGTGCAGGCAGAATGTTCATTCTAGGCAAGATGATCGAGAGAATTGACAAGCCACGCACCGAATTGTCCCAATATGCGCCGAAGATATTGACGATGCAGATTAATCCGGACAAAATCCGTGATGTCATTGGGGCTGGCGGCAAGATCATTAACAAAATTATTGACGAGACCGGTGTCAAGATTGACATTGAACAGGATGGACGCGTGTACATCGCATCAGCTAATAGTGAAATGAACGGCAAAGCGAAGGACATTATCGAGAGCTTGGTGAAGGAAGTCGTCGTAGGCGAGACATACCTTGGCACAGTCAAGCGTATTGAGAAGTTCGGGGCATTCGTAGAAATTTTGCCAGGCAAGGACGGATTGGTCCATATTTCGCAGCTGTCGACCGAACGTGTTGCCAAGGTGGAAGATGTCGTGAAGATCGGTGATACGATAACGGTTAAAGTTACGGAAATTGACCAGCAAGGCCGAGTCAACTTGTCGCGCAAAGCTATATTGCAAGCGGAAGTTCCGGCAAGAAGCTAGTCCGTAAGGCTGCAACAGAACAACTACACAAGCACGAAGCAAAAGAGCCAGAGTGAGATCTGACTCTTTTTTTGTATGGTTCGAGATAGGATCGCTTGTCCTGCTGCAGCTGAGACATATTGAGGAAATCCTATGCATAGATTAAGGACAAACCTGGTAAGTAGAAGGATGTGATGCGGGATGGGACACGCAAAGGACTGGATAATGGTCGCTTGTTTCGTCATACTTGCGGGCATTTTGACCTGGTCTGGACCTATCAATGCGTATATTCAATCGGTACAGCAGCATGAACCGGTAAATCGGTATGCTTACTATCAACATTATCCAATGGATACCGAGGAACTCTACGCAAGCGGCACGATGAATGCGGACGATCGTGAGCTTCTGCAACGAATCATGCAGCAGGCTGAAGCACAGAACGAATCAGCGGTTAATGCCAAGCTTGATCCGGTATGGAAGGCAATTCCCGGTTACAATGGTATACAAGTAGATGTGGAACAGACGTTCAAACTGACAAAAGCAACAGGAGACGATATCGAATGGGTCTACACGGAAGTCGAGCCTGTTGTTCAGCTTCAAGATTTAGGTGCTCATCCGGTATACAAAGGCAATCCGCGCAAGCCAATGGCTGCTTTTATGATCAACGTTGCTTGGGGTAACGAATATGTGCCGGTCATGCTCGAAACATTGCGTAAGCATAACGCAGCTGCAACCTTCTTCCTTGATGGAAGCTGGCTGGAGAACAATGAACAATTAGCTAAGCAAATAATAGAAGAAGGCCATGAAGTGAGCAATCATGCATATTCACATCCGAATATGAGTCAGTTAAGCAGGCAGCAAGCAGCAGCGCAAATTCAAAAAACAGAAGCATTGCTCGCCCGATTAGGTGTCAAGAACAAGCTGTTCGCCCCGCCTTCTGGTGATTATAACCAACAAACTGTAGATATCGCAGCTGAATATGGATTGGTCACTGTATTGTGGACAATCGATACTGTTGATTGGAAAAACCCGACGCCATCATCCATCGTTCGCAAAATTGCATCGCGTATAGAACCGGGAGCTATGATTCTCATGCACCCGACATTGTCATCCAGTCAAGCGTTGGATCAGTTAATTAAGGAAGTCCATAGCCAAAGCTTAATGCTTGGCACAGTTAGTGATCTGCTGTCAAGCGAGCGAATACCGAAGCAGTAAATGACGAGGGGAAGCCTTGTATGGCTGTCACAATTTGTTGAGTGTTGTTTCGACTTCTGATAGAATTCATAATTAGGTTTGCGAGACGGCTATTGCCAACTCGAGTGAGGGGGATGTATATATTGAAGCGTTATCGATTGTCTAACGGGATTCGGGTAGTGGCGGAACCGCTTACTTCCTTTCGTTCCGTCTCCTTCGGGATTTGGGTGAAGACAGGCTCTAGGAACGAACAACCGGAGACGAACGGTATTTCCCATTTTATCGAACATATGCTGTTCAAGGGTACAGAGAAGTATTCTGCCAGAGAAATTGCAGAGATATTCGACGGGATCGGCGGTAATGTCAATGCCTTTACAGCCAAGGAATATACATGCTACTACGCGAAAGTACTGGACGAGCACCTTCCTATGGCGGTTGAAGTGCTTGCCGACATGTTCTACCGTTCCTTATATGCAGATGTCGAGATGGACAAGGAGAAGAACGTTATCTATGAGGAAATTGCGATGTATGAAGACACACCGGATGATCTCGTACATGACTTGGTCGCTAAGGCTGCATATGGCACACACGCGCTAGGCTATCCGATACTGGGCACACAGGACAATTTGGAACGATTCGCAGCAGAGGATCTTCGAAGGTATCTAGAAGATTACTATGTCGCTGATGAGATTGTTATCAGTGTAGCGGGACATCTCATCGACGGAGCAGAGGAGTTGTTGGAGCAGCACTTTGGCCGTATTCCATTGCCTGGGTCACATGCTCCATTGGACAGTCCCGAATTTCTGGGGGATACCATCTTCCATCAGAAGAAGACTGAACAGAATCATATATGCTTATCGTTCCCTGGCTGCTCGCATCGTGATCGTGATTTGTATGCGATGGTGCTGTTGAACAATGCGCTTGGCGGAGGAATGAGCTCACGATTGTTCCAGGAAATCCGGGAGAATCGCGGTATGGCCTATTCGGTATACTCTTACCATTCTGCTCATACGGACAGCGGATTACTGACGATCTACATAGGAACAGCGCCGAAGCAGACGAAGAAAGTATTGGACTTGACCTTGGACATTCTAAGTAATATGCGTGATAGCGGTCTTACAGATAGCGAATTGAGCAAAGGCAAGGAACAGCTCAAGGGAAGCTTAATCTTAAGTTTGGAAAGTACAGCTAGTCGGATGAACCGTCTCGGGAAGAATGAGCTGGTGACTGGTGAACATCCAAGTCTGGATGATATGATTCAACGGATTGAAGCTGTAACGATGGAAGGCGTTCAGCAGTTGGCTGGCCGAATACTTAATCATCCGAGCGCGCTCTCTATGGTAGGCGAATCGGATCACGATATTGCGGATTGGAGGAATGATTGTATTGTCCTATCAGATTCTGCTCAACAAGCTGCCGGGAAATGAAGACGTACCGACACCGCGGAAGATGTCCGAGCTGGCAAGCGGCTATGACTTGTATGCTGCTGTAGGGGAACCCGTGGAGCTAGCGCCAGGTGAGCGCGCCTTGATCCCAACGGGCGTCGCAATCGCTATGCCAGCCGAGTTAGAAGCTCAGATTCGGCCGCGCAGCGGACTTGCGGCTAAGCATGGGATCACATGCTTGAATACACCGGGTACGATCGATGCGGATTATCGGGGCGAGATCAAGGTGATTCTGATTAACCTCGGCCAGGAACCGTTCCGTATCGAACGGGGCGAGCGCATTGCACAGATGGTATTCCAATATATTCCGAAGACCGTATTCGTAGAAACGGATGAGCTGCCTGACACCGTTCGCGGCACTGGAGGCTTCGGCCATACCGGCCGTGGTTAATTCGCACGAGAACAACATAGTCAATTATGTTTTGAAACGCCGATTCTGGCGTTTTTTTGTTGCTGCAATCCACTGTCTGCTGAAGCTCCGACATGTCTCTGTAACTAACTCTGAGTCCTTTTGTTCACTATCCCCTTCCCTCAGCTTCCACTCAGACACTATCCCCTTCCCTCAGATTCGCATAGAATGTTGATGGCAAGTCAGCAAGCGGCTGTCGATCTTTAATGTCTGTACAGATGAATCAGCTGCTGAATGCTGAGTGAGTGGAATAACGAGGTGGTGGTGCTGCGTAATGCATTTTTCGGTGAGGTTAGCAGTAGTGGGCATTGCGTAGCAAGTCAAATCGAGATGAGTTCGTAACAGCACGCACGGTACCAAGAAGTAATTGAGGCTGAGCGAAGGGGATAACGAAGTAAAGGGGCAAGTGACAGTTATATCGGTGTAACCGTACTCCCCGCACAATCACTGTCCGCATAGCTATAGATAGGGGCTGTTATCACCTAGGGAGCAGTCACCACCATATGGGCGTATGCATAGGATGGGATATGGAACAGGGGTAGAAAGGAGTGAACCGATCCGTTATGCTGACAGGACTGAACGCCGTAATGATTGGCGGTGATGCCAGGCAGCTGGAGGTGATTCACAAGCTAGCTGAGTTGGATGCAAGTGTGACATTGGTCGGATTCGATAATTTGCACAACCAATACGGTGGCGTACGTAAAGCGGAGCTGTCTGAATCGCTGCTGCATGAAGCGGATGCGATATTATTACCGGTAGTCGGGATGGACGACGATGGCAAGGTCGAATCTGTGTTTGCCGCAGAACCTGTTCAATTGGAAGAAAAGTATTTTCTAAGCATTCATGCGCAAGCCGTGATCTATACAGGCATCGCCAAGCCGAAGCTTCGGCAGCTGTGCCAAGATCACCAAGTACGTCTGGTTGAACTTCTAGAACGAGATGATGTAGCCATATACAATTCGATTCCTACAGCTGAAGGCGCACTGATGATTGCGATTCAAAATACGGATTTCACGATTCATGGCTCCTGTGCTATGGTGCTTGGGTTCGGCAGAACAGGTATCACGATGGCACGATCCCTGCACGGGCTAGGCGCAAAAGTGAAGGTAGGTGTTAGGCGGGAGGACCATTTCGCAAGAGCAACAGAAATGGGATTCGAGCCGTTCTATACGCAGATGGTGAGCGAGGAGGCGAAGCAGGTTGACTTGCTTTTTAATACGATTCCATCTATGATAGTCACAGCGCAAGTCATAGCCAATTTACCTCATCATGCCTTCATTATCGATTTGGCCTCCAAGCCAGGCGGAACAGACTTCCGCTATGCCGAGAGAAGGGGGATCAAAGCCATGCTCGCCCCGGGTTTGCCGGGTATCGTTGCGCCGAAGACGGCCGGACGTATCATTGCGAGCTGCGCATCCCGACTCATTATGGAGGACTTCACGAAACGGGGGGATGAGGAATGAATTGGAAGGGTATTACGATCGGATTTGCCTTGACAGGTTCCCATTGCACGTTACCGGAAATCATGCCAATTATGAAGCAGTTTGCTGATACGGGGGCAAATGTAATTCCGATCGCTTCGCATACTGTGATGCAGACGGATACCCGCTTCGGCAAGTCGGAGGATTGGCAAAAACAGTTGAAAGAAACGACGGGGAATGATATCATTTCTTCAATTGTAGATGCGGAACCGTTAGGACCATCGAAGAAGCTGGATATTATGTTAATTGCTCCATGCACGGGTAACACGACGAGCAAGCTGGCTAACGCCATGACGGACAGTCCGGTACTGATGGCGGCCAAGGCGCAGCTGCGTAATCAGCGGCCGCTTGTGCTAGCTATCTCTACGAACGATGCATTAGGCATGAATGCATCCAATCTTGCAAAACTAATGAATACGAAGCATATTTATTTCGTGCCGTTCGGGCAAGATGCGCCTGAAGTGAAGCCGAACTCGCTTGTGTCGCGCATGGAGCTTGCGTTAGATGCATGTGAAGCCGCATATCAGGGCAAGCAGCTGCAGCCTATGCTGTGTGAGAAGTTCCGCTATATGTCTACCCCATAACCGGAGCTGCTGTATAGTCTCGGATACAATACGAACTAGGAATGATGAAGAGGAGAGGGGACGCGAAGATATGACGAATCAGAAGCAGTTTGAAGTAGCAATTGTAGGAGCAACAGGCGCCGTAGGAGAGCAAATTCTTAAGCTCTTGGAAGAACGTGATTTCCCCATCCAATCGTTGAAGTTGCTGTCTTCCGCACGTTCAGCAGGTAAGAAAGTCATGTTCAAGGGACAGGAGCTGACTGTGGAAGAAGCAACTCCAGAAAGCTTCGAAGGCGTGGAAATTGCGTTGTTCAGTGCAGGTGGAGATGTGAGCCGAGCATTGGCGCCAGCTGCTGTAGAACGCGGTGCAATCTGTATTGATAACACGAATGCTTACCGTATGGACCCGGATACACCACTGGTGGTGCCGGAAGTGAATATGGACAAGATCAACGAGCATAAGGGGATTATCGCTAATCCGAACTGCTCAACGATCCAGATGGTAGCTGCCTTGAAACCGTTGCATGACCGCTATGGCATCGCTCGTATTATTGTGTCAACGTATCAGGCGGTGTCTGGTGCAGGAGCGAAGGCTATTGATGAGACATTGCGCCAGTCGCGCGAAGTGTTGGACGGCAACGAGCCGAATCCGGATATTCTGCCGGTAGGATCATTGCCAGTGAAGCATCAGATTGCATTCAATGCTGTTCCGCAGATTGACAAATTTCAGGATAATGGCTTTACTCTGGAAGAGATGAAGATGATTCGCGAGACGAAGAAAATTATGGATGACGAATCGATCGAAGTGACGGCGACATGTGTTCGGATTCCGGTCATCTATGGACACTCGGAATCGATTTATGTCGAGTTCAAGAAGGATTTCGAACTAGCGGAAGCGAAACAATTATTGTCGGATGCACCTGGGATTGTGCTGCAGGACGATTCTGCGAATCAAGTGTACCCGTTGGCAACGGATGCTGCGGGCAAGCTGGACGTGTTCGTAGGTCGTATGCGCAAGGATCTGAATCATCCGCGCGCATTGAATATGTGGGTTGTCTCCGACAATCTGCTGAAGGGCGCAGCTTGGAACGCGGTGCAAATCGCAGAATATATTGCCATTGAACAAGACAAAGCCTGAGCTTGAACGGACACGCATTGCGCCTGCACTCTAGAATATAATGAGTGGGGAGTATATCATGCGTATTCTTGTTCAGAAGTTTGGCGGCACATCTTTGTCCAATACAGAGGCTAGGGAACATGCCGTCCGACAGGTGAAGCGTGCGCTAGCACAGCAATACAGTGTAGTCGTTGTCGTATCCGCTATGGGTCGGAGCGGCGACCCGTATGCTACGGATACGTTGCTGCAGTGGATACGAGATAATGGCGGTGACCTGCCGAATCGAGAGATGGACCTGCTGCTGCATTGCGGGGAGCTGATTTCGGCTGCTACGTTGTGCAGTGTTATGCGTTGCGATGGTATCGATGCTGCTGTGCTGACCGGCGGCCAAGCCGGAATCATTACGAACGCGGCTCACGGCAATGCGCACATTACTGCAATGGAGCCTGAGCGCATTCGCGCATTGTTAGAGGAAGGGCAAGTTGTGATCGTAACAGGATTTCAAGGACGCACAATATCCGGTGACATTACGACGCTCGGCAGAGGGGGCAGCGATACGACTGCAACTACATTAGGCGTCGCATTGCAAGCCGAACGTGTCGATATCTTCACAGACGTGAACGGTATCTTGACCGCTGATCCTCGAATTGTGAACAATGCGGTACCGTTGGAGCGAGTGTCGTATAATGAAATATGTCACATGGCTCAGAACGGCGCAAAGGTGATTCATCCGCGAGCTGTAGAAATCGCGATGCATGGAAGAATTCCGGTACGTGTTCGCTCGACATTCTCCGATGCGCCGGGCACACTTGTCACCATTCCTAATGTCGCCGATGCGGGCACGGGACATGTTAGCGATCGGACGATCACGGGCATCGCGAACGTACCGAATATAACGCAAATCCAAATTGCCGCACCGGATGGACAATATGATCTGCAGCTTGCTGTCTTCAAGGCGATGGCGAAGCATCAGATTAGTATAGATTTCATTAATGTGAATCCTTCTGGCGTTGTATACACCGTGTTCGACAAGGAGGCAGACCGTGCCTTGCAGGTTCTGGATACGCTTGGCTATCCAGCCCGCCTCGTACGAGGCTGTGCTAAGGTTTCGATCATCGGCGGCGGCATGGCGGGCGTGCCGGGCGTAATGGCGCGTATTGTAGAAGCATTGACGTCGAGTGATATCCCGATCTTACAATCAGCGGATTCACACACGACGATTTGGGTGCTCGTACAGGGTGGACATATGGAGGCTTCTGTACGAGCCTTACATGATCAATTTCAACTCCATCTGGCAGGCTGAAGGTTGTGAAGGAGGACGTTCATTGTGGATTTTGGAAAAGTAATTACGGCGATGGTTACTCCGTTCGATGCAGACGGGGCAATCGATTGGGAACTAACGGCAGCGCTAATTGAATATCTTATTGTGGAGCAAGGAACGGACGGATTAGTAGTATGCGGAACGACTGGCGAATCACCGACATTATCCGATGAAGAGAAGCTGCAGCTATTCGCTTTTGTCGTAGAGAAAGCCAACAAGCGCTGTACGGTAGTGGCAGGAACCGGCAGTAACAGTACAGCACATTCGATCCATCTTAGCCAAGAAGCGGAGAAGCTAGGTGTAGATGGGCTGCTGCTGGTTGCGCCGTACTACAATCGTCCGACGCAGGAAGGGCTATACCGGCATTTTCAATCCATTGCCGAATCCACAGTTCTGCCAGTGATGCTGTATAATATTCCGAAGCGTACTGGCGTTAATATTAATCCGGAGACGACGATTCGCTTGTCATTCGTGGAGAATATTGTCGCTGTTAAGGAATCGACCGATCTGGACCAAATCGCCGAAATACGGAGTCATGCAGCAGATGGCTTCCGGATATACAGCGGTGATGACTCGATGACAATGCCTATCCTATCGGTTGGCGGATATGGGGTCGTCAGTGTAGCCTCCCATCTGATCGGCAAGGAAATCCGCGCCATGGTCAATGCGTTCGAGCAGGGGGATGCAGAAGAAGCAGGGCGCTTGCACCGCGAGCTGCTGCCGATCTTCAACGGTCTGTTCGTATGCCCGAATCCAGTACCGGTCAAATACGCATTAGGACTCAAGGGCTATCCGGTTGGCACTGTGCGCTTGCCGCTAGTGGAAGCCAATGAACATGAGAAGAAGCTTATCGGTCATTTGTTTCCTGATAAGTAGACATTCGCATATGGATTTATATATTGCTTCTATAGTATCTGCTTACAAATCGATGTCGCGGCATCGATTTGTTTTTTTGGGTATCCTAATACATAACGGCGGTTCCCTTGTGTTTTCACATTCCGATCATGTATAATGATCTTTAAGTGACTAAGTGCGGTTTTTATAGAAACGGTTTCCTATTTTGATCGTCGTCAATACGGCATAGGAGGTTTACAAGTGTCAAAAAAGAATAACGATAAAGCGACCATTTTCGCTCTAGGCGGCGTGGGTGAAATTGGCAAGAACATGTACTGTGTACAATATGGCAACGATATTGTAGTCATCGATGCAGGGCTTAAATTCCCGGATGAAGATATGCTTGGTGTTGATATTGTCATTCCTGATATTTCCTATTTGATGGAAAATCGTGAGAAAGTACGGGCAATTCTGCTCACACATGGCCACGAAGATCATATCGGCGGTCTGCCTTATGTGCTGCGCAATCTGAATGTGCCTGTATACGGTACGAAGTTAACGCTCGGACTTGTAGAGAGCAAGCTGAAGGAAGCCGGTTTGCTCGGTGAGACGAAGCGCATCTTGATTAATGCGGATTCTGAGGTGCGGCTCGGCAGCATGACAGCGACATTCTTCAGAACGAATCACAGTATACCGGATTCTGTCGGTGTCTGCTTGGATACGCCAGAAGGACTGATCGTGCACACAGGTGACTTCAAGTTTGATCATACGCCAGTCAATGACCAGTATGCAGATCTGCACCAGATGGCCGAGATCGGGAACCGTGGCGTATTAGCGCTGCTGTCTGATAGCACGAATGCAGAACGGCCAGGATTTACTCCTTCAGAGAAAAGCGTAGGCAAGGAGCTGAAGGAAGTATTCCAGCAAGCGCAGCAACGTGTTGTGGTCGCTACCTTCGCTTCCAATATTCACCGTATTCAGCAAGTTATCGAAGCTGCTTATGAGACGAACCGCAAGCTTGCGGTTGTCGGACGAAGTATGGTGAATGTAGTGAGCATTGCAGCGGATCTAGGGTACTTGAACGTTCCTGACGGCATGCTGATTGAACCGGAAGAAGTGAACAAGCTTGCAGGCAACCGTGTAGCGATTTTATCTACAGGCAGTCAAGGCGAGCCGATGTCAGCATTGACTCGTATGGCAAGATCGACCCATCGTAAAGTTGACATATTGCCAGGTGATACTGTAGTGATTGCAGCGACACCTATTCCTGGCAACGAGAAGTACGTTGGTCGTACTGTGGATGAGCTGTTCCGATTAGGGGCGAAGGTCATCTACGGAGGAAGTATGTCAGGTGTACACGTATCCGGTCACGGCAGTCAGGAAGAGCTGAAGCTGATGTTGAATTTGATGCGGCCTAAGTACTTCATTCCGATTCACGGTGAATTCCGGATGCTTCGGCACCACGCTCTGTTAGGTGAAGCTGTCGGGGTGGAGCCTGATAATATATTCATGATCGATATTGGAGACACCATAGAAATTCAGAACGGACAGGCGCGCAAGGCAGGCAAGGTGTCTTTCGGCAACGTTCTGATAGATGGCTTGGGCGTTGGCGACGTCGGCAACATCGTATTGCGAGACCGCAAGCTGTTGTCCCAGGACGGTATTCTGGTCGTAGTCGTTACGCTCAGCAAGCAAGAAGGACGCATCTTGTCAGGACCGGACATTATATCGCGCGGTTTCGTATATGTGCGTGAATCCGAGGGCCTGCTGGATGAGGCGAACAAGATTGTTATGAATACATTGAACAAATTAATGAATGAGAACGTCAATGAATGGGCTTCCCTGAAGACGCACGTCAAGGAAGCGCTCGGACGATTCTTATATGAACAAACGCGGAGAAGACCGATGATCCTTCCAATTATTATGGAAGTATAGTGAATCCGTGAACCGAAGTCACTTAACAGAAGGGATATAAGAAAGCTCGAATCATGCAAGACGGTACAGCACCGTTTTGCTTGGCTCGAGCTTTTTTCTATGGCAATTTCGAACAATGTTGAGCGCACACTGGAACAAAGCCGCTTGTTCATGCATGAAGGCAAGCCCACTCTGCGGATACTAGGAACAGCATCGGATGGAGGAGATAAAATAAGTGCTCCACTCCGTGCAAGATCTGCATAAGGAGAGTCGGTATGATGACACCAAACAGAGCAACTCAAGAAGTCGGCGATACGCCGGATAAGAAACATACAGTGACCGATACGATTCAACAGCTGGGACAAACAACTGCACCTGTTGCTGATTCGAATTTATACTGCTTGACGATTATCGGGCAAGTAGAAGGACATATGACATTGCCGCCACAGAATAAAACGACTAAATATGAGCATTTGATTCCGCAGCTGGTAGCAGCGGAGACGAATCCGAAAATCGAAGGGATTATGGTTGTGCTTAATACGGTTGGTGGAGATGTAGAAGCCGGTCTTGCCATAGCGGAGATGATCGCTTCGCTATCGAAGCCGACGGTAACAGTCGTGCTTGGAGGTGGACACAGCATCGGTGTGCCGATCGCTGTATCGGCGCATTGCTCGTTCATAGCGGAATCGGCAACGATGACGATTCATCCGATTCGCCTGAACGGTCTCGTCATTGGCGTGCCGCAGACGTTCGAGTATCTCGACAAGATGCAGGAACGAGTGCTTCGCTTCGTGACAGCTCATTCCCGCATTAGCGAGGAAAAGCTGAAGGAGCTTATGTTCAAGACGGGCGAATTAACGCGTGATATCGGAACGACGGTCGTCGGGACCGATGCAGTGACGTACGGTTTAATTGACCGTTTGGGCGGCATCGGTGATGCGATAGCGGAATTACATCGATTAATCGACGAACGGCGTGTCGCAGGTGAGGGGGGATATATGCAATGATGCATACAGTCGTACCAATGGAGCAGGTCATGCAGGAATTGGAGGATAATAAGCGCGCACCTACCCGAGAAGTAGTGATTAATGGGATTACGATGGAGATTGAGTCGATCGATGAGCAGCAAGCACGCATCGTGCGGATACACAGTCCTCGTCCGAACGATTATTTGAATCCGGCGTATATGCCGGGTGCGGTGTTCAATTGGATTTCTGAATTGGATCGATAATTATCTGAACGGGTGTTCGCACATCGCCTAAGTTGTGATATAATACAGGGCGGGGGTGCGAACATGGCCAGGAAGCGCAAGAAGAAGTCGTTCGGAACGAACCTCAAGTTTGAAATTTACGGCATAGTGCTGATAATGCTTTCTTGGATCACCATAGCTGGCAAAGGGGAACTGCCGGGACTCGGTCCAGTCGGGAGAGCGATGAGCAGCCTATGCTTTTTTTTGATAGGCAAGTTATACTTTGTCCTGCCGCTGCTGCTAATTTATATTGGTTTGTACGCAATGATCAAGCGGGAATGGCCGCGCAAGTGGTCGTACCGCAAGACAGGACTGCTGCTGCTGGTGGTCGCTTATGCGTTGCATTTACATATTGGCTTATTCCAGGAATTGAAGCCCGAAGGTGACTATACTTCTGGAGCAATTATTCAACAGCCTATTCAAAATTTGCAGGACAAGTTTCAATTGGAAGGTGGAAATGCGGCATTTAAGCAGGCGGCAGGCGGCGGGTTTGTCGGCGCTTTCATCTACGGAATCAGTTACTTTCTGTTCGATACACTCGGCGCTCGATTCGTCGAGATTGCACTGCTGGCAATCGGCTTCATGTGCTTGACGGGCTGGAGCTACGTAGAGATGGGAGCCAAGGTCAAAGCTGCCGTACGAGGAATTGCGCAGGATGCGAGACGCAAATTACGCGAATGGCAAGCCGAGCGTACGGCTTCCAAGCTTGTACTGGAGACGGACCGACTCGAGGAACCAGTCGAGGGAAGTATTGACGAAGAAACCTATTGGCCGGAGAAGGAATCTAAGAAGGAACCGAAGAAGGAACGCAAGAAGCCGGTATTCTTCGACTTGTTCCGTTCATCTGACAAGGCAACAGCTGATAGGGAACAAGCGGAGCAGGTAGAAGAGGACGTCTATCTCGAAGCTCCTGATCAGGCTGCAGACACCGATATAGAGTCGATAGGTGCGGACAATGATGAGGAATGGGGGAATACGATTCGCTTCCGCGATTTCCAGGAGGAATGGCAAGAGAAGTCAGAGTTAGCTGATGCCGGACAATTGGATGGGCAGCTGCCTGAATCAGATTATCCGCTTCATGTAGAGCCAATAGAAGGCGATGAAGCTGTTGAGGACGATCAATCCGGTCCAGTAATGAGTGAGACGAAGCCTGGGACACTTACTGTAAGCTTTCCGAAGGAAGCTAAGGGCGATGGCGGGTTGAATGCGGCTAGCAGCCATGCATCGTCTGCTAGTGAGATGGATTCTGCAGCGGAACTAGGGGAAGAAGTCGATCTTGCGATAAGCGGCGAAGCCCAGCAGCAACAGGAGAAGCCGTATTTATTACCGTCCTTTCATCTGCTGGCAAAGCCGTCAAACGGCGGTCGTGCAGGCGGTTCACTCGATTATCAGGCGAATGCGCGTAAGCTTGAGCAGACTATGGAGAGCTTCGGTGTGCGTGCGAAAGTGCTGGAGGTTGTCCGCGGACCGTCTGTTACGCGTTATGAGATCCAACCGGATGTTGGCGTGAAGGTAAGTCGTGTCGTCGGTCTTACAGATGATATCGCGCTTGCATTGGCAGCGAAGGATATTCGCATGGAGGCGCCAATACCAGGCAAGGCGGCTATCGGTATTGAAGTGCCGAATAGTGAGGTAGCGATTGTCTCTATGCGCGAAGTAATGGAGAGCTCAGCCTTCCATGAATCAGACGCCAAGCTGTCGATCGCACTCGGACGTGATATATCCGGCCAGGCAATTGTTGCCGACCTGGCGAAGATGCCGCATCTGTTAGTCGCCGGTGCTACAGGATCAGGGAAATCTGTATGTATTAACGGCATTATTACGAGTGTACTGTTCAAGGCAAAGCCGGATGAAGTGAAGTTTCTAATGATTGATCCGAAGATGGTTGAGCTCAATGTGTATAACGGTATTCCACACTTGCTGGCGCCCGTAGTAACGGATCCGCGACGTGCATCGTTGGCGCTTAAGAAAGTCGTTAAGGAGATGGAGCAGCGTTATGAACAGTTCTCCAAATCCGGCACTCGCAACATTGAAGGGTACAATGCGCTGCTGGAATCACAGGGCGAGAAGAAGCTGCCCTACATCGTCGTCATCGTAGACGAGCTTGCAGACTTAATGATGGTTGCTGCTAATGATGTAGAGGATGCGATCTGTCGTCTCGCGCAGATGGCGCGTGCTGCCGGTATTCACTTGATTATCGCTACGCAGCGTCCGTCTGTTGATGTTATTACGGGCGTTATTAAAGCGAATATTCCTTCGCGCATCGCATTCGGCGTATCTTCTCAAGTCGATTCGCGCACGATTCTGGATTCTGCTGGTGCAGAGAAGCTGCTTGGCCGCGGCGATATGTTATTCGTGCCGGTCGGTGCCTCCAAGCCAGTTCGGATTCAAGGCGCATTCTTGTCAGACAAGGAGGTCGAGACTGTCGTGGAGTTCGTCCGCACACAACAGGAGGCCGAATATCGGGAAGAGATGGTGCCAACAGTTGAGGAAGCGAGTGCAGCGCCGGAGGAAGCGCAGGATGAGCTGTACGATCAAGCTGTACAAGTTGTGCTTGAGGCGAAGCAAGCTTCTGTCTCTCTTCTGCAGCGCCGGATGCGTATCGGCTATACGCGTGCCGCACGGTTAATTGACGCTATGGAAGCCAAAGGAGTAGTCGGTCCTTACGAGGGAAGCAAGCCGAGAGAGGTGTTAGTGAGCCTCGATCAGTACAACCAGAGCCAGGTTCCGTCTTAATTCGAATTGAATGATGCATCGAGCAGAGACTGCTGCAGAACATAGACATATGTTTTGCAGCATTTTTTTTATGAGTGGAGCGTGCAGGCAGATCAGGAGAACTTTGAATAGAACGGCAATTCCTTTCTCATACTAAGCGAAGCGTAATGCGATAAGCCTACGAACAGGAGAAAGGTGAAGCCCGATGAGAACTCGACTACTCTTAGTGACCTGCTGTGTGATGATCGCCCTGATGACTCTAGCCCAATGGAAGGATTGGCGAGAATCGGAGCCTGCATTCAGCAAGGCAACGATTAAGTATGGTTCGCAAGGCAGTGATGTGCGGGAGCTGCAAGGGAGATTGAAATATCTCGGATACTATAAAGGCAATGTGGACGGTGACTTTGGTTACCAAACGTTAAACGGTGTGAAAAGCTTTCAGACAGCTTTCGGCATGAAGGTGGACGGCATTGCTGGTTCCAAGACAAAGCTGCGGCTATGGGAGGCAACACGCAACTGGAAGCCTGGCGATGAGAACTTCGGCTCGACGCAGAATCGTAATCAATCAGAGCAGCAGATAGCTAGCTCTAGTCATCTCGGCTTAAGCGATAACGATCTGAAGCTGATGGCTAATGCCGTGTACGGAGAAGCGCGTGGAGAGCCATATGAGGGTCAGGTCGCAGTTGCTGCTGTCATTCTCAATCGGATTAAGTCGGCAAGCTTCCCGAATACGATCTCGGGTGTAATCTTCCAGCCTGGTGCCTTCACGGCGGTAGCAGACGGTCAAATTTGGCTCACACCGAACGAGAAGGCGAAGCAAGCTGTACAAGATGCGCTGAACGGGTGGGACCCGTCTGGCGGATGTATCTACTATTTCAACCCAGATACGGCTACGTCGAAGTGGATTTGGAGCAGACCGCAGGTGAAGCGAATCGGCAAGCATATCTTCTGTATGTAAGGAATAGCCTTTAGCAACTGGCCGATGCTGCGCATGATCATTGCACGGCGTCAGGCGAGTTGCTTTTTTCGTCCGCGAAAGAAGTCGGAATAGGCTTCGGAGCTATGCTTCACTTTTGTGGGTACTTTATTTGTATTGGTTTCCCAGTTGCGTTAGAATAGGGCGGTAAGAAGCAATGGTAGACCTCAGGAGAGAAAGGAGAATGGTCTTGCAAGAGCTATCCTTTATCCGGGATCAGATCGGTCCCGTTCGATTGCATGTATTGCCTACAGATCGCTTCAAGACGTTTGCCGTTTCGATGTTCATGGGGCGCAAGCTAGAGGAGGACACGGTGACTCCGACTGCGCTTGTTCCGTTCGTGCTGCGGCGCGGCAATGCTGCTTATCCGGCTACGAAGCAATTTCGAGAAGTGTTAGATCAACTGTATGGAGCCGGGTTCGGCTTTGATATTTATAAGCGGGGGGATGCACAAATTGTCCAATTCCGCATGGATGTTATCAATGACAAGTTCGTGCAGGATGATCGGTCCTTGCTGGCCGAAACATTATCCTTCCTTGGAACAACAATTACGAATCCGCATACCGAAGGGGGGGCTTTCTCGTCTAATTATGTGGAGGATGAGAAGGAGACGCTGCGCAAGCGTCTGGAGGCGATCGTAAACGATAAGATTCGCTATGCAGCGGAGCGCTGTATAGAGGAGATGTGCGAGGGCGAACCGTACCGTCTTCACCCGTTAGGAAGCCGGGATCAGCTGGAAGGCTTGGATGCACATCAAGTGTATGAAGCATATAAGGCGTGGATTGGGGAAGCTTCCATGGATTTGTATGTGGTCGGTGATACGACAATGGCCGATGTGAAGGAGCTTGTCTCAGAGCACTTCCACTTGCAAGCTAGCGCGCCAATCAGCTATTCTGCTCCCTCTGTTCGAGCAGGCCGCGGTTCAGTGAAGAAGGTGACCGACAAGCTAGATGTCAAGCAAGGCAAGCTGAATCTTGGTCTTCGATTACCGGTTACATATGCACATGCTGATTATCCGACTGCCTTGATGTATAACGGAATTCTAGGCGGCTATCCGCATTCGAAGATGTTCGTTCATGTGCGTGAGAAAGCCAGTCTGGCTTATTACGCTTCATCCCGCTTCGATGGGCATAAGGGCATCTTGACGGTGCAGTCCGGCATTGAGTTCGACAAGGTCGATCAAGCGCTGGCGATCATGAAGGAGCAGCTGGAGGCGATGAAGAATGGTGATATCACGGATGTGGAATTCGCGCAAACAAAGGCGATGATAGCGAACCACTTGCGCGAGATTCAAGATTCTGCGCACGAGATGATCGGCTTCGACTTCAATGCAGTTCTATCTGGTAAGTCGCGATCGCCGCAGCAGCTATTGGATGAAGTTAATCAAGTAAGCCGTGAGCATATTCGTTCCATTGCCGAGCAAGTTGAACTGGACACAGTGTATTTCTTACGTGACCGGAAGGAGGAGAACGCTCATGCAGACGAAGCATTATAAGCGATTACAGGAGACGCTCGTCCACGACCGGATGCCGAACGGGCTAGACGTGTTCATCCTGCCGAAGCCGGGCTTCCAGAAGACGTATGCGACGTTTACTACGAAATATGGATCGATGGATCACCATTTTCAACCTCCGGGCGAGGAGAAGCTGCGTGTTCCTGACGGCATTGCTCACTTTCTGGAGCATAAGATGTTCGAAGAGCCGACAGGGGATATATTCGCTCAATTTGCAGCACAAGGCGCATCCGCTAATGCCTTCACTAGCTTTGACCGGACTGCATACTTGTTCTCGGCTACTGAGCAAATTACGGGAAATGTGGAGACGCTTCTGCATTTTGTGCAAAATCCTTATTTCACTGAAGAGAATGTGGAGAAGGAGAAGGGCATTATCGGTCAAGAGATTGATATGTACCAGGACAATGCAGATTGGCGCGCTTATTTCGGTCTGATCGAAGCGTTGTACCAGAAGCATCCGGTGCATATTGATATTGCAGGGACGAAGGAATCGATTGCCGAGATTACGACGGACTTGCTGTATACGTGTTACCGTACGTTCTATCATCCTTCCAATATGATGCTGTTCATCGTGGGCGGTGTCGATCCGGAGGAGATGATGCTCTTGATCCGCGATAATCAGACGAAGCGGGAGCAGACACCACAAGCGGAGATCGAGCGCTTCTTCGATGAGGAACCGACTGCCGTTCGAGAAGCGAAGCGCGTCTCTCACTTGCCTGTATCGTTGCCGAAATGTCTAATTGGCTTCAAGGATCAACCAGATGCAGCAGCCGGTCCAGAAGCGCTCCGTCAGGAGCTGGAGATGAAGGTGCTGCTCGATCTGCTGTTCGGACCAAGCTCGGCTGCCTTCCAGACGTTGTATGAGGAGCGCTTGATCTCCGATCAATTCGCAACGGAATACAATTGGGGCACCGGCTATTCCTTCTCCGTTATCGGCGGGGAAACACGCGATCCCGAGCTGCTAGTGCAGCGCGTGCGCGAGGAAGTGGAGCGGGTTCGTCAGACCGGTATCAGCGAGCAGGATTTCGAACGAAGCAAGCGCAAGAAGATCGGTGCGTATTTGCGCATGCTGAATTCCCCGGAGGCTATTGCGAATTCGTTCACACAGTACCGCTTCAAGGAGATTGACTTCTTCACCATATTAGATGAATACGAGGCATTGACGTTGAATCGTGTGGAACAGCGGCTTCACGGGCATTTCGACTGGCAGCGTCAGGCAGTGTCTATCGTCGCTTCAGAGGAGCAGCTCGCTTCTGGTGAGGGTGGATGAATCGGGCGCTTGCAGATATGACGGTGCTAGTGACCGGCGCGAGCCGCGGCATTGGCGCTGCGATTGCGCAACGGTTCGCTACGATGGGTATGCAAATTTGCATTCACTATCTGAACGGGCATGAAGCAGCCAATGAGACGGCGCGAGCGTGCATGGAGCTCGGCGGCAAGGTGATGACGGCATCAGCGGACTTGCGTGAGCGGTCGCAGGTTATTCGGCTGAAGGAACGGATGGATGTGCAAGGGTTCAAGCCTGATATTGTCGTGAACAATGCGGCGGTCAGTCATTATGGTATGCTAAGTGACCTGACTGACGACATATGGGATGATGTCATGAACTTGAATCTGCGAGGTGCGTTCATCTGTTCACAGCTGTTCATGCCGCATATGATCGGGCAACGCTATGGACGGATTATTAATATCTCTTCCATATGGGGAGAGAAGGGAGCTTCTTGCGAAGCGCTGTATGCGGCGACGAAGGGCGGCATCAATGCGCTGACGAAGTCGATGGCGAAGGAGCTCGCACCGTCAGGTGTAACAGTGAATGCGGTTGCGCCCGGTGTAGTGGATACGGACATGATGAATGACTTCAATGATGAGGAGAAGCTGGCCTTGCAGGAGCATATCCCTGCAGGTCGCTTTGCTCAGCCGGACGAGATTGCATCCCTCGTCTATTTTCTCGCCTTGCCTGAATCGGGCTACATCAATGGCCAGATCATCAGCCCGAACGGTGGCTGGCAAACGTAAAATACACAGCATAATTTCACTCCATCTCCGGCATATTAAGATTGTCGCCGTCATTAATTTTATGAACAAAGGAGATGGAGTGAAGATGTCAACAACGGTATTAGAAACATTCGACAAATGGAAATCTTTCCTTTCCGAGCGTGTGAATCAAGCGCAAGCCGCAGGAATGGGTGAGGAAACAATCTCCAAGCTGGCTTATCAAATTGGGGAGTTTCTAGAGGATAAAGTTGATCCGAAAAACGGTGAAGAACGACTGCTTCAGCAATTGTGGCAAGTAGGTAGCGAAGAGGAACGCAAAACAATGGCGCGCATGATGGTAAAACTGGTGGATCAGAAGTAACTTTGGCATAATAAGGGCGGCGCCCCTCCGAACTGGGGGGCCTCTCTCTGTTTATGGGAAATGATGCAGGATTATTATGAAATTCGCATACATTCGAGCAGGAGAATGACGAAGTTTGTAGAAAACTATGTTACATTGCTACATAAAAAATGAGGTGCATTGAGTGAGCAACGAACCGCATCATGCTCCGCAGCAATCTGAACCTAGGCAATGGTATATGGAATATCGCATACATAAGAATCGCCCAGGCTTGCTCGGAGATATTGCCTCTCTGATGGGCATGTTGAATATTAACATTCTTACGATTAACGGGGTTGAGGATCGGACGAGGGGTATGCTGCTGGAATCGGCTGACGATGAGAAGATTGACTTGATGGGCCGCATGCTGGCCAAGGTGAACAATATTACGTTGACAGCACTTCGGACACCTCGCCTTGTCGATATATTAGCGGTTCGACACGGTCGTTATATTGAGCGAGATTCGGACGACAGGAAGACATTCCGGTTCACCCGTGACGAACTCGGCTTACTCGTTGACTTCTTGGGAGAAGTATTCAAGCGGGAAGGCAATCAAGTCATTGGCTTGCGCGGGATGCCGAGAGTAGGCAAGACGGAATCGATTATAGCTGGCAGTGTCTGTTCGAACAAGCGCTGGACGTTCGTCTCTTCTACGTTGCTGCGGCAGACAGTTCGCAATCAATTGTCAGAGGACGAGATGAACCCTGACAATATATTTATTATTGACGGGATTGTCAGCACGGTTCGCTCAACAGAGAAGCATTATGAATTACTTAGGAGCATCATGGATATGCCTGCGACGAAGGTGATCGAACATCCCGATGTATTCGTTCATGAATCGGAATATGATTATGCTGATTTCAATTTTATCGTGGAGCTTCGCCACACACCGAACGAAGTGATTGATATCGAAGCGATAACTTCCAGACTGGAGGGCTTCTGAACGGAAGCTGTGACTTACATACTATACGGGAGGTGAATCTTATGTCCGATCTTGGTCAACTGCTCAAGAAAGCGCGCAACGAACGCAGATTGACTTTGGAAGATTTGCAAGAAACGACGAAAATCCGCAAAAGATACTTGGAAGCCATTGAAGATGGTGACTTCAAAGTACTTCCCGGTAATTTCTATACACGGGCCTTCATTAAGAGTTATGCGGAAGCTGTCGGTCTGGACCCAGACGAAGTATTGCGTCTGTACCGTAACGTCATACCTGAACCGACTGCTGAGCCGAAGCCGGATACTGGACGGCCGCGCAGACGTTCAGTTGCCAATATGGACAAAATTTCAAAGTGGACGACATCGCTCTTATTGTTTTCCTTTCTCCTCCTTATTGTCATTGTCATCTATTCGGTAACTTATAACAAGGATGAACCGGACGAGGAAATTACCAATCCGCCGATAACCGATGAGGTAGCGCCCGATACTGGCAATAATGACGGAATGGATTCTGTGCCGTTGCCACCCCCTGATCCTGAACCTGAATCTGAGCCAGAGCCGGAACCGGAGGTAGCCTATGTGAACCAGGACGGATCCAGCTATATCTACTCGGTATCGAATGTGGAGCAGCTTGAGATTGAACTGGCATTTCCGAATGGTGATTGCTACGTCGTGGCCCGTGAAGGTGACAGCAATGGCACACCGATTGAGATACAAGCTTCAAACAATATGTATCGGCAGAATGACACAGACAATATCGTGAGTGACAACTCCGTCTGGATTCGCTTCGGTAAGCCGAGCTCTGCCGAAATTCGGGTGAACGGTGTGCTGCTGGAAGAAGAGAATCTGAAGGCGAGCAATCCGTGGAATGTGCAAATCAACTTGGTCAAATCGGACGAAGCTGCGGGAGCTTAATTGGCATAACGCCCGACTAGTGGGACATACTACTCTATAGAATCAGATTCCAATTTAATTCTGGGGGTATGTATATGACAACAAGCTGGGTAGTTACTGGTCTTGGCATCGTCGTCAGCCTGCTCGGGTGGTACTTGACACCGGATGCATGGGGGTACGGGATTTTCGGCTTCGGCTTGGCGCATATTGTGCTAGGTGTGCTGGATATGTTCCGTGATCCGGTTCGCAAGCAGGCTAGATAGCAGGTTGCAGCAGTTGTAAGGATGAGACAATGAGCGGAAGCATGCAGATTGGAGTTTCCTTATCTGTATGCTTTTTTTTGCACGTGAGGACTGGTATAATTTTCACGAGAAATCTAGTTGGAAAGGCAGGTAGGTTCTATGGCCTCTGAACATTCATTCGATATCGTGTCAAAGCTGGATATGCAGGAAATGACGAACGCGGTGCAGCAAGCTGAGAGGGAGATCGAAACCCGCTATGACTTCAAGGGCAGCAAGAGTGCCATTAAGCTGGAGGAAGGGCAGCTTGTCGTCAGCTCGGATGATGAATACAAATTGAACAGTGTGATGGACATTCTGCAATCGAAGATGGTGAAGCGCGGTGTCTCAGTGAAGAACCTTGATTACGGCAAGATTGAGCCGGCTTCCGGCGGTACGGTGCGTCAACAGATCAAGCTTATGCAAGGGATTGAGCAAGATAATGCGAAGAAAATCAATATTCTCATTCGAGACAGTAAGCTGAAGGTGAAAAGTCAGATTCAAGGTGATCAAATCCGCGTAAGCGGCAAGAGTCTTGATGATCTTCAGCAGATTATGCAGATGCTCAAGCAGGCTGACTTACCGCTTGATCTGCAATTTGTGAATTATCGATAGAGAATGGGCGTCAGCGGGAGGGCGCCTTCTTTGACACCCTTTCGGGCTTGTATTATACTTTGTTAAGAATTCGATTAGGACCGATGGGGGAACACGAATGACGGAGAAAGTGAAAGTAACAACACTCGGCTGCGAGAAAAATCTCGTAGATTCGGAAATCATGGTCGGCCTTGTGCAGCAACGCGGCTTCTCCGTTGCGGAGAGCAACGAGGAAGCTACGGTGATGATCGTCAATACGTGTGGATTTATCGATCTGGCGAAGGAAGAGTCGGTCAATACGGTATTGGACATGGCTGAACTGAAGCGTACCGGCAAGCTGAAGGCGCTTATCGTCTCTGGCTGCTTGACACAGCGATATAAGGAAGAATTAATGGAGGAAATGCCGGAAATTGATGGTATCGTCGGGACGGGCGACTTCCACAAGATCAATGAGATTATAGATGAGGCGCTGCTGGGACATAAGCCGGTGATGGTTGGCAATCCGGTGTTCAATTATGAACAGGCGCTCCCGCGTACGCTATCTACGCCCCGTTATACGGCATATATTAAGATTGCAGAAGGTTGCGACAATGCCTGCACCTTCTGCAGTATCCCAATTATGCGTGGTAAATTCCGCAGCCGATCAATTGAATCGGTCGTGGCGGAAGCGGAGCAATTGGCGAAGCAAGGTGTGCGTGAAGTGAGCTTAATCGCGCAGGATTCAACAAATTATGGAACGGATCTGTATGACACATTCATGCTCCCTGAGCTATTGAACCGCGTGTCGGAAGTGCCTGGCATTGCTTGGGTTCGTCTGCACTATGCTTATCCGGGCTTCTTCACGGATGAATTGATTGAGGTAATGGCGAATAATCCGAAGGTGTGCAAGTATATCGATATGCCGCTTCAGCATAGTGAAGATCATATTCTGAAGAAGATGCGCAGACCGGGCAGACAACGCGATGTGCGCGAATTGGTTCAGAAGATTCGCGACAGAGTTCCAGGAGTCGCCTTGCGCACTTCACTGATCGTCGGCTTTCCTGGCGAGACGGAAGAAGATTTCGAGAGATTGTGCCGCTTCGTGGAGGAGCTTCGCTTCGACCGCTTAGGTGTATTTGCCTATTCACAGGAGGAAGACACTCCTGCTTCACGACTGCCGGATCAAGTGCCGGAGGATGTGAAGGAGTGGCGGGCGAATACGTTGATGGAAATTCAACGCCGAATCAGCAATGAACAGAATAATCGGCACGTTGGCGAGACGATCGATGTGTTAATAGAGCGGTACGACGGCCGCAATGATGTGTATATCGGCAGGTCTCAATTCGATGCGCCAGAGATTGACGGGGAAGTGTATGTGTCTCGTGTCGTCACGGACATAGGTGAAATTCGCAAGGTGAAGATTACACATGCTTATGAATTTGACTTGTCCGGGGAGGGAGTGCCGGTATGAACCTGGCCAACCGCATTACGCTGGCACGTATTTTTTTGGTACCGGTCATTATGTTTTTCTTGCTGGTCCGATTAGACTTGCCGAAGATTACATTCGCGGATTTTACGATTACGTATAATCAAATTATCGCAACGCTGATCTTCATTCTTGCTGCCAGTACGGATGGATTGGACGGGTACATCGCTCGCAAGAACAAGATCGTAACGAACTTGGGCAAGCTGCTTGATCCTTTGGCGGATAAGCTGCTGATCGCAGCTGTGCTCATTTCACTTGTAGACATGGGTAAGCTGGATGCGTGGATTGCGATTGTCATCATTAGCCGTGAATTTGCTGTCACCGGATTGCGGCAAATTGCGCTGCTTGACGGTCGTGTTATGGCTGCGAGCAAGTGGGGAAAGTGGAAGACTGCCATTCAGATCACGGCAATCATCGCACTGTTGCTGAACAATTTCCCGTTCACGTTCATCGGGGTGCCGTTCGATATTATTTCGAGCTGGCTTGCTGCAGTGATTACGATTTACTCTGGGATTGATTATTTTGTCAAGAATAAGCAAGTTATTCATCTGCCGCGCAAAAAAGACGACAAGAACAACGGCTCGGAAGAAAGTAAAGCTTGAGGTGCTTTGATTCCGGCACACGGTAATGGCGCCGAAGTCTTGCCGTCATTTTTCTGGTCGGAGTCAGGTAAGCCTGTAAGTTCGCATCATTTAGGCAATTGAAATTGACGTGTGTTCGTACGTGCTGGCCGGTCTGCAACGATGCTCTGACATGTTGGCTGTCTGTTGCTTAGGAGCCGTCGGTACAGCCTGTGAAGAACGCATGGAGCTGCTTGTCGGTTCAGCCTGCGATTTTTCGCAGGTTGTTTTTTTCTTCGGGTGGCTTCTCAGTCGCTGTTTCGATGGATGCAAGGAAGCAACTGGATGGAGTAGGAAGTGGCAGGAGTAGAAGTAATTGGGTGGTGTTAGAAACAGCCAGAGTAGAAAAGCATCTGAACGAAATCCGAAGCGACGCTAACGGAAATCAGGAACACCTATTTTACTTATTTAGAGGCGAAACTAATTTTAACGGAAATGAGCGACTCTTATCGGTGGAATTTGGTTGTTTGGCAGGTGGTTTGGCAGCGCTAAGGGGTCAGGATTTCCGTTAGTATCGGAAATGGGCGAAAAATGGGCGAATAGCGTCTGTCAGTTCCGTTAGCGTTCGAGCTGTGCAGCAGTGTGTTGCAACTCGGATCTCGATTCGAGTTGTTCGGTGGCTGGACGTCGCGGGTCGGGTTTGGATTCGAGCTGTTCAGTGGCTGGGATCGTTGCGGGTTGGAAAATTGTTCGAGCTGGCGATGCAAGTTGGATCTCGCTCGAGCTGATCGGTGATAGGGTGTGCTGCAAGTTCATCTTGTTCGAGATGGTGGGAGATGAAGTTGCATCTGAAAGGGAGGGCCATGATGATGGACAAAACATTGGCATCTGCGGAGATTATTGCGGTTGGCACTGAGCTGCTGCTCGGGCAAATTACGAATACGAATGCACAGTATTTGTCTACAGCACTTGCCGGACTTGGCTTGAATGTATATCGGCATACTGTGGTTGGCGATAATTTGGCACGCATACGTGAAGCGTTGGAGGAGGCTGCTGCTCGGGCAGATCTGTTAATTGTAACAGGCGGGCTTGGTCCAACGCAGGACGACGTTACTAGAATTGCGGCTGCCGATTTTTTAGGTGAGTCTGTAGAGATGGACGAGCAGGGATTGGCGAAGATCGAGACGTATTTCCGTGAGCGAGGTCTTGTGATGGCGGAGAGCAATGCCCGGCAAGCATGGACGATCTCCGGTGCAGACACACTTCCGAATGATACGGGTATGGCGGTAGGCAGCGCCTATGCCGGCGAGCGATGCGCGCTCATTGTGCTGCCTGGTCCGCCGCGCGAGCTGAAGCCGATGTTCACCCGCTATGCGGTGCCGTGGCTGCTAGAGCGCATGGGCAGCGTACAGCCGCTCTATTCGCGCATGCTGCGGTTCGCCGGCATCGGCGAGTCGAACCTCGAGAAGCAGCTTCTCGACCTCATAGACGGCCAACAGGACCCGACACTAGCTCCGTATGCCAAGGAGGGCGAGGTTATGCTCCGCGTGACGACTCGGGCAGCGAGTGAACTAGAGGCGGAGGCGAAGCTTGCGCCGGTGCTGCGGGAAATTCGCGCGCGTGTCGGTCAGCATCTGTATGCGGAGACGGATATCCCGTTGGAGCAAGCGGTATCCGAGCTGCTGCTTGCGAGAGGCGAGCGGCTGTCGGCAGCAGAGAGCTGTACGGGCGGCAAGCTGAGTGATCTGCTCACGAATGTGTCGGGTAGCTCACGCTTTTTCGCCGGCTCAGTCATCTGCTACACGAATGCAGTGAAGCAGCAGCAGTTGCATGTCCCGGCTGCATGGCTGGAGCCTGCGCCGGGACCAGAGCATGCAGATACAGGTGAGCCGCCGTACGGTGCGGTCAGCGCGCGTACAGCTGAGCGCTTGGCGGAACAAGCAGCGGCGGTGATGGACTCGGATTGGGCGCTCGCCCTTACCGGCGCTGCCGGACCCGATCCGGCGGAAGGTCATCCGCCGGGCACGGTCTATATTGCACTCGCCAGACGAGGCGAGCGCGCAGTCGCTGAGAAGCTGCTGCTGACCGGTGATCGGGATATGATTAAGTTGAAGGCATGCAAGCAAGCGTTATTTTTTCTGTGGAAGCGATTGGTTCAGGGTTGATTTCTTGGACGTATTGCACTATACTATGAGTATACGGAAGAACCGTGACAAAGCTGAACTTACCTTTGTTGCGGTTTTATTTTGAACCTTTAATCGAATGTATGTTCGATTACGGGCGCAATTGTTCCATTATATTGAGCGAAGGATGTGAGTTTCTTGACGGACCGTCGCGCAGCATTGGATATGGCGTTACGCAACATTGAGAAGCAATTTGGCAAGGGATCGATTATGAAGCTTGGGGAATCTACCCATATGCAGGTGGAGACTGTGTCGAGCGGCGCGCTCGCCCTAGATATTGCTCTAGGTGTAGGCGGCTTTCCACGGGGCCGAATTATTGAAGTGTACGGACCGGAATCGTCCGGTAAGACGACCGTCTCGCTGCATGCGATTGCTGAGGCACAGAGGGCGGGCGGACAAGCCGCCTTTATCGATGCGGAGCATGCGCTTGATCCGGTATATGCCGGCAAGCTTGGTGTGAACATCGACGAGCTGCTGCTCGCTCAGCCAGACACAGGCGAGCAAGGACTGGAGATCGCTGAGGCGTTGGTGCGCAGCGGTGCGGTAGACATTATCGTCATCGACTCTGTTGCAGCACTTGTGCCGAAGGCTGAGATCGAGGGCGAGATGGGTGATTCCCATGTCGGCTTGCAGGCACGGTTGATGTCGCAGGCGCTGCGTAAGCTGTCCGGTGCGATCAGCAAGTCGAAGACGATCGCGATCTTCATCAACCAGCTGCGGGAGAAGGTCGGCATTATGTTCGGCAATCCCGAGACTACGCCAGGCGGTCGTGCGCTGAAGTTCTACTCCACGGTACGCCTTGACGTACGCCGTGTAGAGTCGATTAAGCAGGGCAATGATATCGTCGGCAATCGGACACGAATTAAGGTCGTTAAGAATAAGGTAGCGCCGCCGTTCAAGCAAGCGGATGTCGATATTATGTACGGCGAAGGGATATCGAAGGAAGGCAGCATTATCGATATCGGTGTCGAGATGGACATTGTGAATAAGAGCGGAGCCTGGTTCTCTTATGAAGGTGAGCGGCTCGGTCAAGGACGCGAGAACGCCAAGCAGTTCTTGAAGGACAATCCGGAAGTATCGAAGACGATCGAGACGAAGATTCGCGAAGCTGTCAGCTTGATTCCGCAGCAGGGAGAACCGGATGTAGACGATGCGGAAGAGGAAGATCTGCTATTGTCTGAACAATAATTTTCCATATTAAGGATATTGGCGTCTCTTCGGGGACGCCTTTTTGCCATGTATGGTGATCGATGCATGACAGATATGCGGTGACAGGGCACGCAGGAAGATGAAGCCAGCTTCGTTATGCTCACTGACCAAGAAGCAGCGGCATCTGTGGAGGGGATAGGCATGAACAGCTCAGGTTATACGATTACAGCCGTGTCAGCGGACGATAAGCTGCACGGGCAATATAGTGTGTATTTGGACGACGGTCGTCAGCTAGACGTTCATGAGGACGTACTCGTGAAGTACCGATTGCTCAAGGGCGAGACACTAGACGAGTCGACCATTGCCCACATCAAGCAGGAGGAGTCTGCTCAGGAAGCGATTCAGCAGGCGATACGCTGGCTGTCCGTGCGTGCCCGTTCAGAGCACGAGCTCGTGCAAGGATTGAGGCAGAAGGGCTACGCGCCGAAGATCATTCAGCAAGCGATGAGCCGCTGCCGCGAGCTGGGCATGATGGATGACCGAGCTTTCGCCGCACAGCTGTCTTCACATCGTACCCGCATCCAGCGCAAGGGGCGGCGGCTCATTGAGCAGGAGCTGAAGCAGCGCGGTGTGGAGCAAGAGGATATTGTCCATGCTCTGGCAGAGACGAATGCCCAGCAAGAACGGGACAACGCGCTGAATTGGATTCGTAAGAAGTGGCCTTCCTTGAAGGGAGAGAGCAGAGCTAAGCGACAGAAGATGATGGCATTTCTATACCGCAAGGGCTTCGATACCGATGTCATTCGAGACAGCTTGCGAACATATGCTGAGGAAGCAGAAGAGGTTGATTCGCTAGATTCGGAATTTGAATTCGACGAATAAGCAGCGCATGCACGCTTCGACAATTTTCAGCCATTCAACGCCCGCACGATTGGGCTTGTGTGCTGTGTTGGCAAATAACCCTTTTCATTCATCTTGACAATCTGAATTTACAAAAGATACAATATGTAAGTACTTCTATTCACATTATTGTGCTGGAAGTCCCTGCAGCTTGAACGGTCTGCAGGTATTCTTTCGCCCATTATTGAACATTCGCCTGCATCTATGAATTTCCGACAAGGTTCATGCTTGACGATTGTCGGTGCGGCATCAAGAAGCAGCATCTTACTGGTGACTTGGCGAATGGACGCATGACATGCGCAACACAATGTAATTAAATGGAATTTGAAAACCAAAGCTTTATGATGACAACCAACACATTCGCGATTGCTGCAGCAGAGCAGCGAATGACGAGGAGGTGAGCAGGTGGATCCAATCATCGTGCTCTTGATTGTTCTCGTAGTTGGCGCTTTATGCTTTGGGATTGGTTATTTTATCCGGAAGTCCCTTGCCGAGGCGAAGATTACAAGTGCGGAAGCGAAGGCTGAGCAGATTGTCGAGCAGAGCCGCAAGGATGCTGATGCGCTGAAGAAAGAAACGATCGTCGAGGCTAAAGACGAGGTTCATAAACTCCGGGCTGAGGCTGAGCGAGACATTCGCGACCGTCGTAATGAGGTGCAGCGTCTCGAAAGGCGATTGCTTCAGAAAGAGGAATCGCTGGATAAGAAAATAGAATCTTTGGAGCGTAAAGAAGAGAAGGTTGCCAACAAAGAGAAACGAATCGAAGAGACACAAGAACAAATCGATGACATTTACCGCAAGCAAGTAACGGAATTGGAACGGATTTCAGGTCTTACGACCGAAGACGCTCGCAAGATCATTCTGGGCAACGTGGAGCAGGAAGTGCGCCACGAGACTGCACAGCTTATCAAGGATTTGGAGCAGCGGGCGAAGGAGGAGGCGGACAAGCGCGCGCGTGACATCGTGTCACTAGCGATTCAGCGTTGTGCTGCCGACCACGTCGCCGAAACAACGGTTTCAGTCGTTGCGTTGCCGAATGAAGAGATGAAGGGCCGTATTATCGGTCGGGAAGGTCGTAATATCCGTGCACTCGAAACGTTGACAGGCATCGATCTCATCATTGACGATACACCGGAAGCGGTTATTCTGTCAGGATTTGATCCGATTCGCAGGGAGATTGCGCGCACAGCGCTTGAGAAGCTAGTAGCTGACGGTCGCATCCATCCGGCGCGAATTGAGGAAATGGTCGAGAAGTCGCGCAAGGAAGTGGATGAGCGCATTCGCGAATACGGTGAGCAAGCGACCTTCGAAATCGGTGTGCACGGACTGCATCCGGATTTGATCAAGATTCTAGGTCGTCTGCGCTTCCGTACTAGCTACGGTCAGAACGTATTGAAGCATTCGCTCGAGGTCGCACATTTGGCAGGGTTGATGGCTGGGGAATTGGGCGAAGACATCACACTGGCCAAGCGTGCAGGTCTCTTGCATGATATCGGCAAGGCGCTCGATCATGAAGTCGAGGGCTCACATGTGGAGATTGGTGTGGAAATTGGCAAGCGGTACAAGGAGCATCCTGTTGTTGTTAACAGCATTGCTTCCCACCATGGCGACACGGAGGCAACATCGGTTATCGCTGTGCTGGTAGGTGCCGCAGATGCCTTGTCAGCCGCACGCCCTGGCGCAAGACGCGAAACATTGGAAACGTACATCAAGCGCTTGGAGAAGCTCGAAGAGATTTCCGAATCGTTCGATGGCGTTGACAAGTCGTACGCGATACAAGCCGGTCGAGAGCTGCGCGTCATGGTAACACCGGAGAAGATCGACGATGCAGAAGCGTTCCGCCTGGCCCGTGACATTACGAAGCGGATCGAAGGCGAGCTCGATTATCCGGGTCATATCAAAGTGACAGTAATCCGGGAAACCCGGGCTGTCGAATATGCCAAATAAGCATACACCATCGGCAGCAATGCCGTACCATGCTAGCAGGAAAAGTGGCCTTTGGCCACTTTTTTCTGCATCTGGTGGTGTTATACATGCTGAGCTGAAATCGGACTATAGTCGGTCAACATACAAGGAGGAATGAATCATCAAGGTTTTATTTATCGGTGATGTCGTAGGCGCTGCGGGAAGAGAAGCGGTGCGCCGTATGCTTCCGGCGTTGAAGCAGAAGCATCAGCCGGATTTCGTACTGGTGAATGCTGAGAATGCTGCAGGAGGCAAAGGTTTGACGGAAGCGCTGGCAAGAGAATTGTACAACTGGGGCGCGGACGGACTCACAATGGGCAATCATACATGGGACAATAAGGACATCTTCCAGTTCATTGATGACGAGAACCGGCTTGTCCGTCCGGCGAACTTCCCCCCAGGTACGCCTGGCCAAGGGATGATGGTATTGAAGAACCGGGGGAAGTCACTCGCGGTCATCAATATGCAAGGGCGAACGTTCATGCCGCCGCTCGATTGTCCGTTTCGCACGATGGATGCGTTGTTGGAGGAGCTTGGCAATGAGACGCGCTGTGTGTTCGTTGATTTCCATGCGGAGGCGACGAGTGAGAAGATTGCGATGGGCTGGTATTTGGACGGTCGTGCGTCTGTCGTGGTCGGTACACATACGCATGTGCAGACCCATGATGAGCAAGTACTGCCAGGCGGTACTGCTTATGTAACGGATGTGGGCATGTGCGGATCAAGCGCCGGTATACTTGGCATGGAAAAGGAGGCAGTGATGCACCGTTTCCTGACTGGACTTCCTGCTCGGTTCACATCGGATACTGGTCCATGGCAATTTCACGCCGTTCTGACGGAGATTGATGAGACAACCGGCAAGGCGACGCAGATTCGATTAATACGCATGCGGGAAGACGAATTTATTTACGAGTAGAAGCGCTTTCTTGAAGGAATTATCTCAGGGACCCCCGAATAAGTATAGATACTGGAATCCAAACACTCATCATTCCCTGGGAGGTACTTTTCATGGAAGTATTGAAAGTTTCCGGTAAATCAAATCCGAATTCTGTTGCTGGCGCATTGGCTGGCGTGTTGCGTGAGCGGGGAAGCGCTGAATTGCAAGCGATCGGCGCAGGCGCACTGAATCAAGCGATCAAAGCTGTAGCTATCGCCCGGGGGTTCGTCGCTCCCAGCGGTGTGGATTTAATCTGTATTCCCGCATTTACGGATATCGTAATTGATGGGGAAGACCGCACAGCGATCAAGCTGATTGTGGAACCGAGATAACTGGTATAGATAGTTTGCCGTGAAGTGCCTGTTTACTTGGTGAACAGGTTTTTTTCTTTTGCCTATTGTCGAGAAGGGAGGCGGTTAGATCGGATGCGAATATGGGATGGTCACTGCGACGTGTTGATGAAGCTTATGGATCAGCCTGGGTTGACCTTCGATGCGGTCAGTCTGGATGTGAATCGCGCTCGATTACGGAGCGGCGGTGTTCGGATGCAGACGTTCGCGATATTTCTGTGTGATCGGAAGCCGAAGCCTACGATGGATGATTGCTTGGAGGCGGTCCGGCTGTTCCAGGATCAGATTGCAGCAACGCCGACTTACATGACCATTCGTTCCAAGCAAGATGTGGCAAGTCTGGAAGACAACTCGCAGCTGACGGGAGTGATGCTTACACTCGAAGGCGCGGATGTCTTAGAGGGACGTACAGCTTATCTGCGGGCTTTGTTCGACCTTGGTGTGCGTGCAGTAGGATTGACATGGAACTATGCAAATTGGGCGGCTGACGGCGTCAGAGAGCCGCGGCAAGGCGGTCTGACGGTGAAGGGGAAGAAGTTTGTACGCGAATGCAATCAATTGGGTATGATATTGGATGTCTCTCATTTGACAGAAACCGGCTTCTGGGAGCTGAGCGAAATAAGTCAACGGCCGTTCTATGCCTCGCATTCGAACGCTTACGCGATCTGTCCGCACCCGCGCAATTTGAAGAACGATCAGATTGAAGCGCTGTTTCGGCAGGGCGGCATTATGGGGTTGACCTTCGTACCGTATTTCTTGCGCAAGGGAAGCGGAGCGACGATCGATGATGTGCTGCGTCATGTGGATCATGTGTGCGGACTCGGCGGGGAACGGCAGCTGACATTCGGCTCTGACTTCGACGGAATTAAGGAATGGGTGCTCGGATTGGAGCACGCTGGCTGTTACCCTCAGCTTGTCGAAGCGTTGCTGTGCAGATACAGCGAAAAGCAAGTGAGGGGTTTTTTATGGGAAAATGCACGACAATTTTACAGTACCTCCTTGCCGGAAGCGTAGCTTGTCAAACTGATTATGTGAACGAAGCCTTGTCACGCAAGGGGTTGAACGATCGTAATCACAATATGGACATGAATCGTTCTCAAAGACAGAACGATATGATCGAAAAGTTCTATGTGTTCAAGCGGGAAATGCGCTTGCAATTTGTCGAACGACATCTTAATATGGATGATGACATTGAAAAGATTTTTTTATCAGCTACGGTTTCAGCACTTATTTTAGCACCGTTTGGTCTACACTAGGTCTAAACGGATGTGGATCTAAACGATCGATCATTAAAGGAGTGGACGTTGTGATTAGCCAGTTGTCATGGAAGATCGGTGGACAGCAAGGCGAGGGGCTTGAGAGTACAGACCGGATCTTCTCCAACGCTTTGAACAGAGAAGGCTATTATTTGTACGGTTATCGGCATTTCTCCTCCCGGATCAAGGGGGGGCATACGAACAATAAAATCCGGATCAGTACGAAGCCGATTCGTGCGATTTCCGATGATTTGGATATTCTGGTCGCATTCGATCAGGAGACGATTGACTTGAACGCTTACGAGCTGCGCAAGGGTGGCGTAGTGATTGCTGACGCTAAGTTCAATCCGGAACTTCCGGAAGGAATCGATGCTCGGCTATTTGATGTGCCGTTCACGGCGATTGCTGAGGAGCTCGGCACTTCACTGATGAAGAACATGGTTGCAACAGGTGCCTCCGCAGCAGTGCTTGGCATCGATGTTGGCATTGTGCAGAAGGTAGTGGAGGAAGAATTCAGCCGCAAGGGCGCAGCAGTTGTGGAGAAGAACTGCCAAGCTGTTGCTCGAGGCGCGCAATACATTCTGGATACTTCAGAAATCTCATTGGACGGATTCAAGCTTGAACCTGGCGACGGGGAGGGCCGCTTGTTCGTCATCGGCAACGATGCGATCGGTCTCGGCGCGCTTACAGCGGGCTGCCGATTCATGCCTGCTTATCCGATCACACCGGCATCTGAAATTATGGAGTACTTAATCAAGCGTCTGCCGAATTATGGCGGTACCGTTATTCAAACAGAAGATGAGATCGCAGCTGTTACGATGGCCATCGGTGCCAATTACGGCGGTGTGCGTGCATTGACAGCATCGGCTGGTCCGGGTCTGTCCTTGATGATGGAAGCAATTGGTCTATCCGGCATGACGGAGACACCGGTAGTCGTTGTGGATACGCAGCGCGGTGGACCGAGCACAGGCTTGCCGACGAAGCAGGAGCAGAGCGATCTGAACGCGATGATCTACGGTACGCACGGTGAAATTCCGAAGATTGTATTAGCGCCTAGCACGGTCGAAGAATGCTTCTATGACGCAGTGGAAGCATTCAATCTGGCAGAGAAGTACCAATGTCCAGTCATTCTGTTGATTGACCTGCAGCTGGCATTAGGGAAGCAGACGGCTGAGAACTTGGACTTCAATCGTGTTAAGATTGACCGCGGTTACCTAGTGAACAATCCGGAGCCGGCTGAAGAAGGGCAGTTGTTCAAGCGCTATGCCGTTACTGAAGACGGCGTATCACCGCGCGTATTGCCTGGAACGAAGAACGGTCTGCATCACGTTACTGGTGTAGAACATGACGAAGAGGGCCGTCCATCTGAGAATGCGAAGAACCGCAAGAACATGATGGATAAGCGTCTGAGAAAGCTGAATAACATCCAAGTAACTGACCCGATCAAAGCGGATGCGCCTCATGATGAAGCTGATCTGCTAGTCGTGAGCATGAATTCGCTTGGCGGTACGATCGATGAAGCACGCGGACGGTTAGAGAAGGATGGTATCAAGTCGAACCATATGACAATTCGTCTCGTTCACCCGTTCCCGACAGCGCTTGTGAAGGAGCAGATGGACAAGGCGAAGAAGGTTGTAGTCGTAGAGAACAATGCGACTGGCCAATTGAGAGATCAGATCAAGCTGCATGTTGGGCAGGCTGAGAAGCTGGGCAGCTTGTTGAAGTATGACGGTAACCCGTTCCTTCCGGCAGAAGTGTATAACCATTGCAAGGGGTTGATGTGAGATGGCGACATTCAAAGATTTCCGTAACAAGGTGAAGCCGAACTGGTGCCCTGGCTGCGGTGACTTCTCCATACAAGCAGCGATTCAGCGTGCGTCGGCCAATGTAGGGCTGGAGCCAGAGGATCTGGCGGTAGTATCCGGTATCGGTTGCTCTGGACGTGTATCCGGCTATATTAATGCGTATGGCTTCCATGGCATTCATGGTCGTGCCTTGCCGATTGCGCAAGGCTTGAAGATGGCGAATCGTGAGCTGACCGTTGTGGCATCCGGCGGTGACGGCGACGGCTTCGCGATCGGTATGGGACATACGATTCATGCGATCCGCCGTAATATTAATATTACGTATATCGTGATGGACAATCAGATTTACGGCTTGACGAAGGGGCAGACCTCGCCGCGAAGCGCATTCGGCTTCAAGACGAAGAGTACGCCAGCCGGCTCGATCGAATCTGCGCTTTCTCCGCTGGAGATGGCATTAGCTGCAGGCGCATCATTCGTCGCCCAATCGTTCTCCAGTAACTTGAAGCAGCTGACCGGGCTTATCGAGGAAGGCATGAAGCATGAAGGCTTCTCCTTCATCAACGTGTTCAGCCCTTGTGTGACGTTCAATAAGATCAACACGTACGACTGGTTCAAGGAGAACATTGTCGATCTCGACGAATCCTCCGACTATGATCCGTCTAACCGTGTGATGGCGATGTCCAAGATTATGGAGACGAACAGCTTAGCGTGCGGTCTGCTCTATCGGGATCAAGCACGTCCAAGCTATGAAAACCAAGTTGCAGGGTTCCGCGGCGAGGGGCTTGCGAAGCAAGACCTGAACTTGAGCGAAGACGACTTCAACAAACTGGTTGCGGAGTTCCGCTAATCAGCGAAGGAGGGGCATGAGAGCAGCAGCTCTTGTGTCTCTTTTTTTTGTTTCGTGCAGACAATCGGGTATACTGGTAGTCATAGAAGAGCAGATTCGCGAAAGGTGTGGATAAGCATGGAGAGCAAGCAAGTACCAGTCGGTGTGTCCGCCAGACACATTCATCTATCGAAGGAGCATATCGCGATCTTGTTCGGCGAGGGCGCGGAATTAACTGTGTTGAAGGATCTGTCTCAACCCGGACAATTCGCAGCGAATGAGACAGTTGCTGTCACTGGTCCGAAGGGAACGTTCCCGAAGGTGCGTATTCTTGGACCGGCACGAGGCAAGACGCAGATCGAAATTTCTCGAACGGATGCTTTCTCAATCGGGGTGAACGCACCAGTACGCGAGTCCGGCAATATTGCGGGAACGCCTGGCATCATCGTGAAGGGACCGCAAGGCGAAGTCGTGCTTGAGGAAGGGGTAATTGTCGCTGCCCGTCACATTCACTTCCATACGTCTGATGCTGCTAAGTGGGGCATCACGAACGGCGAACAGCTGCGGGTACGCATGCATGGTGAACGTCCCCTTATCTTCGAAGACGTCGTTGCCCGTGTGTCAGACAGCTATGCGCTGGACATGCATATCGACACAGACGAAGCGAACGCAGCGGGCAGCAAGACTGGTGATGTAGGTGAAATATTGAGTTAGTCGGATTTGTCAAGCGCGTTCACATAACATCCTCATGCATTCCATAGATAATCGAGTGGGTTCATGCTATAATGATGGAATGAGTTCGACAGGGAGGAAGTGAGGAGCATGGCGAAGGAAACGAAGGATTACAGCCAATACTTCGACTTTTCCAATGCGAAAGTGTTGAGCGAGGACGAACAAGGCAAGCGGATTCGTATTGCTGGACGCGACATTCATATCGTCTCGGAGCCTTCCTACAAGGAAGAGAAGCGCCGCGGCAAGGAAGAAGTGCAGGTGCTCTATGATACTGCGGTGCCTGATGAGATGAAGGAGTTCGGCGAAGGCCGATTTTACCATATAACGACGTATGGCTGCCAGATGAATGAGCATGATACAGAGACGATTAAAGGCATGCTCGAAGCGATGGGCTATACGTTCGTAGAGGATCGTACGAAGGCGGATGTCATTCTATTGAACACCTGTGCGATTCGAGAGAACGCAGAGGACAAGGTGTTCGGTGAGATCGGTCACCTGAAGACGCTGAAGACGGAGAATCCCGAGCTCATTCTCGGTGTATGCGGCTGCATGTCCCAAGAGGAATCAGTCGTCAACCGCATTCTCCAGAAGCACGCCTTCGTAGATATCATCTTCGGAACGCATAACATTCACCGACTGCCACACTTACTGCGCGATGCCTACTTCAACAAGGAAATGGTCGTTGAAGTGTGGAGCAAGGAAGGTGACATTATCGAGAACTTGCCGAAGAAGCGGGAAGGGATGAAGGCTTGGGTCAACATCATGTACGGCTGCGACAAGTTCTGCACGTACTGCATTGTCCCGTATACCCGCGGCAAGGAGCGGAGCCGCCGTCCGCAGGACGTCATTGACGAAGTACGCGAGCTGGCGAGACTTGGCTTCAAGGAGATTACACTGCTCGGACAGAACGTCAACGCCTACGGCAAGGACTTCGACGACATCGATTATCTGTTCGGTGACTTGATGGCCGATATTCAGAAGATCGACATTCCGCGAGTGCGCTTTACGACAAGTCATCCGCGCGACTTCGACGATCATCTGATCGAGGTGCTCGCTGCCAAGGGCAACTTGGTCGAGCATATTCATCTGCCGGTGCAGTCCGGCAGCTCCGAGATTCTGAAGCGGATGAGCCGCAAGTATTCGCGCGAGACGTATCTGGAGCTTGTAGGCAAGATCAAGCAGGCGATGCCGGACGTCGTGCTAACGACCGATATTATTGTCGGGTTCCCCGGTGAAACCGATGAGCAGTTCGAGGACACGCTGTCGCTTGTGCGCGAGGTTGAATACGACTCCGGCTTCACGTTCATCTACTCTCCGCGCGCTGGCACGCCAGCCGCAGAGATGGAAGACAACGTGCCGATGGAGGTCAAGAAGGCACGTCTGCAGCGATTGAATGAGCTGATGTCCGAGATCAGTCTGAAGAAGAATATGGCGCTCAAGGAGCAAGTCGTCGAGGTGCTGGTTGAGAGCGAGAGCAAGACGAACGCCGAAGTGCTCTCCGGCCGCACTCGTACGAATAAGCTCGTCCACTTCCGCGGACCGAAGTCGCTGTGCGGCCAGTTCGTGCAAGTGCGGATTACCGAACCGCAGACGTGGCTGCTGAAGGGCAAGCTCGTCGAGCAGGCGATAACGGAGACAACGGCGGCGCTGGGCTAAGCGGCAGACTTCGGCTGACCGCTTGCCGGTCTAGGTTGCAGGTGCGCTCTAGTGTAGGAAGAAGGACGTTGTAGCATACCCATAGATGTTTTTTTCGAATAGATAGAGGTAATTAGGGAGGCGCGAATCATATGGACGGACAACAAGCTGTTGGACAGGCCCCGGCTTGCTCGACGATGAAGGAGCACAACACGCGGGATCTTATTCTGCGCGAGGACATCATTGCGAAGGCGAAGGAAGTAGCTCAGCTCATGTCCAGCTCTGAAGAGGTGCAGCTGTACCGTAAGGCAGAGCAGATGATCGACCAGAACGAGAAGGTGCAGAGCCTAATCAAGCAGATTAAGAAGAAGCAGAAGGAAGTCGTCGGCTTCGAATACTTCAAGAACGAAGAGATGATCAAGAAGATCGAAACCGAGATGGACGAATTACAGGCAGAACTGGACGGTATCCCGCTCGTGCAGCAGTTCCAGCAGTCGCAGACCGACATTAATTATATGCTGCAGCTCGTCGTATCGATCATTAAGGACACCTTGTCCGAGAAGATCAACGTTGATAGCGGCACTGACCTGCCGCCTTCCAGTTGCAGTGACTGATTAGTGCGAGGATGAAGATGGAATTGGCTGTGTGGGTAACGCATCCGTTCCTATAACGGAAATAGAGTCGTAACCGAAAGCATCGGAGACGTATCGAATGGCGAATGCCGTCGAACGTCTCCTTTTTTTATTTCCAAATGGTGGTTTGTCATTTATAATGGATGAAAGGAATGGGAAATCGTGAGGATTGATGTGGGGAGAAGGAATTCCGGTCAGCTCAGCTTGACCTTGGAGCGGTATGATGTATCGGTTGCAGCGGAGATTAAGGCAATTCCGGGGCGGTTGTACATCCCTGCGGAGCGGTTGTGGCTAATCCCGTTGAAGGAAGTCGCGGTTGACACGTTACTGCGTGCGCTGCCTTCCTGCATACCGGTTGTACAAGACAGCTTGCTTCGCGATTGTGCTTGGCTCTTGCGCCGGATGAAGGAGCATGGTTCGTATGAAAGGAAAGCAGTTCCTTCCTCACCAGTTCACCTGCAAATGAACGAAGTCGCACTTCGAAAGCAGCTGCAGCTGCGCGGTTACAGTACGAAGACGGTAAAAGCTTACTGTGGGCAGGTGCGTCGTTTCGTAGATCATCTTCAAACGACTCAACGCCCTATGGGCAAAGGAGCGTTGCATGAATACACACATGCAATACTGCAGCAAGGTCGCTATTCCTCCTATGTGAATCAGGCTATTCGAGCAGTGAAGTTTTATGTGAAGCATGTGTTGCACGGGGAGAAGGAAGACATAGCCTACGTCAGACCGAAGCGAGTTCAATCGCTTCCCAACGTGTTGAGCCAGGAGGAGGTTAAGCAGCTGTTGGCTCAAGTGGACAATCCAAAACATCTCGCCATTCTCATGCTGACTTATTCTGGTGGGTTGCGTGTAGGAGAAGTCGTTCGCTTGCAGCATCAGCATCTCGATCTTGCACGGAGAACGATTCGTGTTCAGCAAGGTAAGGGCAAGAAAGACCGCCAAACCTTGTTATCTGAAGCAGCCCTTCGTGCTGTGCGCACCTATGTGGAACGGGAACAGCCCATGGTATGGCTCTTCCCTGGACAAGATAATCGGCGGCATCTGACAGAACGAACCGTGCAGAAGGTGTTCGATCAAGCAATAAGAAGAGCAGGGATTCAGAAGAAGGTGAGCGTCCATGCTCTGCGTCATTCATTCGCCACACATCTGTTGGAGAACGGTACGGACTTACGCTACATCCAAGAACTGCTAGGACACGAAAGCAGCCGCACCACGAGCCGCTATACCCACGTCAGCACTAAGGACATTCGTCGCATCCCCAATCCGCTTGATAGCATCTGGTCGGACGGGGATTAGGGGATATGATCATGCTATAGCGCAGAGGGTGGCTTACAGAATGCTACGCAAAAACGCATGCTTCCCGAACTACGCTTATTCATTTCTACGTATGCGTATTCGCGAAAGTTCGCAAATAAGATGTTATCGGAAATTATTGCAGTAAATTTAAACCCCAAATACAAAGGAAGTGCAAATTTGTTCAGTAATATTATTGGAAGAATAGAAGAACCAGAAATTAAAGATCTACTATATTTGTGCGTTTTCCCTGATACTTATAGTTTGAAGAAAATCATCGAAAAATATAAAGCAAGCTCCAAATTACAACTGTACGGTATTGGATTGGAAGGTAAAACAATTGGGTTGATAGGATATCAGTATATTGACAAGAAAGTAATTGAAATAACACACATTTCTGTTAAACCTGAATTCAGAGGAAAAGGTTTTGGAAGAGTATTAATTTCCGAACTTCTGAATAAAGAGAACCCGAAAGAAGTAACTGTAGAAACAGATGATGACGCTGTTGAATTTTATAGACATATTGGATTTGTGATTAACAGTTTGGGTGAGAAGTATCCGGGAGTTGAACGCTATAGTTGTTCATTCAAAAGTTGATTCTGCATAATCAAAGAGGGCAATAACATCCGATAACAATGCATTCACGCGGCGGTCTTGGTCATGGCATTCCGGAGAAGATAGTTCAGGCGAAAACCCTGCACCGACTAACCGCATCGCGGCTGTTCCCTTTGGTCACTTAAGTCGGTGAGGGTTCGTGAATACCGAACGTTATCGGAAACCCTTGCACAACCTTTTTTTGAAAATAGATTGAATGGGGGATCTAATCATGTATAGAAATTCTGTGATATATAAAACAAAACGTTTGGTTGTTATATTACCCTTGCTTTGCTTTGTAGTATTAGGCTGTGCTTCTGGACCATCTGATCTTAAAGGCTATGTAATTGATACTGATGATAGAGAGAGAATATTAGTCGTGAATGGAATTAGTAAAGAAACTGCCATGAATACTGAACAGATTGATATTGAGTTTTTGGATTTAATTGACGAAGCATATTGGTTAAGTGGAGTGGATGTAAAGAAATATAGTAAAGGAGATTATGTTGAAGTCTGGCTGGATAATGAAATTGATGCATCTTTCCCAGCGCAGACTAGTGTAATAAAGATAAGAAAGATAGAAGAAGACAGTGAGTAAGTATACTCGGAGAAGGCAAGGGCATCCGATAACAATGCATTCAAGCGGCGGGCCTCTCCGAGTCCCTTGGTCGCCAGTGGGATTTCAAGGAAGTGGATTCTGGCGAAAACCCTGCACTGGCTAACCGCATCGCGGCAGGTCCTTCGGACCTTAAGCCAGTGAGGGATCGTGAATGCGGGAACGTTATCGGAAATTCGGGAAAACATATAAACCTGATAAAAATGGGAAATCATTAAGACTTCAAGGACAAAAACAAAACGTTTGTTCTATGATAATTTTGGAAGAAATGATATAATCAAAAGCAAGTACAATTGAATCTTGGGTGGGGACTGCTCCCTTCGAAAGGAGGTGAGCAGCGTTGAAAGATACAATAACGATTATGATCCTATTTGGAACCTTTGTTATTGCACTTTTGACATACATCTCTTCGAATTATAAGAGAAAGTAAAATCCCACCCCAAGGTTTCTGAAGGCCGAGGGTGGGATTTTAGACCTTAAATGACTCAAGAAGGGATAAACCCATCCAAGCCAATTGTACCCGCCGAGCGTTCCCGCGCTCGGCTTTCATACATATATATTACCATAACTACATTATGATGAAAACTAGGTTATTGGATAGATGAAGAAATTGAAGTGCTCTTTGTAAGAAATTCGAAGAAGTCTCGAACATCCGATAACAATGCATTCACGCGGGGGGCCAGCAAGCTGACCCTTGGTCACCAGAGGGATTTCGGAGAAGTGAATTCAGGCGACGACCCTGCACCGGCTAAGATAGGAGCTATCTAAGCCGGTGAGGGATCGTGAATGCGGGAACGTTATATGAAACCGACGAGATTTTGTGGGAGTGATCCATTACAATGTTGCATTCCTTGTTGTCATCCTTTTTACCATTCCAATGAAATTGTGAATAGATTCGAGAATTGCTGCCATTAATAGCATTCTTCCTAAGGGTCCGTCAATCATTAACATAATATCTTCCGGGGCGTTTATTTCCTTCAATTCAATCTGACCAAATAGAAAAATTGCTATTCCGGCGTAAGTTATTATCTTTAGTGTATATAGACTTATTTGGAGATAAAAGAGAACAACACCTGTTTTATTATTCAATTTAATTCCCCCAATTATCGATTTGCATATTATTTATATCGGAAGAAAGCAGGCTTTTTGAAGAATTAAGCGAAAAAAAGATTATTAAAGGCTACAATTTGTTTGAATCTCAAAGATGTAGTCGGCATCATATAACAATGTGTTCACGCATCGGCGGACAAGCCGCTTCGGTCCCGGAAGAAAAGTCGGAGAAGTGATTGCCGGGACACATCCGCACCACCTAACCGCATCGCGGCCGGTCACTACGTGACCTTAAGGTGGTGGGACGTCGTGAACACGGGAACGTTAGTCGAAATTCCCTAGAAAGAGTGAAAGCATTATGCAATGGAGTAAATTAAAAAAACAAATCGAAAGCAGATTATGTAATGCTCTGAAGAGTAGGATTACCTATCATAATACTCGATATAGGGATACTCACGATCAAGTAGGGAGAGGTTGGGTCACTTTTGATAATGAGATTATTCATGATTTTTGTACTGTGAATAGGGGCTATCAGTATAACTCGTTAGCTAATGATATAAGAAAGCAGAACGATGCATTAGACTGGCGGAATCCTGAACAGCAGGACGAATACTATAAAGCTTATAAGATTGCCGAACGTGAGATGGAAAAACAGGGAATTCATAATCAGTATGAATTCTATAATGCAATTGAAGAATTTATAAATTTATCAATAGATGATGCATTATCATCAACTAACCCACTAATCAGGGCTATAGCTTATTTTGATAGTAGATTAGGTAAGAGAAGACTAGTTAAGTTGAAGGAAGATGAGAGTATTATCGCTAGAAAATTTCAAGTCGTAAGATTAAAAGCTGGAGGTATATTCGATAGAAGAGGGAACATCGACTAACACCATATTTACGCATTGTCGCTAACGCTCCTCGGTCCAGAAGAGGATTCATGTTGCCTTCTATATGTATTATCAGATTCGCTATACTGTTACTTGACTCTATTAGGACGCCAATTAAGATGACGTAAAATAGTTTGTGTAATTCGGTAAAAAGTGTATTCACAAATAGAAGAAGGTAGGGTACTCTCGGAATTGTCCAGATCCACGAGAGGAGATGCCCTACCTATGAATCCAAGTATACACGATGCCGACTTTATGGAGCAATTAGCA